>Ga0209381_1000023_pt1 | contig 517439 bp, 446 predicted proteins | sample DewCreD2012metaG_FD_184111 | JGI IMG/M metagenome (GOLD analysis project Ga0209381, IMG submission 184111) | Hot spring sediment bacterial and archeal communities from British Columbia, Canada, to study Microbial Dark Matter (Phase II) - Dewar... ... | reverse complement strand
CCCAGCGTCCCCGGCACGACGCCGAGCTGCCGCACCGCTCGCAGAGCACACATCGTCGCCGTCGGCTTGTCCTGGCCCGTCGCCAGCTGAGATGAAACGGCGACGTAGTTCTTTCCGCGCTTTCACCTTGCGTCGGGGGTCAACCGCGTGGCCGCGGCCGGATGCGGCGATATCGCCCTTTTCTCTCCGGCATCGTCACTGGCCCTTGCCGCGCAAGCTCCAGCCTGCGCCGTCCTCGCCTCGACCCACCATCATGCCATCTCCCCTGCCCGCGTGCTGCACCGGCGGGCTCTGCGGCGCGCAGCGTTCAAACGCCGCAATCCGCTCCGGCAGACCCCCGCCACACGCTCCCGACACCCGCCCGCTGCACCATCGGCCTCAGCGATTGGCCAGCTCATCGATCACGCCATCCAGAGCCGCGACCACGCGGGCCATGCGCTCATAGTCGAGCTTGTCGGGGGTGTCCTGCGGCGTGTGGTAGTGACGATACCGGTAACGGGGCGGTGTCGGTAACCATCAGCGCCGGGTAGCCGCACTGCCAGAACGACCAGTGGTCTGACCGCCAATCCACCATCGGCCGTTCACCCGCCCTCGGCCGCCGCTCGCAGCGCCGCGATGGCCTGCTGCACATCGCCGGCCCGGTCGTCGCCGGCTTCGCGCTCGATCGCCAGCGGCCCGTCGTAGCCCACCTCCGCCAGCACGCGCAGCAGTGCCTTGGCGTTGACCTGCCCCGTCCCGAACGGCACTTCCTCCCCCCACTTCACCCCCGGCTGGTCCGACAGTTTCGCATCCTTCACATGCACATGCCGGATATGCCGGCCCAGGATGCGCACCGCCTCGATCGGGTCTCCCGCGCCGTAGAGGATCATGTTGGCCGGGTCGAAGTTGATCTTCACGTTGCTGGCCGGCACGTCGTTGAGAAACTGCAGCAACTCCTCGGCCTTTTCCTGCCCCGTCTCCATGAGCAGCATCACGTCCATTTCTCCCAGCCGCCGCGCCACCTCGGCCACGCGGCTGACGATCGCCGGGTATTTCTGGTGGTTCGACGGCGGAATGAATCCCACGTGCGTGGACAGCATTCCCACGCGGATCTCCCTGGCCAAACGCCCGGCCCGGATCGTCAACTGCTGCCGCTGCTCCCACAGTTCATCCGGCACAAACCCGCCGGTCTGGCGGATCATGGCGATCGTCGAGTAGTCCTCCCCGGCAAACCCGATCATACCCGCCGTAATCCCGATCCCCGCACGGCCCAGGACCGCAATCTCCTCCTGCCTCGACGCCTCGTCCATCTCCAGCAGCCGCCCCAGGCCCAGCTGCATCCATGACAGCCCCATCGAACCCAGCAGTTGTACGGTCGCCGCCGCGTCCCCGGCCCGCAACGACCAGTCGCACACGGCAATATCGTGTCCGGCTATGCGCATGGGGGCGGATTATTCGCAAGTCCCTCGGTCCTGGCAACGCCCGCCGGGCGCACCTCCCGGCACTGATAACGCAGGTAGCGCTTCTTCATCCAGCGCACCGCCAGCAGATCCACCAGCGCCCGCAGCGCCCGGTTCCACATCCCGTACTTGGCCGTGCCCGCAAACCGCGGCGAGTGCTTGACCGGCGTCTCGATCACCGTGTACCCCCGCATCTTCACCAGCGTCGGCATGAATCGGTGCATCCCCGTGTACAACTGCAAACCTTGCAGGCAGTGCCGCTTGTATAACTTCAGGCTGCTGGCCGAATCCTGAATCGTCTCCTGGCTCAGCCAGTTGCGGATGCGGTTGGCGATGCGGGTCTGGATCCGCCGGAAACCGCTGTCCTGCCGCTTCTGCCTCCAGCCGGTCACCATGTCGCACGTCTCCAGCAGCGGCAGGAGCCGCGGGATCTCCTCGGGGTCGTTTTGAAGATCCGCGTCGATCGTGGCGATCACCTGGCCGCGCGCCGCCTTGAATCCCGCGTCGAAGGCCGCGCTCTGCCCGCTGTTGCGCTCCATGCGGATCACGCGCAACCACTCATACCGCCGCATGCCCTCTTCAAGCAGCGCCGCCGTGCCGTCGGTGCTACCGTCATCGACGATCAGCACCTCAAACGGCCGGCCGATCCGCTCCAGTGCCGCCCGCACCCGCTCCAGCAGCACGGGAATGTTCTCCTGCTCGTTGTAGGCGGGAATCACCAGGCTCAAAAAAGGCTCGCCACTCATCGTTGAAGCGCATCACAATCGCCCGAACAATGGATTCGGTCAAGACCGCAACCCCAAGCCCCACGGCGGCTCCCGCCACCACGTCGCTGGGGTAATGCGCGCCGGTCAGCACCCGCTGCAGCCCCACCACGCCGGCGATCAGGTAAAACAACCGCTTGCCGCGCGGCAGCGCGCCGCCCAGGCAATGCGCCAACGCAAACGCCAGTGTCGTGTGCCCGGACGGAAAACACAGGTTCTCCGGCGGAAAGATCAGCCCCCACCACCCTCCCGCAAACGGCGATAGCTCAAATGCCCCCACCCCCACGATCGGCCGCATCCGCCCCACCATCCACTTCATCAGCGAATAGACGCCCCCCGCCAGCAGAGACGTCCACACCACCAGCGTGCCCCAGAACCTGCCGTTGCGATGCAGGACCCCCACGGCAATCGCGGCCACGATCGCGTACGGCGCCGTTCCGGGCGCCGCCGCCACAAATCGTACCGTTTCGCTCAAGCCCGCCGCCTTGCGGTTCTGTTCCTGGACCCGCCGCCGCAACTCCTGCCACTGCGCGTTGGACATTCCCGGCGTGCGCGCCGGCGCGGCAACCAGCATCCGCCCGAACAGCGGCCCGTCGGGTGAAAGCGGCCGGACCCTGGCAATCCACCGCGAAACCGGCACATCGACCGCCAGCGCCGCAAGCAGCGCCGCCGCCAACAGCGCCACCTTCCAGGCCGTTCGCCCCGTCAAGGCCTCACCGCTCCTTCCGATCGCGACAGGCCCCGAAAGCCCCTCCCCAGCCACACGTCAAACTCCCTCACTCTCACGCCACGATGGCGGATCACGACGCCCGGCAACCGCTCCACCGACTCGAATGCGCGGCGCAGGCGGCGGTTCATCTGGCCGACGTACACGCCGTCCCGGCCGACCAGCCCCAGCTCGGCCGCACGATCCAGCGCCCGGTCCGGCCAGATGTCGTACTGGCTCATCCTCTTGCCGCCACCGTAGGTCCCCACGCAGTAGGTCCGAGGCACCGTCTGTCGCAGGTGAAACGCCAGCAGAGCCGTCGTCTGGTAATCTTCGGCCATCACCATCACATCACCCCGTCCGGCCATGGCCGCTCGCACCGCGTCGGCCAGTTGCTCATAGCCTCGCCACTTGGCCGCCGGGTCGATTCGTCGCGGGGCAATCCCCAGCCGGTCCGCCGGGCCATACAGCACCGACAGGTCATGCGCCAGCGGCACCGCCACCGCGCCGTAGGCGGCCGTCAGCCACACTGCCCAGCGCCACCGCCGCCACGATTCAGGCCGGGCCATGCGGTCGGCCAGGAACCTGCCGGCCACGATCATCAGCGTGAAATACGCCACGGCCGGCCAGTTCGCCTGCGCCTTGGTCTTCACGCTCACCAGCAGCACCATCACCCACAGTGGCAGACCCATGCACAGGAACAAGCCCAGCGCCCGCCCCTGGGCATCGGCCATCGCGGCCCTGCGCCACGCCCAGACCACTCCCGCCGCCACGACCACCAGCAGCACCGGGCCCATCACGGCGGCCTGCCCGCCAATGAACTCCGCCACGCCCACGACGCCCGCCCATCCGCCTTCCGGGCCGGCGGTGTCGGCCTGCACGTGCCACAGCGTCGGCCAGCCGCGCCCCGCATTCCACACCAGCACCGGCAGCGCCACCGCGGCCGCGATCGCCAACGCCGCCACCGGCCACGCCGTCCGCAACCACCGCCGCGACGGCCGATCGACAACCATCCACAGGATCAGCCCCACCGGCCACAGCGCCATCGTGTACTTGGCCAGGAAACCCGCGCCGACTGCCGTGCCGAGCGCCATCCACGCCCAGCGTCGGCCTTCCAGCGCCGGCACGGCCAGACACGTCGCCGCCGCCCAGCAGAAGTACATCGGCGCATCGGGCGTCATCAAGATGCTGCCGGCCACCATCAGCGGGACGGCGTGGCTCAGCAGCACCACGCCCAGGGCAAGGCGATGGCTGGCAAACAGCCGCCTGGTCAGCCACCACGTCATCAGCAGGCTCCCTGCGGCCAGCACCATCGCCGGCAGGCGCACCGCCGGCATGTTGTCTCCGAAGACCGCGCAACTGCCGCGAATGAGGTATGCCACCGCCGGGCCCTTGCTGTAGTAACTCAGGTCCAGTCGCCGCGACCACTCCCAGTAATAGGCTTCATCGCCCGTGAGGCCCAGCGGGCAATCGTCCAGCACGTAGTGGAGATGGGCCAGGAATCCGCCCAGCAGCAGCGCGGCCATCAGCACGCGGCAGCGCCGCGGCGTCAGCCACGCCAGACGGTGATCGGTGTGTGCTTCGGCGGCCAGCGGGTCCATCGCGAGGCAAGGCTACCCGCACAGCCGCTGGTTCGTCCACGGCAGATTACAGAGCGATTACCTGGCTCCGCCGGCGGGCAAGCCCTGTAGTTTTTCGGCCACGGACACCCGCAGCGCATCGGCCGCCTCGGCCAGCGCCTCCGGCTTTGCCGAAGGATCGAACTTCACCGGCTTGCCCAGCAGCGCCGACAGGTCGCGCAGGGCGGCCTTCCGCACCGCCAGATCCGGGTACTCCAGGCAATCGATCAGGAACATCGCATCGGCGCGCGCCTCGGCGGCCGTGGCGTACGCCCTGCGCGTGTGCTGCATCAGCAGGCCGTCGATCCTGCTCAACTGCTCCGGCGAGAGTTCCTGGCGGCTGAGGCGCAGCGCCGCCACCACGCCCTGGGGACCCATGGCCAGCAACTGCTCGGTTCCCTCCTCGCGCTCCCAGGGCAACTCCGATCCGAGCTTCGGCAGGATCGTCGCCAGCTGCCGCTCCGCGGCCGCGCTGTCGCTTTCCGCGCCCCACACGCTGTACACATCCGCCGCGCCCGGCACCAGCGGGTCGGTCCCCAGCATCGCCACCAGCAACGGCAGCAGGTACCTGCGGACCGCGCGCGGGTTCTGCTCGCGCAGGCCCGGCAGGCTCGTGCTTGCCAGCTGCACATTGCTATTGACGTTCCGCATGTTCACCGACAGGCGCACCGTGCCTTGCATCTGGGCGTAACTCAGATAGTTGAGCTGCTCCTCACCGGCCAGCACCGTCCCGCTGGCCGTGAGGTTCAGGTATTCCGGCCGGACGTTGAGAGTAACCCGTCCACTCCGCGGCGGATTGTCGCCGCTCCAATCCATCCGTTCCAGGACAAGCATCACTTCGGTCGCGGTCAATGCCCAGCTCGCGTTGCTGCCCTCCACCTCGATCCGGGTGCGGCCGGTCAGGCCCGTCGGATTCCGCCAGCTCACCGCCAGCAGCCCCCCACGCATCGAAGCGTTGACGATGTCCGACAGCTTGTGTTTGCCCCCGAACGGCAATCGGTCGTATTCGTTCCGCTGGCTATTCAGAATCGCCACTTGCGCGCCCTGTTGCGCATTGGCCGCCGCTGCTCCGGCTGGCTTTGTGGCCGGTGGGGCTTTGACCTTCGCCGGCTTTTCCGCATGCGCCGGCTTCTCGGCAGGGCCGGTTGCCGGCTGCGTGGCCGGCGGCGCCGCCAGAGCCACCGAAGCGGCGAGCCATACGATCAGTCCGATCCGCATCGCGGGAATCCTCCTGGTATTCTGTTACTCCGCTGCTGGGGGAAGGTTGTGCACCGGTCGGCCTCGCCCCGCTGCGCCTACGACGACAGCCCCACCGCAACCCGCAGCTTCGCCAGCGCTGACTGCTCGATCTGCCGGACGCGCTGCTTGGTGATGCCCATCCGTCGGCCGACCTGGTCGTAGGTCGCCGGCGCTGCCGACCGCTCCAACCCGAAGTGCTCGCTGAGCACCTGCCGCTCGCGGTCGCTCAACTGCGACAGCAACTGACCCACCTGGTCCCTGGCCTCCATCTGCACAGACGTCATCGCGGCGCGCCGATCGGCTACCTGCTCCAGCACCTGCTCCTCCACCGCCCACTTTGCCTCCGACGCCAGCCGCGGCGCTTCGCGGGCAAAGCACTTCATCAGCGCAAAGGTCGCATAGGTGCTGAAGCGATTGCCCTTGTGCGCGTCAAAACTCTCCACCGCGCGCATCAGCGCGAGGTTCCCTTCGCTCACCAGCTCCATCAGACTCACGCCCCCCCGCAGGTGACGCCTGGCCACGCTCACCACCAGCCGCAGGTTCGCCTGCACGATGGCGTTCTTTGCCGCCGCCGCCAGTGCCAGCTGCCGCTCCAGCCGCTCCAGGTCCCGCCGGCCCGCAAGCTCCGGATCCAGCCGCCTCCGCAGCATGACAAACTGGTACTTGTGGAAGTTGAACTTCAGAAACAACGCTCGCTCCCGGGCCGCCGTCAACAGCGGCGTCCGCCACAGATGCTCCAGCTCCCTGGGCAGGCCCCGGGGAATGGCGCTGGGCTCCGTGGCTTCGGCCTCGCCCAGTCCTTGCATGGCCGCCATCGCGCCGACCACATCCGCCGCGTCGGGCTGGTGGTAAAGCGGATCGTCGATGAACCTCACTTTCATTCGTGACAGCCGCTTCACGCGAGCCTCAAGCAGCACTTCCCAGATCGCCGACCGCGGCAGGCCAGAATCACGCGCCACTTCGCGCAGCGGCCGGCCGCCTTCCACCGCACGCAGGATCGCCTGCCGATCCTCCGACGCGATCGGCGGCGCCACCCGGCAAAGCAGTGCATCCTCGGCATGGGCCTGGTCATGCCGCTTCAGGATGTGCAGCACCGTCAAGGGCGACCTGCCGACCGCCCGCGCCACCCGCCGCGTCAGCAGGCGCTGCGTGCATCCGCCCGCCGCAATCAGCCGCCGTGCGTGGCGCACCATGCGTGCCGCCTCGGCATCGCTCACCTGCGCGCTACTGGCCGCGATGCCGCGCCGCGCCGAGAAAAACCGCTCCACGCTCCCCAGCAGAAAGCCCACACGCCGCTTGCCGTCGGCAAAGATGAACCGCCGAGCCGGCAGGCCGCGCCGCCGCCATCGCTGTATGGTCTTGCTGGTTACATCAAACCGGGCGCATACATCCTCGATCGACAGCACCGGCTGGGACTGCTCGGCCGCGCGCTCATCCAGAGTCTCGCTGACCGTCTCAACCAGCAAACCCAAATCGTGCTGCAACGCCAAGCCGGTCAGCAGCCCCTCTCCGCCACTCCTGGGCCGGTACCCGGTGATGCGATACACCACAAAGTCGAGGGGATAGGCTTTGGCTGGGTCGATATCGTGCAGAAGTCCTTCCGCAGCAGCAACTTGCGCGCAGCGAATCTCACGTGGCGCAAAAGTCATCTGCCGTGCCAGTTCCGCGATGCTGTGCAGCCGGAACTTCGCCATCTATAAGGATTATCGCGCCGGCCCCCCGTCTGGTCAACAAAAATTGCTGCAACCTACGCATTTTTCGTGCCGTCCCGGCCGGTCTGCCGGCTCGGGAACCCGCCGTGGGCCCATGCGTCTATGGGCAGAACATGACCCATCTGCCCGCCCTGCTCCTGCCGCTGTTGGTCTGCGCTGCCCCCGCCACCCGGCCCGACATCGATGCCGCCTGCCGCGGCCTGGCTGCCAGGTGGCAGGCCCGTTTCGAGGCCGAATCGCTGCACTGCGTGGTTTGGCCGCCCTTCGTCATCGCCGGCGATGGCGGCCCGGCCCGTATCGCCGCCTATCGTGACCGGACCATCCTCGCCGCCGCCAACGCCCTCTGGGCCACCTTCTTTGATCGCCGACCTTCCGAACCCATCCTCATCCTGCTTTTTGAGGGCAAGGACAACTACCGTCGCCTGGCCAAGGAGTGGTTCAAGGACGAAGATCCGCCGCACTTCGGCTACTTCCGCCACGACAACATCATGGTCATGAACGTCGGCACCGGCACCGGAACGCTGGTGCATGAGCTGGTGCACGCGCTGCTGCGGCCGGACTTCCCCGATGCCCCGTCGTGGTTCAACGAGGGCCTGGCCAGCCTCTACGAGCAGTGCAGCCTGGCCGGCGGGAAAATCCGCGGCCTGGAAAACTGGCGCCTGCCCGCTCTGCAGGACGCGATCCGCAAGGACAAGCTGCGCCCGCTGGAGGCCCTGATCGGCGATCCGCGTTTCTACAGGGCGGATCTGGTGGGCACCAACTACGCCCAGGCGCGATACCTGATGTTCTACCTGCAGGAAAAGGGCAAGCTGGTCGAGTACTACCGGGCCTTTCGCGCAGCCGCCGGCCAGGATCCCACCGGCCTGGAGGCCCTGAAGAAGATCATCGCCCCGCAGACCCTCGAGCAGTTCGAAAAGGACTGGCGGGCGTGGGTGCTGACTTTGCGCTTCGGGTGAGGCACATCACCATGCAACCGCGTACAATGCCGGGCGTTCGTGGAGAGCCCCATGCGTGTTGTGCAAGGTCTTGACGGTTTGCGCAGTCTGTCGCCGGGGGCGGTGGTTTCCATCGGCAACTTCGACGGCCTGCACCTGGGCCACCAGCGAATCCTCGCCCTGGGCGGCCAGATGCGCCGGCGGCACGGCGGCGAGCTGGCCGTCGTCACCTTCGAGCCGCATCCGCTCACGCGGCTTCGGCCGCAGCTCGCCCCGCCCCGCCTCACGCCCCCCGACGCCAAGCGCGATCGCCTCCGGGCCATGGGAATCGACACGCTGGTGGAGCTTCCCCCGACCGATGACGTGCTGAACCTGGCCGCCGAGGACTTCTGGCACATCCTGCGCGATGAGGCCCGCGTGGCACACCTGGTCGAGGGAACTTCCTTCAACTTCGGCAAGGGCCGCGCCGGCACCATTGCCCGGCTGGCCCAATGGGCCTCCACCAGCGACGTGCGGCTGCATATCGTGGACCCCGTGACCGTTACGCTCCGGGACCTGTGGGTCGTGGCAGTGAGCAGTTCGCTCATCCGCTGGCTGCTGGCCAACGGGCGGGTGCGCGACGCGGCCATCTGCCTGGGCCGGCCGTATGAGCTGGTGGGCACAGTCGTGCCCGGCCACCAGCGCGGGCGGAACCTGGGCGTGCCCACGGCCAATCTCCGCTGCGACCAGCAGCTTGTGCCGATGGAAGGTGTGTACGCCAGCCGCTGCCGCATCGACGGCCGCAACTACCCCGTGGCCCTGAGCATCGGTACGATGCCGACGTTCGGACCCAACGCCGCGCAGATCGAGGCCCACGTCCTGGGCTATGCCGGCGACCTGTACGGCACCGACCTGCACGTGGAGGTATTGGATTGGATCCGTGAGCAGCGCAAGTTCCCGTCGCCCGATGCGCTCAAATCCCGCATCGCCCGCGACATGGAGGAAATCGCCGCGCTCCAACCTTGACGCCCACTTGTTCATCCTTCATCCTTCATCCCTCATCCTTCTCTTCCATGCCCGACCCTTACCAACAGATCATCGATGGCCTCACCCGCGCCAGGCGAGTGCTGGTAACCACCCACGTGCGGCCGGACGGCGACGCCATCGGCACCGCCACCGCCATGGCCCTGGCCATGCGCCATCACGGCATCGAGTCCGAAGTGCTGCTGCTGAGCCACCTGCCCCGCAAATACGCCTTTCTCTTTCACGACAACCGCATCAGCCATCATGACGTGGAGAAGGGCTGGCCCGAGCCCTATCCGCTGGACCGCTTCGACTGCCTGCTGGTCGTGGACACGGGCACGTGGTCGCAGCTGCCCGGCCTGCAGGAGCGCATCGCCGGCTGGCGCGCCCCGCGGCTTGTGCTCGACCATCACCTGACCCAGGAAGACTGGGCCGACGTGAAACTGGTCGTCACCGAGGCCGCCGCGGCCGGCGAGATCGCCGCCGACCTGCTGGAGCGATGGAATGTTCCGCTGGCCGGACCTGTCGCCGACGCCCTGTTTGTGGCCATCGCCAGCGACACCGGCTGGTTCCAGTTCTCCAACACCCGCCCGCGGACGCTGCGGTTGGCCGCCAGCCTCATGGAGGCCGGCGTCAACACCGACGCCATCTACCAGCACCTCTACCAGAACGAGCGGGCCGAGCGCGTGGCCCTCCAGACCCGCGCCATGCAATCCCTGACGCTGCTGGCCGACGGGCGGCTGGCCGTGCTGTCGCTGTCGGCCGACGATTTCGAAGAAACCAACGCCCACGTGCCGGACACCGAGAACCTGATCAATTTCCCCCTGCAGATTCGCTCCGTGGAGGCGGTGATGCTGGTGGTCGAGCCCCCCGAGGGCGGGCCCATCCGTATCAGCCTTCGCAGCAAGGGCGCCATCGACATGGCGCGCTTCGCCGAGCGGTTCGGCGGGGGCGGACATAGCCGCGCCGCCGGGCTCAAGATGGAAACGACCTTCGAGCAGGCCCGGGAGACCGTCGCCCGTGCCCTGGTCGCAGCCCTTGCCGCAACCCCCGCGCAATAGGGTCAGACCCGGCGGATGTTGCGCAGGTGTTACGGAAACTTCCCCGCCATTGCCGCGTCCAATACCCCGGACACTTGCAAGGAGCAGACATGCGCATCCTCGCCACGATCGTTGCCGTGCTGGCTTTTTCGTCCGCGAACTGGGCCCAGGAAGCGGCGCGGCCTGTGCCCCCGCCGGCCGAGCAGCCCCACATCGACATCGTCTTCTGCATCGACTGCTCGGGCTCGATGGGCCCGGTGATCGAAACCGCCAAGCAGAAGGTCTGGGCCATCGTCAACGAGGTCGCCAAGGCCAAGCCCGCTCCCGTGCTGCGCATCGGCCTGCTGGGCTACGGCAACGCCGACCGCACCTTCCGCCCGTTCGACCTGACGGACGACCTGGACGAGGTGTACAAGAACCTGATGACCTTCAAGGATGAGGGCTGGGGCGACGAGTACGTCGGCCTGGCCATCCACAAGGCGACCAACGAGATGAAATGGTCGGCCGGCAAGCAGGTCCTGAAGGTCATCTACGTCGTCGGCAACGAAACCGCCCGGCAGGGCCCGGCCGAGTTCGACTACACCAAGACCGCCCCGGCGGCCATTGCCAAGGACATCATCGTCAACGCCATCTATTGCGGCGACACCGACCATGCCAGCGCCACGCCCACCTGGCGGGAAATGGCCAGGCTCGCCGACGGCCAGTACATGGAGATCGCGGCCAGCGGCGGCGCGGTGGTCGTCGCCACACCCTTCGACAAGGACCTGGCCGAGCTCAACGGTAAGCTCAACGCCACCTACGTCGGCTATGGCGCGGCCGCGGCCGAGGGCGGCGCCAAGCAGGCCGCCGGCGATGCCAGCGCCGGGCGCCTGGGCGCGGTGGTCCTGGCCGAGCGTGCCGTCGCCAAGAGCAGCGTGCAGTATTCCAACGCGACCTGGGACCTGGTCGATGCGGCCAAGGACGCGAAGTTCGACATCAACTCCGTCAAGGAAGAGGCCCTGCCGGAAGAGATGAAGAAGATGACCGTCGAGCAGCGCAAGGCCTTCATCGCCGAGAAGGCCAGGGAGCGCGAGGCCATCCAGAAGCAGATTCGCGAGGTCGCCACACGCCGCGACGCGTTCGTCAAGGAGCAGATGAGCAAGCAGGGGCTGAGCGCTGACAAGGCCTTTGACACCGCCGTACGCAACTCGATCAACCAGCAGGCGCAGAAGAAGGGGTTCGTGTTCGAGCAATAGTACCACCCCTGCGACGCCCGCCAGATCTGCTGGAAAGGCCCTGCAAACCGTGCAGCCGGCCGGCGTTCGCATCGACACGAGACCGGATGCCTCCGGCTGGTCCGCTTGACCCCGCCACCGGACGCACCGACACTGGCCGCTCAAGGACATCGCCGCGATTGCCGCAAAAAGCCGTCTCGGCCGCCGCGTCGAAAATATCCTGTCGCTGGCCGTCAGCCGTGACCGCCGTCGCGTTCAAGCTCGCCGCCACGTGGGCCGTGGGCCTGTGGGATGCCCTGCGCGACTTCTGCTATCCCGGCATGTGCGCGGCGTGCTCCCAGCCCTCCAGTGGCCCAGCGCCGCTGTGCGGGTTGTGCCTGGCCAACCTGTCGGAGCTGGAGGAGGCCGGCGCCTGCCAGCGCTGCGCACGCCCGCTGGCGATGGAGCTGGCCCCGTGCCCCTTCTGCCACGGCAAGGGACTTTACCCGCTGAAGAGCATCCTGCGCCTGGGCGTGTACGACCAGCCGCTGCGAGCGTGCATCCTGGCGATGAAGTATCGCCGGCGCTGGCCGCTGGGAGAGTACCTGGCCGCGCGCCTGCGCGACCGCCCGGCCGTCGCCCGCCTCCTGGAACAGGCCGACTGCATCGTGCCCGTGCCGCTGCACTGGCGGAGGCAACTGGCCCGCGGGTACAACCAGTCTCACGTGATCGCCGCGTGCCTGGCGACGCGACAGCGGCCGGTGGTGCGCGCGATCATGCGTCGGCGCGACACGGAAGCCCAGGCCCGTCTGCGCTCCCGCGACGCCCGCCAGGAAAACATGCGCGACGCGTTCCGGCTCGTGCGGCCCAAGGCCGTGGCCGGCAGGCGCGTGCTGCTGGTGGATGACGTAACCACCACGGGCGCCACGCTGCAATGGGCCGCCCGCGCACTTCTCGAAGCAAAGCCCGCCGCCGTCAGCGGTCTGGTGCTTGCCGTGGCCGACCCGGCCGGGCGCGATTTCACCTCGGTGTGACCGGCACTACTTCTTGGCCAGTTCCGCCTCGATCGCCGCCGTCAACGCGGGATCGTCCGGCTTGGTCTTGGGGTCGAACCGCCCCACCACCTTGCCGTTTCGCCCCACAAGGAACTTGGCGAAGTTCCACTTGATCTCCCCGGCGAACTGGCCGCTGCCCTCGGGACTGGTGAGGAAGGCGTAGAGCGGATGCTGGCCCTCGCCTTTCACGACGATCTTCGAGAACATCGGGAAGGTCACGTTGTACTTCGTCGAGCAGAACTCCTTGATCTGCTCGTCGCTTCCCGGCTCCTGCTTGCCGAAATCATTGGCCGGGAAACCCATCACCACCAGCCCCTGCCCGGCATATTTCTCGTAAAGCGACTGCAGGCCCGCGTATTGCGGCGTATTGCCGCACCGGCTGGCCACATTGACGATCAGCAGCACCTTGCCGCGGTACTGCGACAAGGCCACGTCCCTGCCGTCGATGTCCTTCATGGTGAAATCGAGCACCGACGCCGGCCGGGTTGTCGCCCCCTCGCCGGCCCACACTCGCGTGAACAGCCCCAAGGCAGCCACCAACAGCACAACCACCAATAACTGATGCATGAGTTCTCCTGTCGCCATGACCCCCAGTTATAGGCGCGCCATCCCACCACTGGCCACCGACCCTCGCCGCTTCCATCCGCCCTCATGCCAGCTCTCGCAGGTCCTCGACCACGCCGTCCGGCTGCAGGTCGGCTGGAAGACGGTCCAGGTCTTCCCGCCGCACCACTCCGGTCAGCGTCAGGATGCTCTTCATGCCCACCCGGCGCGCCCCGGCAACATCCGACTCCACGTTGTCGCCGATCAGCACGCACTGCTGCGGGCTTACCCCCAGCCTCCGGCACAGACTCAGGAAAAACTTCGCTTCCGGTTTGCCGCAGAACGTCGGCCGAACGTCCGCCGCGTACGCCAGCATCGCGCACATCGCCCCGCTGCCCAGCTCCAGGCCCCGCGGGCTGGGGTACACGCGGTCGGCGCAGATGCCCACCAGTTCCGCCCCGCCCCGCAGCAGCGCCACCGCCCAGCGTTGCCGCTGCTCCGTGGCATATTCGCACAGCGGGTGGCCGGCGATCACCGCATCACACGCCTCATCCGGCCCCTGCACCCAGCGCACGCGCCCCTCGAGCATCCGCTGCACTCCGCCGGTGGACAGGTTGAAGATCCGCCCACCCGGCCCATAGCGCTCCAGCACGTAATCCGCCGCGGCCGCCGCCGCCGTGTAGATATGGTGCTCGGCGATGTCGATGCCCATGCCCGTCAGTCTCAGCCGCACCTCGGCCGGGCTGGATACGCTGTTGGACAGGCACGCGTACTTGACCTCCATGGCCTCCAGCCGACCCACCAGCTCCACCGCCCCCGGAAGCACGCGGTCCTCGTGGTAGATCGTGCCGTCCAGGTCCAGCAGCACCGCGGCAAACTGGGACAGGTCCAGCGGCATGGCGCAATCTCGAATCTCCAATCTGGAATCTCCAATCTGAAATCTCAGATCTCTCATCCGCACCTTGACGCCGCCCGCCTCAATCCGGCCGGGTTTTCAGGTTCAGGCACATCGTCGGCAGGGCCGCCGCCGCCCGCATCGCCGCCGTGTATTGGGTTACCAGGTCGCTGCCGCGCCGCCGGTCGCGCTCGGTCAGCAGCAGTTGCACCAGGTCATACGAGAAGTAGCACTCGTGCAGGATCGCCGCGCCCTTGAGCAGCTGTTCATCGCTCCATCTCGACAGGTCGGCAAAGTCGCGCACGAACACCGCGTCGGCCCACACCAACTGGCTGATCGGCTTGAACGGATCGTTGTTGAACACCATCGGCCGCAGCGGCCGGCCAACAACGTCGATCAGTTTGTGCAGCACAAACCCCTGCTCGCGGAGGAACACCTGGATGTCGCCGAACAGCGGCTGGCGCTTGTACAGCGGCACGAACTCCACCTCCGCCTCCACCACCACCGCCGACGCCAGGGTCTGCACGCCGCCGGCCAGCACATCCAGCTCCGCGCCCTGCACGTCCAGCTTGATGTAATCCGGCGCCGGCACGCCCTCGACTTCGTCCAGCCGGCGGGTCTCCACATCCACCACCTTCTCCACGTGCAGATGCTCGCCGGGCTGCGCGCCCATCTGCATGAACAGGTCGATCACCGCCGGGTCCGGCTCGTACAGCGACGAGCCGCCGGGATACCGCGTCACGTGGAAGGTCGCCGGCCCGCCCATCCCCAGAAAATGCGGCAGATACCGGTACGGCCCCTTGCGGGCGGCCTGCAGCCGCGCCAGCTGCTGGGGGTCCGGCTCGAACCCAGTCACCTGCGCCAGGTGCTGCTCGACCAGCGAAGCATATCGCTCCACGCCCTCGATCATCGCCCCCACGTCCAGCACCTGGATCGTCGGCAGCTGCGGCTTGAGCGCGTCGCTGATGCGAAACGGCCGCGGCCGCTGCGGCGGCGCATCCGGCCTGGGGCCCAGCGCCGACGGCGAAACGGTGATCACGGACGTGTCGGCCGGCACCCGCACCACAGGCGGCGCCGGCGAGGACGGCTGGTGGCGCCTGCGGGCCTCGGCCACAGCGGCCTTGAGGAACTGCTCCAACTGCCGCAGCCCCGTGGGGCTGGTGTACAGCGCATCGTTGCTGGCCAGGATCTTCTCGCTGATCTTCTGGCGATAGCGCTTGTCCATGCCCAGCTTCAGGGCGATCTTCACGTAGTCCTGCGGCGTGGACGCCACGCAGTCCATCACGTCCATCGCCTCGTATTGCGCCAGCGTGATCCGCCCCCGCAGAAACTTGCTGGGCAGCGTCACGATCGGCACGCCCAGGGCCAGCGCCTCGTAGCTGGTGTTGCCCCCGCCGAAATGCAGCGGGTCCAGCAGCACATCGCACACCGCGTTGAGGCCCAGGAAGCCGTTGCGATCCTGCCGCTCCACCCAGCACACTCGCTTTTCCACGTTGGGGATCGTCTTGGCCAGCCGCCGCATCAGCATCCGGTCCCACTCGGCATACTGGCCCTTGAGCAGCACCAGCACGCCCTTGGGGTCCACCTTCAGGATCGCCCCTATCAGCGGGTCGAACTCCGGGTGAAACTTGAAGATGCTCTGCGGACATCCGTACAGGTGGGCGTCGGCCGGCAGGCCGAAATGCTCGCGGCCCGGCGGCGTACCCGCGATCGCCGGCTTCTCGTAGAAGATCGCCAGATCGCGCAGCCGCACCAGCTTTTCCGAGTAGTACTTCTGCGCATCTTCCGTATCCAGGATCTCGCTGGAGATGAAGTAATCGACCGTGTCGATGCCGGTGGTTTCCGGGTGCCCCCAGGTCACGCACTGCACCGGCGCAAGCCGCGTGAACGCCAGCGAGTACGTCGTCGGCTCCATGCCGATGTCCGTGTAGAACAGCACGTCCAGGTTCTGCTGGGCGATCATCCGTCGCGCCGCCGCCGGGTCCAGCGGCAACCGCCCGTAGCGGTCGCAATGCTCGCGGATGTACGTGGCCGTGGCGTCGTTGTAGTTGCCGGCCGACAGCACCGTCACCAGGAAATCCTCCCGATTGAAGTTGGCGATCATCCCCGCGAACAGTCGGCCGATGGTGTGGTCCTTGAAATACGCCGAAACGAACCCGATGTGGATGCGTTTGTCCTCCCTGGACCGGAAAGGCTGGTACGTCGGCTCCTGGGGCGCAACAAACAACTTCGCGAACAGCCTCTGGATTTCCAGGTCGTCCATGCCCTGGTATGCGGGGAAGAACGTGTTGGGCGCCAGCTGCCGCGTCAGGTCCAGCCTCACGCCCCCATCCACGAGTGTGCGCACGTTGTCGATGAAACGCTGCCGCCAGCGCCGCAGGTCGTCCATCGATTCGTAGAGCGTCGGCAGCATGGACGCCAGCAGGATGCGCGTCGTCGGGTTCGGGTCGCGCTGCAACACCTGCCGGTAGATCGCCTCGGCCTCGCTCAGCCGGCCGGCCTGGTGATGCTTGAGCGCTTCGAGAACCATTTCCGGGATCGTGGGCATCGCTTAAAATCTCCGCGAAGGCCGCGGCCATCGCCGCAAGCAGCACAGTGTAGTGGGCGGCGGCGATGCCGTCCAAGACGCCGCTCATTGCCCGCCGCCTGGCCGGGCGATATGTTGGCCCGAAATCGGCCACGTGCGTCGATGATGCGCAGCCGACGGGGTCTCGCCACCGGATCATGTTCCCCTACGCGCTGACGATCGCCCTGGGCGCCTTCCTGGTCTTCCTGGTCCAGCCCGTCATGGGTCGCTACCTGCTGCCCTGGTTTGGCGGCGGGCCTTCGGTCTGGAACGTCTGCATGGTGTTCTTCCAGGTCGTCCTGCTGGCCGGCTATGCCTATGCCCACCTGATCGTCGCCCGACTTCGACCCGCCACCCAGTCCCTCGTGCATCTGGTCCTGCTGGGCACATGCCTGCTGTTCCTGCCGGCCGTCCCTTCGCAGCGCTGGATCGGCGGCCCGGAGGCCTCGCCGGCCGCACGCGTATTGCTCGTGCTGCTGCTGACCGTCGGCATGCCTTTCCTGCTGTTGTCCTCCACCGGACCGCTTCTGCAGGCGTGGTTCGCCCGCCGCCATCCCGGCCGATCTCCCTATCGCCTCTACTCGCTGTCCAACCTCGCCTCCCTGCTGGCGCTGCTGGGCTATCCACTGGCCATCGAGCCGGCCCTGGGGTTGCGCTGGCAGTCGTGGACGTGGTCGGCGCTGTTCATCGCGTACGTGGGAGCGTCGGTCTGGTGTGCGATCCTCGCCACCCGCGACCCCAAGGCAGCGCCGGACCGCGGGCCCCGGCCCGGCGGCGGCAACTCGTCTGGCGTGAGCCGGGGCGACCGGGCGATGTGGTTTTGCTTCCCGGCCTGCGCCTCGGCCATGCTGCTTGCCACCAACAACCAGCTCTCGCAGGACCTGCCCGCGGTTCCGCTGGTGTGGGTCGTTCCGCTGGCGCTATACCTGCTGAGCTTCATCCTCTGTTTCCACAGCCTGCGCTGGACCTGGCGGCCGCTGTGGTATCCGCTGGGCGCTGCGGCGCTCGTCGCCGTGGTGCTGATCTGCCGCGACTGGCGCCCCAGCGAACTGTGGATGCAGGTTCTACTCCACGCCGGCGTGCTGATGACCTGCTGCATGATCTGCCACGGCGAAACCGCGCGCCTCAAGCCCTCGCCGGCGCGGCTCACCGAGTTCTACCTGATCCTCTCGGCCGGCGGCGCCGCCGGCAGCGCGCTGGTGACGCTGGTCGCCCCCGTGGTCTTCAGCAATTACTGGGAGTACCCGCTGACGGCCGCGGCTTGCATCATCCTGGTCTTCGCGCAGTGGTATCGCCGGCGCCAGCACATGACCCTCTGGGCCGGCCTGGTCGGCGGAACGACCGGCGCCGCCATCGCAATCGGCCTGCCCTTTCACATCACGGCCAGCCGGGCCCGCGTCATCGAGCAGACCCGCAACTTCTTTGGCGTGCTGACGGTTCAGCCCGGTCCGGCCTCCGAGCCGCTGCCCACCATCGAACTGGTCCACGGCCGCATCTGTCATGGCGCCCAGTTCGTCGGCGATCTGGCGGGCATCCCCATGTCGTATTACAGCCGGCGCAGCGGCGTGGGCGTCGCCGAGGAGGTCCTCCGCGAGTATCGCCAGGATCATGGCCGCGACACAGCCCTGCGATTGGGCGTTGTCGGCCTGGGCGCCGGCGCCATCGCCGGCTACGGACAGAAGGGCGACTACCTCTGCTTCTACGAGATCAACCCGAAGGTGATCGAGCTGTGCAGGCGCCACTTCCTCTATCTGCGCAAAACGACCGCAACCAGCGAGGTGCTTCTGGGCGACGCCCGGCTCACGATGGCCCGACAGCTCCGCGAGGGCTCGCCCGGCCGCTACGATCTATTGGCGCTGGACGCTTTCAGCGGCGACTCGATCCCCGTGCACCTGCTCACCCGCGAGGCCTTTGACACGTACTGGGGGCATCTGGCCGACGACGGCGTGATGGCCGTGCACATCTCCAACAACTACATCGACCTGGCGCCCGTGGTCGCCGCCGAGGCCACCGAGCGCAACGTCCGTGCGGTCTTGGTGGCTGACAGTGTCCTCGATAACAGCCAGCGACCGGGCGACCGCAGCAGCCGCTGGATCCTTCTGACCCGCAATCCCGACCTGATTCAGCGGATCCTCAGGACCCGCGAAGCCCGGCTTTTGCCCGCCAAACAGCGGCTCGTGCGCTTCACCGACGACTATTCCAACATCGTGCGGCTGCTGATGCTGAGGTAGCGGTTGCCGATCCTGAATCCCAGATCTCAGATCTCAAATCTCAGATCCGAGATCCAGAACCTACCGCCGCTGCTGCTCGGCGTCGTTACCGGGAAGGTTGATGATATCCTGCTGACTCGGCACGGGCTGGACCTGCACCGGCTGCCTTGGCTCGTTGGGATCGCGCGTCAAGTAGTTGCGGTGAATCCACTCGCCGGCGGCGGCCGGGGCATCGTCACGGGTCTCGAACATCACCAGATCTTTCGCGTCGTACACCCTCACCGTCGTGCGGTCATTGACCGGGCGCGTGGTGGACTTGGCATCACGCGGCGCGGCCAGGCATGCCTTCACATCCGCAACCGTGGCCGGCTTGTCCGCCCTCTTCTCGTCCAGCTGCGAAACCGCCTCGACGGCGCTGGCCTTCAGCAGCCTCGGCCAGAGCTTGTTGAAGAACGCGTTGGACACGTACACATCCGCGCTGTTGAGCTTGCCGTTGATGGAGAAAGCGTAGCCGACGACATCGCCCTTGCCGGCCGGCGCTTTCTCCAGGGCCTTCACGAAGTCGTCGGCCTTCTGCTTGACCTTGCCGCTTTCGAGGCTCAACTGCAGGCTCGATGGCGACGTGGTTGCCTGCACCGACCCGCCAACGTTCTCGGCCAGGTTGGTCTGCAAGTTGGCCACCTCGCGCCAGACGCTGCCCTGGTCGCCTTCGCCCTTGGCGGCCAGCTTCAGGCTCTTGCTGGCGACGTTGCTGTCCGACAAGGCAAACATCGCCACCGGTTCGCCCGCGCGGGCCTGCCACCGGCCGCTTTCCACGCAGAACGCCGCGATCGGCATCTTTCCGCTCCGGGGCGGGACGATGAAATCCTGCGCGATCGTGCGATCCTGCCGGCCGCCTTTGACGATGTCGCCGGACTGAACGTAGATCTCCTGGTCGCACTGGTTCTCTATGGCCAGCTCATTGACGTTGCCCGTTTCGTGCATGACGGCCTTCTTCTGCTCCAGCGCCTCGCCCAGGGTCAGATAGACCTTGCCCTTGAGCCGGTCCGGGCCGTGGATCAGGAAGATCGACAGGTTCTCGTGGGTGTACGGACCGGTGACCTTCAGGTCGGCGTCGTCCCCGGTGGCCGCGGGTTTGGATTCGCCGCAGCCGAGGGTCATGCAGAACATCGCCAGAGCGAACAGTGAGATGAGTCTCGCGATCATGGCAGGACCTCCAAACTCGCTTGGACGCTTCCAGAGGAAGAAAGTTGCGGGTTGTGAGTTGCGAGTTGCGAGTGGTACAGTACGAGCGACATGGCATGTCCGCTCAACTGGTACGGCGGATGGTCGCTGATCCTGGCAGCTTTTGCGATCGGCGCGGCGGTCGGGCTCTTCTTTCACAATGAGCAGTTCTGGGGCGGATATGCTTCCTGGCGCCGGCGCATGGCGCGGCTGGGGCATATCGCCCTGGCGGCGCTCGGGATGCTCAACCTCATCTACTCGCTGTCGCCGGGCGCAGGCGGACTCGCCGGCGGCCTGCTGCTTGCCGGGGGCGTGGCCATGCCCGCCGTCTGCTTTCTCGGCGCCTGGCGCAAGCCCCTGCGACACCTGTTCTTCATACCGGTCAGCCTGCTGGTTCTGGCGGTCGTGATCATCCTCGTCTCGGGAGCCAATCCATGAAGATCGGCCTGCTGGCCATGAGCGGCATCCGCGCCCACGACAAGAAACTGCTGGAGCTTGGCCTGACGCTGCCGGGCTTCGTCGATCGCAGCAAGGTGATCGCATCGCTGCCGAGCCTCGGCCTGTTGTGCCTGGCCGCCTGCACGCCGGCCGGGCATGAAGTTCGCTACTTCGAGGCCGAGGCCGACGGCGCCGAGCCCAGGGATGTGTACGACTACGACCTGGTCGCCATCAGCACCTTCTCAGCGCAAGTCTTCGAAGCCTATGCCATCGCCGACCGTCTGCGCAAGGCCGGCGTGCGCGTCGCCATGGGCGGCCTGCATGTGAGCGTATTGCCCGAAGAGGCGGCCGAGCACGCAGACTACGTCGTCACCGGCGAAGGCGAACGGGCGTGGCATGCGGTCATCGAGTCCGCCGCCTCCGGCAACGGCCGAGGCATCTACCGCGGCGAGGACCATCCGCCAGTAAAGATCGATCAACTCTCCCCGCCTCGCTACGACCTGCTCGCCGGCCGGCCCTACAACCGCTTCACGGTGCAGACCTCGCGCGGCTGCCCGTGGCGGTGCGAGTTCTGCGCCTCGACGGTGATGCTGGCCGAGAACTACCGCAAGCGGCCGGTGGAGCACGTCCTCCGCGACATCGAGGCGATCCGGAAGGTGCGCCCCCGGCCGTTCATCGAGCTGGCCGACGACAACACCTTCGTGGACAAGGCCTGGGGACGGGAGCTGTGCCGCCAGTTGATCCCCCAGCGCATCAAATGGTTCACCGAGACGGACATGACCGTGGCCGAGGATGCGGAACTGCTGGACCTGATGCGCCGGGCCGGCTGCCGGCAGGTGCTGATCGGCCTGGAAAGCCCTCAGCGGGCGGCCTTGGAGGGCATCGAACTGCGGGCCAACCGCAAGGCCGAATGGTCGCAGCGCTACGGCAACGCCATCCGCGCCATCCAGGGAAAGGGCATCGCCGTCAACGGGTGCTTTGTGCTGGGGCTGGATGGCCACGACCGCGGGATTTTCCAGCAGGTCCGCAACTTCGCCTTCGAGCATGGCCTGTACGATGTGCAGATCACCATCCTGACGGCCTTTCCCGGCACGCCGCTGTACGCGCGCCTGAAGCGCCAGGGGCGCATTCTCGAGGATGGCCGATGGGACTTGTGCACCCTGTTTGATGTAAACTACCGCCCGGAGCATATGACGCCTCAGGAACTGCGCCAGGGGATGTACTGGCTGAGCGAGCAACTCTACAGCCGGGAGGGCACCCGGCGACGCCGGGTCGGGTTCTTCCAGCAATGGAGGGCGGAAAGGAACGAGCCATGAAATCGGCTATGGCAGTGCGCGTGCTGTTCTTCTTTGCGGGGCTTTACGATGCCCTGTTGGGCCTGGCCTTTGCCCTGGCCGCCCCGGCCATCTTCACGCGATGCGGCGTGGAGCCGCCCAACCACTTCGGCTACGTGCGGTTCCCGGCGCTGCTGATTGTGATCTTCGCGGTGATGTTCTTCGCCGTGGTGATCCGCCCGCAGGCCAACCGCAACCTGATCCCCTACGGCATCCTGCTGAAGCTCTGCTACAGCGCCACGGTGATCTACTACTGGATCGTCGCGGGACTGCCGAACATGTGGAAGCCCTTCGCGATCGTGGACCTGCTGTTCGCGGCGGCGTTCGTGTGGGCGTACGTGGGCATCGGGCGCATGGCCGCAGCGGAAGCGGACCGCCGCTGACTGCGCCGCGGCGGCCGTGCAGACCTACCGCCGGCCCGGCACCAGGTAATACACCCACAGCGCCGGAATCTCGCGCGCCATCAGCATCGGCATGCGCCTGAGGATGTACGTCTGCGTGGCCGGGACCGTGCACACCTGCATGCCCTGCCGCTGGTACGCCAGGCGCACACGCGGCATGTGATAGAAATGGCTCACCGCCAGCACCCGCGACTGCGGACCCAGCATCGCCGCCGTGTTGGCCGCCGTCGCCCGCGTGGTCACCCCGCCGCGATCCAGCACGATCGCCTCGCGCGGCACGCCAAGCTGCTGGGCCAACGCCGCCATCGCCTCGGTCTCATGCACCGCCCCGTCGCCCGGCCCGCCCGACATAATGACCACCGGCGCCAGCCCGGCGCGGTACAACCCGCACGCCTCGCGCACGCGGTCGGCCAGCGCATCGGAGCATCGCCCATCAGCGTAGGCCCTGGCGCCGAACACCACGATCGCCTCCGCCGGCCGGCGATAGTCCGTCAGCCCGAAGCAGAACATCTGCGCCACGGGAAACATCACCGCACAAACGCCGACCGTCGCCGCGATGCCCAGCGCCGCAAGCAGCGGCCGTCCCGCAGGCGGCTGGCGTCCGGCCGCCACAACCACCACCCCCAGCGCGGCGGCGATCAGCAGCGACAGCGGCACCGGCATATCGCTGGCGATCGCGCCCCGCGCCAACAGCACCCAGAACCTCGCCGCGTTAACCAGCGCAACGGCCATCAGCAGCCCCGCCGCCCAGCGGGTTGGCCTGCGCAGCCGTCCAGCCCCGCCCCATGCGCACAGCAACCCCCCTCCCGCCAGCAGCACCATGCCCGACAGCGCCGGCGGCAGCGGCCGCAGATCGATCCACCATTCGTTGGCGTCGAATCCCGGGCTTACGCCCTCGCCCAGGACGTTCAGCACCGTGAACACCCCGAGGAACAGCGCCAGCCCGCGCCCCGCGGCCACACACACTCGGTGAAGTGCGGCTTCCATGCCGGCCACAACCCTACCACGCCTGTCGGCCTCCGCCCACCGCCCTGGCCGGCTTTACCCGCCCGCCCGGCCATGCGATTATGTCGCCATGTTCGCCGCGCGTGCGATCCTGCTGGCCTTGGCGTGTGTGTCGCTCCTCACCACGGCGGCCGCCCACGCGCAGGCCATCTGGTTCGAGGACCTCAAAGCCGCTGCGCCGCTGGAACTCCAGGCCGAAGAGGCCCTGGCACGCCACATCGCCGCTCGCATCACCGGCAAGGCCGCGCCCGCCCTTCCCGAAGCGGTCGCCGCCGACACGCATCCCAGCATCATCTTCGTCTCCGCCTCCGACGGCCGGCAAACGGCGAACGTTGTCATTGGCTGCGGCCAGGGATTCCTCGCCGCCGCCGACGATGCCATCCGCCGCCTCAAGGCGCTTGGGCCCACCGACCACTACCGCCACATCAAGGTCGATCTGGTTACCGACAGCCACCCCGTCCCACGCGGCGCCATGGAGCAGCCCCTGCCATCGGACCCGACCCTCTATGGCCTGGCCTCTCCCCGCACCAGCCGTGTGGCGCTACTGCCCGAGCAGTTGCGGGGAGCCGGCCTGGTCGATGAGGACCGCCGCGTCCGCTGGGAACGCCTCGACCGCTACCTCAAGGCCAACGCCGCCGTCTTCGGCCAGCAGAACGCCTTCGCCCTCAGCGACCTGCCGATGCGCATGTTCATCTGCCATAGCTACTATGTCGCCGATGACGCCGTCCACCGGCTCTACCGCGGCCATCGCCTCTTTCACGATGCCGTCACCCCCGACGTGCTGCTGGACGCGGTTGTGGCCGGGGCCGGCTACCTCGCACGCAACACCAACCAGGACGGCCGGTTTCTGTATCTCTATCGGCCCAGCACCGACACCGCCCCCGACGACTACAACCTCGCCCGCCACGGCGGATGCCTCTGGGCACTGCTCACCGTTTATGAGAAGACGCGCTCCGATGACCTGCTGGCGGCAGCCCGAGGAGCCCTGCGATTCGCGCTGGCCCAGGTGAAGGCCGCTGCCTGGGCCGGCGACGGTGCCGCGTGCGTCGCCGATGGCGATACCGTGCAGCTTGGAGCCGTCGCCCTGGCCGCCATCTCCATCGCCCAATACACCCGCGTCACCGGCGATCGCCAGCATCTGCCCCTGTTGCAGCGGCTTGGAAAGTACATCCAGTTCTGCCAGGTCGCCAACGGCCGGTTTGCCCGGCACCAGGTCAAGCTCGATGACGGGCGGCCCGCCGGGCCGGATGTCATCTATTACCCCGGCGAGGCGATCCTCGCACTGATCATGATTCACCAGGTCGATGGCGTGCCCGCGTGGCTGGACACGGCCGAGCGCGGCCTGCGATACCTGGGCGCCAACCTCGCCACCATGCCGGAAGACGAACAGACCAGCGCCGCCCATTGGCTGCTTTACTCGCTGCGGGGAATGCAGAAAGTTCGGCCCAATCCCATCTATGTTGACGTGGCCGTCTCCCAGGCTCGCCTCATCATCCGCGGCCAGGCAACCACCTCCTCGCAGATCGACCAGGTCGGCAGATACGGCTCACGCCATGCCGGCACTCCCGCCGCCACCCGCGCCGAGGCCCTGGTGTGCGCCTATGAACTTGCCCATGCCGCGGGACGCCACGACGACGCGGCGATGATCCTCCGCGCCCTGAAGCTCTCGGCCGGGTTTCAGTTGCAGATGCAATACCGTCCCGAGCTGGCCATGTATTTCAAGGACCCTGCCCGCATCCTCGGCGGGTTCGCCGAGTCGCTCACCGGCGACGAAATCCGCAACGACTACGTTCAGCATCACGTGCTCAGCCTGCTGGGCCTGCATGGGATTCTGTCGGCTCGCCCGGCGGCGTCGGCCGGGACCTCCACACGCCCCGCACCCGCATCCACCACCCGACCTGTCGAGGGCGTGGACCCGGACCTGGGCAAGATCCTCGAGAACCTGGTCAAGTAACCATGCCGACCACACTCCTGCAGCTTGGCCATTCGCCCGACCCCGATGATGCGTTCATGTTCTACGCCCTGGCGCAGGACCCGCCGCTGATCGACACGGGCAAGTGGCGCTTCCAGCACGTCCTGCAGGACATCCAGACGCTCAATCAGCGGGCCATGCGCGGCGAGCTGGAGATCACCGCCATCTCCATCCATGCCTATCCGTACGTCGCCGACAAATACGCCCTGACCAGTTGCGGCAGCAGCATGGGCGACAAATACGGCCCGATGGTGGTGACGCGCAAGCCCATGCAACTGGATGACCTGCGCGGCAAGACCCTCGCCATCCCCGGCACCCTGACCACGGCGTTCCTCGCCCTGCAACTGGCCCTGGGCCCCGGCGCTCCAGTCCCAGGTTTCAAATCCGAAATCTCAAATCGGAGATCTCCGATCCGCAATCCGCAATTCCGCTACGACGTTGTCCCCTTCGACCAGATCCCGCGCCACGTCGCCGACGGCCGTTGCGATGCGGGATTGCTCATCCACGAAGGCCAGCTCACCTACCAGCAAGCCGGCCTTCACCTGGTCGTGGACCTGGGCGCCTGGTGGCACGAGCAAACCGGCCTGCCCCTGCCTCTGGGCGGAAACTGCATCCGCAAGGACCTGGGCCCCCCGGCCATGCAGGAAGTGACCGACATCCTTCGCCAGTCCATCCAATACAGCCTCGACCACCGCGGCCCGGCCGTCGATTACGCCCTGCGCTTCGGCCGAGACCTGGACCGCAACCTGGCCGACCGCTTCGTGGGCATGTACGTCAACGACTGGACGCTCGACTACGGCCCCATCGGCCGGCGGGCGATCACGACGCTGCTGCAGCGCGGGGCGGAGGCGGGGCTGGTGCCCGCCATCTCGCGGATGGAGTTCGTTACGGCAGGAGGGCATCGATAGTCCATGTCGCCCAGCACGCCTCGACACGCCATGCCATGTGGCATTGGCGAACACGACCGCGCACGATCGCTGCCCTCCTCCCGAGGCACAGCCGACATCCGCCATCGCAGCGTCCGTCAATCGCCTCCGCCCTCGAACCGCTGTATAACTTGCCGCCGAGGAAGCATTCCATGGCCGAAACCATACGGGTCGGAATCATCGGCGCAGGCTGGCCGGGGACTGCGCACGCCAAGGGCTACCAGGCCGCCGGCGGGTTCAAGGTCGTCGCCGTCGCCGACCTGATCCCCTCGCGCCGAAAGGCCCTGCGCGATGAGCTGGGCATCGCCCGCGAGTACGCGTCGGCCGACGAGCTGCTCGCCGGCGAGCCGCTGGAGGCCGTGAGCGTCTGCCTGCCGACGCACCTGCACGCGCCGGTGGCGTGCTCAGCGCTGCGGGCCGGACGCCACGTGATGTGCGAAAAGCCTCCCGCCCTCGATGCCGCCGAGGCCCGCCAGATGCACAACGCCGCGGTTAAGGCCGGCAAGGTGCTCATGTACGCCCTGCAGCGGCGGTTCGGCCCGGCCGAGCAGGCCGCCCGCATGGCCATCGACAAGGGCTACGTGGGCGAGGCCTATCATGCCCGCGCTGTCTGGACGCGCACGCGGGGCATTCCCCGCGGCACGGGATGGTTCACGCACAAGGAAAAGAGCGGCGGCGGCGCGCTGATCGACATCGGCGTGCACATGCTGGACATCGCCTGGAACCTGCTGGGCCAGCCCAGGCCCGCCAGCGCGTTTGGCATTACGCATAGCCGCTTCCGCTCCCTGCTGGCGGACGACGCCACATACGATGTCGAAGACGCCGCCTTCGCCCTGCTGCGATTCGACGGCGGCAAGTCCATCGAACTGGCCGCGACCTGGGCCATCAACCAGCCGCCCACGCAGAACGGCACCGTCTGCCGCATCTATGGCACAAGCGGGGCCATCGAGGTCTATACGCCGGCGGGGCCGGTGCTTTATCGCGACTTTGCAGCCGACGGCACGTGCCGCCAGAACCCGCTCAAAACGCCAAGACTGGCCGGCCACGCCGCCCTCATGCGGCACTTTCGGGATTGCATCCACGGCAAGGCCACGCCCAGCGCCGGGGCCGCCCAGGGCGTGACGCTGATGCAGATGATCGACGGGATCTACCGGAGCAGCCGGAGCGGAAAGAGTGTGAAACTGTGATCAGTTCATCTCGCCGACGTCCAGCCGGTACTTGCGCATCTTCTTATAGAGCGTGGTCCGGTTGATGTTCAGTTCGCGGGCGGTGGCCTGGCGGTTGTAGTTGTTGCGCTTCAGCGCCCGCTCGATGATCCGCCGCTCCGGGCCCTCCAGCGCCCGCTCCAGGGGCATGGGTTCGTCGCCCTCCCCGTCGCCGTTGGACGGCGGCCGCGGGTTCGTATGGAACTGGATCTGCTCGGGCAGGTCTTCCACGTCGATCTGCGGCCGGCGGCACAGCACCACCGCGCGCTCCACCGCGTTCTCCAGCTCCCGCACGTTGCCGGGCCAGTTGTAGCGTTGCAGGGCGGCCGTCGCGCGCTCGGAGAACCCCAGGATTTCCCGGCCGCTTTCCTGGGCGAACTTCCTCAGGAAATGCTGCGCCAGCAGCGGAATGTCGCCAAGCCGTTCGCGCAGACACGGCAGGCGGATGTTCACGACGTTGATGCGGTAGTAAAGGTCCTGGCGAAAGCGGTTCTCGGCCACCAGCTGCTGCAGGTCGGTGTTGCTGGCCAGGATCACGCGGACATCGACCGTGCGAGTCTCGGTGCTGCCGACGGGCTCAAACGCCCGCTCCTGCAGCACGCGCAGCAGTTTCACCTGCATGGCCGGCGAGGCCGAGTTGATCTCGTCCAGGAAGATCGTCCCGCCGTCGGCCGCCAGAAAGCGCCCGGGCTTGTCGGCGATGGCGCCGGTGAAGGCGCCTTTCACGTGGCCGAACAGTTCGCTCTCCAGCAGGGTCTCGGGCAGCGCGCCGCAGGAAACCTCGACAAACGGCTTGTCGCGGCGCGGCGAGCGGTGGTGGATGGCCCTGGCCAGCAGCGACTTGCCCGTGCCGCTCTCGCCGGTCATCAGGACCGTGGTTCGCCCGTCGGCCACCGCCTCCACCAGGTCGAAAACCTTCAGCATCCGGTAGTCGTGGCCGATGATGTTGCCCAGCCCGAAGCGCAGGTCCAGTTGCTGCTTGAGGGTCTGGTTCTCAAAGAGCAGCGCCTGCTGGCGGGCGGCCTTCTCCACCACCACGCGGATCTCATCGTCGATGATCGGCTTGGTCAGATAATCAAATGCCCCCAGCTTGGTGGCCTCGACGGCACCTTCGATCGAACCGTAGCCGGTGATGACGATGACGACGACGTGGGGGAAGCGTCGGCGCACTTCCCGCAGCATCTGCGCCGGCCTCACCCCGGGCATGTTGATGTCGGCCAGCAGCAGGTCCACGCGCCCGGCCTCCATCGACGCGAAGGCCTCCTGGGGGTCAGCGGTGGTCTGCACGTCATATCCCTCCCGCACCAGAAACTGCGACAGCGACTGGAGGATGATCCGATCCTCGTCGAGGATCAGCAGGCGGGGCTTTTGCGGCGCATTGGGCTGCAACATCCGATAATCTCCCTCGCGGCTGAGGCCACGGCGACGGCCCGGAGAGCCGCGTTGCCCGGCGACAACGGGCGTTTACCACAAACATCGGCAAAACGGCGTGATGACCGCAATCAACATGGCCGGCGCCCGGAGCTCAGCGAGCCTGAAGATTGTGCGCGACGGCCGCTTGCAGGGCCTGCTCAACCCTTTCCGCCGCCTGGTCCCAGGTGCAGCGCAAGGCGGTGGCATGGGCCGCATCCGACATCCGCTGCCACTGGGCGGGCGACAGGCTCAGCACGCGCACGAGGCGGTCGGCCAGCGCATCGACATCTTCCACGGGCACCAGAAAACCATTGACCCCGTCCTGAATGATGTCCATGGGCCCGCCCACGCGCGTGGACACCACCGGACACCGGCAGGCCATCGCCTCCAGCGGAGGAAGGTGAAAGCCCTCTCCGCGGCTGCCGCACAGCCACACATCGCACCGCGCGTAGATGTGCCGAATCGCATCCTGGGCCGGCTGGCAGGTGAAGTCGGATCCCGGCGGCAGCGGCAGTGCCGGGTCCACCGGCCTGGCGCCGAAGGCCACCACGTGCAGGTCGGGCACCTTACGGGCCGCCCGTTCCAGCGCTTTCAGGCTGATATCGCAACCCTTGAACGGGACCGTGGAGTACAGAAGTCCCACCGTCGGGCGCGCCTGGCGGCCGCGCAGCGGAGCGTGGAACCGGCTCATGTCCACCCCGTTGTGGACGATCGACACCGGCATCCGCGGGCAGCGCTGGCGGGCCAGGTCGGCCAGCCACGCCGAGCTGACGATCTTGTACATGGGAAGCCGCCAGGTGGCGTCGCTCCGCGCCTGCAGGTGCGCCTGGTCCGGCCCGTACATCATCCGCTCGTCGTGCTGGATGAAGTGCACCTTGGCGCCCTTGCTCGCCGACAGGGCCGCCACCCACTCGGCCGTCTCCCACCACGTTGCAACGACCACATCCGCATCGGGCACGTCGGCGTCGGTGACCGGCCGCCATCGTTCCAGGACTCGATGCGGGACATCCACACCATCGAAATGCGAGGGTTCGCCGGCCCGCGGAGGCGCAGGCCAGCCGCGGCCGGTCAGCAGCATCCGCAACTTCCACCGCAAAGGCATGTCCGGCGGAGGCGTGGAGATCACCTGGAGCCGATGACCGCGTTGCTGGAGCCGACTGGCGAGGACCGCCACCACTCGCACTCCGCCGGCCAGGCCCGCATGGGGCAGCACAAACGTGATCCTCATCGCCTTGCTTTTCCGAAAACGCCGCAACCCATCAATGGCCCATCACCGCATCGCGCGCCGCCCGAAACGCGTCCACCGCCTGCTGAAGGTCCTGGCGGCTGTGGACGGCCGAGACCTGCGTGCGGATGCGCGCCTTGCCCTGCGGTACGACCGGGTAGGAGAAGCCGACCACGTACACGCCATGCTCCAGCATGCGCTGGGCCATTCGCGACGCAAGAGCGGCATCGCCGAGCATCACTGGCACAATGGGGTGCTCGCCGGGCACGATATCAAAGCCCGCGTCGGCCATCGCCGCCCGGAACCACCGCGTGTTTTCCGCCAGGCGATCGCGCAGCTCGGTGGATGAGCCGAGGATCTCCAGCGACGCAAGCGAGGCGGCCACGATCGGCGGCGGCAGAGAGTTGGAGAACAGGTAGGGCCTCGAGCGCTGGCGGAGCATCTGGATGATGGGCGCTCGGCCGCTCGTGTAGCCGCCGCTGCCCCCGCCCAGGGCCTTGCCCAGCGTGCCGGTAAGGATGTCCACCCGGCCCATCACGTTGCGATATTCGTGCGTGCCCCGGCCGGTGGGCCCGAGGAACCCGCAGGCGTGCGAGTCATCCACCATCACCAGGGCGCAATACCGCTCGGCCAGGTCGCAGATGGCGTTCAGGTTGGCGATCGTCCCATCCATCGAGAACACGCCGTCGGTGGCGATCATGCGGAAACGCGCGGCCTGAGCCTCCTTGAGCTTCGCCTCCAGGTCGGCCATGTCGTTGTTGCGATAGCGGTATCGCTGGGCCTTGCACAGGCGGATGCCGTCGATGATCGAGGCGTGGTTGAGCTCATCGGAGATGACCGCATCCTCGGCCGACAGGATCGTCTCAAACAGCCCGCCGTTGGCATCCCAGCAGGATGAATAGAGGATGGTGTCCTCGGTGCCCAGGAACCGCGATAGCGAAGCCTCCAGGTCCTTGTGAATCTGCTGCGTGCCGCAGATGAAGCGCACGCTGGCCATGCCGTAGCCCCAGCGCTGCATCGCATCTTGCGCGGCGGCCACGACGGCCGGGTGATTGGCCAGGCCCAGGTAGTTGTTGGCGCACATGTTCAGCACGCCGGTCCGCGCGGTGGTGGCCACGTGCGCCTGCTGGGGCGTGGTGAGGATGCGCTCGGATTTGAACAGGCCCGATGCGCGCATCTGGTCGAGCTGGGTGGACAGGTGGTTGTTGAGGAGTGGGTCGAGCATTGCAAAGCAGTCAGCAGCCAGAGGTCAGCAGCCAGTAGTCAGCAGCCAGAATATCGAAAGCCATGGCACTGCAACTCGCAACTCGCAACTCGCAACTCATCCTTCTTTCCACGTCAGCACCACCTTGCCCGACTGGCCCGAGCGCATGGCGTCAAAGCCCTTCTGGAAATCCGTGTAATGGTAGCGGTGCGTGATGGCCGGCGTGATATCCAGCCCCGACTGCAGCATCACCGTCATCTTGTACCACGTCTCGTACATCTCCCGCCCGTAGATGCCGCGGATGGTAAGCATGTTGAAGATGACCGTGTTCCAGTCGATGGCCAGCTCGCCCGGCGGGATGCCCAGCATCGCAATGCGCCCGCCGTGGCACATGTTGGCCAGCATGTCGCGCAGCGCCTCGGCGCTGCCGGACATCTCCAGGCCCACGTCAAAGCCCTCCTTCATGCCCAGCTCCCGCTGCACGGCCTTGAGCGACTCGCTGCGCACGTCCACCACGCGCGTTGCGCCCAGCTTCTTTGCCAGGCCAAGGCGGTAAGGGTTCACGTCGGTCACGACCACGTGCCTCGCCCCCGCATGCCGCACGACCGCCGTCGCCATCATGCCGATGGGCCCGGCGCCGGTGATCAGCACATCCTCGCCCAGCACGTCAAATTGCAGGGCCGTGTGCACGGCGTTGCCGAAGGGGTCGAAGATCGCCTGCACGTCGCGCGGGATCGACGGATCGTGCACCCACACGTTGCTCATGGGGATGCACAGGTACTCGGCAAACGCCCCCGGCCGGTTCACCCCCACGCCCTTCGTGTCCTTGCACAGGTGTCGCCGGCCGGCCAGGCAGTTGCGGCAGCGCCCGCACACCAGGTGCCCTTCGCCGCTGACGATCTCGCCGGGGCGAAAGTCCTTCACGTTGGAACCGACCTCCACGATCCGCCCGACAAACTCGTGGCCGACGACCATCGGCACGGGAATGGTCTTCTGGGCCCAGTCATCCCAGTTGTAGATGTGCACATCCGTGCCGCAGATGCCGGTGCGGAGAATCTCCACCAGCACATCGTTGATGCCGACCTGCGGAACGGGCACTTCCTCGAGCCACAGCCCCGGCTTCGCCTGCGATTTCACCAGCGCTTTCATCGTCTTCATGCATCTCTCCAGGTATGGCCGGCGAGTCCGCCGGCGCAATCGGGCCTCTGGGTCAACAACGGGGTCCGGCGCCGGCCCTTGGCGCCGCGAAGCGCAAGCGAATCACTACGGCCCATGGTTGTCCTTGCGCATGATGAACAGGTAGCTGAACCCCCGGAGGAAGAAGTTTCCCTCCTCGGCGGCCTTGCGATAGTTGCCCATCTCCAGCGTCTTGTTATGGCGTACGACCGCGATGATGTCCACCGGAGCGAAGTGCTTTCGCAGCCGCGCAAACAGCTCGAAGCCCAGCGGATGGAACGCCTTGCCGTGCACGTAGGAGTCGCACACGTACAGGGCCAGCCTTCTGCCGGGCTTGAGGATGCGGTGCGCCTCGGCGAAGACCTGCTCCATCGCCTGGTAATACGCCCCGCCGGATGCGTCCAGTTTGCCGATGTCGCGCGGGTCCGGGCCATAGTCCAGATGCGTCGAGTACGGCGGGTCCATGAACACGAAATCCACCTTGCCGGTCAGTTCCGGCGGCAGCCTGCGGGCGTCCACCCGGAAGATGTCCTTGCGAGCGGGATGCACGTCGTAGCCCAGCGCCCGCCGCCCCAGGTCGCGGGCCACGTCCAGCGTCGTGCCGCTGCCGGCAAAGGGGTCCACCACGAGGTCGTTGGCCTTCGTGTACCGTTGCAGCAGGTTCCAGATAATGTACGAGGGCGTGGCGCCCTTGTAACCGGGAACTCCCTGCTGGCCTTCGCCGTAGTCCTGCGAGGGGTAATCCCACAGCGTGGTGACCTGGAGCCGAAGCGGCGGCCGGCGGAACTTCATGGTCTGATTATGTGCGATGGATGGCGCAGGTTGAAGTCGCCGGCCCTATCCCGCCGCCGACATCGTGCCCGGATCGATCTCCCGTGCCGGCGCTTGTGGTTCCGGCTCGCTGGCGGGGCCCAGCCGAGCAATCAGCGGCATCGCCAGAGCCGCCACCATCATCAGCCCGCCCAGCGCTGCGAAGGGCAGGATGTAGGACTGGCGCACTTCCGCGGCCGATCCCAGCGAGTCGGTCCATCGCCCCATCGCCCACGCCGCGCTGGACGCGATCGTGCCGGCCAGGCCGATGAACAGGCCGATCACCCGCCCGCGGTCGTTGGGACCCACTCGCTCCAGCAAGGCCGCCTCTCCCACCGCGTAGCTGCCCAGGTGCAGCATCTGGAAGCACATCAGCACCGGCAGCAGCCACGCCGCCGCCGCCCACGGCACCGTCGCCAGCACCAGCCCGCCGCAGATCAGTATGCCTCCCAGCGCCCGCAGCCTGCGCCGGCCGCCGCTGAGCCACACCGCCACCGGGTTGGCCACCACGCCCATCAGCATCATCGCCCCGATCAGCAGGCCCGTGCGCTTGGGCGCATAGCCCAGGGCCTTCTGCAGGTAGATGCTCAGCAGCGTGAACGTCGCCACGCCGGCGAAATCGCGGCAGCACATGACCGCCGCGATGCTCAGCACCCGCCGGCGCATCCCGCCCGGCAGCGGCCGGTGCCGGTGGATGGTGCGCGTCGCGTCATGGCGTTTCGCCTCGCGCGCCACGATGAGGAACAGGATGCCGAACACGATCCCAAGCAGCCCCGCCTCCACCAGCGGCCGCTGCCAGTCGCCGATGGCGCCCCACTGCCACCGCGCGGCCTGCGCACGCCAGCCGGCAAATTGCGGCCCGGCGAAAAAGCCGATCCCCGAGCCGATGCCCAGCAGCCCGATAGCCATGCCCGGCGCGTGCGGGTAGTGCGCCGGCACCATCGCGTTGGCGGCCGGGTGAAACAGCGTCCCGAACAGCCCCGCCATCACGCTCAGCGCCACCAGCATCTCGTACCGCCGCGTCAGGCCCATCAGCAGGATTGCCAGCGCGTTGCCGATCAGCCCGATGCCCAGCAGCGCCTTGCGGTTGAAGCGGTCGGCCAGGATTCCGGCCGGGAAACTCCCCAGGCAGTACACCAGCCCGTAGATCGTGACGATCAGCGACGCCGCCCGCACCCCGCGCAACCCCAGGTCATCGACCATCATCAGGTACAGCGGCACCAGCATGATGCCGTAGGCGTGCGTGAACGCGTGCAGGGCGGTGGACAGGGCCAGCGTGATGTGCGATCGGATGGCCGTCACCGCAGCCGCTCGGGATTCAGGCCCTTCAGTTCGGGCACGACGAACCGGCCGTCCTTCCGCACCAGCCGGCCGTCAAACCAGATCTCGCCGCCGCCGGCCTCCGGGGTCTGCATCAGCACCATGTCCCAATGGATGGCGCTCTTGTTTCCGTTGGACGCCTCGTCATAGCACGCGCCCGGCGTCAGGTGGATCGACCCGGCAATCTTCTCGTCGAAGAGGATGTCCTTTATGGGCTTGGTGCAGTAGGGGTTGAAGCCGATGGCAAACTCCCCCACGTACCGCGCCCCGGCGTCGGCGTTGAGCACCTCGTTGAGCTTCGCGGTATTCGTGCTGGTGGCCTGGACCACCTTGCCCTCGCGGAAAACCAGCCGCACGTCGTGGTGCGTCGTCCCGCGGTAGATCGTCGGGCAGTTGAAATGGATCACGCCGTTGATGCTCTTCTTCACCGGCGCCGTGAAGACCTCTCCGTCGGGGATGTTCAGCTTCCCGTCGCACGGCACGGCGGGGATGCCCTTGATGCTGAACGTCAGGTCCGTGTCGCCCGGGCCCACCAGCCGCACCTGTTCGGTCTTCTCCATCAGCGTCTTGAGCGGCCGCATCGCCCGGCTCATCTTCGCGTAGTCCAGCGTGCAGACGTTGAAGAAGAAGTCCTCGAAGGCCTCGGTGCTCATCTCGGCCATCTGAGCCATCGACGGCGTCGGCCAGCGCAGCACCACCCATCGCGTCTTGCGAACGCGAACTTCCTGATGCACGCGTTTCCAGACCGTCTGCTCGTAGATCTTCTGCTGCCCGGCCGGCACATCCGACAGCTCCGACACGTTGGGGCTGCCGCGCACGCCGATATAGCAGTGGACCATCTTCATCTTTTGCCGCTCGACGTCGGCGATGGCGTCCCATTGCCGGCGCCCGCCGCCCAACATCAGCGCCCGGTTGACCCGGCCGCTCTTGAGCAGCACCAGCGCCTGCCCGCCGGCCGCGTGGGCTGTCTTCACCAGCGTCGTCGTGAACTCGTGGGGTATGTCGATGGCCTCGATCAGCACCTTCTCCCCGGCCTTCAGGGCGCAGGAGTAGTGGATCAGGACATCGGCCAGTTTTTGCATGCGTGGATCGACCATGGCCCCCATCATGTCCGCGAGGATGCCCGCTGTACAGACCAACTCGGACCAACCGGAGAGTGCACAATCCGATTTGACTGCGCCCAAATCCGTGCTAGATTTCCCGATGTCCGGGACAGGCCAGCGTTCGAGCGACAAATGCGGCCTTGGAGGGCCGTGGAAATGCCGAACCCGTCTGAAATCCTGGTTTCCGCCCCTGCCCGAAGTCGGCTGGACCACAACGCCTTTTTGCTCATCTTCTTTGGTGCACTGATCTTAGTACTTGCCGTGGGCGCATTTGTGTAACATCAATGGCCTCGCCCTTCGGGGCGGGGATACAGGCATCGGGGAGTTACCCACAGCGAAGGGCCTGCCGACGCGAATCGGCGGGCCCTTTTTGTTGTCTTGCGCCCCTTCACCCACGACAATACCGCCCATGCAACATAGGCAATCTGGGAAAACCGCGGCGACGAACCCCAGCCTCACGCGTCGCAGTCTTCTGGCCACGGCTGGGGCCGCAATCGCAATGGGCGCCTTGCAGGGAGAATCCGCCATGGCCCAGATCACCAAACCCACACCGTCGGTCGGCGGACGCATCCAGCAGTCCGTGTGCCAGTGGTGCTTCGGGAAGATGCCGCTGGAGCAACTGGCCGAGTACGCCGCGAAGATCGGCCTCAAGGGCATCGACCTGGTCGGGCCGGACGCCTTCCCGGTTCTGAAGAAGCACGGTCTGGTCGCGACGATGCTGCCGACGCATTCCCTGACCAAGGGACTGAACAACCCGGCCAATCACGACGAATGCCTGGCGAGGATCCGCAAGGCCATCGATGACGCGGCCGAGGCGGGGTTTCCCAACGTCATCTGCTTCTCGGGCAACCGCAACGGAATGGCCGACGACGAGGGGATGAAGAACTGCGCGCAGGCCCTGAAGCAGGTGGTCGGCCTGGCCGAGCAGAAGAAGGTCACCCTCTGCATGGAGCTGCTCAACAGCAAACTCAACCACAAGGACTACATGTGCGACCGCACGGCCTGGGGGGTGGCGCTGTGCAAGGCCGTGGGTTCGGAGCGATTCAAGCTCCTCTACGACATCTACCACATGCAGGTGCAGGAAGGCGATATCATTGCCACGATCCGCCAGCACAAGGATCACATCGGCCACTACCACACCGCCGGCGTACCCGGCCGCAAGGACCTGGACGAAGCGCAGGAGCTGTATTACCCGGCCATCATGCGCGCCATTGCCGACACGGGCTTCAAGGGCTACGTGGCCCACGAGTTCACGCCGCGGGGCGACCCGATGGCCTCCCTGGCCGCGGCGGTAACGCTCTGCGACGTATGAGGAAACAACGCCTGCGGCTGCGCCCCCGCCGGCACCGTGCCACGCGGCCGCGCCCAGGGGCAAGCGGCTGCGGCCCTTCTCTTGCCGTCTGCGAAGCCCGCGCCACGGGCAGCGGGCGGCGTGTCAGCACAACGTGGTGGCCGGTGCAGCGTACGCCGCCGGCCCTCGACGCCCGCAAAGCGATCCCTACGCGCTGCTCTTGCTGAACACGAACCCACCCGCGCCGTTGGCGTCGATGCGAATCGTGTCGCCCTCGGCAAACTCCCCGGCCAGGATCTTCGCCGCGATCGGGTTCTCGATGCGCTGCTGGATGACGCGCTTGAGCGGCCGGGCGCCGTACGTCGGGTCATAGCCCTCCTCGGCCAGCAGTTTCCGCGCCGCATCGCTCAACTCGACCTTCAGACCGCGGTCGGCCAGCCGCTTCCGCAGGTACCCCAGTTGCACCTCGACGATCTTCGCCAGTTGCTCCCGGCTCAGCGGGTGGAACACGATGGTCTCATCGATGCGGTTGAGGAACTCCGGCCGCAGCACCTGCTTGAGCATGTCCTTCACGGCCGCCTCGATCTCCCACTGCTCGGCATTGCGGGACGTCAACTCCTGGATCTGGCTCGACCCGATATTGCTGGTCATGACGATGACCGTGTTCTTGAAATCCACCGTCCGCCCATGGCCGTCGGTCAGCCGGCCGTCGTCCAGCACCTGCAGCAGCACGTTGAACACGTCGCGGTGTGCCTTCTCGATCTCGTCGAACAGCACCACGCTGTAGGGTTTGCGGCGCACGGCCTCGGTCAGACGCCCGCCCTCCTCATAGCCCACGTATCCGGGCGGAGCGCCGATCAGCCTGGCCACCGAGTGCTGCTCCATGAACTCGCTCATGTCGATCCGCACCATGGCGTTCTCATCATCGAACAGGAACTCGGCCAGCGCCTTGCACAGCTCCGTCTTGCCCACGCCTGTGGGCCCGAGGAACAGGAACGACCCGATCGGCCGGTTGGGGTCGCCCAGGCCGGCGCGGTTGCGGCGCACCGCATCCGACACCGCCCGCACCGCCTCCTCCTGGCCAATCACCCGCTGGCTGAGGCGCTGCTCCATCTTCAGCAGCTTCTCCCGCTCGCCCTCGAGCATCCGGCTGACCGGTATGCCCGTCCACCGCGAAACCACCTCCGCAATCGCATCGGGCGTCACCTCGTCCTTCACCATCGCGCGGCCGTCCTTGGTCAGTTCGCGCAGGCGCGATTCGGCTTCTTCGATCTGCTTCTTCAGGTCGCGCAACTCTCCGTACTGGATCCGCGCCGCCGCCTCCCAGTTGCCCTGCCGCTGCGCCTGCTCCAGTTCCACCTGCTTGCGGTCCAACTCCTCCTGCAGTTCCTTGATTCTTCGCATCGCGCCCACTTCGTTCTGCCAGCGGGCCGTCATCTGCGCATCCTTCTCGCGAAGGTCGGCCAGTTCCCGCTCCGCCTTCTCCAGCTGCTGCTTGCTGGCCGGGTCCTTCTCCAGTCGCAGCGCTTCGATCTCGATCTGCAACTGCATGATGCGCCTTCGCACCTCGTCCAGTTCCGCCGGCATCGAATCGTTCTCGATTCTCAGCCGCGAGGCCGCCTCGTCGATCAGGTCGATGGCCTTGTCCGGCAGGAACCGGTCCTGGATGTAGCGGTCGGCCAGCACCGCCGCGCTGACGATCGCGCTGTCGGTGATCCGCACGCCGTGATGCGTCTCGTAGCGCTGTTTCAGACCCCGCAGGATCGCGATGGTATCCTGCACCGACGGTTCGTCGATCAGGATCGGCTGGAAGCGGCGCTCCAGCGCGGCATCCTTCTCGATGTGCTTGCGGTATTCGTCCAGGGTCGTCGCCCCGATGCACCGCAGCTCGCCCCGCGCCAGCGCCGGCTTGAGCAGGTTGCCGGCGTCCATCGCGCCTTCGGCCCGGCCCGCGCCGACCACCGTGTGCAACTCGTCGATGAACAGGATCACCTGCCCGTCGGAGGCCTGCACCTCCTTGATCACGGCCTTGAGCCGGTCCTCGAACTCCCCGCGGAACTTGGCCCCCGCGATCAGCGCCCCCATGTCCAGCGCCACGATCCGCTTGTTCTGCAGCGCCGCCGGCACGTCGCCGTTGACCACCCGGATCGCCAGCCCTTCGACAATCGCCGTCTTGCCGACCCCCGGCTCGCCGATCAGCACGGGATTGTTCTTGGTCCGCCTCGACAGCACCTGCATCGTGCGGCGGATCTCCTCATCGCGCCCGATCACCGGATCCAGCTTGCCCTGGCGCGCCAACTCCACCAAGTCGCGCCCATACCGCTGCAAGGCCTGGTACTTGTCCTCGGGGTTCTGGTCGGTGACGCGCTGGCCGCCACGGACATCGCGCAGCGCGTTGAGCACCGCGTCGTGGTTCACGCCGTGCCGCGTCAGCAGTTGCTTCGCCTCGCTCTTGACCTCCGCCAGCCCCAGCAGCAGGTGCTCGGTGGAGATGTATTCATCCTTCAGCCGGTCGGCTTCCTTCTGGGCCTGGGCAAACACATCCTGTAGCGGCCGGGAAATCCCCACCTGGGTACCGGTTGCCTTGGGCAAACGGTCCAGTTCGGCCGTTATCGCCTGGTCGATGGTTGCCGCGTTGGCCCCCAGTTTTTGCAGAAGGGGGTGGATGACCCCCTCGTGTTCATCCAGCAACGACGCCAGCAGATGCAAAGGCTGGATCTCCGCATGATTGTTCTGCTGCGCAAGTTCCTGAGCGCGGGCAACGGCCTCCTGGGCCTTGATGGTCAGTTTGTCGAATCGCATAGGCCCATCACTGAGCAAACAATGGACCACAGCAGCGCGATTTTTGCTAAGCCCCTACTGGATATGAAGTTATAATGAACTTGATTATCTCTGCGACTTGTGCAATCCGCCAGAATGGCAGTTGGTTTGCGCTATCTGAAACCGCGGAACCGCCCGGTGTCCTCCCTGGGTCTGTTCATCGCGGCCGCGACTTGCGAATCGACCACGGTGGTTCTGACCCGTTGACCTTCCTTCAAAAACTCTGCCGGGCTGATTACGACCAGCTCATCCACCTCCACTCCCCGCAGAATCTCTGTGCGCTCGATGCTTCGCAGGCCCACCTCCACTTGGCTCCTATGCAGCCTGCCCTCGCGCACCACCCATACAGCGCCATTCTGCACGGCCTGCGTGGGCACCACCGTCGCCCCATCCTTCTGGGCCACGATAAAGTTCAACTCCCCGGTCATGCCCGCCGCCAGATTCTCCTCAACCTCCACGGGCACAACATCCACGTCGAAGGTCCTTCGATCGGGGTCGGCCTTGGGATAGATCCGCTGCACCCTCCCCATCAGCAGGCGGTTGGGAAACGCGTACAGCGACATATACACGGTCTGGTCAAGGCGAACCTGGGTCCGGTCCTCCTCGTCCACCGAAGCCCGCATCAGCAGATTTCGCGGCGACACATCCGCCACCCACATCACGTGGTCGCGCACGCCCACGCGGGTGCCGACCGTCAACGGCCGGTCCAGCACCACCCCGTCGATCGGGCTGCGAATCGACAGTTGGTCCAGGTTCCACTGGGCCATCTCCAGCGCCGCACGAGCCACATCGCGCTCCCGCTGCAGATTCAGCTTCCGCGCCGCCCGCAGCGCCACCGCCGCCTCGTACTCCGTGGACAACTGCTTCACCCGGTCCATCGCGCGGTCGATGTCCGCCGGCGTGGCGGCGTTACGCTCGGCCATGTCGTTGACGCGCTTCAGTTCCCGACGCGCAATCTCCAGAAGCTCCCTGGCCCCGGCAATGCGCGCATCCAGCTCGCGGAACACCGGCGAGGTCTTCTCGTCGGCCAGGGCCTCTTTTTCGGCCAGTTCGGCCTTCGCCTGCTCCAGGCGGTATTTCAGTTGATCGTCGGCCACCACTGCCAGGACCTGCCCCTTGCGAACGGCATCGCCCTTGTCCACAAGGACGCTGGTGAGTATTCCCGCCGCGTTGCTGCGCATCGAGTATTCGTGGCTGGGCAGGAGCGTGCCCGTGGCATAGAACGCGCTGACCGCCGGGGCCTTGACCACCCGGCTCACCATGACCACCGGCCGCGTCAGCGCCAGATACGCTGCGCTTCCACCCCACAGAAGCCCCCCCAGCACCACGATCAACGCCACCCACCGAACCAGGGCCGAGGCCCTTTGTCTTGCCATAGTCTTGGCCGATTATACCCGACCGGTGTAGAATCAAGCGCTGTCGAGAGGAGTCGCCGATGCCGGTCCAGATGGAGCTTCACAAGATCATCATCAGCGAGATGCAGGAGCAGCAGGTCATCTGGCTCAAAGAGGTGGACGGCGATCGCAAGTTCCCCATCGTCATCGGCAGCGATGTGGCCATGGCGATCGACCGCAGGCTCAAGGGCGCCACCCCCCCGCGGCCGTTGACCCATGACCTGCTGGCCAATGTCATCGAGGAGATGGGCGGCCAGATCGAGGCCATTGAGATCAATGACCTGCAGGACCACACCTTCTTCGCCCGCATCCGCATCCGCCAGAACGGCAAAGTTCTGCGGATCGACAGCCGGCCCAGCGATGCCATCGCGTTGGGCATTGCGACGGTCGTGCCCATCTACGTGGCCGACCACGTGCTCGAGCAGGTCTAGCACCGATGAGGCCACTGACCACAAAATGCGCGCTGCTCAGACTCATCAGGTGGGCTGCTGCGCAATCGCGCAGCGGCCCTGCCGGCGGGTCCAGGCCGTGCGGGAGAGACGAACCAGAGCACAAAGTCATGCAGCAAGGGCATTTGCGCTTCGGCAGCGTCCGTCTCGCATACTCCTCCGCCGCTGGTACGGGGATTGTTCCCCGGAGGAGCAGTCGTCCTGCGTAACTACAAGGAGTGCGTCATGCAGATGATTGAGGCGGTGATCAAGCCGCACAAGCTCGATGCCGTAAAAGGCGCGTTGGCAAAGATCGGCATCCTGGGCGTGACCGCCGTGGAGTGCAAGGGCTTTGGCCGACAGATGGGCCACACCGAGCGCTACCGCGGCGCCAAGATGGATGTCGGCTTTGTCCCCAAGGTGCTGCTCAAGATCTGCGTGAAGTCCGCGGATGTCGAGAAGGCCTTGGCCGCCATCGTCGAATCGGCCCGCACGGGCGAGGTGGGCGACGGCAAGGTGTTCATCTATCCCATTGCCAAGACAATACGCATCCGCACGGGCGAACAGGACGAAAACGCGCTGTGAAGCGTCAGCCGTGGTGGACGATCCGCCATAGCCACCGCACGCCGATGACCATGAGCAGGGCGGCGGCCGAGAAGCACGCAAACGCCAGCACGTAAAGAAGCGCCATCAGCACGTACTCGGCCGGCGTGGTGTTGGGCGACTTGGCGGGTCCAAACCCCGCAGCGGGGTTCACCAGCATCATCACGCCGATCAGGAAACACCCTCCCAATCCGATCAGCCCCAGCGACGCCAGCAGCAGCGCCGCCCCGGCCCACACACGCACATGCGGCCGAGGCGCGGGCGTGGCGTAGGGCACGACCTGCCGGTGCATGCTTGCCGGGTCCGACATCAGTGGGAGCAGAGGGATTCGAACCCTCTGCCGATTCCTCTGGAAAACAGCATAGTCCGGCACAAAGCGGCACGCAATCCGGCACAGTTGACCCGCAACTGGCGGCCGTGATCGCTGCCTGGCCCGGCCTCGCAGCCGAGGCCCGGCGGGCCATCCCGGGCATAGTGAAACCGGGGGAGTTGTAAATCCGTAGCACAAGCCGGCAACAAAGGACGATGGCCCGGGAACGACCAGGACGTGCTGGACGGTTCTGCTACCGGTCAGTCCGCGGCGAGGACGGCAAGGTCAAGAAGCTGTACTTGGGCCGGGGCGATACGGCAAAGCAGGCGATGGCCCAGATCGCCGCCGACCGTGCCGCCCGCCAGGCCGATGCTGCCGCCGTCCGGGATCTGGTCCAGATGCTGGCACCGCTGGAGGCGGCCATGGATGAGCTGGACTCCGGTGCGGACGACCTGGCCGAGGCCTTCCTGCTTGACCACGGTTTCCGCAAACATCATGGGCAATAGAGATCACCGCATGGACGGCGACACGAACAACCAGTGTGGTGATGTACCGCCACCGTCCCGCGGTTGGGGTTCCCGTCGCCTCAAGCCGGCCCCTGAGCGTATCGCCCGCCGCGACTCCGCTGTCCACGGTTCCCAGCCTGCAAGCGAGGGACAACATGACGATCAACGAGAACGGCGTCCTCCTTCGCATATTCATCGGCGAGGCGGACAAGTACCAGGATACCGCTCTCCATGAGGCGGTCCTGCAGAAGGCGCGTGAACTGGGCCTGGCGGGCGCGACCGTGTTGCGGGGAATCGAAGGGTTCGGCGCCAACAGCGCGGTTCACAAGACGGGCCTGCTGGAGATGTCCACCGAGCTGCCGGTGGTCATCGAGATCGCCGAGGCGCGAGAGAAAGTCGAGCTGCTTCTGCCGCACCTGGAACACATGGTGCAGGAGGGGATGATCACGATGGAGCATGTCGCGATCGTCCTCTACCGCCACAACCCCGCCGACGCCAGGCCCTCGTCCTGACGGCGCTCGCCCGCGTAACGAGCCTTGAGGCGCGGGCTCATCAGCCTGCGGCCGCGGCGTCCGGCGCAGCCTCGATCAGGCTCGCGATGTCGCGGCTCCAGTCATCGGAGTTGTCGTTGGCGATGCCTTCGCCGTTGGCTCGCTCTGCCAGGGCGCGGCACACATCCGCCTGAGCCGTGAAAGCCTTGCGCAGGTCGTTGAGGCTGCTCTGCCGCCATTCGGCCAGCCGCCTGCCATAGCTCTGGAACATGCTGACCAGTTGCGAATGGATGCAGCGCCGAGCTTGTTTCAGGACACGCCGCTGCGATGCCCACCGGCCCGGAAGCCTCAAGACCGGCCTGCGAACAACCAACCTGATGCCAGCCAGGTGTTCCAGGACTGGAACGCCGTTAGGCGAAGGCAGCGAGCCTTGCCCCTGGGCCGTGGCGCCGACGGCTCCAGCAGCAAGACTCAGGGCCTCCTCTTGAGACCGCCGCAAGGCCAGTAGTTCGCCGATGAGTTCTCCCGCAAGCCTCCGGCCCGCCTTGTCCACCTCGTCGGTCACGATGGCAGTGATCTCGGCCGTGTCGCCCTGCTGCTGGTTCCAGTTCGTGACTGCTCGACTCGATACCCGGTCCAGCACCTGCTCGGCGAGGGCATGCGGCTGCTCCAGCGACGGCGGGCGGTGGCGGCGAGCTTCATCGAGTTGGGCCATGGCAGAGGCGATTGCGCGCCGGGCCGCCTCCCACTTGGCCGCATCGACTGCCGGCGATTCTCGATTTTGTCGTTTTCTGAGCGCGGCCACGACCGCCTCCCGCAGAGCGCCGATCTTGCAGCGAAGCGAGTCGGCAGCCAACTGGCGGTGCTGCTGCAATGCGGGGACCATGGATTCGGCAAACCACTGATCGCACAGTTTCGCATCCTCGCCTTTCACGCTGACCAGGTGTACCGGCACGTCCAGGCCCAGGTTCGATTGCAGTTGCTGCCGGACGTACAGGACCATCGGCTCGCGGTCGGCGGCGGCCAGCACGTCGCCCTTGCTGAGCAGCACCATCGCCTGCGCACTGGATCGGTACAGCGAATCCGCCATGGCAAGGTCCTCATCGGTCAACGTGGAGGACGCATCGACCAGGACGATTCCCAGGTCGCACCGGGGCAGGTACGCCAGAGATTCGGCCGCGCCGCTCCGGGCCAGCGAGCCGACGCCCGGCGTATCGATGAAGGTGATTCCGTCCTTGAGGCAATCGGAGGGAGCCTCGACCACGATCCGGCTGACATGCCTGGCGTTGCCGGGGTTGTGCTGTTCGGTCACGTACTCGGCCAGCCGCGACGGCTCCACGGTGATCGGCGGGGCTTCGGCAAACCAGATCGTGGCGCGGGCCACCGGACCATGCACGATGCGGGTGGGGATCGTCGTGACGGGCGTAACGCCGACAGGCAGCACTTGGCTCTTGAGAATGTAGTTGAGCAGAGAAGACTTTCCGGAGCTGACCTTTCCGAAGACCGCCACCTCGAATGTCGGTGTTTCCAGACGTTCAACGAGCATCTCGAGGGTCGGCCGCAGTTCTACAAGCCCGCGGGCGGTGATGATGCGGCTCAGGTTTTGCAGCAGCCGGGCTTCGTCAGTTGTCGATTCCAGGCGCTGCAGGCGGGTCTGCAGGTCTCGCCCCGAGCCCTGCGCCAGATACGCTTCCATCCGCGCCAACAGGTCTTCGAGCTGGGCGGCCGCCTGGTCGAGTGCCCGGACGGCTGATTCCGACAACTGGCCAAAACCGCGCATATACTTCGGCCGGATTTCCGTAACGGCAATATCGATGGAGGAGAGGATTGTGCGGGCCGCCCAGATGGAGCTGATACGCCGCTCGGGCAAGTCGATGCCCTCGCTGGCCAGGATCTCTCGCATCCGGGCACGCAGGCGCGCGGCGTAGTCGCAGATGACTCGGCTCTGGACCGGCGTGGCGTCGGCGATGTGCTCGGAGAACGGCGACTGGGCCACAGACCCATCCAGAAGCCGCACCACCTCCGTCAGCAACTCATCCACGTAACGGAAGGTCGTTCGCAGCCGGAGCTTGTGGTTCTCGTTGAAGCCGTTCATGGCAACCACCTGCGCGATGCGGGGGTAAGGCCTCCGCGCAGGAGTCATCAGCCGATGGGCGGTTATTGGGGGACTCCATCCCCGTGGCCACTGCAAGGGATTGTTTCATCGCGTCGCGGCGGAATCAAGGGCTCGCCGGGCCTGCTACTCTTGACCGTGGCCACGGAAGGCGTAGCATCAGGGTGAGAATCCGGGCGATGGAGTTCGCCCTGAACCGCCGGCTGAGTTCGAATCATCTCCGATTCGGCAGTCGCGCTGATGACTCCTGGGTTTGACCTGCGGGAGTCGGCGCGGCGAGTGCTTTCCCTCGACCCCCAACTGGTCACAGGAAGTGGAGCGAACCGATGGGTGCGGTCTCCAAGTCCCGTTGGCTGAACTCAACGGTACTGGGCATTGGCCTGGCAAGCCTCTGCTCGGACGTTGGCCACGAAATGGCGACGACTGCGATGCCGGTGCTGCTGGCCTCTCTGGGGGTCAGTTCGGCCGCTCTGGGCCTCATCGAGGGGCTGGCCGATGGGGTGTCCAGCTTTGCCAAGCTGTTGTCCGGTCTCTACAGCGATCGTCTGCGGCGGCGCAAGCCGCTGGCCGTGGTCGGGTACTTCGTCACCGCGTCGGGCATGGCCAGTTTCGCGCTGGCGACGCAATGGTGGCATGTCTTGCTCGGCCGGGTAGGTGGCTGGCTGGGCCGGGGAGCGCGCACACCTGTGCGCAATGTCCTGCTGACAGAAGCGACGACGCCGGAAACCTACGGCCGGGCGTTCGGTCTGGAGCGGGCGATGGACAGCGCCGGTGCCATCATCGGACCGCTTCTGGCGCTGGCAATTGCGGCCACCCTGGGTACGCGATGGATCTTCGCGTTGACCCTCATCCCCGGCATTTCGGCCGCGCTGTTGATTGCCCTGCTCGTCCGGGAGAAGCCGCATGAGCCGCAGCCCCACGCGCGATTGTGGAGCGGGGTCGGGGCACTGCCGCACAACTTCCGCAGATACCTCGTGGGCGTGGGGATTGCTGGTTTGGGCGACTTCTCCAACACGCTGCTGATCCTGTGGGCCACCCAAACTTGGACACCCCGTTTGGGGGTCGCGACGGCGGCGACGTTGGCGATGGCATTCTACGTGGGCTACAACATCATCTACACTCTTTCCTGTTACGTCAGCGGCGGCCTTGCGGATCGCTTCGCTCGCCACAAGGTGCTGGGGTTTGGATACAGCATCGGCGTGATTCCCGCGCTGGCCCTGATCTGGCCGGGTGATTCGTTCGTCAAGTTCGCCATCGTCTTTGGCTTCTCCGGCCTCTACATGGGCGTCTGGGAGACGCTGGAGAACACGACGGCGGCGACAATGCTGCCGGCGGCGGTGCGCGGGACTGGTTTTGGGGTGCTGGCGACCGTCAACGGCATCGGCGACCTGCTCTCCAGCGCCCTGGTAGGGTTTCTGTGGGTGCTCCACCCCGTGTGGGCGATGTTGTTCGTGATCGTCACGTGTCTTGGCGGGTCGGCGGTCATTCTCACGACGCCCGCCGCGTTCTCCGGTTCTGCGGCACCCTCGATGCCAGTGGAGCCGGTCGATCCGAAAGAAGCGCCAGGCGAGGGACCACGTCAGTCGTAGGAGCAAGCAGTATGAGCGCGACCAATCAATGTCCGAGGTGTGGACCGAAAGACCTGCTCCGCATTCCCTATTCTTCCGGGGCCGAACTGAGCGTGCCGGAAAGAAGCGGATTGTGGCGGCCGGCCCCGCTGGTCGGCCACGGTCGTGGGGGGGGCGGCCACATCGAGGGACGGGGCGACAGCAGAAATGACCCGCTGTCCTTGGCTGATTTCCTGCGGGATGCCAGCGAGCGGGTCGCTGCGCTGGGCGAGGAGTTCGGTGCCGACCGCGGGCGGTTGGACGAGCTGGGGAAGCGGTTGGGGGAGGAGCGCTGCTATCTGGCCGTGCTCGGCCAGTTCAAGCGCGGCAAGAGCACGTTGGTCAATGCGCTGCTCGGGGAGGCCATCCTGCCTTCTGCCATCGTGCCGCTGACTTCGATCCCGACGTTCCTCCACGGTGGGGAGCAACTGACCGCTCGCGTGCTGTTCGACAACGGCAAGGCCGAGGAACGGTTCGATGGACCTGACGCGGCCGCGCTGGCTGAGTTTCTGGCGCGCTTTGTCACCGAGATCGCCAATCCTCACAATCGGCTGGGTGTCCGGCAGGTCGAAGCGACCTATCCGGCACGGGTGCTGGTTCAAGGCGTGGCGCTGATCGATACGCCCGGTATCGGCTCCACGTTCCGGCACAACACCGAGGCAACGGTCAATTTCCTGCCTCAATGCGACGCCGCGTTATTCGTGGTTTCGGCCGACCCGCCGATTACCGAAGTCGAAGTGGAGTTTCTCAAGCTGGCCCGTCGCAAGCTGGCCCGCCTGTTCTTTGTCCTGAACAAGGTCGATTATCTCGACGACAACGAGCGCGGCACCGCCGTCGCCTTCCTGCAGCAGGTCTTGTGCGAACAGGTTGGTTTCGCCTCGCCGCCGCCGATCTTCTGCGCTTCGGCGCGTCAGGGGCTGGCGGCTCGCCGGAACCAGGATGCCGATGCCTGGCAACGCAGCGGTATGGCGGACATCGAACACCAGATCGTGGACTTCCTCGTGACTGAAAAGACGGAGGTCCTGAGCCGGGCGATTTCCCGGCAAGCGGACGACATCTTGGCCGATGTACATCGCCGCCTGGAACTCATGGTGCGCTCCCTGCAAATGCCGCTGGCCGAACTGGACCAGCGTATCGGCCAGTTTGAGCAGAGCATGACCGAGATCGAAGAACAACGGATCGTCCTCATGAATCGGGTGGCGGCGGCTGAGGAGCGCTTGGCCATTTCTGCCGGGAGGCACGCCGAGCAGTTGTTGCCGAGGTGCTCCCAGTTCTTGAAAGACATCGTCCGAGAGTGCCAGAGTCGGGAAGGCTCCAAGTGGTCCGAGGAACCGACGCGCGAGGCCATCGCGGCTGCCATTCCTGCCTTCTTCGAGCGGGAGTTCGGCGCGGCGCATGAGCTTTGCCAGAGAGAGTTGCGCGAAGCCTTGCTGCCCCATCGACGCCGGGCCGAAGAGCTGATCGCCGCAGTTCATCAGCTTGTGGCGAGGTTGTTCGCCGTGCCGTTTGAGACCCAGCAGCGGGAGATTGCGCTGGCGAAGGCCGAGCAGCCATACTGGCGCACACACAAGTGGAGATTGGCCGGCATTGGCTCGATTCCCCCTTCGTGGATCGATGGCATTCTTCCGCAGCGTTTGCGCCATGCCCGGATTCGGCGGCGGATCATGGAGCAGGTGGAGTACCTCGTGATCCGCAACGTCGGAGACCTTCGGTGGAGCGTCTTGGAGAACCTGAAGCAGAGCGTTCAGAGCTTCCGCGAGACGCTGGCCGAGGACATTGGGCAGACGATCCAGACCACCCGCCGCGCCCTGGACGACGCTCGGCGGCAGCGGCTGGAGGATTCCGCCGCAGCCGGGCCGAAGATTCTGCGCCTGCGGGAGGCGGCGGCCGATATACAGCGGCTGCGCCAGAGCCTGCATCCGCCGTCCGTGGGGGATGCCGTTTCTTTTTCTGCGGCGGCCGCGGAAGGTGCCGGAAGCATCGACGTGGCCGGCGCGTACAAGGAGTCGTGATATGGGCGGCTTGTCATCCCTTGGTTTCCGCACGGCATCCGGGCCTTCGCGTCACAGCGAGGTTTACCAGCAACAGGTTGCGCATATTCTTCTGCAGCGCGTCCTGGAGTTCACCGGATGGACGATCGACGACGTGGTAAGCAACCCGGTCGCTCGGAACGAGGTGCTGGGCTATTACCGATTGGCCCGGTGGCTTGAGGATCGCTGCGAGGAACTCGGCCTTGCCGTCCGGCTGGAGAACGGCCGGATCAGCCTGTGAGGGCGCATGACGGGATATCCGCGTTTGATTTCCTGGCCGCCATGGCGTAGTCTGCCGAATAATGCTGTGGGGATGGAGTCCCCCGGAACCGCCTCTTTGGCTGATGACTCCTGCCGTGCCTGGTTTGTCGGCGGGAGACGGATCACACAGATCAACCTCGCCGGCTGGCGAGGTTTTTTCGTGGAGTCATCTGTCAGCAATTGAGGCCGACCATGACTGAAGTTTGGGCACAGGCGTCGCTGTGGCTGGGGTTGGCGCTGGTCGCCACGCTCCTGTCCATCTGGTTTCGCGTCGCGACGGCCCTCTCCGAGATCATCGTCGGCACCGTCGCACAACTCGTCCTGGGGGCGGTCTTCGCCTCGGGCCTCATCCCCGGCATCGCCGGACTGGGCTCCGACGCTTCCTGGATCCGCTTCCTCTCGGGCACGGGCGCAATTGTGCTGACATTCCTGGCCGGGGCCGAGCTGGATCCCGTCATCTTCAAGACCAAGTGGAAAGAGGCGACGGGTTTGGGGCTCGTGGCTTTCATCGCCCCCTTCCTGGGCTGTGCCGCCGTCGCCCACTACGTCATCGGCTGGAGCGGGCAGGCCAGCTGGCTGGCCGGCGTGGCCCTGTCAACGACCTCCGTGGCCGTGGTCTATGCGGTCATGCTGGAACTGGGCCTGAACACCACCGAGTTCGGCAAGGCGATGCTGGCCGCGTGCTTCATCAACGACCTGGGCACCGTGGTGGCGCTGGGCCTGATCTTCGCCCCGTTCACGTTCCGGACCCTGGTTTTCGTCGTGGCCAGCGTCGCCGTGTTCGCCGTGCTCCCGTGGCTCACGCCGCGGTTCTTCCGGGCCTACGGCAACCGCCCTTCCGAGCTGGAGGCCAAGTACCTGCTGCTGCTGCTGTTTGGCATGAGCGCCCTGGCCACCTGGGCCGACAGCGAAGCGGTGCTGCCCGCATACATGATCGGCATGGTGCTGGCCGGAACCGTGGGCAAGGACCACGTGCTGGTCCGCCGGCTGCGAACGCTTACCTTCGGCCTGCTCACTCCATTCTATTTCATCCGCGCCGGGTCCTATGTCTCGGTCCCCGCGCTCGTGGCTGCGCCAGCCACCTTCCTCATCCTGCTGGTGGCGAAAATGGCCTGCAAGGGCGTCGGCGTGTACCCCATTGCCAGGATGTTCAAGTACAGGCGTCAGGAAGGCGTGTACACGACACTGCTGATGTCCACGGGACTGACCTTCGGCACAATCTCGGCCCTGTTCGGCCTGTCGCACCAGATCATCACCCAGACCCAGTACTCGCACCTGGTGGCTACTGTGATCGGCAGCGCCGTCATTCCGACACTGATCGCCAATGCCTTCTTCCTGCCGCGCTATCTGCTGCCCAAACGGCATCCGGATCAGGGCCTGACGCCCGGCCAGGCCGTCCCTGTGCCGGCTGGGGCTGTTGGCGTTGAGCCCGGGGAGACGACACGATGAGCAAAGGACCATCGACCATGCTCAAGACCATTCTCGTTGCGTATGACGGATCGGAGGCGGCCAGGCGTGCCTTTGAGTTCGCCCTGGAACTGGCCAGGCCCTTCAAAGCGACCATCGTTGTGGTGTCCGTCGCCCGCCCGCCCGAGCCGCCAACCATGGTGGAAACCAGCGCCATGCTTGAGGCGGCGACCGAACACTTCGAGCGTGACTTCAAGGCCTTCCGGCAGGCGGCCAGAGACGCCGACGTGGTCCTCGATGCGCGCGTTGTCGTCGGCCATCCGGCCGACCAGATTGTGCATCAGGCAGACGAGATAGGGGCCGACCTGATCGTGATGGGACACCGAGGCAAGACGCTGGTTCAGCGCTGGCTCCTTGGTTCGGTCTCCAAGCGCGTACTGAGTTACGCGCCCTGTTCGGTGACGGTCGTGCGGTGACGCATGGCTGGCCATGCGCGTTCTGGGGCATTGCTGAGGTCGTGCCCAGGTTTGTCAAGCTCACATGAAGGAGAATCGAATGAGTTGGCAGATTGCATCAGTCCATGCCCTGGAAATCCTGGATTCCCGCGGGAACCCCACGTTGCGGGCCGTGGTCCGGCTGGCCGGCGGCATCGTGGCATCCGCGTCCGTGCCTTCCGGCGCTTCGACGGGCGAGAACGAGGCCGTCGAGCTGCGCGATGGAGATAAGCGGCGATACGGCGGTAAGGGCGTGCTCAAGGCGGTCAAGAACGTCAACCAGACGATTGCGCCGAGACTGGTTGGGATGGACCCGAGCCGCCAGGCCGAGATCGACCGACTGATGATCGAACTGGACGGCACGCCCAACAAGGGCAAGCTCGGGGCCAACGCGATCCTGGGTGTGTCAATGGCCGTGGCGCGGGCGGCGGCCGCGGCGGCCGGCCTGCCTCTGTACGCCTATCTGGGCGGCCCCGGCGCATGCGCGCTGCCGGTCCCGATGATGAACATCCTCAACGGCGGCAAGCACGCCGACAACAGCGTGGATTTCCAGGAGTTCATGGCCATGCCCGTCGGCGCGCCCACCTTCGCCGAAGCCCTGCGCTATGGCGCGGAGACCTTCCACGCCCTGCGCAATATCCTCCAGAAGAAGGGCTATTCCACCGGCGTCGGCGACGAGGGCGGTTTCGCGCCGAATCTCAAGAGCAACGAGGAAGCCTGCGAGGTCATCATCGACGCCATCAGGTCGGCTGGTTACAAGCCCGGCAAGGACGTGGCCATCGCGATCGATCCGGCCGCCAGCTCGTTCTTCGAGGATGGCAGCTACAACCTGAGCAAATCCGGCCAGGGGAGGAAAACAAGCGGCCAGCTGATCGCGCTCTACCAGGATTGGGTGAAGAAGTTCCCCATTGTCTCCATAGAAGATGGCCTGGCCGAGAACGACTGGGACGGCTTCAAGAAGCAAACCCAGGCAATGGGCGAGAAGGTGCAGATTGTCGGGGATGACCTGTATGTGACCAATACGCGCTTTATCGAGAAGGGCATCCAGGAGCAGGCCACTAACGCCGTCCTTGTCAAACTGAACCAGATCGGCACGGTGACCGAGACGATCCAGAGCATCCAACTGTGCCGGAAGGCCGGCTGGGGCTACGTGATCTCGCACCGCTCCGGCGAGACGGAGGATGCCTTCATGGCTGATTTCGCCGTTGCGATGGGCGGCGGGCAGATCAAGACCGGATCGGCCTGCCGCAGCGAACGCATCGCCAAGTACAACCGGCTGCTGGAGATCGAGTCTGAGCTGGGTTCAGCCGCGGTCTTCAGGAATCCGTTGGGCGTCGATGGACGAGCGAGTTGAACAGCTTGCGGATGCGGCGTCGAATCCGCTGTGCCGCCACGCGGACGGCGGGCCTGTGCGCTTCGACAGCATTCTCTTCCGAACGCCGCCAGACCGGCAAGAGGCGCGTGACGTCCCCGACTTCTTCCACGACTTGAATCTCGACCAGATCGTGCGGGCCATCACACTCGGGTGGCAGGAGTATGATCTGGTGCCCTTCTTCCACGCGACTTTGCATGATCTGGACGCGATCGCGTACCGCCAGGAGGTGATGCGTGACCTGGAGCAGGAGGGGGTCATGCAGGCCGTCCAGGCATTCTCACAGACGATGCGTTGGATGCGCATGCGCCTGCCCCAGCCCGAGGAGCATTACCACCCCTACGAAAGGGAGCGGCGGATCCTGGCCGCGGCGCGGGCGTATTGTCGGGCCGTCACGGACCTCGCCGCAAGTCTGTCGCGGTTCGCCCTTGGGTCGCGGGGGCTGCTTGCCTTCCGGTCGTACCTGAATGAGTACATCGCCACAGAGGCATTTCGCAGGCTGTCGGACGACGCGTCCAGGCTGGAAGCCGAACTGGCCGCCATCCGCTATTGCCTGCTTATCCGGGACGGGAGCGTGACGGTTCGGCCGTATCATGAAGAGACAGACTACACCGCCGTAGTCGAGGCGACGTTCGCCAAGTTCAGACGCGGCAACGTGAAGGACTACCGATGTCAGGTGGCCGGCGCTGGGTCCATGAACCACATCCAGGCGCAGGTCGTCGAGCGGCTTGCCCGGCTGTTCCCCGGGCCCTTCCGCGCCCTGCAAGCCTTCGCGGGCCGGCACGCGGACTTTGTGGATGAGAAGATTCGGCGGTTCGATCGCGAGGTCCAGTTCTACGTCGCCTTCCTCAACTACATCGCCGCCTTCCGACGGGCCGGTTTGCGATTCTGTTACCCCGTGCTTTCCGATCGGAGCAAGGAGGTCGCCGCACGCGAGGCGTTCGATCTCTCGCTGGCCGGCAAACTCATCCCGGAGAAAGTTCCGGTGGTCTGCAACGGTTTTCACCTGAGCGGGCCGGAGCGCATCATCGTCGTTACCGGGCCAAACCAGGGCGGCAAGACGACCTTCGCGCGGATGTTTGGGCAACTGCACTACCTGGCCAGCCTGGGCTGTCCCGTTCCCGGCAGCGAAGCACGCCTGTTTCTCTTCGACCGCCTCTTCACCCACTTCGAGAAGAGAGAGGACATCACGACGCTGCGCGGCAAGCTCCATGATGACCTGATGCGGATCCGCCAGATCCTGGACCAGGCAACGCCCAACAGCATCATCGTGCTGAACGAGATATTCTCCTCAACAACACTGCGGGACGCCGTCTATCTGGGCAGCCAGATCATGGCGAGGATATCCGCGCTGGATGCGATTGCCGTCTGCGTCACCTTCCTGGACGAACTGGCATCGTTCAACGAGAAGACCGTCAGCGTCGTCGCCATGGTTGACGCCGACAACCCCGCCCTGCGCACCTTCAAGCTGGAGCGGCGACGTGCCGACGGCCTGGCCTATGCCCTGGCAATTGCCCGGAAATATCGCCTGACCTACGCCGCTCTGAAGGAGCGCATCCGACCATGAATGCGCATTTGATGCATCCCGACCGCGACTTCGACCTGGCGGCAGAGCTGCCGTGGAACGCGGCCGTCCTCGCCCAGGACCTCGAGCTGGACGTCTTGCTGCGGGCGATGGCCGACGGTGATGCCCTGGTCTTCGACGTGGCTCGGCAGGCGCTGCTCACGGGCCCGGCGAACAACGCCCAGACGATTCTGCATCGCCAGGCGGTCCTGCGTGACTGCCTGAACAACCCGGGCCTCGTCAGGAGCCTCTACGGCCTGGCGGTTGAGGTGCTTCAAAGGAAGCAGTCCCGATGGTTCGGTTTCTACAGCCGTTACCCGTCCGGCGTTCTCTACGAGGCCATCGAGGTGATGCAGATGCTCGTGGGGATGCTGCGGAGGCTGCGGCGGATGGTGCAGGGAGCTGCCCGGCTGTTCTCGTCGGAAGGTTTCAGGTCCTTGCTGGCGATGATTGAGGCGGAGCTGACCGACGCCTACCTTGACACCATCCAGCAACACCTCGGCAACCTGAAGTTCCGCGGGGGCATCCTGCTCAGCGCAGAGCTGGGCGATGGCAATGAAGGCGAGAACTACGTCTTGCGGAAGCCCGGTGCGAAGAGCCCCAACTGGTTCCGCCGCATGATCGGGCGGCCGCCCGCCGGCCACACCTTCCGCCTGCACCCGCGCGACGAGGCGGGTGCGAGGATTCTGTCGGAGCTGCGCGGCTGCGGAATCAATGCGGTAGCCAATGCCCTGGCCCAGTCCGCGGAGCACGTTCTGAGCTTCTTTGACATGTTGCGCGTCGAACTGGCTTTCTATGTCGGGTGTCTCAACCTGCACCAGCGCCTTTCGGCCAAGGGCGAGCCGGTGTGCTTTCCGGTGCCGCTGGGCGTGGGCGAACGAAGGCAAAGCTGCCGCGGCCTTTACGATGTGTGTCTGTCGCTCAGCATGGCCGGCCGCGCGGTCGGCAACGCCGTGGATATTGACGGCCAGGGCCTCGTCGTCATCACCGGAGCCAACCAGGGCGGCAAGTCGGTCTTCCTGAGAAGTATCGGCCTGGCACAGCTGATGATGCAGTGCGGCATGTTCGTCCCGGCCGAGTCGTTCCAGTCCGGGCTGTGCACGGGCGTCTTCACCCACTACAAGCGGGAAGAGGACGCGGCGATGAAGCACGGGAAGCTCGACGAAGAGCTATCCCGGATGAGCGAGCTGGCCGAGCACCTTTCCGCCGATGCCTTGCTGCTCTGCAACGAGTCCTTCGCCGCCACCAACGAGCGCGAGGGGTCCGAGATTGCCCGGCAGATCGTCACAGCCCTGCTGGAGAGGAAGATCAGGGTTTTCATCGTGACGCACCTGTACGCGTTCGCGCACGGCCTGTTCCAGACCATGCCCAGGGACGTTCTGTTCCTCCGCGCCGAGAGATTGGCCGACGGAACGCGCACCTTCAGGATCGTGCGGGGCGAGCCGCTGGAGACCAGCTATGGCGAGGATGTTTACAGAGAGGTCTTCGCCAGCGGACCGGCATCACCCGCCATGGAAGGCCCTGCGCCCGATCCACGTCTCGCCACGGCAGGTCAGGGCGAGGGGCATGACGGAGGTCACAATGATTCCACGGAAAAGGCGCCGGCCCATCGACAGGGACATCATGAGAGAGAACGTGCTTCGCCCCTGCCGCTACCTGGGCTACGACCGGGATGACATCGGCATGCACCTCTTGGGGCGCGAGGCGTACGACATCGCCGAGTCGCAGTTTCGCCGTGCCGTCTGGCTCAACCCCTACGAGCCGGTGTTTAAGGAGCACCTGGCGTGGTGCCTGGTGCGGCAACGCCGATACGCCGACGCACTGCCCATCATCGAGCAGGCGATCGCGCAGCAACCCGATGTGCAGCGGTTCCACGACCTGAAGCGCCTGATCGAGGGCAGGATTCATGACAGCGCCAACCCCAACCAACAATGCAATCCCCCTGGCTGAGGGGGATTCCGCCCCGCTGAGGGCCTACGTCCACGACAAGCAGGCTGTGGCGCGCCATGTGCGCGCCCTCGAGCAGTGGCTCAGGCAGCGGAAGGCCGATGACCGGGCGGGCGTCTGCCATGAGTTGATGGTCAAGCTGGCCGAGGACCGCTTCACCCTCGCAGTGGTGGGCCAGTTCAAGCGAGGCAAGAGTTCGCTGATGAATGCTCTGATCGGCCGGGATCTTCTGCCCACGGGCATCCTGCCGCTGACCAGCGCGATCACCATATTGCGTTTTGGGCCCAGGGAACGGCTGGTGATCAGGCGCGACAACTGGTCTATCGATGAGGAGGCACCCGTCGCCGACCTCCCCCAGTACGTGACCGAGTTGGGCAACCCCGGCAACACCAGGAAGATCAAGGCAGCGTATGTCGAGTTCCCCTCGCCGTTTCTGCGACGCGGGTTGGAGTTTGTTGACACGCCGGGCATCGGCTCGGCCATCGAGGCGAACACGGCCACGACGTATGGGTTCATTCCGCAGTGCGACGCGGTTCTGTTTGTCACCAGCGCCGATGGGCCCCTGGCGACCGTCGAGCTCGAGTTCCTCCAGCGTATTCGCCAGCACGTTCGCAAGGTGTTCTTCGTGGTCAACAAGATGGACTTGCTCGCGCCGCCGGAACGACAGGAGGTCCTCCGTTTCATCGCGGACCACCTCTCGCGCCAGGTGAGCTTGCCGGACAAACGCCTGTTTGCCATATCGTCCCGACTGGGGCTTTCCGCAAAGGAAGGCCACGATCGGGTGAAGCTGGCGGAGAGCGGGCTGCCGGACTTGGAGGCGGCTCTAGCGGAGTTCCTGACCGCCCAGCGGAGCCAAACCTTCCTGGCCGCGATTCTGGATCGGGCCGAGGAACTCCTGGCCACCGAGCAGAGCCGAGAATCGCTGGAACAGCGGACGGCTATCGGGAACTTGCGGGATCGGATACTGGGTTCTCCTGGCGCCGGTGCCCCGTTGCCGGGCGCACAGCCGGCCGCATTGCCGCAGCCGGCGCACACGTTGCCGGTAGAGTCGCCCAAGTCCATCCAGGAGTCGGTCCTCATCAAGGCCCTCCACGCCCGCAGTTGCCCGGTCTGCAAGCATCTGAGCGGCGTCCTGTTCGATTTCTTCGCGCACTGGCAGCGCGCAATGGCCACCGATGAAGCCACGCAGCGGGTGTTCGCCGAGCAACATGGTTTCTGTCCCATGCACACATGGCAACTGGCGGCCATCTCCTCGCCTCAGGGCCTGAGCATAGGCTGCTCAGCTCTCGTGGGGCACCTCGCGGCGGATCTATCGGCTCTGGCGGCTGGCATGGACGACTCCCGGAAGCACGCCGCGCAGGTAGCGGCGCTCACGAGCAGGTCGGCGACTTGCCGTGCCTGCCGCTTGCTGGCGGAGGCCGAGCGCGACTGCACGCTGAAGTTGGCAACGGTCGTGGGCACGCCGTCCGGGCGAGAGGCATATTCCAGCTCGCAGGGCGTCTGCCTGCGGCATCTGGTTCCACTGATCGCCGCTGTGCAGGACGGCGAATCTCGCCGGTTCCTGCTCGGCCACGCTGCCAGACGTTTTGGCGAGCTACTCGAGGACATGCAGAGCTTCGCCATCAAGCACGACGCCACCCGCCGCTACCTGGAGAACCGGGATGAAACCGACGCGTACTTACGGGCACTGATCCAGGTGGCTGGCCAGAAAACTCTCTGCTTCCCCTGGCGATTGGACGAGGTGTAGTTGCGGGCCTGGGGCCTGCCAGTATCAAAACGCGATTCGCCGCCGGCGTGAACCGCCAGAAAGTGGAGTCGGCCACGGCGGCGTTCAGCCAGGCGTGCTCCGACGGCAAGCTGGACCTGTGGCAGCACGTCGGTAACGTGCTGCAGGCCATGCAGGAGATCGCGGCGGAACTGGAGTTGGACGGACGGCTGGCCAAGCCAGCGTGAGGTGGTCGGCCGTGTCCTTTCGGCAGAGCTGAAAAACCCACGGGGCGCATGGCGGACGGCGCGGGCATGGCATGGATCCAGCGAACGGGCGGTGGGAGGGGCGTGGCGAGTTGGCGGGGTCAAGGCGTCGAGGCCGCCAGCGTGGTGCAGAGCGCCAGTGCCGCGGCCTCTTGCCACAGCGGGCCGGGAATCGGTGCACGCGGGCGGTGCCCCTGACGCGATGGTTCGATCTTCCGCTGCACGCGGCCGAGTGCCGCGGGCATGTCTGGGGGTATCGCGTCCTTCATCAGCCGTCCTCCTGGCAGAGGCGCTCGCCGGCATCGACCGCCCGACGACCCGCCGGCCCGCTCGTGCCGGTTACGGCTCGCCATAAGGAGGACGCCAACTCACATCAGGCAGGCTTGCCGAAAGGACACGCGGAAACCAACCCATGGCCATCGGGTGCGCGCAAGGTGACGGCAGGCTGGTATTGACATCTATGGACATTCGCCGATCATATCCCTTTAGGTAACAAGCTGGCATTAGTGACACAGGATGGCATTAGATGCAACTTACCGTCAAAGATGCAGCGCGTCTCCTAAATGTTTCAGAGAAAACGGTTTACCGCTGGATCAAGCAGGAGATCATTCCGGTCTACCGCATCAACGAGCAGTTTCGTTTCAGCCGCGCTGAACTGCTGGAGTGGGCGACTTCGCGCCGGATCCAGGTATCGCCCGACATCTTCCTGGAAGCAGACAAGCCACAAGTGCCACTGCCAAGCCTGACCGAGGCGCTCCGGGACGGGGGCGTCGCCTATCGTCTTGGCGGCAATGACAAGCCGTCCGTCCTGCGGGCGATGATCGATGTCATCAAGCTGCCGGAGGAGGTGGACCGCGAGTTCCTCTTCCAGGTTCTTCTCGCCCGCGAATCGCTGGGTTCCACGGGCATTGGCGACGGCATCGCCATTCCGCATGTCCGCAACCCGATTGTCCTGCACGTCACCCGGCCGCTGATGGCGCTGTGTTTCCTGGAGCATCCCATTCCGTTCGAAGCCATTGACGGCCGGCCGGTTACGACGCTGTTCGCGTTGATCAGTCCGACCGTGCGGGCGCATCTTCACATGCTGTCGCGACTGGGGTTTGTCCTGCAGAACCAGAGCTTCCGCGCCGCTCTCAAGCGGCAGGCCTCACGGGAGGAGTTGATGGCGCTTTTGGCCGAGGCGGAAGCAGCACTGCCGACAGTCGGCGGTCCCCGCTCGGAAACAAGCGCCGCTGTTTCCCCCAACCCGCAGCCTATGCCAAAGACGGAGCCTTCATGCCGTTAGTCTTGGTCATCGTAGCGACGGTCATGGCCACGGGCAGCGGCCTGCCGGGGCTGCTGCTCAGCCGTCGGTCCGCCGCTGGTCAGCGGACTGCGGCCACTATCATGGCTGCGGCGGCGGTAGTTGGCCTGATGGGTGCCGCTCTAGCCCTCCTGTCGCATCCGGCTGCCGCGATTACCCTGCCTTTCACTGTCCTGGGCGGCCGGCCGGCGCTGGGAATAGACGCCTTAAGCGCTTGGTTCCTTGCGCCCGTGTTCCTCCTGGGCGGCTTGGGCAGTGTCTATGGCCTGGGGTATTGGCCGCAGCGCCGCCACGCCCGGACCGGCACGAGGCTGTCGCTCTTCTGGGGGCTGCTGGTGGCCGGCATGTCGCTGCTGGTCATCAGCCGCAACGCGCTGGTGTTTCTGCTGGGCTGGGAAGCCATGGCGCTGGCGGCGTTCTTCCTGATCAGCACCGAGGATCACCGCGCGCGATGTCGCGAGGCCGGCTGGGTGTACCTGGTCGCCACGCACGTCGGGACGCTGATGCTGTTTGCGATGTTTGCCCTGTGGCGCTGGGCGACGGGGTCGTATGACCTGGCGCCTGCGGCGGCCGGGACACTGAGCGGCAGCGTGAGCAACGGCCTGTTCTTCCTCGCACTGCTCGGATTCGGCCTGAAGGCGGGAATGATGCCGCTGCACTTCTGGCTCCCGACAGCCCACGCAAACGCTCCCAGCCACGTCTCGGCCATCCTATCGGGCGTCATGCTCAAGATCGGCATCTACGGGCTGCTGCGGGTGTTGTCGCTGCTTCCCGCTGCCCCCGCGGCGTGGGGCGGGCTGATGCTGGCACTGGCCGCAGCCAGCGCACTGCTTGGAGTGGTCTTTGCAATCGGCCAGCACGACTTCAAGCGGCTGCTGGCCTATCACAGCGTCGAGAACATCGGCATCATCCTGATGGGGACGGGCCTGGCGATGCTCGGGCGGTCGTTCAACCGGCCGGAATGGGTCGTGCTGGGCATGGCGGGATGCCTGCTGCACGTCTGGAACCACAGCCTGTTCAAGTCGCTGCTTTTCCTGTGCGCAGGCTCGGTTCTGCACAGCACCCACACCCGTGAGATCGACCGCCTGGGGGGCCTGGCCAGGTCCATGCCCTGGACGGCGCTGCTGTTCCTGGTCGGTGCGGTGGCGATCTGCGGTCTGCCGCCGCTGAATGGCTTTGCCAGCGAACTGCTGGTGTACCTGGGACTGTTGCGCAGCGCAATGGACCAGGGCAGCGGCGCCCCGGCCGTGGCCCTGGTCGCGCCGGTCCTGGCGATGGTCGGCGCCCTGGCGGTGGCTTGCTTCGTGAAGGTGTACGGCGCCGTGTTCCTGGGCAGTGCGCGCACCCAGGCCGCGGCCCACGCTCATGAGGCGCCGCTGTCCATGCGGATTCCGGCCATGGTCTTGGCGCTTGGGTGCATCCTGATCGGCCTGTTGCCGGTCCTGGTGGCGCCGGCACTGGATGCCGCGATCGCACACTGGATCCCGGGGATGCCAATGCGGCTGATGCGCGTGCGCGACCTGGTGCCGCTCGGGGCCGTGAGCGTGATGGCCTGTGCACTGCTGGTGTTTGTCTGGCTCATCGGCGCGGTGGCGGCCCGCCGCAGGCCCGCGCGGGCGGGCATTGGCACATGGGATTGCGGCTACGCCCGGCCTTCTGCCCGCATGCAGTACACGGCATCGTCGTTTGCCCAGATGATCGCCGGCCTGTTCGCCTGGGTGCTGCGGCCGGCCATGCGAATGCCGGTGGTCCGGGGCGTGTTTCCCCAACCGGCCGCGCTGCACACCCACGTGGATGAACTGGTCCTGGACCGCGCAATCGTGCCGGCTGGCCGGGCCGTCGAAGGGCGATTCCGCTGGTTCCACCGGTTCCAGCAGGGACTGACCCAGCACTATGTGCTGTACATCTTGTTTACCGTGATGGTCATGCTGGGTTCGCTGGTCCCGTTGGGCGAGTTGCTGGCGCGGTTGTTCGCGTTCTGATCATGCACGATTCCATCATCCATCTGGCCATCCTGCTATTGTTCCCCCCGCTGTTGCTGGGGGTGATCAACAAGACCAAGGCATGGTTCGCCGGGCGCGTGGGGCCGCCCGTGCTGCAGACCTACTACGACCTGGCCAAGCTCATCCGCAAAAGCACGGTGATCAGCGACACCACCACGTGGATGTTCCGGGCGGGTCCGGTGGTGGTTCTGGCGACGGTCGTTGTGGCGGGCCTGCTGATTCCCCTCGGCCGCTTCGATGCGCCCATCGCGTTCACGGGCGACCTCATCCTCTTTGCGTACCTGTTGGGCCTGGCCAGGTTCTTCACGACGGCCGCGGCCCTGGATACGGGCTCGTCCTTCGAAGGCATGGGCGCAGCGAGAGAGGTGACCTTCGCCTGCCTTGCGGAGCCGGCCCTGTTCTTCGCGCTGCTGGTGCTGGCCAAGGCCTCCGGTTCACTCAACCTGACGGGCATGCTCCACGGCCCCGCGGGCGGGTTTGCCGTTTCCGCGACGGCCCCCCTGGTCTGCGTCGGCCTCGGGCTGTTCGTGGTCCTGCTGGCCGAGACCTGCCGCATTCCGGTGGACGATCCCAATACCCACCTGGAACTCACGATGATCCACGAGGTCATGGTGCTGGACCACAGCGGGCCTCTGCTGGGCATGTTCCTCTATGCCGCCTCGCTGAAGCTGTTCGTGCTGGGCGCGTTGCTCCTGCACGTGGTCGCGCCGTTCCGGGCCGGCGTGGCCTGGCTGAACTGGCCGCTGTTCCTGCTCGAGATGGCTGGGCTGGCGGTGATCGTCGGCGTGGTGGAGTCGGTGATGGCGCGGCTGCGGATGCGGCATGTTCCCTACCTGCTGGTTGCCGCGATGCTGCTTTGCGGGTTCGGTTTCATCCTCCTGTTGAGATAGGATCCATGACCAACCAGCTCAACGCATTGCTGATCCTGGTGCTGGTGATCAACCTGTTCGCGCTGGGCACCAGCCGCATCCTGGCCCTGATCCGCATCGTGGCGCTGCAGGGCGCGCTGCTGGGCGTTCTGCCGCTGCTGGTCCACCTGCACGTGGGATGGCCCGCGATCGTCGTGACGGCCGTCGCGATCGCGCTCAAGGGCATCGCGATTCCCGCCATCATGGTCCGGGCCCTGCGCGATGCCCAGATCAAGCGGGAGGTCGAGCCGCTGATCGGGTTCCTGCCGTCGATTCTCCTGGGCGCCGTCGCCACCGCGTTTGCGCTGCTGTTCTCAGGGCGACTGCCCCTGATCGAGCAGCACGCCGGCTCGTTGCTGGTGCCGGCGTCGATTTCCACGATCCTGACCGGGTTTCTGCTGCTGACGTCCCGCTACAAGGCGTTGACCCAGGTCGTCGGCTACCTGGTGCTGGAGAACGGCATCTTCATCTTCGGCATGCTGCTGATCGAGGCCATGCCGTTCGTCGTCGAGGTGGGCGTGCTGCTGGACCTGTTCGTGGGCATCTTCGTGATCTGCATCATCACGAACCACATCAACGCCGCGTTCTCGTCGATGGACACCCGCCGCCTGGTCACGCTCAAGGAATAATCCATGGCGTTCGCCCTCATCTTGCTCCCGCTGGTCATGGCCGCGCTGGCCGCGGTGGTTCCATCCAACCGCGGCCGCCCGTGGCTGCTGCCCCTGGCGGCCGCGGCGCACCTGGCCATGTGCATCGCCGCGCTGCTGCGCCCGGATATGGGCAGCGGCCATCGCTGGCTGGTGCTCGATCCGCCGGGGCGCATCGTGCTTCTGCAGGTCAGCGTGCTCTACCTCCTGTGCGCGTTCTACGCCGTCGGCTATCTGCAACATCGGCAGGAACGGTCCAACCGAGTCTTCTGCGTGTGTCTGCTGGCCTTCCTGGGCGCGATGAGCCTGGTCGCGTGGTCGCACCACCTGGGCCTGATGTGGGTGGGGATCGAAACCACCACCCTGGTCACAGCGCCGCTGATCTACTTCAACCGCACCCAGCGCAGCATCGAGGCGACCTGGAAATACCTGGTGGTGGGCTCGGTCGGCATCGCCCTGGCCCTGCTGGGGACGCTGTTCCTGGCCTATGCGGCACTGCACGGGGGCCTGGAATCGACGCTGACGTTCGAGGACCTGCTTCGCCACGCCCCGCGGCTGTCGAAGCCGTGGCTTCACGCGGCGTTCGTGCTCCTCCTGGTCGGGTACGGCACGAAGATGGGCCTGGCGCCGATGCACACGTGGAAACCCGATGCCTATGGCGAGGCGCCCGGCGTGGTGGGCGCAGTTCTGGCCGGCGGGGTCACCAACTGCGCGTTCCTCGCCCTGTTGCGCCTCTACCACATCTGCGATGCGGCCGGCGAGAGCGCTTTTGCCTCGAGGCTGCTGTTGGCAATGGGCTTGCTGTCGATGGCCGCGGCCGGGATCTTCATGGTCGGCCAGCGCGACTTCAAGAGGCTGCTGGCGTACTCGAGCGTCGAGCACATGGGCATCCTGGCGCTGGGGCTGGGCATCGGAAGACCGGCCCTGTTCGGAACCCTGCTGCACGTCGTCACCAACGGCATGACCAAGAGCGTGCTCTTCCTCTCGGCCGGCAATATCCACCGGGCCTATGAGAGCAAGACAATCGACCAGGTGCGCGGCGCGATCCGGCGATTGCCCCTGTCGGGGGCCCTGTTCCTCGCCGGATTCCTGGCCATCACGGGCTCGCCGCCGTTCGGCCCGTTCGCCAGCATGGTCGCGATCCTCAACGGCGTGTTCGACTCGGGACGATTGGGGGTGGCGGCCGGCTTCCTGGTGCTGCTGCTGGTGGTGTTCGTCGGCATGGGCGCGACGGTGCTGCAGGTCGTTCAGGGCCGCCCGCCCGCCGAAGTGCGGCACAGTGCCTTTCGGGATGGCTGGCTCACGGCCGCGCCGGTGGTCGGCTTCATGGCCCTGGTGCTGCTTTTGGGCCTGCATCTCCCGCAGCCCTTCATCACGCTGCTCAGTGACGCCGTGCACTACATGGAGGTGCGTCCATGACGGGCACCGACAGCAAACTGGCGGCCCTGGCGAACGGTCGCGCCATCGGGATGGACGCGGTGCCCCTGCTGCCGGCCGACGAGTTCCGCCGGATCACGATCGACGCCGTTGCCCGCGGGTGGCGCGTCGCGTCGATGTTCGCCGCGGCATTCGACGGGAGCCCGTCGCCTCAGCTTCTGGTCATCCTTGCTGACGATGAGCACAGCCAGCTGCGCGTCGCGAGGACGGCGGTGGAGGACCGCCTTTACAGCGCCATTACACCCCACTGCCCGCAGGTGCATCTCTTTGAGCGTGAGATCGCCGAGCAGTTCGGAATCACGCCCGTCGGCCATCCCTGGCTCAAGCCCGTGCGGTATCATCGCTCGTGGACGGGCCACGACGCCTGGCAGCGCCCGGCCGAGCAGCCCATCCATCCGGCCGTGGGCGAGTTCTACCGCGTTGAAGGCGACGAGGTTCACGAGGTCGCCGTCGGTCCCGTGCACGCGGGGGTGATCGAGCCGGGACATTTCCGATTCCAGTGCCATGGCGAGCAGGTGTTTCACCTGGAGATTGCGCTGGGCTACCAGCATCGCGGCGTGGAGGAAGCCATGCTCGGCGGGCCGGGCGGGCGGTCCATACACTACGCCGAGACGCTGGCCGGCGACACCACCATCGCCCACGCGACAGCGTATTGTCAGGTCGTCGAGGCCCTGTCCGGCTGCCAGAAGAGCGCCCGCTCGCAGGCGCTGCGTGGCATCGCCCTGGAGCTGGAACGCCTTGCCAATCACGTGGGCGACCTGGGCGCGCTGGCCAACGACGTCGGGTTCCTGCCCACGGCCAGTTACTGCGGACGCCTGCGTGGCGATTTCCTGAACATGACGGCGCTGCTCTGCGGCAGCCGATTCGGGCGGGGCATGATTCGGCCGGGGGGCGTCGGTTTTGACGTGGACCAGGCACGACTGGACGAACTGCTGCGGAGGCTTGATGTCGCCGCGAAGGAAACGGCCGGGGCCGTCAACCTCCTGTGGGATACGCCGTCGGTGATGGCGCGTTTTGAGGCCACCGGCACCTTGCCGCGGGAGGTCGCCATCGAACTGGGAGTGGTCGGCCCGGCGGCCCGGGCTTGCGGGCTTGTGCGGGATGCGCGGCATGACCTGCCTTCGGGCATCTATCGGTTCGCGCATCTGCCGGTCTCGACCTGTGACAGCGGCGATGTGTTTGCCCGAGCCTACGTGCGCTGGATGGAGATCCAGCAGTCGATCCAGTTCCTACGCGAGCAGATAGGAGAGATTCCGCCAGGCGTGCCGCGGGTCGATGTGGGGCCGCTGGCGCCCCGTTCCCTGGCGGTTGCGATCAACGAGGGATGGCGCGGCGAGGTCTGCCACGTCGCAATCACCGATGCGCAGGCCCGGTTCGCACGCTACAAGGTCGTCGATCCATCGTTCCACAACTGGCCGGCCCTGGCTTACGTGCTGCGGAATCAGCAGGTTTCGGATTTCCCGTTGTGCAACAAGAGCTTCAACCTGTCCTACTGTGGCCACGATCTGTGAGCGCGATGCGGCCGGACCACTGATACGAAAGGAAGTCATGCTCAAGATACTTCTGGAACGGCTGCGGCAGGGCCATCGCACGATCAAGTATCCCGCCGGGCCGCCTCCCGCGATGCCGGATCGGTTTCGCGGCCGGCCGATGATCGATGCCGCCAAGTGCCCTGAAGGGTGTCGCGCCTGCGCCGAGGCTTGCCCCACGGGCGCTGTGGTCATCACCGACAAGGCGAGCATCGACGTGGGGAGGTGCCTCTTCTGCACCGATTGCACCGCCGCATGTCCCCAGCAGGCCATCACCTACAGCACCGACTACCGCCTGGCCGTGCGACGTCGCGAGGACCTGGTCGTGCAGCAGGACCAGCAGGTCGTCAAGCTGGCCTCGGCACTGGATGCAAAGCTCCGGCGACTGTTTGGCCGATCCCTGAGACTGCGGCAGGTGAGCGCAGGCGGGTGCAACGCGTGCGAGGCGGATGTGAACGTCCTGAACACCATCGGATGGGACCTGGGCAGGTTCGGCATTCAGACGGTGGCGTCGCCGCGGCACGCCGATGGACTGTTGATCACGGGACCGGTCAGCAGAAACATGGAACTGGCCCTGCGGAAGACCTACGACGCGGTGCCCGAGCCGAAGATCGTCATCGCGGTCGGCGCCTGCGCGATCTCGGGCGGCCCGTATGCCGGCCACCAGCAGGTTCTTAACGGCGCGGATGCGATAGTCCCGGTTGATCTCTATATCCCCGGCTGCCCGCCACATCCTTTGACTATACTGGATGGCCTGCTTCGACTGTTGGGCAAAATAGAAGATGGCAGCCGCGATGCCGCATTGCATAAGGCTTCTGCGCCAGGGGTTGGGTGAGCATGAACGCGGAGACCGTGCTGCTTGTCGAGCGGCCGGACGCAGTAGATGCATCAGGATTCGAACTGCCGCATCACCAAAGACATCGCGAGGCGCCGGGAGACAACGACGGCACGCCATGACCCCAGCTGCACGGCCAGAGGCGGCGGGCACGCGATGCTCGTGCACGATGCGGCCGGGAACATGGCCGGCGGCCCCAGGCCCGGGGCCGAGGACACGCGGCTGTGGCTGCGGTATGATGCCTGGAACCGGCTGACGCACGTGAGCGCCAACAGCGACCACAACCCGACGATCGCCGAGTACCGCTACGACGGGCTGCACCGGCGGATCAGCAAGGCCATCAGCGGCGGCGACACGTTCCACTATTATTACAACGAGAACTGGCAGGTGCTGGAGGTGACCAAGGGCTCGGCCGCGTACGAGCAGTACGTGCGGGATGCGCGGTACATCGACGCGCCGGTGCTGCGCTGGCGCGACGCCAACAACAGCGAAGCGGACGGGCTTGAAGAGACGCTGTTCTACACGAACGACGCCAACATGAACGTGACGGCGATGGTGGACGTATCGGGGAATGTGGTGGAGCGGTACCGGTACGATGCGTACGGGAAGGTGACGTTCCTGGCCGGCACGAACGACCTGGCCGGCCAGCCCACCACCGAGTGGACCGTCCGCAACGCCTCGATCGCCGACAACCAGGTGCTGTACTGCGGGTATCGGTTCGACCCGGAGACGGGGCTGTACCAGGTGCGCTACCGCATGCTCCACCCGACGGCGGGGAGGTGGATGCAGAGGGATCCCGCGGGATATGTGGATGGGATGGGGTTGTATGAGTATGTTCGAAGTACGCCAATCGCAGTACAGGATCCGTTCGGGGAGAAGCCTTCCTGGAATGAATGCTGGGATTACTGGTATGCCAAGTGGCTCGACAATCTCAAGCAGAACTGGAGCCGCCAATCCCTGCGTGCCCTCAAACAAGCAGAGATGGATTGTGCCAAGGAGCTGCTTACATCGGGAACCAAAGAAGACCCCGCCACACTTAAGAAGTATTTGGAATGCATCAGCAAACGGATGGGGATGAATGTGGTCGACGTTGCCAAGAACCTAGCATCGTCGGTCGTGTGTTGTCAGGCAAACTCAGACCCTTATACCAGCGTAGACCCTGTGAGGAAGGCGAAACTATCAGGATCGCCGAACCACTGGCCGCCTGCCTGCGAGTTCCAGGCTTGCGAACGTCTGTTTGACCCGGGCACATATAGCATTCAGGGTGCCATAAAGTCCGGCCAGAAATACCTGGATTGCTGCGCATCGGGCCCCGATTGATGCGACCATCGTGACAAAGGAGCGCACCATGCCTCATTCGATCGCACGGGTTTTGTGGATGATTGTGATCAGCGCAGTTGGCGCCCGGGTATCTGCGCAAAGCGTTGGTCTGACGGTGCTGGACAGGGAACGGGGCGTCCTCCAGCACGGCACCAGCGTTTTCATCCTGAACCTGAGCACCGGTACGACCATCAGCATAGGAATCGGCGACCACTGTGCTGTCGACGCGACGAGTCAGCAGGTTATGACGGCGCGTAACTCCAAGGACGGGCAACAGTGTGACCTCACGCTGCTTGATGTGCGTACGAATGTCCCGACGACATTGGCGAAGAGCAGTATTGCAGGGAGGGCGAGAAGAGTCGTTCGGACAAATTTCCTGTCGTATCCGTTCTGCATCGAGTTGTCCCACGCTGGGTCCATCAACAGTCAGTTTCTGCTGTTTCGGGTCTCCGTCTCCGAGAAGGACGATGTGGAGACGCGCTCCTTCGACGCCGACCCCCTTCCCGGAATTGCAGGAGTTGGATCGATGGCCTTGTACCTGTGTTTTGCCGAGGGGGACCAGGATCGCTACGCAGCGGTGATCGGGGTCTCGCCGACCGCTCAGCGATTGTTCCCCGAGTTGGCGCCCAAGGATCCCCGCACTGCGGCCATGAGTCCTGCAGCATTTGTGGTGGTAGACCGCGGCAAAATCACCCACGGATGGCCGAGTGTCATGCGCTCTATGGCGATCGGGAACGAGTGGCGTTATTTCGGGCGAATTGTAGCGTTCCGCAATGACCACATCCTTGTGGCTTCAGCTAGCAGCGATGACGACATCGCGTTCTGGACCGTAGATGCGCGCAGCGGCAAGATGGCTCCACTGGCGTGGACCAGGGGCGTTCGAGGCGGAATCTTGGCCATCAACGACTCGTGGAAGACGGCGGTCTTCTATGGTACGGAGGTGCGCCGCCCCGGACGAGAGACTGGTGTGGTCCGCATCGTAACGGCGGACGGGGGCAATCGGGTCGTCGGCGAGTTCGACGATGATGTATCCTTGAGTGCAGTGTTCTTGGGCGACGAGGCCATCTGGACGGATGGTCAACATGTCTGGACATGGAAGCAGCCCGGTGTCGTGAAGACAACGGACATCCATTTAGGTAGATAGGCGCCAGATCCGAAGAGGATTCGGTGTGGGGTGCCGTCGAACGCAAAAAGGGCACGGGTGGCACGAAGGTGACACTTCGCCCACGGATAACGGGCCAGGGTGCGCCGGCAAAGCCGGTGAGGTGCAGCGAATGAAGGTTTCATGCGACCAGGGCGCAGCGGGCTGGCCCGCCCTTGAGTCATCCGCGATGTCGGCGGCGAACCCCGAGGCGACTGGACCGGCAACGGAGGAAAGGGCAGGTGCACGATGAAGTTCAGAGTGACAGCGGCGGCCGTGGTTCTCGTGGCGACGGTGCTGGCGGCCTGCCCGCCGGCCGAGGCCTTCCACCACCCCACCGCGGGCGGGTGGCTGCAGAGGGATCCGGCGGGGTATGTGGATGGGATGGGGTTGTATGAGTACGTGGGGAGCGGGCCTACAGGGAAGACGGACCCCCACGGGCTCTATCCCGGGCTTGGGGTGCCTATCGTCCCTGGGCCAGGCGGAGTTGGCGTGTTGGGACCAACGGGCTACACGCGACCCGTCCCACGATCGACCCGACCCGTCCCGACATCGAGTACGTTAGACGGCCCGATGGATGCCTTCTCATGGTACCTAGGGGGTGGTGGTTTCCCAGCCCAACTCAGTGACGGTCTGATTGACGACTTGGAGAACCTTGAACTCTTCCAGACCGACGTGATGTGGAGGATTGAGAGGGACATGTTCAGGCACCTGCCCAAACAGCCCAATGTGGCGGAGCGCGCGTTGAGCTGTTCCGAGGTGCCGTCTATAACTTTGTTCCGCAAACAAGTGCCATAGTCAAGCCACAATACGAGGGATTCTCGTTGCTCCCGTGGCAGCTAACGAATACGATCGGGACAATCGAGATGATTGAATGGTCCGTCACAGCAACAATCGGCGGCACAACGCCCACGGCGGGCAGGGGGGCGGCGTCTCCTTCAAAGCGTACGCCAAGGATGTCGATGTGCGTTTCCATCTGGAAGACACCTATGGCTTTGAGGAAACGCACAATGCACCGCTGAAGTTCACACTTGTCGCGGCAATGAGTTGGGCAGTACCAATGCTTGGTCCCGATGGGCACCCAGGCGCCAAGAGGTACAAGATCGAGAATACGTGGACGCGGCGCATCCAAGACTTCGCAGCGTATATCGACTGCACAGCGAGCCCCACGGGTGCACCAGGATACCGAGTGTGGGGCGCCGAATGCACGCTGCTGCGTTGACTGCCCTGGCAGTTGGAGCGTGGTTGATCGTCGCACCGATGGTGCTGTCGGTCCTGCTTCGGCTCGTGGGTGACGCTCCTTCGCGGGCGATCGTTTACGCGGCCGTCGTGCTCGTTTGTTCTCTGCCGATACCCGCCATGGTGATCCGAGGTGCCGCAGTGGGCGCGACTTACGGTATGGTCCGCTGCGACCTGTACTTCTCTACAGTTGGCGGTCGTGCGGCATCGCGAGTGCGGTGCGGATTTCGGATTGTGCTTGGCTGGTTGACGCTGCCGCTCCTTCCGCTGTCGGCGGCACTTGCTCTGCTAACCTCTGACCGGCAAACTCTCGCCGACTTGGTGTGCGGCGTCGTGGTGCGTCAGCGACCTGCCAGAGACACGCCCGGGTTTCCTGTGCGACCATGGTCGTCCAATGGAGCTGAAGAGGTGACACAGTTGACGGTGCACGATGATGGGTGCAGCCGTGGCTAACACGACGGGCCTTCTCAATGATCGTCGAGACGCGCGGCCGATGACCGACGCGCCGGTGGACGGGCAGGAGACTCGGCGGCTGCATTTGGCCTTTGACGCATGAAACCGGCTGGCCGGGGCGTCGTGGGATAAGGGCGGGGAGGCGGTGGCGTGGCTGGTCACGTACAGCTACGACCCGGCCGGCCGGCGGATCGTGCGGCAGACGCCTGTCGAGCGGCAGGACCTTTACTACAACGAGACCTGGCAGGTGGTTGAGGTGCACCGGGACGAAGACCCGGGTCCGCTGGAGCAGTGGGTGTGGGACAGCCGCTACGTGGATGCGGCCGTGGTGCGGTTTTACGATGCGAACACCGACAGGGATTGCGACGACGCCGGCACCGGTGACAACGTGCTGTACCCCATACACGACGCGAACTGGAACGTCACGGGCGTGGTGGACGCGGCGGCCGGCCTGCAGCCGCGGCCGAAGCCCTGGCAGAACCTGCGGAGCAACCGGGCGACCGAACTGGCCGACTTGTTCCCCGGCCACGTGGTGGACGCCTGGCCGGGCCACACCGAGGCGGCGAACAAGAAGTTCTACAGGCAGATGACCGAGGCCCACTTCGAGAGGGCCATCGGTGTGGGGGAAAAAGCGGCACGGAATCCGGCACAGCAACTGCACGTTTCGACCCGCGGAAAGCCGCAGTCGCCCACCGGCGGGATGCAGAATCGCCCTGTTTTTCCGGCTCTTTCGTCTGCCGGCGAAAACTTGCGGCTACCGGCACTGGGAGCAGAGGGATTCGAACCCCCGACCAAGCGATTATGAGTCGCCTGCTCTAACCGCTGAGCTATGCTCCCGATGCCGACACTCTAGGCCGTGCCGTTGCGGCCGACAAGCGCGTTGCGCTTGTCCACATCTCTCCAGACGCTATCTTCGCCGCACAGCGCCATGAAATATGCCATCATCATCCCCGACGGTGCGGCCGACGATCCCCTGGGCCAGCTCGATGGCCGCACGCCCCTGGAGGCGGCCGACACGCCGAACATGGACTGGATCGCCGCCAGCGGCCGGCAGGGCCGAGTGCAGACCATTCCCAAGGGCTTCGAGAGCGGCAGCGACGTGGCGATCATGTCGCTGCTGGGCTATGACCCGGCCGTCTATCACACCGGCCGGGCGCCGCTGGAGGCCGCCGCACAGCGCATCGCCCTGTCGCCGACGGACTGGGTTTTCCGCTGCAACCTGGTGACCGTTGCCGACGGCATCATGAAGGATCATTCGGCCGGGGGAATCAGCGATGCTGAGGCCCGCGCGCTAATCACCGACCTGGCCAGGGCCATCGACCTGTGCGGCTTCGAGTTGCACTGCGGCGTGAGCTACCGCAACCTGCTGGTGTATCGCGGCGACGCGACTTTCGATGTCGCCACCAAGCCGCCGCACGAAATCCCCGAGGAACCGGCCGGCAAGTACCTGCCGTCGGGCAGGGGCAGTGAACTTCTCCGGCAGATCATGGACCAATCCGCGAGGCTCTTTGCCGAGCATCCGGTGAACCGCACCCGCCGGCAGAAGGGCCTGCGCGAAGCGACGCAGGTGTGGCTATGGGGCCAGGGCCATGCGCCGGCCATGCCGCGGTTCCTCGATCGCTTCGGTGTGGGATCCGGCTGCATGATCACCGGCGTGGACCTGCTGCGCGGCCTGGCCGTGCTGCTGGGGTGGGATGTGCACGAGGTGCCCGGCATGACCAGCTTCCACGACACCAACTACGCCGGCCAGGGACGGGCCACGGCGGACATGCTGGATCGATACGACCTGGTCGTGTCGCACATCGAGGCGCCCGATGAGGCCTCGCACCAGGCAGACTGGAAGACCAAGATCGCGGCCATCGAGCACATCGATAAGCACATCGTCGGCCCGGTGCTGGAGAAGCTGCGCACGTTTCCGCAGTGGCGGATCCTGGTCATGCCGGACCATCCGACCAACATCGCCACCCGCAAGCACGGCTATGCTCCGACGCTGTACGCGATGGCCGGCACGGGCGTGAAACCGGGCGAGCCGGGCGGCTGCTACAGCGAGCGCCAGGCGGCACTCGGCCAGCGCATCGACCACGGGCATGAGTTGATGGGGATGTTCCTGCGCGGCTGAGCGGACCGGCGGGTTGAAGGCGGTGCACCAGTGCCTCCGCGGGCAACTCCCCGATGACATGCGCTCTGACACCGCCGCCGGCCGAGCTCATACTGACATCGTGGAGCCCCCCATGGACAAGGCATAGTGGCTGAAGGCCTATCGCGATCGCCACGAGGCCCTGGAGCGCATCCGCGTCCGCGAACTGGCCGCCAGGACCGACGAGGAAGCTCTGCGACAGATCCGGAACCTGGTCACCGCCGGCGAGCCGTGGCGGCAGCGCCACGCCTGGTCGGGGCTCGACCCGGGCGCTCCTCGGCCGCGGTCGGGCTGCCGCGAACTTCGCCGCAAGCGATTGTGCGACGCCCCCGTCCCACTATAATCATGAGCCTGCCACGAGATTCCGTGGCTCCAAGCCTATGGGGCTGATCGTTCAGAAGTTCGGCGGAACCAGCGTCGCCGACGCCGCGCGCATCCACGCCGCAGCCAGGCGCGCCATCGCGGCCAAGCAGGCCGGCAATCAGGTGGTGGTCGTCGTCAGCGCCATGGGCGACACCACCGACGAGTTGATCAAACTGGCCAAGCAGGTGTGCCCCAATCCGCCCAAGCGGGAGATGGACCAGTTGCTGACCACCGGCGAGCAGGTGACCATCGCGCTGATGGCCATGGCGATCCACGCGCAGGGGCACGACGCGATCAGCTTCACGGGCGGGCAGATCGGACTGGTCACCGACGCGGCGTTCACCAAGGCCCGCATCCAGGCGATCAACAAGCAGCGGATCTTCGAGCAGCTCAACCAGGGCAAGGTGGTGATCGTGGCGGGCTTTCAGGGCGTCACGCCCGACGGCGATGTCACGACGCTGGGACGCGGCGGGTCCAACGCCACGCTGGTGGCGTTGGGGGCGGTGCTCAAGGCCGACGTCTGCGAGAACTACACGGACGTGGACGGGATCTACACGGCCGATCCGCGGATCGTGCCCAACGCCCGCAAGATCGACCGCATCAGCTACGACGAGATGCTGGAACTGGCCGGCCTGGGCGCGTCGGTGCTGCAGACCCGGGCCGTGGAGTTTGCCAAGAAATACAACGTCCCCATCCACGTGCGCAACAGCCAGAACGACCGCGAGGGGACGTGGATCGTCGCGGAGACACCGAACATGGAACATATCGTGGTATCGGGAGCGGCGCTGAAGAAGGACCTCACAAGGGTAACCATCAAGGGCGTGCCCGACCGGCCCGGCATCGCCGCGCGGATCTTCGGCGACATCGCCGCCGCGAAGATCGTCGTGGACGACATCATTCAGAACGTCATGGACGACGGCACGGCCAACATCAGTTTCACCGTGGAGCACGGCGACCTGCAGGACCTGCGGAGCGTGGTCGATCGCCTCTGCAGGGACCTGGGCGCAGGCACGAAGGCCACATACCAGGAGGACCTGGCCAAGGTCTCGGTGGTGGGCGTGGGCATGCGCGTGCACACGGGCGTGGCCGAGCGGATGTTCAAGGCGCTGGCCGACGCGCAGATCAACATCCAGAACATCACCACCAGCGAGATCAGGATCTCCTGCATCATCAACAAGGACCAAGGCCCCAAGGCGCTGCAGACGGTGCACGAGGCGTTTGAACTGCACAAGGGGTGAAGAAGGCACGGAGGCATCAAGGCGCGGAGGCGCCAAGGGAGGGGCAAGGCAACAGGCAACCGTGGTTTGCCCTGTGGCCTGTTGCCTGTCCACTCACTTCGTGCCTTCGTGCCTTCCGCGATTCAACCCGCCTTCGCCGGCACGTACTGCCCCGGCACGGTGGGGGTGGCGGCGCGCGGATGGGCCGTATCGTACACCTGCTTGACGCGGTTGGTCGTCAGGTGCGTGTAGATCTGGGTGGTGCTGAGGCTCTGGTGGCCCAGCAGTTCCTGCACGCTTCGGAGGTCCGCCCCGTTGTTCAGCAGGTGCGTGGCGAAGCTGTGCCGCAGGGTATGCGGGCTGATGCCGGGATCCAGCCCCGCCGCCACGAGGTACTTGTCCAGTTTGCGGCGGACGGAGCGAGTGGACAGCGGTCCGCCGTGCTTGTTGAGGAAGACGCGCGTGTTGGCGGGGGTGTTCATTTTGGGGTCGGCGTTGCGGAACTGGAAGTATCGCTGGAGGGCCTTGATGGCCTGCGAGCCGATGGGGGTGAGGCGCTCCTTTCGTCCCTTGCCGCGGACCCGCAGCACACCCTCCTGAAGGTCCAGGTCGCCCATCTCCAATTCGACCAGTTCGCTGACGCGGATGCCGCTGGAGTAGAGCACCTCGAGCATGGCCTTGTCGCGGGCCGACAGCAGGTCCGCGTCGCCGGGCGCCTCCAGGAGTTTCTGGACCTGCTCCAGGTCCAGGCACTTGGGCAGGCGCTTCTCCTGCTTGGGCGTGCGGATGCTGACCATCGGGCTGGCCGATGCAACGCCCCGTTTGATCAGGTACTTGTAGAAGCTGCGCAGCGTCGCGAGTTTCCGGGCGGTGGTGCTCTTGGTGTAGTTCTGCCCGTAGAGGTACTGCAGAAAGTCCCGCACGGTGGAGGCCTGGCACGCCTGGAACTTCTGGTCCAGTTGCTCGCTCGTCAGCGGACTGACCGGCTCGTTGTTCACACCCCGTCCGATGAGGCCCGCCAGGAACTGCCCGAACTGGAACAGGTCCGCGCCGTAGCTCTTGATCGTGTAGTCGCTGAAGTGCCGTTCGAACTTCAGGTAGTCCAGGAATTGCTTGACCAGTGGGCTGAACTGCTTTTCGCATTCCGCGACCGCAGACGTTGTTGTGTCGTTTGAGGGATTCATAAGACGAGTGGCGAGATTCCCACGTCCTTCGCAACATGCCACCAGCGGCGAGGCAAGTGGCCCGCTGATCGCGCTTCGGCTTCCCTGGAAGCGCATCGGATGTCGTCGAGGAGTGACTCCGTCACTCGCAGGGGTCCGCTGCCGATAACCGGCGCAGCAATGACCCGATAACGTCCTACGCTGCTTTCTTCGGCAAGAACGTCTCCAATTCTTTCGCCAGATGCCTGCCCAGCTGGTGGCTCATCACCGCCGCGTCGAACCAGTCGAACGGCAGGTCGCGCCGGTTCACCATCTCGACCAGGGCATCCAGCACCTTCGTCTCCTGCCCCACCTCGTAGCGGAAGCAGAAGTATTGCTGGCCCTTCAAAAGGCTCAGCGTGCGTGTCTCGGGCATTCGTGCACACTCACGGGAGTCATCGCTCCCGTTCCTCAAAAACGCTGCGCATCCCCTCCTGCCGCGCAAAAGCCGGGCTGCTGAGCATCTCCGCCAGCAGCGCGTGATAGACGAAACCGGCGTACCGATCCATGCTCGCCAGGTACTCCTGTGCCCCCATCGGCCCCAGCGGATCGTTGCGGCCCTGCGCATAGTCCATCACCGCCTGCCGCACCGACCCGTTGGCCGCATCGTACATTCCCACCGCCTGGACCATGCCGTCGGCCGCGGGCACCGGCGCGCCCGGAGGCGGCGCCGCCTGCCGCGCCAGTTGCCGCGGGTCCACCTGGCCGTTGCCCCGCGCCGCCCGCCGGCCGAGCAACTGCATCGCCGCGCCCATCTTCGGCGGCGAATACGGGTCGTAGGCCGTCACCGTGGTCACCAGCAGCGCATCGCATCCCAGCAGCTCGCACACCGCCGCCGCCTGCTGCGGCGACGCCACCCGCTCGATTCCCAGGCCCCGGAACACTTGCACCACCCGGTTCACCGGCACCGCGGTGATCCCCTTCACCTGCTGCACCTGCTGGAACACCAGGTCCGCCTGGAGGATCGGGTCCACCTCGCGCCGGCCGCTCAGGTCCAGCACCGGCGCCACCGCCCACACCTGACGCTGCGTCCCCGGCAACTGCAGCGGCGTCTCCACGCCGTACCGGGGCTTCGTGTCCTGGCTGCAGCCGGCCAGCACCAGGCCGGCCATCACCGCCGCGATGAACATCCATGTCCTTCGCATGACCGTCGTCTCCGCGGCGCTCCAGGTCCGCCGCTATTTCGTATCGGCCACCGGCAGCACTCCGGCGCTGCCCGCCCGCACCGACCACACGTTTTCCGCGCCGCCGCGGCTGCTGATGAAGTAGATCCGGTCGCCCGCCGCCCAGCAGGGCGACAGGTACGTTCCCGGCCCGCCCGTCAGCCGCGTACGCCCGCTGCCGTCGGCGCGAACCACCCAGACATCCTGCCGCGCGCCGCCGCAATCCTGCGGCGAAACGATCGTCGTGAACGCCAGGCGCTGGCCGTCGGGGCTCCACGCCGGCGTGACGGCCGCGGCGTTGCCGCTGGAGGCCACCTCGGTCACCCGCCGCGCCTCCCCATCGACCAGGTCCAGCGTCCACAGGCTGAACCATCGCGAGCCCCGCTGCCGCGCACGCTGGAAGGCGATGCGGTCCACATCCTTCTGCGGCGACCACGCCGGAAACAGCCCGTGGCCGATCATCCGTCGCTCGGCCGAGGCCAGGTTCACCACCCACAGCTCCCACTGCTCATCGCGGCCCAGGCTGCAATACACCAGCCGGTTGCCGTCCGGGCTGAAACTCGGGGACATCTCCTGCGCCGGCGAGCAGGTCACCTGCACCACGTTGGTTCCGTCGACGTCCATCACATAGATGTCCCAGTTGCCCGAGCGGTTCGACGCGAAGGCGATCCGCCGCCCGTCCGGGCTGAAGGTCGGCTGCACATCGTCGGCCGGGTCGCCCGTCAGCTGCGTGACGCTCGTGCCGTCCACGCGCTGCAGATAGATGTCCGGACGCTCGCTGTGCCGCGTGCTGGCATAGGCCATCCATCGCCCGGAGGGGTCCACCGTAACGTCGGCGTCGTACCCCTCGCCGGTGGCGGTGTGCTGCTGAAGGCCCTGGTCGCCGCCGGACATCGTGCGGCCGGTCATTCCGTCGATCTCGCCGAACACGTTGGCCCGGCCGGGAGCCACCACCGAAGGCCTCTCCGCGGCTGTCGCCTCCGCCGTGGCCGAGACTTGCTCGACCGCCGGCACGCTCGCCGCATTTGACCCGGCCTCGTCGCGCCCCGTCGGCCTGCGGTGCGAGGCGCAGCCCGCGCTGAACACCGATGCCGCAAAGGCAGCGACCATGAGCATCCGCCTGAGCAATCTCTGATTCCGATGCGTCATACGCGTGTGGCGGTCTGCAACCGCTCCACCTCCACGGCGCGTATCGGCGTAATCGGACCTGTCTTTAGCGCAAGACGCGCAGGCCGCCGCCCGTTTCATTTATCGGACGCGGGGCGTGCCAGACTTGATGGAACCTACGCGGCGGGCTAGCCGGGCCGGGGACCCGGCGGCGCGGGAGACTCCGGCGGCACCAGTTCCAAAAACCGCAACCGCCAGCCTCCCCCTTGCTCCTTGTGCAGACGCAGGTAATACCGCTCCGCAGCCGACAGGCGGGCAAACTGCACCACCAGCTTGGTCTCGGCCGTGCGCTGGCCGTCGGGCATCCTGCTGAACTCGATCACGCCGGTCGTGCGGGCCGACTGGATCTGCCCCAGGGCCTCCACGATCTTGCCGAATCGCGCCTCGAACTGCTCCGGGGTGACCCGGCTGCGGTACCAGCCATCGAACATCGCGTAGACCTCGGCCCAGCGCGCTTCCTTCAGCCGCTGCTCCAGTTGCGCGACGACCTGCTCGACCTGCTGGCGGTCCTCGCGGTTGGCCGCCTGCCGTCGCCACTCCCGCGCGAAGGTTGTGCCCGCAAACAGCAGCGACAGACCCAGCCCCGCAACGGCCAGCCAGGTGCCCCCCTGCGTGCCATTGCTGTTGCGGATCTGCCGCAGCGCCACCAGCCCGCAGACGATCCCGGCGACGCTCAGGGCCAGGAAAACCCCCACCCACAGCGCCAGGGCGCTGGCCAGCCCCAGCAGCGCCGCCGTCACCGCGGCGGCGTTGATCGCCACGTAGTCGCCGGCCCCGACGCCCGCTGTCGTGGACATGCGATGCAGCGAGGCGATCGGGTCGTCACTGCCGGCGCCGCCTGGCCGCTGCGGCTCGCCCGCGGGTGTTTCAAGTCCGGACATGCAACTTTCCGATTCGTAAGCAGGGCCAATAACCGCCCCTTCGCCGAAAGTAAGCGCGCTATGTCCAAACGTCAACTCATCGACGAGATCCGCCAGTTCAATCCGACGGCCCGCCAGTCGTTCCTGGAGCAGTTTGATGAGCAGGCTCTGGATGAATACCTGCGGCACCTGAAGGACAGCCGCCGCCGCGGCACCCGGATCGCCGCGTGGGTGAGGCCGGCCCGCAAGCTCAAGGCGGTCTGCTGAGCCGCCTAGTCGCCGCGGTCGCGATGCGCGGGGCACGCCGCCGCCCTCTGCCGCCGAGCCGGCGGCGGCGGCGGCGGAATCTTGGGCGGCGCGCTGCGCGCCATCGCCGCGAAACCCGCCAGCGCCGTGGCGCTCATCAACGCCGAGATGAGGAAAACTCCCCGCCCGATCCACGGCACCTGATACAGCCATGCGCCCAGGAACGGCGCCAGGCACCCGCGCAGCCCGGTGAGCATCACGTGCACCCCCATGTACGTGGCGTCCTGGTCGCGCGGCGCAAAGTCATTGTGGCCCAGATTCCACGCCAGGTTGCCGCCGGCGTTGCTGATGCCCACCAGCACCTGCCCGGCCGCGATCGTCCACAGGCTGTCGCTGACGGCCCCCGCAAAGAGCGTGGCCATCGCCGCCACGCTGACGGTCGTCTGCACCACCCGGAACTCGGTGATGTGAAGGCGGTCGAACAGCGGAGCCCAGATCTGCGTGAACGCCAGCGACATGCCCATCGGCAGGATCTGAAGGATGACCGTCGCCAGCAGGTAGTCGCTGGCCGGGTCGGTCATCTCCTTGGAGACCATGTACAGCAGCGACGGTCCCAGCATCATGAAGCTGGCCCCGCTGACGAACTGCCAACGCTGATACGTCCGGAACGCCCGGTCCTCCCGCAGCACCCGCATGGACTCGGAGACCAACGCCCGCAACCCCCTCCGGGCGCCGGGCATGTAGTTCATCACGTTGGCCTCGTCGGTCTGGGCCAGACTCTCCGGGCGCGGCGTATAGAGCTGCTGCCGCCTCAGGTGCTGCCACTCGCGGCGCACGCGAATCCGCGAAAACTGCCAGATGCCCACCGCCCCGATCAGCGCAGCCATCGGATAGAGCCAGACGAACGCCCGCGGGTTGTGATCCAGCCATGCCGAACCCAGGAACGTCGTGCCGGCCAATACCGTCGTGGCCACCACGCTGATGCGGCCGATGATCTGCCCCCGCACCTGCCGCGGATAGTTGGCGCGCCAGATGGCGCTGCGGAGCGTCACGATCCCGCTGGCCAGCAGGCGGGCCACGATGATCAGCGCCGCAAACACCCACCCGCCCCAGGGGGGCGAAAGGAAGGCCGTCAAAGCCGCCGACGCCACCGTCACCACCACCCCGGCCTGCAACAGGTTGACGAAGGGAACCTTGCGCCGGCCCCGCGCCATCTCGGCCCACACCAGCGCCATGATGTTCCCGAACATCGGCGCCGCCGTGATCACGGCGATCAGCACCGGCGAGGCCTGGAAATACTTGGCCGCCACCACCCCCGTGAACGACCCCTCCGCCAGCGACGCCGCCAGCGGATAGGTCAGCGCCGACCGCAGTTCATGGCGGTAACTGTGCCGCACCATGTAGGGCTGGTGTCGCGTGCGGAACGAATAGAAACGTCTGAGCATCATCGACGGCGGCCGCGGCTCTCCCCTCAGCCCTCGCGAGCCGTCAAAGAAAAACGGACCCGTCCGCCCGGCTCGGGCAGACGCCGGTCCGTTGTATCGTCCGCGGGGATGCGGGCCGACCAATCGGAACTACTTGATGTTCCACTTGGACAAGCCGGACACCGGGTCCAGCAGCAGCAGCGCATTGACGTCGTCCGTGATCATCCGCCACTCCCAGTACATGTTCCGCGTGACGCGGGTGGGATTCTGCCCGCTGGCCCGTTCCTCGGGGAACTTCAGCTTCGACAGCCCGCCCGTGTAGGCCGGCGTGGCGCAGCCCGTCGCCAGCGACAGCGTCCCGACAACGAACAACGCGGTCAACAGCGTCTTCATGAGCCAACCTTCCTGCTGGACGATCCTTTGCGTCTCCGGGAACCGCCGCGCGACTCCCAGTTGCCGCCGGCAGTTTACCGCCCCGACGCCCCCGCTGTCAAAGGCATTTTCGCGACGCCCCCCGGGCGCGCCGGGCGAGGGCCGGCGTGGCCGCTAATCGACACGCACCAGATGGTAGTTTCTCTTTCCACTGCGGAGCACGATCGCGCCGGCGGCCGTCAGGGCGTCGGGCCCCAGCGCGGCGTTGACATCCGACACCGCCTGATTGTTCACATACAGCCCGCCCTGCTGGATCAGCCGCCTCGCCTCGCTCTTGCCGCGGGCCAGGCCCGTGCGCACCGCCGCCTCCACCACCGGCCAGCCCGCCTCCAGAGTCGCGCGGGGGATCGTGGTCGTGGGCACACCCTGAGCCGCCAGGGCTTGGACCGCCGCGACCGTCAACTGCTGGACGCTTCCCCCGTACATGGTCTGGCTGGCCGCGATGGCCTGCTCGCACGCCTGCGATCCGTGCACCAGGGCCGTCATCTCGCGGGCCAGCAGCCTCTGGGCCACGCGTTTCTCGGGGGCGGCCCTGTGCTCTGCCGCCACTGCCGCGATACGCTCCAGGGGCAGGAACGTGAACAGCCGCAGGTATCGCTCCACGTCGGCATCCTCCGTCCGCAGCCAGAACTGGTAGAAATCAAAGACGCTGGTGCGGTCGGCCGTCAGCCAAACCGCATTGCCCTCGCTCTTGCCGAACTTCCTTCCGGAAGCGTCCGTGATCAGCGGCATCGTCAGGCCGAACACGTTGCCGCTTTCGCCCTCCACCCTCCGGACCAGGTCCACCCCCGCCATGATGTTGCCCCACTGGTCCGATCCTCCGATCTGCAGCACGCAGCGGTGGTCCTTGTAGAGGCGGTAGAAATCGTACGCCTGCAGCAACTGGTAGCTGAACTCCGTAAAACTCAGGCCTTCGTCGCTGGCCTCCATGCGGGCGCGCACCGAATCCCTGGCCAGCATCGCCCCGACGCGAAAGTGCCGGCCCACGTCCCGCAGAAAGTCGATGGCCGACATCGCCCCCAGCCAGTCCATGTTGTTGACGATCAGGGCCGGCACGGAGGGATGGTGGAAGTCCAGAAACTTCTCCAGCACTCGGCGGATCCCCGCCAGATAGCCGCCAACCGTTTCCTTGCTCAGCAGTTCCCGCTCGACGGTCTTCCCGCCCGGATCGCCGATCAAACCCGTCGCACCTCCCACCACCGCGATGGGGCGCAGCCCGTTGCGCTGCGCATACATCAGGCCGAGAATCGCCACGAAGTTGCCCACGTGCAGCGAATCGGCCGTCGGGTCGAATCCCGCGTAAGCCGCGACCGGTCCGGTTTTCCGCAGGGCCTCCAGCCGCGCATCCAGGTCAGGATCGGAGCACTGATAGAACAGTCCGCGGGACTGAAGATCGGCTACGAGGGCCACGCTGCACATCCTCCCGGCAGTACGCGAAGGGAGTTTACGTGCCGCGGGGGTCGGCGCCAAACCCCACGGCTTTCCGCAGCAGCAGGGCAAGCCGCCGATGGCCCAGCTCGCTCTTGCCGAAGCCCGGCAACGCGCCGGCCGCGACCGCCGCCGCCTGCGCATCGGCGTGGTTGCTGACCAACATCCAGGCAACCCCCGGATGGGCCGGCCGCAACTCGCCGATCAAGTCCACCCCCGGCACATCGCAGAACCCGTATCCCATCCGGCGATTGACCAGAACCAGGTCCGCGCCGCCGGCCAGCGCAGCCTCCAGGGCCGCCCGGTCCTCGGCGACGACAACCTGCGCATCCGGCAGCGCCTAGAGCACCGCCGCCTTCAGGTGCGAACTGTCCGGGCCGCAATGGCCCGCCAGGATGATCCGCTTGCTCATGGGCCGGAAAGGATAACCGCGGTGCAGCGGGCCTCAACCGGTCCCCGCCGGCAGGCGAGCATCTCGAGCGGTGCGGGTCCAGGTCGGCCGATGAATCAGCAGGGACAGATACAGCGGAACCTTCCACAGCACGTAAACCGGCACGGCCAGCAGCGACAGCAGCGGCACCCGTCCGCGCGCCACCCGCGCCCAGACCGCCACCACCATCGCGCCCATCGCCGCCAGGGCCCCCGTCAGCAGCATCACCGGCCACCGCGATCCACCGGCCGCAGCCACCGCAAGCGTCAGCGACGCCCCCGCCATCACGCCCAGGATCAACAGCGCCAGCGGGGGCACGACAAGGTCCAGGGCGAGGGCCAGCAGCTCCGGCCGGCGCTGCAGCGCTGCCGCCCACATCAGCCGCGGCACCTGGGTGACCATCGTGGACAGGTGACCGTATTCCCATCGGCGACGCTGCGTTGTCAAGGCCGCGGTCGCCTGGGGAACCTGCCCGCTCACCCGCGCCCCCTCACACAACAGCGGTGGATACCCCGCCAACGATAACTCCACGGACAAGTGCGTATCCTCGGCCAGCCAGTCGTTGGCCGGTGATACCTCGCGGATCACGTGCCAGGGAAACGCCATCCCCGATCCGGTGACCAGACACGGAAGGCCCAGGCGCCTGAGGCCGCGCGGGCGCACTTCGTTGCGGATCAGCAAAGCCAGCGCGCTGACGGCTTCGCACAGCGCGGGGCGATGGGAGCAGTTCATCACGTACAACGCCTGCGCTGGCCGGTCGGTAGCCATGACCTGACCGGCCAACGCATCCACCGCGTTCGGGTCGGCTATGCAATCGGCGTCGATCACCACCACCACATCCGGCGGATCGGCCTCCAGGTGTCGCACGCCGAACTCGAACGCATGGGCCTTGCCGACTCGGGTCAGATCGTTGCGGCAGAGGACCTGCGCTGCGTGCGCAGTCGCCACCTCCGCGGTGCCATCGTCGCAGTTATCGGCAATGACCACGAGTCGGTCGCCCTCGCGCAACTGCGGCCGGATCGAATTGAGCGCGTCGCCCAGACAGGCCTCCTCGTTGTGGGCCGGCACCAGCACCGCCACGCGGACGCCGGCGATCCTTGCGCCCCATTGGCGCCCCCCCCGCAGCAACAGCGCCGCCGCCAGCTCCGCCAGGAACACCGCCACCGGCACCAGCAAGGCGATCGCCAAGGCATAAGCCATGCCGTCGAGATAAGCCAACCAGGGCCTCCTTTGACCGTGCCGGCGCGATCCACCCGCTGTGGGTCGCCGGCCCGGCTCGCCTCCCCGTCGAGGCGAACCTTCAGACTGGCAGAAAGGCTGCCGGCTGACGTGCCGGCCATCCCGCTAACTGGCCAGACAGTATAATCGCCGCGAATCGGTATTCAAGCCCATTTCTGGCATTTTTCTGCTGCCAACTCAATCCTTATACGGGTCCAGCTCATTCTCGCCGGCCATGGCAACTCCCACGGGCTTCAGCACATGCAGCACCTCGATGGTGCCGGCGTGGGCTTCCAGCACCTCGCTGAGTTTGCGATACACGGCCGGCGCTTCGTCGGTGCCGGCGCCGCGCAGCTCCACCCCGAACTGGCGCACCTGCCGCTCCATGTCCTCCCGCCGGATGAGCCCGCCCGTCCGCCGCCCCTTCTTCCAGTTCCGCTTGCCCGCCGCCTGCGTCCGGCTCATCACCCGCCCGGCCCCGTGGACTGTGGAGTAAAGCGAATCGCGAGCCTCGGGCGTATCCTTGCCACGCACGATCACGGACAGGTCGGCCATCGACCCCCCGATGAATCCCAACTGCCCCGGGAAACACGGCGTGGCGCCCTTGCGCACGACGACCACCTGCTCCCCCCCATGTTGCTCCATCCACGCGAAGTTGTGGTGGTTGTGGACCTGGAACGTCGCGGTGGCACCCAGCAGATGCAAGACCTGCTCCACCACATAGTCCCGACCGGCGTAGGCATAGCGGCCCGCCAGCTGCATCGCCCGCAGGTAATCCTGACCCAGGGCGCTGTCCAGCGGGATCAGCGTCGGCGGCTGATCCATGTGTTCGCCGGGCGCGCTGTCGCTGAAGCGCCGACCTTTGGCCAGATTCAGGAACCCGCTGGCCGTCTTGTATCCGAAGCCTCGACTTCCGAAGTGTACGCCCACCCACAGGTCGTCGGTGGCCGGCTCCACGAACAGGTCCACATAGTGGTTGCCGCTGCCCACCGTGCCCAGTTGGGCGCGTGCCAGATCCTTGAGTTTGCCCAGGTACTTCACGTCGCGCCAGGTCGGGTCGTCGAACAGCTCATGATCCACCGGGCGTGGGTTCTTGCGGCCGATGCCGAACTCGATCGTCTGGGCGATCAAGTCCATCAGCGCCGGCAGGTCCGCCTGGACCTGGCTGTACTTGAGATTCGTCCGCACCGCCTTGTTGCCGCAGGCGATGTCGTAGCCCACGCCCGACGGGCTGACCGCATCCCGATACGCCACCACCCCCCCGATGGGCTGCGAATACCCCTTGTGGTGGTCGGCCATCAACGCCGCCGCCGCCACGTTGCCCGTGCGGGCGCAGGTCACCATCTGCGACACGGCCGAAAGGTCGGGCTTGCCCCAGACGCGCACACCGTCAAGAACCTGGTACATGACAATCTTGCAGAACCTCGCACGCCCTGCCCAGGCAACTCAGTCTTCCCTGTCCGCTTCCGGCGAGGGGCGGCCGCCGGAACCTTCCGGCGCCTGGTCGGCCGATCGGCGGAAGATCGCCAGCACCCGGTCGATGTGCACCACGAACAACTTGTTGTCGTGCTCCAGTTCCACCGGGATCGCCTCGCGCGGGTCGAACAGAACCTTGTCGTACTGGCGGATCGTGTGGTCCTCGTCGTTCTCGATCTGCTTGCTGATCGCGATCACACGTCCGGTGATCACCGGGATTTCGTGGCTGTCGGGCAAGACGATGCCGCTGCGCGTCTCTCGCTTGTTCTCATCCTTGCGAATCACCACCCGCTTGCCGATGGGCTCGATGATATCGTACTCGGAACGGCGTTTCGTGGGTTGGGTGGCCATATTTCGCCTGCTTGATTCTAGGCCGGCGCCTCAGCCGGCGGTAATCCCCCTGATCCGCTCCAGTTCCGCAGCGTCCAGGAGCCGGCTGCCCGCGGCGGCGTTGTCGCGCGCCTGCTGCGGCGACTTGGCGCCGGGAATCGCGACCGTTACCGCCGGATGAGACACCACGAACTGCAGCGCCGCCTGGGCCAGCGTGCGACCGGGCCGCTCCAGGAACCGCAGCTTCTCGACGACCTCCAATCGCTTGAGAAACTTCTCCCGACCGGCCCCCTGGTTCCAGCCGCTTCGCACGGAATCCTCGAACCGCGTCTGCGCCGTGAACTTTCCCGTGGCCACGCCCATCGCCAGCGGCCCGCGGATGATCGCGGCGAGGTCGTTCTGCTGGCAATACGGCAGCAGGTCCTTCTCCGGCTCGCGGTTCAGGAAGCTGTAGTCCAGCTGAACCGACGCGCACTTGCCGTCGCGGTTGGCCGCCTTCACCGCGTCCACCGAGCCGGTGGAGATGCCAAACGCCCGGATCTTTCCGGCCTTGATGAGCTGGTCGAACGCCTCGAGGAAGACCTCCATGTGCTCGGCCGTGCCGATGTGGTTCTGGTACAGGTCGATGTGGTCGGTCCTCAGCCGGTACAGGCTGGCGTGGCAGCAGCCGATGATGTGGGTCACGTGGGTGTAGGGCAGCGGGTGGCCGAATCTCCGGCCCCAGTTGCCCACCTTGGTGGCGATGAAGACCTTGTCGCGCAGGCCGCCGGCGAAAGCCCGGCCCATCAGCTCTTCGCTGGTGCCCTGCGGCTCGCCATACGCATCGGCATTGTCGAAGAAGTTCACGCCGGCATCGAAGGCCGCCCGCAGCGTGTCGATCGCCACCTGCGGATCCACGGGTCCCCATTGCCCGCCGATACCCCACGCCCCCAGGCCGATCACGCCCACCTTCCACCCGGTCTTGCCGAACGTGCGCTGAATCATGGCGATGTGTATAGCCGACGAGCCGCATCGACGCGAGCATGCCCTGTCTGCCCCTTCGTCGCTGCGTCGCTGCGTCGCTCCGCTCACTCCGGCGGCTGCTCTCCCGGGGGGATCTCCGGCGGCGGTTCCGTCTCCACCAGGTCCTGGGCAATGCGCCCCAGAAAAAACTGGAGTTCCTGCTCGGCCAGCGTGGCCGGCAACGCATCGCGCAAGTCGTAGGTGTGCGTGTGGTCCTCAACCGAATCTTCGCCCCGCCGCTCGCCCTCCGTCACGATGTGGTGGTCGAAGGTAACGGCGTCATCGTGGCTCTGGGCAATCACCAGCTCGCCCCACCGCCAGGCCAGGTGGATGCGAAGCGACAGCTGGTTTCCCCACGCCGAGACCCGGTGGATGATGCGGTTGCGGTGGAGGATCTTCACCACCTCGTCCACGGCCGGCAGCACGGCCTGATTCAGGAACGAGGCGTAGTTCTCGTTGAACTCCTGCTGTCGGCGCACCGCCTCCCGTTCGGCCGCCAGTTTCTCGGGCACCACATCCCGGTATGGCCGCACCCGCCCCAGCCACCACTCGCAGAAGGCCTTGTCCATGGAGAACAGGATAGAGTCCGTGAAGGGGGCAGTAAACGAAAGGCACGAAGCCGTTGAGGCACAAAGGCACGAAGGGAGGGTGACGGCACGAGGCGCGAGTGCATCCGCACGGGCCCCTCTATACCTTATCCCTCACTTCGTGCCTCCGTGCCTTCCCACGTCACTCCTTCACCTCATACTCGGCGTCGATCACATCCTCGTCCTTCTTTCCCGCGGCCTTGCCGTCGCCTCCCGAGGGCCTCTCGGCGCCGCCGGCGCGACCGCCGGCCGTTGCGCCCGCGCGGGCGCCGGCCGCCTTGTAGATCTCCTCGCCCAGCTTGAACGCCGCCTGCTGGAGATTCTCCATGCTCTTGCGGATGCGCTCGGCATCGTCGCTCTTGAGCGCATCCTTCAGCGTGTTGAGAGCCGTCTCGATATTGCCGCGGACCTCCGCCGAGACCTTGTCCCCGTGCTCGCGGAGCTGCTTTTCAGTCTGGTACACCAGGCTGTCGCCCTGGTTTTTCAGGTCCACCACTTCGCGGCGCTTCTTGTCCTCGGCGGCGTGGGCTTCGGCCTCCTTCTTCATCCGCTCGATCTCTTCCTTGCTCAGGCCGCCGGCGTTCTGCACGGTGATCTTGTTCTCCTTGCCGGTGCCCAGGTCCTTGGCCTGCACGGTGAGGATGCCGTTGACGTCGATGTTGAAGGTCACCTCGATCTGCGGCACCCCGCGCGGAGCGGGCGGAATGTCCGTCAGGTCGAACCGCCCCAGCAGCCGGTTGTCGCGGGCGAACTCGCGTTCGCCCTGCAGCACGTTGATCGTCACCGACGTCTGGTTGTCCGACGCCGTGGAGAAGATCTCCTTCTTGCTGGTCGGAATCGTGGTGTTCCGCGGGATCAGCACCGTCATCACCCCGCCCAGCGTCTCCACGCCCAGGCTCAGCGGCGTGGCGTCCAGCACCAGGATGTCCTTCATCTGCCCGGTGGCGATGCTCGCCTGGATCGCCGCCCCCACCGCCACCACCTCGTCGGGGTTCACCGAGCGGTTGGGCTCCTTGCCCTTGAACAGTTCCTTGACCAGCCGCTGCACCATCGGCACGCGGGTGGAGCCGCCCACCAGCACCACCTCGTCGATCTGCTCCGGCGTCAGCTTCGCATCGCGCAGGCAGTCCAGCACCGGCTTGCGGCACTTCTCCACGAGATGGCCGATGAGCTGCTCGAACTTCGCGCGGGTAATGGTCATCTGCATGTGCTTCGGACCGGTCTGGTCCGCCGTGATGAACGGCAGGTTCACCGTCGCCTCCATCGCGCTGGACAGCTCGATCTTGGCCTTCTCCGCCGCCTCCTTCAGACGCTGCAGCGCCATGGGGTCCTTGCGCAGGTCGATTCCCTCGATGCGCTTGAACTCGTCGGCCAGGTAGTTGATCAGCTCCTCGTCGAAGTCGTCCCCGCCCAGATGCGTATCGCCGTTGATCGCCAGCACCTCGAAGACGCCGTCGCCCACGTCCAGGATTGAAATGTCAAACGTCCCTCCGCCCAGGTCGAAAACCGCGATCTTCTCGTTCTTCTTCTTGTCCAGCCCGTAGGCCAGCGCCGCCGCCGTCGGCTCGGGCAGCACGCGGATGACGTTCAGACCCGCGATCTCCCCTGCATCCTTGGTGGCCTTTCGCTGGGCGTCGTTGAAGTAGGCGGGCACGGTGATGACGGCATCCTTCACCGTCTCGCCCAGGTACGCCTCGGCGGTCTTCTTCAGATCGCCCAGGATCATCGCGGAGATCTGCTCGGGCGTGTACTCCTTGCCCCGTACCCGGACCTTGACATATTCGTCCGGACCGCCGGTCACCTCGTAGGGCACCATCTTCTCCTCCTGGGCCACCTCGCTGTGCCGACGACCCATGAAACGCTTGATCGAGAAGATCGTGTTCTTCGGGTTGGTCACCTGTTGATGGCGGGCGGGCTGGCCGACCAGCACCTCGCCCTTGTCGGTAAAGGCGACCACCGAGGGCGTGAGGCGGCCCCCCTGCGCATTGACCAGCACTTTCGGCTGATCCCCTTCCATGACCGCCACGACGCTGTTGGTTGTTCCAAGATCAATACCAATCGGCTTAGCCATAGACCTGCTCCTGTTTGAGTTTCCCGACGGACCACCGCTTTCTCAGTGGCGCATACTCCCGCCTCGGACCCTCTCTCGCAAGACCTATGCCATGTGGAAAACCAAGGCAGATATGCCTAAGCTACTGGCATACATAAGGTTACGTCTCATGCGGCTTCCGCCCCCCAAACGCATCCCCCCGGTAACGACATGCCATTTCGACAGGTAACGGCCATCTGCTGCCAGTCTGGCAAGATGGCGAATCACGCTCGCCCCAGCCCCAAACACCGCCCAAACCCAAACGGCCCCTGGTACGTCTAAACAATTGGAAGCCAGCATGGCCCCGGGATGGACCGATAATAAAAAAACGAATTGTCTAAAGATTCGGGCCATTACTGGTCGATAGAGGTTACTGATGTAGTCAGGCACGCAAAAACGGTTCTCACTCTCCCCTCCAGCAGCGGTTCGGGACGCCCTCCCCCGAACCGCTGTCCTTTTGGTGACGATACAATGCCGCCGCGATGACGCCGCTGCCCATCGACCCGGCGCTGCCCGACATCGTGCAGTCGCTGCGCCAATGCCCCAGCCTGGTGCTGGTCGCCCCGCCGGGAGCGGGCAAGACCACCCGCGTGCCCCCGGCCATCCTGCGGGCCGGCCTGCTGCCCGCCGAACACCCGAACCTGGTGATGCTCCAGCCTCGCCGCATCGCGGCCCGCGCTGCCGCCATCCGCATCGCACAGGAAAACGGCTGGACCGTCGGCCGCGAGGTCGGCTACCACATCCGCTTCGAGCGCGCCATCGCCCCAACGACCCGCCTGCGCGTTCTCACCGAGGGCATCCTCACGCGGCAACTGCTGGCCGACCCTCTCCTGGACGGCGTGGGCGCGGTGCTGCTGGATGAGTTCCACGAGCGCAGCATCCACACCGACCTGGCCATCGCGCTGCTGCGCGAGCTCCAGTCGGCCCGCCCGGAACTTCTGCTGGTCGTGATGTCCGCCACGCTCGATGCCGACAAGGCCGCCCAATACCTGGGCGGCTGCCCGGTGATCCGCGTCGAGGGCCGGATGTTTCCCGTCCAGGTCCAGTACGAGCCGCGCGAGCACGAACCCCTGCCTCACCGCGTCGCCGCAGCCCTTCAGCGGACGCTCAACGAGCCCGGCGATGTGCTGGTGTTCCTGCCGGGCATGGACGAAATCCGCCGCACCCGGCGCGCCATCGAGCCGCTTGCGCAGCAGAACGACTTGCTGGTCCTCCCGCTGCACGGCAGCTTGTCGGCCGAGGAGCAGATCGCCGCCATTTGTCCGGCCGACCGCCGCAAGGTCGTGCTGGCAACTAACATCGCCGAGACCTCCCTGACCATCGACGGCGTGCGGACGGTGATCGACAGCGGCCTGGCTCGCGTCGTCGAATACGACCCGCACCGCGGGCTGGAACGTCTGGAGCTGCGGCGGATCAGCCGCGCCTCGGCCGACCAGCGTGCCGGCCGGGCCGGCCGAACCGCGCCGGGCATCGCCATCCGCCTTTGGTCGCAGAAACAGCACCACGCGTTGGCCGACTTCCAAACACCCGAGGTGAGGCGCATCGACCTGGCCGCGACGGTTTTGGCCGTTCTCGCCTGGGGCCACGCCGACCCGTTCACCTTCCCGTGGTTCGAGCCGCCGCCGCGAGAGGCGCTGGACTCGGCCCTGCGGCTGCTGGTGATGTTGGGGGCCGCCACCGATGGCACGCCGGCGCGGCTGACGCCCCTCGGTCAGCGCATGCTCCGGCTGCCGGTGCATCCGCGGCTGGCACGCCTGCTGGTCGAGGCCGTGCGCAGCGGCATGGCCGAGGAGGGCGCGGCCATCGCGGCGATTCTCTCGGAAAAGGACTTTCTTACCTGGGACCGACCCGAGGGCATGCAAATCCGCACCGGCGGCGTACACAGCCAGTCGGACCTGCTTGTGCGTCTGGATCTGCTGCGGCAGGCCGAGGCAGCGCGCTTCGCAGCGTCGCTGCGCGACAGGCAGATCGAAGTGTCGGCCGCCCGCCACGTGTGCCGAACGCGCGACCAGCTCCTGCGCATCGCCCGGCGCATCCGCTGCGAGCATCGCCCCGCCGACCGCGACCAGACGCTGCTGAAGCTGCCGCTGCTGGCGTATCCCGATCGTGTCGTGCGCCGCCGCGAACGCGATCCGTCGGCCGGCACGATGGTCGGCGGCGGCGGCGTGCGTCTGGCGCAGGAATCGTCCGTGCGCGACGGCGAACTGTTCGTCGCCTTGGACGTGCGCCAGGACCATCGCAGCGATCGCCAGGAGTCGCTGGTGCGCATCGCCAGCGCGATCCGGCCGCAGTGGCTCCAGGAGCTGTTTCCCCACAGCATCCGCCGCGAGCAGGCCGTCGAGTTTGACCCGCAGCGGCGGCAGGTCGTGGGCGTGGTGCGCCTGTGGTATCGCGACCTTCTTCTGCGTCAATCGGCCGGCGCACCGGTTGATCCGCATCAGGCCGGCGCCCTGCTTGCCGATGCGCTTCGCAACGAAGCGCGAGGCATTTTCGAGGCCAATGAGGCCGCGGCCCGGCTGCTGGCACGTGTCGATCTGCTCCGTCGGCACATGCCCGAGCATCCCTGGCCGGCGCTGGACGATGCTCAACTGGCGCAACTGCTGGCCGACAGTTCGCACGGCAAGCGGAGCATCGATGACATCCGCCGCTCGAACCTGGCCGATCTGTTGCGCGGCCTGCTGCCCTACCCGCTGGACAGGCTGCTGGATGAGCACGCGCCCGAGGCCATCCAAGTCCCCAGCGGCAGCCGCATCCGATTGGCCTACACCGTCGGCCGCCCGCCGGTCCTGGCAGTACGCCTGCAGGAGGTTTTCGGCTGGACCGACACGCCGCGGGTGGCCGCCGGCCGCGTGCGCGTGCTCCTGCACCTCCTGGGCCCCAACCATCGGCCGGTGCAGATCACCGACGACTTGCGGAGCTTCTGGAAGACGACGTATTTCCAGGTGCGCAAGGACCTCCGCGTGCGCTACCCGAAGCACGCGTGGCCCGAGGACCCGCTGACGGCCCGGCCGCAGGCCAAGGGCGGACGCAAGAGGTAGCGCCGGCGACACCAAGCCCCCAGGAACACGGGCCGCGCCGCTTGCGCGGAGCCGACCGCATTCGGGCCGGCCTTGTCGTAGTTGCATCATCCCGCGCCGGGCCGGCGGCTCAGGAACCTTTCAGCGCGACAAGACAATGTGCGTCAGTAGGTGAACTGGATCGCCGCGCCGCCCCATACCTGCGTATCGGCGCGGAGCCTGTCGGTTATGCCGTCGGTGTAGGACACGTAGCCGTTGAGCGACCACCGGCCGTAGTGCCGGGGAATGTTGAGCAAGTTGTTCAGGGAGTAGCGGCCCACCAGGCTGAACTGGTAGTGCTGAAAGCCATCCTGGTCGCCATCGCCGGCTGCGAACTGCTCCAGGCCCATCACGTACGCGACCGAGGCGCTGGCGGTGAGGACGATGCCGGTGCCTTCAATGACAAAGTCGTGCGTAATGCCGCCCTCTAAGTACCACCCATTGTACAGGTCGTAGTCATAGGCCCCATAGACATAGGGCGAGAGGACGGGATTGTCGGCCTTGAGGATCACCGCGTCGTCGATTGTGACTTTCCCATAGACTTCGGCAGTGTTCAGCTCGTCCCGGTCGGGGTAGAGGTAGCTGATGTTGCCCGCCTCGAAAATGAACGGCCGGATACGCCATTCGGCACCGAAATACGGCCTCATCTCCTGAAAGTCCGAGATCGGGTCGCCCTCCTGGACGTTGACGAACATGCCGACAAACGGGTGCGGCAGCTGGCGCAGGTCGAACTGCAGCTTGCCGTCGAACTGGTAGTTGGCCGCGTCCTCGCGGGCTCCCGCTTCGCGTTGTTCCACGCCCCGGTACACATAGTCGGTCATGTAGCTGACGAGCATATCCAGGTTGACGCCGCCCGCGTTCACCCCCTCGGTGGGCGAAGGGGGCCCGGGCGGCGCATAGACGCTCTGGTCATCCTCAAGGGAGAGCTTCACGGCCCGGCCGTCATCGCCGGCCGCCGCTCTCCCGGCAAGCATCAACCCCGCACAAGCCAACACCAGCACAGAACGCATGGCTCGACTCCTTGCCCAATCTCGCAGGCTGACTGTACTGCTGAGCGGCGGGAATGTCACGTCTCGCCGGCGTGGCGGGCAGGGGGCAACCGCGTGCGCTGCTGGCGGGCCGGCCCCGTCGCAGCGCCGCTTTCGGAAGCGGGCGCCTCAGGTTGCCGGAAACTCCACCACTGCCTTGAGCACGCCGGCATCGGGCGCCAGCCACTTGGGCAGCGTCTGCACGAACTGGGTGTGCTGTGCCCGGTGGGTGATCCACGGCCGGGTGTCGATTCGGCCTCGCTGGATCAGGTCGATGATGCGCGAAAAATCGCCGCTCTGCGCGTTGCGGCTGGCCAGGAGCGTGATCTCGCGGCGGTGAAAGTCGGGGTCGTTGAAGGACAACTCGCCCTGGAACAGGCCGACGAACACGATGCGCCCGCCGTGGGCAACGCAGTCGAACGTGCGTGCCATGGACTGGGCGTTGCCGGTGGCATCCAGGACCAGCGTGGGCAGGTCGCCGCAGGTGATTTCGGCCAGGGCGGCGGCGAGGTCCTGCCGGGCGTCGATGCAGTGCTGCACGCCGATCCAGCGGCGGCAGAAGTCCAGCCGCGCCGGGGAGACATCGGCCACGATGAGGTGCCCGCCGGCCTCGGCGACAAACGGCATGGCCGACAGGCCGATCGGCCCGGCACCGACGACCAGCACCCACTCGCCCTGCTGCACGGCGGCGCGGTTGACGGCGTGGCAGCCAATGGCCAGCGTCTCCACCAGGGCAAGCTGATCCAGCGAGAGCGTTTCGGATTTGTGGAGTTTGTCGGCCGGCACCAGCAGACACTGGCGCATGCCGCCGTCGATGTGCACGCCCAGCACGCGCAAGGCCACGCAGCAGTTGGTCTTTCCGGCCCGGCAGGCGATGCACTTGCCGCAGTGGAGATAGGGCTCGACGGCGCAGCGGTCGCCGGGACGAACCGGCAAGCGCGGGTCGTTGATCTGGAGGACCTCGACGCCCAGTTCGTGGCCAAGGATGCGCGGATAGGTGAAGAACGGCTGGCGGCCGTGATACGCGTGCCAGTCGGTGCCGCAGATGCCCACCCGCCGCACGCGCACCAGCGCCTCTCCCGGCGCCGGCGGGGGGGGAAGCGGCGCGTCGATCAGCTCAAATCGCCCGGGCTGGCGGAGGATGATGGTGTCCATGACGGTTGCTCAATCTGCCCCGCGAACGCGGCGGCCGTCGATGCGAAGCCTGCCGGCGGCGTACAAACGGATGGCGTGGGGATAGGCGATCTTCTCCTGCTCGAAAACGCGATGGGCCAGCGTTTCCGGCGTGTCGTCATCGAGCACGGGGCAGGTGCGCTGAAGGATAATGGGGCCGTGGTCGTATTCGTTGTCCACGAAATGCACGGTGCAGCCGCTGACCTTGCAGCCGTAGTCGAGGACGGCCTGGTGCACCCTGCGGCCGTAGTAGCCCTTGCCGCCGAAGCTGGGCAACAGGGCGGGGTGGATGTTCATCACGCGCCCGGCATAGCACTGCGGGATCTCCAGCAGGCTCAGCCAGCCCCCGAGGCACACCAGGCCCACGGCCGCTTCATCGCAAAGACCGAACACGTCGCGGCTGAAGTCGGCGACGGCATCGTAGCGGCGGCGGTCAACCACCCGCGTTGCGATTCCGGCCTTCGCGGCCCGCTCCAGGCCGCCCACATCCGGCCGCGACGCGATGACGATGCCGATGCGCGCATCCAGCTCGCCGCGGGCGATGACGTCGATGAGATTCTGCAGCGTGGTCCCGCCGCCGGAGACCAGGACGGCGAGATTGACCGTGCTCTGTGGCATATAGGTGGCAGATTAGCCACAGATGAACACAGATGCACACAGATGGATTCATTTCCTATCTGTGTCGATCGGTGTCCATCTGTGGTTACTTCTTCTGTGCTTCCTCGACGGCTCGCGCATCACGCGTTGTCAAATCCGGGTACTGTGGATCGCTGCCCACATCCGGCCGGCGCTTCCAGCTTCTGGCACAGGCTTTGTATTGTCCCCGGCGGTCCACGACCTTCGCCGCAAGAGCCGGACCGGCAACGACGCTGTGCCAGCCCGCCCCCACCATGTCGGCCAGGTCCACGCCATAGGCCTCCAGCGCCTGCCGCGTTGCCGCGTCGGGAGCCTCGTAGATCGCCTCGGCGTCCAGGGCCTTGTTCAGGCCCACCTGCTTCTTGAGGGCATCGAGCTGCTGCAGGGCATCATCCCGCAACCTCATCACCATGGACCATTCGGCCCGCTGCTCGTCGCTGACGACCCCGCCGGAGGGCTTGGGCAGCAGCGCCAGGTGCACGCTGCACAGATCGCTCTCGCCAGAGTCCTTGTGCCGGATGTGTTCCCACACCTCGTCGGCCGTGAAGACGATCATGGGCGCCAGCAGCTTGGTCAGGGCAACCACCATCCTGTGCATGACCGTCTGGCAACGTCGGCGAAGGGGCGACCCGGGCGACTCGCAATACAGCCGGTCCTTCATGGCGTTGCCGTAAATCGCGCTGACCTGCACCGCGCAGAAGTCGTGCAGCAGCCGGAATGCCCGGTGCAACTGGTACGCATCGTAGGCGGCCACGACCTGGGCGATCAGCGTGTCCAGCTCAAAGATCGCCCAGCCGTCCAGACTCCTGGCCGGAGCCTCGGTGGCGTCGCTGGCCGGGTTGTAGTCGTACAGGTTGCTCAGCAGGTAGCGGAGCGTATTGCGGATCTTGCGGTACTTGTCGGCGAAGTCGCGGATGGCCTGCGGGCTGGCGGGGATGTCGTTCTGGTAGTCCACGCTGCAGCACCACAGGCGCAACAGATCCGCGCCGTGACGCTCGATCTCCTGCGTGGCCGTCACGTATTCCTTGTCGCTCTTGCTCACCTTCGTCCCGTCGGGCTTCACGACAAAGCCGTGGGTCAGAACCTGCTTGAACGGCGGCCGGCCGGTTGCGCCCAGGCTCGGCAGCAGCGACAGCTGAAACCACCCGCGATGCTGATCGGAACCTTCCAGGTAGAGGTCGGCCGGGAAGGACAACTCGGCGTTGGCCCGCAGCACGGCGTTCCAGGAACTGCCCGACTCGAACCATACATCAAAAATGTCCTGTTCCTTGCGGAGTCTGTCCTTGGGGAAGGCCGGGCCGGGCTCGTAGTCGCCCAGCAGTTCGGCCGGCGTGTCGCTGAACCAGGCACTGCTGCCCTTGCGCGCAACCGTGCGGGCCACGGCCCGTACGGAATCGGCGGTGAGAAGCGCTTCGCCCCGCTCGTTGTAGAACGCCGGGATGGGCAGGCCCCACGCCCGCTGGCGCGAGATGCACCAGTCCGGGCGGCTCTGCAGCATCCCCAGAATCCGGGCCCGTCCCCACTCCGGCACGAAACTCGCCTGGGTGGCAACGGCCTCGACGGCGCGCTGCCGCAGCGACCGGCCTTCGCCGCCGCGGCGCTGGGTCGCTTCCTCGCTCGTGACGAACGGCTTGTCGATCGCCACGAACCACTGCTCCGTGGCCCGCAGGATCACCGGCTTCTTGCTGCGCCAGTCGTGCGGGTAACTGTGCACGATGGTCTGCGTGTCGAACAGCACATCCAACTCGCGCAGCTTCTCCACGATGATCGGGTTGGCCTCCCACACCACCACGCCGCGTATCCACGCCGGCACCGTGTCATCGAACCGGCCGTTGTGCAGCACCGGGCAATACACCTCCAGGCCGTGGGCCATGCCCGTCAGGTAGTCATCCTCGCCGTGGCCGGGCGCGGTGTGCACCAGGCCGGTGCCATCGGTGGTGGTCACATACAGCGCCGGCAGGATCCGCCCCACCCGACTGGTGAAGGGATGTCTGTATGTCAGGCCGGCATCGACCAGGGCCTGGCCCCTGACCGGCGCGGAGGTGGACACGATTCGCACGCCCGGCACCGCGAAGACCTTCTCCACCCGCGGGGCCGCAACCACGGCCGCACGCGGGCGGCCGGACCGTTCGTATTCCACAAGCTGGTACTCGACGTCCGGATGCACCGCGATGGCCAGGTTCGCCGGCAGCGTCCATGGCGTGGTGGTCCAGATCAGGAAGGACACGGGCAAGATGCCCGTGCCACCGCCAAAGAGGCGATGCACCTTCTGCGGATCGGTCGCCGCGAACTCCACGAAGACGCTGGGGTCCTCGATATCCAGGTATTCCAGTTCCGCATCGGCCAGCGCCGTCTGGTTGCTCACCGACCACGGCACGGGCTTGAGCTTCCTGTAAACCAGCCCGGCCTCCACGAACTTCGCAAACACCTCCAGCGTCGCGGCCTCGTAGTCCGGCGACATCGTCAGGTACGGGTGTTCCCAGTCGCCCAGGATGCCCAGCCGCTGGAACTGTTTGGACTGGATCGCCGCGTATTTCGCCGCGTAGTCGTGGCACGCCTTGCGCACGTCGGCCACGGGCATCTGCCGCCACTTGCCGCCCAGCTGTTCCTGGATCTTGTGCTCGATGGGCAGCCCGTGGCAATCCCATCCCGGCACGTACGGCGTGCGGAACCCCTGCATCGTGCGGAAGCGCAGGATCACATCCTTGAGCGTCTTGTTGATCAGGTGGCCGATGTGGATGTCGCCATTGGCGAACGGCGGGCCGTCATGAAGAATCCACCGTGGTGCATCCTTGCGCGCTTCCATGATCCGCCGGTACAGGCCCATCGCGCGCCACTTCTCCAGACGCACCGGCTCGCTGGCCACCAGCCTGGCCTCCATGGCAAAACTGGTCTGCGGAAGATTCAGCGTGTCCTTGTAACTGTTTTTTCCGGTGTCCGCGGCCATTCCAACCGCCTTTCCTCTGCCTACGCAAACGCCCTGCCGCAGGGCAGGGCGATAGGCTCTTTGCATGAACTCCAGGCCCTACCCGCGCGAATCAGCGGTTATAATGGCCACCCGGACGATTGGCAAAAACGCCGGCATCCGGTCGATTCTACGTCGGCAAGATGCGCCGTCAAACCACATCGTCGGCTCGCCCGATGAGAGCAAAATGCCACGATCGTGTCGCATGGCCGTTCTCACATTATCGGCACTGGCGATCCTCGCCCCGGCCGTTGACCTGCGCGCCGGCGACCTGGCCACCGACTACCTGCACCGCGTCCACGAGCTGGTCCCCCGCGACGTCGATGGACGCATCGCGCTGGCCGAGTGGTGCGGACAGCAGGGCCTCCGCCAGCAGCAGGTGGACCTGCTCGCCGAGGCGGTGAAGATTCAGCCGGATCACGCGGAAGCCTACAGGCTGTTGCTGGGCGCTGACGAACGGTTCGTGCGGCCGGTGGACAGGCAATGGGCCCAGAAGGTCCAGCAACTGCTGGGGCCGCCGTTTCGCCTGCATCATGCGGGGCACTTCACGCTGCTGACCGACGCGGATGAGGATGCCGCCCGCATGCAGGCCGATGCGCTGGAGGAGACCTACCGCACGTTCTTCCGTGCGTGCAGCGCGCTGGGCCTGCGCCCGATGCCGCCGCAGAACCGACTGCTCTGCGTGCAGTTCCAGCGATTCGACGAGTACCGCGACTTCCTGGAGCGGTTCGAGGGCGCCACCCACGCCTGGGCGGCCGGGTTCTATTCCGTTCGCACCAACCGCGTGGTGTTCTACGACGACGGGGACAACCCCGTCCTGAAGTTCGCCCGCGACCAACTATCGGCCACCGAGAAGCAGATCGCCGCACTACGCGGCGAGATGGAAGGCCTGACAGGCACGGCCCGGCGCCTGTCGGCACAGGAAAAGCTGCGGCATCTGAATGCACAGCGCCAGGACATCGCCCTGCGTCTGGAGGCCGTCGCCCGCGCCTCGACGCTGGCCAAGACCCGCCACGAGGCCACGCACCAGCTCTTCTACAACAGCGGCTTGATGAAACGCGGCAAGCCCTGGCCGTTCTGGTACAGCGAAGGCCTGGCGACGAACTTCGAGGCCGACGACGGCCAGGGCCGGGCCGGGCCGACTGTCATCAACCAGAACCGCCTCAAGAGCCTGCGCGAAGCCATCGCCGAAGGCCGCGCCATGCGTCTGTCCAATCTGCTGACCTACGAGCCGGGCCGCGACGACACGGTGGAGCACGTGGTCGCCGCCTACTCCCACGCCTGGACGCTGGTGCATTACCTGTGGAACCGCCAGCCGCGGGAGATGGCGGCGTTCATGCAGGATGTGGCAGCCCACCCGCCCGCCGCCGACGGCTTCACGGCAGTGTTCACAAAGCACTTCGGCGAAGACCTGCCGGCCATCGAGCGGCAAGTCACGGCATTCGCCGATGGTCTGCGATAAGCTCAGATAACCACGGAGTCACTGAGACACGGAGATGGACACGGAGTTCTCCGTGTTTCTTCTCTTTGCCTCTGTGCCTCAGTGGTTAGGCAGACCTGCCTACACGTTGATCGCCGTCACCTTCACTCGCGTGTAGTGCTGGCGGTGGCCGGTGCGGCGGTCGTAGTGCTTGCGGCGGCGGTGCTTGACGATCTCGATCTTCGGGCCCTTGACCGGGCCGATCACCTCGGCCGTGACCGTGGCTCCGGCGACCGTCGGCGTGCCGATGCGCGGGGCGCCCTCACCGGCCACCAGCAGCACGCGATCCAGCGTGATGGTCTTTTCCTCGCCGGTGATCTCACGGTCGATGTCCAGCGTATCGCCCGCCGTGACCTTATGCTGCCGTCCGCCTTCCTCGATGATCGCGTACATGGATTCTCCGCCGTGTAAAGAGCGACGTATGTTAGTGGCCACCCAGCCCCTGTCAAGCCTGTCAGAACGGCGTTTGCTCCGTGTCCGGTGGCGTAGCGATTGGCGCGCGCCCTGCTCGCGCACGAACGATGCGGGTCGGCAGGCGCCACGGTCGATCCTGTCGCCAATCTGACGCACAACGGCTATTGCCAGTTGGCCACGATCGCGAGCAAATCCTCCATGGCATCTTTGCCCAGGACCCCGGTCGCGTCGGCCAGAAGCTGGGCCATCCGCTCCGCGGCTGACGACGAGCTGCGCTCCATCCGGTCAAAGTCCTCGATGCTCTCGTTGTAGTTCTGGCTCAGGAGCAGCATGTCGGGGTAGTTGACCACGCCATCGTAGGTCGAGTCGCCGTGATACCACCGCTTGCCGCTCTGGTTGTAGTTCTGCGACAGCTTCAGAAGATCGGAGTAGTTGACCGTGCCATCCACGTTCGCATCGCCATAGAGCGTCAGGCGCACCAGCACGCAGCTGGCGTCCACCGACTGGCCGCCAAACTCGCTGTAGGGCGTTGCCGGGAAAGTGTTGTCCATCGCCCCCAGGGCCTTGACGCTGGAGTCGCCCTCGCTGGTGGTGATGCCCCTGCCGGTCCAGTTCCCACCGTTGTAGGCGGTGCCGATGTACCCCCAGATCGTGTCATAGGGATTGCTCTCGCCCGTCCAATCGACGATCAGGTAGTTCTTGGACAGGTCCAAGACGCCGCCGGAGTCGATGGTCAGCGAATCGACCCGCAGCGTGCCCCAGACGGCATCGCACGCGACGTAGCCGCCGCTGATGTAGAGGCTCTCGGCTCGCCAGGGAGCGCCCGTGCCCGCGAAGTACACCTGCCCGTAGGCGTTGAGCGTGCCGATATCGGCCGCGGCCTCGATGAAAGCGGCAGGGGTGAAGCTGTACGAGGAGGTGGCGTTGACATTCAGTTCCTCGATGCTTGAGGCATCTGCCACGTGCAGGATGCCGGCCTCGGCGTATCCATCGCCCTCGTCGATCACATACACTTGGCTGAGCGTGATAGTGTGACTGGGGCTTCCGCTGAATTTCTCGAGTGTGGCGGTTCCGCCGTCGCCCACGATCAGGCTGTTGCCGAGCCCGCTGCCGATGCCAGGATCGAAGTCCACGGTGGCGGTCACGACGCCGTCGGCATCGTAGCGGTCCCAGGCGCTCACGGTCACGCGATCGTTGCCCGCCCCGGTATGCACCACGGCCCCAACGACGCTGCGGTTCTGCCCGCCGCCCAGTTGGACCTCGGCGTAGGTGGCGTCGCCGGTGTCGATGGTCAAGCTCATCTGAGTGGCCAGCGCCGGCACCCACACGAAGGTGCCGTCGCCGCTGTTGCTGTAGTAGTCGGTGGCCTGCACATCGTTGGTGCGCAGGATCAGATTGGTCACCCCGGCAGTATACGAGGTGGTCGCGGCGTGGCTCTCGTTGTCAGTGACCGTGACCGTCCCGCCGCTGGATGTGCTGTCGGTCAGCATGATGAGCGTGTCGTCGTCGCCGGCTTCGATGCGCAGCGTGGCGTCGGCATTGAACAGCGTCTGGACCTCGATGCCGCTGTCACCGTTGCCGTCAGCAGTCGGCTTGCTCGCCGCCGGCACCTGGTCAACGAACAGGAAGCCGCTGTAGTTGGCCACGATGATGTCCTTGCCGTCCAAGTTGAGGAATTCGTGGCCCACCGCACCCCCAGGCGAGTCAAGACGCACCACGACTCGCCCCGGTTCGTATGTCCCTTGTAGGTACGCCGCCGTGTGCCCTGAGGGCACGGTGTAAGTGTACGTGCTGAGCAAGCGCCGACACTCGAGGACTTCGCAGACCACTGACGCTGCGGCGCCAGTGACGAGGTGCGATCGACCCTTACAAGAGTTCCGACCAGCAGATCTACCAGAGATGATGCGAAACATGGGATCTCCTTCCGAAATAAGCGCGCACAAGAACCATCCCGCGCCGGGACCTTCCCGGCGCCGGCGGGCTTCAACCTGTTCAAAGCCCTATCTCACGATCCAGACGCGGCAGGTGCTTTCACAGCTCGCACCTCCTTCCCCGGCTAATCCATGTCGGGCCGAACTGAAAACAGTTGACATAGCGAATCCCAATCGGATCCTTCAGCGTGTCCGTCTATAAACACTGTGCTGACGTTGGTTCCGATCTGCGTGCCCGCAGGCAGGAGACCGGTCCCACGGGACACGCCAGAGCCGTGCCGCCAAGTCAGAGGCGTGGCGTAACCCCACGCGGACGAATTACAGGCAGACTCCAGCACCTCCGTGAGCATCGGCTTGCGGGAAGGCACGCGCCACATGCTGATCCGTGTTCGTGCGGAGAATGGCGGCTTGACGTTGGCCGCCAAGCCATGGTTCATGTTGTAGCTGTAGAAGTAGGGCCCCTGGCCCGGTGAAATGCCGACCCGTGCTTTGCGCCCCTCGAACGTGTCCGCCGGGCACCGCAGCAGGCTCTTGAGTTGCTCGCCGTGCACGTTCAGGTACTTGGCGATGGGCGAGTCATCCAGGTTGCGGTTGGCCTGCCAATACAGCCAGTCGTCGGGGTACTGCACATAGGCGGTCCCATCCTGCCAGTACCCGCACGTCGGGAACCACCCGTCGTTGTCGTTGCAGTAGAGCAGGATGCCCATGCCGAGTTGTCGGATGTTGCTCAGGCACACCACGCGGTTGGCCGCCGCCCGCGCCCGGGCCAGAACCGGCAGCAGGATCGCGATCAGCACGGCGATGATGCCGATCACCACCAGTAGTTCGATGAGGGTGAATCCTGGGCGTGATCGATCACAGCAATCCCCCTGGTGCCTTCGGGCATGGTCCGAAACTGCGAGATGGAGTACCGTCGGTGATACAGACCGAGCATTCCGCCGCATGGCACACCTCCCGGGGATGCCGCTACGACCGAAAACCCGTGCCCCCCGACAACTGGCGCCTATAGGTGGCCTCTATACCACCTTCACGCGCCAATGCAAGAAAAAAACGGGATTCTGCGCAATGGCTCCGCGACGTTAGAACTCGCAGGTGCTTGAAAACCCCGGCCACAGCCTATACAAACACGTCTTGCGCGGGCGGGCCGGCGTTCGGCCCGGCGCAGCTAAGTCAGGGAAGACAGTGAAGTTCAACCTGCTCGACAGGATCGAATCGCTTTCCGACGATCGCATCGTCGCGATCAAGCAGGTCAGCCTGGCCGAGGAATACCTGGCCGACCACTTCCCGACCTTCCCGGTATTGCCGGGCGTGATGATGCTCGAGGCGCTGACCCAGGCGGCCGCCTGGCTGCTGCACCGCAGGCACAACTTCGCTCGTTCGCTGGCCGTCCTGCGCGAGGTGCGCAACGTGCGCTACGGGCATTTTGTGGCCCCGGGAAACGTGCTCCGCGTGGACGTGCACGCCACGAAGTGGACGGAAACCGGCGGCAAGTTCCAGGCGACGGGAACAGTCGGCGACGCGCAGGCCGTCACGGCGAAGCTGGAAATGTCGTACGTGAACCTGGCGGACCGCGACGGGCAACTGGCCGGCATCGACCGGAAACTGCAGGAACACAACCGGCGGCGGTGGGCACTGCTCCATTGCTCCGAGACGTCCATGCCATTGACCACGGACAACTGACCACGGACCAACGACCATGACCCGAGACGAGATCTACGCCAAGGTGCAGGGAGTGCTTGTGGACGCGCTGGGCGTCGATGAGGAGGACATCAAGCCCGAATCGACCCTCCGCGAGGACCTGGGCGCCGAGAGCATCGACTTTCTGGACATCATCTTCCGCCTGGAGAAGGCCTTCAACGTCAAGATTCCGCGGGGCGAGCTGTTCCCGGAGAACCTGGAGCAGATGATGGCCGACCCGACCTACGTGAAGGATGGGAAGATCACGCCGATGGGCCTGGCCGAGCTGAAGAAGCGCATGCCCCATGCAGACCTGAGCGAGTTTGAGAAGGACCCCCAGGTCAGCAAGGCCGGCATGCTGCTGACGGTGGACACGGTGGTGAACTACATGGAGTCGAAGGTGAACGCCTAGCAGGCAGTTGCGAGTTGCGAGTCGCGAGTTGTTGGTTGCCGGTTGCCAGTCGGGCCTTCCGGCTTCTTGCTTCTGGCCACTGGCTACTGACTACTGGCTACTTCCCCATGCGCTGGCTCTGGATCGACAAGTTCACGGAGTTCGTCCCCCGCACATCGGCTACCGCGGTCAAGTGCGTCACCGCCGCCGAGGAACACCTGCACGATCTTTATCCGGATTTCCCCATCGTGCCCCACAGCCTGATCATCGAGGGCATGGCCCAGACCGCCGGGATCCTCGTCGGCGAGGCCTCCAACTTCTCGCAGAAGGTGATCCTGGCCAAGATCGGCAAGGCGGTTTTCCACCGGCTGGTGCGGCCGGGCGACACCATGGTCTTTTCGGCCCGCATCGACCAGTTCTCCGAGCAGGGCGCATCGACCAGCGGCAACGTCAGGGTCGGCGATGAGCTGGTGGCCGAAATCGAGCTGATGTTCAGCCACATCGACCAGAACCTGGCCGGCATCCAGTTCCCCGAGCACAACTTCGTCTTCACGGAGCAGTTTCGCCAGGTGCTGGACACCCATCGCATGGGAGCGTCCATCCGGCTATAGTCCCCCGCTTTGACCTGCGACATGAGAAGGGTCGTCATCACTGGCATCGGCGTCATCTGCCCGCTGGGCATCGGCACCAGGGCCTTCTGGGCCAATCTGCTGGCCGGCAAGGTTGCCGTGCAGCGCATCGCGCGGTTTGACCCGTCAGGCTTCCCCTGCCAGATCGGCGGCGAGGTGCCGGCCTACAGGATCGGCGACTACGTACCCAAGAGCTACCGCAAGGCCACCAAGGTCATGGCCCGCGATATTGAGCTGGCCGTGGTCGCGGCCGACGACGCGTTCAAGTCCTGCGGCCTGAAATCCAAAGCCTACAGCGACACGCCGGACATCGACCCCATGCGCTTCGGCTGCAACATCGGCGCCGGCCTGATCAGCGCGGAACTGGACGAACTGACGGCCGCCATGGCCACCGCCCGCGACGGCGATCGCCTGGACCTGCGGCAATGGGGCAGCCACGGCATGAACCAGCTCACGCCGCTGTGGCTGCTGAAGTACCTGCCGAACATGCTGGCCTGCCACGTGACGATCATCCACGAGCTCAAGGGGCCGTCCAACACCATCACCTGTGCCGATGCCTCATCGCACCTGGCCATCGGCGAGGCGTTCCGCACCATCCAGCGGGGCGATGCCGACCTGGCCATCTGCGGCGGGGCCGAATCCAAACTCAACCCCATGGGCCTGATGCGGCAGACGCTTCTGGGACGCCTGACAGACAAGCACAACGACGCCCCGGCCGAGGCGATCCGGCCGTTCGACTCGGATGCGGCCGGCACAGCGCTGGGCGAGGGCGGCGGGCTGCTCATTCTGGAAGAGCACGACCGGGCCGTGAAACGCGGAGCGAAGATCTACGCTGAGCTGGTCGGCTTTGGTGCCAGTCAGGATGCCTACAGTGTGACCGACCCCGACCCGACGGGTTACAGCTACGGCAAGGCCATCGCCAAGGCGCTGACCGATGCCGGGCTCTCCGCGGATCAGGTGGACCTGCTGGTTCCACACGGCCTGGGCATCGCCTCCCATGACCGCGCCGAACTGGCCGGCCTGCGAGCGGTCTTCGGCGACGGCCTGGCCGGCCTGCCGCTGGCGACCGTCAAGGCCCAGACGGGCGCCCTGGCGGCCGGGTGCGGTGTCGATGCGGCCGCGGCGGTACTGGCAATACACGACGGCAAAATCCCCCCCGCCGTGAACACCAGAAAGGCCATCGACGGGATGAAGTTGAACGTGTCGCCCACCGCCCGCGAGGCCAAAGTGAACGTGAGCGTGTCCAGCGTGTACAGCCTTGGCGGCCAGAATGCGGCGCTGGTGTTCAGGGCTACTGACTACTGACTACTGGCTTGTTCTTCATGCACCGAGTCGTCATCACAGGAATGGGCTGGATCACCCCGATGGGCCATGACATCGAGGGCGTATGGAAGCGTCTGCTGGCCGGCGAGTCGGGGATTTCGCGCACCAGCATCTTCGACGCCTCCACGTTCCCCACCAGCATCAGCGCCGAGGTCAAGGACTTTCGCCTGGCCGACCACCTGCCCGACGCCTCGCGCCACAACGGCGTCGGCCGCAACACCCGGTTCGCTTTGGCCGCCTGCGCCAAGGCGTGGCAGATGGCCGGCCTCCCCCCCCTGTCAACTCGCAACGCCCAACCCCCATCTCTGGACCTCGATCGCGTCGGCATCTACCTGGGCAGTGGCGAGGGCTCGCTGGATTTCGACGCCTACACCACGGCCGCCCTCGGAGCCTGGATACCCGAGAAGGCCGCGCTGGACACGGTCAAATGGGCGCGGATCGCCTTTCAGAGGATGAACGTGGTCCGCGAGCACGAGCAGGAACCCAACATGCCCCTGTCGCACATCGCCCTGCTCACGGGCGCCCGCGGCCCGGCGTTCAACTGCCTCACCGCCTGCGCCGCCTCCACGCAGGCCATCGGCGAGGCCACGCAGATCCTCCGCCGCGGCGATGCGGATGTCATGATCGGCGGCGGGGCGCATTCGATGATCCATCCCTTCGGCGTGACCGGCTTCAACCGCCTGACGGCCCTTTCCACGGCCAACGAAGACCCGCCGCGTGCCAGCCGGCCCTTCGACGCTCAGCGGGGCGGCTTTGTCCTGGGCGAGGGAGCGGGCATGGTCATCCTGGAGACGCTTGAGCACGCCCGCAAACGCAATGCGACGATCCTCGCGGAGATCGTCGGCTATGGCTCAACGGCGGACGCCTTCCGCATCACCGACCAGGACCCGCAAGGACTGGGCGCGATCAACGCCATGAAGGCCGCATTGGCCGACGCGGGGCTGACGCCCGCCGATGTGCACTACATCAACGCCCACGGCACCGGCACCCGCGAGAACGACGGCAATGAGACCAGCGCCATCAAGGCGGTGTTCGGCGCTCACGCCCGCCGGTGTCCCGTCAGCAGCATCAAGAGCATGATGGGCCACCTGATCGCGGCGGCGGGGGCGGTCGAACTGATCACCTGCGTGCTGGCCATCCGCGACAACATCCTGCCGCCAACAATCAACCTGGAGAACGCCGACCCGGAGTGCGACCTGGACTATGTGCCCAACAAGGCCCGCCCGGCCCGTGTGGACGTGGCCCTGTCCAACAGCTTCGGCTTCGGCGGCCAGAACGACTCGATCATCGTGCGGCGATTCGCCTGAACCCCCGCGGATCGGCAAATCGCATTGTGCGTGCGCGGCGATCCTGCAATAATAAATGGCAGGAGAGTCGCCCCGAGCCCATCGTCAGCGCATCGCTATCCCGGTTGACCCAATCGCGGGATCGTTGCGCCGAGGAAGCCGGGCAAGTCTGCGTACATGCGGCAGCACAATCCCCATCCGCCGGACAGGATCCGCCTCGAGGGGCGGCCTGGCCATCGCCAGGCCCCTGTCGTGACGAATGGTGCCCGCCGCAGGACATTGCGGCTGGCGGCGCTGTTTGCGGCCCTGGCGGTGACGGCGTGGCTCGTGAACCGCGATTGGAGCACGCCCCAGGCCGATGCGGACCTGGTCCCGGTGGTCACCGCGGAAAAGGCCGGCGACGTTGAGGCGCTGCGCCAGGCCGCCGCCGGCGGCAACGCGACGGTGGCCGCCCGAGCGATAGCGGCTCTTGCGGCGGTGGGCGGCGCTCAGGCGAGGGCGGACCTGGAGCGGGCGCTGTCGGACCCTCGCCCCGAGTTGCGGCACGCGGCCGCCGCCGAGTTTGCACGCGTATCCGACCGCCACGACGTGGCTCCCCTGAACCGGGCGCTGGCCGACGACGGCAACCCGATGGTCCGGGCAGCCGCCGCCCGTTCGCTGGGCGAGTTGCGTTCGTGGAACGGCCTGAACCGGCTGCTGGCGGCGATGGATGACCCGGACCCGCTGGTGCGCCGCGCGGCCGCCGACGCCGTGCAGAACGTCCTGGGGCTGCGCTTCCAGTTCGACCCGTACGGTCAGGAACAGGACCGCCGCCGCGTCATCGCGCAGGTCCGCCAAGAGCTGCCGCGGCTGCGGCCGGCCCATGAAGCCTATATGAGGAAACTGGAGTCCGCAAACCGGAGCACGCCATGACGACCCACCGCCCATCGCCCCGATCCGCGTTCACGCTTGTGGAGCTCCTGGTGGTGATCGGCATCATCGCCATGCTCATCGCCATCCTGCTGCCTGCGCTGAATAAGGCCCGGCGCCAGGCGCGACAGACCGTGTGCCTGTCGAACCTGAGGCAGATCTACCTGGGCGCCTCGCTGTGGAGACAGGACAACAAGGGCAGGATCATGCCCGGCCCCGGCTGGCGCGCCTCCACGTTGCCCTACCTCAAGAAGCAGGAGGTCTATGTATGCCCCGAAGACGCCGATCCGTCCAACTCGGCGCTGGATCTGCTGATCGACATCAAGCAGCGCGACTATGACCTGGCGCTGGTCGAAGGACCCTACGTCCAGAAGAGGAACATCTCCAACGGCGGCAAGTCCTACGAGCTCTGGTTCGAGGACCTGCTGGACAAGGGCGACAACGACTTCAACGACCTGGTGCTGCGGATCGATGAACTGGAGGACGGCTCCATCCGCATCACCGTGGTCAGCCGCAGCGCGGGCTTCAACTTCGACCTGATCGACGCCGCCAGCCGCGAGGTGCTGTTGCCGCGGCTCGGCGAGAAAAACGGCACGCCCGCCGGCACGGTCTTCACCCGCGAGGGCGGACTCTGCAGCTACGGCTACAACGTCGAAGCCGTCAAGATCTTCGGCAAGAGCGACAAGCTGCTGGCGCTGGACTATCCCACCCTCAATGCCAACGCGGCCAGCGACAACTGGCACCTCTGGCGCGACCCGCTCAACGGCGTGAAGTTCGCCCGCCACAGCGGGCGGGTCAACGTGCTCTGGGCCGACGGCTCGGCATCGCTCACCGACCTGCGGACCATCGACCCCCGCCTCGCGGCCAATATCCGCCAGGTCTGGTGGCCCGATCCGTAAACGGGTCCCTCGCCGGGATCACCGCCGATCCAGCTGCCACTTGACGTCGCCGCCGACGATCGTCGCGACGGCGCGGCCGGTCAGTTGCCACCCGCCGAAGGGGCAGTTGCGGCTCTTGCTGGCCATCTGGTCCACGTCCACCGTCCAGCGCAGCGCCGGGTCGATCACGGTCACATCGGCGTCGGCGCCGGGGGTGAGCGTCCCCTTGCTGAGCCTGGCGATGCGCGCCGGCGCTGCGCTCATCAGTTCGATGAGCTTCATCCAGTCGATGTGACCGGGCTCGATCAGGGCCTTGACATACAGCCCCAGCGCGCACTCCAGCGAGATGATCCCGAACGGCGCGAACGGGAACTCCAGCTCCTTTTCCTCGGCAAGGTGCGGGGCGTGGTCCGTCGCCAGACAGTCGATCGTCCCGTCCTTGACGCCCTCGATGCACGCGGCCACGTCGGCCGACGTCCGCAGCGGCGGGTTCATCTTGTAGTTGGTGTCGTAGCCCCGGCAGCACTCGTCGGTCAGCAGCAGGTGGTGCGGCGTAACCTCGGCCGTCACCGCCTGCCCGGCACGCTTGGCCGAGCGGATCAGTTCGACGCTGCCGGCGGTGCTGACGTGCTGCACATGGTAGCGGCAGCCGATCGTGCGGTTCAGCAGCAGGTCTCGAGCGATCATCAGCTGCTCGGCCTCGGCGGGGATGCCCGGCATTCCGATCTCGGTGGACACCAGCCCCGCGTGCATCGACCCGCCCGACAGCGCCGCCTCCTCGCAGTGCTGCATCAGCATCGCGTCGAACATCTTCGCATACTGCAGCGCCTTGCGCATCACCGCGGCATCGGCCACGCCGCAGCCGTCGTCGCTGAAGGCGATGGCGCCTCGCTGCAGCATCAGGCCCATCTCGGCCAGCTCCCTGCCCTCGCGGCCCTTGGTGATGGCGCCCACGGGATAGACGTTGGCCAGGCCGACGCGCTCGGACTGGCGACGGACGAACTCGATCTGCCCCTCGTTGTCCAGCGGAGGCTTGGTGTTGGGCATGCAGCAGACGCTGGCAAAGCCGCCGGCGACGGCCGCGGCCGACCCGGAAGCGATGTCCTCCTCCTCCTCGTCGCCCGGCTCGCGGAAGTGCACGTGCAGGTCGATGAGGCCCGGCGTGACGTAGCACCCGGCCGCGTCGAGGACCTCATCGGCCCGACCCAGATCGTGTCCGACCGCCTCGATGCGGTCATCGCGAATGAGCAGGTCGGCCTGCTGCTGCAGCTTCCGCGAGGGATCGAGGATCGTTCCGTTCCTGATCAGGAGGGTTGGCATGACGTGGTTCTTCCCTGTTTCACCGCCATTCAAGGCACGGAGGCACGCAGGCACGAAGGCACAAAGGGAGGGACGAGGAACAAAAGCGCCAGTGGCAGCATGCTTCCGCCTCCCGCCTTCCCGCCTCGCTCCGTGCCTTCGTGCCTCCGTGCCTCCGTGCCTCTTGGTCCATCGTGTCCTCTGCGGCTAACTCCCCGCCTGCGCCACCAGGTACAACACCGCCATCCGGATCGCCAGGCCGTTGGTCACCTGCTTGAGGATGCCGCTCTGCGGGCCGTCGGCGATGTCGCTTTGGATTTCTATGCCCCGGTTCATCGGCCCGGGGTGCATGATGAACACGCCCTTGCGGCATCGCTGGAAACGGTCCCAGGTCAGCCCGAAAAACCGCGTGAACTCCCGCACCGACGGGAACTGGCTGCTCTGGATCCGCTCGAACTGCACCCGCAGCATGTTCACGACGTCCACCTCGCCGATCACCGCGTCCAGGTCGTGCACCACGCGGGCGCCCAGCTTCTCGAACGCCCGCGGCAGCAGCGTCGGCGGGCCGACCAGAATGACCTGCGCCCCCAGCTTCGTCAGCGCGTACAGGTTCGACCGCGCCACCCGGCTGTTGACGATGTCTCCCACGATCGCCACCTTCAAGCCGGCGATCTTCCCGAAGTGTTCGCGGATCGTGTACAGGTCCAGCAGGCCCTGCGTGGGATGCTCATGCGCCCCGTCGCCGGCGTTGACCACGCTGCACCGGACCGTCCGCGACAGCAGGTGGGCCGCGCCGGCCGCCGGGTGGCGAATCACGATCACGTCCACGCCCATCGCCTCGATGTTGCGGGCGGTGTCGGTGAGCGTCTCCCCCTTGCGGGTGCTGCTGGTCTTCTCGGAAAAATCGATCACGTCGGCCGAGAGTCGCTGACCCGCCAGCGTGAAGCTCGTCCGCGTGCGGGTGGAGTCCTCGAAAAAGAGGTTCACCACCACCCGCCCCCGCAGCGCCGGCACCTTCTTCACCGACCGCGCGGAGACCTCCTTGAACGAATCGGCCGTGTCCAGCACGAAGTTGATCTCGTCGGCCGACAGCTCGCTCAGGGCCAAAAGATGCTTGTTCTTCCAGATCGGCTGCGACGTCTTGGCCATGGTCGCCTACCTCGGCTCTACCTCGATCTCGTCGGTGCCGTCGATCTCGGCCAGCCGCACGTTCACGCGGTGATTTCGCGGGACATCGCGAAGGGTCAGGCCCACGTAGTCGGCCTGGATGGGCAGCTCCCGCCCCCCGCGGTCCACCAGCACGGCCAGGCGTATCGCCGCCGGCCGGCCGAAATCCGCCAGGGCATCCAGCGCCGCCCGCACCGACCGGCCGGTGAACAGCACGTCGTCCACCAGAAGAACCTGCCGGCCGGTGATGTCCATCTCGATCTGGGTGGGCCGGACCATCGGCCGCGGGCCGATCTCCGACAGGTCATCGCGGTAGAGCGTGATGTCCAGAACACCGCGGTCGATGTGCCGGAACCCCTGTCGCTGCAGCAGGCCGGCCAGGCGGCTCGCCAGCGTCTGGCCGCGGGTGCGGATGCCGATGATGGTCAGGGGCTGTTCGGGCGGCAGGTCCGCCGCCAGCCGGTGGACCAGGTTCTCGACCACCCGCTCCACGTCCGCCGCGTCGTAGTGGGTGCGCATCGCGCGCACAAGGTAGGACAAACGACAGCGAAAGACAACTCCAGGATCTCACCACGAAGACGCGAAGGCACGAAGGCGTTCTGGGCAATCCCCGCCGCCGGAGCTGACCTTGCGCGCTGTCCCAATCGACCAGGCGCCGCTTCGTGCCTTGGCGCCTTCGTGGCAAACAGATCGTCGAGTCACGACCCGAAGATCGACGAGCACTCCTGCACCAGGTTCGGCAGCGCCGCCCGCGTGTGCTCGACGATTCCCGCATCGATGTTCAGTTCCGCCAGGGTCGCCGACTCCAGCTTCTGGTGCTTGGCCGTCAGGTTGAATCCGATGCTGCCGTCGCAGGCCAGCGAGTCGGCCACGTACACCATCCGGGCCAGCAGGGCATGCTCCTCGGCCAGCACGGTCGGGCAGTGATGGTAGCCGGCCACCAGTTGCACCGATCGCGGGAACTTCCACTGCGCCGCCAAGGCCATGCCCAGCTGCTGATGATCCATGCCCATGATCTCGGCCTCGACCTCGCAGAATTCGCGGTCGCCGCCGCGAACGGTCTGGCAGACCTGGCGCAGCTTCTCGGGCATGGTCTGCAGCGCCACCAGGATCCCCACGTCGTGGATCATGCCCGCCAGGAACGCCTCATCCGCCAGCGGAAACTTCATCTGCCGCGCCAGCTCGCGGGCGGCCACTCCCACCGCCACGCAATGCTTCCACAGGTCCTTGGCGCTGTAGCCCTCGCAGAGGCTCACGCCGCGGAAGAGCTGGCCGAGGCTGGCCGAAACCGCGATGTTCTTGATCGCGTTGAGCCCCAACAGCACGATCGCGCGCTCGATCGACGCGATCTGCCCGGGCAGCCCGTAGAACGCGCTGTTGACCACCTTCATCACCCGCGCCACCAGCGCCGGGTCGTGCGAGATGATCTTGTGCAGGCTCGCCGCCGAACTGTTCGGATCCTCGACGGTCGCGATGATCTTCGTGGTGATCTCCGGCAGCGTCGCGATGGCGCTGACCTTCTTGACGGCCGCAAGGACCGCCGCATTCGGTTCGACCGCTGTGGCTGTCGGCATGGCAAACCTCTGGCATCGCGGTCGCAGCGGGCCGGGGCGCACGCTGCGCCGGCCGGCCGGGACCGCCCCAACTTCCGTCCCAGTTTTCCATATCGAAACGGCCGACTTGCCACTTAATAGCTGATGAGCTTGCGGCGCAGGCGATCGTCCAGCGTGGCGGCCGCCAGCACTTTCGCGATCCGCGCCCCAGCACCCTGGCCGCGATAGATATTGGCAGCCGCCGTCCGCGATCGGATGGCCCGGCGGATCGCCCGGCGAATGTCCCCGACGTTATAGGACGAATGGACGACCGTGCCGCTGCGCTGGCGGCCCTGCTGCCGGTTGCCCACGTCCACCACCGGCACCCCCAAGGCCGGCGCCTCGATGATCCCGCTGGAACTGTTGCCGACCAGCACGGCCGCGTGCCGCAACAGCCCCAGGTAAACTCCGCGCGGCAGGTCTCTGAAGGCCGTCACCCCCGGGCGCTGCTCCTGCCGCTTCCAGCAACGGATGATGCCCTGGCAGCCCGGGTCGTTGTTGGGATAGACGATCACGATGCGCACAAAGCCCGCCTGACGCGTGGCGCGAAACACCGCCTCGGCCCGCCGTCGCTCCACCATCGCATCCCCATCGCAGGGATGGAGAACCACCACGCAGTACCGACGCTTCCGAAGCCCGGGCACGCACTGGATCACCTGCGGCCATTCGGCCGCCGAGGCCCGTATGCCATCGTTCCCCGGCGCGCCGACGCAGTGGATCCGCCACCGGTCCTCGCCCAGTCTCGCGATGCGCCGGGCGCTTTGCCGCGTCGCGGGAAAGTGAATGTGCGACAGCTTGGTGATCGCGTGCCGCAGGCTGTCGTCCACCTGCCCGGCCGCGCGGTCGCCGCCGTGAACGTGCGCGACGATGCGCCCGCAAAGATGCCCCGCCGCCGCCGCCGCAAATGCCTCCACCCGGTCGCCCGTAACCAGCACGATGTCGCTCTTGAGCCTCGCCAGCGCACGCGAAATGCCGGCCATCGCCCGGCCCGTCGCCGCGGCCAGCTCCGTGCCGCCGGCCCCGCTGCCCGCCGCCCACGGCACCACCGCGTCGATGTTCCAACCCTCGCCGCGGATCGCCGCCAGGCCCCGGCCGTGGGCGCGGTCCAGGTGCATGCCGGTCACCACGATCTGCAAAGTGAGCTTCGGGTGCGCGGCGATCGCCTCCAGCGCCGTGCGCATCAGCCCCAGTTCCGCCCGCGAGCCGGTCACGAAGCACACGCGCCGTCTGCCCATGCGTCACGCCGCCTCGCAGAGCATGTCCCATTGCAGCATCGTGCCGGCCTTCAGCCCCCGCCGAGCGCGACGACCCACCACATCATCCATCGCGCCGGCCGGTATGCCCGTCCCGGGCCGCTGCACCGCCAGATCTCGCCGGCGCACCACCTGGCCCGCCTCCACCGCCCGCGCCAGCACGAGGCTCTGGCGGCTGATTCGACGAACATCCCCCTCGCATTCCAGCACGCTCCGGCCGGGCGTGCCGCGCGCCTTGGCGGCCATCCGCACCAGCTGCACGTACCGGGCAAACTGCCGCGGGTCGAAACTGGCGGCGTGATCCGGGCCCCGGGCCGACCGGTCATAGGTGAGGTGCTTCTCGACCAGGCGCGCCCCGGCCGCCACCGCCAGCGCGCCCATCTCGATCTCCGTGGTGTGATCCGAGAACCCCACCGGCACCCGGAACGCCTCTGCCAGTTCGCCGATCCAGCACAGGTTCGCGTCCTCCGTGGCGGCAGGATAGGCGCTGATGCAGTGCAGCAGCGCGAAGCTCGCCCGTCGCCGCAGCCACCGGCACGCATCGGCGATCTCCTGCTTCGTCGCAGCGCCGGTGGAGACGATCAGCGGCCGTTTCGTTGCGGCCGCACGGCCCAGCAGCGGCCGGTTCACCAGGTCCGGCGAGGCGATCTTGATCGCCGGCAGGTCCAGCGCCTCGATCGTCTCCACATCCTCCGGCGAGAACGGCGTCGCCAGCGGCAGCATCCCGCGCCGGCGTATCCGCGCCGCCACCTGCGCCAACTCGAGCGGGCGAAGCTCGTAGCGCGCCAGCATCGCCGCCGCATCGGCGTCGTCACACCGACCAGCCTGGTACGGCGCCAGCCCCGCGCTGGGATGCACCAGCGAGGCGGCGCGGAACACCTGGAGCTTGCACGCATCGGCTCCCGCCTCGGCCGCCGCATCCACCAGCTCCAGCGCGCGGGCCAGCGAACCATCGTGGTTCACGCCGATCTCCGCGACCACCAGCACGCGGCTGTCGATGCCCAGCATGCTCATGACGCCATCCTCATGCGCCCGGCCGAGCGCTGTCGCAGGATCGTCTCGGCCAGCAACAGGTCCAGTTCCGTGTCGATCTCCACCGTCTCGCCGGCTCCGCAGAGCACCGCCCGCCGGTCTTCGCCGAAGAACGCATGCGGGTCATCCGGCCGCTCCAGGCCCCGCAGCATCGACCCCCGCGACACCGCCACCACCGCCCCGTCGTGCAGGTACAGGGCCGTCAGGTCCTGCCGCCGGTGGATGCTGCCGGCCTGCAGCGGTATCGCGCGGTCGCCTTCGATGCGGCTCATCCACGCCGGGTGCCACTTGCCCACCGGGCAGAAGCTCCGCACCGAATCGCAGCCGGTTTCCGACAGCAGCTTCACCGCTCGGTCGATGATGCCATCCGGTCGGATCGGCACATTTCCGTAGAGCGCCACCACCGCGTCGGCGCGGAACATCGCGTCCGCCTCGACTGTCTGCAGCGCCTGCAGCAGCACCGCCTGCACCGACGCCTCGGCCGTGGCCAGGGTCGGCGGCCGCCGGATCGTCGGCAGGTCCACTTCCGCGGCCAGGTTCAGCACGTGCGGACAGTCGGAGCTGACCACCACGTGCGTCAGCGATGCCGCCGATCGCGCATGGTCGAAGGTGTACGAGATCACCGGCCGGCCGCGCAGCGACCGCAGATGCTTGCCCCTGAGCCCCTCGCTTCCCGCCCGCGCCAGAATCACACCGAGCACGTTCATACTCGTTTTGTCCTCTCAAGGCCGATGCCACTGCCGGCACGAAGCGCACAGCGGCCGCTGGTCCCATCGCCCGCAGGCGTGTGCGTCTCGCAGGCCGCTCATCCCCTGCATCCAGATGCTGCGGATCGGCGCTGAGCCGACGATTCCCGGGGACTGCTCGCCCAGGACATCCTCCTCGCAAGCGGCCACCCGCCCGTCACAAAGGATCGTCATGCGCGATCCCAGCCGCCGGCACGGGCACCGCATCGGCGGGCACATGTCCGCCGCCGCCACATCCTCGATGCGCCCGCCGTAGTCGCTGGGGCCGACGATCACCGCGCTGCCGCAGGCCTTGAGCCAGTGGTCGTACCACACTTCCATCTCGGCAAGGTTGGCAGTGCACTTGGCGAACGTCGGCGCCAGCAGAGGCGTGCCTCGCCCCGTGGCCTGCCGCGCCTGGGCAAAGCGCGCGATGTTTGCCACCGCCTGTTTCAGGCCGTCGATGCCCATCACCATCTCATACGCCCGCGTCGAAAAGGCCGGAATGTGCACGCTCAGCACATCGATCGGCGCATCGGCCAGCGCGGCCACGATCGCCTCGTCCACGCCCACCAGGTCCGTCTCGACATGGATGGCCCGGATGCCGGCGTCACGCGCCGACTGGATGATCTCCAGAATGCCCGGCGCCAGCAGAGGGTCGCCCACGCCCGCGAGAGTCAGCCGCAGGTCGTCGCACTGGGCCAGTTCCTCGAAGAGCGGCCGCGCACGCTCCGGCGACAGGGGCTCTCGCTCGATCCCCAGCCGCTCTCCCGGCCAGTAGATCGGCCGCGTGGCGCGGTTGGTGTTCAGCTCCAGGGTCACGTCACGCGGCATGTCGAGCGCCGACGCGGCCCGGCTCACCAGCACCACCAGTTCGGCGGCCTGCGCGGTGATCAGCTGGCCGTTGAGGCTTGCCGTGGCCCGCTCCAGCAGGCGCTTCTGGCGATCCGAGTCGCAGGTGAAGCGGTGGAGGGTGCGCGCCGCGACGGTCGGCACGGGCGCGGCCGCCGCCACGCCGATCGGGTCGCGGGCCGGCAGGTCCGGCCAGTAGTGCAGCAGCCGGCCGGGATGGATGCCGCTTTCCGCCAGTTTCTCCACCAGCGCCCGCCGCAGAAGCACCCCTCCCAGCCCCGGCGCGGCCGGCGTAAAGCACAGCGGTTCCTCGGGCCGGGCCTGCGCGTGCTGGATCATCCCGTCCACCAGCGCCGCATCGACCAGCGCCGCGCTGCCGTCGATGAGAACCACGGCTTCAGCCTGGCGCTGCTCGCACAGCTCAGCCACCGCTTTGGCGTCAAAGCCGCGGTCGAAGGCGCACGCTCCCAGCAGGCCCCCGCGCCAGCCGTCGGACCATCGCAGCGCCGCGGTGATCGCCTCGATGTGACGCGGCGACGAGGGCTCCACCGCCCGGACCGTCGCGCCCTCGCACACCGCCTCGGCGGCCTGCGCCTGCCGCGAAGCGCACACCACGGCCGCTTCGGCCAGATGCGCACACCGCCGCAGCCTCCGCAGCGTCCACCGCAGCACCGGCTCGTCGCGAAACAGCCGCCCGGTGCTGGGCAGGGGCGCTGTCACCTCGTGGAGGACCGATACCGCCGCAATCGTCTTCATCACGCCGCAAGCTCCCTGGCACTGCCGTTGCCGCAGAGGCCGCCGACGACCTGCCGCAGCATCGCGGTGAACTGCTCGGCCGCCGCGATGATCCCCTGGACGTTGTCGATGTCTCGCTCGATCTGCTGCCGTTGCCGCTCCGCCGCGTCAAGCTTCGAGGACGCGATCCGGCAGTCGCGCTGGAACCGCAGCATCTCGGTCGTCTGGGTCATCTGGGTGATCAGCTCATAGCATCCCGACAGCCGGTCCATCCTGGCCCGCAGGGCGTCGATCCGGGCGATGCACCGGTTGACCCTGGCCGTGTCGGCCGCGTGATCGCGCATCTCCTGCAGCAGCGCCAGCGTCTGCGTGGCGATCTGCCCGATCTGCGCCGCCTCGGCGATGCGCATCTCCAGCGACCGCACCGCGTCGGCCAGCCCGTCGCCCGACAGGCCCGGATGATCCGCCCGAGGCTGGCGCACCGGCCGCGTGCAGAACTGCTGGAGCGTCTGGGCCAGCGGAAACGCCACCGTACCGCGCTTGCGCGCCCCGCCCTCGGTCGCGTCGATGATGCGGGCGCGGCTCATTCCGAAATCCCGCTCGAACTGCTGAAGATAGGTGTAGAGCCGCTCCTCCGTGTACATCGGCAACCCGTTGACGTCCAGGATCCGCCGCAGGATCGGCCGTTCCCGCACGATCTGCTCCCACTGCTTCATCTCCATCGTGCAGAACCGGCCCAGTTCCGGCCGCCAGACGTCCTCGTAGCTGGTGCCGGGCGCATAGCACAGGCCGTCGGCAAACCCCAGGTCCTGCCCGACGAAGATGATCGGGTCGCAGCCCATGTACTCGGCCAGGTAATAGGCCAGGTGCGCCACCGTCGCGCCGGCGCGCAGCCGCGGACGGTCCAGCTTCATCTCCCCCAGGAGCTTGTCGGCAAAGTCGTTGCCCAGGATGCTCATGGGCCCGGGGTAAAGCTCGAAGATCGCGCTGCTGGCCTTGGGTTCGGCCACCAGTTCCGTTCGCAGGTGCCGCGGCAGCCGCTCGTAGAACCGCGTGCAGATGTCGTGGTAGTCCAGGCTCGTCACGTATTGCGGCTCGACGCCCATGTCCAGCAGAACCTGCAGCGTGGTCTGCACCGCGATCAGCACCGCCCGGCCCTGGGCGTCCTTCAGCAGGTGCTTGTTCTTCCGCAGCGAGGGCCCGGCCGACACGATGATCGCCGGCTCGCCCTTGTGCCGGTTCTCCAGCCGACCGATGCCGGGCGCGCGCAGGTACCAGCCCAGGTTCGACGCGATGTTCTGGCAGGTGCGCCGGCCGTTGATCACCAGCGTGTTGAGGTTCGTCCGCGCATAGGACACGAACTCACCCATCAGCGTTTGCGCGCCGCGGAAGAACTCCTTGTGCAGCAGCAGGCTGGGCGGATGGGCCAGCGTCGCCATCCCCACCGACAGCAGCGCCCCGTGCGGCGACAGCCGGGGAAACGCCAGCGACTTGTCGAGCCGGGTCAGGAACAGCACTCGCCGGCTGGCGATGAGCGCCGACAGGTCGCGGCATTGCAGCACTGTGCGGATCAGCCGCATATCCGGCTCAAAGACCACGATGATCGCCTCGCCGCCGGCCCGCGCAAACAGCTCCTCCAGGTGATACCCCAGCCCCAGCCCCAGCACGCAGAACAGCAGCTTCCCCTCGACCTGCACGCCATCAACCAGCCGCCGGGCCTCCTCCACGGGCTGGTGCCGGCTGTGCAGGTAGCGCCGGCCGCCGTCGTCGCCCTCGATGCACAGCGTCGGCGGACCCGCCCGCGAGTCCTCCGTGCGATAGACCGCATCCTCCGGCACAAGCTCCACCGCCTCGGCCAGCAGCGGATCGGTCGCCCACAGCTCGGCCAGGTTCTTCAGGTACGGAGCGTCAGCCGGCAGGACATATCGCGTGGATGGGTCGGCGGTAGCGGTCATTGCCATAGGGGGCGGCCCAAACGTTCCGGCGCAGGGACAGCCCCAGAGGGTTTATCGGACCATTCCCGCCCAACAGTTGAGCCGCCGCGACCGCGGGGGTAGGCTGCAACGCCCCATGAACCTCATCACCGAGACCCCCTTCTGGCTGCCGACCGGTCTGCTGCTGATCGGAGCGATCCTCTTCCTGAGCGGCAATGCCCGCCAGCAGCGCCGGCTCATGCGCGGCGGCGTGGCGGCCGCCGCCCTGGGCATCCTTCTGGCCTTGCTGAGCTGGGTGCTGGAAAGCCCCCGCGAGAAGGTAACGCGGCTCACGCGCGAGCTGGTCGCGGCCGTGGCCGACCGCGACTGGCCTGCCCTTGGGCCGCTTCTGGATGACCGCACGCGCCTGGAAGAGGTCGTCGGCAGAGACCGCATCATCGCCCTGGGCAAGCGCTATGCCGACAACGAAGCGCTGGCCTGGAAGACGATCCGCATCACCGGCCTTGTCGTGGAGCCCCAGCCGCCGGCGATGGTTGCGTCGCTTCGAGTGCTCAGCGAGCACGGCGGCTCCTCGCCCTACCCCATCCAGACCCAGTGGCGCTTCCGCTGGGTGCGATCGGAAAAGACCTGGGTCCTGGACCGCGCCGATCTCCACGAGGTCCAGGGGCTGAACGTGCGCGAGATCGTCGGCCGGTACTTCAGCCAGCCATAGCACGCCGGCAGCCAAAGCCGTCACCCGCCCGCCGCCGCCGCCGGGTACTCGTTGCACAGCAGGTGCAGGGGCGCTTCATCCTCCTCGATGGCAGGAAACCGCGGCAACGGCTCGTAGAAGCGGTTGTCGGTGGCATCGTCGTTGACGCTGGAGACCTCGCCCACCAGCGCCGTGCCTTGGCCCTTCTTCGCGTAGAACTTGTGGTAAACGCCCGGCACCAGCGTGATGCTTTCGCCGGCCTCGAGCATGACCTTCCCGCCGGCCTTGACCGTGCGCACCACCCCGTCGCAGCTGACCTGCACGCTCGTGCCGGCGAACTTGCCCTCGGGGGTGGAGTTGTGCAGCTCCACCACCAGCACCCCCGCGCCGCGGTTGATGATGTCCTCGGTCTTCTGGAAGTGGAAATGCCACGGCGTGATCTGCCCTTCGCGGACAAGCATGACTTTCTCCGCGTAAATCTTGCGGTTGGCCGGATCATCCAGACGCCCGTTGCGCAGCGTGAACAGCACCAGCCCGAACTTCTCGAAACGGCCGCTGCCGAAGTCCGTCACATCCCAACCCAGCCGGCGGGTGCGGATCTCGTCGGCCTCGGGGCCTTTGCGTTTCCACTGCCCCGGCGTCCAGAACGCAAACGGCGGAAGGCGGAAACGGTGCTTGTCGAGAAACTGGATGGCCTGCGCGATGCAGCGGTTGATCTCGGATCGCTTCATGGGCGGCAGTTAACCACGCCCAGGCGCAATGGTCAAATGGCGCCCGATGTTTACACTCTCACCTTGCCATGGAAACGCTTTCCCTCGATGGAACCTGGAAACTCCGCTGGGCCGACGGCCAGCGCAGCAAGTTGCCCGACCACGAACTGGAGCAGGTGGACGAATCCCGCTACATCGACGCGGCCGTGCCCGGCGAAGTGCACCTGGACCTGCTCAAGGCCGGCATGATCGACGACCCGTACGTCGGCACCAACGTGCTCAAGTGCCGCTGGGTGGAGGAATGCTACTGGTCCTACCGCCGCACGTTCGACGCCCCCGACCACCTCTTCGCTCCCAACTCACAACTCGCAACTCGCAACTTCAGAGCATGGCTGGTCTTCGACGGCCTGGACTACGCCGCCACGATCGTCCTCAATGGCCAGGTCGTCGGCCGGCACAGCAATGTGTTCCACCCCTGCCGCATCGACGTAACCGGCAGGCTTCGGCCGGGAAGCAATCTGCTGGTGGTGCACCTGGAGTCGGGCCTGTTTGGCGTTTCCGACAAGCCCGGCAGCGGCTACGGCTTTGCCGACGGCTACGAGCAACTCCTGCACAAGCGCCACTGGCTCCGCAAGCCGCAGTTCCAGTTCTCCTGGGACTGGTCGCAGCGCCTGGTCAACGTGGGCATCTTCGGCGGCGTGCGCCTGGAGTGGACCGACGCGCCCGCGCGGCTGGACCAGCTTGTCCCTCTGGTCACGCTCTCGGAGGACCTGAAGACCGGCACGGTGCGGGTGCGCCAGTTCGTCGAGGCCTTTGCCGACACCCCGGCCGAGCTGACCGTCGAGATGCCCGAGCTCGGCCTGCGCCGGAGCGTGCCCGTGGACCTGCGGGTCGGCCTGCACCCCTGCGAGCTGACCTTCACCGTCGCCCATCCGAAGTTGTGGTGGCCCGTGGGCCACGGCCAGCAGAACCTCTACACCCTTCGCGCGACGCTCAGTGTCGAGGGCAGGGCCATCGGCTCCATCGAGAAGCACATCGGCTTCCGCCACGTCCGCATCAACCAGGACCCGCACCCCGACGGGGGAAAGTACTTCGTCATCGAGGTCAACGGCCGGAAGATCTTCGCCAAGGGCGGCAACTTCGTTCCGGCCGACATGATCCTGGCCCGCCTCGACCGCGACCGCTACGACCGCCTGACCGACCTGGCCCTGGAGGCCAACTTCAACCTGCTGCGGGTCTGGGGCGGCGGGCTGTACGAGTCCGCCGACTTCTACGAGCTGTGCGACCGCAAGGGCATCCTCGTCTGGCAGGAGTTCATCTTCGCCTGCTCGCGCTACCCGATCCACGACCTGGCGTTCTTCGAGAATGTCAAGGCCGAGGCGACCTGGAACATCCGCCGGCTGGCCAGCCATCCGTCGCTGGTCATCTGGTGCGGAAACAACGAGCTGGAGTGGGGCGCGTGGGACTGGAACTACAGCCGCGACGGCACCGTGCTGCCCGATCACGCGCTGTTTCACATCACGCTTCCGCGGATTCTGGCCGAGGAGGACCCGACGCGATTCTACTGGCCATCCAGCCCCTACTCGCCCGACCATCAGCACCCCAACGCCAGTCACTTCGGCGACCAGCACCCCTGGGGCGTGTCGTTCGGCACGGCCGACTACCGCGAGTATCGCAACTACGCCTGCCGATTTCCCAACGAGGGCGGATACCTGGGGCCCACATCCCTGCCGACGATGCTGGCCTGCCTGCCGGAGGAAAAGGACCGCCGCATCGGATCGCTGGCCTGGGAGGTGCACGACAACACGCTGGCCATCCGCGAGCGGCCCATGCACACCCGGGGCCTGTCCGACCTGCTGGGCATGAACGAGAGGTCCATGAGTCTCCAGGACTTCGCCTACTGGGCCGGCCTGCTCCAGGGCGAGGCGCTGCGCGAATACTGCGACAACTTCCGCCGCCGGATGTTCGACTCGGCCGGCGCGATCTTCTGGATGTACAACGACTGCTGGCCGTGCACGCGCTCTTGGACCATCGTGGACTACGATCTGCATCGCACGCCTGCCTTTCACCCGGTGCGAAGGGCGATGGCGCCCCTCTCGATCGTCGTGGCGCTAACCGGCGCCGCCGATGAGCAGGTCACCGTGTTCGGCATCAACGACACCTCGCGGCCCCTGAGCGGCGAACTCCGCTACGGCCTGTTCGACCTGGCCGGCGGATACCCGCTGGATCGGACGGCCCGGGTGACGCTCGCCCCCGACGCCTCCACGCCCCTGGCGCGCTTCCCGCGCAGCCGGTGGAAACAGCCGCGGCACACCGCGGCCTTCGCCGTGCTCAGCGATGGCGGCCGGGTTCTGGCCCGCAATCGCCTGTTCCTGCCGGCGTGGAAGGACCTGTGCTGGGCCGCGCCGCAGGTCTCGGTGGAGTTCGACGGCGGCAAGGCCCGCTTCGTCTCGCCGACGTTCGCCTGGGGCGTGTGCCTCGACCTGGACGGCCGGACCGCGGCGTCCGACAACTTCTTTGACCTGTACCCGGGCATGCCCCACGAGGTGGCCTGGCCGAGCCCGACTCCGCCGCAGGTGCTGCGGGTCGGCAACCTCGTCCCATAACGCCGCGTCGGCTACGGCTCATCAACCGCCCCGCCGTTTCCACCGATAGAGATTCCCAAAGGGGGTGCGTGCCATGACGCTCTCAGCCGAACTGCTGGCCGAGGTCATCGCGGCATTTCAGATGCCCATCGGCCTCGACCCGGCGCATGACAAGCGGCGCGTCCGGCGTGTCGAATGCAGCGCGCAGGTCTTGATCGTGCCCGCGGGAACCGACCGATCCAGACCGATCCGCGCCGAGGCGCGCGACCTGTCGCCGCGCGGCATCCGCATCATGCACCGTTCGCCGCTCAAGGTCGGCGAACAGTTCGTGCTGATGCTGCCGCGGGCGTCGGGGCGGCCGCTGCCCATCCTCTGCAACGTGGCGCATTGCCGCGCCTGCCCGGGGGCCACGTTCTCGATCGGCGCGGAGTTCGTCTGCCAGCTCCCCGGCGAGCCGCCCGCGGGACAAGCCAGCGACAAGGCCGAACTGGACCGCATTCGACAGTCGGTGCTGTCCTGAGCCGGACAGCGGCAGCGGAGGTTTCCCGGAGGCAAGACCATGAAGCTCACGACCGAACTGGTATCCGACCTGATCCAGGCGCTGGACACAAACGATTCCGAACACGATGAACGCCGCGCTTCCAAGCGGTTCGAGACCGAGGCCCGCGTGCTGATGGCTCCGGTCTCCATCGAGACCAAGATGCAGATGCAGCCTGTGCCGGTGCGCGACATGTCCACCACGGGCATTTCCATCCTCTCGCCCCGCATCATGCAGTGCGGCGAGCAGTTCATCATCCAGTTCGAGGACCGCGAGAAGAACACGATCAAGATCCTCTGCTCCGTCAAGAACTGCCGCCTCCACCAGGACGGCCTGTTCCGCATCGGCGCCGAGTTCGTCAGGTGCATCCAGAAGCCCCGGCCCGTGACGTTCCTGGGCCGCGTCCGCAAGATCTTCGCCGCCGATTGACCGTCGCACCGCGCAGCGCGCTATTGACGCGACGCCGCGGCGTGCTATCGTTTCAGCAGCACAGAATCCAACGAGGAACCGAAGGCGGTGGCTCCCCTCCGGTTCCTTCTCTTTTCTTCCCGACGCACGTATCATCCTCCCCGACGTGAATCGCAACCTGGCTTCCTGCTCCCGGATCGCCGATTCCTTCGCCCGCTCGCGGCAACGCCGGCAACTGGCGTTTCTGCCTTTCCTGCCGGCCGGCTTCCCGAACCTCCAGGCCACCGCCTCGCTCCTGCCGGCCCTGCAAGCCGCCGGCGCCGACCTGATCGAAGTGGGTTTCCCCTTCTCCGACCCCATCGCCGACGGACCGGTCATCCAGGAGGCCTTCGCCGCGGCCCTGCGTACCGGCCTGCGCGTTGCCGACATCTTCGCCACGGTGCGCGCTGCGCGTCCGAGCGTGACCATCCCCCTGGTGGCCATGGTCAGCATCAGCATCGTCCAGCGCTTCGGCGCCGACCGGTTCATCCACCAGGCCGCCTCGGCAGGCTTTGACGGCCTGCTTGTCCCCGACCTGCCTCCCCCCGAGGCCCGGCCGATCTGCCGGCAGGTGCGCGAGGCCGGCCTGGACACCATCCTGCTGGTCGCCCCCACTACGCCCCTGGAACGTCGCCGCGAAATCCTCTCGCTGTGCTCCGGCTTCGCCTACTACCTGTCGGTCAGCGGCGTTACCGGCCAGCGCGACCAGCTTCCGCCCGACCTGGCCCAAAACGTGCTCCAGCTCAAGAGCCTGAGCGATGTGCCGGTATGCGTGGGCTTCGGGATCTCCCGTCCAGAGCATCTGGCCCAGCTCGCCCCGCTGGCCGACGGCGCCATCGTCGGCAGCGCCCTCGTCCGCCAGATCGCCCAGAACGTCCACCAGCCCATCGAATCGCTCGTTCGGAACATCCAGGCCTATTGCCGCCACCTCCTGTCGGCCCTTGGCTGACGTGCAAACCCGGCTGCGTGTCGGTAATCTGCGGGGGCAGCGCGCCGCGGCCGCCTAACCCCGGCCCGTTTGGAGTGTCCAGACCCATGGCATCGCAGGCCCACGAGCCGTCTCAGCCCTCGGCCGGCGCCACGCCGACCGATGGGCAGTTGGTGTTGCAGACGCTTGCGGGCCGGCGGCAGGCGTTTGACGAGCTGGTCCGCCGCTATCAGCGACAGGCCGTAGCCGTGTCGTACCGGCTGCTGGGCAATACCCAGGACGCTTTGGAGGTGACGCAGGACGCCTTTCTCAAGAGCTTCAAGAGCCTGGACACCCTCGACAGGCCCGAGGCCTTTGGCGGCTGGCTGATGCGGATCGTCTCGAACCTGTCGCTGAACTTCCGCCGCGGGCGGAAACTGCGAACGACCCTGCCGCTGGACGACCTGCTCGGTCCGGCCGAAGGCCAGACCCCGGCCGACGCCGCCGGCGGCAGCGAGTGGATGGCCGGCGACGGCGACCCGGCTCACGCGGCCTCCAGCCGCGAGATGGGCCGCAAGCTTCAGGAGGCGCTGATGCAGCTTCCCGAGAAGCAGCGCCTGGCGATCGTGATGTTCACGATCGAGCAGATGCCCCAGAAACAGGTCGCCGAGGCGATGGAGTGCAGCGTGGAAGCGGTGAAGTGGCACGTGTTCCAGGGTCGCAAGAAGCTGCGAGAGCTGCTTCAGGAGTACTTGTAGGGCCGGCTGTGCCGGCCGGTTGACCATGATCGACGACCGGCTCGAATACGCCATCACGCAATACCTCGACGGCGAGTTGACGCCGACCGAGCGCGCGCAGCTCGAGGCCCGCCTGGCGGCCGATCCCCAGGCGATGCGCCTCCTGGATCAACATCGCAAACTTCAGGAGGCGCTGCGCGGGTTGCCCCCTCCTCGAGTCGCATGGGATGCGCTGGCCGAGGCGACCTCATCCGCCATCGCCGCCGAGGAGGATTCGCTGGAGCGGGCCGTCGTGGCCCAGGTGGATGGCGAGCCGACCGAGATCGACGACCCGGCCGCCGAGCCCCTTCTGCGACAGCATCGAAAACTCGCCTGCCTGCTCAGGAGCATGCCGCCGGTGCCGCAGGTCCGATGGGATGCGCTGGCGAAGCACATCTCCCGCGCCGTCGCCCGCCAGCAACGGCAGCAGGTTCGCCGCGCCCTGATGCAGCCGGTGTGGGTCCGCCGTGCCACGGTTGCGCTGGCCGCCTGCGCCGCGATCGGCCTGGGTCTGTGGGCGATGTTCCGCACGCCGCCAGCGCCGCCGGTGCAGGTGGCCATCGTTCAGGGCCCGGCGCCGCAGGCGGCCGACGGGCCGGCCCTGGCCGAGATTTCCATCGGCCCTTCTCCCCGGGCCCTTCAGGAGGGTCGCTTGCCGGACCATGCCGACCTTGTGCTGGAGACGCCGCGCTACAGCACCATTGCCACGGCGCGGCCGACGGGACAAGATATCTTCTGGCTGGCGGCGCAGTAGCCGCCTGGGCCACCAGAGCATCAACAGGGGATTGCCATGCTCCGCACGCTTTGTCTGTGCCTGCTGGCCGCGGGCCTCGCTTCGCGGGCCGCCGCCCAGGAGACCTCGGCCCTGATCAACAAGGCCCTGGATGAACAGGTCAAGCTCGACCTGAACATGGTCCTTCCGCAGGCCATGAAGGCCATCTCCACGCAGACGGGCGTGCGCCTCGAGGCCAGCCCGGCCGTGTGGGACCTGCTGCCCTGGGGCCGCGACACCAATATCACCGCGAAGATCGAGAACCAGACCCTGCGACAGGCCCTGGAGCTGATCACGCGCAAGCTGGGCCTGACCTTTGAACTGCGCGACGAGTACGTGCTGATCCAGCCGCTGCCGGCCCTGCAGCGGCTGACCCGCCGCAGCACCATCCAGGAACTGCTCGCCCTGGACCTGCTGGCTTCCACCCCGCTGAACCTCAAGACCGATCGGCCGACCCTCAACCAGCTGGTGGAAGCCGTGGATGGCCGCCTCGCCGAGCAGAAGTCGCCCATCGCCCTCGAAAACCGCCTCATGGACAAGGTGCGCGGCGACAAGGTCATCTACGTCCCCCGAAACGCCACCCTCCTGAGCGCGCTGGAGTCGCTGGTGGGCCAGTCCTCGGCCACCTGGTACCCGTGGGGCACGAGCATCGTCGTGCTGGCCAAGGAGGATCAGGTCCGCCGGCACCTGGCCCGCACCGTCCCGTCGCTGAACTATCGCCAGGGCCAGGACATCAACCAGGTGCTGCTCGATCTGCAGAACTACGCCGGCGTGCCGTTCGTGTTCCAGCCGGGCGCCGTCCAGCAGATCCCCCCTGAGTCGCGCATGGTCAAGGCATCCTTCGAAAATGTGCCGTTGCAACAGGTGCTGGAGATGGTCGCCGCCTACACCGGCCTGGGCTATGTCATCAAGGACGGGGAGGTTTACATCTGGAACCAGGCGGCCGGCTCCGCGCCCGCAAACCGCGAACCGATCGTCGGCTTCATCCAGCTCGACAACGGCCTGCAGGTGCTGATTCCCCAGTCGATGGTGCCGCCCGACCTGCGCGAATACCTGCGTCACAAGACCCAGCGCCAACTGGACACCATCCGCCAGATGATGCGCCAGGAGGGCTTCACGCCCGCCACGCAACCGGCCGGCGCGCCGCAGAACAGCCCCGACCTGTAGCCTTCACTTGCCGGCGATCGGGCGAATCTTGATGTTGCGGAAGGCCACCTCGTTGCCGTGGTCCTGCAGGCAGATGTGGCCCCTGGCGGCCTTGCCGAACAGCGGCATCTTGCCGAACTTGCTCCTGGCCACGCGCTGGTTCCAATCGTCGCTGCCCTTGACATACTCCACGTACTTCACGCCGTTCATGAAGTGCTCGCACTTCTCGGGGGTGATCACGATCCGCAGCGTGTTCCACTCGCCGGCCGGCCTGGTCGCGTCGATGGGCTTGCCGGTCTTGGGGTCGATGGCCGGTTGGTAGAGCTGATACAGCCAACCCGCCCGCTGCGGATCCTTGCCGGCGGCGTTGTCCAGGATCTGGACCTCCGGGCCCGTCTGCCACGGCGTGGCGCCTTCCTCGGTCACGTGATACATGACGCCGCTGTTGCCGCCGGGGGCGATCTTGTAATCGATCAGCAGCTCGAAACTGTCGTACTGCTCCGTGGTGATGATGTCGCCGGCGCCCTTCTCGGCCCGCGTGAGCGCGCCATCGATGATCTTCCACCCGGCTCCGACGGTCTGCTTCCGGTAGTTCCGCCAGCCCTCGGTGCTCTTGCCGTCAAACAGCAGCTTCCAGCCGGCCTCCTTCTCGGCGGCCGACAGCGTGTTGACCGGCGGAGCATCCTGCGCCCGCAACAGGCCCATCGAAATCACAACCATCACCAGCGCCGCGGCAATCCCATGCAGCTTCATCGCGTTCTCCATTGTGGTGCAGGATTCAGCCTGCACGAATTTCCCTGCGCAGGCTGAAGCCTGCCCTACAAGCACCTACCACCGTCGAGCATGGAAGTTGCATCGCCCGCGGCTAGACTGTTTCGCATCATGCCCACCGAGCGATTCGACGATGTGGCCCTGCGCCTGCACGACAGCGATCATGTGGCGGTCTTGCGCAAGCCCATCATGGCCGGCACGCGACTCGAAGGCGACGGCATCGCCGTAACCGCTGCCGCCGATATCCCCGCCGGGCACAAGATCGCCCTGCTTGCCATCGCCGACGGCCAGCCCGTCCGCAAGTACGGCCACACCATCGGCTTTGCCGCGGGCCCCATTTCTCCCGGTCAGCACGTGCATACGCACAACCTGACCATGAAGGACTTCGGCCGCGACTACGGCTTTGGCCGGGACCTGCGGCCGGTGGACTACTACCCGCCGCAGAAGATGCGCACCTTCAACGGCTACCTGTGCCCCGACGGCCGCGTGGGCACGCGCAACTACATCGCCGTCATCTCCACCGTCAACTGCTCCGCGTCGGTGTCGCAATACGTCGCCCAGCGATTCCGCGGCGAGGACCTCCGCCGCCAATACCCCAACGTGGACGGCGTCTTCGCCATCACCCACAAGACCGGCTGCTGCGTGCAGCCCGGCGAGCCGCTGGCGATGCTCCAGCGGGTGCTGGCGGGCTTCGCTCGCCATCCCAACGTCTTCGGCTACGTGATGATCGGCCTGGGCTGCGAGGGCAACCAGATCGCCGCCATCGAGACCGGCCATCGCCTCAAGGTCCTGCGGCCCGGCGAGCCCCCGCCGGCCTTCATGACCATCCAGGATGTCGGCGGCGTGCGAAAGACCGTGGAAGCCGCGGCTGAGGCCGTCAGCAGGCTCCTGCCCCTGGCCAACGCCGCCCGCCGCACGCCCCAGCCCGTCAGCAGGCTCACGCTGGCGATGCAGTGCGGCGGGTCGGATGCCAACAGCGGCATCACCGCCAACCCGGCCGTCGGCGTGGCTTCCGATGAACTGGTGCGATACGGCGGAACTTCGGTCATCGCCGAGACGCCCGAGGTGTATGGCGCTGAACACCTCCTGACCCGCCGGGCGGTCTCGCCCGAAATCGGCCAGAAGCTCGTGGACCTGATACGCTGGTGGGAACAGCACGCCGCGATGTTCGGCGCGAGCATCGACAACAACCCCACTCCCGGCAACAAGCAAGGCGGACTGACGACCATCTACGAAAAGAGCCTGGGCGCCGTGGCCAAGGGCGGCCAGTCGCCCCTGGCGGCCGTCTATCGCTACGCCGAGCCGATCACCACGCCGGGCTTTGGCCTGATGGACACGCCGGGGTATGACCCGGTCAGCATGACCGGCTTGGTGGCCGGCGGATGCAACATCGGCGTCTTCACCACCGGCCGCGGCAGCGTGTACGGCTGCAAACCCATGCCCACGATCAAGATCGCCACCAGCACCCGGCTGTACCAGCACATGACCGAGGACATGGACTTGAACGCCGGCACCGTCATGGACGGCACGGAAACGGTCCAGCAGGTGGGCATTCGGATCTTCGAGAAGATGATCGCCGTGGCCGGCGGCGAAAAGACAAAGAGCGAAGCCCAGGGCATGGGCGATGAAGAGTTCGCGCCCTGGATGCTCGGGCCGACGCTGTAGCCAAGCCGCAGGGGATGTCACTGATTCCCATTGCCAGCGGCTCGAGTGCTCGCGGGTTCGCCGCCGGCCCCGCCGAGGAAAACACCTGCGGAAGCGGGGAACGGCCCGTCTGTCCGGGCAGATGTTCCTCTGGCATTCAGCCACCCGCTCGGTGATTGTTGGAAAGACGCGGTGATGATCGGCGGCTACGATCGCGGCATGGACGGCATTCGACGACAGCTCCTGGACGACGGCTGGGCTCTGGTGCGCGGCGTGGTGGGCCGCGATGACATTGTCGCCGCCAAGGAACGCCTCCGCGAGATTCTGAGCCATGTTGACTACTACCGACAGCACATCGGCATCATCCGCCAGGTCAAGGACCCTCTCCTGCGCGAACATCCCGACCCGCTGCTGCGGTTCGACTGGATCAATGAGATCACCTTCCGCGATCAGATTCTGTGGGAACGCCTGGCCGCGCATCGGCGACTGGTTGATCTGGCGTGTGCCGTGCTGGACGAGCCCACGGTCTTTACCCTCAACGGCGGGGGCCTGTTCCTCAAGCCGCCCCGGGGCGGCGCAGAGGTGCCCTGGCATCAGGATGTCAGCCCTTTCGTTGACCCGCCCGAGCAGGGGCGCACGACCAATCCCCTGCTGTTCGATTTCTGGCTGGGGCTCGATCCGGCCACCGAGGAAAACGGCTGCCTGCAACTGATCCCCGGATCTCAGCACCATGGCCGTGTTCCCCACCAGGATCGCGGCGGCATCCTGCCGGAACTGGACATCGCCGCCTTCGGCTACACCCAGCGCGATGTCGTCAGCATGCCCATGGATCCGGGCGACGTGCTCGTGTGGCACCAGGACATGTTTCATCACTCGAATCCCAACCGGTCCGATCGGCAGCGCATCGGCGTGGCGAGCATCTACATGGGAGGCTCGCACGAGCAGCAGATCCGCAGCTGGGCCTCGAGGAATCTGCCGGTCAAGGGATGCGACCGCACACGATACGCCGTGGCGATCAACGGCAAGCCCAGACCGCTGGACCTTCCGCTGCCGCCGGCGGGGGGCTGAGGAGAACAACGGCGGCGGGAGCGCGCGGACTGCCACGGATCGCCTTGGGCCGTCCGCGGCCTTGCTGGCGGCATGATCCTGTCGCGAGCGCAGAGCGTGCCTGCGGCCGTTCAGTGAGCCGTCAACACGATCGCGATCAGGTCAATAACGAACAGCAGTACGATCATCGCCTCCAGCAGGACCATCGTGCGATTGGTGCGGTCCTGTTTGAGAATCTGGTACAGGCCGTCAACGGTCCGCAGTTTCTGATCGATCGTTCGATGCCACTGGCCAAGATGGAACCGGTCCGACAGTATCTGATAGATGCGGGCCAGGTGCCAGTCGCCGAAGAACTTGGTGATGTTGAGCAGCTCATCGCTCATCCTTGCCAGGTCGATGCGAAGCTCGCCCAGTTCGCGCAGCACATTGCGTCGCGGCCGGGAACTGGCCCCGCTCACGTCGCGGTAGGCCCGCTCCACCGCACTGTCCAGCAGCCGGTCATACGCCTCCAGCTCGGCCAGCTGCAGGTTGGCCAGCTCCATGATGTAGAGCGTCTCGTCGAAGTTCCGCGGATTGTCGATGATCAGTGCGGCATCCCAATCCGCCACCACCAGGTCGTGGTGGTAGTAGCTGAGGTATCGGCCGGTGGATTCGTCGGCCTCGGTCTCGCTCAACTGCTCCACATTCTGTTCTTGGGTGAGCAGCGCGGCGACCTGCCGGCGGTGCTCCGCGAGCCAGTCCTCGGCGTTGAACCTCCCGCCCTCGGACATCAGCGGCTCGGAGTCGATGCAGAACACCGTGTAGGCCTCCTCCTCGCTGAGGCCCTCGTTGGGGCGGACGTAATACGGCTGAAGCTCCCGGCGGGCGTCTTCCGCCAGCGCCCGGACTTCCTCATACAGCGTGCCGTTGTTGAAGCGCAGGTCGTGGAAGGCCACCAGCTCGGCCAGCTGGTCCACTTCGAAGCCGACGCGGACGATGATGCTGATGGCCCCCACCGGCAGCACCTTGACCGTGCGCTCGACGCGCACCGGACCCAGCGGTCCGATCCGTTCCGTGGGCGGCAATCGCACCATCTGCGGATGATAGAAGAACAGTTGCCGAGGGCTTCGTTTGCCGGAATCGACGACGAACTGCGCGGCCGGCTGGCCGAACAACTCGCGCACAGGTTCCCGCCGCATCTCATAGGCCACGTCAAAGGCGAAGATATAGACGACCTCTCCGCGATACCGGGACCGGTCCCCGCGCGGCCCTGCGACAGCCTGTTGTGCCGGTTGCCCGGTCTGGGGGTTGCTCATCGACTCCACGGTACAGCGCATCGGTCCGTCGTGGAAGCCGGCACGACGCCTACCGAGCCGTTTGCGCTCTGACGGGCGATCCGACCCGGTTGCGGGCGACCGGCGACGGATCGTTCCACCCTTACTCCCGACGAGGGATGAACAGGCGAGCGTTCGGGCGTCCCGCGGGGAAACCCGGATCCGTTCCGGTTGCTTCCATCGCGCTGGCCCCTGTCTTGCGCCAAACGTGCCCTTCGCCCCCGGCACGGAGCGTGGGCTTTCGCGCGGCTGTTGTCCCCCCATCGCCCTTCGGGTATAGTTCTACCCCCTGTCACGACGGGGGTGGTTGCCCTGGACGGCGGGGGTCTTGCTTAGAACCGAGGTGTCTGATGTCCCTGGACCGAAGCCTGAAGGCCGCCAACTCACTGGTGCGGCACCGTAATGTTCTGACTCGCGCCGAGCGGATTGAGAAACTGAAGGATGAGGAGAAGTGGAATGAAGGCAAATCCGTCTTCGGTCTCCCCAAGGTAGCCCACCGCAAGATGGCAGTTGCCGGCAAGCCGGCCAAGGAAGCCGCCGCGGTGCCAGGCGCCGAGGGCGCTGCCGTCGCGGGCGCTCCCGCCGCCGGGGCTGCTCCGGGTGCCGCCGGTGCCAAGCCCGCCGCCGGCGCCAAGGCCGCACCAGCCGCCCCGGCCGCCAAGGCCGCAGCGGCGCCGGCGGCCAAGGCCGCGGCCGCACCAGCCGCCAAGGGGAAGAAGTGATCTCCAAAGGCACGGAGGCACGAAGGCACGGAGGCACGAAGTGAGGAAGATGGCAGGAAGGCGCCAAGTGCCTCCCCCTGTCGTTTCTGCCTACCGCCTACTGCCTGCTGCCTACTGTTTCCCATGCGCTCCCCCGCCGACTTCATCTCGCAGCGATCGCTGGGCGTCGATGCTTCCGGCATCCGCAAGGTCTTTGACTTGGCCGCCAAGCTCAAGGACCCCATCAACCTGTCGATCGGCCAGCCCGACTTTGACGTGCCCGACCCGGCCAAAAACGCGGCCATCGCCGCCATCCGCGCCGGCCGCAACGCCTACACCCCCACCCAGGGCATCGAAACCCTCCGCCAGCGGCTGCGCAAGGACCTGTCGGCCGAATATGGCCGTGATGTGGGCGAGGTGCTGATCACTTCCGGCGTATCCGGCGGGCTGTTCCTGGCGATCCTGGCCACGATCAACCCCGGCGACGAGGCGGTGTTCCTCGACCCGTATTTCGTGATGTACAAGCACCTGCTGACGCTCGCCGGCGGCAGGGCCGTCGCCGTGGACAGCTACCCCGACTTCCGCTTCCACGCCGACCGCGTCGAAAACGCCATCACCCCGCGGACCAAGCTGCTGATGCTCAACTCGCCCAGCAACCCCACCGGGGCGGTGCTCAGCCAGGCGGATGTGGATGCGGCCGTGGCCATCGCCCGCAAGCATGACCTGCTGATCATCTCCGACGAGATCTACGAGCCGTTCTGCTATGACGGCGCGGCCGGCCACATCCCTTCGGCGGCGCGCAGCTACGACCGCACCATCGCGCTGCGGGGCTTCTCCAAGAGCCACGCCATGACCGGCTGGCGCCTGGGCTACGCCGCCGGCCCGGCCGAGATCATCGCCCAGATGACCAAGCTGCAGCAATACACGTTCGTCTGCGCCCCGGCGCCCCTTCAGCACGCGGCCCTGGCCGCCACGGATATCTCCATGGCCCATGCGGCGGCCGCCTACGCGCGCAAGCGCGATCTGGTGTACGGGCGGCTGTCGAAGGTGTTCGAGGTGGTCCGGCCGCAGGGCGCGTTCTACATCTTCCCCAAGGCGCCCGCCGGCATGAGCGGCACGGAGTTTGCCGCCCGCGCGCTGGAGAAGAACGTGCTGATCATCCCCGGCAACGTCTTCAGCGAACGCGACACGCACTTCCGCATCAGTTACGCAACGACCGACGAGAAGCTCGCGTCCGGGTGCGATGTCCTGTGCTCCCTTGCCCGATAGGCGCGTCGCCGCTTTTCCTTTTGGCCCCCCTGCTCTAACCTTCTTGCCATGCAAGTGGTTCGTACGATCGCCGAGTGCCGACGGGCCTGCGCCGCCTATCCGCGGCTGGCGCTGGTCCCGACCATGGGCGCGCTGCACGCGGGGCACCTGTCGCTGGTGGAGCTCGCCCGCAAACATGCCCCGGCCGTCGCCGTCAGCATCTTCGTGAACCCCACCCAGTTCGGGCCGGGCGAGGACCTGGCCCGTTATCCCCGGCCCATCGAACAGGACCTGCGCCACTGCGAGGCCGCCGGGGTGGACCTGGTGTTCCATCCCACCGTCCAGGAGATGTATCCCCCCAATCAGCCGGACATCGTCATCGACCTGCCGGCGCTGACCGGCGTCCTGGAGGGCAAACATCGACCCGGACACTTCAAGGGCGTCTGCCAGGTCGTGGGCAAGCTGTTTCACATCCTTCAGCCGGCGGTGGCCGTCTTCGGCCAGAAGGACTACCAGCAGCTGCTGATCATCGCCGCCATGGTCGAAGCGCTGAACTGGCCGGTCCAGATCGTGCCCGCGCCGACCGTCCGGGAGCCCGACGGCCTGGCCCAGAGCAGTCGCAACCAATACCTCTCCGACGCCGAGCGCAAACGCGCGCTGGCCATCAGCCGGGCCCTGATGCTCGCCGAACAGCAGGTGCGCCAGGGCATCACCCAGACCAACCGCCTGGTCGCGACCATGCAGCGCGTGCTTCTCGACCAGCACCTTCACATCGATTACGTGGCAGCGGTGGACCCGGCAACCCTGCGGCCCGTCGAGGTGGTAACCGGCCCAACCCTTCTGGCAATCGCCGCCCGCGTGGGCTCCGTGCGCCTCATCGACAACATCCTGGTCGGATCAGACATCGGCGCCGGCGGTTGAGGCAACCCCGACAGCCTCCTCCCGCGGCGCCTCCACCTCGGCATGCTTCTTCTTGAGCGTCGGGTCTTCCACTCCGTGCGGCCAGAGGTGAAAGCCGCCGCTGTCCTGCTCGCGGATGGACCACACCCCCCACAGCCACAAGCCGTCGTCCTGGTTGACTCCGTCATATTGAACCAGGTGCCCTCCCAGATACTGCTTGGTCATCAGGCACTGGCCGGTCTTCAGGTCATAGCGGCCCTTGAACGTAAACGGACCCACGCAGTCGCTGCCGCCGCCCTCGACCTGGCCATCGACGAACCTCAGCCACAGACCCCTCATCCACTGCCGGCCGCGGTACAACCGTTGCAGCCAGAACCCCTTCCACGGGCCGGAGGGAAACCGCGGATCGGTCTCGACCCGGTCCTGCCGGATCCGCTGGTCGTCCTTGCGGGCCATGCCAGCACCTCACGCCGCCTCCCGCGCCCAAGCCGGACATTCTCACAGGCTCGGTTTCCTCAGCACCGCGCCGGTATCGGCGCTGGTCACCATGCTGGCATATCTCGCCAGATAGCCGTGGTCGATCTTGGGCGGCGGGCGCTTCCACGCGGCCTGCCGCCTGGCCAGCACCTCATCCGGCACGCACAGCGTCAGTTTCCGCGCGGGTATGTCCACCTCGATGATATCCCCCGGCTCGACCAGCGCGATCGGTCCGCCGGCCGCCGCTTCCGGGCTGACATGCCCCACGCACGCCCCGCGAGTCCCGCCCGAGAACCGCCCGTCGGTGATCAGCGCCACCGACTCCCCCAGCCCCCGGCCCATGATGTTGGCCGTGGGCGCCAGCATCTCCTGCATGCCCGGCCCGCCCCGAGGGCCTTCGTAACGCACCACCACCACGTCGCCCTCCTTGACCTTGCCGTCGAGGATGCCGGCCGCGGCGTCCTCTTCGCTGTGGAAGATCACCGCCGGGCCACGGTGCCGCATCATCTTCGGCACCACGCCCGCCGCCTTCACCACACTGCCTTTGGGCGCCAGGTTCCCGAAGAGCACCGCCAGCCCGCCCTTCTCGCTGTAGGGCCTCTCCAGCGGGCGGATCACCTCCGGGTCCTTCACGGTGGCAGCGGCGATGTTCTCGCCCAGCGTCTTGCCCGTAACCGTGATGCAGTCGGTGTGCAGCACGCCGGGCTTCTGGCTGAGCACCTTCAGAATCGCCGGGATGCCGCCGGCACGGTCCACATCCTCCATGTGATGCACGCCCGCCGGCGAGACCTTGCATAGGTGCGGCACGCGCTCGGCCACCTCGTTGAGCTTCGCCAGGTCGAACGGGCACCCCGCCTCGATCGCCACCGCCAGCGTGTGCAGCACGGTGTTGGTCGATCCGCCCATGGCCATGTCCAGCGCGAAGGCGTTCTCGAACGACCGCTGCGTGAGGATGTCGCGCGGGCGGATGTTCTTCTGCACCAGGTTCACGATCGCCTGCCCGGCCGCCTTGAACAGCGCATCGCGCCCCGGATCCGTCGCCAGGATCGACCCGTTGCCCGGCAGCGCCAGCCCCAGCGCCTCGCACAGGCAGTTCATGCTGTTGGCCGTGAACATGCCCGAACACGACCCGCACGCCGGGCACGCGTGCTGCTCGATCTCCAGGAGTTGTTTCTCGCTCATCACCTTGGCCGACACCCGGCCCACGCCCTCGAAGACCGTGATCAGGTCGATGGCCTGTCCGGTGGACGGCAGCTTGCCGGCCTTCATCGGCCCGCCCGAGACGAACACCGCCGGAATGTTCACCCGCGCCGCAGCCATCATCATCCCCGGCACGATCTTGTCGCAGTTGGGGATGCACACCACGCCGTCAAAGCAGTGGGCCCGCAGCATGGTCTCCACGCAGTCGGCGATCAGTTCGCGCGACGGCAGGCTGTATTTCATGCCCAGGTGGCCCATGGCGATGCCGTCGTCCACGCCGATGGTGTTGAACTCGAACGGAATGCCCCCGGCCGCCCGCACCGCCTCGCGGACCTTTTTGCCCACCACGTCCAGGTGGGCGTGGCCGGGGATGATCTGCACGAACGAGTTGCAGACCGCGATGAACGGCTTGTCGAAATCCGCCTCGGACTGGATGACCCCGGTGGCCCGCAACAGGCTGCGGTGCGGTGCACGGATCATGCCTTTCTTGATGGTATCGCTGATGGCCATGGTCGATGGTGCTTCCGTTGGATTCCCGCCGGGGATACTAGCAGCATCGCCCGGCTATTTCGAGGGCCCCGCCGGCGATCCATCCCCGTCCGGCACGGTCGCATGGCCTCTGTACGCACAGCGTTTCAGCCCGGCGTCGGGAGAGCCCGCCCAGATTGTGCTGAATCGTCCGCCATGCCCATGCGCCTCAGCCAGCGGAAATGCGAAGCCAGCGCCGACAGGAAGCCGCGGTGAGCGTTGTACGGCAGCCCAAATCCGTCGCAGGCCTCCTCCACCAGCGGGGACAGGGCACGATAGTGCACATGGCAGATTCCGCTGAGCAGGTGATGCTCCACCTGGAAGTTCAGCCCGCCGATCAGCCACGACAGCACCGGGTTGCTTCGGCCGAAGTCGGCCGTCGTTCGCAGCTGGTGCACGGCCCAGTTGCTCTCCATGCGACCCGTGTCGTCCGGTTGGGGGAACTGCGCTGCCTCCACGCAATGAGCCAGCTGAAAGACCACTCCCAGCGTCACGCCGCAGACGAACGAGGCCAGCACGTACATGCTCGCCACCGCCCAGAACGGATGCAGCAACGAGGGAATCACCAGCGCCAGCGAGAAAAACAGCACCTTGCCGGTGATGAACACGGCCAGCTCCGTGCCGCGCGGCCGCGGGATGCGCTTCTGGCCGATCCGCCCGACCGCGACGTTGTAGAAGTCGTCGAAAAGCTGCCACTTGATCGTCAGGAAACCATACAGAAACCAAAGGTAGATGTGCTGCAGGCGGTGAAACCACAGCCGCCGCTGCTGCGGGGAAAGCCGCCCCAGGAAACCCACATCGATATCGTCGTCGTGGCCGGCGATGTTGGTGTAGGTGTGGTGCATCGAGTTGTGCTTCCAGTCCCAGATGTAGGAACTGCCGCCCACCAGGTCCAACGTCCGGGCCATCATGCGGTTGACCCATCCGTGCCGCGAATAGGCCCGGTGCCCCGCATCGTGCTGAATGTTCAGGCCCACGGCCGCCATGGCCAGCCCCAGCAGCACTGCCAGCGGCACGGCCAGCCACCAGGCGCTGACGACGAACACCAACAGCCCATAGGCACCTGCGCACGTGCCCAGCACGACGGCCGTCTTGAAATACATCGCAGGGCAATCGCGCGGGCAGCGGCCCGTCTTGGCGAAATAGGCATCCACGCGTCGGCGCAGTTCGGCCAGGAACCGGTCGCCACCGCCGAACTTCAACGGCGGCGAACCTTCGGACGGGGCAGAAGACGGCGATGGCAAGGAGGCGACGGCGGCGTGGGGCTGCTTCATCTGCCCCCATTATAGGCCGACAATTGACCCCTGCCCCCGACCCCGCTAGATTTCCCTCAGGCCGCCTCGCAGGAGTGGCGGAATTGGCAGACGCGCAGGACTTAGGATCCTGTACCGAAAGGTGTAGGGGTTCGACTCCCCTCTCCTGCATTGCCACCCGGGAACCGCTTTCATGAAGATCCGACTTTATCCCCTCGGTTTCGCGCTGCTGGTGCTTGTGGTCATCCTGTCAGGCACTCGCCCCGCGGCCGCTGATTCGATCATCCTTTCGGGCAATCTGGAGTTGTCCAACGTGCGGATCAAGGAGCTCCGCGGAGATACGCTGATCTATGACGCCGGCGGCCGGGAAACCAGCCGCCCCATCGACCGTATCGTCCGCATCAAGCTGGCCGAGGACCCGGCCTTCACGGCCGCCGAGGAGGACTTTTCCAAAGGCAACTGGGCCAAGGCTGCCGAGGGGTATCAGCGTTCGATCCGCACCTCGCGGCAACCGTGGGTCAAGAAATGGGCCGGCGTCCGCCTGCTCGAGGCCGCCAACAAGAGCGGCCGTTTCGACGCTGCGGTGGATGCGTTCCTGGCGATGGCGGCAACCGACCCGGCGTCGGTGGCGCATATCAACCTGACGATGCCGGCCGCGTCCTCGCCCCTGCTGCCCGACGCCATCGCCAAGGTCAACCAGGCCCTGGCCCGCCCGGCAAGCGCCGAGCACCGCAAGGTCCTGCTCGGGCTGAAGATGCAACTCGGCATAGCCAAACAGGACCAGAAGGTCGCTGATGAAGCCCTGGCCGACCTGGAAAAGATCGCCCCGGACGACCCGCTGGTGAAGCAGGCCGCTCTGATCCGCAAGTGGGGCGCGATTCGCGCTTCGGTCAAGGCCGGCGAGCACAAGAAGGTCATCGAGCTGATCGAGGCGATGGCACCGGAGATCCGTGAACCCGATCAGCTCACCGAGGCATTGATGCTGCTGGCGGATGCCTGCGCCGCCCTGGCGTCAACCCGGGAACAGTGGATGGACGCGGCCCTGGCCTACATGCGCCTGTCGGCCGATTTCCCCAACACCGCCGCCGCCGGAGATGCGCTGCTGAAGACCGCGGCGATCCACGAAAAGCACCTGGCCGATGCCGCGGCTGCCGCGTCGCTGTACCGCCAGGTCGCCCAGGAGTTCAAGGGCCAGCCGGCCGGCCAGGCCGCCACCCGCGAGCTTGAGCGAATCCGCTCCGGCGGAAGGTGACCTCTGTCGCGCACGCCCTTGGTCCGTTATGATTCGCCGCTCTGCGTAAGGGCCCCTTGCCGGGAGTCTCGATGGCCTCGTTCATGCGGAAGTACAACAAGCGGATTCTCGCCGTCCTGGGCGTGTTTCTGATGGTCTCGTTCCTGATCGGTTCGTTCCTTCCGGGCGGAAGCAGGCGCGGCGCCAACCCCGTGCAGGCCCGCGTCGGCGACACCGAGCTGCGCCTCGGCGACTTCCAGCGGGCCGCGGCCGAGTGGGAAGTGCTCACCCGTCAGATCATCATCAACGTGCCGCTCGTCACGCCGGGCGGACGCAGGACCTTTGGCGTGCCCGTGGCAACCTGGGAACTGGCCGCCCGAGGCCAGGCCCTGGACGCCGATGCTCTGGGCCGGATCATCCAGCTCACCGGCCAGGTCCCGCCGTCGCTGGAGATGGCGGCGCAGGTGGTCTCGCAAATCACCCCCGAAGCGTACCTGCTGCTGCTGACCGAGGCCAAACGCATGGGCGTCACGGTAAGCGAAGACCGTTACCGCGAGGTCATGTCCAAGCTCCCCCCCGCTCCCAACGCCGATCGCCGGGAGCTGTGGCGCCAGGCCGTGTACAACTATCTCCTGGTCCTGGAGGTCTTCAACCGCGTCGCCGACACCGTGAAGGTCAGCCAGCCCATGCGCGTGCATGAGATCGCCGCACGATTCCAGCAGATCTCCGTGAAACTGGTCGAGTTTCCCGTGGACAGGTTCCTGGACCGCGTCGAGGCGCCTACCACGCAGCAGGTCGAGGAGCACTTCCGCCTGTATGCCGACAAAACGCCCGACCCCGACGCCCCCACGCTCACCTTCGGCTACCTTGTGCCCAACCGCGTGAAGCTCCAGTTCATCGCCATCCCGCGGTCCGCCGTGCGCCAGCAGATCACCGTCAAGGACACCGACGTTTACCGCTTCTATCGCGACAACCCGCGGTTGTTCTCGGCGACTGCGCCGGCAACCCAGCCCGCCGCCGGCCCGGCCACGCAATGGGCCGCGACCGCCCCGGCCATTGCCCCGACCACCCGCCCCTTCGAGCAGGTCGCCGACGAAATCCGCAACCGCCTCATCGACGAAGAGACCAACCGCCGCATGGCCGACATCGAGCGGCTGGTTTCCTCCACCCTCCGCAACGACTACACCGCCTGGAAGGCCGAGCTGGCAAAACAGGCCCCCACGACAGGCCCGACCACAGCCCCTTCGAGCCTCGGCGAGCCATACGACACCTACGAGTACCTCCAGAAGCTCTCGGCGCTGGTGCAGCAGAAGCACAACGTCCTGCCCACCGCCGCAAACCTCAGCAGCTTCATGTCCGCGCGCGATCTGCAGCAGGCGATCGTCGGCCTGGGCGACGCCTTCGGACGCACGCGCGACGGGTTCGTGCGTTTTCACGACTATGCCACCAACTGGGTGCGCCCGCTCATGACCGAACAGCAACAGCGGCGCGCCCAGCAGCTGGGCATCGAGACCCTCTCGCTGTGGGAACCCGGCATCCCGATGACCGACAACAGCGGCAACCTCTATCTGTTCCGCATCACCGAGGTCTCGCCGGCACATCCGCCGGCCAGCCTCGCGGACGTGCGACCCCGTGTGGAGAAGGACCTTCGCCTGAAAGCCGCCTACGAGAAGGCGATGGCCGCCGCCAACGCGCTGGTCGAGTCGGTCCGCGGAAGGGACCTGGAAGCCGCCGCGGCCGAAACGCCGGGTCTGCAGGTGATCACCACCGGACGCTTCTCCAGCCGCCAGGACGCCCAGGTCACGGGATATGAACTGGACCCGAAATCACGCCTGGCCTTCCTGAACGGCGCCTTTGGCCTGCTGCGGACGCGGATGAAAACCGGCGAGCAGCACCCCGTCGGCGTGGTCGAACTGCCGGCGCCTCGGCGCGTGCTGGTCATGCAGTTGCACGAGCTGGAGCCCGCCCGCAAGGGCGAGCTGTTCGACCAGGAGACGGCCTACATCGGAGTGGAACTTCAGGCGCGGATCGTCCAGGAGCTGATGCGCCAGTGGTTTGAGGTCCGGCAGATCTTCAGCCGCATGAACTATCAGCCCCGGGGCTCCCACGGCTGACGGCAGCCGGGAGAAGGGCATCGGCCCGGCCTGCGTCCGGCGCAGGCTCTGTGCCGCCCTGGAAGCGATCGGCAGATGGGCGTGAACCTGGTCATCGGACGCAGCGGCACCGGCAAGACCGAGCACTGCCTGCGGGAAATCCTGCGCCAGCTCCAGGACGACCCCCTGGGCCCGCCCATTCACTGGATCGTCCCCGACCAGGCCACTTTCGTGCTGGAGCGCCGCCTGATGGCCGCCAGCCCTCGCGGCGGGTTCTCACGCTGCCGCATCGTCTCCTTTGAGCTGCTGGCGCAGGATATCCTGTCCCAGGCCGGCGGCGCCGCCGTGCCCCAGGTGACAGCGCTGGGCCGGCAGATGATCCTCGGCCACCTGCTGCGTCAGTTCCGCGGCGAGCTGCGATTCTTCGACCGCGTGGTTCAGCATGCCTCGCTGGCCTCGTGCCTCGACACCGCCCTGGCTGAACTGGAGCGCGGCGGCGCCACTCCCGACCAGCTGCAAAGCGCCATCGACGGCCTCTTGAGGCAAAGCGACGCCGACGCCCAGGCTCTGGCCGATAAGCTCCACGACCTGCACCTGCTCTATTGCGCCTACGGCAACTACCTGGGCCAGGAACGTCTGGACCCGGGGCGGCGCATGCGCCAGGTGCTCGACTGCCTGGCCGGTGGACGGTGGAGTTCGGCCGGCCCCATTTACGTCGATGGCTTTTTCACCTTCACGCCGTGGGAGCGACGGCTCCTGGCGGGGCTGGCCAAGGCCTGTCCCCAGTTGACCCTCACGCTGCTGATCGACCCGGACAGCCCGGCGCTGGACGTGTCCGGGGCGCCGCCCGATGAGCTGGGATGTTTCCACCGCGTGGAACGCGCCTGGCGCAGGCTTCGGGAGGTCTTCCTCGCCCAGGGCGTCGCCATCCACAGCCCGCTTCGGCTGCGCCAACAGCATCGTCTGGCCGCGCCGAGCCTGGCGCACATCGAGCAGAACTTCGCCGCCGCCGGCCCGCCATCCCAGGTCCGGGCGGAGGAGATCCTGGCCGTCGAGGCCCCCGATCGCCGCGCCGAGGTCGATGCCGCGGCCCGCTACATCCGCGACCTGCTGAGCCGGGGGCTGCGGCTTCGCGAGATCCTTCTGCTGGTGCGCGACCTGGACGACTACCGCGACCTGATCGCGGCCAGTTTCGCCGAGCACGGCATCCGCTTCTTCGCCGACCGACGCCGCTCGATGGCGCATCATCCCCTGCTGCAACTGCTCCGCAGCGCTTTGGCTGTCGCCCAACAACGCTGGCCGCGAAGGGCCGTGCTGGCGATCGCCCGAAGCGGCCTGGCCGGCCTGACGTTCGACGAGGCGGACCGGCTGGAAAACTACATCCTCGCCCACCGCATCGACGGCGAGGAGCTCTGGACGCAAGCGGCCCCCTGGCAGTTCAGCTCCGCCAGCGAAACGCCCCCGGATGAGCAGCAGGTCGATCCCCTCCGTCGGCGCATCGCCGACAACCTCCTGCCCTTCGTCAGCGCCATGCGATCCGCCGGCCCGCAACCCCTGCGAAATCTGGCCGCGGCGGTGTTCGACCTGCTGGACCGCCTGGATGTGCGCGGCACGCTGGCGCAGTGGATCGACTCGGCGCGAGCGGCCGGCCAGCACGAACAGGCCGACGAACACGAACAGGTCTGGACCCAGCTGACCGACCTCTTTGAGCAGATGGTGGATCTCCTGGGCGACGAGGCCGTCCTGGCTGCGGACTTCGCCCAGATCGTCGAGACGGGACTGGAGGGATTCACGCTGGCGCTTGCGCCGGCGACGCTGGACGAGGTGCTCGTCGGCCAGGTGGACCGCACACGCCCCCCGGAGGTCCGCGCCTGCCTTGTGCTGGGGCTCAATGAGGGCTCGTTCCCCCGCTCCCAGCACGACGCGGCGGTTCTGACCGACGCCGAGCGACTCCGCCTGGCCCAGGTCCGCATCGAACTGGACGACGGCAGCGAGCGAAGGCTGCTGGATGAGGATCTGCTGGCGTACTACGCGTTCACCCGCGCATCGCAGCACCTGTACCTGAGCCGGCCCCTGGCCGACGACGCCGGACGTAAACTCGGCCCCTCGCCGTATTGGCTGCGCATGCTCGAGATCCTCCCGCAACTGCGGCCCGGGCAGGTGCCCCAGGACACGCGACTGTCGCCGGCACACCTCGGCACGCCCTCGCAACTGGTCGGGGCCGTCCTGCACTGGGCCCGCGAGGGACGCCTCGAAGCCGATTGCCCCTGGCCGTCGGTGTATCAGTATCTTGTCCGCTGCGCCGACGAGCCCACCCCCCTGGCGGGCCTGTGCCGCCGCGCGTGGCAGGCTCTGTCCTATCGCAACGAGGCCGTCCTCGCCCGCGATCTGGCTTCGCGGCTCTTTGCCGCTCCACTGGCGGTGAGCGTCTCGCAACTGGAAACCATGGCCGCCTGCCCGTTCAAGCACTTCATCCGTTACGGCCTGCGGCCGGTTCAGCGCCCGGATCCCGATCCAACCGCCCTGGACATAGACAGCGCCTTCACCCAGGCCCTCGGCCAGATCGGTGCGGAACTGGTGCGGGCCCCGGACGGTTACCGCGGCCTGTCGCCCCAACGTGCCCGGCAACTGGCCCGGCACAGCGCCGGCGCCATCGCTCAGGTCCTGCGGGATCAGATCCTGCTTTCCAGCGGCCGCAATCGGCACCTCCTGCAATACATCCAGCAGTCGCTGGAGCAGGCGCTCAACCGCCAGGCCGCCGTCGCCCATCGCGGCATGCTCCGCCCGGCCTATGCATCGCTGGCTTTCGGCCGCCGCCACCGCGTCGGGCCGGCAACGATCGACACCCCTGCCGGGCCGATCCTCCTCGAGGGCCGCATCGACCGCGTGGACCTCTCCCAGGACGGCAGCGCCTTTGCCGTCTTCGACTACCGCCTCGATGACCGGCGTTTCGACGCCACGCGCGTGTACCATGGCCTGGCCCTGCAACTGGTCTCCGGACTGCTGATCATGCAACTCCACGGGCGCGAACTGACCGGCCGAGATCTGGCGCCGGCCGCTGCGCTCTATGTGCGCCTGCTGGAACCGCTTCAGCGGGTCGCCCACCCCTCCGAGGCGCCGGACCCTTCCGACCCGGCCTTCCATCTTCGCGCCCGCCTGCGCGGATTGGTTTCCTCCGACCGAGTCAACATCCTGGATACCCAACTGGCATCCGGCGCACCGAGTTTCCTGGCCGTGCAAGTCAACAAGGACGGCACGCTTTCGCGCCACAGATCCGACCTGGCCGACCCGCATCAGCTCCGGGCCCTGCTGGATCACGCTCGGCGGCGCGTCGCCGAACTGGGCCGGCGCATTCTGGAGGGCGAAATCGCGGTCCGGCCCTATCGCATCGGGACCGAATCGGCCTGTGCGCGGTGTTCGTATCGCGCCATCTGCCGTTTCGAACCGCGCCTCAACCGATACAACGTTCTGACCGTCGTGGACCGCGATCAGGTGCTCTCCGACCCGTCTGAGGAGACCCCCGATGAGCGCTGAGCGACTTCGCTGGACCGACCGGCAACTGCAGGCGATCCGCACCGTGGACCGCAACGTGCTGGTCTCGGCGGCCGCCGGATCCGGCAAGACCTCGGTCCTCGCCGAGCGGTGCGTCTATCTGCTGTGCGATGCCCCCCGGCGATGTTCGGCCCACGAGCTGCTGGTGGTAACCTTCGGAGAGGAGGCGGCGGCCGAGATGCGATCTCGCATCGAGCAGGCCCTCCGCAAGCGCGCCGCGGCCGGCGATGACCCGCACATCCGCAGGCAGGCCGCGCTGATCGAGCACGCCGAGATCAGCACCCTCCACAGTTTCTGCAATCGGCTTCTGCGGCGGCACTTCCACCGCCTGGGCCTGGACCCCTCCAGCCGCATCCTGGACGGGGACGAGGCGCGGCTGATCCAGGCCCAGGTCGCGCGTGAGCTGTTCGATGAGCAGTACGACCGCCCGCAGCCGGAGCCCTTCCTAGAGCTCATCGACGCCTATGGCAACGGCCGCGACCGCGAACTCATCCAGCGGGTCGTCGCCGCGCACCGGACGCTCTGCAGCGTGGTGGACCCGGACGCGTGGCGGGCCCAGGCGCTGCTTCGCATCGAACAGGCCGCATCGCTGCCCCTGGAGCAGTCTCCGCTCGGCCGCGACTATCTGGCGGCCGTCGCCGAGGATCTGGACGACCTCGCCCGGACGTGCCGGCGCTCGGCCGACGCCATCGCCGCGCTGGGCGACTTCGCCGGTTACGTCGGCGTGTTGCGAGACCTGGCCTCTCAGGTGGAATCGTGGAAGGAGGCGCTGGCCACCGCGGGCTACGACCGCTGCGCCCAACTGGCCAAGGCCTTCCAGAAGGGCCGCGCGCCCACCGTGCGCAGCAACGTGCCCAACCGCGAGGCGGCCAGGGCCTTGTTCGACTCGGCCCGCACGCTGGTCCAGCAGTTGGCCGAGCAGGGGATGGTCTTCACCTCCGAAGAGCTGCGCGACGGTCTGCGCCGCATCGCCCCCCATGCACGGGAACTGCTGTGGCTGGTGGGCGAGTTCGGCCGGCGCTATCGCGCCCGCAAGGATCAGTTGCGCGCCTGGGACTACGCCGACCTGGAGCGCTATGCGTTGAGGCTGCTGCAAGGGGAGCCGACCCCCTCATCTCCCTCGCCCGTGGCCCTCGCCTGCCGAAGACAGTACGCCCACGTGCTGGTCGATGAGTACCAGGACATCAACGAGGTGCAGGATGCGATCCTGACGCTCATCAGCCGCGACGGACCGGCCGGCTCTCCCGAAGCCGGCAACCTGTTCTGCGTCGGCGATGTCAAGCAAAGCATCTACCGCTTCCGCCTCGCCGAGCCCTCGCGGTTCCTCGCCCGCCAGCAGCGCCTCCGCCCCGGCGGGCCGGCCGGCAGCGTCGTGGACCTGCCCGACAACTTCCGCAGCCGCAAGCCCCTGCTGGACTGCCTCAACGCCCTCTTCCAGCGCCTGATGACCCGCGCCGCCGTGGACATCGAGTACGACGACACCCATCGCTTCAATGCCTTGGCCAAGTACCCCTCCTCCGACGCCCCGGGGTGCTTCGCCGGCGGCCCCATCGAGCTTCACCTTCTGCCCGACCGCATGCCGGATCAGGCCCCGCAGCCCGACTCGGACGAAAGCAGCGACCTCGACGCCGACCGCACCGTCCGCCAAGCCACCCTCACGGCCCGCCTGATCCGCCGCCTGCTTGGACACGACGGCTCCCCTCGCCGAACCATCGCCCAGCGCGTCGGCGACGACCTGGTGCTTCGCCCCATCGAGCATCGGGACATCGTGATCCTCCTCCGCACCGTCGCCTTCCAGGCCCAGCAATACGCCCAGGTGCTGGCCGACTGGAACCTCCCCGTCCACAACGACAGCGGCGGCGGCTTCCTCGACGCCGTGGAGATCCGCGACATGCTCTGCCTCCTGTCGCTGCTGGACAACCGCCGGCAGGACCTCCCCATGGCCGCCGTGCTGCGCAACCCCGTCTTCGGCCTGCCCCGCCCGGAAGATGCCCTGGCCCGCATCCGCCTGGCCTGCCGCGATGCGCCCGACGCACCGCCCTTGCATCTGGCCGTCTCACGTTACGCCTCGGAACACGACGACGACCTGGCCCATCGCCTCCGCGCCATCCTCGCCGCTCTGGACGACTGGCGCATCGTCGCCCAGCGGCGGCCCGTCGCGGATCTGATCTGGTCCATCTACCAGAGCACCGGCTTCCTCACCTTCTGCGCCGCTCTGGCCGACGGCCGGCAACGCCAGGCCAATCTCATCCATCTCTATGACCGCGCCCGCCAGTACAGCGCCTTTGCGCGCCACGGGCTGGCGGGATTCCTCGAGTTTTTGGCCAGCCTCGGCGAGGAAGCCGACATCGCCCAGGCTTCTCCCGTTACCGCCGCCGGCGATGCCGTGCGCATCATGAGCATCCATCGCGCCAAGGGCCTGGAGTTTCCCGTGGTCTTCGTCCCGGACATCGGCAAACGCATCAACCTGGCCGACTGCCAGGGAGATATCCTCCTGGACCGTCAGGCCGGCCTGGGACTCGCCGTCGCCGACCCGCAGCGCCGCGTGCGCTATCCGTCCCTGGCGTCTCAACTGGTCGAGCGCCGCATCCGCCAGCAGACCCTGGCCGAGGAGATGCGAGTGCTCTATGTCGCCATGACCCGCGCCCGCGAGCACCTGGTTCTGGTGGGAAGCTGCTCCGAGGCCCGACTCCAGGGGTGGATGCAGACCTGGGCCTCGCACCGCGCCCCCCTTCCCCGCGATGCGATCCTCTCGGCCAGCACCATGCTGGACTGGATCGGGCCCGCCGCAGCCACCCTGGAAGACCCAGCCGCCACGATCCGCATCGAGCGATACACCGCTGACGACGTGCGCAGCTGGACCCCGCCGGCGCCGCCGGCCGAAGATGCCGCATGGCGGCGCGACCTGGCCGACTTCAAGCCCCTTTCCCCGCCGCCGCCCGAGCCTCCACCCGCACAGGATCTGATCCGCCGGCTGTCCTGGACCTATCCGCACGATGCGTTCACGAAGATCCAGGCCGCCGTTTCCGTCACCTCGCTTGCCAAACCGCCGCCGGCGCCCTCCGCTGCGGCCCCGCGAGATGCCTCATCGCTCGCTCGCCTGCTGCCCGATCCGGCCTTCCGCACTGCACGGGCCCTCTCGGCAGCCGACCGCGGCACGGCCACGCACCTGTTCCTGGAGAAGCTGGATTTCTCGCGGCCGTGCACGCGAGGCGATCTGCTGGCACAGGTCGAGTCGCTGGTCGCCATGAAACTGGCCACACGCCAGCAGGCTCAGGCCATCGACCTGGAAACGGTGCTGTGGTTCTTGTCCACTCCCGTCGGCCGGCAGATGCGGCGGCACGCCGCGGCGCTGCTGCGAGAGGTGCCCTTTTACCTGGCGATCCCGCCGATGCTGCCTGCGCCGGACAGCGACGACCCGCTGGACCGCGTCATGCTGCGCGGGCGGATCGATGCGCTGGTGCCCGACGACGACGGCTACGCGATCGTGGACTACAAGACCGACAACGTCAGCGGCCCGGGCGTGGCGGCTCGCATCCAGCAGTACCGCCCTCAGGTACTGCACTACTGCCAGGCCGTCGAGCGCATCACCGGCCGGCCCGTCCGCGCTGCGCACCTGGTGTTCCTCACCCCGCGCGCCATCCACACCGAGCCGGGCGGCCAAACGCCCCCTCCGCTGACTCCAGGCCACTGACCCCCGGGGCACTAAATGTCGAAGTACATGCAGAACTCGTACGGATGCGGGCGAACCCGTACCGCGTCGATCTCGTTCTCGCGCTTGTACTTCATCCAGTAATGGATCACGTCGGCCGTGAACACATCGCCCTTGAGCAGGAACTCGTGGTCCTGTTCCAAAGCGTCCAGCGCCTCCTCCAGCGACGCCGGAGCCGATCCGATCTGCTCGTACTCTTCGGGCGAGAGCTTGTAGATGTCCTTGTCCAGCGGATCTCCGGGGTGGATCTTGTTCTCGATGCCGTCGATCGCCGCCATCGTCATCGCGCTGAACGCCAGGTAGGGGTTGCACGACGAATCCGGGCAGCGGAACTCGATGCGCTTGGTCTTGGGGTTCTCGCTGTACATGGGGATGCGGATGGCCGCCGAGCGGTTGCGCGAGGAGTACACCAGATTCACCGGCGCCTCGTATCCCGGCACCAGCCGCTTGTAACTGTTGGTCGTCGGGTTGCACAGCGCGCACAGCGCGCGGGCGTGCTTCAGCAGCCCGCCGATCGCCCACAGGCCCATGTCGCTCAGGCCCGCGTACTTGTTGCCCGCAAACAGCGGCTTGCTGCCCTTCCACAGCGAGAAATGCACGTGCATCCCGCTGCCGTTGTCCTGGAACAGCGGCTTGGGCATGAACGTCACCACCTTGCCGTGCCGGGCGGCCACGTTCTTGCAGACGTACTTGTACATCATCACGTTGTCGGCCATCGTCAGCAGGTCCTGGTAGCGCATGTCGATCTCGCACTGACCTCCGGTGGCCACCTCGTGGTGGTGCGCCTCGACGGGGATGCCCAGCTCGATCAGCGTCGCCACCATCTCGCTGCGGATGTTCTGCATGGTGTCCATCGGCGGCGTCGGGAAGTATCCTTCCTTCAAGCGCACCTTGTAACCCAGGTTGGACTCGTCCTCCTCGCCCCGGCCCCAGATCCCCTCGCGGCTTCCCACGTAGTACTTGCCGTAGTTGATCCCCTGGTCGTACCAGGCGTAGTCGAAGATGAAGAACTCCAGTTCCGGCCCGAAATACGCCGTGTCGGCGATGCGGCTCCTGTGCAGGTACTCGACGGTCTTGCGGGCCACCGAACGCGGGTCGCGCGAATACGCCTTCTTGGTGATCGGGTCCCGCACATCGCAGATCAGCGACAGCGTCGTGTGCTGGAGAAACGGATCGAGCCGGGCCGTCGCCGGCACCGGGATCAGCAGCATGTCCGATTCGTTGATGGCCTGCCAGCCGCGGATCGAGCTGCCATCAAAGCCAAAACCATTCTCAAAGCTCTCCAGCGTCAGCTCGTTGACCGGCGCTGTGGTGTGCTGCCACAGACCCGGGAAATCCATGAACCTCAGATCCACGAACTGCACGTTCCGGTCCTTGCACAGCTTGAGCACTTCTCGGGGCGTCATGGCACCTGGCCTCCTTACGGTTAAGGCTCGCACGATTGGTTGATCTCAGACGTCATCCTAAACCTGCGCACCGCCCAAGGCAAAGGATCGCATCCCTCCGCCTCTCTCCGAACCGTCGCCGAGCAGGCTGCCCGCCATCGGGCCGGGCCATGCCTGTCTTGTGCGGTCTTTCGCTTCGCCCCGGACCCTGGATGTGGTACACTATTGGTTGTCCGGCAATCAATCCGCAAGCCGGGAGGGTCCAATGGCTCTACCGCTCTGGCTTGGCCGTCGTGCCGTTCTCGCCGCCGTTCTGGCCGCCGCGGCTCCGGCCGCCGCGCAGCTGGTCATCGACGAGGACTTCACCGATTCGGCCTTCAACAACTACAACGCCGGCGCCGGCGGCACCAACTGGTCCATGTACGGCCCGGGCACGGCATTCCGCGCCCCCAATGCCCGCCCCTTTGCGTCGGCCCTCAGCAACCGGGTGGCGGCCGGCGGAGCCGCTTTCGCCGACGGCGCCCGCTGGCGCATCTGGAACGACGCCAACAACGACGGCATCGTGCAGGCAGCGGAGCTGCAGAAGTTCCTGGTCAGCAAGACCGACGACGTCGTGATCCTCAAGTTCACCGCCTTCTCCGACATCGCCCGCACCAGCTCGGTGTATCACAACGTCGAGGTGGCCATGCTGGAGAACGTGGACGACCCGGCCTATCAGGGCGACCCTCACTACGGCCACGACCTGTCCTTCGAGGCCGCCAACGTCTTCACCACCAGCACCAGCGACCAGGTGCAATTGTTGCCCAACGTCGAGAACGTGGAGAACCGCGTCACCGCCGTGCGCAACGCACACCATGCCGGCGCCGCCAACTCCACCACGCTCGGCACCGATTACGACAACCTGGTGCTGTTCCGCCCCCGCCCGGGAACCGGCACCACCAACATCGAGCAATGGGGCGAGAACCTGGCCGGCGACTACAACGTCGCCAAGGAGATGAAAAGCGATCTGGACCCCAACAACCCCTACGCGGTTTTCAACTCCATCCAGATCACGCTCATGCGCGGCAATACCTACACCACCGGCAACACCTTCAAGACCGGCGTAACGCTGGCCGACGCCCAGATCGGCATCACCTACGTCCAGGTCGGCATCACCAAGAACACCGATTTCAACCTCGACTACGCCAACGACATCGAGGACTATTTCGCGCTGGCCGCGGGATGGGGCACGGGCGGCCGGACCATGCTCAAGGGCGATGCCAACAACGACGGCAACGCCGACGCCACCGACCTGAACATGCTCAAGAACAACTGGGGCGTCGGCTCGGCCGTGGACGTGCGGCGATACGCCGCCGACACCCCCGTCCGCACCCCCGATGACACCCTGATCGCCGAGGTCAACCGCGACACCGGCCGCATCCGACTGGTCGGCAAGAACGGCACTTCGGTACCCCTCATCGGCTACAAACTCGCCTCGGCCGGTGGGGCCCTGGTGGCCGGCGCCGCCGACAACATCTGGGATGCCACGCACAACGCCGTGCCCCTGCACCGCTCCACGGCCGGCGAAATCAGCGATTTTGACCTCACCGGCGGCACCTACACGGCCCACACGCTGGGCTATGCCTACGACCCGGCCACGTACCTGGCCGACCTGGTCCTCACCTGGCAATCGGCGCTGGGCCAGACGACCCGCACCGGCGGCGTAACCTACCTCACCGCCCCCACCTGGGCCGTCAACAGCGATGGCCTCTGGTCCAACCCCGGCAACTGGACCGGCGGCGTCCCCAACGCCGTCGGCCAGGCCGCCACGCTGGGCGGCGTTATCACCACCGGCCGCGCGGTAACGGTGGACGCGCCCGTAACCGTGATGAACCTGATCCTCGACAACAACAATAGCTACACCGTCGCCGGCGCATCCACCCTCACGCTCGACGGCGGCTCGGCCGGCGCCAGGCTCATCGTCCGCAACCTCAACGGCAACGGCGCGCACACGATCAGCGCACCGCTGGCCCTGGCCGACAACCTGACCATCACGCAGAACTCATCGGGCGTGCTTGTCCTGTCCGGCCCCCTGGCCAATGCCTCGGGCAAGGCCATCGCCAAGCTGGGCCCCGGCTCGCTCCAACTCACCGGCCCGCAGACCCACGGCACAGGCGCCTCGCTGACAGTCCATCAGGGCCAGGTCCACCTGGGAACCGACGCGGGCGTCGCCGCCACGCCCGGCGCGGCGGCCACGGCCAACCTGACACTGATCGTCAGCGGCGGCGCTGCCGTCTTGAGCGTCAATCAGAACCTGCGGTCGGTTGTGTCGAGCGCCGCCGGCGGCGTGGACCTGGCCGGCCGGTCCCTGCGAATCTACGACACGACCACGGAAGTCTCGCTCAACGCCCAAGCCGGCGGCGGCCTGATCATCGACACCACAGCGCCCGGCTATGCCGCCATCGGCGTCGCCAGCAGGCTCGACGCCCACGGCGACCCGTCGCTGCTGGTGCGGGCCACCCGGCCGGGCGATGCCGACCTGGACGGCATGGTCAACTTCGCCGACCTGCTGATGCTGTCGCAGAACTACAACGCCTCTGGCCGCACCTGGGACCAGGGCGATTCCAACTACGACGGCACCGTCAACTTCGCGGACCTGCTGGCGCTGTCACAGAACTACAACCTGGGCTACCCGTCGCCCGAAGCCGCGGCAGTCCCGGAACCGGCCGCCGCGGCCCTGCTTGCGCTGGCCGGGGCGGTGCTGGCAAGACGGCGGCGATGATCAAAACAAACCGGGCTGCGTTGGCCGCGGCTGGCCTGCCGGCTCGATGCACTGCGGCGTGTCATTCCGCGGGCTGTTGACCGCACGCGATACCGAATACGCCTCCATCTGATCGGCCCGGCAGGGCACAAGCAGTTCCTGCATATCCCGCGCATCGGCTTCGCCCGGCGTCAGCCACCGTCGGCACGACTCGTCATCGGCTAGGATCACCGGCATCCGGTCGTGGATCGACTCCAGCAGCCGGTTAGGCGTCGTCGTGATGATCGTGCACGAGCGGATGCTCGATCCATCGGGAGACTGCCACTGGTCCCACAGGCCGGCAAACGCAAACGGCCGGCCACCCCTCATGCGTATGTACATCGGCGTGCGCGTCTTGCCGTCCGGCTCCCTGCGCCACTCGTAGAATCCGTCAGCGGGGATCAGGCAGCGCCGTCGCCGCAGGGATGTGCGGAAAGAGGGCTTCTCGGCCAGCGTCTCGGCCCGCGCGTTGATCATCCGCGCCCCGATCGACGTGTCCTTGGCCCACGACGGCACCAGGCCCCACAGCAGGCTGTCGAGCTTCGGATGCTCATCGTTCAGCGCGGCCGACACCGGCTGCGAGGGCGCGATGTTGTACCGCGCCGGCGGCGGGCCGTCAGGCGGAGCGATCCACGGGTGCAACTGCACGAAATCGATCAGCTTGATGAGCGTGTACCTCCCGCACATAACCGCCAGTGTACCCCTTGATCCCCCACCGCCACAGGCTCGCGCAACTGGCCTGGCGGCTTTGCCATCCGCGCCTCGCCGGTGTAACCTGCCCAAGGTGGTTCCGGTCGCTTCCAGCATCGTGCCCGACGACCCGCTCCGCGGCACGCTTTCGCTGCGCGGCAGGCTGCTGGCGCTGGCCGTCGCCCTGGCTTGTCTGGCGGCGCTGGCGCTGGGCGCTTTTCTCCGGCCGGACCCGCGAGGCATCGGCACTCACCGGCAACTGGGCCTGTCCGCCTGCCAGTTCCAGGCCCGCACCGGCATTCCCTGTCCCACGTGCGGCGTGACCACCAGCTTCGCTCATCTGGCTCACGGCCAGGTGATCTTGAGCCTTTATGTCCAGCCGCTGGGAACGGTCCTTGGCGCTGCGTGCATCCTCGCGTTCTGGGTTGCTCTTTCCATGGCGATCACCGGCCAGCCCTCCCCGCGCCGCCTTCGTGGGTTTTTTTCCACCCGGCTGCTCATCGCGGCAATGGCGCTGGTCATGCTCGCCTGGACCTGGAAGATCCTCATCCGCGTTGCAGGCGTTGACGGCTCCGGCTGAACCGTTGAACATCCCGCCACCGATGAACACGACGCGATCCATCCCCCCTCCGCTCGGCCGCCGCCTGGGCCCTCTCCTGGCGCTGACGCTGCTGGTCGCCCTGGCCGCGGCCCAGGTCGGCTGCGAGCTGCTGATGCTCGGCGCGCGCGCCTTCGAGGCGGAGGGCCGCGTGGAGAAGGAATACGATGGCCTGGCCAAACAGTCCATCGCCATCATGGTCTGGACCGACCGCGCCACGCGCATCGATTTCCCGACGCTCCAGGCCGACCTGGCCCGCACCACCCAGTCCTATCTGGTGGACGCCCAGCTGCGCCGCAAGAAAAAGCACCTCGAGGGCGCCCGCTTCATCGACTATCGCTCGGTCCTGCGCTACCAGCGCGATCATCCGGAGATCGACGGCGTCAGCATCACCGAGGTCGCGCCTCGCCTGCAGGCGTCTCGCGTGATCTACATCGAGATCGAGCGTTTCGAGCTGCGCAGCCCCCTGTCCATCGAGCTGCTCAAGGGCACCTGCAAGGCCACGCTCCGCATCGTCGAGGTCGCCGACGGCGCGGCCAGAATCGCCCTGGAGGATGCCGATGTCCTTGCCGAGTTCCCCGAGAAGAGCAAGGAGGGCATCCCGCCCTCCGACCGGGTCAACGATATCCGCATCTACCAGGGCCTGATCACGCAGACCGCCAAAGAACTGTCCAAACGCCTCAAGATCTACCCCGAGGGCACCTGATCATGTCCCATCGGCCCGGGTCCGTCACGCTCGTCTGCCTGGCCGGCTTGCTCTGCGCCGCCTCCGGATGTGCCCCGATCGGGCCCCTGGTAGGGATCATCGCCCCGCCCAAAGTTCACGCACTGTACAAACCCAAGAAACGGCCCATGGCCGTCCTCGTGGAAAACGCTCTCAAGGGCGGTTCGCAGGCGTCGGCCGATCGCCTGGCGGCGCTCCTCACGCAGGAGCTGCAGGAGCACGACGTTGCGCCCATGGTGGACGTCGCCCGAATCCTGGAACTGCGCAGCCGCGATCCGGCCGCCTTCCGCAACATGCCCATGACGCGAATCGCGCGCGAAGTGGGCGCCGCCCAGCTGCTTTATGTTCGCATCACCCAAGCCGCTGGAGGCGTCGTGGACCCCGCCGACACCGACGCCACCCTTGAAGCCCGCGTGCGCATCGTCGATGCGAAGACCGGCCAGACCCTCTGGCCGCCTCACGAAAGCCACCTGATTGCTTACCAGGTGTCCAACCCCGAGATGGTCCGCGCCTCGCCGGAACTGCGCGAGCAGTTGATCGCAGGGCTGGCCGCGAGCATCGCCGGACTCTTCTACACACGCGTGGCCGACCAGTAACCGCGCGGCCGATGCCCGCCGGGACCCTCTGCTGCAAGCCCCCCTGCCACCCGCTTGCCGCTGACCGCCTGGGCACCGCACTCAGGCACCCTTCGGCCGCATCTGACTTGATTGCCGGACTCGTCCGGGGAAACTGTCGCCATGGTGCAGCGACCTGACATCATCATCTTCAACCCCGACCAGTGGCGCGGCGACGTCCTGGGGCACATGGGCAACCCCGCCGCCGTCACGCCCAACCTCGACCGTGCCGCCGGCCAGGACTTCGTCTCCTTCCGCAACGCCTTCTGCCAGAATCCCGTCTGCACGCCCAGCCGCTGCTCCTTCATGACCGGCTGGTATCCGCACGTGCGCGGCCACCGCACCATGTTCCACATGCTCCACCCGGAGCGGGGCGAGCCGAACCTGCTGAAAATCCTCAAGGACGCCGGCTACTTCGTCTGGTGGGGCGGCAAGAACGACCTGGTCCCCGCCGAGGATGGCTACGACGCCTATTGCGATGTGAAATTCCGCCCGACCGACGCCGACTTCGCCCGCTGGGGCCACAAACGCCGTGGGTTCTTCGCCTCCGACCGCGGCGATTCGTGGCGCGGCCGGCCCGACAGCGATACGTACTACTCGTTCTTCGTCGGCCGGCTCGATACCGAAGGCGACTCGCTCTACTGCGACCCCGACTGGCAGAATGTGCTGGGAGCGATCGATTTCATCCGCGGCTACAGGGGCGACAAGCCCTTGTGCATCTACCTGCCGCTGACGTACCCGCATCCGCAGTACGCCGTCGAGGAACCGTGGTTCTCGATGATCGACCGCGCCAAGCTCCCGCCTCGCATCCCCGCCCCACGCGACTGGACCGGCAAGCCCAGCCTGCTCAAGGGCATCCACCAGCGCCAGAACATGACCACCTGGACCGAGCCCCGCTGGAATGAACTGCGGGCGACCTACTACGGCATGTGCGCACGCGTCGATGAGCAGTTCGGCCGGGTGATGGCCGCTCTCAGGGATGCCGGACGCTACGATCGATCGGCCGTGTTCTTCTTCTCCGACCACGGCGATTTCACCGGCGACTACGGCCTGGTCGAGAAGACACAGAACACCTTCGAGGACTGCCTCACGCGGGTGCCTTTCCTGGTCAAGCCGCCCGCCGGCGCGGGGTCGCGCCCGCGAATCAGCGATGCTTTGGTGGAGCTGGTCGATTTCCCCGCCACCGTCTTCGACCTGGCCGGCATACAGCCCAACTACACGCATTTCGGCCGGTCCCTGCTGCCGCTGGTCGCCGGCCAGACCGACGAGCACCGCGACGCCGTCTTCTGCGAGGGCGGACGCCTGCACGGCGAGCGGCATTGCATGGAGCTGGAAAGCCCCAGCAACCAGGAGCCCGGCGGCCTGTACTGGCCCCGCGTCGGCCTGCAGTCCCGCGAAGGCCCCGAGCACACCAAGGCCGTCATGGTCCGCACCGCCACCCACAAGTACGTCCACCGCCTCTACGAGCCGGATGAGCTTTACGACCTCCGCAGCGACCCCGGCCAGCAGCACAACCGCATCACCGATTCCGCGCTGGCCGGCGAGCTGGCCGCCCTGCGCCACCGCCTGCTGACCTTCTACCTCGAAACCTGCGACGTGGTCCCGTTTCAGACCGACCGCAGATGGTGACCCGGCGCCGTGGACCGGCCCGCATCGCGACATGGAATCGCCCCGGCATGTCCCTGCGCACCGCACTTGCGGCCGTCCCGCTGCTGATCCTGCTCAACGCCTTCTTTGTGGCGGCCGCGCTCCCGTAGGGCGGGCTGTGCCCGCCGCATGCGCTGCTACTGGGCCGTGCTGACCTGCCGCTCCGCCCCGGCCAGCCACTGCTTGCTGATCGTCACACCCCACCCCGCGCCCGGCGGGACCATCACCTTGCCGTCGCGGACCTCCAGCGCCGGCTCGTACAAACCCTCGGCCCACTTGGTCGGCTCGATGGACAGCTCAAAATGCTCGCCGGCGTTCTCAATGGCGCCCAGCAGGTGCAGCGTGAAGACCGTCACCATCGACCGATTGGCCGAGTGCGGCACGCACTTGAGCCCCGCGGCCGCGCCCATCCTCGCCACCCGCCGCGCTCGCGTCAGCCCGCCCACGTAGCACACATCCGGCTGCACGATATCCACCGCGCGCATATCGATCATTCGCCGCCAGGTGGGCAGGTGGAAATCCTGCTCGCCGCCGGCCACGGGAATGTCAAGGGCCTCGGCCACCTGCGCCGTCCACTCCAGTTCCCAGTACGGACACGGTTCCTCGAAGTGGCTGATGTTGTGCTGCTCGAGCATGCGCCCCACCTCGATGGCACGGGCCGGCGTGTAGCAGCTGTTGGCGTCAACCTTGATCACAACATCGTCGCCCAAAGCATTGCGCACGCCTGCCACCAGCGCCTCCGTGCGCCCCGGCCACTGATCCTGGTCGTGGCCGCAGACCTTGCCGATGCGGACCTTGCAGGCGGTGTAGCCGAACTGCTCGCGCAGGCGCAGGAGCCTCGCCGCCTCATCCTCCGGCGTGATGTCCCGGCGCATGCTCGAGGCATACGCCGACAGCGGCCGCGGCCGGCCTCCGAGAAGCTCACAGACGCTCTTGCCCTCCAGCCTGCCGCGCAGGTCCCACAGCGCTGTATCCACGCCGCACAGCGCGCGACACACGTAGGTCCCGGGAAACTTGTACTCGGCCTCGACCACGCCGTCGCACAGCGCCTCGGTGTCCAGCGGGTCGGCGCCCAGCACGTGCGGCGCCACCTGCCGATGCAGCACCAGCGCTGAGATGTCCGAGTTGAACGGCGAAATCTGCCCCCAGCCCTCAGCACCGTCGTCCGTGGTGACGCGGACAATACTGATCGGGTTCTTCGTGAACGTTTCGATGGACGCAATTTTCATGGCTTCCCCGCCGGCGCATCCCGCATCGCCTGCAGCGCCTTGAGCCGCCCCGGCGTCGGCGGCTTGCGCGTCTTCATCATCTCCACGAACGCATCGAACAGGTACGCCGCATCGTGCGGGCCCGGGCTGGCCTCCGGGTGATACTGCACGCAGAACAGCGGCAACTCCTTGTGCCGGAATCCCTCCACCGTCTCATCGTTGAGGTTCACATGGGTGACCACGCCCCCCTGCTTCTCCAGCGATGCCCGGTCCACCGCAAACCCGTGGTTCTGGCTGGTGATCTCCACCCGGCCGGTGTCCAGGTTCTTCACCGGCTGGTTGCCGCCGCGATGGCCGAACTTCAGTTTGTACGTGCTGGCCCCGATCGCCCTGCCCAGAAGCTGATGCCCCAGGCAGATGCCGAAGATCGGCACCTTGCCCATCACGCCCTGGATCGGCCTGACCGCATAGTCCAGCACGGCCGGGTCGCCCGGTCCGTTGGACACGAACACCCCGTCGGGCTTGTGCTTGAGAATCTCGGCGGCCGACGTATCCGGCGGCAGCACCGTCACCTTCACGCCCCGCTCGGTCAGGTGCCGCAGGATGTTGTGCTTGGCGCCGCAGTCCAGCGCCACCACGTGCAGGCCATCGCCGCGCTCGACGCGACCCAGGCCCCATTCGCCCTGCCCTTCGGCCCATTGGTACGGCTGGTTTGGCTTCACGGCCTGCACCCAATCCGCCCCCAGCATCTGCTGCGAACGCCGGGCGCGGGCCACCAGCGACTCATCGTCCAGGATCTCCGTCGAGAGCACCCCGCGCATGGCCCCGGTGATGCGGATCTTGCGTGTCAGCGCCCGCGTATCGATGCCCTGGATGGCGATGATGTTGTTTCCGGCCAGGTATTGCGCGAGGCTCATGTCCGCGCGGTAGTTCGAATGCAGCGGGGCAAGCTCGCGGATGACAAAGCCCGCGACATGCGGCCGGCGGCTCTCGACATCCAGCCGGTTGATGCCGTAGTTGCCGATCAGCGGGTACGTCATCGTGACGATCTGGCCCTTGTACGAAGGGTCGGTCAGGATCTCCTGGTAACCGGTGATCGAGGTATTGAAGACGACCTCGCCCTCGGAAGTGCCCGTCGCCCCAAATCCCCGGCCGGTGAAAACGGTCCCATCCTCCAGGGCGAGTTTGGCAATGCGGTCGGTGGTGGCCATCGGGGCGAGAATATAGCCGGTGGAAGGCACGAAGGCACGCAGGCACAGAGGCACGAAGTGAGGGACGAGGCAATAGGAATGAGCGATACAAGGCGACGGACTGCGACGAGGGCAGTCGAGCCAAGAGGTGAGGCAATCGGCGTCGGCCCTTGTGGTGCAGGCTTCAGCCTGCCCCCCCCCGTGTCATGCCCTCGGCTGCGTTCGCGCACCCCGACGCCACTTCGCCGGGCGCGGGATGAGCCGCGTCTAACTGCCCAGATCTTGAGGCTGCGGGATTGGGCCCGGCCGGTGCAGGCCGCACTCAGGACATCGCACCGGCGTCGCGCGGAGGTCGTAGCCGCACACCGGGCATCGCTCCCATTTCAGCGCTGCCTCGTAGTCCACGAACGGCTGGCCACACAGGCACGGGACGGCGGCATCGACCGGCACCATCCGCCCGCACCCGATGCACATCAGCATGCGCCGCTGCTTCTCCGGCGGCGTAATCCACTCATACGTCGCCTGCAGAAAGTAGATCACCCCCACTGCCACCGCGCCGATCGCGCTCCACAGCGGCGGAAGCGAAGGGGCATAGCGCCCCGGCGCCAGGAACATCAACAGAAACAGGCCACCCGCCACCACAGCCGCGGCCGCCAGGTTCACGAGCATCCGCCGTCGGGTGGTCCGCAGGTCCGCATCCGGCGTGCGATGCATCCGCGCCCGCGACCGCAGTACCGGCCGGCCTGTGCGGGCCTGGTAGGTGTACGCCCCGATCAGCACTGCGATTGCGAGAAGCACCGAAGGCGTAGCGGCCCCGGACGCCGCCCCCGGCGGGAGGCGAAAGCCGTGATACAGATGCACGCCGAAGTTGATCAGCGTGAAGCCCACCGCGCCCGTCAGCGCGGCCACGACAATCGGACGCAAGGGGCTGTATCGCCGCCATCCGGTCAGCACAGCTGCGTCGGCGTGCGGAGCGGCGTCGGCACCATGCTGTGGGCCTGAACTCACAATCCAGATTATACCTTCGCGCGTGAGCGCGCCGGCGCTACTGGACGTAGTGCTTCACCCAGTTGAACTCGCCCTTGTCCCAGCTCTGCGTGATGCGAATGGCTTCGGGCAACAGCGCGGCGATCTCCGACTGGCTCAACGGCGGCGGCTGGCGCTTGGTGATCTCCACCAACTGCTCCAGTTGCTCGATGCTGTCGCAGCCGATCACCAGCGTGTCATACGGCTGGTGCAGGCTGTAGCGCAGGTACGGCTCGATGCTGGCCGCGTGCTTGGCCCGCCCGGCGCCCATCACCTTCATCCCCATCACTGCCATGCCGCGCTGCCGCGCCGCCGGCACCACGTCCTGGGCATAGTTGTACTCGTACGCCAGGTTGAACAGCCCCGCCGGGCAGAGGATCGCGTCAAACGGGTACTCCTGCACGAGGCGCAGCATGTTGTGCCGATACCAGTGCCCCGACACGCCGATATGCCGCACCTGCCCGGCGGCCTTGTACTCCTCCAGGGCCCGCAGCACGCCCGTTCGCGATGCAACCTTGGCGTAGTCCTCGTCGTTGTCCAGGCCGTGGACCAGGTATAGATCGATGTGGTCGGTGCGCAGACGCTGCAGCGACTGGTCCACCTCCCGCCGCGCCCCGTCGTAGTCGCGCTTGCCGGTCTTGGTGCTGACAAACACGCGGTCGCGCAGGCCGGCCAGCGCCAGTCCCAGCCGCGTCTCGCTTCGCCCCTCGCCATATCCCGCGGCCGTGTCGATGCAGTTCACGCCCAGCTCGACGGCCCGCTGGATCAGCCGCACCGCCTCGGCCTCGGGGATGAAGGTGTCCCACTTCACGCCGCCCAGCGTCAGCACGCTGGCGTTCCAGCCGGTGCGGCCCAGCGGGCGAGTGGGCATGGGTAAGGTCGTCCTGTCCGTCGTAACAGGCACCGTCGCCGTCATCGAACTTCACCTCCACAGACGCCATGCGCGCACGACGTCCATCCTATCCGTATCCATCCGTGTTCATCCGTGGTTAACCTGCGAGCAGCCTCTCACCGCCCCATCGCCGCCTGTGCCGCCGCATAGACCTGCAGGCATTCCCGGGCCGCGTCCGTCCACGTGCGCTTGCGCACATCGAAGCTGCCGTGCTGCCGCAGCGTGCTGGCCAGCGGCGGGTGGCGCAGCACCGCGACGATCTTGTTGGCCATCTCGTTGACGTCCCAGAAGTCCACCTTCAGCGCGTGCGTCAGCAGCTCGCTGACGCCCGACTGCTTGCTGATCAGCACCGGCACATCGTGGCTCATCGCCTCCAGCGGCGCGATCCCGAACGGCTCGCTGACCGACGGCATCACGTACAGGTCCGCCATCCTGAAGACCTTGTCCACGTCCGCCCCCCGCAGGAAGCCCGTGAACAGCACCTTGTGTCCGATGCCCATGGCCGCGGCCATCTCGATCGTGCGGCGGATCATATCGCCCGAGCCGGCCATGACGAACTTCACGTTGTCCATGACCTCCAGAACCTTCTTGGCCGCCGCCAGGAAGTACTCCGGCCCCTTCTGCATGGTGATCCGGCCCAGGAACAGCACGATCTTCTCGTCCTTGTGGATCTTGTATTTCTCCTCGTCAAAGCCGTTGGGCGAGCCGTTGAGCTCCACCGCGTTGTACACGACCTCGACCTTCGCGGCATCCACCCCGTAGCGGTGCACCACGATGTTCTTCGTCAGCGAGCTGACGGCGATGACCTTCAGCGCCCCGTGCATGCCCCGACGCTCGATGTCGTAGATCCGCTGGTCCACGTGCTCGCCGCTGCGGTCGAACTCCGTCGCGTGCACGTGCACCACCAGCGGAACGCCCTTCAGCGCTGCCACCGCCAGGCCGGCCGGGAAGGTCATCCAGTCGTGGGCGTGCACCACGTCGAACTGCTCGTCGCGGGCGATCTCCGTCGCCAGCAGCGCATACCGCTGCGTCTCGGCGAACAGATCGCCGGAATACAGCCCGCCCGGCGGAGGCGGCTCAACCGCCACCCCCTTGGCCGCGGCCGTACCCACCCCCGCCTTGGCCAGGGCCGCCTGCTGTTTCTGGCGGTCCACGATGGCCTTCTGGTGCTGTTGCGCCGAGTGATAGGGATTCAGCGCCGCATCCACCGTCCGGAACCGCACTCGCTCAAACTCGTCCAGCCGAAACTCCGCCCCCGGCGATTCCAGCGGAGACCCCGACCGCGGACTCATCAGTCGCACGTGCGTCGAGAACGGCGTGCTCACCGGCCGCGGAAGCACGAACAAAACGTCCGTGCCCAGCGCGCTCATCGCCTTGGTCAAACCGTAGCAGGCGGTCCCCAATCCCCCGCTTATGAATGGTGGGAACTCCCAACCGAGCATGAATACGCGCATAGCCTCAGCGCCACTTTCCCGATGTCCGCCAACCCGTTCCTTCCGTCGGCCGATCCATCGCGCTCGGACGCCAATCCGGGTCGATCCTCCGTGAACCCGGCCGGTCAAGCTCAAGCACAATGGGAAACACGGGCAACCGCCTCAGACAGGACCAACTCGTCCGGCAACCGCCCCGCGCACCCCTGTGCCACGAGCCTTCAACCCGCCCAGATCTCGCTTTACCTCCATACGGCATGGAGGCATCACGCCCGTCCCTTGCAGGCGTCAACCAATGACGCCTATTTTACCAGTTACCCCCGTTTGTCAAGACCGCCAGGAACCGATTTGCCTGGCGCTCCCATGACGACCCGCGCCGGCCCGTCTATAATGGCCCCGTCCAGAAAGATAACCCATGGCTCAACTGCCTGATTCCTGTGATTGCGGCGAAGTGAACGGCCCCACCCCCTTCCCCGCCCAGATCGACGCCCCTCGCATTGAACGCGCCGTGCGGGAGATCCTACTGGCCGTCGGCGAGGATCCCGACCGCGAAGGCCTGCGCCAGACCCCCGGCCGGGTCGCTCGCGCTTACGCCGAGTTCTTCGCCGGCCTCCGCCAGGACCCCCGCCAGCACCTCAAGACCGTCTTTCAGGAACAATGTGACGAGGTCGTTCTGCTTCGCGATATCGAGTTCCACTCGCTGTGCGAACACCACCTGCTGCCGTTCATCGGCAAGGCGCATGTTGCTTACCTGCCCAAGGGCCGCGTTGTGGGCCTCAGCAAGCTGGCGCGGCTTGTGGATGGCTTCGCCCGCCGCCCGCAAGTCCAGGAACGTCTGACCAACCAGGTGGTGGACGCCCTCATGGACGAACTGCAACCCATTGGCGCAGCATGTGTTATAGAAGCCACGCACACCTGCATGACCGTCCGCGGCGCACGCAAGCCCGGCAGCGTCATGGTTACCAGTGCCCTCCGCGGCATCTTCCGCAAAGACCCGGCCAGCCGCGCAGAAGTGCTTTCACTCATCCACGCCAACCTCAACGGGCAGGTCTAACCAACATGGCAGATATCAACGCACGCATCGAACATTTCCGCACGATGACCGAGGCCGACCCCACCAACGAACTGGGGCATTTTTCACTCGGCCAGGCTTATCTGGAAGCGGGTATCGCCGACGGGGCCATCGCCTGCTTCTCGCGAGTCATCGAGCTCAACCCGCGCATGAGCAAGGCCTATCACCTGCTGGCAACCGCCCTGCTGAAAAAGGGCCAGAAGGATCTGGCCATCGCCCAGCTGACCCGCGGCGTGCAGGTGGCTCACGAGCGCGGCGACCTCATGCCCCGCAATCAGATGGTCGCCACGCTCAAGGAACTGGGCGCGCCCGTGCCTCAGATGGCCCAGTCGGCCGCCGACAAGCCCCTGGGCGAAGGCCAGGTGCTCTGCTCGCGCTGCGGGCGTGCGGGGCGCAAGCTCCCCTCGCCGCCGTTCAGCAACGCCCAGGGCAGGCTCATCCAGGAAAAGGTCTGCGCAGACTGCTGGCGGGAGTGGATCGCCATGGGCACCAAGGTCATCAACGAGCTGCGCTTGCCCCTGTCCGATCCCCAGGCGCAGCGCATCTTCGATCAGCACATGATGGAGTTCCTGAACCTGAGCCTCTGACCGCCTGACGGGCGATTATCTCTGGTACAACGGAATGTAGTGATACGGCATCGCCAGGATGCTGGTGTACACGGCCGTGGTGTAGATGGGCCCCGCGCCGCGGCTGCCGCCCCCGTCCAGCTTCGGCTCCCAGTACACCATCTCGCCCTGGGTTCGGGCCTCGCGGGCCAGCAAGTCGCGAATCTGCACGTAATATTCTTTCCAGGTGTCCCCGCCGATCATGTACTGCGCGGGTGCCGCGTAGAAGTTGCCGTACGTGAACCACTGCCGGTCGTTGCGGTTCTTCATCAGGTACTTCGAGCCCGCCTTGACCATCGGGTCGTCGTACAGCCCGCACACCTGCAGCGAATAGATCGCCGCCGCCGTCCGCGCAAAACCCGGCTCCCCCCGGCCGGCCTGGTAGGTGAACCCGCCGCTGGACTTGTGATAGCAGTCCCGAACATATTTCACCGCTCGGTCGATCGTGGACTGCGGCACGTCCAGCCCCGAGTTCTTCGCCGCCCGCAACGCCACCACCTGCAGGACCGTCACCGAAATATCCGCATCCCCCACTCGCGGCGGATACCGCCAGCCGCCCTGGTCGTTCTGACACGCGATGATCAGCCGGATGGCCTGCTCCAGCTTCGCCCGCAGGCGCGGACTTGGACTTTGCCCGTACATCTCGGCCAGCGCGATCGTCGCGATGCCGTGGCCGTACATGTTCGTGTTGCCGTTCTCGATGAACCCGTCCGGCTTGACCGAACTCAGCAGGAACTCCAGGCCCTGGGCGACGTTCTTCCCGTATTCTCCCTCGTTGGGCAGGTTGCCGGTCGCCAGAAACGCCATCAGCACATAGCCGGTCATCGCCACCAGATGCTTCTCCCCCTCGGCGGCGGCCCAGGCGCCGTTGGGAAGCTGCCTGGAGGCCATGTACTTCAGCGCCCCGCGGATCAATGCTTCCGTCCGGTCATCCACCACAACCGCATCCTGTCCCACGCCCGCGCCGCTCTCCTTCAGCGGGGCGGCGGCCAGGGGCCGGCCCAGCAGCAACACCACGCACAGCCAGAGAATCGTTCGCGTCATGGCCGTCGCCTACCTTTGCTCCGGCTCGGCCAGGTTCCGCAGGTACTGCTCGACGGCCGGCCCGTACTCCTCGGGATACTTCTCGTTCTGCGACTGCCGCAACGCGGCCCGGTCACGCTCGGGCAGGCCGATGTACTGGCTGGGATCGTTAACGTTCCGCCGCGGGCCGCCGCTGGTAACATTGGTGTTGTCATCCATGCGATTGCCGCTGCCGCCCTGGGCCATCTGCTCATTGCCCTGACCTTGACCCATGCCTTGACCCATGCCCTGGCCTTGCCCTTGACCCATGCCCTGGCCTTGCCCTTGACCTTGCCCCTGGCCCTGGCCTTGTCCCTGACCCATGCCGGCCTGGGCCATCGCGACGGCCGCTGCCGCCTGCGAGAGTGATGCTTGTGCCGCTGCCGCCGCGCTCTGCGCTGCACCGGCCGCCCCGGCCGCCGCTGCCGCTGCGCCGCTGGACAGTGCCCCTTGCGCTGCGGCCATCGCCCCCACGGCCGTGCCCGGCAGCGAGCCGGTCGGGTTGGCCGCCATCGCACCAGCCTGGGCGGCCGCACCGGCCATCTGCGCGCTGGCCTGCTGCATCCCGCCAGCATTGGCCGCCATCTGCTGCCTGTCGAGCATCTGCTGCACTGCCTGCTGAATCGCCGCTTGCTGCTGGGCAACCTGAGGCAAACTGCCTTGCCCCTGGCCCTGACCTTGACCCTGGCCCTGGCCCTGACCCTGACCCTGCCCCGGGCCCTGACCCTGACCTTGACCCTGTCCCTGGCCCTGACCTTGACCCTGCCCCTGGCCTTGGCCCTGACCCTGGCCTTGACCCTGACCTTGACCTTGATCCGCCTGAACGCCCTGGCCGGGTTCTGCACCTTGTCCGGGCTGGGCTCCCTGCTGGGCCGCCTGTTGCATGGCATCCTGAGCGGCTTGCATCTTCTCAATGGCCCCCGCCAGATTGCCGGCCGCCAGCTGTTGGGCAGCCTGCTCGGCTGCCTTCTGCGCCTGGCCTATCGGCGCATCGGCCGGTGCACCGGCGGCCTGCTGTATCCCCTTAAGCGCCTCGGCCACCTGCTGTTGCTGCTGCTGCAGGTTCGCCTGTTGTCCCTGCGGGCTATCGGCAATCTGCTGCTGTGCGGCGGCCACCTGCTCCTGCAATCGGGCGATTTCCTGGGCCGCATCGGCCAGCGCAGCCGTGTCATCGGCCTTCTGGCCCAGGTCCGCTTGGGCCTGATCAATCAGGCCATTCAGCGCCTCCATCGCCTTGTACAGGTCGGCCAGCGCCTCCTTCTGCGACGGCCGGGCCTCCGCCAACTGCTTTCTGTCCAGCCGTGCCTTGGCCGTCTCCATGTTGCCCTTGGCGCTGCCCAGCGGAGGGGCCGCCGCCTGCGCACTGCTCGGAAGCTCGGACCGCACCTTCTCCGTCTCGCCCGCGACCCTGCCCTGGTCCTGCGACAATGCCTCCGCCGACGGCGCGGTGGCCGGCGGGCTTGCCGGCCTGGTTCCGGCCAGCGCGGCCGCCTTTTCCGTGTCCATCCCCACCTGCTGCTGGTCGCGGATCAGCCTGGCGATGCGCGATCGCACATCCTCCAGCTGCGCCAGGTCCTGTTGCACCTGCTCCAGCCGCGCGATCTCCTGATTCAGCTGTTGCTCCGCACGGCGCAGGGCGTCGATCGCCGCCTGCTGCGCCTCAGGCGCATTGCGCGGCTCGCGATCGGCCAGCGCCTTATGGACCTTTTCCATCTGGCCGGCCGCGTCGCCCAGCGAGCGAGCCGCATCCGGCGCCGGCGTGGCGGCCCGCTTCTGCGCCTCCAGCGTGCGCTGGGCCACATCGGCCTGCCGCGGGGCGGCCTTGCGAAGAGCGCTGGCGTCTGGCTCAACCGCCCTGGTGTCGTCGCGCAGTTTCTCTTCGTCCCTGATCAACTGCCCGACGGTCTTCAGCAGATCCTTCAGCGCGGCCAGCTTGTCCATTTCGCCCGCCTGCTGCTGGGCGCGGGCCAGTTCCTCGGCCAGCTTCTGCCGCGCCTGCCGGAGGTCGCCCATCGCGGCCTGCTGCTTGCGCACGGCGTCATCGCGACGCTGCTCCAGCAACTGCCCGCGGGCTTCCTGCATGTTGTCGGTGGCCCTGGCCATCTCTCGCGCGGCCTCGGGCGCGATGTTGGCAATGTCCTTTCGCACCAGGTCCGTCTTGTCCACCACCTCCGCCTGCCGGGGTTCCAGCTCCCTGACCTGGCCGCGGCGCGGGTCGGCCTTGGCCGTCTCCTCGGTCAGTTGTTTCTGTTCCTGGATGGCGCGGTCCAGTTCCTGCAGCGCCTGCCGCAGAACCGCCGCAGGGTCCTTGGGCGGCGCAATCAGACGCGCCAGGTCGTTGAGCTGATCCCGAATCGTCTTCTGGCTGCCGGCGGCGCGGAACAGGTTGCCCGCCTTCATGTCCTCAACCGCCGCATCCAGCGCCGGCCGCAGACCTCCCCGTCGGGCCGACTCCAGCGCCCCGCGAAGCCGCTCCCCCGTCGTCCCTTCGCTGAGCGAGGCCATGCTCTCCAGCTTCCGCAGCACGGGGTTGACTTCGTCGCGGATCGCCTGCTGCTCCACCGTTTGCAGTTTCAGCCCCGCCTGCTGCTCGTCGGTCAGCCGCGTCGGGTCGGAGTTGATACGCGTCAGCGCCACCGTGGACTTGAGGTTGCCATCCTGCCGCTGCGCCAGCTGCGTCAGCCGCAAGGAAAGCTCGTAGAGCTGCTGCTGCCGCTGATACTCCAGCAGCAACTGCCGCAACTGCGCCACGATCGTCTTCTGCCCCGCGTAGGCGTCGGTCATCCGCTTGCGGGCGGCCGCCGGGTCGTCGGCCGTGCGGGCCTCCTGCAGCAGCTCGATCACCCGCTGCATCTGCTGATCCGAAAGGTCGCCCAGCACCTTGCGGATCGCATGCAGCACCTGCACGTCGTCGCCGTCCAGGCCGTTGCGCTCGAACTCCTCGATGATCGCCCGCAACTGCTCCGAAACCCTCAACGTCTGGGCCTTGATCTGGGCCTGGCGAACCTCGCCCTCGCGCAGGCGGTCAACGGGCACGGGGGCCCCCCCATGCACTTGCCCCGCCATGAATGCCGCCAGAACCCACGCCGCCACGAACTTGATGCGCCGCTTCATGTCACTTCTTCTCCAGGATGATCTGCCCCAGGGCCTGGTTCAGCCGCTCCTGATCTTGCGCCACATCCGTGATCGTTCCCAGGTAGTCGTTCAGACGATTCATCAGGTCCTGCCGTTTCTCCACCTCGCTGACGACCCTGGCCATGTAATGATCGCTCTGGGCCACCCCCGGCCCGGTCACGTCGTTGGTATCCTCCACCTCGATCCAGTACTCGATGCTCGCGCCCGGCGACACCGCCGACGCCAGCCTGCCCAGAGGCCACTCGTAACGACGCCGCAGCGTCTTGGGCGTCTGGCCACCCAGATCCAGCTCCTGTCGCTGCTCGCGGCCGCCGTCCACGCCCTCGATCTTGTAGTGCAGCCGCACCTTGCCGATGGCGTAATCATCGGCCGCCTCGAACGCCACCAGCAGCCGCGCCATCTGTGTAACCAGCTCCTCGCGGCGATCCGGCCAGGTTATCCGCACCGTCGGCGGCTTGTCGGCCAGCACCTCGATGCGATAGACCGCCTCGTCCCGCGACTCAATCCTATGCTGGTCCACCAGCCTGATCGAAAAGCCGCCCACGCCCTTCCTGACGTCGATGACGCCCGTCAGTTCCCTCCGGTCCGCCCCGCCGACCTCCAGCGGCAGGTCCTGCGGCCGGCCCACCACCCGCGCCCATGCCCGGGCGATGGGCTTGCTGGCTGTCGCCCTGACCTGCAACTTGCTGCCGTCCAGCAGGGCCAGATCTCCCACCGCCCGCCGGACCGGCTCCAGTTTTGTGTACCGCGGGAACACCTGCACGCACTCGACCGCCGCCACCGCCGGCCGCGGCAACGCCTCCACTCGATACGGCTCGCTGCGACCGTCGTTGAGGTAAACCGCGTAGGTGAACGAATCCTGCACGCTCTCGATCCGTCGCACGTACCGGTTGCCCGGCTGCTCCTGCCGATCCATGGCGAAGCTCTGGCTGCGGCCGGAGTCGTACTGAATCCGGACCAACCCGTGGGGCGGCGCGATGCCCTCGGCCAGGGCGCTGAGCGTCACGCTGTCGCCGATCGCGACAACCAGGTTCTGCGACTGGCACACCACGCGGGTCTTGCGCGGCACGGGCGTGTTCGACAGAAACGCACGCTGGAGCAGATCGCGGCTGGTCTGCCCGCCCCACGCATACAGCGCCAGCCCCAGCATCAGGATCGCGCCGCCCATGGCCAGCGTCCGCGCCAGACGATCCATCCGCACCACCCGGTCCCAGTCGATCGCCTGGGCCATCTCCTCGGTCTCCCGCACCATCGCCCCAACCAGCGACAGGCTCGATCCCGCCGGCAGCGCCCCCGGCCGCGTGAGCTGCACCGACGCAATCAGCCTCGTGCTCAGCCGCGGATCGGTGCGCTCGACCATGAGGGCCAGTTCATCGTCATCCGGCCCCCGAAGAATCGGCCCCGCCACGTAGCGCAGCACGATTCCCCCGACCGCCAGCACGCCCAGTCCCAGCAGCGCCGCACGCACGCCCCACGGCAACTCCACCAGCCAGTCCACCAGCATCTCGGCCGCCAGCAGCAGCACGATCGCCCCGACCGCCAACCCCAGCCCCTGCCCCCACATCACCGCCAGGTGCCTGATGCGCACCCGCGCCAGCCCGCGGCGGATCACCTCGCTGGCCTCGACAACGACTTGGGACGCCACCTGCGACATCTTCTCTGCCTGCCGACTGCTGCCTGCTGACCACCGGCTACTGACTACTGGCTACTTCAACTGCGACATCTTCCTCACCACCCATTCCGCCGTCACCAACGCCAGCGCCAGCAGAAAGTACAGCGGCGTTGCCCACAGTTCGACCTCCACGCTGCTCCGCACCCTCTCGCTCTTGCTGCCGATGATCTGCGGCAGGTGGTGCAGGTCCTCCTCGCGCACAAACGCCCCGCCCGTGCTGGCGGCCATTTCCTTGAGCATCGACTCGTTCATCGCCGTGTCGTCCAGCTCCAGCCGCGGCTCGGCCACCACGAAATCCAGCCGCGTCGCAGGGTCGCGGTCCACGTGAAACTGCCACGTTCCGGCCGCGGGCGCCACGAACTCCCCCCGGTACATGCCCGGCTGCTCGGGCATCGCCCTGAGCGTCACCCGGCGATGCGCCGACGGCGTGGCATCGGCGCCGACCGGCATATAGACCCCGCCGATGGTCGGCTCGGTCACCGGCTCGAAGTTCTCCTTGTACAGCCGGGCATAGACCGTCACTCGCTCGAAGCTGACATACTGCTTGCGGTCGCTGGAAAGCTGCGTGCGCTTGCTGGACCCCAGCAGGTGCGCCATGGCCATCCGCTGCACCAGCTGTCCCCAGAACATCGTGTGGTAGCGGTCGCCGGCGTTGCGCCGCCACCGCCACGTGTTGTCGGTGCCCACGTACAGCACCTGCCCCACGCCGTACTGCTGGATCGCCACCACCGGCATCTTGCCGAAGCGGCTGGCGCGGGAGGGGTCCGAATCCACCAGCAGCACCTCGGCCGCCGGCTTGGCGCGCGATACCCGCGCCACCCAGTACACCGGCGGCAGCGACGCCCACCGCTGCACGTTCTCCGCCGGATTGTCGCTGATGCGCATCATCGCGCTGGCGCGTCCGGCCGCCGTCAGCTCCAGCCGCACCGGCTTGCTGAATACGCCCTGGCCCGACGCCTCGGCCGTCGCCGCGTCGAACTCCACCGGCAGCATCCTCTCGATGGGCGTGCGGGCATAGCCGGCCGGGGCAAAGCGCCTGCCCGCGATCATCACCATCGCCCCCCCGAACCGGCTGACATATTCCGACAGGCTCTCCATCTGGCCGGCCGACAGGAACCTCGGATCCACGTCGCCCAGGATGATCACGTCGAACTTGAACAGCTCCTGCTTGTCCTGCGGAAACCGCTCCAGGTACGGCGAGCCTTCCCCCCGCGCCAGCTGCGGGTCTCCCTCGACCAGCAGGCACTTGAGCTCCACCCGCCGGTCACGGTAGAGCATCGCCTGCAGGTATTTGAACTCCCACCGCGGCGACTGCTCGATCATCAGAACCTTGATTTTGCCGTCCACCACGCGGAGGCTCGCCGAGGCGGAGTTGTTGTCCTTCACCACCTCGTCGTCGCGCGGCTCGATCGACGCCGCCAGCTCGAACTCCCCTTGCTGCTGCGGCGTGAACCGCATCGTGGCCACCTGCTCGCCGTCGCCGCGGAACGTGATCTCCTGCTCGTCCACCTCCTGCCCGCCCAGCCGCAGAATCAGCCGCGACGTCTGCCCGGCCATGCCCTGCCCGCGCACCCGCACCGTCACAGGGACTTCGTCCTTGACGAACGCCACTTCCTGCGCGAACACCTTGCCCACGATCACATCCCGCGGCGAGCCGATCCCCACGCCGTAGATGTACAGCGGCACTCCGTCCTGCCGCGCCAGCGCCGCTGCCTCCAGCGGAACGCTGCCGCTGTTGTTGGCCCCATCGGTGGCGATCACGATCCCCGCCAGCGGCTGGCCGCGCTTCCGCCAGAGCACCTCGCGCACCGCGTCGCCCAGCGCCGTCGCCGGCCCCGTCGCCTCCAGCCTGTCCAGCCACGCCAGGTTCTCCAGCGGCGAGCGGCGCTGCGTGTCCTGGGGCGGCTGGGGGGCCGCCGGCGCCGCGATTTCGGCGACCGCGCGATCGAAAGTGAACGCGGCCAGCTCGTAGTCCCGGGCAAGCTGCTCCACCAGCTTCAGGCGGCTGTTGCGCAACGCGGCCTTGAGCACATCCAGCCGCGACGCGGGCCTCAGCGCCGCGGGATCCGGCAGCCTCTGCTGCAGACCCTTGCCGGGGTCGATGACGTTCGCCGCGATGGCCAGGCGTTTCACGTCCGCCTCCTCGGTGCGGCGGTCCTCGATACGCATGCTCTGGCTGCCGTCCAGCAGCAGCACCAGCGTCCGCCGCACCGTCCCCTCGATGGTGAAGCTCAGCACCGGCCGCAGCAGCAGCCCCAGCAGCATCAGCAGAAACGCCGCCCGCAGGGCCGCCAGCGTGATCTTCCGCCCGCGCGACACGGCCTCCACGCGCCACCCGTACGCGCCGGCCGCCAGCGCCACCAGCGCCAGCGCCAGCAGGAACATCCACAGCGGCGAGGTCCGCCCCGCCAGCGTCAGGTCGGTGCGCACCACCCTCGCCACATCCACCGGCACGTTCAGGAGTCTGACCAGCACCTCGAGCATCGCCGTCCGTCACTTGGACCTGCTGAACCACTGCGCCAGCAGCGTTTCGGTCGCCGCCAGACCCAGCGCCAGCCACGCCAGCATCGGCCACAACTCCGTCCCGACACGCTGTTTCTCGATCGCCTCTTCCAGCGGCCCGGGACCCGTCCATCGCGCCACCGTCGCCACCTCGCCCAACTGCCTCAACTGCTCGGCCGAAAGCGACTGCAGACTCGACTCGGACGCATCCGGCTGCGCGGCGAACTTCAGCGCGGGCTTGGCATCGATCCCATAGGAGATCTCGTAGGCCCCGCCCAGATCGGTCTGCTCGTACTGCACGTGGGGATGCCCGTCGATCATTTCGATCCGCCGCGAGTCGCGCACCTTCTCCCCGGCGTCGCCGGGCCGCTGGATGATCGCGTCGCGCCCGGCCAGCTCCGCTTCCACGCGCCGCACGAACTTCTCGCCCACCCGGATGTTCAGCGTCGCATCCTGCCGCGCGATCAGCCAGCCCACCGTGCGGTTCACCAGCGGCACGAAGATGCCCGCCCGCGCGCCAAGATCGTTCCACGCCGTATCGGCCGTGCTGGCAAACTGCACCACTCGCCCCTGGCCCCAGTCGCGGGCGACGATCGCCGGAACGCCATCGGCAAACCGCGCCACCACCGACACGCCGCCCGCCTCGCCGTCGCCCGCCGGACGCGTCGCCGCGGCCCGGCTTCCCAGGACCAGCTCAAAGGCCTTGTAGAACCGCGCCGACGCCAGGCTGCCGGCCGCCGGATCGGACCAGATCGAAACGATCGGGTGATCCACGGCCTTGGCGCTGAGAACCGCAAAGCGCTCCTGCGACGCCGCATCCCCCACAGCCCGGCCCATCGCCGCCGGCAGGATGCCGCGCTTCTGGTGCAGTTGCTCGTTGTAGAAACTCACGTTGGCCGCGTCGCCGGGAAAGAACATCAGCCCCCCGCCCCGCCGCAGGTATTGCTCCAACGCTGCGACCGTCGTGTCCGAAAGGTCGGTCACGTTGCACAGGCCGACCACCTCGTAGTCATCGAACCGCGCCGCCTCGACTTCGGCCGCCGTGATCGTTCTCACCTTCACGAAAAAGTTCTCTCGCTCGGCCGGCGGAACCGGCTGCAGGGCGTGCCGAAGGAAAAACGTCTCGGATTCGCGAGGTTCGCGGCCGACGTCGCCATCCACCAGCAGCACGCGAAGCTCGCGGACGGCACGGACGGCCACGGTGCGCGAGTCGTCGGCCGGCAGGCGGTCCCCCGCCAGGCGCGCCGTCACCGCATGGAACCCCTCGCTTCGCAGCCGGGGGAAAAACCAGATGCTCCTCGATTCCCCCGGCGCAATCGAGCTGATGACACCCTCCTCGACCGGCAGGTCGCCGTCCAGGCTGATGCTCACCTTCACATCCCGCGCTTCGGTCCGCCCATAGTTGGTGACCTGCACCTCGAACCGCAGCGGTTGATCCACCCCCGCCAGCCCGCCCGCAAACCGCAGGTCGCTGATCCCAAGGTTCCGCTCCTCCTCTTCGCCCGCCAGGATGAGGTAGCAGCGGATGTCACCCTTGTGCTCCTCCAGCAGCCGGCGGATCTCGCCCAGTTGCCGCCAGCCGGCCAGTTGCCCGTCCGTGATCACGAACACCTCCTTCCGGAGCGACGGACGCCCGGCCAGCGTTTCGATCGACTTCTTCACGGCCGGCAGCAGGTCCGTGCCGCGATGCGACAGCGGCGCGCCGCGGAGCATCTGCCGCGCCAGGTTCAGATCGTACGTGGGCTCGGGGATCAGTCCCGCCGCCACGTCGCTGGCCAGCAGCACCGCCACGGCCGAGCCGCTCGGCAGCGTGTTGACCACCTGCTCGGCGGCGTCCTTGGCCCGGTCCAAACGCGACTTGACGCCGTCGGTCTGGCTCATCGAGTAGGAGTTGTCCAGCGCAATGACGGCCGTGACCTTGGCCTGCCCGAACCACCCCGACGCCCCGGCCGCACGGATCACCGGCCGGGCCAGCGCCAGCGCCAGCACGGCGAGGATCAGACATCGCAGCACCAGCAGAAGGATGTCCTCCACGCGGATCCGCCGCTGGTTCTGCTCGATGCTCACCCGCAGGAAGCGCATGGCCGCCCATTGCACCCGCTGGAACTTCCGCTTGTTGAGCAGATGGATGAGGATGGGGACCGCAACGGCCCCGATCCCGGCGAGCATGATCGCGTTCAGGAACATTCTTCAGAACACCTCACCACGGAGACACGGAGGAGTCTCCGGCTATATTCATCCTTCATCCCTCATCCCTCATCCTTCATCCTTCTACTCCATGTCTCCGTGCTGAACGACCTATCGTGTGGTCGTCTTCAGCCGAAACGCCAGATACCCGCTGAGCACCTCGTGCAGGCTCTGGCCGATGTTCACCTGGCAATAGTGCACGTTGTTGCGCTCGCAGCCCTCGCGGAGCCGCTGGCAGAAGCCGCTCACCTCCCTCAGGTACGTGCGGCGGATTTCGCGCGGGCGGGTCATGATGCGCGGGATGTTCTCCAGCCCCTCGAACTCCACCAGCCCCGTGAACGGGAAATCCAGCTCGAACGGGTCCATCGTGTGAAACACGATCACCTCGTTTCCGCCGAAACGCAGGTGCTGGATGCCCTCGAGGATGCGGCTCTCGTCGTCGAACAGGTCGCTGATCAGAATCACGATGCCCTTGCGGCGGATCTGCCCGGCCAGGTCGTGCAGCACCTGGGCGATGTTGGTCTGGTCCTTCGGTTCGAAGGCGGCCAGCACCTCCATGATGTCGTGGATGGACCCCAGGTTCGCCGTGCGCGGCACGTACGACCGCATGACCGCGTCAAAGACCCCCACCGCCACCGCGTCGCGCTGAAGCAGGATCAGGTACGCCAGGCACGCGGCCATCATCTTGCCGTAGTGCAGCTTCGTCAGCGACCCCGAGCCGTATTTCATCGACTCGCTGCCGTCGAGCAGGATGTGCGCGACGTAGTTGGTCTCCTGCTCGTATTGCTTGAGGTAATAGCGGTCGGTCCGCCCCAGCACCTTCCAGTCCAGGTGGCGGATGTCGTCGCCCGGCACGTACTCGCGGTGCTGCGTGAACTCGATGGCAAACCCGCGGAACGGCGACTTGTGCTCGCCGGCCATGTAGCCTTCGACGATGAACCGCGCGTGCAACCCCAGCGCCTCCGCCCGCTGTATGGCCGTGGGGTCCAGGAGCATGGAAGCGGGGCGTTTTGCCATGGCTCGGGAAGGAACCACAGATGAACACAGATACACACAGATGACGAACCGGCATCCTATCTGTGTCCATCCGTGTTCATCTGTGGTTCCATATTCAGTCCAGTTTCTGATCCTTCGGGATCGCCGCCAGGATCTTCTTCGTGATGTCGTCGGTCGTCACGCCTTCGCTCTGGGCGGCGAAGTTCGGGATGAGGCGGTGGCGGAACACCGGCAGCGCCACCGCCGCCACGTCGTCGCAGCTCACGTGCACCTGGCCGTTGAGAATCGCCCGCGCCTTGGCCCCCAGGATCAGGTTCAGGCTGGCCCGCGGACCGGCGCCCCATGTCAGCCACTTGCGGCAGAAGTCCAGCGCCTCGGGCGTCTTGGGCCGCGTCACCCGCACCAGCTTCTCGGCATAGGCGTACACGTGGTCGCTCACCGGCATCCGCCGAACCGTGTTCTGAAGGTTCAGAATATCCTGAGCGGTGAGAATGGGCTGCGGCCGATCGCCCCCCAGGCCCGTGGCCATCTTCATGATCGCCCGCTCTTCCTTCTGGCTGGGATAGTCCACCAGGATCATGAACATGAACCGGTCCAGCTGGGCCTCGGGCAGCGGATAGGTGCCCTCCTGCTCCACCGGGTTCTGCGTCGCCAGCACGAAGAACGGATCCGGCAGCGGATAGTCCACTCCCCCCACCGACACCTTCCGCTCCTGCATCGATTCCAGCATCGCCGCCTGCGTCTTGGGCGGCGTGCGGTTGATCTCGTCGGCCAGGATGATGTTGGCGAAGATCGGCCCCTTGAGAAACTTGAACTGCCGCTCGCCGGTGGCCGGGTCCTGGTAGATGACCTCCGTGCCGGTGATATCCGACGGCATCAGGTCCGGCGTGAACTGGATTCGCTTGAACGACAGGTGCAGCGTCTGGGCGAGGCTCGAGATCATCAGCGTCTTGGCCAGCCCCGGCACGCCCACCAGCAGCGCGTGGCTGCGGGTGAAGATGGAGATCAGGATCTCGTCGATGACCTGCTCCTGCCCGACGATCACCTTGGCCAGCTCCGCCTTGATCGCGGCCCGCGCGGTGCGAAGGTTCTGCACGGCCTGCAGGTCCTCATCGCCCAGGTGGGCCCTTGTCGTCACAGCCGCCGCTTGTGTCATGCTTCGCCCTTTCCTTCCTCAGCAGCCCGTGGCAGCCATCGCCGGTGCGAATGGTTATACCCCCTCGGCGTCGGATGCGTTGCACTCGGCCGCTCGCCGCAGGAGGCCTTGTCCCCCAGGCCAGTGTCGCCTCTGATTCGGGCAAAGGCAACCGGAGGAATCCGCTGCCGGCGCACGGCGCATCGGCAACCGTCCCGGCCGCAGGCGCAGCCCGTCCCCGTCCTTCCTGCGCCGACGCCTCCGGCACTTCGATTCCACGGGCGTTTTCCCCTATAATGGCCGCTCTCAAATGGCCGAAACAACATCGCCCTCGGACCGCATCGAAGACCTGCAGATCGAAAAGGAACTGCAGGACAGTTACCTCACCTACGCGATGAGCACGATCATGGACCGGGCGCTGCCCGATGTCCGTGACGGGCTCAAGCCATCGCAGCGCCGCATCCTGGTCGCGGCCAACGACCTGAACCTCGGGCCGCGGGCCAAGCACCGCAAGTGCGCCAAAATCGCCGGCGACACCAGCGGCAACTACCACCCTCACGGCGAGGCCGTCATCTATCCCACGCTGGTCCGCATGGCCCAGGACTGGAACATGCGCTATCCGCTCATCGACGGCCAGGGCAACTTCGGGTCCACCGACGGCGACCCGCCGGCGGCCATGCGATACACCGAGGCCCGCCTGACGGCCGTGGCCATGGAGATGCTCCAGGACCTGGAGCTGGACACGGTGGATTTCCAGCCCAACTACGACGAGACCCGCCAAGAGCCCACCGTTTTGCCCAGCAAGTTCCCCAATCTCCTGGCCAATGGCTCGACGGGCATCGCCGTGGGCATGGCCTGCAATCTCCTGCCGCACAACCTGGGCGAGATCTGCGATGCCATCGTTCACGTCATCAACCATCCCGATTGCAGCCTCCAGGATCTCCTGAACATCGTGCCGGGGCCCGATTTCCCCACGGGCGGAATCATCTGCGGCCGCGACGGCATCGTGGACGGCTACAGCACCGGCCGCGGCCGCCTCACCGTCCGCGCCAAGATCTCGGTGGAGGAAGGCAAGGGCGGCCGGTCCCAGGTCATCATCGAGGAGATCCCCTACGGCATCATCCGCAGGAGCATCGTCGAGGCGATCGCCGAGGCCGTCAAGAAGGACCTGATCCGCGACGTGTCGGATGTCAACGACCACTCCGGCCGCCAGCACGCCTGCCGGATCGTCGTGGATGTGAAGCGCGACGCCGACCCGAACGTGGTGATCAATCAGCTCTATGAATACACCCCCTGCCAGATCACGGTGTCGATGATCAACATCGCCCTGGTCAACCGCCAGCCGCGGACGATGGGCCTCAAGGAACTCATCCAGCATTTCATCGAGCACCGCCGCCAGGTCATCGTCCGCCGCACCCGGTTCCTGCTGCGCAAGGCCCAGCAGCGCGGGCACATCCTCGAGGGCCTGATCTTCGCCGTCTGCGACATCGACGAGGTGGTGAGGCTGATCCGCGCCAGCAAGACCCGCGAGGAGGCCATCGCCCGGCTGCGCGAGCGGGCCTTCCGCATCGCCCCCGACCACCCCCACGCCGGACGCATCCCCGAGAAACTCCTGGCCCGCGCCGCCCATCACCCGGCGATGCTGACCCAGGCCCAGGCCGAGGCCATCGGCCGCCTGCAACTGATCCAGCTGGTGGGCCTGGAGATCGAGAAGCTCGTGGACGAGTACCGCGCCGTGGTGGACGAGATCGAAGGCTACGAGGCGATCCTGCGCGACGAGAACCTGGTCCTGGACATCATCCGCGAGGACACGCTGGAGATGAAGGAGAAATACGGCGACCCGCGCCGCACGCAGATCACCGGAGCGGTGAGCGACCTGAACATGGAGGCGCTGGTGCCGCGAGAGGACGTGGTCGTGACCGTCAGCCACGCCGGCTACATCAAGCGCACCCCCGTGGACGCCTACCGCGCCCAGGGCCGCGGCGGACGAGGCGTCAAGGGCACCGAGTCGCGCGAGGGCGATTTCGTCGAGCACCTGTTCATCGCCAACACCCACGACTATCTGATGTTCTTCACCAATCGGGGCCGGGTGTATTCGCGCCGCGTGTACGACATCCCCGAGATGTCGCGGACCAGCGCCGGCCGGGCCATCGCCAACCTGCTTGAGTTCCAGCAGGGCGAGAAGATCGCCAGCGTGCTGCCCGTGCAAGACTTCGCCAGCCAGGAGCGGTTCCTGATGTTCGGCACGCGCCGCGGCACCGTGAAGAAGACCGCCCTCGGCGCCTACGCCAACATCCGCTCCAACGGCCTGATCGCCATCGGCCTGGAGGAGGGCGACGAGTTGATCGGCGCGGCCGTCACCACCGGCAAAGACCACGTGATCCTGGGCACGAAAAGCGGCCTGGCCATCCGCTTCGAGGAAGCCGACGTGCGGGCCATGGGTCGGCCCGCCGCCGGCGTGACGGGCGCACGCTTCAAACGCCCCGGCGACGAGGTCGTGGCCATGCTGGTCGTCCCCGGCGGCGACAACGCCCATCTCAAAGTTCTCACCTGCTGCGTCAACGGTTACGGCAAGCGCACGCCTCTGGAGGAATACCCCGTCAAGGGTCGCGGCACCCGCGGCGTGATCAACATCGACACGAACCAGCGCAACGGCGAAGTCGTCGGCATGCTGCTGGTGGACGACCACGACGAAGTGATGCTCATCACCGCCAGGGGCATCCTCATCCGCACCCGCGTGGACGAAGTCCGCGTCACCGGCCGCGGCGCCCAGGGCGTCAAGCTCATTCGCCTCGACGAGGGCGACACGCTGGTGGCCATGGCCAAGATCGACAGGGATGAATCGGACGAACCCGCCGAGCCCGCCCCCGCCGGCGACCTGCCCGAAGCCGAGGCCGATTCACCGCCCCCGGCGGAGCCACAGCAATAGACCGGTGAGCGTCATGCCATCCACCAGTTCGTTGCGATCGAGCATCCCCCGGATCTCTTCCGCATCGAAGAAACGCACGGCATGCACCTCGTTGGGGTCGTGGTCGCCGACGCGATGCAGTCCCTCCGCAAGACACGCGTGAAACGTGTGGTTCGCCACCCCCACCGCCGGGTGCCAGCTGTGCATCAGCACCACGCGCCCCGCCGCGTAGCCGGTCTCCTCGCGAAGTTCGCGCGCCGCCGCGGCCTCCGGCGTTTCGTCCGCCTCCGCTCCGCCGGCCGGCACTTCCCACAGCAGTTTCCGCACCGTGTGCCGCCACTGCTGCACCAGCAACACCCGCCCGCCGTCATCCACCGCCACGACCCCCACTCCCCGCCGCCGGTATTGCACCACGTAGTAGTCCAGCTCATGGCCCAGCGGGTGCAGCACCCGGTCATGGCTCACGGCGAAATACGGGTTCTCGTGAACCGTCCTCCCCGACAGCCTCTTCCATTCGTGGTTGCCGCTCATCGCACCGACCCCCGCGCACGGGAAATCATCGCGATCATCTCGGCCGCCGCATCCGCCGCCCGCCGGCCCGCGTGGCCGTGCTTTCCCCCGGCGCGATCCCACGCCTGCTGCTCGGTATTCGTCGTCAGCACCCCGAAGATCACCGGCAGCGAGTGGGCCAGCGCCACCTGCTGGATGCCCCGGGCCGCCTCGCCGGCCACATAATCAAAATGCGGCGTCTCGCCGCGGATCACGCAACCCAGGCAGATGATCGCCGAGAACCGCCGCGTGCCGGCCAGCACCGCCGCCGCGACCGGCAGCTCAAAGGCCCCCGGCACACGCTGCACATCCACACGCTCGCCAGCCACGCCCAGCTCCTCGAGCCTGCCGATACACCCCTTGAGCAGTTCATCGACGATCGGCTCGTTGAACCGCGCCGCCACCACCGCCAGACGCGCATCGGGCGGAATGGTGTCGGACGCGGGTTTCGGCGGCCTGGTGCTCATCGGGCACTGACGTTACGGCCCCTCTCCCCCTCAGGCAAGCGCCGCGCTTCACCGGCGCCTGCCGCAAGCATCTACTGCGCCCGCAGCGACAGGTCGCCCCGATCCAGCCTCAGGCGATACTGGTTCGCGCCGCCGGCCACGACCGACAGCTCGCCCCTGGCGGTCTGCCCGCCCGGCAGGTCCACCTCAACATCGTACGTGCCGTGGAAGCCCCGCAGCGACACCGTTCCATCCAGCGGCAGCCGACCGGAATAGCGCGTCATCCACTCCTGGCGGATCAACTTCTCCAGCGCATGGCAGTTGGGCCTGGGCCGATACTGCTCATCCAGCAGGCCCGACTCCGCCTGCCAGGCGCCCGGGCCGATCTGCCACAGGTTGATCATGTCCACCGCCGGGTGGCTGAAGCACACGGTGTAGATGTACGCGTAGAACTCGGCCTGCAGCTCCGGCGTGAACCGGCCGTGGCGAAGGCCCCCGGAGATCTCCTGGTTCAGCGGCAGGGAAAACTCGGTGATGTGCAGCCGCAGCCCTTCGTTGGCGAAGGCATCCATCGACTCGTACATCGTCTGCGCATCGGGCCAGGCGCCGAACGGCCGGTGCCCGTGGAAACCGAAGTAATCCAGCTTCACCCCCTGGCTCCTGAGCCACTTCACCTCCGTCAGCCCCGCCAGCGGCTCGCGACGCGACATCAGCCGCCATCCCGTCGTGGAAAACCGCGTGCAGTCGCTGATCCCCAGTTTGGCCGCCGGCGCCATACGCCGGATTTCCTCGAACACCGGCACAGACAGGTCGATCAGAATGCGCTCGTTGACCACCTGCCAGTACTCGATGCGGTCCTTGTAGCGCTGGACCACTTGGCGGGCGTGGTCCAGAAACAGCTTCTGCCGCTCGGCAACCGGCCGGCTCCAAAACCACCTCGGCGGATAGCCGCTGAGAAAGTGATACTCCATGCCGATGCCGCGCTGGGCGCACCACTGCACGTACTGGTCCAGGTCGGCGTATTCGCGCACCCCCGGCTCCGGCTCCAGGAACATCCACTTGCCGCTGAAGGGGATCAGCGAGAAGTTGAACAGCCGCTCGAACGCCTCCAGCTCCGCCGCCGCCACCACGCCGGGACGATACCCCTCGACCGTCGCCCCGCGCGGTTCCTGGAAGAAGTTCAGCCCGCCGCTGAAATGGAATGCGTGCCGCTTCTGGACGATCCGCACCGGCATGTCATACGCCGCCCGGCCGTCCGCCTCGACGATCTGCACCCGCAGATCGCTCTTGCGGTGCTTCTCGATGTTCGGCAGGACCACCGTGTCGATGTACTGCTGGTTGCGCCGCCATCGGTCCTTGTCCACCACGTCGGGCGGCATCGGTACATCGGGCGGCGACTGCTGCTCCGGCAGGTACACTCCCCAGCGGCCGATCTCCTTCAGCGCCACCAGCTTGTGCTCCGCAGAAACCGGCAGCACCACGTGGGTGGCCTTGTACTTGCGGGCCAGCTCGATGATCTGCGCATCGGACAGCTCCGCCAGCGAGCGGCCGGGCGACAGCAAGCGCCGGCCCGACGAATCGGCCACGATTCCCGGCTGCAACGCCTGCACGCGGCTCCACCACTCTCCGGCAAACGGCCCGCTGAAAAACGCCTGCGTGCCGTCGCGCCATTCGCACACCACCGACCGCAGCGAATGCACGCGGAAGCCCCCCGGCTGAAGCGGCGTCAGCACCAGCGCCTCGGCCGGCGTGTTCTGCCGCACCCACCGCTGGATCTGCACCCATCCGCCGCCCGTTTCCTCGTCCCGCGATACGATGCGGTAACTCCATATCCCCAGCGGCAAAGCGCCCCCCAGCGCCACCAGCGCCCCCGCCCACGCGCCGGATCGCCGCCACAGCAGCCCCGCCGCCCCAGCACACGCCAGCGCCGCCACCGCCGGCCCCCACGCCGCGTGTTGCAGCGCCACCACCGGCACCTCGCCGCCCAGACCCGGAATGTCAAACCGGATCGTCCGCCACGCCGCGATGCACACCAGCGCCGCCGCACCGGCGACCGCCGCCTGCCACCAAGCCATCCGCCCGCTGACCAGCGCCGCCAGCGCCGCCATCGCAAAGGCCCACGGCAGCCACGGCAGCAGCGGCGGCACGGCCAACGCCCCCAGCACCGCCAGCGCCGACGCCGCCTCCATCCACCGCATCCACCAGCACAAACGCGACCCCGCACGCGGCGCCAAGGCCATCGATCGCACGATCCCGTGTGCGATATGGCAAAACGCCACCACCAGGATCAGCCGCGACGCCCGGAACAGCTGCCCCCGGATCACCGCGGCCACCGGATACACCTCCGTCAGCAGCACGCCGACGATGAACATCCCCCCCACCGCCGCCGCCAGCCACAGGCTCTTGCGATGCCGCGACGCCTCGGCCGGGAAACTCAGCGACAGGCACGCCAACCCCACGATCAGCGCAAACCTCGGCACATCCGGGTTGGGCGCACGCCACCAGGTACTGGCCAGGAAGTGCTCGGCCGAACGCACCCGCATCACCTGCAGCCAGTGCTCGTCGAATCCGCCGCCGCCTGTCAGCGGCAGGGCCACCAGCGTCGGCAGCGCCGCCGCCGCGAACGCCGCGAACATGCCGGCCGTCGCCTTCCACCCGTTGCGCCGGGCCTCGGCCAGCGCCCACAGGCCGAACATCGCAACCAGGTACGCGCCCGTCAGCGCGTGCAGGGGCATGATGCACCCGGCCAGCAGCATCGCCCATGCGTGCCGGCCCCGGTACAGCAGCACCATCGCCCAGATCGCAAGCCCAAACACCGCCCAGGTGTGCGTGAAGGCGCCGCTGTACATCGCATCGCCGGCCAGGGCCCGATGGTGCGCGGCAAACAGAATCAGCGCCATGACCACGCCGGTGGCCCGGCTGTCAAACACCGCCCGCCCCAGTGCATACACGCCCCCCAGCACGCCCGCCGCGGACAGCACGTGCAGCGCGAAATACAGCCTCCCCACCTCCACAAGCCCCGCAACCGGCCCCAGTGCGCGAAAGAAGATGCTCGGATATCGGCCGTAGGTCGCCTGCACCATCGCGTCGGCCGGGTACATCGTGCTATCGGCCGAGCGGTACAGGAACGGGACCTGGATGGATTGGTTGCCCCCGCCCATCTGGTAGCCGGCCCACATCACCTGCGCCAGCCCCAGCAGCAGAAACACCCCCGCCGCGGCAAGCCTCGACGCCCACGGCCGATTCCAGGCGGATTTCACTTGCCTCGCGCCCACGATCGCACTTATAAGGATAGACGGACGATGGTCCAGCACTCCCGCAAACCCGCCGTGCTCGTACTGGCCTTGATCGCCGCGATGGCCACGGCGGCCTGGCCCCTGGCGTCCCGCCTTCCCGGCCACGGCGCCGGCCAGGGCACGCTGGCCGAGTTGGAGCTGCTCATCGCCGCCGGCGACGCCGACGCCCGGACATGGTTCGCCTATGGCCAGCGCCTGGCCGAGACCGGCCGACACGCCCACGCCGCCATGGCCTTCCGCAAGGCGCTGGAACTGGACCCGCTGCATCGCGAGTCGCGGATGTCCTGTGCAACCTCGCTGGCCCGCTCGCAGCAGCACGACGAGCTGGCCGCTTACCTGCACGACCTTCTGCTGGCCGATGCAAAGCTGGCCCTGGACCTGTTCGAGGACCCGGCGCTGCGACCGCTGCGCGCCACGCCCCGGTTCGCCGCCCTGCACGAGGAAGCGCGCCTCCAGTCGCTGGATTGAACGCTCCGCTTGGGGCCCTATACTCATCGGCGATGATGCGCCGTCGCAAAGCCAGGGAACTGGCGATGCAGATTCTGTTTCTTTGGGATTCGCTGGGGCAGGAGGATTCCGCCGCCGCCCGGCAGGTCGCCGCCGACAACTGCGAGGATCCGGCCGTGCGCCTGCGTGCCATCGAGATGGCCTCGGCCACCTGGGCGCAGCGCGAAGTGTCGGACCGCTGGGTCGAGCGTCTGGCCCCGCAGTGGCCCGTCTATCGCCAGCCGATGGTGGACCGAAACCTGCTCCGCCTTGCGATCTGGGAACTGACCAGCACCGATACGCCGCCCAAGGTCGCCATCGACGAGGCCATCGAGCTGGCCAAGCAGTTCTCCACCGAACAAAGCGCGGCGTTCGTCAATGGCGTGCTGGATGCGGTGCTGAAGGAGAAAGTTGCCAGTTGCGAGTTGCGAGTTGCCAGTGGCACGGGCGGCCCGCCCGTGTCTTCTCCGTGACCCGTGGCACGGGCGGCTCGCCCCTGCTCTGCGCCTTCTCCGCATGCTCCGTGTTCTCTATTTTATCTGAACCTTCATGGCCTTCTTCTCCAAGACCCTCGACAAGCTCAAAGGCGCCCTTCGCAAGACCGCCCAGGTGCTCAACACCGATGTGCGGACGCTGTTCATCCCCGGCCGGCAGATCGATGAGTCGTTCCTCGCCGAACTGGAAGAGAAGCTCATCCGCGCCGACATGGGCGTGAACAACGCCATCCGCGTCGTCTCGGCCGTCCGCGAGCGCTGGCGGCTGGCCAAAATCCGCAACGCCGCCGAGGCCGAGACCGTCGTCCGTCAGGAACTGGCCGCCAACTGGCCCCCGGCCGACCGCGAACTGCGCTTTGCCCCGTCCGGGCCAACGGTCATCATGGTCGCGGGCGTCAACGGCGCCGGAAAAACCACCAGCATCGCCAAGCTCGCCTGGCTCCTGAAGCACCAGATGAACAAGAAGGTCCTGGTGGCCGCCTCCGACACCTTCCGCGCCGCCGCCGTGGATCAGCTCACCATCTGGGCCGACCGCATCGGCGTCGAGATCGTCAAGCACAAGATGGGCGCGGACCCCGCCGCCGTCGCCTACGACGCCTGCGAAGCCGCCAAGGCCCGCGGCATCGATGTCCTGATCGTGGACACCGCAGGCCGCCTGCACACCCAGGACCACCTCATGCGCGAGCTGATCAAGATCCGCGACGTGGTCGCCAAACGCATCCCCGGCGCGCCCCACGAGGTGCTGCTGGTGCTCGATGCCACCAGCGGCCAGAACGCCATCCAGCAGGCCAGGATGTTCGGCGCCGCCATCAACGTCACCGGCATCGTCCTGGCCAAGCTCGACGGCACCGCCAAGGGCGGCGTGGTCATCGCCATCAAGGAACAGCTCAACATCCCCGTCAAGTTCGTCGGCCTGGGCGAAACGCCCCAGGACATCGAGACCTTCGACCCTCAGCGCTTCATCGAGGCGCTGTTCGGGCAGGCCCCTGTATGACCGTTGATGCCCTCCGTGCCGCAAACGCCCCCCCACGGCGCTGGATCGCCGGCCCACTGCTGCCGGCAGGGGCGCTTCTCTTCTTGGCGTTGACGGTTTACCTGCCCGTGCACCGCTGCGGTTTCATCTGGGACGACGACGCCCATGTGACCCAGAACGCCACCCTGCGCAACCTGCCGGGCCTTGGCCGCATCTGGGCCGATCCCGCCGCCACTCCGCAGTATTACCCCCTGCTACACACCGCCTTCTGGATTGAGCACCATCTCTGGGGAACCAGGCCGTTGGGGTATCACCTGGTCAATGTCCTGCTGCATGCGCTGTCCGCGGTGGTTCTCTGCCGCGTGCTGGCGACACTGGGCGTCCCGGGCGCCTGGCTGGCCAGCGCGCTTTTCGCCGTACACCCCGTCCATGTCGAATCCGTGGCCTGGATCACCGAGCGCAAGAACGTCCTGTCCCTGCTGCTGGCATTGCTGGCCACCTGGGCCTTCCTCAGGGCACGCGACATCGGCCAGCCGCGCCCGCCGCTCTCCCGGGGCTGGTATCTTGCATCGCTGCTGCTGTTCGCCGGCGCCCTTCTCAGCAAGTCGGTCACGGCCGTCACCCCCGCCGTGCTGCTGGTGCTCATCTGGTGGAAACACGGCAGAATAGCCCGCCGCGACCTGGCCCTGCTGGCGCCCATGCTCCTGGCCGGCGCCGCCATGGGCAGTCTCACCGTCCATCTCGAACGGGCTCATGTCGGGGCTGCCGGAGACGAATGGGACCTCTCGCTGCTGCAACGGCTGCTGGTTGCGGGCCGCGCGATCTGGTTCTATGCCGCCAAGCTGCTCTGGCCGGCTCACCTCGTCTTTTTCTATGATCGCTGGGAGATCCGTATCGACGACTGGAAGGCCTATCTGGGCCCCGCAGCGGTGCTGCTGGCCACACTGGGCCTGTGGTTGCCGCGCGCCAGGATCGGACGCGGACCTCTGGCCGCCTGGCTGATCTTCTGCGGCGTACTCGCCCCGGCACTGGGCCTGCTGAACGTGTACCCCCATCGTTACTCGTTCGTGGCGGACCACTTCCAGTACCATGCGTCTGTCGCCCCGCTGGCGCTGGCTGCTGCCGGGCTGACGCTCGCCTTTCGCCGCCTGCCCTCCCCGAGCCTGCAACGGACCGCCATGGCTCTGCCGGTCGTCGTGCTTGCGGTGCTCGGCTCGCTGACCTGGCGCCAGATCGGTATGTACCGCGACCTGGAAACGCTCTGGCGAACCACCGTGCAGCGCAATCCCCGCTCGTGGGCGGCCATGAACAATCTCGGTTCCCTCTACCTGCGGGACGGCAAGACCGCGCCGGCTCTGGAGCTGTTCAACCAGTCGCTGGCGGCACGCCCCGACTACTGGAAAGCGCTCCTCAACCGGGCTTCCGCCTACGAAAAGCTCAACCGTGTCGCCCAGGCCCTCGACGACCTGGAACGGTCCATCGCCGTGGCTCCGCGACCCGCGCTTCCCCTTGTCGCCCGCGCCAACCTCTATTGGCGGCTGGGACAACTGGACCGCGCCCTGGCTGATCTGGACCGCGCGGCAACGCTCGATTCAACGCGGCCCTCCATCTTTCACGACCGCGGGCTGGTGTTGGCTGCCAAGGGGCGCCACGACGAGGCCGTCCAGGATTTCACCCGCGTCCTGTCGCTGAAGCCCGATGCCCCCGAAGCCCTCAACGCCCGAGCCGTCAGCCATTTCGCCCTCGGAAGGGCCCAGCTGGCTCTTGACGACCTGAACCGGGCTATCCGCGGCAAAGACCAGTACCTGGAGGCCCGGCTCAACCGCGGCCAAGTCTTGCTCCATTTGCAGCGATGGCAAGACGCGGCCGACGAGTTCACCCACGTCCTGGCCCTGTCGCCCCAGACGGCCGAAGCCTGGCTGGGCCGTGCCCGCGCCCATGCGGGCATGCAGAACTGGAAGCCGTCGTGGGCGGATCTGCGCCATGCCGAGAACCTCGGCCTGCGCGACCCGGACTTGCGCCGCCGCCTTCAGATCGAGGCGCCCTTCGAGTGATCCCCCACACACCCCCCATGCCAAAACACGCCGCCGAACGCCGCGTCAGTCAGGCCCCCAACCCCGGCGCCGCCGTCGCCCATCGCCGCTGGCTGACGGGCCTGTATCTCCTGGAGAGCCTCACCTCCGGCGGATACACACTGCTGTCCATCGGCATCTTCTTCTTCACCACGCACCGCTTCGCCTGGCAGCCGCGGCAAAACTTCCTGCTGGCCGCCGCACAGGGCTTGGCCTACGTCGGCGGTGCGCTGCTGGCCCAACCGCTGGCGAGCCGATTCGGCCAGCGACGCGCCCTGGCCGCTCTCCTGGTGCTCATGGGCCTGGTGTCGGCCGTGGCCGCGGCCTTCGCCGCACCCCTGATCGTAACCCTGTGCCTTGTGGCCTATACCTTTGTCGCTGCCGCCAACTGGCCCATGCAGGAGAGTCTGGTCTCCCAGGGCGCCGACGCCCACGCACTTTCCCGTCGCATCGGCATCTACAACCTCACCTGGTCCGGCACCGCCGCCATCGCCCTGGCCGTCAACGGAATCATCATCAAGCACTGGACCGCCGGCGTGTTCCTGATCCCCGCCATCTTCCACATCGCCGGCGGCCTGCTCCTGGCGATGCACCGCGACCGCCTGACTCCGGCCGCCTCGCCCGCCGCGCACGCCGCGCCCGAGCCGGACCTGCTGGCCAAGCGCACGCTGGCACTGTGGCTCTCCCGACTGGTTCTGCCGGCCACCTACGTCGTGATCGTCAGCCTCATGGCCATCATGCCCTCGCTGCCGGTCATGCAACAACTGGATGTCACCAGCAAGACGCTGATCAGCAGCACCTGGCTGGCCGCCCGCTGGCTGGCGTTCCTCGTGCTGAGTGCAACGGTCTGGTGGCACACGCGGCCGAGGCTGCTGCTGGTCGCCGCAACCGCCATGCTCCTGGCGTTCTTCGGCGTGACCATCCGCCCCTCGGATGTGGCCGGCACTACGGTCGCCTGGCGCGCGGACCTGGCGTCGATGCTGCTGTTCCAGCTTGCCCTGGGCGCCTGCCTGGGCATCGTCTATGCCGCCAGCCTCTACTTCGGCATGGTTCTTTCCGATGGCGCAACCGAACATGGCGGATACCACGAGGCCCTCATCGGCGTGGGCTGCGTCGTCGGGCCGGGATCGGCCGCCCTGGTACAATGGCTTTGGCCCGGGAAGATCGGCTATTCCATCGCCGCCGTCGGGGGTGTGCTGGCCATAAGTGTCGCGGCGGCAGCCATGGCGACGGTGGTCCTGTCCGGCCGGCGACCGCGGCGGCGGGCTTAGCGCGTTGCCGTCCGCCTCACCAGGGCATAGATTGTGTGTCACATCCTGTAGGAAGGACCAAGCCCATGTTCCGCCACATCCACACCCTGGTTGCTGTGCCCTGCCTGCTGCTGGCGCTGACCGCCGGTTGCGCCTCGGACCGAGCCGTGATCAGCCAGGCCAACGCCTTCCACGGCGAACTGAAGCCGGCCGTGATCAGCGACCCCCAACTCAACGCCTACCTGCAGCAGGTCGGCCAACGCATCATCGACGTCGCTCGCGAGATGTATCTGCAGAAGTACGGCCCCGCCGCCAAAAGCTCCGAGGATTCGGCCTGGATGTTCCAGAACACCATGCAGTTCCACTTCGTCAACAGCGACACGCTCAACGCCTTCACCACCGGCGGCGAGCACATGTACATCTACACGGGCCTGTTCCAGCAGTGCAGAAGCGAGGACGAACTGGCAGCGGTCATGGCACATGAATACGCCCATGTCTATGGCCGGCACGTGCACAAGGGCATCAACCGGCAGATGGCCGTCATCGGCGCGGCGGCGGCCGCCGGCGCCGCCGGATACGTCGCCGGCGGCGAAGACAAGGGCAGCGAGTATGCTGCCGGCGCCGCCGGCCTGGCGATGGCCGTGGGTCAGTTCGTCGGCATGCAGTACACACGCTCCGACGAGGCCGAGGCCGACGACATGGGCTTCGACTTCTATGTGCGCGCCGGCTGGGACCCCGCCCGCTTCGGCGATTTCTTCCAGCAGCTGATCGACAAGGGCTATGACAAGGGCCCGGAGTTCCTCTCCGACCACCCCAGCCTCAAGAACCGCGTCCAGGCGGCCAGGGCCAAGGCGTCGCAGCTTCCCCCCGCCGCCGCAGCCTGGCGAAAACCGCCCGTCGCGGCCGGCCCGGCGTTCACAGCCCTTCAGCAGCGCAGCGTCGTGATCGGCAAGACCATGCCCACCGATGCCTCGCTGCAGCACAGCCAGACACTGCTGGCCGCCATGTCGCGCAGCTGCCTGACGCCGGCCATCCATCCCGATCAGAAGAAGGCCCGTGCGGCCCTGGCCAGGGAAGCCGAGCAGCAGCGCGCCGCCGCCACCCGGCCTGCGACCAGCCGGCAGCGCCGCCACAGGTAGGGCGGGCTGTGCCCGCCGTGCCCGCCCGCAAGTCCGTCGGGCGGGCCGTGCCCGCCGTCTCACTGCTGCGAACTCGGAATCGACACATTCCGCTCCGGCTGGCGCTGGCGCAGGCGTTGGTCGTGTCGCGCAATCCACGCGGCCTTGCGCCGGATGGACCGCAGTAGCGACCCGGCCGCCACCGCACGCTGTCGCGCATAGTGCTCCAGCCAGCGCTGGCGCTGCCTCTCCTCCACGCCGATCTGCTGGAGGCTGTACCAGAACTGCGCCAGGTCCTTCACGATCCACCGTTGCCGAAAGGGCCACCGCGGCAGACGCCTCACTCTCGCCGCGTCAATCAGCGCCAACTCCACACCATCTGCCTCCACCCGAGCAAAAAAATGGCACAGGTACAGGTCGCGGTGGTGCAGGCCGGCGCTGTGCAGCCTCGCCGCCAGATCGGCCGTCGGCTCCAGCAGCTTCTCGAAAGCCACGCCCTCGCGCACCAGCTTTTCGGCATCGCCAAAGCCGGCCAGGTCCTCGGTGATGACAAAACCGCGGCCATCCGGCAGCCCGCCCCACCCCACCAGCGGCGTCGTGCGAATCCCCGCCGCTTGCAGCAACCGAATGCCGCCCGCCTCGGCCTGTGCCGCCTGCGCCTCGCGCCGATGCCGCTTGATGTGCCACCGCACGTTCCGCCCGCCGGCCAGTGCGGCATCCAGCGTGCAGTTCTCCCGCTCGGCGATCGACCGCCAGACCACGATCCGCGGATCGGCAAAGACGCCCTCCGCGTCAAGACCCAGCTCCCGCATCACCGGCTGGTACTCGGCGGCAACGTGGAATCCGGCGGGCATGGCCATTGGCGACAGGAAACTGCTGCTCCACTGACGAGTGGCTACTGACTACTGGCTACTGACTAATGACTCCCGGCTTCATGAACCTGCTGATCCCCGGCTTGAAGATCACCTTGCCCTCGACGACCACCAGCTCTTCATCCAGAAACAGTTGTACGGCCCGGCTGAGCACCTCGGCTTCCAGCGCCAGCCCCTTGGCCCGAACATCGTCGGCCGTGTCCACGCCCACGTTGATGTGGAACACATCCTGCAGGATCACCGGCCCCTCATCCAGCTGCTCGGTCACGAAGTGCGCGGTGCAGCCATGCACGCGAACACCGCTCTCGTAGGCCTGCTTGTACGGCGCGGCCCCCGGGAAATACGGCAGCAGCGACGGGTGGATGTTGATGATCCGGTTGCGGAACGCCTGCACGATCCGCGGCGGAAGAATCCGCATGTACCGGGCCAGCACCACCAGGTCCGGCGACGCCTCCTGCAACGATTGGAGCAGCCAATCGAAGTGCTTGTCCGGTTCCTGCGATGGCGACCAGGCAAACGGCACTCCCGCCTTCGTCGCCACAGGTTCCAGGTCCGGGTGATTGGCGTACACCCCCACGATCTGCCCGTGCAGCTTCCCTTCGGCGCGGTCGTGCAGGATCTGCTGCAGGCAGTGCGGCTCCTTGCTCACCAGGATCGCCACCTTCTTCTGCCGCCGCTCGCTGTGCAGGTGGACGCGCACCTCCATGTCGATCTTCCGGCCCAGTTCCAGCAGACCCGTGATCAGTTCCGACAGATCGCAGGTCAGGTCCTTCAGGTCCACCAGCATGTCCATCACGAAAAAACCCCGGACCACCCGCTGCTCGATGTCCTCGATGTTGATGCCGCGCTCGGCCATGTACGTGGCGAACTGCGCCACCACGCCCTTCTGGTCCTTGCCCAGCACGCTCACCACCGCCAAGACCGGTTGCCGCACGAATGACCTCCGACAAAACAGCCAGTTTACATCGCCGCCGCGCCCCCGGCCAACTCCACCGCTCGAATCAACATCCGGTCGGACCTATGCTATGGAACATTGCCGCCATGAGATTCGCTTGCATGCCCCTTTTTCCGATGGCCGTGCTGGTCGCTTCCGTGGCGCTGGCCCAGCCGACAACGCGCCCCATCCCCCCCGCCACCGTCGCCGCCACTCGCCCCGTTTTCCGTCCGGCACCCCGGCCCCTGGGCGAGCCGCTGGGCAAGGTGCCTCTCCGCGACCTGTGCCGCCTGTCCATGGAGAACGGCCAGATCGAGGTAACCACCACCCTACAGAGCACTTCGGCCATGGCCCGGCCCGTTACCATCCCCGAACTGGACGGGCAGAGCAAAGTCATCTGCCACGACTACATCTACTCCCTGGAGAACCTCCTCACCAGGCCCGACGGCCGGCACATCACCACCAAGGTGGACGTCCGCACCGCCAACGTCAACATCGAGCAGACCGTGCAGGAAGGGCAGCAGATCCACACCGTAGCCCTCTACCAGTCGCGTTCCGACTCGCGCACGGGCCTGAAAGCCGGCCAGGTGCGCCTGACCGTGACCAGCACCGTCACTGGCGCCGCCACCCGTCCGCAGCAGATCTCATGGCAGGCCGAGGATCTGGGCGCGCTCCGCCGCCAGCGCCCCGCTGAGATCGACCAGTACCTGCGCCCCGTGCTGCGGACGCTTCACGCCGAACACCTGCTGGCTCCCGAGCCGTGGGCGGCGCATCAGGTCCTGGCCGACCCCCAGCCCGCCGCCCAGCTCCACGCCGACGTCATGGAGCTGGTGGCGAAACTCGATGCCGATGCGTACCTGGACCGTCAGGAGGCCGCTGCCCGGCTCCAGAAGATGGGCGGACATGCCGCGGCCGTTCTGTCGCGGCTCGACCGCGGCAGGCTTTCACACGAGCAGCGGCTGGCCGTGGAGCGTATTCTCCAGTCGCCGCAGACCCTCTCGGCGGCGATGATCCAGTCGCTGCGCAACGACCCCAACTTCCTGCTGGATTGCCTGTATGTGCCCGACCGGAGCGTGCGGGCCGCGGCCCTGGCACGGCTCCAGCAGATGCGCCCCGATGTCAAGTTCGACATCGACGCCGACCCCGACGCCCGCGCCGCCGGTGTAGCTCGCCTGCGGGCCGCTCTGGCCTCCGTCACCCCGCCACAAGCCGGCGATCGGTGACCGGCGACTACTTCTTCGCCCGGAACCCGAACGTCCCCGACGGGTACTTGCACAACCCGCCGCTCACGCCCGGCTGATACGCCTGCGGGATCGCCACGCCAAACGGCCGGCGCCACAGCCAGTCGCCCACCCGCACATCCACGCCGCCGGCGGACACTGCCTGCGTCGCCGTCTTCTTCCCGATCGCCATCGCCACGTAGATGCCCAGGAACGGCCGGCTGGCGAAACGCGCCTGGATGTACGGCCGGCCGGGATAGTTTCTCGTGTAACCGCCCTGATACGTGCGCTGCGAGTCGCGCGTCCGCAGGACCTGGATCGACTCCGGCCGGCTGGCCAGGAAGCGCGCCGTCAGCGCGCACCCGTCGTCGGCCGCCAGTGTGAAACCCGCCCCGTCGTCGTGAGTCGTCGCGACCAGCCCCGGCTCGAAGGTCATATTCCAGTTCCACTGCCTCGCCAGGTGGTCGTCCACCTGATCCAGCACCGCCAGCACCACATCCGCCCCGCTCCGCCCCGACCAGTCGATGGCCACATACCGTTCGTGATAGCCGATGCTCACCTTCCGCAGGTCCATCCCAAACGCCCCGCCGCAATCCGTCTGCTGGTCCCAGATCACCGCCCCCTGGCCATACGGCCTGGGCCGGTTGCCGTCGGCCGGCGTGACCACGCTCTGGTACTCGGCCTCCGGCCGGTCCTGTCCGCCGCCCATGATCCAGTCGTGCCCCAGCGCCATGAGCCGGATCGACCCGCCGTCATCTTGCGCGTGGCCGCCCACGAACGTCGTCCGTGCATAGCACCCCAGGATCGTGTCCTCTCCGTCGCGGTATCGGTTGCGGAAGATGCTGATGCCCTGGCGGCTGTCCGTGTAGTGATTCGGCAGGATGCCGTTGGGATCCACCGCCGGCACGTCGTAGGGATAGTACAGCAGCGTGAAGAACCAACCGCAGAAATCCGGCGAGAACCGCTCATAGCCGTCGGGCGATTCCACACCGCTGAGCCGGTCGTACATCCACCTCAAAGCCCCCTGCTGCTCGCGTGCCGCCAGGTGGATCAGCAGCACGCTGGGATTGGCCTGCATCCACCCCTGCCCGTCGTCGTTCCAGCTCAGTTTCCGGCCGAAGCGCTTCGGCGGCAGACCCTCGTCGGTCGTCGCCGCCCGCGCCGCACCGGCGGCGTACAACGAAGACGCCATCAGCCGTATATTCGGGAACCTCTCAACCAGGTCCACCCCGTCAAAGCCCCGGCTGGCCAGCACCATCGGCGCCCAGAACGACGCCGGGTAGGCCATGTACCCCAGCCCCTCGTGATACAGCCCCCGGTCGCCGTGGTGCATGAGGAACGCCGCCACTCGCCCCCGCGCCCACGCAACCGCTTCGGTCATGTCGCATTTCGTCCCCGACTCATCGACCGCGCGCCCGTGCGCGGCCATCGCGGCCATCGCCGCCCCGGCGTGCGATACCGCCCAGTGATTGTTGTTCACATCGTGCGGATTGCCCCGGTGAAACTCCACTTCCTTCTGGCCGTCAACCAACTTCACCAGCAACCGCGTCATCTGCGCCTGCTGCGCCGCCGTCCACGCCTCGTAGCAGCAATCCTGCACCACCGCCGCCACCAGCGCCCAATGCGCCAACCCCAGCTCCGCCGCCGTCCACGTGGCCGTCCAATCCATCACAAACTCGTGCGCCTGCCGGGCATAGCGCCCCTCGCCGGTTACCAGGTATGCGATAGCGCACGCCTCGGCGTACTGCCCGGCGGTGTTGCCCTCTCCCGGCGTCGAAGCCCCGTCGGCCACCGCCCGCGCCATGCTCCAGATCCCGCAGGCCGTGGGCTGGCCCTCGTCGATCCGCCGCCGCAGTTGCCGCACGCTCTGCCGGCTAATCCACATCGCTCAACTCCACTGCCGCTCCGCGCCTGGCCGACTCGTAGATGCCGAACACGACTCTCATCGTCCCCAGGTTGTCCCGGCCGCTGCTGACCGGCTCGGCGCCCGTTCGGCAGCACTCGGCAAAGTGCAGCATTTCGTCGATGTACATCTCGCCGGTGGGCAGCCCCGCCGTATCCGGCTCCAGGGGGACAAAGCCGCGGCTCTTGCCCGCGCGGTCGCCGGGCTCGCGCGGCGGACTTCGTTTCTCCGAGGCAATCTGCGACGGCTCGCGATACTTCACGGCCCAGGGAATCGCATGCACCGTTCCCTTTTCGCCAAACACCACGAACGACTCGCCCCAGGGAACCCGAAAGGCCGACCACGTCGCCAGCAGATCCCCCACGGCCCCGCTCTCAAACTCCATCATCGCCCAAGCCCAATCCTCAGCGCCGTTGATCATCTCCGGCCGCGTGCTGCGGCAGATCGCCGTCACCCGTCGCACCTCGCCCGCGAAGAACCGCGCCAGGTCGATGCGGTGGATCGCCATCGTGATCACCACCCCGCCTCCGCTGCGCTGCGCATCATATTGCCAGTGCCCGGCCGGCGCATTGCCACCGCCCAGCGACTCGATCCGCACCGCCCGGACCTCCCCCAGCTCGCCCTCCCGCACCGCCCGCCGCACCGCCCGGTAGTTGGCCATGTAACGCTGGTTGTGGGCCACCATCAGCGTCACACCCGCACGCTGGGCCGCGGACACCATCTCGCGGCACTGACGCATCGTGACCGCCATGGGCTTTTCGACCAGCACGTGCTTGCCGGCCTCGGCCGCGGCGATGGCATACTCGGCGTGTGAGTCGGCCACCGAACAGATGTCCACCGCGTCGATGTCGGCCCGGCGAATCAACTCCAGCCCGTCCGTGAAGACGTGTTCGGTCCCAGCCTCCACCGCCCGCCGACACGCCGCCGCCTCATCGACGTCCGCCACCGCCGCGTAGCGCAACTGATCGGGAAAACGCGTGGCCGCTTCCAGATGCTTGGCGGAAATCCTACCCGCTCCGATCAGACCCACCCTCAGTGGCGCTTGCACGTTCTTCTCCTGAGCCTGCCCGGCCGGTCAGACCAGCCCTCCGACACATCCGCCAATGCGCGCGCGGGGCGATTCTGCGCGCCGGACGCCCAACCGCAAGTCCTGCCGTCCCGCCAGCCACCCAGGGGCGTATCTATGCGGGACCGTCGCGGGTCCGCGTTGTGGCGCAGGCTTCAGCCCAACCCCCGTCGCGGTGCGACTCGACGGAGCTCGTCGAAGTCAGGCCGAAGCCCGCGCCACAAGGCCCCCACCAAAGAACTGCCCCGGCCCCACCCGAGGTCCGATAGCCACCGCAGCCCGATAAAATCGGCAAAAAGAGACGCGCCAGCCTATGCCAAGCAGGAGAAATCGATAAAATGGGTAAACTAGGCAATGTTTGCAGGCGCCCTTGGTGCGCCATCTGGTGGAAGAATCTGCGCCGACAGCCGATGTTACAGTCATAACTCCATGTGGACAATGAACTTAATGTATTTTTCGTCCGCTGCCAAGACCTTCAAGTTGCTGACCTTGGACGGACGATACCCTTTCAGCCGGCGTGGAACGTCGGTGGCGGGCCGGATGCCCGTCGAGCCTTACCCTGTTGCCAGAGGTCATGCCCATGAACGTCAGCGGCGTCGGCCCCAACTCCCCCGTCCAGAAGATCGTCAGCCAGCCCGTTCAGAAGCAGGTTCCGGCCGATGCGCCCAGGCAGTTGCCCGTCACCGACAAACTCGAGCTGTCGGGCATGAGCCACCTCCTGCGCACGCTCAAGCAGAACGACATCCGCCCCGAGAAAGTCGCGGCCATCCGCGCACAGATCCAGGCCGGCACCTACGAGGATGACGCCAAGCTCGACGCGGCCATCGATCGCCTGCTGAACGACCTGATCGACTGATTCGCCGACACCGCAACTCCCTGCCGAATCGGGCGGCCCGCCGTGGCCGCCCCCGCTGCTTAAGGCTCCGCCGGGTGCAGTTCCACCCAATCCTCCGCGCAGTACACCACGTTGCGGTCCGACACGCTCACTGGTTCCCGCAGACTGCACTGCCGCATCACCTCGGCCGGGTCGAACTCCGGGGCCATGTGGATTTCCACCGGAAGGTCGGGGCGGCGTTGGCCGGCGCGCGCCACCACGTGCCCCCGGGCCAGCAGCAGTTCGTAAGCCGGGCGAAGATGCTCGCAAACCGCTTCGTCCGCGTACCTGCGCAGGAACGCCGCGTAGGACTTGCGCCGCCATCGCACCACAAACACCATCGCAATGCCCGCCGCGACAACCAGCAGGCCGTGCAGTATCTGCCAGGTGGTGGGCATGGGGTCCTAGGTGTGATAGTCGGCGTTGATGGCCACGTAATCGCGAGAAAGATCGCACGTCCAGAAGACCGCCCGGCCCGTCCCGGCGGCGCAGTCCAGGTCCACGCTCACCTCCGCCGCTGCCAGGGCTCCGCTGAGCTTCGCGGCGTCAAATGCAACCGGCGCGCCGCGCCGAAATACCGCCGTGCCCTGGAGTTTCAGCACGGCCTGCTGCGGGTCGAAGGGCACACCCGCCATCCCCGCGGCCGAGACGATCCGCCCCCAGTTCGGGTCGTTGCCATGCATGGCACATTTGACCAGCGGCGAGTCGGCAATCGCCCGCGCCATGGCCCTCGCCGCCGCATCCGAAACCGCTCGCCGCACGCGCACCGTCACGAGCTTGCTCGCCCCCTCGCCATCGGCCGCCACCTGCTGCGCCAGCGCCTGGCAGACCTCCAGCAGCGCCGCCGCAAATGCCCGCCGCTCGCGCTCGGCCCCTACGGTGGCGTCCCCCGCACCCGATGCGAAGATCGCTACCGTGTCGTTCGTGCTCGTGTGGTCGTCAATGGTTACGCAGTTGAAGCTCTCCCCGGCAGCGTCCGCCAGCAACCTCCTCAGCACCGCCGGTGAAATCTGCACATCCGTGGTCAGATAGCTCAGCAGCGTGGCGTGCGCCACGCCCAGCCTCGGCCCAATCATCCCCGCGCCCTTGGCCACCCCCGCGATGGTCGCGACGCTGCGCCCCAGACGCACCTTCACCGCCGCCGACTTGCGCTTCGTGTCGGTGGTCATGATCGCATCGCCGAACAGCAGCGCATGCTCGCAAGAGTCGCCCAGGTACTTTCCTGCCTCGATGATCCCGCGCTGGACCTTCTCCATCGGCAGGTGGTGGCCGATGATGCCGGTGGACGACGGCAGGTACTCGCCCGGCTCGCCTCCGACAACGCGGGCGGCCACCTGGCACATGCGGATGGCGTCGCGCCGGCCCCGCTCGCCCGTGCATGCATTGGCGTTGCCGCTGTTGACGACCACCCCGCGAAGCCGCCCACGGGCGATGTGCCGCCGGCCGATCTCCACGGGCGCGGCGAAAACCTTGTTGGTGGTGAAGGCCGCGGCCGCAGGCACAGGCGCCTGGCATACCAGCAGTCCCACGTCCGCCGGCGGTTTGCTCTTGATGCCCGCATACACGCCCGCAGCGCGAAAGCCCCGGGGCGACAGCAAGTGAAGTTCTGCCATGCCGTACATCCTACTCGATGCGGCATGTCGCGCCGATCAGATCTGGTTGGCCGAATCCAGGTTGATGCCGCACTCGACTTTGCCCTTGCCGGCCCACCGGCCGGAGCGCGGATCCTGCCCCGCCTCCACCGGCCGCGTGCACGACAGCGGATTGCAGCCGATCGACGCGTAGCCCTTCTCCCACAGCGGATGTCGCGGCAGACCGTGATCCACCAGGTACTGGTGGATCTCGCGGCCGCCCCAGTTCAGCAGAGGCGATATCGCATAGCAGCCGTACCGCGACGACCACTCGATGAACCGCGCGCTCTTGCGGGTTTCGGCCTGCTGGCGACGGATGCCCCGCAGCCAGGCCCGCGGACGCAGATCGGCCATGGCCCGCTCGAACGGTTCATTCTTGTTGGCTGCGCAACAGGCATCCACGTCATTGCGCCAGGCGGGATTCGTTTCGCCGGCCTCGTGCAGATATGCCAAGGGATCGTGGCGCGTGCGATAGACCCACACGTTCAGGTTCATCCGCAGACGCAGCTGCTCCATGAACCGATGGGTCTCCGGGAACAGGAAGCCGGTATCGACCATGATGATGCGGATGTCCGGCTTGTACCGCGTGGCCATGTGGATCAGCACGGCCGAGTCGGCCCCGAAGGAAGACGACATGACCAGGTCCTGGCCGAACTGCCCGACAGCCCACGCGACGATCTTCTGGGCATCGGTCGATTCGAACGCCTCGTTGAGGCTGGCCAAGTCCAGGTCATCGGCTGCAAGTTCTGTCATACCAAAATCCTCAGAACGTACACCTTTCCGATAGACATAATGGGAATATAGCTCGCCACATTGCTCAGGGCAACCGGCCACCGGCCGATCAGGTCCGCCTCAGCGCCTGGGCCAGATCGTCCAGGAACTGCCGGGGAACCCGTTGCCGGCCGGCCTGGCCAAGGGCAACTTCCTTGTTCGTGCCGTGGAAATCGCTTCCCCCGGTCTTGAGCAGGCCGAACCGCTCGGCCAGCCGCGTACACCGGCTGATCCAGCTCTCGTCATGGTCGCTGTGCAGAACCTCGATGCCGCCCAAGCCCATGTCCACCAGGTCCCGGACGATCCGCTCCAAGTGAAGATCGTTCTCCGGTCGCAACTGCACGGGATGGGCCAGCACCGCGATGCCTCCGCTGGCGATGATCCGCTCGATGGCCTGCCGCGGCGCCAGCCGTTCCTTGTCGAAGTATGCTGCCGCGCCCTGGCCGAGGTACTTGTCGAACGCCTGCTTGATCGAAGAGACGTAGCCCTTGCGCACGAGGACCGCCGCCAGGTGCGGCCGACCGGGCACTCCGCCGGCGGCCTCGCGTTGCCACTCCTCCATCGAAACCGAGACGCCCAGTTCGTTGAGTTTCGCCACGATCCGTGGGTTGCGATCTTCCCGGCCGGCCAGCAGCCTGTCAGTGAGGTCCGCCAGCTGCCTGCCGGACGGGTCGATGCCGTAGCCAAGGATGTGCATCGTGCCCGGATACGGGAACTCCGCCGAGATCTCGATGCCGGCGAGGAACTCGATCCCTCGCTTGGCCGCCTCTGCCCTCGCCTCGGCGCACCCCGCGGCGGTGTCATGATCCGTCAGGGCCAACCCGACCAGCCCGCAACGATGCGCCAGCTGCACAACCTCTGCCGGCGTCAGCGTCCCATCCGACGCGGTCGAGTGGCAGTGAAGATCGACGAAGCCGGTGGACATGGGGTAAGCCAGGACATGAAACATGAATACATGCAACAGCAAGCGACAGGCCCGGCGCGCTGTTCATCCGTTCATGTCTTCATGTTTTCATGTCTCATGCATTCAGGTAGCCGCCGCTGTCCAGATACGCGAGAATCCGCCGAGCGGCGCCCTCGGCGCTGGTCGTCTCGGTGTCGATGAGGATTTCGGGATTCTCAGGCGCTTCGTAGGGGTCGTCGATGCCCGTGAAGCCCTTGAGTTGCCCGGCGCGGGCCTTCTTGTACAGACCTTTGGGGTCGCGCTTCTCGGCCGTCTCCAGGCTCACTTTCACATACACTTCGATGAAGTCGCCGGGTTTCATCCCGGCACGCACCGCATCCCGGTCCTTGCGGTAGGGGCTGATGAAGCTGGTGATCGCGATCACCCCCGCATCCGTGAACAGCTTGGCCACTTCGCCGATCCGCCGGATGTTCTCCGCGCGGTCCTCCGCGCTGAACCCCAGATTCTTGTTCAGTCCGTGGCGGATGTTGTCGCCGTCCAGCCGATACGCGTGCTTCCTGCGATGCAGCAGCATCTGCTCCAGGATGCACGCGATGGTCGATTTGCCGCTGGCCGACAGGCCCGTCATCCAGACCGTCACGCCCTTCTGGTTCAGCAGCTTCTGGCGCTCCTCACGGGAAACCGCGCCTTCATGCCAGGTAATGTTGGTGGCCTTCTGTTCAACCATGATCATCCCTTTTTCACCCGCAGCCCCGCCATCACCCGATCGACATGGGCATCCAGCAGCATCACGAACAGTTCCAGCCGGCGTCCCGAAAGCGGCCGCTGACCGTCCCGGTATTCCAGGTAAACGGCCACGGGATGCCAGTTGACCGTGTAGTCCTTCAGAAAATCCCGGGCCAGTTGCAGCCGCTCGCGGCCGCTGGCTTCGCCGGGGCCGGGTCCGGCATCCGCCGTCGGCGACACCAGCGCCAGCAGCGCCAGAACCTCGCGGATGAGGCCCTCGCGGTCGTTGGCGGGGGGCGCCGTGCCATCGGCTTGTGTGACCGGCACGGGCAGCACCCACCTTCCTGCCGCCAGCATCTCATCGACGACCTTGGTCGCCTCCTCACGCGCCCAGGCCGGCACTACCGACGCCGGCTTGGTGGCGGCATCCGAGGGGCGGGTCGCCGGCAGCGTCTGCCCCCACGCGCATACGCCCCACGCCAGCAGAGCCACAGCGGCCCCCCAGCCCCGAATCGAACCCCGTCGCAGCCGCCGCCCGTCCCGGACCATCCTCACTCCTGCTCGAACAGTGGCGTGCTGAGATACCGCTCGCCGATGCTGGGCAACACGACCACGATGACCTTGCCCTTGTTTTCCGGCCGGGCCGCGATCCGCGACGTAGCCGCCATCGCCGCGCCGCTGCTGATGCCGCCGAAGATGCCCTCCTGCTTGTGCATTCGTCTGGCCCAATCGAAAGCCTCTTCGTCGGCCACCGGCACCACCTCATCCACGATCTTGATGTTCAGGTTCCTGGGAACGAACCCCGCCCCGATGCCCTGAATCTTGTGGCGGCCGGGCTTGACCGGCTGGCCTTCCAAGGTCTGCTGGATGACCGGCGAGGTCACGGGCTCGACGGCGACCACCCGCACCGACGGCCTGCGGCTCTTGAGCACCTCCCCCACGCCTGTGATGGTGCCTCCCGTGCCCACGCCCGCAATGAAGATGTCCACCTGACCGTTCGTGTCGGCCCAGATCTCCTCGGCGGTGGTGCGGCGGTGAATCTCCGGGTTGGCCGGATTGTCGAACTGCTGCGGCATGAATCCCTTGCCGTTCTGCTCGGCCATGAGCTGCTCGGCGCGCTGGATGGCGCCGCGCATGCCTTCGGCGGCCGGCGTGAGCACCACCTGCGCACCCATCGCCTTGAGCAGCCGCCGCCGCTCGATGCTCATGGACTCGGGCATGGTCAGGATCAGGCGATAGCCCCGGGCGGCGCACACGAACGCCAGGGCGATGCCCGTGTTGCCGCTGGTGGGCTCGATGATGGTCGTGTCGCTCTTGATCTTTCCTTCCCGCTCAGCGGCCTCAATCATCGCCACCCCGATACGGTCCTTGACACTGGACAGCGGGTTGAAGAACTCGCACTTGGCCAGCACCGTCGCCTGCTCGGGGGGGATCACCCGTCTGATGCGAACCAGCGGCGTGCCGCCCATGGTCGCGATGATGTCATCGTAGATCTGGCCTTCGGGTCTGCGTGGCATGGTCCTTTCCTCGTCAAGCCTGCAATCCTACCGGCTGGCGGCCGCAACGCCAATCCCGCGGCGAAACACTTCGCCAATCCGGCCTATGCTAAAGCATATAGGAATATAGTGATATGTCAAACTGCATAGACATACATTTCTCAAATGACCTAAACCTATGTCCCTAATAACTTTGCCGACAGCGATCGGGCCGCGGACTCATCAGCCACACCGTGAACCAGCACGCGTCCATCGGGAAATACGCTCAGGGAAACCCCCGCCGGGCTGTGCAGTGCGCAGCGGACGACATACTCGGAGACGGCCACGGCGCCGGCCGATCGCAGCCGATCGGCAACCACGCTCAACGTCAACCCGTCACCTTGGCAGACTGGGCGCAGTTGTACCGTGCCCCTTCCGCACAGCGTGGTGGCCGGCGGGGCAGGCGCGTCAAGGAAATCCAAGCCATGCGCCCCGCAGCAGCGACACTCCGGCCGCCGCGCCTCGCGGACATCGACCGTATAGAACCGCCCCGTCCACACATCCAGAGCCGTAAGCCGCACATCTCCGCTGCGGCCTTCGAGCAACAGCCGTAACGCCGCCGCAACCTGCAGCGACGCCACCACCGCTGCCGCTGACCCCAGCACCCCCACGGTGTCGCAGGTGGGAAGCTCGCCCGGCGCCGGCGGCGAGGGGAAGATGCACCTGAGGCACGGGCCGTCTCCGGGGAGGATCGTCATCACGCGCCCCTCCGTGCCGACGCAGGCGCCGTAAACCCAGGGAAGGGCATGCTTCACCGCAAGGTCGTTGAGCAGATAGCGCGTTTCGGCGTTGTCGCTGCCGTCGAGGATGACATCCGGCCGCTCGCTGCCGTGCACGTCAACAACTCGTTCGATGTTCCGCGAATGCACATCGACGACCAGGGGCCGCACGCGGACGGTGGAGTTGACGCGGGCCAGCCGCTTGGCCGCGGCGATGGCCTTGGGGGTTCCCGCTTGCGCATCGTCCTCGTCGAAAAGCACCTGCCGCTGCAGGTTGGACGTCTCGACGATGTCGCGGTCGGCGATCGTCAGGCTTCCCACGCCGGCGCGGACGAGCTGTTCGGCGATCACGCTGCCCAGGGCCCCACATCCCAGCACCAGCACCTTGGCCTGGGCCAGCCGACGCTGGCCGCTGGGGCCGATCTGGGGCAGAAGGGTCTGGCGTTGGTAACGATCCGCAGTCGTCGGCTGGACCTGGCTCACGGCGGCATTATACTCATGGGTCTTTACGGAAGGACTCCCCGATGCCCGTGGACACGCAGCAGATCCTGGCGGAGGCCGAGAAACTCGGCCGGCTCGTCGCCCAGCACCCGGCGATCGCACGGTACCGCGACGCCCACAGGGCGGCGGTCAACGATCCCGACGCCAACCGGCTGCTCAACGAGTTCAACCGCCAGTTGGAAACGCTGGCACGGCAGGAAGCGTCGGGCATGCCGCTGACCGACGCCCAGCGGAATCAGCTGGAGGCGCTGCAGTCGCAAATCGCCTCGCACCTGAGAATCAAGGCCCTGCATGTGGCGCAGGTGGAGTACGTGGACCTGCTCCGCCGCGTCAACCAGGCCATTCAGCGGCATGTGGCCGAGGCCAGCGGCGATGGCTTGCGCGCGACCGCGCCGACCACCGGCCCGCGGGTCGTGATGTGAACGGCGGCCCCGTTTGCCATGACTGACGATGCACAAGCCGGTTCGTCGCCGCCCCACCGGCCCGCCGAAGACGAGGAAGTCGTCTTCTTCGAGGGCTGTCCGCGGCTTCGCAGCCACCTGGGACTGCTGGGGGCGTGGACGGCGGCCGGGCTGGTCGTGATGGCGGTGCCGACGGGGTTGTGGCTGGCCGATCACCCCCTGCCGTGGTGGCTGACAATGTTGCTGTTCGCGGCGGGTCTGGGGCTTTGCGCTGTTCCCTTCGCGATCATCCGCACGACCAGGTATCGGGTCACCAACTACCGCATCGACTACGAGCGGGGCGTGCTTGGCAAGCGCATCGACACGCTGGAGCTGTGGCACGTGGATGACATCAGCTTCCGCCAAAGCCTCTGGGAAAGGCTGCTGGGCGTGGGCACCATCACCGTCCTCTCCAACGATCAGACCACCCCGTCGCTGCCGCTGCGGGGACTGCCGCGGCCGCGACCCATCTACGAGTCGCTCAAGCAGCGGGTCATCGCCGTCAAGCGACAGCGGGGCGTGATCAAGATGGACATCGGCTGATTTGGGGCGCAAGAGGGACCGCGGCGCGCACGAGTTGGTTCCGTGCCACCCACCGCCTGCCGCCCATACGATCCGGCGGACTCCTACCGTCGCTGGCCGGGATTGATCGGCAGTTCGCCGAACTGCTGCTCGTATCGCTTGATCAGCTGTCCCAGCGACATGGCCAGCCGCTTGGCGTTGGTGTAGCTCATCACCACGCGGTCGGTGACCTTGAACAGCAGCGATGGCGTGTTGCCCTGCTGCGGGTTGGGATTGGGCATGTTGAAGCCCAGGTCGATCACGACCTCTTCCGCGGCGGTGTGAATGCGATAGGCGTTGGTGTAGATGGTGCGCAGCTCGCGCTCATCCAGGAACACCTGCACGTTCTGCTGCGGGGCCTGACCTTCCGGTTGAATTTCTTCAGCCATCGCTCCGTCCTTTCGTGTTACGGCGACGCGCGTATTGTGCGGATCGGCCGGCATTTGTCCACAGGCGCAGACAAGCCGCCCGTTTCGGCGACAATGGGATGCCATGGGCGCCCCCTCCGCTATCGACCAGTTGCAGCGCGTTCTTGAGCCGCGGTGCATCGTCACCGATCCGGCCGAGCTGCTGGTCTATGAGAGCGACGGCTTCACCATCGCCCGGGCCCGGCCGGCCGCGGTGGTCTTTCCCCTCAGCACCCGGCAGGTCGTGCAGGCGGTGCAAATCCTGGCCCGCGAGGGCGTGCAGATCGTCCCCCGCGGGTCGGGCACGGGCCTGACCGGCGGATGCGTCGCTTTCGACGACGGCATCATCGTCTCCACCGCCCGCATGACCCGCATCCACCGCATCGATCTGGACAACCGCGCGGCCCACGTCGATGCCGGCGTTCGCAACACCGCCCTGACCGACGTCCTGGCCGCCCTGCCCGGCGGCAGCGCATGGCACTTTGCTCCCGACCCTTCCAGCCAGCGGGCCAGCACCATCGGCGGCAACGCCGCCACGAACGCCGGCGGCATCCACACGCTCAAGGACTTCGTCTCCTCCAATCACGTGCTGGGGATCGAAATGGTGCTGGCCGACGGTTCGGTGGCCAGGATCGGCGCTTCCGACGGCTGCCACGAATCGCCGCCGCTGGACCTGCCAGGCCTGGTCTGCGGCAGCGAGGGCACGCTGGGGATCATCACGTCCCTGTGGGTGAGGCTCACGCCCAAAGCCACGGCCTTCCGCAACATCGTCGGCATCTTCGCCACGCAGGCCGATGCCTGCCGGGCCATCAGCGACATCATCGCGGCCGGGCACCTGCCCGCGGCGATGGAGATGCTCGACGGGCCGATGGTGCAGATCATCGAGGATGCCTATCACTTCGGCTTTCCGCGCGACGCCGCGGCGCTGGTGCTCACCGAACTGGACGGCGTGGAGGACCTGCTCGATGAGCAGATGCGGCAGGTCATCGAGATCTTTCGCGGGCACAACCCGATTTCCGTGGAGTCGTCGGCCGACCCGGCCCGGCGCGCGGCCCTGTGGAAGGCCCGCAAGAGCGCCTTCGGGGCCATCGGCAAGATCAGCCGCTCCTACTGCACCCAGGACGCGTGCGTGCCGCGGTCGATGCTCGCCGACGTGCTGGCTGAGATCGGCCGCATCGGCCGGCGCTACGGCCTGCAACTGCCCAACGTCTTCCACGCCGGCGATGGCAACGTGCATCCGATCTTCCTCTATGACGACCGCGACCAGCGGCAGGTTCAGAACACGCTGGCCGCGGCCGAGGAAATCCTGCGCTACTGCATCGATGTGGGCGGCGCGCTCACCGGCGAGCACGGCGTGGGCGTGGAGAAAATCCACCTGATGCCCTACCAGTTCGACCGTGCCACCATGGAGCAGTTTCAGCGGGTCAAGGCCGCCTTCGATCCGGCCCAGCAGTTCAACGCCGGGAAACTGCTGCCCAGCGAAAAGGTGCGGGTGACCCTGCTGAAGCCCGGCCGGCAGGCACCGCAGTAGCCTCGGCAGATGCTCGCCGCGCCACCCCGGGGCAGAACGACGCTTGGATGGCCCTGGCTGCGGGGCGGGTCAGCTGGTCAGCCCCAACCTCGCAAACTGCTCGGCGGGGGCATCGCAGGCTTTCATCTCGCGCACCAGGTGCTCGATCATGCGCTTCTCGATGGCCGGGTCGTTGAGGGGTCTCTGTTGTTGCGGGTCGGACTGCACGTCGTACAGCCAGGTCTTGCCGATGTCGCCTCGCTCGGTCAGCCAGTGGCGGCCGCAGCGGATCTTCATCGTCTTGCAGCCCTTGGTGAAAGAAAACGGATCGGCCAGGCCCACCGTGCGATGCAGTTCCTCCACGCCGAACGGCCCGCGCATGTGCGTGGGCATCACCGTGTACTCGTAGATTTCCTGGTTCTGCGGATCGGTGGCCGCACGCATGTACACGTATCGTCCGTCGGTGACGTTCACCTGTCCGCCGTGGATGCCGAAGATGCCGGCCTGGCGCACGGGCTTGTCCGATGCGATCGCATCGCGCAGCGGCTTGCCGGTCATGTCCTTCGGGATGGCCACGCCGAAGTACTCCAGCAGCGTCGGGGCAAAGTCGATCGTCTGCACCAGCGCCTCGCGTTTCTCGTTGCGCTTCCCGCAGCGCGGGTCCCAGATCCACAGGGGCACGTGGGCCACTTCCTCGTAGAAAGGCATCCAGATCTTGGCCCAGCATTCGTGCTCGCCCAGCATGAAGCCGTGGTCGGTGCCGACGATCAGCATCGTGTCCTTCCACAGGTCCAGCTCATCCATCACGTCCAGCACCTCGCCCAGGTACGCATCGCACATGCTCACCAGCGCGGCGTATTCGTGGCGGCAGTGCTCGATCTCCTCGGGCGTTTCCTCCACCTTGCGGTACGGCGGCCAGTCGAAATGCCGGCCCTTGTACTGGTCGTAGTGCCTGGCGTAGAGGTCCTTGTACTTGCGCTGGCTGAAGAACGGCTCGTGCGGGTCGAAGGTTTCGATCTGCACCATCCAGCGGTCCTTGTCCCTGTTGCGGCGGATGTAGTCGATGCCCGCCTTGAAGGTTTTGGGCTGGGGCTGGTCCCACTCGTAGCGCATGAACGAGCGATTGATCCAGTCCTGCTCCCACATCTGCCCCTTGCGCGCGGCGATGCAGTCGGGCGCCTTGGGACCATCGACAACCCCCATCCACGGATCGCCCTCCTGGCCGCGGAAGAACTCCCACGTGCTGTACTTGGTGTGGTACGTCGCCCCGCCATCCTCAAAATAGTGGTAATGGTCGGTGGACAGGTGCGTGTGCACGCCGGCCTCCTTGAGGATCTGCGGCATCGAATCGTCGAACGGCTCCAGCGGCCCCCACGAGCGGTGCAGGAAGTTGGGCCGGCCGGTGTGAATCTCGCGGCGGGCGGGCATGCAGGGCATGGAGCACACATACGCCCGCTGGAACTGCACGGTGCGTGCGGCCAGGCGCCGGAAGTTGGGCGCGTGCACCCAGGTCTGCGGGTTGTAGGGCGGGAGCATGTGGCGGTTGAGCGAGTCGAACAGGACAAAGATGGCTTTCATGGGCAGCGGATTAGACAGTCCGTCACGATCTCCGGCAAGGGGGTACAATGGGAACAGACAGCCGAATGCCGTCGCCCTCGGACAAACTCGTTCCCGGCCGCCTTGGCGGATACACCGTGCTCCGTGAGCTGTCGCCGGGCACCTGGCTTGCCATGGCGGGCCGGCGCCGCGTCGTCCTCAAGCCGCTGCCGGCCGACTGCCTGCTGGCCGGGCAGCTGCATCCGCTGGTGCGCGATCGGCTGGCGCATGTGCGCGGACTGGCGTGCGGCTCACTGGCCAACCTGCACGGGGTGGAGCGGGACGCCGATCGGGTTTTTCTCGTGTGGGATTACATCGAGGGCGAGCCCTTGGGCAGCTGCGGGCACCGAGTCGAGGTCCTGCGGGCCGTCGAGGCGCTTCACGCGCGGGGTGTGGTGCATGGCGCGATCAAGCCCGGGAACGTGATCATCGCGGCCGATGGGTCGGTGCGGCTGACACATGTCAGCCCGTTGCTCTATCACGATCCGGAGATCGACCGGGCGGCGATCGATGCCATGTTCCAGGGCCGCGATGCCCGGCCGCTCGACGGCGGCGTCGCGGCCGATCCGGCCGCGGACCCGGCGGCGTCTCGTGGGGTGCGACGCCGCGCTCTGGCCGCAGCGGCGCTGGCAACCGCGGCGGGGCTGCTGCTGGCCGGCGGGCTGTGGCATTTTGCGCGGCAGGCGACGGCCGCGCGCTCGACGGCGCCGGCCGACCCCCCGGCTGCCGCGACGGGAGGCGAGCGATGAGCGCGGTAAGCCGCCTGCTGGATCCGGCCGTGGTGGAGGAACTGAACCACCTTGCGCTTTCGGCCCGGAACGTCGTGCAGGGGTCGATCACCGGCGAGCACCGCAGCCCGCTTCGGGGACCGAGCGTGGAGTTCCGCCAGCACCGGCCGTACGTTCCGGGCGACGAGCCCCGGCGACTCGACTGGCGAATCCTGGCCCGAACAGACCGCCCATACGTGAGGGAGTATGACCAGGAATCGAACCTGCGTTGCGCCCTGCTGGTGGACTGCTCGGGATCGATGGCCTATCGCTCGGGGGCGATCAGCAAGTTCGACTATGCCGTGCGCCTCGCCGCCGCTTTGGCCTATCTGATGATCGCGCACACCGAGAGCGTAGGCCTGTGCCTGTTCGGCCAGCCGTTGCGCCGCTGGATCGCGCCGCGGGCCGGGCCCAGCCAGCTCTCGCAGCTGCTGGAAACCCTGGAACGCGCCCAGGCGAGCGGACGGGCGGACATCGCCGCGGCCATGCACGAGGCCGCGGAAAACCTGCGTCGCCGCGCCCTGGTCATCGTGATCTCCGATTTCTTCGACGATCCCGCCAGGATTCGCCAGGCCCTGGCCCACCTGCATCACCGCCGCCACGAGTCGATCCTGTGCCAGGTCACCGACCGATTCGAGGAGACCTTTCCGTTCCGCTCGTGGCAGCGATTCCGCGGCCTGGAGGCCGAGCCGGCCGTTCTCCGCGAACCGGCCCTGCTTCGCCAGACCTACCTGGACAACTTCCGCCGCCACCGCCAGTCGCTGTTGCAGGCCTGTCGGCTGCTGCACAGCGAACTGTGCGTCTTCACCACCGACCGCCCCCTGTTGGAGTTCCTGCGGGCCCTGCTGCAGCGCCGCCCCGCCGCGCTCCTGGCCAGAGATACCCTTTGACCCATGTTCCGCAACGTTCCCATGCTCGCCGGTCTGGGCGCTGTAGCCCTGCCGCTGGTGCTTCACCTGCTGGCCCGGGCACGGTATCGCACCCACGACTGGGGCGCGATGATGTTTCTCGATGGCCGCTCGCCGCGGCACGACCGTCTGCTGCGGCTGCGCAGCGGCGGCCTACTGGTCGTTCGCATGGCCGCCATCGCAGCGCTGGCGTTGGCGCTGGCCAGGCCGGTCCTGGCGCCGCCGGGATACGCTCCGGGCCCGGTCACGGCCGTGATCATCGTGGATCGCTCGCTGAGCATGGCCTGCGACGAAGGAGGCGTCACGCGGCTGGCCCTCGCTCGGCAGAAAGCCCTGCAAGTTCTCGCCTCGTTTCGCCCCGGCGACCGCGCCTCGGTGCTGTTGGCCGGCGACGGGGTCGTGCCGCTGGAGCCGCAGCCGACCGACGACCTGCGCCGGCTGGCGCGGCACCTGGCGGACCTGGACGATTGCCGCGGCGCCGCTGACCTGCCCGCGGCGATTCGCCTGGCGGCCAACATCCTGCAACAAGCCCCCGCCGGCCCGCGCGAGTTGTACGTGGTCTGCGACACGCAGGCGTCTTCCTGGAACGGCGCCGATGCGGCCCTGGCGGCGCACCTGGGCGACCGCCCGTTGCGCTTCCTGGTTCTTCCGGTCGGCTCGCCGCGCGCCGACAACCTGGCCGTGCAGTCCGTGCGCCTTGTGGACGCCCCCGCGATCGCGGGCGTGCCGGCCGAGGTCGAGATCCACCTGCGTAACTACGGCGCCCTTCCTCGCGCCGAGGTGCCGCTGACCCTGTCGGCCGGCCGGCCCGACGACCTGCGCGTGCTGCGCACCACGACGATCAGCATGCTTCCCGATTCGCAGTTGACGCTCCGGCTGACGGTGCAGCTGGAGACGGCGGCGACGGGCGTGCTGTGCGCTTCGGTGGCGCCGTCGGGCGTGCCCGGCGACGACCGCGCCTATGCCGCCCTGGAGATGATCGGGCCGATCCGCGTGCAGATCGTCAGCGGCGACGAGCGATCCGAACCGCTCCGCGGCGAGAGCGACTATCTGCGCATGGCGCTGATGCCGTATGGCGCGCGCCGCGGCAACCCGGCCGTCGTGACCGTCGTGCCCGCCGAGCGATGGAGCGCCGACAACCTCGACGAGTATGACGTGGTCGTGCTGGCCAATGTCCCGCAGGTCACGCCGGCACAGGCCCGGGCGCTGGAGCAGTACGTCTATAGCGGCCGGGGGCTGATCATGGCCCCGGGCGACCTGGTCCGGGCGGACAACTACAACCGCGTGCTGTACCGGGACGCCGCGGGGGTGCTGCCGGCGCTGCTGGAGGGGCCCGTGCGATCCCACGGCCCGCGCGAGCCGATCCGCCTGATCGACCCGACCCACCCCGCGCTGGCGTATGCCGCGCTGGATCGCCAGCCCTCGCCAGCGCGGCACTTCGTGCTGCGGCCGCGATGGTTCGATGTCGGCGTCCTGGCAACCTGCGACGGCGACAAGGCCCACCCCTGGCTTGTCGCATCGACCACCGGCCGCGGGCGCGTGCTGCTGCTGGCCGGTCCGCTGGATGCCGACTGGAGCGATCTGCCCCTGTCGGCGTCGTACCTGCCGCTGGTTCAGTCGATGGTCCGCTGGGCGGCGACGGCGAATCACGTGCCCCGCAACGTTTCGCCCGGCGAGCCGCTGCTGGCCCAGTTCGCCGGCGACGTGGACGGCCGCACGGTCCGTCTGGTCCTGCCCGGCGGGCGGCGGCTGGACGCCTCCGCGGTGCAACTGCAGCAATACGTCAACGAGGGCGGAGATCTCGGCCTCGCGGCCCGCCGCACCGTCCTGCGCTTTGAAAACGCCCGGCTCAGCGGCGTGTACCAACTGACCGCCACCGTCGTCCGCCCGGGCGGCGCACGCGAGAACGTCGCCGTGAGCTTCGTCGTTCGACCCGACCCGCGGGAATCGGACCTGACGCCTCTGGATGCGGTGCGATGGAACGAACTGTCGCGGCTGCTGCGCTTCGAGCGGCTGGACGGCACGGCCCGCCCGATCGGCCAGGACATCGCCTGGCGGCGCACCGGCCGGGAACTGTGGCTGCCCCTGCTTCTGGCTTCGCTGGCGTTCATGCTGGGCGAGATGATCATGACCCGGGCATGGTGCAGGACCGGGACACAGGACACGGGGGCCTGATCGCGTGCTATCGGACGGACACATTCTCGCGGCGCTTCGCCTCCAGGAGGCCGGCTGGCTTCCCGCTGCGCTGGCCGTGGCCGCCGTGGCGCTGTTGGCGATCGCCGCGTTTTACCATCCGCAGGTGCGGGCGGTGCCGCGACGGCTGTCGATGCTGCCCCCGCTGCTGCGGCTGTCGGCGATGCTGGCCCTGGCCGCGGCGCTGCTCAAGCCCGCCATTCTCCAGACCTCGCCGGCCGCCCGGCAGGGCCCGCTGCTCGTGCTGATCGACCGCTCGGCCAGCATGAGCGCAACCGATCGGCTGCTGGAGGGGCTGGATCGCGACGGGGCCAGCCGCATCACGGCGCAGCTTGTGGCGCTGGCCGATTCGCTGGGATTGCTGCCGAAGGACGCCCGGCAGTTTCCGGGCGCTGCCCTGGCCGGCGCCATGCACGAGATGCGGGCTCTGGCCGACCGCGCTGTGGGGCTCAAGGGGGAACTGGACTATGCACTGCTCTCCGGGCGCGACCCGCAGGCGGCGCGGGCGGCGTTGCAGTCGGCGCTGGACGAGCTGGCTGCACGGGCCTCGGCGGCCGCCCGCCAGTCGCGCGACCTGCGACTGGACGGCCAGATCGCCCGGCGGCTTGCGGCGCTGGCCGAGCAGTCACGCTCGTGGCGCCGCCAGTCCGACCCGGCCCAGCTGGGCGAAGCGGTCGCGGAGATCGTGCAGCGAATCGCCGATGCCCAGTCCTCCTCCGATGTGCGCCTGCACGAGAGCAACCAGCAGGTCCGCGACGTCTGCCGGACGCTCTCGGAACTGTCGCGGCTGCAGTTGGTGGAGCAGGCCCTGTTCCGCGCTCCGGGCGCATTGCTGCCCGCGCTGCAGCGCGCCCACGAGGTCCACATCTACGGCGTGGATGACGCGGCCAGCGGGCTGCCGGCCGATCAGCCCCTGGTCGCCGACGGATCGGCCAGCGCCCTGCGCCGGGCAATCGGCGACGTGCTGGCCGCCCACGCGAATCGCCCGCCGGCCGCCGTGCTGCTGTTCACCGACGGGCGGCGAGTGGGCGATGAGGATGGCCCCCCGCCGACCGACATCCCGCTGCTGGCGGTCCAGGTCGCCGCGGGGCGCCCGCGCGACTTGCGCATCGCCGACGTACGGATGCCTCCGTACATCTTCCAGGGCGAGGAGTTGTCCGTCGTCGTGAATCCTCGCAGCATCGGTCTGGCGCATCTGGCCGGGTCGATCACGGTGCAGATCGGGCAGCGCCAGGCGACAGCGCCGCTGGCGGAGAGCGAGGGCCGGCTTGCTCCCGTGGTGCTGCGCCTGCCCGCTCCAACGGCCGGGCTCCATCGCGTGCTGATCACCGTGTCTCCGCAGCCGGGCGAAGCCACCACGGCCAACAACTCCGTGTATCGGTGGGTGAACGTGTTGCCGCCGCCGGTGCGCGTGTTGCTCCTGGCAGGAACGCCCACCTGGGATTGGCGAAGCCTGCGCGACGCGCTGACGCGAACCACGTGGGTGCAGCTCCACGCCGGGCTGGCCACCCCCGGCGATCCGTTGGAGCTGCCGGCCGCCGAACTGGCCCGGCATGACGTGGTGATCCTCTGCGACCTTCCCCGCCGGGCGCTGAGCGACGAGCAATGGGGCACTCTCTATACCATGGTCAAGGACCAGGGCGCCGGGCTGCTGCTGGTCGCCGGGGTTTCGCTTCCCGCCGAATACGCCGGACATCTGCTGGCGGACCTGTTGCCGTGGCCGGGCGGCGGGCCGGCCGTGTGGCGAACCTGGCCCGGCGGCGAGCCGCACTGGCGCGCCGTGCCTACCGCCGCGGGGCTACAGGCCCTGCCGCTGGCCGTGGACCGCGAAGTCTCCCGCCTGCGATGGCTCGGCCTGGGCGGTTTCTATCGTTACCTGGCCATGCCGGCGCTGCGCGAGGATGCCAGCGTGCTCCTCCAGGAACAGGAAACCCTCGCGCCGCTGCTGACGCTCCGCGGCTTCGGGAACGGCCGGGCGATGTTTCTGGCCATGAACGAAGCCTGGCGGTGGCGAGCCGACGGGCCCGCCGACCTGGATCGATTCTGGCAGGAAACCGTGCGATGCCTTGCCCCGCAGTCGGCGCCGGGCCATGAACTGCTGCCCGTCGGCCGGTTCGAGGCGGAGCTGGCCGACCTGGCCCCCGACAACCACCTGCTGGCCGAATGGGCGGCCGCCTCCGGCGGCGCGGTCGTGCCGCTGGAGCAGGTGGACACCGTGCCGCGGCTGCTGGCCGACCTCCGCCGGCGACCGGCCGTTCGTGAGCACACACTGTGGGACAGCGGATGGCTCTTTGCCTTCGTCCTCGGTGTGCTTTCCATCGAGTGGGCACTGCGTAAACAACTGGGGCTTCCGTAAATGCCATCGATCATGCAAGCGCCCGACCTGCCCCCCTGCCTCGCCCGCGACCTGCGCCGCTATGTTTCCCGGCGGCGGGGTGTGGCACTTGTTCGCGGGGCCGGCCTGGCGGTGGCCGGCGCTCTGCTGCTGCTGGTCGCCACAGGCCTGCTCGACCGGCTTGTGCCTCTGCATCACGGGGTCCGACTGGCCATGCTCCTGGCCGCTGCCCTGGCCGTGCCCTGGGCGCTGTGGCGCCCGCTGCGGCGGGTCGCTGGCCGGCGCGCCGACTGGATCGCCGCCAGCCGGCAGATCGAACAGCTCGACCCGGCGCTGGGCCAGCGCCTGGTGACCGTGGTCTCGCAGGCCGTTGCCGCCCCGGCCCACCGCGGCTCCAGCATGCTTCTGGCCACCCTCCAGCAGCAGGTCATCGACCACTTCGCGTCCCATCCGCCGATCGCGCTGGTCTCCCTGCGACAGGCCGCGCTGCCGTGGCTGGTGGCCGCCCTGGCGCTGGTGCTGGTCTGGGCCCTGTGCGCTGTGCCCTCGCTGGATATGCCCACGCTGATTCTGCGGGCGGTGGCGCCGCTGGCCGATGTTCCCCCCGTCACCGCGACGAAACTGGCCGTGTCGCCCGGCAGCGCCACGGTTGAAGCCGGACAGGTCGTCACCATCCGCGCCCTGGCCCAGCCGCTGCCGCCCGAACCCCCCTCGCTGCGGACCAGCCTCGACAGACGCAACTGGTCGCACAGCCCGATGTTTCCCGCGGCCGACGGAGCCTACGTCTGCTCGCTGCCCCCTGCCCAGCATGACCTGTGGTACCAGGTCCGCGCCGGCGATGCCTCATGCCCCGCCTATCGGCTGAACGTGCTCCGCCGCCCGGCCGTGGCTCATCTTCGCGTGCGCCTGCAATATCCCCAGCACGCTTCTCTTGCGCCGCAACCCGCCTCCGAACACCTCAAGGGGCCCATCGAAGGCCCCGAGGGCACGACGGTGCACCTGGAGATCGTCGCCACCGAGCCTCTGGCCTCGGCAACGGTGATGCTGGGCACGCGGCAGATCCCGACCCAGGCAACCCCGCAAGCCAACGTCCGCCTCGCGTCGTTCGTGATCACAGACAGCCAGCCGCTGATTGTGGAGATGATCTCGACCGGCAACGTCCCGGGTCGTGGTCCGGCCGGAGTGTCCGTCAATAGGTTGCCCGATGCGGCTCCCCTGGTGCGCGTGTCCCGGCCCAAAGGCGAGCTTCTTCTGGCGCCGCCGGGCTCGGTCGATCTGCACTACTCAGTCACGGATGACTTTGGCATTGCGTCGCTGTCTCTGGCCGTGCAGGTCAACACGCGGCCGGCTGTGAACCTCCCGCTGCCGCTGGAGCCCGGCAGCCGGCAGGCAACCGGCCGTTGCGACCCCATGTCGTGCATCGGCCTACCCTCGCCCGGCGACCTGGTCCAGATCGAGCTGGTGGCCACCGACACGCGCGGCCAGGTGGCCCGCAGCAACCCGCTGTCGCTGCTGGTGGCCCCCTCGGCTCCCACCGCCGCGATGCGGGAGTTGGCGTCATCGCTGGGACTGGCCGCCGGGCACGCCCGCACCCTGGCAGACGACCTGGGGCGGTGCGCGAGGGGCATCGAGCAACTCAGCGCCGCGGATCCCACCGACGCCCAGCGGCTCGCGGGGCTGCTGGCGCTGGCGCGGAACATCGCCTCCGCGAACCACCGGCTGGCCGCGATGCGCGCGGCGATTCTGGAGGCTGCGGCCGTCAACGATGCGCCTGGCTGGACGGGCGGCCTGGAGGCGCTGACCGGTCAGGTTCATCGCCTGGGCGACGCCATGGCCTGGCTGGACTTCGAGGCCCGCCAGTGGGGTTCGGAGGTGGCCCCCACCATGCTCCGCGAAGCCGCCGACAGAGCCCGACGCACGCTCAGCGCCGTTGCCGAGTTCGCGCAGCATCTGGCGACCATCGCCGATGGCCTGCGCAGTCAGCTGGTGCTCGATCAGCTCGCCGCACTCTCCGAGGCCGAGTGTGCCGCCCCGGACGCCCCTGCCGCCCACCCGCGTTTTGGCGATGCGATCCGGCGGCTTCGCCAGGCGATGGAGGGCGAGGTCCGCCAGATGGGCCTTTCGCCGCGACAGGCCGACCTGGAGGCGCTGCTGCGGCGCCGCGCCCTGGCAGCGCGTTCAGCAGTCGCGGCCGGCGGGCCCCCGGCCTCCACCCGCCCGCGCCATGTGGCCGACGATGCCCAGGTCCGTCCGGGCGACACCGGCGGCCCGCGTCCGCCGCAGGCTCAGCTGCCGGCTGACATCCCGGCGCCCCAGTCGCTTCGCGATGCCGTTCGGGCCTATTTCCAGTCGCTGGAGAGGAGCAGCACGCCGTGAAGAGCTTGTGTGCGAGTCTGCTGTGCCTGTTGCTTGTCGCCGCGCCCGTTCACCCGGCCGATCCGGATGCTGCGAGCAATCAGGCGGTCGATGCGGCCATCGGCCGCGGGCTGGCGTACCTGGCCCGCCTCCAGAACACCGACGGCAGCTTTGACGGCGGCGGCCGACGCCCCGACGGCAGCCCTGACCAGCCCGGCCCGCGGATGGCCATGACAGGCCTGTCGCTGATCGCCTTCTTGTCGGCAGGCCATACGCCGGACCTCGGCCGCTACGGCCTCAATACCCGCGCTGCTTTGGACTATCTGCTGGAGGAGTTTCCCGAGGACGGCTATGCCGGGCGAGCCGACGGCAGCCGCATGTACGGGCAGGCCATCGTGACCCTCGCCCTGGCGCAGGTCCACGGCGTCGAGGGCGACGCCGCCCAGCGGCAAGGGGTGCGGGCGGCCATCGACAAGGCCGTGCGGATCATCCTCCAGGCGCAGCAGGCGAAGAAAAACCCCGGCCATGAGGGCGGCTGGCGCTACGACCTGCAGTCGGCCGACAGCGACCTGTCCGTGACGGCCTGGTGTATCGCGGCGCTGCGGGCCGCCCGCGATGCGGGTGTGGAGGTGCCGGATAGCGCGCTGGAAGCCGCCTGCGCGTATGTGCTCCGCTGCCAGCACGCTCGCGACAACGGCTTTGCCTACCAGCCCAACGGCAGCGCATCGGCGACAATGACGGCGGCGGCGCTGTTGTGCATCCCGCAAGACAGCCCGCAGGCCCGGTCGGCGACGGAGTACCTGGCCGGCGCTTTGCCCAGGGACCAGCCGCGATTCCCTTACTACGCAGCGTATTACGCAGCACACACTGCCCAGCGTGTCGGCGGCGAGCTGTGGACCAGGACGTGGGCCGATACCGTGGCCAGACTCCTGCCGATGCAGCAGCGCGACGGCGGCTGGCCGGCCAGCAGCAACAGCCAGGAGCCCGGCCGAGTGTACGCGACGGCGATGGCCGTGCTGACGTTGTCCGTGCCGTCGGGTGTGCTGCCGATGCAGCAGTCGTCCCCGACCCCACACGCCGACCGGCCATGATGGGCCGCAGGACAACTGCAACGGGCCAATCGGTGCGGGCGACGGCTGTGCAGCCGCGAACCAACTTCAGGCCCGCCGTGCAGAAGTTGCCGGGCGGCAGGGGCTCACCGCCCACGGGCGCCGGCATCGCCTGCAACCCGTACCAGCGCATCTACCCTTTCGCTTCCCTGGCTACTTCGTCAGCCGGTCCAGCTCCGCCTTGGTCTGCGCCCACTTGGCGGCGATGGCCTTGAGAACCTCGGCGTGGCGGGCCTTCTCCTCTTCGATCAACTGCTTGGCCTGCTCGGAAGCGGCCTTGTCGTGGCTGGCCACGGCCTGGCGCTGCATGACCGCAAGCATCTCCATCTGCCTTTTATGGCGGGCGATCTCCGCTTGCCTTTCGCGTTCCAGTTGCTCCAGCTGCTGGCGAAGCTCGGCTTCGGTGGCGGCGGCATTGTTTCCAGCCGGCGCCGACTCCTGTGCCTGCAGGGCGCCGACGCCCATTGGCCCCGCCATCACCACGACCGCCAGCCAAGCCGCAAACGCACGTTTCATAGGATCCTCCGGGCCCGCCCGCGTGATTCTACCGCCGCGCGCAGCGAAACACACCCGGGCATCCGGGTGCGTTGCCTCCGCGAGGCGTGGCCACTCTTTGCGGGGGCTTTGTGGTGCGGGCTTCAGCCTGACTTCGACGAGCTCAGTCGAGTCGCACCGCGGCGTGGGCTGGGGCGCAGGCCAAAGCCTGCGCCACAACGTGGCCCCGCAGTGGTCCCACGAAGGATGGCCACGCCCGCCTCCGGGAGGCCGATGCGTTGTCAGTGGGAATCCCGCACTGCCGAGCCCTGCGGCAACGATGCGGGCCGGCCGCTGCTCTCGGCCATCTCCGCCAGCAGCCGCGCCGGCGCCTCTTCGGCCTGGCGCATGATCCGCTCGAACTCCTCGTTGATCTGGGCCTGGAGGGCCGTCAGCTCGTCCTGAACCTTGCGGCGCTGTTCCAGCAGCCCCGCCAGCTGCGCGTCCAGCCGCTGCAACATGACCATCTTGCCATGGGCCTTCTGGAAAAGCGTGGCCGCGCCGCCGGGCTCACGGACTGTCACATCAGTGCTCATCGCTTTGCTCCTCGTGTGAGGTAGTATGCTCCGGCATTCCGCAGATGCCAACTCCTCCTGAGACCGGATAACGATCCGAGGCACCGCACGGCCCGCCGTGGCCGCCTGGCCGCGTAGTGTTACCACAACCCCGCGGCAGCCGTCAAACCCGCGCTGCGACCGATAACCCCGTGTCTCGCCTCACTCGGCCGAGAAACGGTGCACCGTGCGGCTGCTGTAGCGCTGCCCCGGCCGCAGCACGATCGACGGGAACGTCGGCTGATGGATCGAATCGGGAAAGTGCTGCGTCTCCAGGCACAATCCGGCGTGTCGGCCGTACACGTGTCCTCGCTTGCCCTTCACGCCGGCCAGGAAGTTGCCCGTGTACAACTGCACGCCCGGCTCGGTGGTCAGCAGTTCCAGTCTCCGCCCGGAAACTGGCTCGCGCAGAACCGCCGCCGGCGCCATGCCCCCGCCGCCGCCGTCCAGCACAAAGTTGTGGTCGTAGCCGCCCGGCACCTGCGCGATCCGCGAGCCGATCGCGACCGGCCGGGTGAAATCCATCGGCGTGCCGGCCACCGGCGCGATCTGCCCCGTGGGAATCAGGTTCGCGTCCACCGGCGTGTAATGTGATGCATGGATCGTCAGCTCATGGCCCAGCACATCGCCGCAGCCCTCTCCGGCCAGGTTGAAGTAGCTGTGATGCGTGAGGTTGACGATGGTCGGCCTGTCCGTCGTCGCTTCGTAATCGAGCACCAGCTCGTTGTCGTCGGTGAGCGTGTAGGTGAGCGCTACGCTCAGCGTGCCGGGGTATCCCTCCTCCATGTCCGGGCTGACGTAGCCGAATCGCACGGCCGGGCCGGCGGGGGTCTGCGACGCCTCGGCCGTCCACACCACCTTGTCAAACCCGCGCACGCCGCCGTGGAGGTGGTTGGGGCCGTCGTTCTTCGCCAGCGTGTAGGTCTTGCCGTCCAGCTCGAACTGGCCGCGAGCGATGCGGTTGGCCACGCGGCCGCAAGTGGCGCCGAAGTAGGGATTGTCGGCCTGCTCGTACCCGGCCAGCGTGTCGAAGCCCAGCACCACGTCGGTGCATCGGCCCAGCCGGTCGGCCGTGCGCAGTTCCACCAGCGTGGCGCCGTACGTCATCACGGAAGCCCGGGTGCCGCACGCGTTGGTGAGGATCAGCAGCTCAACAGCCCGTCCGTCACGGGTACTCCCGAAGGGATATCGCCGGATACTCATGTCGCAGGGACACGATACGTCGGCCGTTGCGGGTCGGCAACCTTCCGGGGACCCCGCATCATCGCTCGGCGCCGCTGCCACGACGGCATCGCAGCGACCGCGCCGGCCGACCGTTGCCGCCCTGGACAAAGGGCAGACCCGAGGGTCTGCCCCATGAATCCGCGATCGGTCATCCGCCGGCCGACAATCAGGTCGCCTGGCTCGTCGCCTCGGCCATCTGCGGCTTGTCCGGCTCGTTCTTCGTGGCTACGGCCTCGAAGAACAGGTGCTTGTTGCCGTCTTCCTCGGTCTTGAGGCTGATCTTGATCAGGTCCTTGCCTTTGAAGTTGCCGCGCAGGATCTCCTCCGAGAGCGGATCCTCGACGTGGTGCTCGATCGCCCGGCGCAGCGGGCGGGCGCCAAAGTCGTTGCTCGTGCCCTTCTCGATGAGGAATTCCTTGGCCTCGGCCGACAACTCGATGGTCAGCCCGCGCTCGGTCAGCCGCTTGGTCACCTTGCGCAGCTCGATCTCCACGATCTGCTCCAGGTTCTCCCGCGAAAGCGGCCGGAAAACGATCACGTCGTCCAGTCGGCCGATGAACTCCGGGCGGAAGTAACGCTCGATCTCCTTCATGAGCGTTTCCTTCATCTTCTCGTAGCTCTGCTCCTCGCGGGTGCCCTTGCCCTTGCCCGACAGCCCGAACGGCTGCACGCCGCCCTTGATCAGCTCCGCCCCGATGTTGCTGGTCATGATCATGACCACGTTGCGGAAATCCACGTGCCGGCCGAACGAGTCGGTCAGTCGGCCTTCCTCCATGATCTGCAGCAGCATGTTGAACACGTCGGGATGGGCCTTCTCCACCTCGTCCAGCAGCACGACGCTGTACGGCCGGCGGCGGATGCGCTCGGTGAGCTGGCCGCCTTCCTCGTAGCCCACGTATCCCGGCGGCGCGCCGATCAGGCGGCTGACGTTGTGCTTCTCCATGTACTCGCTCATGTCGATCTGCACGAGCGCTTCCTCGTCGCCGAACATGAACTCGGCCAGGGCCTTGGAAAGCAGCGTCTTGCCCACGCCGCTGGGCCCCAGGAACAGGAACGTGCCCACCGGCCGGTGCGGGTCCTTCAGGCCGGAGCGCGCCCGCCGGATGGTCTTGCTGATGGCGCGGATGGCCTCGTCCTGCGAGACCACGCGCTTGTGCAGCTCGTTCTCCAGCTCCAGCAGCCGCTGGGCCTCTTCCTTCTCCAGGCGCGTCAGCGGCACGCCGGTCATCTTGCTGACGACCTCCGCGATGACCTCTTCGTCCACCACGCCGTCCACTTCCTTGGCCTTCTCCCGCCACTGCCGCTGCATCTCCTCCTTCTTCTTGCGCAGCGTCTCGGCCTGGTCGCGCAGGCGCGCGGCCTCCTCGTATTCGGCGTTCTTCACCGCCTCATCCTTCTGGATGCTCAGCCGCTCGATCTGCTCTTCCAGCTCGGCCAGGTTGGGCGGCTTGGTCATGCTCCGCAGGCGGATGCGCGCCCCCGCCTCATCGACCACGTCGATGGCCTTGTCCGGCAGGCATCGGCCGGTGATGTAGCGATCGGACAACTCCACCGCCGCCTCCAGGGCCGCGTCCAGGATCTGCACGCGGTGGTGCGCCTCGTAGCGGTCGCGCAGTCCGCGGAGAATCTCCAGCGTGTCGGACTTGCTGGGCGGCTCCACATGGATCGGCTGGAACCGCCGCGCCAGGGCGGCGTCCTTCTCGATGTACTTGCGGTACTCATCAAACGTGGTGGCGCCGATGCACTGGATCTCGCCGCGGCTCAGGGCCGGCTTGAGCACGTTGCTGGCGTCGATGGCGCCCTCGGCGCCGCCGGCGCCCACCAGCGTGTGCAGCTCGTCGATGAAGAGGATCACGTTCTTGGCCCGGCGAACCTCGTTCATCACCGCCTTGATGCGCTCCTCGAACTGCCCGCGGTACTTGGTGCCGGCGACCATCATCGCCAGGTCCAGCACCACGATGCGGCGGTCCACCAGGATCTCCGGCACGGTGTTGCCGACGACCATCTGGGCCAGGCCCTCGACGATGGCCGTCTTGCCCACGCCCGCCTCGCCCAGCAGCACGGGGTTGTTCTTCTGCCGCCGGCAGAGGATCTGGATGACGCGCTCGATCTCGTTCTTGCGGCCGATGACCGGGTCCAGCTGCCCCTCGCGGGCCAGCTCGGTCAGGTCGCGCCCGAAACTGTCCAGCGCGGGCGTCTTGCTGCGGCTCTTCTGTCCCGCCTTGTCCGGTGCGGCTGTTTCCTCGTTTTCCACGCCTGCCCCCAACAGGTTAAGAACCTCCTCGCGCACTTCCTCGAGCTTCAGCCCCAGGTTCATCAGCACCTGGGCCGCCACGCCGTCGTGCTCGCGCAGCAGCCCCAGCAGCAGGTGCTCGGTGCCCACGTAGTTGTGGTTGAGGTTGCGCGCCTCCTCGATGGCGTACTCGATGACCTTCTTGGCCCGCGGCGTCTGCGGCAGCTTGCCCATCGTCACCATGTCCGGGCCGCTCTTGACCAGCTTCTCCACCTCCAGGCGCACCTTCCTCAGGTCCACGTCCAGGTTCTTCAGGACGTTGGCGCCCACGCCGCTGCCTTCCTTCACCAGACCCAGCAGGATGTGCTCGGTCCCGATGTACTCGTGATTGAACCGCTGCGCTTCCTGGTTGGCCAAGGCCATCACCTTCCGCGCCCGATCCGTGAATCGTTCAAACATGTCCATCTCCCGTCGGCCGGCCGACTTGGGACCGGCCCCTCGAAAAACCCCGCGGCGCCCGGCCGCGGTCCGTCACGGCACCCCGACTCGCTCGATTCTAGGACGCGCGGCAGGCTAATCAAGAAGCCGCCGGACCCATGCGCCGCAGACTTCATCGACCGGCAGCGACACACATTCCAGTCCGCGCGGCCAGCCGTGCGCCTGGGCCAGGCCGGCGGGGCCGACGTCCGGTAGATCCCCCCGCCGCACCTCTGCCGCGCCGGCCGCGCAAGGGCTTCCCTCCGCCGCGGCGATCGCTATGGTAGGTCGCCTTTGCGGGGCCTCCTGAGCCACCGCCACGCAGGTGAAGCCGATGCATGACCCCACGCCGCCCGCCGCCGACGCGCCGACCGAAGAGGACCGCCGCGCCGCCGAGGCGGCCGTGGTCGTCAGCCGCTGGGCCATCCACCGGCGCATGTACGACTGGATCCTGTCGTTTGCCCATCAACGCCACTCGACCACGGCGCTGTTCGCCCTGAGCTTCGCCGAGTCCAGTTTCTTTCCGATCCCGCCGGACGTGCTGCTGATGCCCATGTGCCTGGGCAACCGCCGTCGGGCGTTCTGGTTCGCCGGGGTCTGCACGATCGCCTCGGTTGCCGGCGCGGTTGTGGGCTACCTGATCGGCTGGGGCCTGTGGGAGGCGCTCAGTGGATTCTTCTTCGCGTACGTTCCCGGCTTCACGCAGGCACGCTTCGACCAGGTCGCCGGGCTCTACGAGCAGTACAACTTCTGGGTGGTGTTCGTCGCGGCCTTCACGCCGATTCCTTACAAGGTCATCACCATCGCCGGCGGCGTATTCCATATCAGCCTGCCGATGTTCATCATCGCCTCGATCATCGGCCGGGCCATGCGATTCTTCCTCGTGGCGTGGCTGATGTGGCAGTTCGGCCCGCCGGTGGTGCGATTCATCGACCGCTACTTCAACCTGCTGTGCGTGCTGTTCACGGTCCTGTTGATCGGCGGCTTCGCGGCGTTCAAGTACCTGCACTGACGCTCACGGCCACAGCGACATCCCCTCCAACCCCGCCGTCTCCGGCTGGCCGGTGATCAGGTTCGCGTTCTGCACGGCCTGCCCGGCCGCGCCCTTGCCGAGATTGTCCACCGCGCCCAGAGCGATCACCAGCTTCCGCTGCGGGTCGGCCGCGTACGACACGAACACCAGGTTCGATCCCGTCGCCCACTTGGTGTGCGGAGGTGCCTCGGTCACGCGCACAAACGGCCGGCCGGCGTAGAACGCCCTCGCTGCATCGATGCACTGCCTGGTCGTCACCTCGCCCCGGGCGTAGCAGGTGGCCAGGATACCGCGGGTCATGGGGATCAGGTGCGGCGTGAAGGTGATCGACGCGGCCGCCCCGCCGGCCAGCTTGCTGATGGCCGTGGTCATCTCCGGCACGTGGGCATGCTTCAGCAGCCCATACGCCACCACATCCTCGTTGATCTCGGCATAGCCGAAGCGCGAGTCGCCGCCGCCCCGGCCGGCCCCGCTCACGCCGCTCTTGGCGTCGATGATGATCGATTGCGGATCGATCATCTTCCCGGCCGCCAGCGGCGCCAGCGCCGCCAGCGCCGCCGACGGATAGCACCCGGGGTTGGCGATGCGGCTCTGGCCCTTGATCCTGTCCGGCCAGACATCGGCCAGGCCGTAGGTCCAGCCCTCGACAAAGCGGTGGTCGCCGCCGATATCGACGATCTTCGTCGCCGCCGGCACCTTGGCCAGCGCCTCTTTCGACTCGCCCGTGGGCAACGACGCAAACAGCACATCCAGTGCCGGCAGCGCGTGCGGGTCCCACTTCTGGATGACCAGGTCGGCCAGCCTGGGCGCGATGCCCGGGAAGCGGTCGGCCAGCTTCTGCCCGGCGCTGGCCTCCCCGGCCACGTACACCACCTGGAACGCCGGATGCCCCGCGCACAGCCGCAACGTCTCCCCGCCGCCATAACCGCTCACGCCCACGATGCCGATGCGAATGCCCATAGGTGCACGCATTATGCACACGCCGCCCGTCAATCACCACTCATCAATCACCACTCAGGCCGACTCGCTCTGGCATCCAGCACATACCTGCCATATCTTCTGTGCCCATGCTCAACCTGGCTCTCGTCGGCTGCGGCGGAATGGCCAACTGGCACGCCCAGCAGCTCCAGAAGATCGAACAGTGCAAGGTCGTGGCGCTGGTGGATACCGTCCCCGCTCAGACCAGAACGTTCAAGGAGAAATACTTCGCCGAGGCGGCCGAATACGAATCCTACGATGCGATGCTCGCCAAGCCCCCGGCCAGGCTCGACGGCGTGGTGCTGGTCACGCCGCACACGCTGCACTATCCGCAGGCCATGGCCGCCCTGGAAAGGGGCCTGCACGTGCTGGTCGAGAAGCCCATGGTCACCAGCAGCCAGCACGCCTATGAGCTGTGGCGCACCGTCAAGCGCACCGGCAAGCTGCTGGGCATCGCGTTCCAGAGCCCCTACACGCCGGAGTTCGGCTGGCTGGCCCAGGCGCGCGATGCCGGCAAACTCGGCAAGGTGCAGTTGATCAGCGGCTGGCTCAGTCAGGGCTGGATGAAGGGCACGGCCGGCAAATGGCGGCAGGACCCCAAGCTCTCCGGCGGCGGCCAGATGTACGACAGCGGCGCGCACCTGCTCAATGCCTTCATGTGGCTGATGAATGACCCGGTCGTCGAGGTGGCGTGTTTCTATGACCGGTGCGGCTCGCCGGTGGACATCAACGGCGTGGCCATCGTCAAGTTCCAGAACGGCGCCATGGGCAGCATCTGCATCGGCGGCAACTGCCCCGTCTTCCGCACCGAGATCCAGATCCAGACCGACACGATGCTCATCGTGACCGACCAGTACGGCGGAAAGCTGGAGATGAAGGCGGCCAGCGGCCGCAGCGTCTATCCGCACATCGAGCCCGACACGCACCCGGCCGCCGGCACGCCGCACCTGAACTTTGTCAATGCCATCCTGGGCAAGGAAAAGCTCCGCGTCCCGGTCCGCTACGGCGTGCTGCTCAGCGCCCTGATGGACGCGATGTACGAGTCGGCCGACCAGGGCACACCGGTGAAGGTCAAGCCCGTGCCGGCGGAGTTGTGATGAAGGTGGCACGGGCGGCTCGCCCGTGGTCCTTCTCCGTGGCACGGGCATCTTGCCCGTGGGCTTCAGTGTCCGCGGCGGACCGCAGATCACGGGCTGGCAGCCCGTGCCCCAGCAGCCAAGCCGGCCCTCTTCCTTTCTGCTTCTGACTTCTTGCTTCGGGCTTCTGGCTTCTGGCCCCTTGCTCCTCAAGCCCCGCCTCCAACCCGTCCGATAACACCCCTGATGGACCCCTCCATCTACAATCTGCGTCTGCGCGACGTGTTGACCATCTGCGTCCTTGGGCTGCTGTTCCTTGGCATCGCGATGGTGCAGTCGGCGGCCATGCGCGTAACCGGCACGCCGGACTTCGCCTGGACCGAAACCGGCCGGCGGCACGTGATCTTCGCAATCGTGGCGCTGGCCGCCTATTTCACCGTCGGGCATATCGACTACCGCCGGCTGGTCGGCACGGGCTGGTGGCGCCGGCCGGTGCTGTGGATGCTGGGCACGGCCGTCTTCGCGTGCCTGATCGTGCTCATCCCGCACGTCGGCACCGCCGTCAACGGCGCTCGCCGCTGGCTGCCGCTGGGCTTCACGCAGGTGCAGCCGTCGGAGCTGGGTAAGTGGGGCGTGGTGCTGTTCCTGGCATGGTGGATGACCAATCCCGCGTCGCAGCTCGATCGCTTCTTCCGCGGATTCGTGCCGACGCTCATGCCCGTCGGCATCATCTGCCTGCTGGTGGTGGTCGAGGACTTCGGCACGGCGGCGCTGATCGGCGTGGCGGCGCTGCTGATCCTGCTGGCCGGCCGGGCCAGGTGGTGGCACCTGCTGATCGCGGTTCCGCCGGCCGTCGCGGCGGGCGTGTGGTTCGTGATGAGCGAGCCCTACCGCTGGCGGCGCTTCACCGCATTCTGGGACCCCTTCGCCGCGCCGCAGCGCGAGGGCTACCACATGATCCAGAGCCTGCTGAGCTTTGCCACCGGCGGGCTTGTCGGCAAGGGCCTGGGCAACGGCGTGCAGAAGCTGGGCTATCTGCCCGAGGACACCACCGACTTCATCTTCGCGGTGGTCTGCGAGGAGCTGGGTTTGTTCGGTGCGCTGCTGACGGTGGCGCTGTACCTGGGCATCCTCTACGTCGTCTTCCAGGCCATCCGTCAGAAGATCGACTCATTTGGCCGGCTGCTGGCATTCGGCATCGGCGCGATGATCGGCCTGCAGGCGATGATCAACATCGCCGTGGCGACGGTGAGCGTGCCGACCAAGGGCATGTCGCTGCCGCTGGTCAGCGCCGGCGGAAGCGGCCTGGTGATCACCTGCTGCGCCCTGGGCTTGCTGCATAGCATCTGTCGCATCGGCGAGGAGCCGCGGACGCTGCCGGCCGACGACGCACGGGACGCCGCGCCCGCAGCGCAGCCTTTGTAGTGCAGGCTTCAGCCTGCACAGACGCCAACTGCATGCCCGATCGCACGATCATCTTCGCCGGCGGCGGCACGGGCGGGCACCTGTACCCGGGCATCTCCGTTGCCGAGTCGCTGGCCCGGATGCAGCCGGGCACCAAATGCCTGTTCCTGTGCACGCAGCGCGAGATCGACCGGGTGATCCTCGAGCCGGCCGGCCTGCCGTTCGTCCCGCAGCCCATCGTGCCCCCCCGCCGCTCCATCGGCGGGCTGCTGCAGTTCTGGAGGAGCTGGCGCGAGACGCGCGACCTGGTGAAGAAGGTCCTGCGCGAGCACCGCCCCGCCGCGGTCCTGGGACTGGGCGGCTACGCGGCCGGCGTCGCGGTGAAGGTCGCAGCGATCCGGGGCATCCCCACGGCCATCCTCAACCCCGACGTCATCCCCGGCCGGGCCAACCAGTACCTGATGCGCTACTCCAGGGCAGTCTGCTGCCAGTTCGCGGCCACCGAGCAGCACGTTCCGGCCGAACACCGCGCCAAGCTGCGCATCACCGGCTGCCCCATCCGCCGGCAGATCCGCTCGCTGCCGCCGCGAAGCGAGGCGATGAGCCGCCTGGGGCTGGACCCTGCCCTGCTGACGCTACTGATCACCGGCGCATCGCTGGGCGCCCAGACGGTCAATGAAGCGATGCTGGCGGCGCTGGGCGGCATCAAGCTCCAGGGCTGGCAGGTGCTGCACCTGTCGGGCCGCGAGCACGCCCCGGCCGTGCGCGAGGGATACCGCGCGCTGGGCATCAACGCCCGCGTGGTGGATTTCACCAGCGAAATGGCCGACGTGTGGGCCGTGGCGGATTTGGCCGTGTGCCGGGCCGGCGCCAGCACCTGTGCCGAGTTGGCTGCGTGCGCGGTCCCGTCGATCCTCATGCCTTATCCGTACCACAAGGACATGCACCAGCGTGCCAACGCGAAGGTGCTGGTCGATGGCGGGGCGGCCGTGCTGGTCGATGACCAGAAGGACGCCCGCAGGAACGCGCAAATGCTCATTCCCCACCTGGAGCAACTGCTCTACAGCGCCGACCGGCGAGCCGCGATGTCGGCCGCCGCAAGGTCGCTGGGCCGCCCTGACGCGGCAGACGCGGTGGCGAAAGTGTTGATCGAACTGCAGGAGTAGCGAGTATCCGCAGAGAAACCACAGATGAACACAGATGGACACAGATGATAATCTGCTTCATCTCCATCCGTGTTTATCTGTGTTCATCTGTGGTTCCATCAGCCGGAATGGCTTCACATCGAACTTCGCGCATTGCCCCAGGAACCTGGCCGGGTTGTTGTGGAAGATCTCGATCAGTTCCTGCTCGCTGTGGCCGCGGCGGCGGTATTCCAAGGCGCATTCCTGAAGCGTGAACGGGCTGCTGGGGCCCCAGTCGGCCGAGGAGTTCACCAGCAGCCGCTCCTTGCCATAGACCTCGAGGATGTCGGCCGCGCGCTTGGGACTCATCTTGGTCATCGGGTAGAGCGTCATTCCCGCCCAGTAGCCGCCATCGAGCACCGGCTTGATCGTGTGCTCCTCGACATGGTCGATCCACACGCGTGCCGGGTCGGCCCGCATTTCGCGCAGGATGTCCAGCGTCAGTTTCGTGCCCTTGAGCTTGTCGCGAAGGTGCGGCGTGTGGATGAGGATCAGCTGGCGGTGCTTGATGGCCAGCTCGACCTGCTCGCGAAAGATGATCGCTTCGTTGGCGGTGTTCTTGTTGAAGCCGATCTCGCCCACGCCCAGCACCGTGGGCTTCTCGAAAAACTCCGGCATCGCGGCGATGACCTGGCGCGACAGCGACACGTTCTCGGCTTCCTTGGGGTTCACCGCCACCCAGCAGAAGTGGCGGATGCCGTACTGGGCGGCCCGTGTGGGCTCAAACTCGCTGATCTGCCGGAAGTAGTCGATGAACGTCTGCGGATACATGCGGTCAAAGCCCGCCCAGAATGCCGGCTCGGCCACGGCCACCACGCCCGCCTGGGCCATGCGCTCGTAGTCCTCGGTGGTTCGCGAGATGCCGTGATAGTGCGGCTGGATGTAGTACACGGTTGCCTCCTGCGTTGGCTTACTGGACCGGGTCGCTCATCAGTTCCAGCATCCGCTTGGCGCGGTCGGGCTGGGCGCTGGGCCGGGCGACAATCTGAATCAGCTCGTGCAAAATCTGCAGTCGTGGGTCGGCCGCGGATCCGGCCGGAGCGCGGTCGTGGCGATCCAGCGTCGCGGCCAGCTCCAGCAACATGCAGCGGCAGTCCAGAAAATAGCGGTCCAGGACGGTGTTCTTGTCGGTCATGCGATGCCTCCGCGTCGGTCGTTGGCGCCCAGTATATCCGGCCGGCCGTTCACGGCGCAAGCGCTTTGCGCCGGCCGCGGTAGATAGACATGACCATGCGAAGCGCGATTGCATCTTGTGTGGTGGTGCTGGCGTGCCTTTCCGCCCTGGCCGCCGACCCTTTGACCGGTCCCAACGACACCGGCGGCTATCGCGGGCCGCATCGCAACGGCATCTATCCTGCAACGAACCTGATGAAGCAGTGGCCCGAGGGCGGGCCGAAACTGCTGTGGAAATACGACAAGCTGGGCCCGGGCTGGTCCACCATCACCATCGCCGGCGACACGCTCTATGTGGTCGGCGGAACGCCGGGCAAGCTCTTTGCCTTCACGCTGGACGGCAAACTCAAGTGGGCCCAGCCCTACGGCCGGGAGTTCCAGAAACGCTTCGACGGAACGCGCTCGACGGTCACGGTGGCCAAGGGCATCGCCGTCGTATGCAGCGGCGTGGGCGCGGTTTATGGCATGGACGCATCCACCGGCGAGATCCGCTGGTCGGTGGATACCGTGGAGGTCTTCAAACAACAGATCCCCGGCTGGGGCAACAACATCACCCCGCTGGTGGTGGACGACAAGGTGATCGTGCCCATCCGCCGCGGCACCGCCACGATGGTGGCCCTGGACCTGCAGACGGGCAAGACCGTCTGGGCCAACGAGCCGTCCACGTGGGCCATCGGCAACTCCTCGCCGGTGCTGGTGGATACCGGCAAGCAGCGGATCGTGGTCAACAACCTCTGGTCGGCGATCATCGGCGTGGACCCCGACAACGGGCAAGTCATCTGGAAGATCGAGCGGCCGGGCAAGTGCGGCACGACTCTCACGCCGGTCTGGGCCGAGGGCAAGCTGCTGGTGGACCTGGACGGCGCGATGCGCATGTTTCGCCCCACCGGCGACGACCGCGTCTTCGAGGAGATCTGGAACGCGCCGCGCTTTCATGACATCTCCCAGGCCGTCACGCTGGCCGGCAAGGTCTTCGGCCTGTGCAGCGTCACCAAACAGGTCACCACCACGCGGCAGGTCCGCGGCAAGGTCGAAACGCGCACCGAGCAGCGCAAGGTGCTGTCGCTGGTGGCGCTGGATGCCGAAACCGGCAAGATGCTGCACAGCGAACCCGTGGCCAAGGACGGCTCGATCTGCGCGGCCGACGGCATGGTCTATCTGCTGGAGGGCGGCGAAGGCGCCTGGCAGGCCGGCCAGCCGGCCAAGACCCGCATCTCCCTGGTCAAGCCGACGGCGGAGGGCTTTGAGATCGTCAGCCGCTTCGAGCCGATCCTGGGTACAAAGGAAGCGTGGGTAAATCCCGTACCGGCGGCGGGGATGCTGATCCTCCGCCACGGCACGCTGATCGCGGCGTATGACATCGCGGCGAGGTAGGGCTCACCTCGGAGCCGTCGGCAGCGGCTTGTCGTACCGCGCAGGGTACACCCACAGCCCCTTATCCAACTCCTGCCTGAACAGGCCCAGGTAGCGGTCGGCGTCGGGGTTGCCGGCCAGCAGCCACTCCCCCAGCAGATCGACCTTCTGATCCGGCCGGTTGGGCTGGGGAGCCGTGGGGTCGGCGGCGGCGCCCGGGCCGGCCGGGGCCAGTAGAACCGCCGTCGCAAGGCAGAAGCTCGCACGGTGCATACTCCTGCTGCCGCGCAGGCCGGCTGGCGCTTGGGCGAGCAGCGCCGCATCCGCGTCCGCGACTCTCCGCGGAATTGCAGCGTTTTGCCGCGGAAAGCCGATGAAATGCAGGCCACGGACGCGGCCAAAGCGACACCGCCCCCTTGCCATCGGACGGGCTTTTTGCGATCTGCGATTTCGGACTGCCGGGGCATTTGAACTGGGCCCCCCTGCGAGGTACTATGCCGACACTGCTTATGCCTGTGGAGCTGGAGTTGCGAACGGAGTCGCAGCCGGTCAGCCGTTTTACCGGCCGGCGCGTTCACTTCATCGGCATCGGGGGGTGTGGCATGAGCGGGCTGGCGCGGATGCTCCTCGACGCCGGCGCCCTGGTCACCGGATCCGACACCAAACCCAGCGGCGTCACCCGCGACCTGGAAGAACGCGGCGTGGTCATCTCCTACACGCAGGTGGGCAGCCTGCTGACCGCCGACGTGGACCTGGTCGTCCGCACCGCTGCCATCGCCGAAACCAACACCGAGTACCAGGCCGCCAAGACGATGGGCCTGCGGCAGATCAAATACGCCCAGCTCCTGGGCCAGGTCATGGCCGAGCGGTTCGGCATCGCCGTCTGCGGCACGCATGGCAAGAGCACCACGACTGCCATGATCAGCTACGCCCTGCTGCACTGCGGAGCCGACCCCAGTTTCGTGATCGGCGGCACGGTGCGGCAACTGGGCGGCGGCTCGCGGTCGGGAGCCGGCGATGCCTTCGTGGTCGAGGCCTGCGAATACGACCGCAGTTTCCACAACCTCCGGCCCCGTGTCGCGGTGATGACCAACATCGAGGCAGACCATCTGGATTGCTACCCCGGCGGCATCCCCGAGATCGTCGAGTCGTTCCGGATGTTTGCGGCCAAGGTTCCGACGGACGGACTGATTGTGGCCAACGCCGATGACTCGAACGTGCGAAAGGCCCTGGCCGAATGCCGGGCACCGGTTGAATGGCTGCGTCTGGATCTTGGGCAACGAGAAGCGGCCCGGCAGACGGGCGGTTTCATACAGGACGCGGGCGGGCCGCCCGTGCCACGATGGGTCGTGCGTGTAACCGGCGTATCGATGGGATGTTATAGCGGAGACGTGCTGCGTGAGGGCCAGACGGTCGCCCAGTTGAGTCTGTCGGTCGCGGGAGTTCACAATCTTTTCAACGCCGCGGCCGCCGTGGCCGCCTGCGCGGCCTACGGGGTTGATCCGCGTCGGGCGGCCGAGGCGTTGGGCAGCTTTGCCGGCGTGGATCGACGAATGACCGAAGTGGGCCGCTGCAACGGCGCGACAGTCGTGGACGACTACGGCCACCACCCCACGGAGATACGCACCACGCTGCTGGCGCTGCGTGAGCGATATCGGCCGCTGCGGCTGCTGTGCGTCTTCCAGCCCCACCAGCACAGCCGCACGCGTTTCCTGCTGGAGGATTTTGCCGAGAGTTTCGCCCACGCCGACCAGACCATCGTGCCGGACATCTACTTCGTGCGCGACAGCGAGGCGGAACGACAGCGCGTCAGCAGCGCCGACCTGGTGCGGAAGATTCGTCAGCACGGGCGAGAGGCCCTGCATCTGTCGGGTTTTGGGGATATCATCGCGTATCTGCGAGAGCACGCCAGGCCCGGCGACCTGGTCGTCACCATGGGCGCGGGCAACGTGTGGGAGATCGCCAGGGCGGTTGCCGGAGAGCCAGCGTGAGGACGATGCACATGGCCGGCGTGTTTGCCGATCTGGAGGAGATCGTCAGCGAAAACGTGCCGCTGGCCAGGTACACGTGGTACAAGATCGGCGGGCCGGCGCGGTATTTCATCCGCCCTCGGTCGATTGAGCAGTTGCAGGCCGCCGCCCGGCGTTGCGTTGAGAATGACATCCCGATCTATGTATTGGGGCTGGGGGCAAACCTGCTGGTCCGCGACGAAGGTGTCAACGGGGCGGTCTTTCGCCTCAGCGATGAGTTCTGGCGGCGGATTCGTTTCGAGAAAAACACCCTGGTTGCCGGCGCGGGCGTGGACATGCAGAAGCTGATTCTCCGCGCCACCCGCCAGAGCCTGGGCGGGCTGGAGGTGCTGGCGGGAATCCCCGGAACCATCGGCGGCGGAGTCCGCATGAACGCCGGGGGCAAGTTCGGCGATATCGGCTCGCTGGTGACGCGCGTGACGGTCATGGATGTCAGTGGAATGGTCTTCGAGCGCACCCGCGATGACCTGGTTTTCGACTATCGCAAGACGAACATCACGGCCAAGTTCATCCTCGATGCGACCCTGGAACTGGAGGAGGATGACCCTCAGCGCATCGCCATGCGCCTGCGGGACATCTGGACCATGAAGCGCAACAGCCAGCCGCTGAATACCCGCAGCGCCGGCTGCATCTTCAAGAACCCTCGCGGAATGTCGGCCGGCGCGCTGATCGACCAGACCGGCCTCAAGGGCACTCGCGTGGGGCTGGCCGAGGTTTCCGAGAAGCACGCGAACTTCGTCATCGCCCGGCCGGGCTGCACAGCCGCCGATGTGCTGGCTCTGATCGATCTCATCCGCCAGCGTGTGCAGGAGAAACACGGCGTATGGCTGGAGCAGGAAGTGGAAATCTGGCCACCAACGCCGTTTTAGACTTGCAGCCGGGCTGGCCCAGGTGGCTGGCCCGTGGCCCATGATTGGCCTGGTGATCCATGAAAGTCACGGTCCTCTACGGCGGCCCCAGCAGTGAGCGCGAAGTCAGCCTGGTCAGCGGCCAGGCGGTCATCGACGGCCTGCGCCAGGCCGGCCACGAGGTGCTGCCATCGGACATCTCCCCGGACGACCTGTCGGCCCTGGACAAGCCCACCGACGTGGTCTTTCCCGTCCTGCACGGCAGGTTCGGCGAGGACGGCCAGCTTCAGCGGATCCTCGAGCAACGTCGCCTGCGCTTTGTCGGCAGCGGCTCCCGCGCCTCGCAACTGGGCTTCGACAAGGTGGCCGCCAAGCAGGTCTGGCAACAGCACGGGCTGGCGACGGCCCCCTACCGCGTCGCGCAGAACGGCGACGCCGGCCCATGGCGGCCCATCGGCCTGCCGTGCGTGATCAAGGCCATCGACAGCGGCAGCAGCATCGACGTGTTTGTCTGCAGGACCGAGCAGGAGGCCGAGGCGGCCTGCCGCAAGGTGATCGCCGCCCACGGCCGGGCGCTCGTGGAGAAGTTCCTCGCGGGCATCGAGATCACCTGCGGCATCCTGGAAGAACGCCCGCTGCCCCTGATTTGCATCCGCACCACCCGCGAGTTCTACGACTACGAGGCCAAGTACAAGGGCAACTATACCGAGTATCTGTTTGACACCGGCCTGCCCGATGCAGTGCAGCGCCAGGCGCAGGAAATGGCGCTGGCCGCGCACCAGGTCCTGGGTTGCCGCGACCTGTCGCGCGTGGACATGATCGTCGAAGACGGCCGGCCGGTCCTGCTGGAGATCAACACGCTGCCGGGCTTCACACCCAAGAGCCTGCTTCCCAAGGCCGCCAGACACGCGGGAATCGAGTTTCCGCAACTGGTGGACCGTCTGGCCAACCGCGCCGCCCGGCGGTCCGCCTGACCTGCCCGTGGCACGGGCCGCAAGCCCGTGGTCTGCTTCGTGGCACGGGCTGCCAGCCCGTGGTCCGCCCCGTGGCACGGGCTGCCAGCCCGTGGTCCACGGTCCGCCGCAGACATTGTCCGTAGGCCGATCCAAGTCTTCTGCCATCGCAGACGACAGCCACGGGCAAGATGCACGTGCCACCAAGATGAGCCCAACTTGACGCCCCGTCGCGGCCGATATATACTTACATATATACTTCGAGGTGCGTATGTCCATGACCGCCAAGATCTTCCGCAACGGCGCCAGCCAGGCCGTCCGTCTGCCCAAGGAGTTTCGGTTTGACGCCGACGAGGTGTGCATCAAGCGCATCGGTTCGGCCGTGCTGCTCTATCCGAAGGGTGCCGCGTGGGACCTGATGGGAAGCGTCCTGGGGAAGGTTGACGAGGACTTCATGCCCGAGCGTCAGCAGCCGACTCGGGCCGACAAGCGGAAACGCCTGTGATGCGATTCATGCTTGACACCAACTTCTGCATCGATCTATTGCGAGGCAGGGCCGACGCGGCGTACCGGCGACTGCGGTCTCTGGCGCCGGAGGAAGCCGGCATATCGTGCATCACGCTGGCCGAGCTTCGCGTGGGGGCGGCCAAGTCGGCGAGGCCGGCACACCAGGAGTCGTCGATCATCCTGTTTTGCGCGCCCTTGGCGCTGGCGCCCTTCGACGCCCGGGCGGCCGAGGCGTACGGACCAATCCGCGCAGCGCTGGAAGCGGCCGGCACGCCCATCGGCCCGCTGGACACGCTCATCGCTGCCCACGCCGTGTCGCTCGGCGCCACGCTGGTAACGGGCAACATCCGCGAGTTCCGCCGTGTGCCGGGGCTGAGTGCTGAGAACTGGCTGCGGGCCTGACCCAGAAACCACCGCCGCGCTCCGTGGCACGGGCTGCCAGCCCGTGGTCCACGGTCCGCCGCAGACATCGGCCGCAGGCCGATGTCAAGGAGTCGCCGCCGAAGACAACGGCCACGGGCGAGCCGCCCGTGCTACCACCCAGTGCCGCCGATGACTGCGTCCGCCATGGCTGGTATCATCCCGCCCTACTCGAACAAGGAGCAGCACGCGTGGCTATCAAGGTGGCGATGATCGGGGCCGGGTCCATTGGTTTCACCAGGCGCCTGCTGCGGGATATCCTGGCCGTGCCCGAGCTGGCCGATACGACCTTCGCCTTCTGCGACATTTCCAAGCGCAACCTGGACATGGTCACGCAGCTGTGCCGTCGCGACATCGAGGGCAACGGCCTGCCGGCGAAGATCATCGCCACCACCGACCGCCGCTCGGCCATCGCCGATGCCAAGTACATCATCAGCACCATCCGCCAGGGCGGGCTGGAGGCCTTCCAGACCGACATCGACATCCCGCTCAAGTATGGCGTGGACCAGTGCGTCGGCGACACCCTCTGCGCCGGCGGCCTCATGTACGCCCAGCGAACCATCCCCGCCCTGCTGGATTTCTGCCGCGACATCCGCCAGGTCGCCCGGCCCGGGGCGCTGTTCCTCAACTACTCCAACCCCATGGCCATGAACACCTGGGCCTGCAACAAGTACGGCGGGGTGCCGACGGTGGGCCTGTGCCACGGCGTGCAGGGGGCGCACTGGCAGATCGCCGACTGCATCGAGCGCTGGGCCAAGCGAGAGGGCATCCTCCCGGCCGACTATGGCACGCCGGGCACGCGCGAGAACCCCACGGGCAAGTTCAGGAAAATGCACCGCAAGGAAGTGGACGTCGTGGCCGCGGGCATCAACCACCAGACCTGGTTCGTGAAGGTGCAGTGGCGCGGGATCGACTTCATCAACGACTGCGGCAGGACCGTCCGCATCGCCGGCAGGCGAGTCCGCGTGCCGACGCTGCTGGAGCTATTCGAAGAGCATCCGGAATACAGCAGGACCGAGAAGGTCCGAATCGACGTGCTTCGGCGCTTCGGATACTACAGCACCGAATCCAACGGACACCTGAGCGAGTACGTGCCCTGGTACCGCAAGCGGCCCCACGAGATCCGCAAGTGGATCGACCTGAGCAGCTGGATCAACGGCGAGACCGGCGGCTATCTGCGCGTCTGCACCGAGGGCCGCAACTGGTTCAAGACCGATTTCCCCAACTGGCTCAAGCAGCCTCCGCCGAAGATCAGCCAGGAGCTGCGATCCGAGGAGCACGGCTCGTATATCATCGAGGCCCTGGAGACCGGCCGGACGTACCGCGGGCATTTCAACATCGTCAACCGCGGGCACATCCCCAACCTGCCCGATGGCTGCATCATCGAGATCCCCGGTTACGTGGACCGCAACGGGATCAACATGCCGGTGGTGGGCGAGTTGCCGATGGCGTGCGCGGCCACGTGCGCGGCCAGCGTGCGCGTGCAGGAGATGGGCATGGAGGCGGCCGTCCGCGGCGATGTGATGCTGCTGAAGCAGGCCATGCTCCACGACCCGCTGGTGGGCGCGGTGTGCGACCCGGAAGAGGTCTGGCAGATGACCGATGAAATGCTGGTGGCCCAGGCCAGGTGGCTGCCGCAATACAAGGGCGAAATCGCGGCCGCCAGGCAGCGATTGGCGCAGCACGTGAAAGACGGCACGCGGGTGAAGCTCCGCAAGACGCAGGGCGCTGCCCGGCTGAAGGTCAAGACGGTCGCGGAGATGGCGGCCAACCGCGCTGCCGCCCGCGCCAACGCCGACGCGGCCGACAAGGGCAAGATGACCCGCTCATCGGCCGCCGTCCGCTGAGGGCCTGGCCGTCTCCAGCGTGGCATCCTTGCCCAGCGCTGCGGCCAGACCATCGACGAGAAATGTGCGCGCGGCCGGATCGTCCTTCAGATACGCATCCCAGAACGCCGTGGTGCTGAGGCGGATCAGGTCGTGGAACACGTCATCCTTGGCGCGGTTGCCGCGCAGGCCCGACCGGCCGGAGAAGATCATGTGATCCCCGCCCTGGAAGATGATCAGGTAGCGATCCGGCCCCTTGCCGTGGTCAAAGGGCAAGCGACGGTCGGCGGCCTTGGTATCGCCGATGGGGCTGTCATCCAGCGTGCCGGTCATGTGCAGGATGGGGATCTTGATGGAGCCATAGACCGTGTCCAGGTCGCGGTTCTTTGGCACGGGGGCGCTCATCGGAATCGCCGCCTTCACTCGCGGGTCGGCCAGGTTGCGCTGCCGGCCGCCGATGCCGACGAACACCTGCCCGGCGATGGCCATGGTGGTGTAGGCGCCGAACGAGTGGCCGGCCATGCCCAGCTTCTTCATGTCCAATCGCCCGGCCAGCGGTGAGGTGCCCGCGTTCATCTTCTCCAACTGGTCGATGGCAAAGCTCACATCCAGCGGACGATTGAGGGCGTTGGATGGATCGCCGGCGGCCTTGCGCATCTGGTCCATGGGCTGGTTCTGGTTCTGCCAGACGGCGTTGTCGCTGCCCGGATGCTGCAGGTGAACCGACACGTAACCGTGGCTGGCCCAATGCTGGCCCAGGTATGCGGCGGCCTGGCGCGAGCCGCCCAGGCCGTGGGAGAAGAGCACGACCGGGAAAGGCCCCTTGTCGGCCTTGGGGTAATAGACCTTGGCCGGGATGTCGCGATTGCGGGCCTGGTCGCGCCAGTCCACCAGCATCGTCTGGACCTGATGCGGCCCGGGTTTTCTCCACGGCTCATCCGACGGGCGGGTGGACTGGGCCAGCGCCGTAGCGGCCAGCGTCAGCACAATCAACGCGGGAAACTTGTGTGTCATGGGGCGGTTTCTCGCTTTCACCCATCATGGACGCCCATGTGGCGCAACTATTGTCAGGGCAAATGTTAATGTTCCATATGTTTGCCGGCCAGCAAACCAATCCGCGCGGATTTTCATTGACAGGCCCGGCCGCTGGTCGATATACCTAACATTGTACTAACAAATGGGAGGCGGCCATGCAATACATCACCTGCCATAGAGGGCAGATCCAGAAGCTCAGCAGCCTGGAGCGGGACAGCCGGGCGGGCGGGACGTTTGTCACCGGCCTGGCCGCGCTGGACGAGCTTGCGCCCGGTAAGGCCTTCGCGCGGGCCGCCGTGCATGAGTTGCTCTGGCGTGAAGAGGATGGCCGGCCGCTGTTCTTCGCGGCGATGCTGGCGCGGTCGGCCGCGGAACGGGGGGCCATCATCTGGAGCGACCCGGATCGCATGCTCTATCCCCCCGCCCTGGCGGCCATGGGCATCGACCTGTCGCGTTTGTACCTGCTGCGAACCAAAGACCAGGCCGAGGAACTGTGGGCCATCGCCGAGTGTCTGCGTTGCCGGGGCGTGTCGGCCACGGTGGCGTCGCTGGGGCGATTGTCGCAGGTGGAGGCCCGGCGGATGCAGCTGGCCGCCGAGCGCGGCGGCGGAGCGGGCATCCTGCTGCGGCCCGATGGCAAGGCGTCGGCCCAGTACGCCGCGGCGACGCGCTGGCGCATCCGCCCGGCGGCCGGCGAGCGAACCGTGCAAAGATGGAACATACAACTGGTTCACGGTCACGGAGGACGTACAGGCGAAAGCGTCATCCTGGAGGCGTGCCGTGAGACACATCGTGTGCGTGCTGATGCGGAACTGGCCGATCGACCGCTACAGGCGGCAGCGGAATCGCGGCCGGTGCGCATCCCCGCCTGAGCCGCTGGTGCTGACGCGGACGGTGGCCGGCGTGCAGAGAATTGTGGCGGTGTCGCCCGAGGCGCATGCACTGGGCATCCGCGAAGGCTTTACGCTGGCCCAGGCGCGGGCGCTGTGCGCGCAGGTGGTCCACGCCGATCACGAGCCGGACCGCGACCGCCGGGCGCTGGAAGTGCTGGGCCGGTGGATGATGCGCTTCACGCCGGTGGTGGCGGTGTCGGAAAACGGCCGGACCGGACCGGCCGATTCATCCGAGGAAACGCATCTGCCACCGGCGCTGCTGCTGGATGTAACCGGCTGCGAGCGGGCCGTCGGCGGACTGGAAAAGATGCTGCGACAGATGCGCCAGGCGCTGGAAGCAATGCGCATCGGCGCGGCCATCGCGATCGGACCAACCGTGGGCGCGGCGTGGGCGAGAGCGTTCGGGAAATCTCGGATCTCCAATTTCAAACCTCGGATTTCAAATTTGAAATCCGATATCTCAGATTTGCCATTGGAGATTTCACATCTTCCCCCCGTCGCGCTTCGCCTCGACGCCAAGCTGGCCCGCACCCTTGATCACCTGGGCATCCAGACCATCGGGCAACTGCTGAAGCTTCCTCGCGAGCAGTTGCCCTCGCGCTTCGGGCCGATGCTGTTGCTGCGCATCGACCAGTTGCTTGGCCGGATCGACGAGCCGCTGGTGCCGCTGCAATACCACGCGCCGGTCTTTGCCGAGATGGAGTTCGACGGCGTGGTCAGCTCCCTGGAAGCGATCTGGGCGGTCTTCCATGAGCTGATCGGGCAGGTCATCGGGCAGCTCGAGCCGCGCTGCTGCGGGGCGCGGCAGCTGGAGGTGAGCCTGCTTCGGCCACGGGGCGAGCCGGTGCACAAGAGCATCTTCCTGTCCCGGCCCTCGCGCGATGCGCGAAATCTGCTCAACCTTTTCCGCTGCGCACTGGAGACGCTGGAGCTTCGCCCGCGGGATGAGGGCTTTGTCGGCATGCGCCTGGCGGTGCCGCTGTTTCAGCCCATGCCCGGCGAACAGATCGCGCTCCTGAGCCAGGAAGAACACGATGGCCAGGTGGAGATGGATGGGCTGGTCGAGCGACTGCGCGTGCGCTTGGGAGACCGGGTGCTGATGCAGACGCAGTTGGTGGAGGCGCACGTGCCGGAGAAGGCGTATGCAGAAGGCACGGAGACACGAAGGCACGAAGGCACGAAGTGGCGGCCGCTGCATCTGTTTTCCCGGCCGGTGGAGGCGCGGGTGATGGTTTCGCCCTCGGATGACCGCGACGGCCGGCCGGTAGCGTTCACGTGCGGCGGCGAGACGCACCGACTCATCTATACCGTCGGCCCGGAACGCATCGCCGGCCGGTGGTGGGAGGGAAACGACAAGACGCGCGATTACTTCGACGTGGAAGACGACCGCGGCCGGCGTTTCTGGCTGTTTCGCGTGATGCAGACGGCCAGGTGGTATGTGCATGGTGTGTTTGAGTAGTCAGTAGCCAGTAGTCAGTAGTCAGCAGGAAGAGCTATCTCCGCCTTCTGGCTTCTGGATTCCGGCTTCTGGCTTCCGTTCGTATGCCGGAAGTATCGAATCCAAAACTGCGTGTGCCTTCGCCACCTGTCGAGGCAGCCGAGTCGGCCCTTCCCTACGCCGAGCTGGAGGTATCCAGCAACTTCTCCTTCCTGCGCGGGGCGTCGCACCCGGATGAACTGGTGTATCGGGCGGCCGAGCTGGGTTACCGCGCCATCGCCATCACGGATGTCAACTCGCTGGCCGGCGTGGTGCGGGCCCACGATGCGGCCAAGCAGGCCGGGCTGAAGCTGCTGATCGGCGCGAGATTGTGTCTGGAAGATGGCCCGGAGGTGCTGGTCTGGGCCGGCGACCGGGCGGCCTACGGACGCCTATGCCGGCTGCTGACGATCGGCAAGCGCCGGGCGGAGAAGGGACAGTGCAGGCTGACGGTGGAGGATCTGGCGGAATACAGCGCGGGACTATGGGCGGCCACGGTGCCTGGAAATCTCGGATCTCGGATCTCGAATCTCGGATCTGAGATCCGCGATATCTTCGGCCCTCGCCTGTCCATCGCCGCAAGCTGCTGTTTCGGCCCCGACGACCGCACGCACCTGGAGAACCTCGCCGGCCTGTCGCACGACACCGGCGTGCCGCTGCTGGCCACCAACGCCGTGCACTATCACGATCCATCCCGCCGGATGTTGCAGGATGTGCTGACCTGCATCCGCCACGGCTGCACCATCCAGCAGGCCGGCTACAGGCTCTTTCCCAACGGCGAGCGATACCTGAAATCTCCGCAGCAGATGCACCGGCTCTTTGAGGATTACCCGCAGGCCATTCGCCGGGGCATCGAGATCGCCGACGCGTGCAACTTCAGCCTCGATGAGCTGCGCTATGAGTACCCCGATGAGGTGGCGCCGGCCGGGATGCGGCCGATCGAATACCTGAGCCAACTGACCTGGGCCGGCGCGGCCGAGCGCTATCCCAACGGCATCCCGCCCAAGGTACGGCAGTTGATTGAGCACGAGTTGGAGCTGATTGAGAGACTGAAATACGAGGCATACTTCCTGACCGTGCACGATGTGGTGCGGTTCGCGCGCTCGCGGGGGATCCTCTGCCAGGGCCGCGGGTCGGCCGCCAACAGCGCTGTGTGCTACTGCATCGGCGTGACGTCCGTGGACCCCGAACGGATCGACATGCTCTTCGAGCGGTTCGTCAGCGCTGCCCGCGGCGAGCCGCCGGACATCGACGTGGACTTCGAGCACGAGCGCCGCGAGGAGGTGCTGCAATACATCTACGGCAAGTACGGCCGCGAGCGCGCCGGCATGACCGCGGAGGTGATCAGCTATCGCGGGCGCTCGGCCGTGCGCGATGTGGGCAAGGCCCTGGGCCTGAGCCTCGACCAGGTGGACCAGATGGCCCGCAGCCTGGCGTGGTGGGACCGCGGCAAGCTGGACGACCAGCGCCTGCGGCAGGCCGGCCTGGACCCGTCCGACCGCGCTGTGCGCCTGGTTGTGCAGCTCGTCGGGCAGCTATTGGGCTTCCCGCGCCACCTCAGCCAGCACGTCGGCGGCATGGTGATGACCCGCGGCCCGCTGTGCGAGCTGGTGCCCATCGAGAATGCAGCAATGCCGGACAGGACCGTCATCGAGTGGGACAAGGATGACATCGACACGCTGGGGATATTGAAGGTGGACTGTCTGGGGCTGGGGATGTTGACGGCGATCAACAAGGCACTTGTACTGGTGAATGAGGCACGAAGGCACGAAGGCACGAAGGCACGAAGTGAGGGGGAAGGCAGGGAGGGGATGGAGAAAGCAAATGGGCGAGATAAAGACGTTTCGCGATTTGATCGCTTGGCAGAAGGCGATGGAGTTGGCCAGGCTGGTGTATCGCGCGACCAGGGTCATGCCGGATTCCGAGCGATTCGGGCTGACCAACCAGATGCGCCGGGCGGCGGTGTCGGTGCCGTCCAACATCGCCGAGGGCTATGCGCGGCAGTCAACCGTCGATTACATCAAGTTCCTCCGTGTGGCCAGGGGATCGCTGGCGGAACTCTCGACGCAGATGGAGATCGCCACATCGCTGGAGATGCTGCAGACCAGTCCACAACTGCTCTTGCTCCTGGAGGAATCCGACCGCGTCCTGCAAGGCCTGATCCGCAGCCTGGAAGCCAATTTGCTGCGTCGCCGCTCCCAGGGCCCCCCCACCACTTAACCCCTTCTCCCTCCTCCCTCCCTTCGTGCCTTCGTGCCTTCGTGCCTCCGTGCCTTCCGCAGCGTGCCTTCCGCAGCGTGCCTCCGTGCCTTCAGTTACACACCATCCCCCCCGAAGACCCCGCCGTTTACGACATGATCTGCCGCGCTGACACCGTCGGCGTCTTCCAGATCGAATCGCGGGCGCAGATGTCCATGCTGCCGCGGCTGCGGCCGCGGAACTTCTACGACCTGGTCATCGAGGTTGCCATCGTGCGCCCCGGGCCCATCCAGGGGAACATGGTCCATCCCTATCTGCGGCGGCGCAACGGCGAGGAATCCGTCACCTACCCTTCCGAGGCCCTGCGGCAGGTGCTGGAAAAGACCCTGGGCGTGCCGCTGTTCCAGGAGCAGGCCATGCGGATCGCGATGGTGGCGGCCGGGTTCTCGGCCGAGGAGGCCGACCAACTCCGCCGCGCCATGGCCGCCTGGCGACGGCACGGCGCGCTGGACACGTTCCACGACAAGATCGTCGATGGCATGCTGGCCAACGGCTACACGCGGCAGTTCGCCGAGCAGTGCTTCATGCAGATCCGCGGCTTTGGCGAATACGGCTTTCCCGAGAGCCACGCGGCGTCGTTTGCGCTATTGGTCTATGCCTCGGCGTGGCTGAAGCGCTATCACCCGGCCGCCTTCTGCGCCGCCCTGCTCAACAGCCAGCCGATGGGTTTCTATGCCCCGGCGCAGATCGTCCGCGACGCCCGGGAACATGGTGTGGAAGTGCGGGCGGTGGATGTGAACTGCAGCGAGTGGGAGTGCACGTTGGAAGCGACGGAGCGACGAAGCGACGAAGCGACGAAGGAAAAGTGGGGATGGGGAGGGCCGGCGGTTCGTCTTGGGCTGCGGCAGGTTCGCGGGCTGCGCCAGGACCACGCCCGGCGGATCGAGGAGGTCCGCCGCGATGGCGGGCCGTTCACCTCCATCGCCCAGATGCACGCCGCGACGGGGCTGCCCCGGCATGCCATGCAGCGGCTGGCCGAGGCCGATGCGTTCGGTTCCCTGGGGCTTTCGCGACGGCAGGCGCTGTGGGAGGCCCTGGCGTTGCCGGATGAGCCTTCGCCGATGTTCCCGCCGGAAGATCAGCCGCCGCCCCAGTGTCTGCCCCTCATGCCGCAGCGCCAGGAAGTGGCGGCCGACTACACCACCACGGGCCTGTCGCTCAAGAAACACCCGATGGAGCTGCTGCGGGCGCAGATGCGCAAGCTCAAGGTCATGCCCGCCTGCCGCGTGCGCGAAACCGCCCACGGGGCATGGGTGAAGGTGGCGGGCCTGGTGCTGGTGCGACAGCGGCCGGCGACCGCCTCGGGCGTGGTGTTCGTGACGCTGGAGGATGAGACGGGCATCGTGAACCTGGTGATCTGGCCGAAGGTCTTTGAGCGGTTCCGGGCCGCGGCCACGCATTCGGGGCTGCTGCTGGCCGAGGGGCGCCTGCAGCGCCAGGGCGAAGTGATCCACGTGGTGGCATCGAAGCTTGCCGACCACAGCGACCTGCTGCCGGGTTACCAGCTCATGTCGCGCGATTTCCACTGATGCGCATCACGCGGGCTTGACCGCAAGGACCTTCACGCTGGCGGCGTACTTGTTGATGTCGTAGCGCCGGCCCAGGCTGGCCAGGCCGCCGTGCACATCGCTGGTCTCGCCGCCGCAGCCGCATGATCCGCAACAACCGCCGTTGCTCTCGACCTTCGCATAGGCGTTCAGGTCGGCCCCGCTGTCGATCACCTGCACGGCCGAGAAACCGGCCGACTTGAGCCCGCGCGTGTACTGGCTGATCGGAATCGCCCCGGCGATGCAGCCCACGTAGGCGGCGACGCTCGACGCCAGCGCCGGCGGCAACTTCCGCCTGAGGGCGATGTCGCTGACGGCCAGACGGCCGCCGGGCTTGAGGATGCGGGCGATCTCGCGGAACACGGCCTGTTTGTCGCTGGCGAGGTTGATCACGCAGTTGCTGATCACCACATCCACCGACGCATCCGGCAGCGGGATGGCGTCGATGCTCGCCAGGTGAAACTCGACGTTCGAGAACGGCTTGCCGTCGGGCCCGCCCTTGCGGGCGTTGCGGCGGGCGCGGCGGATCATCTCGGGGGTCATGTCGATGCCGATGGCCCGGCCGCTGGGCCCGACCTTTCGGGCGGCCAGGAACACATCCAGCCCGCCGCCGCAGCCCAGGTCCACGACCACCTCGCCGCGTCTCAGCGAGGCAAAGGCCGTCGGGTTCCCGCAGGACAGGGCCATGTTGGCATCGGCGGGGATGGACGCCAGTTGCCTGGGCGTATAGCCAAACGCCCTGGCCACGGCGCGCACGGCGGCATCGCGGCCACCGGCGCGGCTGCGGGCCACCGATCCGTATCTCTCACGGACAGCGCGAGTTACAGCACTGTTCATAGCCGCCAACCTCTTGCTCCCCCGTCGGCTCCTGCCCAAACCACTTGCGCTGAAAATACAGCGACACGTTCACCAGCCCGATCAGCACCGGCACCTCCACCAGCGGGCCGATGACGGCCGCGAAGGCCGCCCCGTGATGGATGCCGAACACCGCCACCGCAACGGCGATGGCCAGCTCGAAGTTGTTGCTGGCGGCGGTGAAGGAGATGGTGGCGGTCCTGGAGTAGTCGGCTCCCACCTTCCGGCCCATCCAGAAGCTCACCAGGAACATCACGACAAAGTACAGCAGCAGCGGGATGGCGATCAGCAGCACGTTCCACGGCTGACGGACGATCTTGTCGCCCTGGATGACGAACATCGCCACGATCGTGAACAGCAGGGCAATCAGCGTGATCGGACTGATCTTGGGGATAAAGCTCCTCTCGTACCACTCCCGGCCCCTGGCCTTGACCAGCACAAACCGCGTGACCATCCCCGCCAGGAAGGGGATGCCCAGATAGATGAACACGCTCTGGGCGATGCTGGCCATGGTGATCTTCGACAGGTCCACGTTCCCCAGCGACAGCCCGATGGCCGGCGGGATGACCTTGATGAACAGCCAGGCGTACAGGCTGTAGAACAATACCTGGAACACGCTGTTGAACGCGACCAGGCCGGCGGCGTACTCGGTGTCCCCCCGGGCCAGGGCGTTCCAGACGATGACCATGGCGATGCACCGCGCCAGGCCGATCAGGATCAGCCCCACCATGAACTCGTGCAGTCGCGCTTCGCTTCCGAACAGGCCGCTGCCCAGGAACAGCGCCGCCAGGGCGAACATGAGGATCGGGCCGATGACCCAGTTCTGCACCAGCGACAGCCCCAGGATCCGCCAGTCGCGAAACACATCGCCCAGCTCCTCGTAGCGCACCTTGGCCAGGGGCGGGTACATCATGAGGATCAGCCCGATGGCGATGGGGATGTTGGTGGTGCCCAACTCGAAGCGATGGATGAAATCCTGGATCCCCGGCACCCCGTAGCCCAGCCCGATGCCCAGGGCCATGGCCAGGAAGATCCACAGCGTCAAAAAGCGGTCCAGCAGCGAGAGTTTGCGGGCAATATCGCGGGTCATTTCACCGGCTCTCCGCAGGCCGCCCGCCGCAGGGGCTGACGGGCTTGCCACGGTTGAGCGACTCGGGCAAGCCGGCCACGAAATCGCGGATCTGGTCGCGCACCCGGCGGTAGTGCGAGAGGGCTTCCTGTCGGGTGCGGGCATTCTTCGCCAGCGCGGGCGGGTCGGGGAAACCCACGTGCAGCACCTTGGCTTGGCCGGGAAACACGGGGCAGGACTCCAGGGCGTCGCCGCAGACGGCCACCACATAGTCAAACGGCACATGCAGCACATCGTTGACGTGCTTGGAGGTCTGGCCGGTGATATCCACGCCCGCCTCCTTCATCACGGCGACGGCGTCGGGGTTGAGGCCCTTGGGCTGCACGCCGGCCGAGTAGGCCTCGATGACGTCGGCCTTGAGATGGCGGGCCCACCCCTCGGCCATCTGGCTGCGGCAGGAGTTGCCCGTGCAGAGAAACAGGATTTTCAGTTTGCCCGATAGCATGTGCTGGTCTCCTTGAGCCCCCGGCCGCGGACGCGCGCGAGTTTGCGGGCGTCGGCCTGGAGAGCCGCCTCGCCGTCCAGGGCGCGCAGCGCCCAGTGCAGGGCCTCCCGGGCGGCCGGCGATCCGCCGCGGCCGACCAGGCGGAAGTAGTGCCATCGCCCCTGTTTGCGCCGCTCGATCAACCCCGCCCGACACAGCAGGTCCATGTGCCGGGAAACAGTGGAAGGAGCCAAGTGCAGCAGGTCGATGATCTGGCAGAGGCACAGTTCGCCCTTGCGCAGCGACAGCAGCGCCCGCACGCGGGTCTCGTCGGACAGGGCCTTGGTGATGTCCAGAAACTGCCCCATGGGTCTTTTCATGATTTCGCCAAGCAACGAATCATAGCCCCGACCGGCCCCTCGTCAAGCGAGCCGGGGACTCTCAACCGCCCGCCGGCTCCAGACGGACCTGCGTGTCATAGAAGCTCACGCTGCCCCCCACCGGGTCGAACATGCACGTGTTCTTCACCGTCGGGTCGGTCCACATGGCCGCGTTGGCATGAATCCCAGCGCCGCGGCGGGCCTCGCCCTTGATCACGTGGCCGTCGATGACGAAATCCGACGCGCCCGTCGCCCAGTGGCCGAATCCCAGGGCGAAGCTGACCACGCCCGGCCGCACCGTCTGCGTCACAACGACCTTGCCGACCATCGGCTTGGCCGGCGCGTTGCCCAGCGGATACGCGCCCCTGCTGTTCGTCGCGCTGAGGACCTTGACCGCCTGTCCGTTTCGCAGGTTCAGGCGCTGGGCATCTCGGGGATGCACGAGAATGCCGTTTTCGGGCATCAGCGCCGAGAGCCACGGGTTGGCGATCGTGCGGCTCTTGGTCTGGCTGATGACGCGATGTGTGATCATCGCCAGGTCATGTCCCTTGCGGTATTCCTCCGGCTCCTTCCCGTCGAAGCCGCGTATGGGCAGGTACACGGCGCAGCCGGGGTTGGGCTGGCCGGTGCCCGCGTGGATGGTGGAGGCGGTCTTCTCCTGGTAGAGATTCAGCAGGGCTCCGTACGGGTGAGCCACCCGGTCGCCCTTGTAGCCCTTCTCGTGGTCCTCGAAGCGGCCGCCGCGGCTCAGCACGTACACGACCTTCGGCCACATCTTCTCGCCGACGATCGCCCGCCAGCGATCCGCGTCGAACATGGTCTTGGGCAGGTGGCGGCGCGACTGGATGAACAGCTCGATCTCGGCCGCCGACGCATCGGGCACGGCCTGCGAGCCGTCGGGCTTCTCGCCGAAGGCCAGATTGGCCACCGCCCGCAGATACAGGTCGTCGGGGTGCTTGAGGTCCAGCGGCTTGCCATCGGCATCCTTGCCCAGGCCGCCATCGCCGAAGCCCGGCAGTCTCAGCTGCTCGGCGATGCCCAGGATCATGGCCTCGAACGACAGCGGCATCTTCTGGCCAAAGACGGTGCAGTCCTCGGGGATCGGCGCGATCACCGGCTGGCGCACCGGCTGCACCTTGTTGGGAATGTTCGGGTGGCTGCCCTGGAACTCCCATCGTTCCAGGAACGACAGATCCGGGAAGATGTAGTCGGCGAACATCGACGTGCTGCCGATCAGGATGTCGTTGGCCACAAAAAGGGGCAGCTTATCCACGTCGCACAGGATCTCGGCGTTGGTGTGGCCGGCCGGCAGGGCATAGGTCGGCGCGCCCATGTAAAGGAACAAAGCCTTGACCGGATACGGATACGCATCGCCGATCGACGGGATGATCTCCTCGTAGATGTCCGAGGACAGCGGGTACCAGTTGCGCTTGGCCGGGTAGCCGGCGAAGATCGTGGTCTTCTCGTAATCCAGGCCGTGGCGGATGGAGCTGATGCCGAAGGCGGCCGTCTTGCCCGGATGCGCGCCCAGGTCGAACAGCTTGCCCTTGCCCTTGGTGTCGAACGTGGTCGCCTTGATCAAGCCGCCCTTGGCGTCGAAGTTGCCCAGGAGCATGTTCAGCGTCATCCACGACAGCACGTTGTAGAAGCCGTTGGTGTGCTGGGCCGGGCCGCGGTGCACATCCACGGCGGCCGCCTTGCCGTAGCTGGTCAGTTCGCGGGCGGTGGCGACCAGGTCGTCCTCGCGCACGTCGGCGATGGCCGCCCACTCGGCCACCGTTTTCTCGCTTGCGTTCTCCAGCAACACCTGAAGGCCGCTCTTGACCTCGGTGCCATCGGCCAGCTTCGTGCTGACAAACAGATCGCCCATGACGGGCGTCTTGTCGTCGTTGGGGTCCACGGCCGTCGGCTGGCCGTTGACCATCACCACCATGAACTTCTCGTCGTATTCCTTCTCGGCCTTGGACGATGGGTCCATGAACTTGCGTTTTTCGGCCTCGCGCAGCGGCTTGCCGTCGATCTTCAGGTCGGCGGCGCGGAGGAGCTTGCCGGGTCTGCCATCCTTGCAGACCACCAGCCACGTGGCGTTGCACCAGGAGTTCTCGCCGGCCGCCACCGCCGCCGCCTTGTTGGCGCAGGCCAGGAACCTGGCGTCGTAGCGCTTCTCCTGGAGGATCCAGCGGATCATGCCCATGGCCAGCGCCGCGTCGGTGCCGGGCTTGAGCGGCAGCCACTTCCAGGCCTTGCTGGCCAGCTTGCTGAAGCGCGGGTCGGCCACGGCGATCTTCGTGTAGCCGCTGACCAGGTTGCCCGTGAGCCGCACGGTGCGGTTGGGCGGGCCGTAGTTGGCCTCGAAGAGGTTCGCCCCCACGAACAGGATGAAGCGGCTGTTCTCGGTGTCGGCCTGCCAGTAGAACTTCTGGCCCTCGGTGAACTTGCCGCCGATGTACTGCTCGCTGATGGCCTTGCAGGTGAAGTACAGCGAGCCCTGGCAGACGGTCGTGTGGCCGTGGGCGTTGGTGGTGCCCAGGGCGGCGGCGAATCGTTTGTACAGGTCGCCCCGGCCGTCCTTCAGCCGGCCCCAGGCGCAGACGATCTGGTTGTTTTTCGGGCCAAAGTCCGGGTGCTCCGGGTCGATCAGCTTGTCCAGGTGGGCGGCGTGCTTCTGCTTGAACGCCTCCACCAGGTCCTTCTTCTTGGCCTTGTCCTTCTCATCCCAGATGGCCTTGACATCCGCCTCCATCGCCTTGGCCAGCGCCGGGTCGGTGAGGGTCATGAGCTTCCGAAGGCCTTCCACTTCGCGGTTCTCCTCGCCGGGGACGTTGGCGAACAGCTTGCCGCCTTCGCAGATTTCCTTGACCGCCTGCTCCAGTGTGATCGTCACCCACTTGTTCTCGCCGCGCTTGCCGGCGCGTTTCAGCACCTTGCGGATGCGGTACGGGTCATAGGCCGTCTGGATGCCGGCCTGGCCCTTGGGGCAGATGGCCCCGTCAACGGCGGCCGCATCGGCCACGGCCGTGGCGTAGGGCAGGTGGGGCAGGAGCGTCCAGGGGTTGTACGGGTTGCCGTCGATCTTGGTGACCACGCCATCCTGCAGCTTGCACTTGATGCCGCAGCCGGTGTTGCATTGCAGGCACGCCGAATAGATGACATTCTGAGGCTGGGTCAGGTCATAGGGCGCATCGGGGCGTTTGCTGTTGAGCACCGCGCTGCCCGCCTGCCCATCCGATGCCGAGGCGGCGCCGGGCAGCGCTGCCGACAAAAAACCGCCGCCCAGCAGCGCGCCGCCCGCCAAAAACTGCCGCCGCGACCGCGGATTGGATTGGTGCTTCTGCGTCATGGCTCACCTCACGAAGACCGTGCGACCCGAACGGTCGCCCAGATGTTGATCCGTTCACCCAGATAGAACACCGCCACGCCCACCGCGACCAGGAACAGCCCCACCAGGTATTCCATGGCGGTCGCGTGGTAGATGTACGTCAGTCGCTCGTGCTGGAACGCTTCCTGCAGGCCCTGGATTTCGCCCACGGCCTGCCCGGGCACCAGCACGTTCAGGCGGGCGCTGATGAACGTCACCGCCACCAGCAGCGCCGCCACCGTCCAGGCCCCGGGCCGGCGGGTGATCAGCAGCGCCAGCGGGATCGCGCCGCCCAGCAGCAGGTGGATCACCCAGAACACCCACCAGTAAGGCCCCCACAGGATCAGCTCGATGGCCGGGGCGTGGACGTTGGGGTTCCACAGAGCGATGGAGAACTCGGCGAACTCGAAGATGAAATAGACGATCAGCCCGGCAAGGGTCACGGTGCGCAGGAAGCGCATCGCGGCCTGTCGCTCGCCATCGTCAACGCCGATCAGCGACTGGATGGCCAGCAGCGTGGCCGCGCCGGCCGTGATCGCCGACGCCAGAAACAGCATCGGCAGCAAAGCGCTGTGCCAGAAGCCCTTGGCCTCGACCACGCCGAAGAACGCGCCGCTCTGGCTGGGAAACAGGATCGAGAACAGGATGGCCAGGCACAGCAGCGGCTTGAGCCAAGCGGACCGCGCCCGAAGCGACAGGAACCAGCAGATCACCGCGATGATCATGAACGCGTTGTACATCCACGCGTTGAAGGCCATCATGCTGGTGAAACTCGGCCTGAGAAAGATATACGCCGCCCGCTCCATGTGGCCCAGGTCCAGCCACACGCCCATGAACGCCGGCAGGATGGCGGCGACGGAAAGCACGATCACGGTCCGCAGCACATCGGGGCGGGCAAACCCCGGCAGCCCCAGCACGAAGCCGCCCGCGCCCAGGACGAACGCGCCGCCGGCGATGCCGACGCCGTGGAAATAGATCGCCACCCACAGGCCCCACGGCACGTAGGAGCCATAGCCGGCGGGCAGGTGTCCGTAGGCGAAGCGCTGGTAGATGCCGATCGCCCCCAGGGCAAACAGCAGCCCCCAGAGGGTCCAGAGGACGCCTCGGTAGCCCCCGGACAAGGCCGGCTTGCCGTCGCTTCGCATCGCAGTCATTGGAATGCTGGTCATGGCAGGATACCTCCCGGACGCGATCGGTCCGGATGCGAGAGGCAAAGGATGATCAGGTGATGTAGAACACGCGAGGCTGCGTACCCTTGTGCGGCAGCAGCGTATGGACGTTGTTACGGGCGATCAGTTCGGTGACCAGCCCGTCGGGGTCATTCTGGTCGCCGAAGTACGTGGCCCGGCCGATGCACGTTGTCACGCACATCGGCAACTGGCCGACTTCCAGCCGGTGCAGGCAGAAATGGCACTTGCGGGCGTTGCCCATGGGGCTGCGGTGGCCCTTGCGGCTCCAGCTCTTGGCGTATTCGTGGTTGGGCTGGTCCTCCCACGGGGCGTGCGGGCCGCTGACAGCCTTGCCGTCGGCCCCCACGGCCGCGGCGTCGGTGTAATACTCGCCGAAGTCGCTGGTCCGCGCGCCGTAGGGACAGGCCGTCAGGCAATACCGGCAGCCGATGCACTTGTCGTAATCCACGACCGTGATGCCGTCGGGCCGCCGCCAGGTGGCCTGCACCGGGCACACCGGCACGCACGGCGGCTTCTCGCATTGCATGCACGGCCGCGGCGTGAACTTCAGGTGCACATTGGGGAACTCGCCGCTCTCCTCGGTGACCACCGGCCGATAGACCACGCCCGGCGGCAGCTTGTTCTCGGCCACGCACCCGATCGTGCAGGCGTGGCAGCCGACGCATTTGCGCTGGTCGATGACCATGACCCACTTGCGCTGCTCGACAGGTTTGGCCATCGCCTTCACCAGGTCGCGCTGCATGCGCACCAGCACGTCGTCGTTGAGGCGGGGCGGGATGTTGTTGAGCACCGGCAGGCTTCGCGCGGTCTTCGGGCCGACAGGGTCACCTGTGTCCCGCCGCATCCGGTCGCGGATGACCAGGCCGGCCGTCGCGGCCAGCCCGGCCCCGACCAGCGCGCCCGCCTTCACAAACTCTCGTCTATCCATCGACATGGCCAATCTCCTAAGTTCTCCGGACGGCCCTGATTCGACCACCGCGCGGGCGGGCCGCCCCGCCGACCGCCGGCCCGCACGTGCCCAGGCGAGATGCGCTGTGCCGCCGCTCGAAATCGGCGACCGCCTGCAAGTTCGTGCGGCGCAGTTCCCGTTCGATCCTCCGCCGCGCGATGCTCCAGAAATCGTGGGTGGGGCACCGCCGCAGGTCGGAACACTCCTCCAGTCCCAGCAGGCATCGCGGAAGCCACGGCCGGCCCTCGACGGCCTCGGCGATCTGCAGCAGATTGATCTTCGATGGCGGACGGGCCAGCGCGAACCCGCCGCGGTATCCGCGCTTGGCGACGATCAGGCCCGACCGCCCCAGCAGGTTCAGCAGTTTCAGCAGATAGGGAAGCGGAATCCCGGTGCACGCCGCGATGTCTTTCGCCAGCACCATCCCGCCCTGGCAGAGACACGCCAGCGCCAGAACCGCGTAACCCGTCGTTTGGGATAGGCTCAGCATCGGCCCGCTCCAGTCGCGAGTTCAGCCTAGCATAACTCGACCTGCGGGTCAAGATAATAGTCGATGGCCAGGTCAACAAGAGGCCCGCGGGCCTTTCAACCCAGCGCGCCGTAGATCATCCCGCTGATCGTGGCCATCGCGACCACGAGGCTGCAATAGACGACCGTCTTTCCCGTGCCCATCACCGACCGCAGCACCAGCATGGACGGCAACGACAGCGCCGGGCCGGCCAAGAGCAGCGCCAGCGCCGGGCCCTTGCCCATGCCCGAACCGATGAGCCCCTGAAGGATCGGCACCTCGGTCAGCGTGGCAAAGTACATGAACGCCCCGACGACCGAGGCGAACAGATTCGCCCGAAGGGAGTTGCCTCCCACGGCCCCCTGCACCCACGCGCTGGGAATCAGGCCCTCATGTCCCGGCCGGCCCAGCAGGAACCCCGAAACCAGCACGCCGACCAGCAGCAGCGGCAGGATCTGCTTGGCAAACGTCCAGGTCGCCGCGAACCACTGGCCCGCCTCGCCCTCGTGGGCGGCGGTGAGGATCGACAGGCCGATCGCACCTACGACGAACGCGACCATCGGCTCCTGGGGCCAAGCCAGCGCGAAGGCCGCCGTGACCACCGCCACGCCGAGCACCTTCCGCCAGGCCAACCCGAACCAGAGCACCAGCACGGCCGCGAAGCCCACGGCGAAGGCCGATGTGATCCACCACTTTCCCTGGTGGACGGCGTACCAGAAACCTGCGGTCTGGTCGGGCTTGCCCCAGTTGGCGAAGACCAGGATGCCGATCATGGCCGCGAAGTAGAGGACCGTGTGCCAGAGGGGACGCTGAACCTCCGGCTCGGGCAGGTTCATCTGGGCATCGACCTTGGCCTGCTCCTCCTTGCGGTAGATCAGGTGCATGGCCAGGCCGATCACGACGCTGAAGACCACCGCGCCGACGGCCCGGGCAACGCCCAGCTCCAATCCCAGCACGCGCGCGGTGAGGATGATCGCCAGCACGTTGATCGCCGGCCCGGAATAGAGGAACGCCGTGGCCGGACCCAGCCCCGCGCCCATGCGCCAGATGCCGGCAAACAGCGGCAACACCGTGCAGGAGCAGACGGCCAGGATCGTGCCGCTGACTGACGCTACGCCGTAGGCCAGCACCTTCGGAGCGCGCGCGCCCAGGTACCTCATGACCGAAGCCTGGCTGACGAATACGCCGATCGCCCCGGCGATGAAGAACGCGGGTATCAGACAGAGGATCACGTGCTCGCGGGCGTACCAGCTGGTCAGCTGCAGGGCCTCGGACAGTGGCGGGTACAGCCGGCCGGTGTCCAGCGGCAGCCAGAAGAACGCGACGAAGACCGCGACGATCACGGCGAGCTTCCACCATTCGGATTTCCAGTTCATTGCGTTGGTCCTCGCGTTGTCGTGTCGTTCAAGGCGCTGTGAAGATCAGGTACACGCCGCCCAGCAGCACGAGCACTCCGCACGCGCCGCGAAGAATGGCCCCGCCGCGGGATCGCTCGTTCCAGTTCAGGTAGCGCTGCACGACCTCGGTGAACGTCCCGGCGGCCACGATCACAGCGCAGTGGCCAATGCCAAACAGCGCCAGCAGCAGGATGCTGAACACCGGCCGGCTGGCGGCGACCTTCAGGGCAACGCCCAGCATCGGCGCCATGAAGGCAAACGTGCACGGCCCCAGGGCCACGCCAAACGCCAGGCCCAGTACAAGTGCCGCCAGCAGTCCCTTCCGCTGCACGCTCACCTGACCGGGCCCGGACCAGGGCATCGGCATCACGCCCAGCAGATGCAGGCCCACGACAAAGAAGATCGCCGCCACGGCGTAGTTGGCCCAGGAGCCCAGGTCGCCCATGATCCGCCCGGCCGCTGCGGTAAGGACCCCGATGACGGCGATGGTGACCAGGATGCCCAGAGCAAACAGCGACGAGAGCGCAAAGGCCCGGCGGGCGGTAACCTGGCCCTGGCCGTTCACGAACCCGACGATCAGCGGGATGCTGGCCAGGTGACAGGGGCTGAGCACGATGCTCAGCACGCCCCAGATCGCGGCCGCGACCACGGCCATGCCCGAGCCGGATTCGACGGCCCGCGTAAGGTGAGTCAAAAGATCGTTCATGGTTCACGGCGTGCCTGCCGCGGGGCTGTCGAAGTCAAAGCCGAGCTTCGCCCACTGATCGAGGATGTCCTGTTTGGACATGAAACCCTCGTGGCGGGCCAGTTCACGGCCCTGGGCGTCGTAGAAGATCTGGGTGGGAATCACACGGATTCCGTAGGCTCGCCCGGCGTCGGGGTTCTGCCGTACATCGATGAAATCCACCTGCATTCGTCCGGCGTATTGCTTTCTCAGTCCATCCAGGATGGGTGCCATCATCCTGCACGGGATGCAGGAGTGCGCGCCCAGGTCCACCAGCCGTGGAACCCGGGCCTTGCTGCCGGCCGCAGAACCTCGGATGGAGGGTGCAGCGCTGTCCACGGGACCGGTGACGCGGCTCCTGAACGTGACGGCCAGCGCCACAGCGGCCGCCAGCAAGACCAGAATGCCAACCTTCGTGGAAAGCGTCATGCGAATCTCCCTACGGCGCCGAGTCCCGCCCTGGTGCGGCCGGAACCGTCGCCAGGCGTTGCAGCAGCACCGCCACCGTGAGAATCGACATCAGGGCCAACCCGCCATCCAGGCCGCTGTAGGCCAGTCGGGTCACCGGGGCCAGCGGCGAAAGGTTGATCATCATGAGCATGCCGCACAGCGCGGACCACGCAACGAGAATCCACAGCAGGATGCTGATGGGCTGCGGCGTGGTCTGTGTCGTCCGTGGCGCGCCCCGCTGCAGCGCCAGGATGGCGCCCAGGGCGATGACCAGCACGGCCACCCAGAAATGGAGGGCGTCCAGCGAGAAACGAGTGATGACCATGTATTCCAACAGCCGCGGCGTGGCGAGGGCGATGATGCCGCCCAGCGCGATCACTCCCAGCACAGCCCACCCCAGCCAGAGCGCGGCCGGGGCGGACAGCGCCTCGTGTCGCACCACAAGGCCTCGCATCGCCAGCACGGCGATGATCGCCAGGCTCAGCCCCAGCAACAGGTGCATGGCGGGCTTGAGGTATTGCTCGCGGAAGGCCCCCAGCCAGAGCGTTGCCGGGGCGATGTCGAGAAGCGCGCCATTGGCCACCCATCGCGGCCGGGCGTCCTCGGGGGCGAAGGCGACTTGCAGCACCGGCCGGTCGAAGAACGGCGAGTCGAAACGATGGCAGTCGGTGCAGCCGTTGGATCCCAGCGCCGACCGGGCCGGCGTGACATCATGGGAGAACTTATAGACCGATGCATAGGCCGTGGCTTCGTGGTCCTCACGCGGCAGCTCTTTCGATTCCTTTGAGGAGTACCAAGCCCGGCTGTCGCTCACCCAGACCAAGCGCCGGCCGGCCAGCGGGAAGCCGGTCTTTTCCAGGTAGGCCTTTGCCGCCGACAGCAGCGCGTCGATTTCCTCGGGGCGATTGACTTCCAGGGCCCCGTCGCCGTTGTCGTCGGTGATGGTCGCCAGTTGCGGCCAGTTGACTGTCGGCGCATCCCAGTGCTGCTTCCACATGGAGTAGAAGTCCTTCATGAACAGCTGATTCAGCCCGGGCTTGCCGTCTTCCTCGAAGCCCACCCATGCGCTGTGGACGCGGTTGACCGGGTAGATCTTGCCCTTGTAGCGGGCCAGGGTGGGACGGGTGATGTTGGTCGGCTGGTCCTGGACGGTGAAGAGCTCCAACTCGCCGTAGTGGTTCCAGAAGTTCATCTCCTGGTCGTAGAACGTCCAGATGTGCTTGCCGGGCGGCGAGATGCGCGGCGCGGGGTTGTACACATCGCTGGCCTGGACCAGCGCGCTCTTCACGGACCTCGTCGGAATGTGGCAGGCCTGGCACGAAAGCTTCTCCATGTGCAGCGGCGGAAGCCAGGCGTGACTTGCCCGCGGCGCACTGTGCCAGCCGGTCTCATGGCAGTCCGCGCAGGAACGGACGGTGTTGTCCAGGTCGTTGCGGACGAAACCCGAGGGGTCGTCGCCCTTGCCGAACTGGTGCTCTTCCTTGCCGCGGATCCGTTCGTGGGCAGCGCGGCTCCCGGCGGCGTGGCAATCCACGCAGCGAAGACCGGCCGCCATGTGCACATCGGTGCGGGGCGAGAAGGATGCGCCGCGCTTCTTCCAACCGGGCTTGGCATGGCAGGTGAGGCAAGTCTCATTGCGGGGCTCGGGAGCCATGTGCACGACAACATTGCCCTCGGCATCGAAGCGTGTCGGATCGTAGGCCACCTGGGGCGTTTCGCCGGCGCTGACCTTGCCCGTGACCTTGGCCAGGCCGGCAGCTTCCGTGGCGGCCCATTTGAAGTTGAGGTTGGCGAGTTGCGCATTGCGTTTCTTGAAGTCGTATTCGGGCATGTGGCACAGCAGGCAATCCGCCTCGATCACGCCCGTCTTGTCCCAACTGGCCTTGAAGTAGTCGCCGTCGAAGTTGTTGTCGCCGCCGCTGACCAGGTTCTGCTGCTTCATATACTGGTCGTAGCGGTTGCCCTTGCGGTCGTACTCCATCGGCCCGCCGCCGGGGTGGCAGTTGCCGCAGGTCGCGGTGACGAACTCGAAGGAAGTCATGTCGATCTGCCGCGGGCCGGCGTTGTCCTTGCGCGCCAACTGGCGGTACAGCGGCGCCGGCGAGCACCAGTTGCCGCCGTAATTGCCCGGGGCGCTGACCCACTGGTAGCGATCGGCGTACTGCTGTGGCGGAGATTCGCCCTTGCCCTGGGTGAAGTGGAACCCCTGCGTGATCTTCTCGTAGTCGTGACATGCCCCGCAGGTCTGCCGCGGGGAGTACGGCTCGGTTGCGTTGATGCCCTTGATCGGGTCGATCTCTTTGCCCTGCTCATCGCGCAGCTTGAACGGCGGGCACACCCCCGACGCCTTGGGCACGTTGGCCGGCCGGGCCGCGATGGCCGGCGGTTGCGCCACCGGTCTCGTGGCCGCTGATGCGGAATCGCGTGTGGCCGCGGACGGCGCGTTGCCATCGGCCGCGGCCAGGTATGCGCCTGCAACCAATACCGCGGCCAGGATCACCGCGATCAGCGCTCTACCCAGTACCCTCATGACGGGGCCTCCTGCAAGGATCCCACGTAACGCCCGGCCTCATTCGCAGCAGGGGCGCGCGGCCGCGGCGGGGGTTTCGCACCGAACCGCCTGTCCGGCCAGGGCGGCGGCTCCCGCGGCGGCCGCCTGCGCGACGCGATCATCCGTCGCCGGTGCCTTGCCCTTGGCCATGCCCAGGTCGGCCAGTTGCAGGTGGTGAAATCCGCCGATGCCGGCCTGCTGGAGGCAGTTCTTCACGCAACTGAGCGGGCAGCCGTCGATGGCCAGTATCCTGGCGGCGGCCTTCGTGCTGGCCATGATTCCGCTGACCCGGCCGCCGACGCCGACAATGCAGAACATCTTGCCCACGCCGTCGCGCGTGAGTTGGCGCGCGGCCAGGTCGGCGATCTGGCCGACATCGGCCGCGCCGGAGCAGGAAAAGATCAGCGTCGGTGCGGCGCTGCAACCACATGCCTGTGCATTGCTCATGGACAAACTCCTGTTGTTTGGTGCGGCCTGACCATTGTCACGCGAGCATCTTCCGGATCTCATCCGCGGAGGGGACTGTGCCGACGACCTTCACCACGCCGTCCACGGCCGGCGCCGGCGTCATCATCACGCCGAACGCCATGAGCTGGTTCAGACCGGTGACCTCGATCAACTCATGCTCCAGCCCCGCGTTCCTGGCGGCGGCCTCCGTGCTCTCGGCCGACTTCTTGCACTTGGCACAACCGGTTCCCAGTACCTGCGGCTCTTCCATGACAGGAACTTCACTCGACGCGGACGAAGCAATTTGCGGCGATACGCGCCGCGATCTTGTGGTGCAGGCTTTGGCCTGCACCGCTTGTAACCAACTGCACCATCCCGTGCCGCCAGCAGTCACGGCCTGATCCTCTCCATGACGGCAGCCAACTTGCTCCGATAGGCGTCCAGGACGGTGGCTTCGATGTCCGCCAGGGGCTTGACCGGGATCAGGTCCTTGACCTGCTCGGCCGACAGACCCGACTGCAGCATGGTCCGGATCGCCCCGGCGACCATCTTGTCGAGGCCCTCACGGGCCTCCTGTGCGGTGAGTCCGAAGGATTCGGCCAGGCTGCACAACTCGTAGAACTGGTACCAGAAGTACGTCGGCCCCATGGCGGTGAGGATCGCGTAGGCCTCGAGCTTGGATTCGGCGACCTCCGGGCACTCGCCCAACGGGCCAAGCAGCCGCCTCACCACGTCGCGATCCGCCTGCGGCAGCGCCGCCGCAAAGGCAACGGGGTTGTAGCCCGCCCCGACCAGCGACGCCGCGTTGGGGAGCACCCGGGCCAGGCGCGCAAATCCGCCCAGCATCTCGGCGATCCTGGCCGTGGTGAACTTGGGGGCCAGCGAAACGACGATGGCGCTGGACTTGAGGGCCGGACGCAATGCCAAGAGCACATCCTTGAACACGGGCGGATGCACGGCCAGAAAGACCACATCCTGCCCGGCGGCCTGCGCTGCGTCGGCCGCCCGCACGCCCGGATGGGCCGACTGCAGCGCCGCCAGCACGGCCGAATTCGGTTCGTGGACCGTGATGCCGATCGGCATCGCCCCGGCGCGTTTCCAGCCGGACAGGAAGATCGAGACGATACGGCCGCCGCCGATGAAGCCGATGGTGGGGTTCTGCATGGCATGCCTCCTTCAGGCGATTAGTTTCTTGATCTCCTCGACGTCCGGCACCTTGCCGGCCACCTTGACCACGCCATCCACGGCCAGGGCCGGCGTGAACATGACGCCGAACTTGCTGATCTGGCTGATCTGGGTGATCTTCTCGATGCGATACTCCAGCCCCAAGGCATCGGCGGCGGCCCGGGTGTTCTCCGCCAGCTTCTGGCACTTGGGGCACCCCGTCCCAAGGATCTGCAGCGTTTTCATGACCGTGTTCCTTTCAGATGCTCCACGAGCTGGATCTCTTCGTTGACGTTGTGCCGCAGCGCCTGGGCGGCGCAGCTCAGGAAGTTCAGAATGCAGGGCGTCCGCAGCTCATAGAAAACCTGCAATCCCTCCTTGCGGCAGCGCAGCACGCCGGCCTTGAGCATCACCGCCAGGTGCCGCGACACGTTGGACCGCTCCGAGCCGACGTACCGGGCGATGTCGCACACGCACTTCTCCCCATCCTTGAGGAAGTCGATCACGGCCACGCGGAGCGGGTGCGCCACGGCCTTGATGATCTCGGCGCTGCGCTGATAGAAGGCTCGGGTCTGTCGGTCCAGCATGTCGTTGCCCGAAGGCTCGGGGCGCTTATGTGATTAGGTTATCACGCATTCATAAAGTCGTCAACCCGCCGCCGCGCACCTTGGCGCCCTATTCCTCCCCGCCACAAAACACCATGCGGCCCTATTGCGTTGCCGTCAGCCGGCGCATATAGTCTGGAGCTTCCCGCCCGGCGGACCGTGCGGGGCCGCCCGGGTATTGCAGGAGCGTTATGCCGACGATCAATCAGCTGATCAAGAAGCCGCGACGTTCGTTGCCGCGGATCAACAAGGTCAAGGACCTGGAGGCCTGCCCGCAGAAGCGCGGCGTTTGCCTTCAGGTCAAGACCATGACCCCCAAGAAGCCCAATTCCGCTTTGCGGAAAATCGCCCGTGTGCGGCTTTCCAACGGCCGCGAGGTTACCGCCTACATCCCGGGCGAAGAACACAACCTCCAGGAGCACTCCATCGTGCTGATCCGCGGCGGGCGCGTGCGCGACCTGCCGGGCGTGCGATACCACATCATCCGCGGCACGCTGGACGCCCTGGGGGTGGACGGCCGCAAACGCAGCCGCAGCAAGTACGGAGCCAAGAAGGGCAAATAGATCGGACTGTCGTCGGCAGTCTCTCCACTGACTACTGACTACTGGCTACTGACTACTGACAAGATCATGGCCTTCAAGAAGTTCACCGCGAGCGAGACCACGCTGAAGCCCGACCCGCGCTACAACAACAAGCTGGTCAGCAAGTTCATCAACTGCCTCATGTGGGAGGGCAAGAAAACCGTCGCCCAGAAGATCTTCTACGACGCCATGGACATCCTGGCCAAGAAGAACAAGGAAGTGCCGGTCCTGGAGATCTTCGAGACCGCCGTCAACAACGTGAAGCCCTTCGTCGAGGTGCGGTCCAAGCGCGTGGGCGGAGCCAACTACCAGGTCCCCATGCAGGTCAACAAGCGCCGCCAGCAGAGCCTGGCCATCCGCTGGATCCTGGAAGCCTGCCGCAGCTCGGGCGGCCGACCCATGAGCGAGCGACTCGCCGACGAACTCCTGGCCGCCTTCAAGAAAGAGGGCAAGGCCATGGCCACCCGCGAGAACACCCATCGCATGGCCGAGGCCAACAAGGCCTTCGCGCACTTCGCCTGGTAGGCCGCCCGCGCCGATCCGTCTGCCCGGCCGCCCTGGGGAACCTGCCGCCGTTGCTCCTGCCCGCGAATCTCTCTTCGGCCGCGATGCGCACCGCAGGCGTTTTGACATCGCCTCCCCGGCCGCTACACTGCCCGGCGCTTTCTCGGCAGGACCGGAACGATTGGAACCGCAGAGCCACGCCATGCCCATCGAGCGACGGACCGCCGTGCTGGCGCTGTTGATCCTGCTGGCCGCCGCGCACACGCAGGCCCAGTCGCCCACGCGGCCCGCGACCACGGCCGCCGCGCCGGCACACCTGGCCGGGCGGATCGTCGAGGAAGTGCGGATCATCGGCCGCGGGCGACCCCTCACCAGCACCCTCACCAGCCAGATCCGTCACGTCGTCCGCAGCCGCGAGGGCGATCGCTTCGACCCGGCCACGGTCGAGGAGGACTACCAGCGCATCTTCGATCTCCGGAAGTTCAGCAACGTCGAGTCGCGGGTGCAGCCGACCGACACCGGCGTGATCGTGATCTTCGAGGTCGCCGAGCAGAGCGAGATCCGCGAGATCCGCATCCAGGGCAACCAGCACCTGGACACGGCGGCGATCCTGAACGTGATCGACGTGTCGCGCGGACAGGCCATCGAGCCGTTCCGCCTGTCGCTGTCCCGGGAGGCCATCGAGCGGCTCTACCGCGAAAAGAACTTTCCCCATGCCCATGTGCAGATCGACCAGGATGCCCTCCGCGAAGGCATCGTGGTCTTCGACATCGTCGAGGGTCCGCGCCTGACCGTGCGCGGCGTGGAGTTCTCCGGCAACCACACCTTTTCGGCCTGGAAGCTCCGCTCGCAGGTCAAGACCAAGCGATGGTTCTGGATCTTCAACCGCGGGGCCCTGGACATGGACCAGCTGGAGCAGGATGTCGCCGCCCTGCGCCAGTTCTACGAGCAGCGGGGTTTCTTCGACGCTCGCGTGGGCCGGACAATCACCTACTCGGCCGACCAGAGCGAGGCGATCGTCACGTTCGTGATCGACGAGGGCCGTCGGTACAAGGTCCAGAAGATCCTCTTCGCCGGCAACGCGTCGGTGCCCGAGGCGGCCCTGCGCGAGAACCTGCGGCTGCTGGAAGGCAGTTATTATGAGGCCGACCTCGTCCGCCGCGACGTCCGCGAGCTGGTGCGCGCCTACAGCCCGCTGGGGTTCATCTACCAGCCGCCCGGCTCCACGGCCAACCCCGACTACCTCCAGATCGAGCCGCGGACGGTCTTCCAGCGCGAGCCGGGAACCGTGACCCTGCTGTACCAGATCCACGAGGGCAAACCCTTCAAGCTGGGGCGTGTCATGATCAAGGGGAACACCCGCACGCAGGACAAGGTGATCCTCCGCGAGCTGCGGGTCGCGCCGGGAGAACTGTACAACTCCGCCGCCCTGCAGAGCGCCAGCGACCGCCTGCGCGGCAGCGGCCTGTTTTCGACGGTGAACATGACGCCCATCGGCGACGATCCCGACTCCCGCGACCTGCTGGTGGAGGTCACCGAAGGCCAGACGGGGCGTTTCCTCGTCGGCGCAGGCATCACCAGCAACGCCGGCGTTGTGGGATCGATCAGTTACGACCAGAAGAACTTCGACATCAGCAACTGGCCGGGGTCCTGGGATGAGCTGGCCTCCAATCGCGCCTTCGTGGGAGCCGGCCAGTATTTCCGCGTGATGCTGGAGCCGGGCACCGAGCTGGTGCGGGCGCGCGTGGACTGGATGGAGCCGTGGCTGTTCGACCAGCCCTACAGCCTCGGCACCAGCGTTTACATCTGGGACCGTCAGCGAGACGACTACCGCGAGGCCCGCGGCGGCGGGCGGGTGTCGCTGGGCAGGCGGTTCAGGCCGTACTGGTCCACCAAGCTGACGCTCCGCGGCGAGGATGTGAAGATTCACGACATCGACGACAAGGAAGACCGGGCGCCGGAAATCCTGGAGTACGAGGGTCACACCACCGTGACCAGCGCGGGCATCGAACTGAAGCGCGACACCACCGACAGTCCCTATCTTCCCTCGCGCGGTACATCCTCCAGCGTCGCCGCGGAACGTGTGGGCTCGCTGGGCGGCGACGCGTTCTTCTGGCGCTACAACGGCAGCTTCAACGCCTACCACACTCTCTACCGCGACCTGCTGGACCGCAAGACCATCCTCTCGCTGAAGCTGGACGCCGGCTACATCGACGGCGACGCGCCGTTCTTTGAGCGCTACTATGGCGGCGGGCTGGGCAGCGTCCGCGGGTTCCGGTACCGCGGCATCAGCCCGCGCTCGGGACCCGACGACGACGCCGTCGGCGGCGACTTCATGGCCCAGGGCAGCGCCGAGCTTACCTGGCCGCTGATCAGCGACCTGCTTCGCGGGGCGGTCTGGCTGGACGGCGGCGATGTTGAGAGCGACGCCCAGTTCGGTACAATCCGCGTTGCGGCGGGGTTCGGCTTCCGCCTGACCCTACCGGTTTTCGGGCAGTTGCCCGTCGCGCTGGACTTCGGCTGGCCGATCAACAAGGACGACCAGGACGAAACCCGCGTCTTCAGTTTCTCCCTGGGAATCGTACAGTGATCTCTGGAAAGGAATGACGCCTATGACCACTCGCATCGACTGCATCCTCATCGCCCTGCTGGCCGCCGTGGCGGTCCCCGCGCTGGCCCAAGACAAGGTGGGCGTGGTGAACCCCGCCAAGGTCTTCAACGAAATGAACGAAACCAAGGACATCCAGGCCAAACTGGAGCAGGAGCGCAAGAACCTCCAGGTCGAGGAGCAGCGCCGCCGCTCCGAACTGACCCGACTCAAGCAGGAGCGGGACGTGCTGAAGGTGGACAGCCCCCAGTACCGCGAGAAGAGCCAGCAGTTGCTCCAGCAGGCCATCGCCTTCGAAGCCTGGGGCAAGATCGCCCAGGCCGACCTGGCCCGCACCCAGAAGACCCAGATGTTCAACATCTTCAGCAAGATCGAAAAGGCGGTCCAGACGCTCGCCCAGCGCAAGGGACTGGATCTGGTGGTGGCCGAGCAGCGGCCGGATCTGAACCCCGAAACGCTGGAGAACCTCACCGTGGACCAGCTGCGGGCGATCCTCAACCAGCGCGATGTGCTCTATCGCACCGACCGCGTGGACATCACCCAGGATGTGATCAACCTGCTGAACCAGGAATATGGGCCCGGCGGCGCTGGCGCCACCCCCCCCGCGCCGGCCCCGTGAATGCGCGGTTCGCCGCGCTTCTCCCGGCCACTCGCCCGATGACATGCACATGGGCAGCCCCCCCCTGACTCTCGGCCGCGTCGCAGCGTTGCTCGGCTGCCCGGCCCCACCCGACGCCGACCTCCACGTCGCCGGCGTCGCCGCCCTCCACGAAGCCACCGCCTCGGACCTGTCCTTTCTCAACTCCGAGGCCTATGTCAAGGACTTCCTCCGCACCCGCGCCCTGGCCGTGATCGTTCACCGGCGCGTCAAATTGCCCCCCGACCACGGCCGCCGCATCTTCCTCGTGGACGACGCGGACCTGGCCGTGGCCCAGGTGCTGGAACTGCTGGCGCCGCCCGTGCCTCGGCCGCCGATCGGCATCGATCCCGCCGCCTGGATCGACCCTTCCGCCTCGGTCGGGCCGCGCGTCGCCATCGGCCGCAACGTCATCATCGGCGCCCGCAGCCGCATCGGCCCCGACACCGTCCTGCATCCGGGCGTATATGTCGGCGAGGATGTGTCCATCGGCGAGCAGTGTGAACTCTTTCCCAACGTCGTCATCCGCGAGCGCATCGTCATCGGCAACCGCGTCACCATCAACGCCGGCAGCGTGCTGGGAACCGACGGCTTTGGCTATCGCTGGGACGGCCAGCGGCACGTGAAGATCCCGCAGATCGGCACGGTCATCGTCGAGGATGACGTGGTCATCGGCTCGTGCGTCTGCATCGACCGGGCCAAGTTCTCGGTGACCCGCATCGGCCGCGGCTGCCGCATCGACAACCTCGTGCAGATCGCCCACAACGTGGTTGTCGGCGAGCACTGCATCATCGTCGGCCAGACCGGCATTGCCGGCTCGGCGGTGCTGGGACGCAACGTGGTCCTGGGCGGCAAGACCGCCGTGCGCGACCACGTGACCATCGGCGACGGCGCCATGGCCGCCGCGTGCAGCGCCATCGCCGAGGACGTGGACCCCAAGGCCATCGTCAGCGGCATGCCCGCCCTGCCGCACCGCCAGAGCCTGCGCGAACAGGCCGCCCTGCGACGCCTGCCGGACCTGGTCGTGCAGGTCCGCAAGCTCGAGGAGCGACTGGCCCAGCTCGAGGCCCGCAAGCCCTGAGGCGCCCCATGCAGGCGGACGCCCCTTCCACACACCCGCCGGCCGATCGCGCCCTCAGCGCCGTGGCCTTTGCGCTGGCGGCCACAGCGCTTGGCCGCTGCATCCAGATCAACGACGGCCTGTTCGACCCCGCCGCCATGGTGTGGCTGACGATCGCCCTGGCTGCGGCGCTGGGCGGCGTGGTGCTGGCCAGGTCGCGCTCGCCCCAGCGACTTGGGCCCAGGGCGCTGGTCGTGGTGCTGGTCGGCGGCATCGCCTTCCAGTTCGTGCAGCTCTACACCCAGTGGCCGCTGAGCCAGTTTCGCCTGCGCAATCCGCACCCGCCGCTGCTGGCGTTTCACATTGGCCTGGCGGTCGCCGCAGCGCTGGTCCTCGTGGGAATCTCGCAGTGGCGGCCCGCGCGACGGGCGTGGTTCCCCCTGCTGCTTGGCGTGCACCTGGGCATGGGATCGTGGGCCTTGCAGGCCAGTTACGAGCCGTTCATCGATGTGTTCAGCGCCCAGCGGGCGGCGCTGGATGCGCTGCTGTCCGGCGAGAACCCCTACGCCGCAACCTTCCCCAACCCCTACCGCGAAGATGACTACCCGCCGAAATGGGTGCGCGACGGCCGGGTGCAGTTCGGCTATCCCTACATGCCGCTGACGCTGCTGATGACCGTGCCTGCCCGGCTGGCCCACGCCGACTTCCGCTACGCCCAGCTGGTTGCCATCACGCTCTCGGCCATCCTCATCGCCGCGACGCGCCCGTCGCTGGTGGCCTCGCTGGCCGCGACGCTCTTCCTGTTCACGCCGCGCGCGTTCTATGTGATGGAGCAGTCCTGGACCGACCCGTTTCTGCTGCTGATCGTATGCGCCACCGTCTTTGTCGCGGCCCGCGCGCCGCGCCTGCTGCCGGTGATGTTCGGCCTGCTGCTGGTGGCCAAGCAGTACATGGTCATGGGCGCAGCCGCCCTCTGGCTCCTGCTGCCGCGGCCGATCACGTGGCGTCTCCTGCTGCGCCACGCCGTCGTGGCCGCCGTCGTGGGCTCGGCCATCACGCTGCCGCCGGTCCTCTGGGATGTACGCGCGTTTCTCAACAGCGCTGTCGCCATCCAGCTCGCTTGTCCGCTGCGCAGGGACGCCGTCAGCTACCTGGCATGGCTGGCCAACGCCACCGGCATCCTCGCCCCCACCTGGATAGGCTTCGCGGCCGTCGTGCCCGCGTCCGCACTCGCCCTGTGGCGGCTGCCCCGCACGCCGGCCGGCTTTGCCGCCGCGATGGCCTTCATCTTTCTCTGCTTCTTCGCGTTCAACAAGTACGCGTTCTGCAACTACTATTTCTTCATCATCGGCCTGCTGTGCTGCGCCGTGGCCGCCGCGCGCATCGATGAGCCCTCCCATGTCCACGACCGCCAATGACATCGCCCGACCCACGCCGCCCATCACGTGGACGGTGCGCCTCGCCGGGCCCGTCGTCCTGGCCGCGCTGGCCGTGGCGGTCTTCGCCGATGCGCTCTGGCCGGCCTCGGGGTTGCTGATCGGCCACGGCCTGGCCGACCTGCGCCTGCAGTTTCTCGCGTGGCGGCAGTTCGGCTTCGACGAGCTTGCCCGTGGCAACCTGGTCCTCTGGAACCCCCACAACTTCTGCGGCAGCCCGTTCCACGCCTCGATGCAGTCGGCCCTGCTTTATCCGCCCAACTGGCTGCACCTGGTTCTGCCCCTGGCCGCCGCGATCAACCTCGGGATTGTGCTGCACCTCTACCTGGCCGGGCTGTTCACCTACCTGTGGTGCCGCGGCCGCGATACCAGCCGGCCCGCCGCCACGCTGGCCGGGGCCGGCTACATGTTCTGCGCCCCGTATTTTCTGCACACCTACGCCGGCCACCTGCCCTACCTGTGCGTCGCGGCGTGGACTCCCCTGCTGCTGCTGACTGTCGATCGCATCTTCGACAATCGCAACGCATGGTGGTGGCTGGCGGGCATGGCCATCGTCGCAATGCAGATCCTGGCCGGCTTTCCCCAGCCGGTTTATTACACCGGCCTGGTGGTCGTGCTCTACAGCATGCTTCGCGTGGCGGCCGATCGCCGCGCCTGGCCCGCGCTGGTCGGCCTGGCCGCCATCCACGCCGGCGGGGCGCTGCTCGCGGCGGCTCAACTGCTTCCGGCCATCGACCTGGCCGGCCAGTCGGTGCGGGCCGGCGGCGTTACCGCCGAGTTTGCGGCCCAGTACTCCGTGCCACCCGAGAACCTGCTGACGCTGCTGTCGCCGCGTATCTTCGGCGACATGTCGGCCGTGCCGTACTTCGGACGCTGGTACCTGTGGGAAGTGTGCCTGTTCACCGGCTTGACGACGCTCGTGCTGGCCGTGCTGGGCGCGGTTTACGGCCAGCGCAGACAGAAACGCTGGGCCGCGCTGCTGGCCTTGGCGTGTCTGGTCCTGGCCATGGGCTCGCACACGCCGCTGTTCGCTTTCCTGCGAGATTGGCTGCCGCTGTTCGGCAGTTTCCGCGTCGCGGGGCGGTTCGGGTTTCTGTTTTGTCTTTTCACATGCCTGCTGGCGGCAATCGGGTTTGACCACCTCGCGCGGGCTGCACGCTCGCAGCCCGCTGCGGCGGCCGTGTCGCTCGCCGCGGGCATCTGCCTGGCTCTGGGGTTGTTCCTGCGCTCGGATTGTTCCGACAGCGACGGCTTCTGGGCCATGCTGCTGGACATCATTGCGCGCAGCGAAGATTCCATGCTTCCGCGCACGTCGGACTACTATGACGCTGCGTTCATCGCAAGAAGCGGCGCGTACGCATCGGCCCAACTGCTGCTGGCCTGCGGCATCCTCGCGGCCATCGGGCTGGTTCTGCTGCTGCTGCATCGCCGGCCGCGTCTGCGCTACAGCCTGCTGGCGCTGAGCATCGGCGAGGTATTCGTCATGGCCGCGCTCATGCGCGATACCTTCGCCGCGCCAGACCTGCCCGCCCGATATCCCCCGGCGTGGCGGCAGGCGGTTGCTTCGGCGCCGCCGGGCAGTCGCGTGTTCCACTCCAGCGTGCTGTGGTCCAACGCCGCGCCGGTGCTGGGTTTCGACGACATCTGGGGCTACGACGTGCTCCTCCGACGCTACGCGCAGTTCATGGCCCTGACCCAGGGGCTGGACCCGGACCAGGCCAACTACATGCTGCCGATCACCCGCCCATCGCCGCTGTTTCGCCTGCTGCGGTGCGGTCTGGCATTTACAGGCACCGACAACATCACCCCGCTGCCCGACCCTCTGCCGCGCCTGCTGCTGGTCAGCCAATACGCCGTGCTGAGCGACCGCAACGCCATCTTCGCGGCGATGGCCATGCCCACCTTCGATCCGGCGAGGCATGTGGTGCTGGAAAGCCCGCCCGATCCCCTTCCGCGGGGGCCGGTGCGGGCATCTGCCTCAGTGGTGCGCTGCGGCACCGATGACCTGGAAATCGTCGCCGAGCTTGACGCCCCTGCCATTCTGGTCATCACCGACGCCTATGCCACCGGCTGGCGTGTTCGGTCGATTGCCCCCACCGGTGCCGATTACCGGGTCGTTCCCGCCAACTACGCTTTGCGCGCCATTGCCCTCCCGGCAGGGAGGCACCACTTCATCCTGGAATACTCGCCGACGCTTTGGCGAGTTGGTCGGGCTGTTTCCCTTGTATCCCTATCGATTTACATGGTGATCGTAGCGGGCAGACTCTACTGGAAAAGGCGAAACCGCCACTGCCCATAAAACAGGCGACGTGCCGCTTTCTCGGCAGCCATGACGCGTTTCCGCGCGCCTCGCAACCCTTTTTGGCCCGGTCCCGCTCGCTTGCACGGCATTTGCAGTTGCGTCCCGACGGTACCGGTCCATGCCTTGACGGCACGTTGGGCCGGGACATGATGGTTCGCTTCCGGCGCGCCCCCAGGGGCGGGGCGTGCCGGTTTTCTTCATCGCCCCAGGGAACCGCAGTCAGGAGAACCAACCGATGAGCGCAAGCGCTCGCCACGAGGCGGTCAAGGCTATCGCGACCGCCAGACATCAGCTCAACCGCCTGGATTTCCGCACCAAGCACGTGAAGGACATTTACGGCATCAACGTCTTCAGCGACGAGGTGCAGAGGCAGCGGCTGCCCAAGCCGATCTACAAGGCCCTGCAGCGCACCATCCGCCTGGGCGAGTCGCTGGACCCGCAGGTGGCCGACGCCGTGGCCACGGCCATGAAGGACTGGGCCATCGAGCGCGGCGCCACGCACTTCACGCACCAGTTCCAGCCGATGACCGGCCTGACGGCCGAGAAGCATGATAGTTTCCTGGTGCCGGCCGAATCCGGAGGCGCCATCGCCGAGTTTTCCGGCAAGGAGCTGATCAAGGGCGAGCCGGACGCCTCCAGTTTTCCGTCGGGCGGCCTTCGGGCGACCTTTGAGGCCCGCGGCTACACCGCGTGGGACCCGACCAGCCCCGCCTACATCATGGAGCATCCCAACGGCTCCACGCTGGTCATCCCCACGGCATTCCTGTCGTGGACCGGCGATGCCCTGGACAAGAAGACCCCCCTGCTGCGGTCCATGGATGCGCTTTCGAAGCAGGCCGTTCGCATCCTGCGGCTTTTCGGCAAGAACGACGTCAACAAGGTCTTCACCACCGTCGGCCCCGAGCAGGAGTACTTCCTGATCGACAAGAACTTCTTCTATGCCCGGCCGGACCTGATCAACGCCAGCCGGACGCTCTTTGGCGCCAAGCCCCCCAAAGGCCAGGAAATGGAGGACCAGTACTTCGGGTCGATCCCCGAGCGGGTGCTGGCGTTCATGGCCGAGGTGGAAGCCGAACTCTCCAAGCTGGGCGTGCCGGTCAAGACCCGCCACAACGAGGTGGCGCCCAGCCAGTACGAAATCGCGCCGCTGTTCGAGAACAGCAACCTGGCCACCGACCACCAGAACCTCACGATGGAGGTGCTTCGCAAGACGGCCGACAAATACGGCCTAGTCTGCCTGCTGCACGAGAAGCCCTTTGCGGGAATCAACGGCTCGGGCAAGCACAACAACTGGTCGATGTCCACCGACCGCGGGGAGAATCTGCTGGACCCGGGGCACACGCCCCACGAGAATGCGCAGTTCCTGGTGTTCTGCTGCGCCGTCATCCGCGCGGTCTCCATGCACGCCGACATCCTGCGGGTGACGGTGGCCAGCGCCGCCAACGACCACCGCCTGGGCGCCAACGAGGCCCCGCCGGCGATCATCAGCATCTTCCTGGGCGACCAGCTCAACGACATCATCGAGCAGATCGAAAAGGGCGGCGCCAAGAGCACCCGCCACGGCGGCCTTTTCGAGACCGGCGTGAGCGTGCTGCCCAAGCTGCCCCGCGACGCGGGCGATCGCAACCGCACCTCGCCGTTTGCCTTCACCGGCAACAAGTTCGAGTTCCGCGCCGTGGGCAGCTCCATGAACATCGCCGGCCCCAACACGGTGCTCAACGCGATCGTGGCCGAGTCGTTGGACTACATGGCCACCGAGCTGGAGAACGCCATCAAAGCCGGCAAGACGCTCACGGCCGCCGTTCAGGAACTGCTGCCGAAGATCATCAAGGAACACAAGAAGGTGATCTTCAACGGCGACAACTACAGCGAGGAATGGCACAAGGAGGCTGAGAAGCGCGGCCTGCCCAACGCCCGCAACACGGTCGATGCCCTGGCCGCCATCAAGGACAGGAAGAACATCGAACTGCTCAGCAAGTACAAGGTCTATACCGAGCGGGAGCTGGAAAGCCGATTCCACATCCTCTGCGAAAACTACGCCAAGACCATCAACATCGAAGCCCAGCTGATGGATATGATGGCCAAGACCATGATCCTCCCCGCGGCCCTGCGCTACCAGGCCGAGGTGGCCACGGCCGTGAACGCCACCAAATCCGCCGGCGTGGACAACGGCCCGCAGGCCGAGCTGCTCAAGACTCTCACGGCCGGGATCAGCAGCCTGCAGAAGGCCATCGCTTCTTTGGAGAAGGCGCTGGCACACCCGAGCGAGGGCGATGCCTACGCTCACTGCAAGTATTTCCGGGACAAGGTCTTGCCCGCGATGGTCGAACTGCGAAAGGCCGGCGACCATCTCGAGACCCTGGTGGCCGATGACCACTGGCCGCTGCCCACCTACCGGGAGATGCTGTTTATCCGATAGCCCGCCACGGACATCCTCCTCCTCGGGGCAACCCCGGCGCTGCGAGGCGCCGGGGTTGCCTGTTTGGCAGCAGCAACGCCCAGGCCGGTTCCAGCCGCTTGGTCAAAAGGGATGGCTTGGTAGCGGCCGTTGAGTTGGTGGAACAGCGCGCGTCCAGCGGATGGACCGGCAACTGCGATGATCGCGCTCAGACAACCGGGCCCTTCCTCGCTTTGCAAACTTGGACGCGGAATCGCACGCCGACGCGGCTTGGCCGCGGGATTGGATTAAGGGGAGGCGAATTAACACTTCAGGCGCACCGCGGATTGGATTAAGGGGACGTAGCTCTTTTCATGCTTTCTGCTCCCGTCTCGGCCGGCCCTGCACGGCGGCCCGGCACGCTCCAGCAGCATCGTCCCCGACGTACCAACGCTCAGCGGCCGGCCCGTCGCCGCCACGCCGGCCATCACGCCGGAACGCTGAGCCATCATACCGCGCCCACGCCACCCCCGCGCTGCACGCCTGACCATCCAGGCGCGCAGCGGCCGGATCCCAGAATCCGTCACCAAAAACCCGCGCCACGCCCTCCAGTTCCACGCGCGCATCAGTTTTACCGACCAACCGCGCAGCGCCCCCTGTATCTACAGCGGGCCCCAACGCCCTCGCCGCCCCGCGCGGCCGCTCTTTGAAAACCCGCCCCCGATCCGCCCCCATCCCCGCCCTCCGCGCCCCGCTGGGCTGAGCTTGTCGAAGCCTGCCGAGCCCTCGATCGGCGGCGCCGCTCGGAGCCATGGCTCTTGGCCTTCTCTTGCTGGCCAAGTCCACGCAGCACGGCGTTTCCCGCGTATCCCGGCCATCGTACACCCTCGCCACCCGGGTGGACGTTCCACGGCGATCGCTCAGCCGCCTTCCTCAACCCAACGGGCCGCAACCGTGAAGGACCAGCCCTCGCCAGGCCACGGCTCGCTCACGCTTGGGACCCATGACCCGTTCCCAGGTCCGACACCACCCGCCCCAGCGCCTCCAGGTAGCGACCGGTCACATCGCCGGTGGGGTTCTTCATCTCGATTACCATGCGCCGGTTGACGGCGTGCAGGTGGTCGGCCGGCCAGGTGCCCAGGTGCTGGCCCCAGATGGCGCTTTGCACCGATACCAAGCCGTCGTTGTCGCCCTCGGCCTGGTGCACCACGCGATAGCACGGCAGCAGGAACGGCGGGATCAGGTGCCACGGCCGGGCGGCGCTGATCGAGTAGTAACGCACGCGCGGGTCGTCGGGCGTCTGCTCGTTGAATCGCCGGCAACTGTCGGTGGTCAGGTCGGCGATGCCCCGCAGGTCCAGGTGCATGGCCGCCAGCAGCCTGGCCGCGCCCAGGCGCTGTCCCAGGTTCCGCACGCAGGCGTCGGCGTAGGGGCTGCCGCGGTGAGGCGTGCAGACCGTTAGCAGCGCTGCCACGCGGTCGGCCATGCCCAGGTGCGCGATCATCCACCGCGCATCCAGCCCGCCCATGGAATGGCCGATGAGGACGACTCGGCACCCGGCCAGCCCGGCCGCGTCCAGTTGCCGGAGGATGGTTTCCTTGAGCTGGCGGGCACGTCGCTGGATGCTGCCGGTCGGGTGGACGCGGGCGTGCAGGACCGCGTGGCCGTGCTGGGCGATGGCCCGGTCGATGCCGCGGAAGTAGCTCAGCTGCAGCGGCCCGACGCGCAGGTTGCCAAAGCCAAACAGCCCGTGATGCAGGACCACCGGCAGCACGCGGAGCAGTTTATGTCCCGCCCACCCCGCCCGCCAGCGGCAGAACAGTCCATGGGAAACAGGCTGCGGGTGTGCCACACCGGCATGGCGCTGGGAACAAAGGGTGGTAGGATGGAGGCATGAGTATCGCGCCCTGCCGTGTGGTTTGCGTGTTCCTGGCGGCGATGGTGGCAGCGGCAATGTCGCCGCGGGTGTCCGCCGCGCCGCCGACCACACAGCCCTCGCGGTTCCTGCGGTTCGTCGCCGACGAGCATGCGCCCGGAGGCACGCTCCAGGCAGCCATCGTCTCTTATCACAACGCCGCCGGAGCGACGGTAGATCTCGTGTCGGCGGTGCACGTGGCCGAGGGCAAGTACTTCGCCGACCTGCAGGAGCGATTCAAGGGCTATGACGCGGTGCTGTATGAGCTGATCAAGCCGCCGGCCGCCGGCCCCCCGCCACCGGGCGTGCGCGGCGCGGGCGCCGTCGGTGGCATGCAGCGGTTCATGAAGCAGGCGCTGGAGCTGGAGTTTCAGCTGGATGCGATCGACTACACGCCGGAGAACTTCATCCACGCCGACCTGGACGCCCGGCAGTTTGCCAAACTCCAGGCCGAGCGGGGCGAATCGCTCCTGGGGCTGATGCTGCAGGCCGCCCTGCGGCAGATGATGCGCGGCGGCAACGCCAACGCCATGCCCGGCGACCTGATGCTGGGGCAACTGCTGTTTGCGCTGCAGAGCCCCGACCGCGCCCGCCAACTGAAGCTGATGCTCGCGCCGCAGTTCGAGGAGATGGACCGCATGGCCGAGGACATCGACGGCCCCGATGGGTCGGTGCTGCTGGCCGAGCGGAACAAGAAAGCGATCGAGGTGCTGCGCCGGGTGCTGGCCGGCAAGCGGAAAAACATCGCGATCTTCTATGGCGCGGCCCACATGCCCGACCTGGAAAGGCGGCTGATGGAACTGGGCTTCCGGCCGGTGGCGCAGCAGTGGCTGGTGGCCTGGGACATGACCGCCCCACCGCCAACGCGCCCGGCAACGCAAGCCGCCCAATAGACGCCCAATGGCCGCGATACGAAGACACGGGCGGGCCGCCCGTGCCACGTGGATTCAGACGACACCCAGGATGCCCGTGCCACCAGTTTCTGCCTGCTCCTTCTAAGTTCCGGCTCGCGGCTTGCGGCTTGCTGCTTCCGCGGGAATCGCCAGCGGCCTGGGGCCGAGCGTGACGATCGTGAACGGCCCCGGCGGGTGGTTCTTCAGGAACGTGTTGACCTGCTCCAGCGTCACGGCGTCGATCGCCGCCTTGATCTCGTCCAGCGTGCGCACGCGGCCGCGCATGTAGAAATCATGGGCGATGGCCGAAGCGCGGGCGCTGGTGGATTCCTCGCTCATGACGATCTGCGCCTTGAGGCCGGTGCGGGCCCGCTCCAGTTCTGCGGGCGTCACGCCGTGGCACAGCCGCAGCAACTCGGCGATGAACGTGTCCAGCGTCGCCTGGGCCCGGTCGGTGGATGTGCCGGCGTAGCCCAGGATCGCGCCGCAGTCCTTGAGGCTGGCATAGCTGGCCGAGACGTTGTACACCAGCGCCCGCTTTTCGCGGATCTCCGTGAACAGCCTGCCGCTCATCCCCCCGCCAAGGACCTCGATGGCCAGTTGCATCGCGTAGTAATCCTCGTCGGTCTCGCGAAGGGCGGGGTAGGCGATACCGATGTGGGTCTGCTCGCTGGCGTGCGTCTCGTGACAAACCTCGCCGGCCGGATCGCAGGCGAACACCGGCTCGTCGCAGCCGCTTCGCCAGTCGCCCAGCAACTGGCCGACGCGATCGCGGACCGGCTGGAAACGCACGTTGCCGGCGATGGAGAGGATCGCGCCCCTGGCCCGGAACCGCTGCAGGTAGTCGGCGCGGCAGATCTCGACGGTCAGCCGTTCCAGGTCCTGGCGGCGGCCCATGGGGGGCCGGCCCAGCGGCCAGCCGAAATGCCGCTCGCGCAGCTTGATGGAAAGTTTCTGGCGGGGCTCGTCCTCGATGCCGGCCAGCGCCTGCAAAGCCAGGTCGCGGGCCGGGCCGAACTCGGCGGCCGGCAGTGTCGCCCGCCGTACGATGTCGGCGTACGCGGGCAGTGCGTCCAGGACGTTCCGGGCCACGGCGGCGCAGAACAGGCGAAGGTGATGCACGCCGACGCTGGAGGAGCGCTGCAGACCCAGGCTGTCCAGGTGATCGGTGAGCTGGCGGCTGTCGCGGTCGCCGGCGCCGCGAAGGATCAGGTCGGACAGGACCGTTGCCGAACCGCCGGCGTCGGGCGGATCGGTGGCGGCCCCCGCGGCAAGCAGCAGGCACATGCCCGCCGACTGCATGGTGGGCATCTCCTCCACAAGCAGCGTCAGGCCGTTGGAAAAAGCGTGCTGGAAATATCGCTCGGACACTGGGCTCCCTCGCTAGGCATCCCGCACGGAGTTGAGGACCATCCCCGTGGCGAGCTTGGGGAAGAAATACGTGCTCTTCTGCGGCATGACCTCGTTGTGGCGGGCCAGCTGCTCGAGGCTCAGCAGAGGCGTGGGCTGCAGCAGCAGCGCGATCTGGTAGCGCCGGCCGTCGGCCTGGGCGGCCAGAGCGTCCTTGTCGGCGGTGTAGCCCAGCAGCGGATCCCTGCCGCCGGCGAAGCGCGGGCGGATGACCTCGTCCAGCACATAGCGGTGCAGGATCGCCACGTCCAGCTGCCGCCAGGTTTCCGAATGTCCGGGCTCCAGGTCCTTGAGGATGTCAAGGTAAAGCAGGCGAAACTCATGGAGCGTGCGGGTGCGTCCATCGAACAGGCCGAAGGTGTGCGCAGGGCGCTTGGGCAGGATTTCGTCCGCGTACTCGCTCAGACGGTCAGGACCGATTTCGCATGGCGACACCTGGAAGTTGGCGCCCAGGGCGGCCTTGAACGCGTCGATCTCAAAGCCGTCCAGCCCGCCGATCAGCCGGTGCGTGGGCAGCATCAGCAGCCCCGGGTCCTGCATCCCGACCAGCGCGAACAACACCCAGTTGGCCGGATGCGGATCGGGCAGCGGCTTGCCGGCCTGCTGTTGCAGTTCGTTGCGATACTCCAGGGCGGTGGTATAGCGATGGTGTCCGTCGGCAATGTAGATGTTGTTCGTCCCGAGGATATCGATGATCTGGTTTTCGACTTCGCCGTCGGCCACCGACCAGAGCGTGTGTCGCACGCCCTCCAGCGTGGCGGTGGCCAGCGGGCGGCCGACGTTGTGGTACAGGGCATTGGCGACGCGATTGTGGGGGTCGTCGTACAGGCCGAAGATGGGCGAAAGCTGCATCCGCGTGAACCGCATGAGCCGCAGGCGGTCCTCGATGGCGCCGCGGTAGGTCTTTTCGTGCGGGATGACCGGCCCCTTGCCGAAAGGGGTGGCCCGCACCAGCGCGAAAAAGCCGCGGCGGCGAAAAGTCCGCCCGGCGTAGTCGAAGGTCTGCTCATAGGGGTACAGGGCCGCGCGGCGATCGCGCTTCAGCACGCCCGAGGCCAGCCAGGAATCGAGCGTGGCGGCGGCCTGCTGATAGACGGCATCGGGGCCGACAGCCTTGGGAGGCAGATACGGCAGATCGACGGTAACGATGTTGTGCGGACTGCGGGCCTGCAGGGCGGCCTTGCCGGCCGCGTCCAGCACGTCAAACGGCGGCGCGACGAGGTCGGAGATGTCGCTGCCGGCCGGGCGGGCGTATCGGATGGCGGAAAATGGGCGAATTCTGGCCATGTGGCTGCGCCGCAGGCGGCATCGGCAGAGAATAGGGCGGCAACGGGAAAGGTCAATGTCTGCCATGGCAGCGCGGCCCACCGGAGTGCCGCGAAGGTTGGTGGGAACGATCCCGTCAGAGCTCTTGCAGTGTGCCGTCGGGGTTATAGCGGCCCAGGCGCATGACCGTGTCGTGAAAGGCGCGGTAGTTGGCCAGCGGGGCGTCCTGAGGCATGGCCGTGTTCACGTCGGCCGCGAAACGCCCGCCTGGGGCCCCCTGCCGCAGCATTTGGGCCGTCTCGGCGGCGATGCGCTCGGCCGGCCAGCAGGCGAGCTCGTAGTTGTCCACGTTGCCGATCAGGGTGATGCGACTGCCGAACTTTCGCTTGAGGTGCCCCAGGTCGTTGGCCGCCTTCTCGCATCCGTGGAAGCAGTCGAAGCCCATCTCGATGAGCATGGGCAGGATGTCGTCCACCTTGCCATCCGTGTGGTACCAGGCCCATTTGCCGGCCTGTTTGACCAGGTCCACGTTGCGTTTCGTCCGGTCGAACCAGAACCGCCGCAGGAGGTCCGGGGCGACCATGGGCGCGGTCTTGTAGGCGCAATCCCCGTCGAACAGCACGATGTCCACGCCTTCCTCGAGCATGACCTCCAGGCCGCGTCGGTTGTAGCGCTCGGCCTGCTCCATCGCCTCGTGCACCCAGTCCGGCTCGTCGTACATGGCCAGAGCGAAGGCCTCCAGGCCGCAGGCCGTGGCGATGGCATGAAAGCAATTGGTGATGTTGCCGCGGCAGCCCAGGCCAAAGCGGTGCGATGCGGCCACTGCGTGGCGACATTCCTGTCGCAGCAGATCGAGATCGCCCAGATTCTCATAGAGCTTCAGTGAGCTGCCCACCTGCAGGGCGCCCTGGGTGTAGCGGTTCACGCCGCCGACGTTCTCGCGGCCGCGCGGCAACGGGCTCCACCAGCCCACCTGCAAGCCGATGGGCAGGCCGACCTCGCGGCGACATTGCAGCCGCTTTTCTTCCTCCGTGCCGGAAAAGCCCCGGCTGGCGATGACCTGCTGCATGAACAGTTCGTGCTCGCCCCAGGTGTGGATCAAAGGCACGCGATCGGGAATCTGTCCCCGCAGGACAATCTGGAACCGCTCCCAGCCGGTGATGTCGTGCGAAGTGGTCATGTTCCTCACCCGGCCTTCCTCTGCGCCGCCAGCATCGCCACGGCCGCCGTCTCCTCGAGGAAGACCTGCAGGTGCGGAAACGGGATCTGGATTCCCGCCGCGTCCAGGGCGTTTTTCATCTTCTCCAGGTACTCGCCCTGGATGATCCGCTCGACGGCCTCATCCTCGATCCAGAACCGCAGCTCCAGGTTCACCGAGCTGGCCGCGCACTCGGTGACGACGACGGTGGGAGCCGGCTCGCGGCAGATGCGCGGGTCGCGCTCGGTCAGCGCCAGCAGCACCTGGCGGGCGCGGTCGATCGACTCCTTGTAGGCGATGCCGATGGGCACGCGCACGCGGTTGAGGTGCATGGCGCTGTGGTTGGAGACCTTGTTGGCCAGCATGTGCGTGTTGGGAAAGATGATCACCTCCCCGTCCAGGTTCAACAAGCGTGTGGATCGGAAGGTGATTCGCTGCACCTCGCCGAACTGATCGTCGATCTCGACCCAGTCGCCGACCTTGAACGGCCGGTCCCAGAAGATCACGATGCCGGCGATGAAGTTGGCCAGCGTCTCCTGGGCGGCAAAGCCGATCGCCAGGCCGACGATCGACACGCCGGTGAGCAAGGCGGTGATCTGGATGCCCACCTGGTTGAAAGCGATGACCAGGCCGAAGCCCATGATCGCCCACTTGATCAGCGACGAAAGCATGTCGCGGATGCTCGAATCGACGTGGGCCTTGTTCATGCCGCCGACGGCCAGCCGACGCGCCGCCCGGTACACCAGGTAGAACAGCAGCACGAAGATCACCGCAACCACGATGCGGGGAACCAGGCTGATGGCGATCACGATCAGCTGGCCGAGCACGCCGCGCCAGGTCTGCGGATCCAGCACCTCGGAGAAGGTCAGCCGCCGCTCACCTTTGACCACCTCCATCACGTCCAGGCCGTTGGCCGGCCGGGTAGCGCTGACGCCGGCCGGCGGCGCTTCCTGGGCGACCGCATCGGTGCAAAAGACCAGCCAGGCAAGACAGCAGCACAACGCCCCCCGCCGCAACAGCGACATCGCCATGAAAGACTCCTTGGAAAAGGCCGGGCGGAGATTATGCGCAACATGCGCAGCCGGGCCAGCGGGCCCGCTTGCGGCACTTGGCCGGCGCGCGTAGCATCGCCCGCATCTGCACGGTGAAGCGTGTCCGGCGGCAACCCGCAACTCTCGGCTCCTCTGCGGCTGACGACGCGCCCGGCGGCGTGGACGGCCCTGCTGCTGATCGCGGGAATCTTCAGTCATCGCGCGCTGGCAGCGCCGGTGCCGCTGCTGGTGGCGATGATCGCGTCGCTGGCGGTGGCGGCGGCGCTGGCGCATCGACAGGAGCGGCTGGCCTGCGGGCTTCTGGCGGCGGGAGTGTTTCTCGGCGGATGCGCGCTGGCCCGCATGGAGATGTTTCACCATCCGGCCACCTGCATCAGCGCCTATACCGGCCACCAGCCCCGGCTGGCGCAGGTGGAACTGAGCATCAGCGACCCGCCGCAGGTGTCGCAGGGCTCCTTCGCCGGCCGCCCGCGCCCCCCGAGGCAGAGCGCCTTTGCCCACGTTCAGCGGGTGCTGACCCGCGACGGCTGGCGGCCGGCGACAGGCCAGGTGCTGCTGCGGATCTCGCCGCCGCATGAGCAGCTTGCGCCCGGGCAGACGGTCCGGGTGCTGGGGTTGCTGCACCGGCCGCTGGCCGCCGATAACCCGGGGCAGTTCGACTCGGCCCGGTACTACCGCCAGCAGCGCATCCTCGCGTCGATCAGCGTGGACAATCCGGCCAATGCCCAGATCGTCGGCGTAGGCCGGCCGTCGTTGCTGGTGCTGCTGCGACAGGGATCGCGCTGGCTGCTGGATAGGGGCTTTGCCCCGCGCCAGGCGATCGACCACGCGTTGCTCAAGGCGCTGCTCCTGGGCGATCGCGACCCGCAACTGCGCGACATTCAGGAGCAGTTCGTCCGCACCGGCACATCGCACCACCTGGCGATCAGCGGCATGCACATCACGGTGCTGGGCGCGCTGGTGTTCGGGCTGTGCAGGCTGCTGAGGCTTTCGCCGCGAATGTCGGCGTGGATCGGCATGGGGTTTGTCGTGCTCTATGGCAGCGCCGCCCTGCCGTCGCCGCCGGTGCTGCGGTCGGTGCTGCTGTGCCTGTGTTTCGGCGTGGGGCTGGTCATGGGCCGGCATCTGGACGGTGTGCAGTTGCTGTCGCTGAGCGTCCTGCTGTTGCTGGTCTGGCAGCCGCTGGACCTGTACAGCGCGGGTTTCCAACTGAGCTTCGTGACGGTGCTGGGGCTGATGCTGCTGACCGATCCGCTGGTCGCCACCGTCCGCGGACTTGCCAACCGCCATGATACGCTGGCCGAACACGACCAGCCCGCCGTCGGATGGGCCGCGACGCGACGGTGGGCCGCACGCAACCTGCTGCTGGCCACGGCCGCCGCGCTGGTTGCGTGGACCGTGTCGGCGCCCCTGATCGCGTGCCATTTCCGCCAAGCCAACCCGTATGCCATACCCGCCAGCCTGCTGATGGCGCCGGTGGTGTTCCTGGCGCTGATCGGCGGGCTGCTCAAGGTCGTGCTGACGGCGCTGATCCCGCCGCTGGCCGGATTGTGGGCGGCGGCCGCTGCGCAGCCCATGGCCTGGATGCGCCGCATGGTCGAGCTCCTGGCCGCGGTGCCCGGCAGCGACCTGCCAACGCTGATCTGGCCACCGTGGCTGGCTGTGGCGTGCCTGGCAATGGCGGCGATGCCGCTGGTGCCGTGGAAATGGCCGCGGCTGCGGGCGGCGGCAATGGCTGGGCCGGTGGTTGTCGTGCTGGCGCTGCTGCTGCATCCGCTGGCTTTGCGGGCGGTTCCGCGTGCAGTGTCCGGCGGCGAGCTGCGCTTCACGCTGTTGTCGGTTGGAGCCGGCCAGTGCGCGGTCGCCGAGCTGCCCTCGGGCAAGGTGGTCATCTTTGACGCCGGTTCATCATCGCTCACAAACCCGGCCGATGCGTGCATCGAGCCATTCCTGCGGCACCGCGGCCGGCGGCGCATCGACGCCATCTACGTCAGCCACGCCAACCACGATCACTTCGGGGCCGTGGCAGAGCTGGCGCGCTCGTTTGACGCACGCGAGGTGGTCGTCAGCGAGCAGTTCGCCCGGCACGCCGCCGACAACGACGCCGCGGCGGCCATGCTGCGCGAGCTTCAGCAGCGCGGATACCCGGCGCGAGCGGTTGCGCCGCCCGCCGTGATCGCGCTGGACGACGCGACCACGCTCGACGTACTCTGGCCGCCGACCGAGCCGCTGCTGGAGGCCAACGAGGCGTCGCTGGTGTTGCGGCTGCGGTGCCACGGGCGGTCGGTGCTGCTCACCGGCGATATCCTCGATGACTCGCTGCGGCAACTGTCGGCCCGGCCGGCCGAGCTGGCCTGCGATGTGCTGGTGGCGCCGCACCATGGCAGCGTGGAGGACTCGACGGGCGCGTTCATCGCCGCCGCCAATCCGGCCATCGTGCTGGCTTCAGGGGATGGCGTGCTCTCGCGCAAGCAGGCGAGACTGCCCGGCGTGGTCGGCCCGCGACGGCTCTATCGCACCCACGAGCACGGGGCGATCACCGTGACCATCGGCCGCGACGGGTCGCTGTCGGTGGAAACGTTCAGGTGAGCGGCGGGCGCCGCGTGTGCCAGTCGGTGGCGGCCTCGTACATGCGCGCGATCCGCAGCAGCCGGTCCTCGCTGAAGGTGGGCCCCAGCAACTGCAGGCCGATGGGCAGGGGCTTGTCGCCGCCGGTGAATCCGCACGGGACGCTGATGCCCGCGATGCCGGCGATGTTGCAGGTGACGGTGAACACGTCCACAAGATACATCTGCAGCGGGTCGGCGGTCTTTTCGCCTATGCGGAACGCCGGTGTGGGGCTCGTGGGCGAAAGAATCGCATCGCACTTCTCAAACGCCCGGTCGAAGTCCTGCTTGATGAGCCGCCGAATCTTCAGGGCCTTGACGTAGTATGCATCGTAATAGCCGCTGGACAGCGCGTAGGTGCCGATCATGATCCGGCGCTTGACCTCATCGCCGAATCCCTCGGCGCGGCTGCGGCTGAACAACTCCACGATGTCGCGGACGCTTTCCCTGGTGCGGTGGCCGAAATGCACGCCGTCGTAGCGGGCCAGGTTGCTGGAGGCCTCGCAGGGGGCGATGACGTAATAGGCCGCGATGCCGTAGTCCATGTGGGGCAGGTCCACTTCCACGATGTCCGCGCCAAGCTCGCGGTACCTGGCGATGGCCTGTGCAAACGCCTGCTGCACGGCCGGGTCCATGCCGCTTTCGACGTTCGTGTGGCGGATGACGCCCAGGCGCAGGCCCTCGATGGGCCGGTCCAGTTCGGCCAGATAATCCGGCACGTCGCGCGGCACGCTGGTCGAGTCGCGCGGGTCGTGGCCGGCGATGACCCTGAGCAGCAGCGCCGCGTCGGCGACGGTTCGCCCCAACGGGCCGATCTGGTCCAGCGACGAGGCGAACGCCACCAGCCCGTAGCGGCTGACCCGGCCATAGGTGGGCTTCACGCCCACCAGCCCGCACAGGGCGGCCGGCTGGCGGATGGACCCGCCCGTGTCCGAGCCGATCGCGCCGCAGCACATGCCCGCCGCCAGCGCCGCGGCCGACCCGCCCGACGAGCCGCCGGGCACGCGGTCGGTGTCCCAGGGGTTGCGCGTGGGGCCAAAGGCGCTGTTCTCCGTCGAGCTGCCCATGGCAAACTCGTCGAGGTTGGTCTTGCCGAGGATGATCGCGCCGGCCGCGTCGAGCTTCTGCACCACGGTGGCGTCATAGGGCGAGCGGAAGCCGGCCAGCATCTTCGACGAGCAGGTGGTCGTGCCGAAGGTGGTGCAGATGTTGTCCTTGAGGGCGATGGGCACGCCAGCCAGTTCGCCGGTGCGCTTGCCCGCATCCACCTCGGCGGCGTGCTGCAAGGCGCGGTCGGCATAGACGCTGTTGAAAGCGTGGATGACGCCGTCGTGGCGCTGGATGCGGTCGAGGCAGTGGCGCACGAGGCCGACGCAGGAGACAGCGCGGCTGCGGATCGCGTCGCGGGCGGCAAGAAGTGTATCGGGAACGATCATCTGATTGCTGCGCGGCCGTGTGATGCGCCTCTCGTGGGCGGCGGTTGTGGCGCGGGCTTCAACCTGCGCCTCGATTGGTGCAGGCTGGAGCCTGCACCACAACTTCCCGCTGCCGGCAGACAGCACCGCCCTTACCCCGCCGAATCCTCGTCACCCCCGATGATCTTGGGAACCTTGAAAAACGGGCCGTCGGTCTCCGGGGCATTCATGAGGACCTGCTCCAGCGGCAGCCCCGGCCGGGCAACATCCTCACGAAAGACGTTGCACAGGGGCAGGGCGTGGGCCATCGGCTCAACGGCCGAGGTATTCACCTGGCCGATCTTCGCGACATACTCCAGGATGGACTCCAGCTGGCTCGCGAACCGCTGTACCTGTGCATCGTCCAACTGCAGGCGAGCCAGCCTCGCCACGTGCCGCACCTGTTCGAGGCTGATGGCCTTGTTTTCCATTGAAAAAACCCACGGGCAAAGCCGTGGGTTGAATCTCGCCGCCGACCGGCAATCCGTCAAGCCGCCGCGGCCCCCGCCGGCAGGTTTCTGCGCCTCACGGGTTTGACCACCAGGCCGTTGCGGATCGCCTTGGCACTGACCTTGATGCGGACGACCCTCCCGTCCACCACGGCCCGCACCTTCTGGATGTTCGGCCGGAACTTGCGCTGGCTGACGCCGGTTACCTTCGTGCCCACGCCGCCCAGGTACTTGGCCTTGCCGCGATGCCTGATCTTGTGGCCGGCGCGGCTCTTCTTACCGGTGAAATAGCATACGCGGGGCATAGCACATTCCTTCAATCAGAACCAAAGAGGCAGGGGATTATACGGCCGCCCGCCGCTGTTTCAAGCGCTGCCCGGGGCCACAGAAAGCCGCCCCGCAAGCTGCGGCCTGCGGGGCGGGCAGAGTTTTCCGGAACGCGGGGCCTACTGGCCCACGCGACTGCTGAGCAGCGGGAACTGCTTGGCCTCCTGCTCGCGCTGGATGATGATCTGGGGCTTGACCAGCACCAGCAGCACCGACTCGTCCTTGGCCATGGACCGGTTGGTGGTCAGGCGCTTGAGGAACGGAATCTTGGAGAGAATCGGCACGCCAGACTCGCGCTGGATCTCGCCGGCGATGGTCTGCCCGCCCAGCAGGATGGTGCCGCCGTCGGGCACGCTGACGGTCGTGCGGATCTCGACGGTCTGGATCTCCGGCTGCTGGATGAAGCCCGAGCCGGTGGTGGTGGTTGTGTCGCCCGTGGTTGTATCGTCGTCTCCGCCGCCGTTCACGACCGTGCCGCCGCTGGTCGGGAAGGAGCGCAAGGCAACAACCGTGGTGATCTGCGGCCGCAGGTTCAGCGTAACGTACTTGCGGTCGGCCGACACCGTCGCCTGCACGTCCAGCACGGTTCCCGAGCCGACCAGGTCGATGGTCGGGTCGTAGGCGACCGATCGCGTGCCGACAACCGGGTTGAGGTCGCTGACATACGAGCGCTGCGTGCCGACCGATACATAGGCCCGCTGGCCGTTGAAGAGCGTGACGCGGGGAGCGGTCACGAAGGTCTGGTTCTGGGCCGCCTGGGTGGCGCGGATGAGGAAGTTGACCTGGAAGTTGTCCAGGTATGTCGCCGGCAGACCGGGAACCGGCCCGCCGATGGCAAAGCCGTCGGTGCCGCCGCCGGCGGCCGCGCCGCCACCCGCGCCGCCACCCGTGCCGCCGCCCGTGCCGCCGCCCGTGCCGCCGCCCGTGCCGCCGGTGCCCGTACCGCCACCGCCCGTGCCCGTGCCTCCCGCGCCGCCACCGCTCGAAGCCGCAGCGCCGATGCTCCCCGGCACGCCGGTGTCTGGAAAGCGCGTGAAGACGCTGGTGTTGTTGGAGACGCTGATGGGGCTGAAGTTGTTGGGGTTCTGGATGTTGAAGAAGAAGTCCACATCGACCCCGATGTCCTCGAGGTAGTTGCGGGTCACGGTCAGGAACCGGGCCTCGATGTTGACCTGGATGGCGCGGGTCTCGCGCAGCTGCTCCAGGAGGTTCACCAGCTCGCGGTGGTTTTCCGGGGTCTGGGTGACGATCAGCTGCCCCGACAGCTCGCGCAGGGCGCCGATGGTGCCGCCGGCCTCGCGCCAGGTGTCGGGCGCCACGGTCTCCATGATCAGCTTGGTGATCTCGGTGACCAGTTCCTGGCGGGTGGGGCCCTGGGTGCCGCCGCCACCGCCGCCACCGCCGCCGCCGAACAGCCCGCCGCCGCCACCGCCAAGCCCGCCGCCCGTCCGCGAGCCGCCCTCGCCTCTGCGGCTGTTGCTGGCGACATTGGTGAGGCTGAAGTCCGGCGCCTGGTCGTAATCGGGGATGCTGACGATCAGGTCGCGGATGTCATACACCCGCGTGACCGTGTTGCGCGCCAGGTCCTCGCTGGTGGAAATGCTGATCACGCCCTCGCTGATCGTATAGCCCAGCTTCACCTGGCCGCCGCCCACATCCTGCAGGATGGTGCTCAGGGCCTTGGAGAACTTGATGTCGCGAAGCCGCGCCGAAACCGGGGCGTTGCGGTCCACCCCCGCCGCCTCCAGCGCCCGCCAGTTCACGAAGATGTTCGACCCGGTGATGTCCCGCAGGAAGTCGATCACGTCCGCGAAGGCCACCGCGTCAAAGCGGATCTCCGGCAGCCGGCGATCCAGCTGCGCCTGCACGGCCAGCTCCTCGGGCTTCTGGCCGCGCTCTTCCTTCACGGCCGCGTCGCGCATCTCGACGATGTCCGGCCAGTTCACCGGGTACGACAGCACGTCGCTGTAGGGGATCTTCTTCTCCTCGGCCGCGTTCATCACCTCCACATAACTGCGGTCGAACTGCTCGCGATAGCCCTTCTGCTCCTGCACATAGGCGTGGTCCTGGATCAGTTGCCGCACGCCCATGGCGTAATCGTTGTTGGGGTCGATGGACAGGATCTGGTCCACCACGCCCAGCGCCTGGCGATACCGCCCTTCCGAGGTCAGCTGCTTGGCGTTGCGGATCAGCACCTTCACGGTCCGCTGCTGCTCCAGCTTGGCACGCTGCTCCCGCTCGAGGTTCGCCTGGAGGGCCTGCTGCTGGGCGGCCTGATCCGCGGCAGCCTGTTTCGCGGCCTCGGCCTGGTCGATCTGCCGGTTCAGCTCTGCCAGCCGGGCGTTGATCGCCGAGAGCTCGGCATTGGAGAAAACCATCGCGTTGGTGTCGCGGGCCACGCGGGCTCGCACCAGCTCCTCGCGGGCCTTGGGGAAATCGCCGGCCTTCACGGCGCTCTCGGAGGCGTTGACGGCCGTCTCGATCAGGTAGTTGGCCGCCTCGCGGCGGATCTGCTGCTGTCGGGCAAAATCGTCAAGCGTTGTGCCGCCCGCCCGCGGTGCTGCGCCGATGAGTTTCTCCATCTCGGCCCGGCCGGCCTGGGCGGCCTGGTTATTGGGGTCGAGCTTGGCCGCCAGCACATACAGCTGAAGCGCATCGGCATAGCGGTTCTCGGCCTGGGCCTTGCGAGCCTGCTCGATGGCCAGCGTGGCCTCGTAGGCCTGCTGCTGCTGACGGACGCGAGCCAGTTGAGCCTGGGTGGCCATTTCCTCGGCAACGTCGCCGGCCGGCGCCGCTGCGGGGACGACAGCCGTCGCGGGGGCTTGGCCGCCGGCGGATGCCGTCGCCACCGCCGCCTCCTGCTGGGCCTTCTCCTTGGCAGCGATTCGCTTGAGGTATTTGTCGGGCGAATCCTCGAAAAGCCCGGTCTTCACGCCGGCGTCGCGGGCCTGCATGAAGTGGAGTTTGGCCGCGGTGTAATCGCCTCTCTCGTATTCGCTCTTGGCCTGTTTGTAGAGTGCGCGGGCATTGACGGGCGGGGCCGAGGGTTCGGTCTGCGGCGGGGCCACCGGCTGGGGCTGGGCGGCGGGCTGCACCTGGGCCACCGGCTGCGGCTGGGGTCCAGCGGCGGGCTGCGGCTGAGCGCCGGCCTGGACCTTGGGCGGGTTGCCGCTGTTGACCTGGGCCACAAGGATCTGCGCCTGGGCCTTGGAGCGGGTCGCCTGATCGGCAAAGGGGTTCTGTGCCGCCGACTTGTAGTACTTGATGGCCTCGTCGTACTGGCTGCGGGCCAGCGCCTGCTCGCCAAGCTCAAACTCGGCGCGGGCGTTGCGGCGCGCCGCCAGGGCCTGCTCCACGTCGGCCATGGCCTTGCGGAGCTTGGCCTGATCGGCCTGGGCCAGGTTCGCGGCATTGACCCGGGCCAGGGCCAGCTGGGCCTCCTCGTACTGCCCCCGGTTGAACAGCTCCACGCCCTCCGTGAGCATCTGGGCGTCGGCGGCAGGCTGAACCGCCACGGCGGCGGGTTCGTCGGCCCGCGCGGCCAGGCCGCCGTACAACACCGGTGCGGTGGTGGCTACGGCCAGGGCGATGGCAGCCATCGAACGTGCCGACCGGGAAGTCTGCACAGTAAGTCCGCTGCGGTCAGAACGATTGAAGAACACGTGGTTCCTCCTTCATGGGTTGTCGCCTGCTCGGATGAACTGGCGCGGTGGTGAACAACGGTGCCGAACCCTTCTGGGCGGCCGGCGGCCGGCGACCGCGTGGCGCCCACTGTTGCCGCGGTATCGGATGCCCGGCTCCCTTCACGCGCAACGGCACGAGGCACCGTCCGCTTGGCACGATACCGGGCGGAAAGTCTAAACGAACCTCCTCGCGGCTGTCAACAGAATTTGCACCCCGCCTCGCTCGCGGGCGTGGTCTGTCTGGTCGAGCCCTCGCCAGGTCTCGATGCGGCGCAGGGCTGGGCGTGCGGCGCGGTCGCCCCGCGGCATCGGCCGCCGGACGCCTAGGCCACCGCCAGCGCCGGCGCCGCGATGGTCAGCGTCTGTTTGTCGCTGACGCGGCGGATCCTCGCGCCCACCGCGGCGAGTTTGCGCTCGATCTTCTCGTAACCGCGGTCGATGTGATACACGCGGTCCAGGCGCGTGGTGCCGTTGGCCACCAGGCCCGCCAGCACCAGCGCGGCGGAGGCTCGCAGGTCGCTGGCCATGACCGGCGCGCCCTGCAGTTGCTTGACGCCCTGCACCACCGACGTGCTGCCGTCTTTGCGGATGCGGGCGCCCATGCGATTCAGTTCGCCCACGTGCAGGAAACGATCCGGAAAAACCCGCTCGGTGATGACGCTGATGCCGTCGGCCAGGCACAGCAGCGCCATGAGCTGGGCCTGCAGATCCGTGGGAAAACCCGGGTAGGGCTGGGTGGTCATTTCCACCGGGCTCAGCCGCCGCGCGGAACTCACCACGACGCTGCCGTTTTGCCGCACCACATTGACGCCCACTTCCTCCAGACGATCCACCACCGCAACCAGGTGATCTAGCTCGCAGTTCTTCAGCTCCAGCTCCCCGTTGGTGATGGCCGCGGCGATCATGAAGGTTCCGGCCTCGATGCGGTCCGGGATGACGCGGTGTTCGGTGGCCGAGAGCTTCTCCACGCCCTCAATGCGGAGCTCCGGCGTGCCATGTCCGGTAATCTTCGCTCCCATCCTGTTGAGCAGGTTGGCGCAATCCACCACCTCCGGCTCGCAGGCCGCGCCGACGATGACGGTCTGGCCCTCGGCCAGGGCGGCGGCGGACATCACGTTGATCGTGCCCAGCACCGTCGGGCCCTGGGCGCCGCCCAGATACATGCGGGCGCCCTTCAGACGGCCCCGCACCTCGCCGTGAATGTTGCCATTCTCGAAGCGGAAATCCGCGCCCAGCTTGGCCAGCCCCCGCAGATGCAGGTCCACCGGCCGGTCGCCGATGGCGCATCCGCCCGGCATGGCCACCACCGCCCGCTTGCGGCGGGCCAGCAGCGGCCCCAGAACCGAGATGCTGGCGCGCATGGTGCTGACGATGGCGTACTTCGCCTCCGAACGCGACGGGTCCACCACCTCGATTTCCAGTGGCCCGTTGAGCGCCGGGTGCGGCGGGCAATCCTCCCCGCCGTCGGCAATGCTCTCGCGGGGCTCATGACGCTGCACACGGCAGCCCAGATCCTCCAGCAGACGCGTCATCGAATCGATGTCGGAAAGCCGCGGCACGCCGTGCAGGACCGACTTGCCATCGGCCATCAGGCACGCCGCCATGATCGGCAATGCGCTGTTCTTGCTCCCGCTGATCTCGACGGAACCCTTAAGACGCGCGCCCCCGCTGATCAGAAAACTGTCCATCTGGCCCTTCCCTGGCCCCAAGGCCCGAATTGCTCCGGCCGAAAACTGCGCCACGGCAGGCAGTTTTCGCCGTGTGACATCGGTACATCGGCCGATCCATCGGCCGACGATCAATCAATGCTGCGCATCGACTGATGCCCGGTTTATCGGCGGCTCGCGACCAGCCGCCAGCCGCCCCAACCGGCATTATTCTGCCGAGGTTTCCCCGCCAATGCAAGGGCGGGACGGGGCGACTCGACGTCGGTCTATACCTTAAGGTGCGCCGACTGCTGCAAGGAATCGCGGTATCGCCGGCGGATGGGCTCGACCACCGTGGCGATGAACCGCTCCACCTGCTGGGCGGATCGGCCGACAAACGCCCGCGCCTCCAGCACGCTGTCCAGGTTCACCTTCGCAAAGGCCGCATCGCCCTTCAGCCGCTGGATCAGGTCATTGGGCCGGCCGTGCTGCTTGACCTGTTCGGCGGCCGCCAGCGAGTGGCGGCGGATGCGCTCGTGCAGGTCCTGGCGGTCGCCGCCGGCCTGCACTGCCGCCATGAGGATCTCCTCGGTGGCCATGAAGGGCAGCTCGGCTGCGACAGCCGCCTCGATGGTCTTCGGATACACCACCAGGCCGCGGGCGACGTTGATCACGATCAGCAGGCAGCCGTCGATGGCCAGGAACGCCTCGGGGATGCTCAGCCGCTTGTTGGATGAGTCATCCAGCGTGCGCTCCAGCCACTGCTCGGCGGCGGTCATCAGCGGCGAGGAGCACAGGCTGATCACGAACCGCGCCAGGCCGGTGGCCCGCTCGCAGCGCATGGGGTTGCGCTTGTAGGCCATGGCGCTGGAGCCGACCTGCTCGGCCTCGAAGGGCTCTTCGAGTTGCTTCATGCCGGCCAGCAGGCGGATGTCGTTGCACATCTTGTGGACCGAAGCGGCAATGCCGGCCAGGCTGCACACGATGGCCGCGTCGACCTTGCGCGGGTAGGTCTGCCCGGTAACAGCGAAGGACTCGGCGAAGCCGAACCGCTGCGTGACCATGCGGTCCAGCGCATCGACCTTTTCGTGATCGCCGTCGAACAGCGACAGGAACGACGCCTGCGTGCCCGTGGTGCCCTTGACGCCGCGGAACTTCAGCGAAGCGATGCGGTGTTCCAGTTCCTCCAGGTCCAGCGCCAGGTCCTGGGCCCACAGCGTGGCCCGCTTGCCGACGGTGGTGAGTTGGGCCGGCTGGTAGTGGGTGTAGCCGAGAGTCGGCAGGTCCTTCCATTTGGCGGCAAACGTGCCGAGGGCGTCGATGGCGCTGGCCAGGCGCTGGCACAGCAGCGTCATGCCATCCCGCATGATGCACAGGTCGGCGTTATCGACGACATACTGGCTGGTGGCGCCCAGGTGGATGATGCCCTTGGCGGCCGGGGCGGCCTCCTCGAACGTGTGCACGTGGGCCATCACGTCATGCCGCAGCCGCTTCTCCCACTCGGCGGCGCGGGCGAAGTCGATGGTGTCCACCGCGGCCTCCATCTGCCGCAGGGCCTCGTCGCTGATGCGCGTCAGGCCTAGCTCCCGCTGGCAGCGGGCGAGCTGGAGCCACAGCCGCCGCCACAGGGAGAACTTGTGCTGGGCGGAAAAGAGCCTGAGCATCTCCGGGCTGGCGTTGCGGGCGGCCAGCGGCGACTGATAGGTGTCCTCGCTCATCGGGCGGCGATTCTACGGCGTGAAGGGCTGTTCTGCACGGCGACGGCAGCACGCTATACTTTGGCTTTGCCTGCGGAGCGTTGTCGATGGCGGTACAACCGGAGTTGCTGGCCCCGGCGGGTGACTGGGACGCCCTGCGCGCCGCCGTCGCTAACGGGGCCGATGCGGTCTATTTCGGGCTGGGAAACTTCAACGCCCGCCAGCGCGCGACGAACTTCACGCGCGAAGAGCTCGGGCGGGTCATGGAGTTCCTGCACGCGCACAACGTCCGGGGCTACCTGGCGTTCAACACGCTCATCTTCGCCGAGGAACTTGCCGAGGCCGAGGCGTGGATCAAGCAGATCGCCACGGCGGGCGGGGTCGGCGTTGATGCGGTGATCGTGCAGGATCTGGGGCTGGCCCGGCTCAGCAGCAAGGCCGCGCCGGGATTGGAGGTGCACGCCTCCACGCAGATGACCCTCACCGAAGCCGAGGGCATCGAGTTCGTCCGTAGCCTGGGCATCAAGCGGGTCATCGTGGCGCGCGAGTTGAGCGTGGCCGACATCGCCCGACTGCACGCGATGACCGATGTGCCGCTGGAGGTGTTCGTCCACGGCGCGCTGTGCGTGGCCTACTCCGGCCAGTGCCTCACCAGCGAGAGCCTCGGCGGGCGCAGCGCCAACCGCGGGCAATGTGCCCAGGCCTGCAGGTTGCCCTATGAGCTGATCGTCGATGGCGCTGTGCGCCCCCTGGCCGACCAGGCCTACCTGCTGAGCCCGCAGGACCTGGCAGCGCACGGGCTGGTGAAGGACCTGCTGGCGGCCGGGGTGACGGGCTTCAAGATCGAAGGACGACTCAAGAGCGCCCACTATGTTGCGGCCACGACGCAGATCTATCGCGCCGCGCTGGATGCGGCGGTTCGCGGCCAGGGGTTCGCCATCGATCCGGTCCGCAAGCTCGACCTGGAGCAGAGCTTCTCGCGCGGTTTCACGACGGGGTTCCTGCGCGGGGTGGACCACCAGGCCCTGGTGAGCGGGCGATTTCCCAAGGCCCGCGGCACCAGGATCGGGCAGGTCGCCGCCAAGACCCCGCGTTCTATTGTCGTGAGACTCGACGCGCCCGCCCGGGGATCGCCGCCTCTCAAGCCGGGCGACGGCGTGGTCTTCGACGAAGGGCACCCCGAACAGGATGAGCAGGGCGGGCGAATCTTCGCCGTGCGCCCAGCGGGCGCCGACCGCCTCGAGATCGAACTCGGTCACGGCGATGTCAACCTCGCCGCCGTGGCCGACGGGGCCATTGTCTGGAAGACCGATGACCCGGCCATTCGGCGCCGGCTCGAGCACAGCTTTTCCCGCGATGTCGTGGTTCGCCGCGTGCCGGTGCATGTCACCGTTCACGCCCAGGTCGGCCGGCCGCTGGGGATCGAGATGCGCGACGACGATGGGCACGTCGCCAGCGTCGTTGCTGACGGCGTGCTGGAGCCGGCGCGGAAGTTCGCCGCCACGCCCGACGCCATACGCCGGCAGCTATCCCGCATGGGCGACACCATCTTTGATCTGGCCTCGGTGCAGCTGGTTCCGGATCCCACTGCCGCGTCGGCCGGCCCCGGTCCGATGGTGCCCCACAGCGTGCTCAACGACCTGCGCCGGCGTGCCTGCCGGGAGCTCATGCTGCTGCGCCGGCGGCCGCGCGTGGAGGTGGTTGATGGGGCGCTGCCCGCACTGCGCTGCGCGCCGCCGCCGGGTCCGACGCCGTCGCCTCCACCCCCGGCGGCCGGTGCGCTGCGCCTGCATGTGCTGGTGCGCACGCTCGAGCAGCTTGAGGCCGTGCTTGGCGGGCCGCCGATCGAGGGGGTTTGCGGCGGGGCGATCTACTGCGACTTTGAGGATGTGCGGCGATGCAAGCTTGCCGTCGAGCGCTGCCGGCAGGCGGGCCGGCCCGTCGGCCTGGCCACGGTGCGGATCGTCAAGCCGGGCGAGGAGGGGCTGCTGCAGGCCGTGGCTGATTGCCGGCCGGATCTGATATTGGCCCGCAATCTTGCGGCCGTGAGCTATTGCCGCAGGCGGGGGCTGGCGATGGTGGCCGACTATTCGCTGAACATCGCCAATGACCTGACGGCGGGCATTCTGCATGAGGCCGGGGGCTGCGGATGGTGCCCAGTTACGACCTGAACTGGCGACAGATGCGGGCGATGATCCTGCAGACCAACCAGCAGCCCTGGGGGCGTGGCGTGTTTGAGGTGGTGATCCACCAGCACATGCCCATGTTTCACATGGAGCATTGCGTCTTTGCCCATACGCTCAGCGACGGACGCGACTATCGCACCTGCGGCCGGCCGTGCGACCGGCATCGCGTTGCCCTGCGCGACCGGATGGGGGTTGATCATCCGCTGGTGGCGGATGTGGGCTGCCGCAATACGGTCTTCAACGGCCAAGCCCAGTCCGGGGCGGATTACGTTGACGAGATGATCAAGTTGGGAGTGGTTGATTTCCGCGTGGAGCTGCTTCGCGAGAATCCGGCCGAGGCGGTCGCGCTGCTCGGCCGGTACGCGCGTCTGGTGACGGGCCAGGACAAGCCGACGGCGACGATGCGTGCACTGCGAGCGGTGCGGCAGCTTGGCGTCGTGCCGGGCACGCTGGAGCGCGAGTAGGGCGCCGGCGCCAGGTCTGTGGCCGACCGAGGAAGCGGCGGCGGAGAACGAGAAGGGGAGGCTTATGACCGCCTTGCCGGGCGTTCCGCGTTGCCGATGAGGCGGTCGATGGTCGTACGCAGCTCAGTCGGGTCGTACGCCTGCTGTGCCTGGACGCGCAGGATCGGCAGGCCCGCCGCGGCCAGTACCTGTTCCTTGAACAGGTCGCGGTCCCGGCGCTGCGGCCGCTTGTGAGACCGGTCGTCCAGTTCGATGATCAACAGCGGGGCAGTGGTGCGGGGCTCGCAGATGACGAAGTCAACGTGATAGGCACGAATCTTCCTGAACCATCGCCTTTCCTGGCGATACTGCCCAGGGGCCCCGACAACGTCAGCCAGGCGGACCTTGCAGAATATGCGGTACTCTCCTTTGACCGCGTGGTACAGCGGATGCCAGAACGCCCACTCACCCCTGCTGAGGAGCCTCGCGGCGCGCCGGTATGGCAGCGGCGCGGGGGCAGGAGGTGCGCTTTCGGCTGAGTGCGAGAGCGGCGGCAACGGGGCGAGTCGGCTGGACGGCGGAGGCAGTTGGGGCGGCGACACGCGATCGTGGGCATCGCGACGGGCTTGACCGGCCGGCACCGGCGGCGGCCCAGGGAGACTGTGGACGAACATCCGGCCCCAGGCCCACCGCACTGCGCGCGCCAGGCCCGCCGCAATCAGTCGAAGCAGCCAGACGGTCAACTCCGCCAGCGCGTCAATGAGGGACCCGCCGCCATCGTCACCTCGGTCCTGGGTGTCGCCGCGATATCGTTTGTGGCGTCTGCGAGCCATCTGGCTCCCGATGTTTACCACGCGGCCCCCAAGTGTGCTCTGGGCTCCGCTCCGCCTCACCGGGCCTCGTTCGTGGACCATCCTACCGCGCCGATAGCGGGTTTGGGCTGGTCCTGTCGCGCCTGGTGGCCCAGGGGGCGCTGGGGTTCGTGAAGCTTGGGGCCGATGAGATTTGTGAGCGTGGCCGGCAGATCGGTGGCGGTGAACTCGGGATCGAGGCGCTTCAGGCGGAAGTCCCGTTTGGCCGGGCCGGCGAAGGGCGGCGCAGCGCCGATGCGCGTGTCCTTCAGGCCCAGGGCGTCGAGCGGTCTGCCGGCGAAGCCGGTGCTCAGCCAGTTGGACTGGCCGGCGACGGCCTGCTTTGCGTCCACGCCCTTGGGGCACTCGACCAGGCGCTGGCCGGATTGGCGGGCGCCGTTGTCGCAGATGATGTTGTTGTAGAACTGGGCGCGGGCCTTGGGCGATGAGAGCGTCACGACCGGCGTGATGAAGCGCGTGATGATCGTGTTGTGCGCCAGCCAGACCGTGCCATCGTGCTCGTGGCCGCCGTCCTGGCCGAAGTGGATCACGCCGCGGTTGCCGGGGCAGGCGGGGTCCTTGACGATGATGTTGCCGACCAGCACGGCATCGCTGCCCTCGGCGGTGGTGTCGCCCCTGGCATCGACCAGGTCCAGCTCGCGGTTGGCCGAGTCGTGCACGTAGCAGTACATGACCTCGGTACGGTGGGCGCGGCTCTTGATGTTGTGGCCGGTGAGGCTGGAGTGGATTTCGCAGCCGATCAGACGCACCGATGTGCCGCCCAGGTAGAGGTTGTGGTTGTAGCCGGCGCGTTTCTGCTCGCCGTTGGAGTGGATCAGGCAGTTTTCGATGAGCTGGTTGGCGGCCGAGGCCGGCGTGCCGTCGCCGTTGGACATGATGCCCATGTCGTTGCCGCGGATCTCGCAGTTGCGCACTGTAACGTCGTTGGCCTGGTTGATGCGGACGCCGGCGCCGTTGCCGGAGTCGTTGCGGGCGCCGATAAGCTCAAAGCCCTCGAGCACGCAGCCGTCGGCGCCCTTGTTGAACTGGACGATGGCGCGGGGGATGCGCCCGCGGCCGGAGTAGTCGAAGCCCGTGCCGTCGATGGCGATGCGCCCGCCGGCCGGGGCGGCGGCGCGGATGGTCAGGCGCGGCGTGGTGATGTAGAGGGCGACTTTCTCGTAGGGCCTGCCGGCGTCGAGCGGATGGACGGAGATGGTGTCGCCGGGCTTTGCGGCGGCGACGGCGTCCTCGATGCGGGCAAACTGGCGGCCGGGGCCGACGGACAGTTCGGCGGCGTGGGCGGCCACGCACAGGCAAATAACGGCCGGGATGAAGGCGATTGGTCGCATATTCACACCGCGTCGGGCGGCTCCCACAGGAGGCAGGCCGTGAGTGCGGCCGACCAGTGGTAATCGCGGATGGAGTCGTATTTGCGCCGGATGTCGTAGAGCCCCAGGTTCGGCCCCTTGCGGTCGCAGCGGGTGGGGGGGATGCGGTCGGTGGCATCGTAGAACTCGAAGATCACGCCGTAGCGATGGTAGTACTTGTTGACGTGGTGGATGGTGCGGTCGGCCAGCCAGCGGGCCTCGGCCGAGCGGCCCTGGCGGCGCAGGCCGTGGATGATGAGGTAGTTGAGGTTGATCCACGCGGGCCCGCGCCACATGTCGGTGCCGAAGGCCGGATGCGAGAGGGCCAGGCTGGGCACGGGGAAGGCCGTGCAGAACATCTTCTCGTCCATGAGGTGGCCGATCAGGCGGTCCACGCGGCCGGGGGGCATGGCATCGAGCAGCAGCGGCAGGAAGCCCGTGGCCGCCGGCACGCGGGAGAACTGGCCGCTCATATCGCGATCATAGTAGAAACCATCGCCTTCATCCCACAGCAGCGCGTGCACCTTGTCGCGGAGGTCGTCGGCGCGGGCCTTCCAACGGGCGGCGGCGCGGCGCTGGCCCAGCTGCTGGGCGATGCGGGAGACGCACAGCATGTCCTGGGCCGCGAACGTGGAGAAATCGACCGCGTCCAGCTCGACGGCGGCGTCAAAGCGGGGCGAGTTGTCCAGGCCGCTCTCGCCCGAGCGGCACCGCGGATCGCCTTCGATGAACCACTCCAAGAGGCCGTTGCGGTTGCGGTCGCGGTGGGCGCGGGCCCATTCCAGATGGGCCTCCAGGCGAGGCAGGGCCCAGGCCAGGGCATGGTCGTCCCTGGTTTGCAGCCAGTTCCGCCACACGCCCCACGCCAGCAGCGGCGGCTGGCTGATGGATGAGCTTCGGCCGGCCGCGGAGGTCTGGTGGGGGATCATGCCATCGGGCTTCTGGGTGGCCAGGACGCTCTTGAGCAGTTCCCAGGAGACATCGGCGTCCACGTGGTTCATCGCCAGCGAGTGGAAGACCGAATCCCACAGCCACATGTCGCGGTGGGGCACGCGGTCGGGGGTGGACCAGGTCTGGGCGATGGCGCCCTCGGCCGAGAGGGTGTTGACCTTCATCACGCTGAAGCACTTCTTGAGCAGGCGCTCGTGCTCGTCGGACTGCGGATTGGGCAGGTGGCGGTAGGGCTCGAGGCGGCGCGCGGCTTCTTCCCAGATGCTCAGGGAGGTCGCCGTCGTGCAGCGGATGCGCGCTTCCTGCTCACTGCGGCCGAACGAGAGCACGAACCGCCCCGGCGACTGCTGCAGCATGACCACGTCGCCGCCGGCCGGGTCGTGGGCGGCGGTGATGCCCTCCTCGGTCGTGATCGGCTGGCCATCCTCAAAGCGGAGGGCCACGCTCACGCCCGCCGGCAGAGTGCCCAGCAGCGTGTGCCACTGGGTCCAGGCGAGCACCAGCCAGTCGTTGGGCGTCTGCACGGCCAGCACGTCTCCGGTGGCCACGCGCACGGTGCCGGGCACGGAAAGGCGCAGTTCCAGGATGCGGCGGCGTGGCGTGTGGATCAGCAGGTCATAGTTGACGTTGTGTGCGGTGGCGACAAACCCGCTGGCGGCGTTGGTGGTGCCGTCCAGGCCGGAGAAGGCGAAGATCAGCCCCTCGCCCCAGATGTCGGGAAGGCTGGTGTGCTCGGAGAGGATTCGTGCGAACATAAGCTGCCTGCTTGTAGTGCAGGCTTTAGCCTGCCTGGATGGACCAGATGCAGGCTGAAGCCTGCACTACAAACGCCGATGCAGCGTCGCCCAGGCCGTCCTAACCTGCTTGCCGCCCGGCTGTCCACGGTGTAGTTGAACTCCCATGGGCTTCGGATACAAGAGCGGACCACGCAAACACGGGAAGGATCACGCCATACTCACACGGTTGCGGCTGATCGGTTGCTGCTTCGCCTTGTCCGGCTGCATCATCATCTGCAAGAACGACAAGCGATGCAGCGAGTCGGTGGAGGTGGAAATTGGCCAGCGGACCGGCCTGGCCGGCGAGTTTCGCATGACGGTGACCGGCAAGAATGGCCAGACCATCACCAACCCGGTCCTGCTGGTCCGGCCGGGCCAGGAAGGCACGATGACGATCACCAGCGACCCCGAAGAAAAGAAGCAGATGACCTTCCGCTGCCGGATGAAGCACATCGAGGCGACGCGCTGCGAGGGGGAGATCTCAGCCTAAAGCACCCTGGGCGATGCGCGGTCGTTCCACACCAGATCGTGGCTGAAGTTTGATGAGCCGACGACGTTCCCGCTGGGCGATGGCAGGCAGCTCACGGTCACGCTAAGCCGGAAGAGCGGGTAAAGGGCCGGTCTGGCTGCTTCACCGCACTTCGACGATCCGTTGGCCACTGTCCAGTGCCGCGACCAAGTCATCGAGCACCCGGTCGAAGGCTTGGATCAGTGCCTGGTTGCGACAGTTGCCCAGGCGGACCCAGACAAAGCGCCCCCTATCGCCGGGCCGGCTGGCCAGGGGCACAAAGTCCTCATCCTTGCTGACGACGACATACTCCTCGTTGGTGGCCCACGTCCACACCTCCAAGTCGCCCGCCTCGTCGAGGCCGAAATCGCTGACGAGCGAGCAGTCATGCCCCCGCCAACGCAGGGACACAGCCAGCTGCGCCGGCAGGTGATTGTCGAGCAGGAACTTCATTGGGCGCGCAGGACGACGTGATCGGTCTGGCGTGCGGCGTAGGTGATCGCTGCCAGGATGTCATCCCGCTCGAGGAACGGGTAGTCGCGCAGGATCTCCTCGTAGGATGCGCCGGCCCCCAGCAGGTCCAGCACATCGCTTACCCGCATGCGCTTGCCACGAATGCAGGGCTTGCCGCCGCACTTGCCGGGCTCGACGGTGATGCGTGACAGGAGGTCGGCATTCATGGCCTGATTATACCACCTCATGGGCCGGCTACTGCATGGATTGGGCATACAGTACAATCGTCTGCCATGTCCGATCAGCCCTGGACGGTGAGGCGGGTCCTGGAGTGGACCAGCGGTTTTTTCTCGCGAAAAGGGGTGGATTCGCCGCGGCTGTCGGCCGAGCTGCTGCTGGCGCATGTCCTGGAACTGCCGCGAATCCGGCTCTACACCGACTACGACCGCGAGCTTCCCGCCGCGACGCTGGAGCGGTTCCGCGAACTGGTACGGCGGGCCGGCGAGCACGAGCCCATCGCCTATCTCACCGGCCGGGCGCAGTTCTTTAGCCTGGATCTTGCCGTCACGCCCGATGTGCTGATTCCCCGGCCGGATACCGAGACGCTGGTGGAGAACGCCATCCAGTTTGCGCGGCACACGGTGGGCATGGAGAGCCCCCGCGTGCTGGATTTGTGCACGGGCAGCGGATGCATCGCCATCGCGGTGGCCAGCGGGCTGAAGTCGGCGACGGTGGTGGCAACGGACATCAGCCAGGCGGCGCTGGCGGTGGCCGCGTGCAACGCGCAGAAGGCCGGCGTGAACGGGCGGATCACGTTTTTGTGCGGCGACCTGTTCGATGCGTTGCCGGATGCCCGGCCGTTCGATTTGGTACTGGCCAACCCGCCGTACATCGCGACGGAGAAGATCGCGGGCCTGGACCGCAATGTGCGGGATTTCGAGCCGCGGATGGCGCTGGACGGCGGGGCCGATGGGCTGACGGTCATCCGGCGCATCGTGTCGGCCGCGCCGCGCTATCTGTCGCCCGGGGGGCGGCTGTACGTGGAGGTCGCCTTCGATCAGGGGGAGGCGGCGCGGGCGATGGCATCGGCCGAGGCATCGCTGGCGGATGTGCGCATCCTCAAGGACAACGCCGGGCACGATCGGGTGCTCACCGCGCAACGCAGGCCGTGATCCTCAGGACAGGTCCCCGCGAAACATCGCCAGGAAGAACGCCGCGCCGATGACGCCGACGACAAAGGCGGCGATGAACGCCCACTGCGGGCCGGCTGTCAGCCAGATGATGGCGCCGATGACGGGCGCGAGCATCACGGCGAAGCTGCGCACCGACCAGTAGATGCCGGTGGCGGCGGTCTTGATGTGCTGGGGGAGAAGCTCGGTGATCATGGCCTTGCGGGCGGGCTCGCCGATCTCGCGCAGGCCGGCGATGACGTAGGCGACCACCAGCCCCCAGTAGCCCCAGAGGTGTCCCAGCCCCCAGAACGCCAGCGGGAACAGCGCGAAGAACACGAACGTCAGGCCGATGAAGGGCTTCTTTTCGCCGCCGGGGCGCGAGGCGATGTAGCCGACCGGGATGTAGGTCAGAAGCGACGTGAAAGCCGTTACCGCGATCAGCACGCTGAAGGTGGCGGTGCTGCTCACGCCCAGCGAGCCGAATCCGTCGATGCGGATTTCGCCGGGTCGCTGGGTGATGGCATAGAGGATGAACAGCTCGCGGGGCAAGCCTTCGGCGAGGCGTGCGAGGATGTCGGCGGCCAGCAGCTTCTTGAGTTCGGGATGGAAACGGCGGACGATGCCCAGCGAGAAGTCGCCGGGGGCGGCCGGGGCATCCTTCGTGTCGCTCCGGAGCATGCGGAGTTGGATGACAACGGCCAGCAGCACCAGTGCGGCGCTGATAGCGACGCTGATCCGCACGCCGCCGACGGCGCCCAGCCACGCCACCAGCGCCCCCCCGCTGAGGAAGGCGATGATCCGCGGGATACGGCGCTGGATGGCCTGAAGAGAAAAGGCCATCGTGCGGTAGCGTTCCTTGAGAGTGTCACCGACCACCGTGAGCGTGGCCGGCTGGGAGAACGAGTCGTAGGCCAGGATGAACGGCATGGCCAGGAACGCGGCCAGCGGCGAGGCCCAGGCCATCAGCAGCCCGTAGCCGACCATCGGCAGAAGCGAGAAGAAGATCAGGGCCCGGCGGGTGCCAAGCGAGCCGCCCAGCCGGCCGCCGATGTAGTAGTAGATGCCTTCCTGCAGGTCATTGAGCGAGCCGAACAGGCCGATCAGCAGCACGACGAAGGCCGCATTGGGCAGGCCGAAGGGCGCTTGTTTGCCCTCGAGGTAATCCATCGTGGTTCGCTCGAGGAACTTGGGCATATAGGGCTGCCAGAGGTTCTGGCCCATGCCGATCAGGAGGATGGCGGCCAGAAGCGAGACGGTGGAGCGGTTGAGTCCCAGGGCGTGTGCTATGGAGTGGGCGCTCATGGGATGGAGGGAGTCGATGGGCGGACGATCGTGCCGCACTCGGGGCAGCGGTCGGATTCCAGCATATACAGCAGGTAGTTGCACTCGGGGCAGCGGGGCTCCTCGACCTCGACGCGGATGATCAGGCCGCACTTGCCGCACTTGCCTTCGCCCAGTGCGACGGTCTGCTTCGAGTTGCACGCCGGGCAGTGGACGGTGATCTCTTTCAGGTCAGTGCGCACCAGCGGCTGGGGCACCTTGCGGTTGAGGCGGCTCAGGATGATCAGGGCCATGCCCGCACAGGCCGAGACGATGGCTCCAGCGCCCGAGAGACGAAGCAGGATTTCGTCCCAGTTCCTGAGCTTCAGGTCCCAGGACCCGGCCGCCGCGGCCATGAAGAGGGCGGCGGTGATGGCGGCGGCGATGGTGGCGATGAGGACCCACCGCTGGCCTGCCTTGAGCGTTGCCAACATCGCAAGGTTGGCCACGGCAACCGTGACGCCGAGGCAGCAGAAGACCGTGAAGACGAAGTACTTCTCGCTGGAGTAAATCCATATGCCCACCAGAAGCATCGCGAAGGCCACGGTAGCCCCGCCCACGCCGACCCATCGCCACCAGCGCGACGGCGGGCGGCCGACGCCGACCAGGCAGGCTATGGCCAGCGGGCCCATGGCGGCCAGGGCGCCGGCGGTCTTGAAGAGCTCTTGCTCGTCCAGGAAGCCGTGTGAGATCCAAACCGCGAACATCAGGATGGCCAACTCGACGGCGCACAGGACCACGCCGGTAAGCCCGGCGACGGCGGCATACGGGGCCATCCACATCTGCAGGCACAGTGAAGCAGGGATGCCGACCAGGAAGAGGAAGAGCATCGTGAGGGCGATGCGCTCTTCGGCGCGCCAACTGCCGAACCAGTCGGGGACCTCCCAGATCAGCGCCAGGGCCAGGGCGAACTCGCAGACAATCACGCCCATGCTGAGCAGGCCCGACCATCGCGTGGCCGGCCGGTCGGACAGCAGGGACAGCGGAAACAGGATGGCGCAACACGCGGCGGTGGCCATGGCCGTGGCGATGATCCGCCAGATGGTCTCGCCCTCGGCCAGGACAATCGAGACGGCACCGCCGATCGCCGCGACGGCCAGCGCCCCCAGCATGATCCGCAGCAGGACTTTGCGGGTTTCCATGGGCGTGCAGTATATCGCACTTCGCGGGCGACCGGGGCGCGATCGCGGGGTACAATACAAGGGCGAGATGCTTCGCCGTGAACAGGAGGTGTGCCATGATGGACTGGCCGATCCTGGACGAGCGCGAGTGGAGGCTGGTGCTCGAGGTGCTCGAGAACGAGCGGCGCGATCTGCCTGCGGAGATCCGCCACACGGACCGCCAGGAAGTGCGCAACGAGCTGCTGCGGCGCGAGAAGATGCTCGACTCGCTGATCGAACGGCTGCACAACTGCGTGGGCAGTGTGTAAGTCGATCCGTCAGCCGCGCAGGGGCGGGCGCTCTGGCTTGTGCCGCCGCCGCGTTACGGTGACGGTTGGCAGCCTGTGCGGGGGGTCGTGTTGCGGCCTTGGGCGTGCCGGTGTGTAATGAGCAGGGGGTGTTGCTGTGCGCCTGCGGACCTGCCCAAGCTGCAAGAACATCGTGGGCACGGAGTCGATCTGCTGCCCCCGCTGCGGCATTTCGGTGCGGCGGTTCTATCTGAAACGACTGTTTCTGCTGGCCATGACGGCGTTGCTGGTCGTCTGGCTGCTGCGCCGCCTGGAAGTCCTGGCGGTCTTCTGACGCGGCCGACTCGGCCAAAACCGCGACCCCTGGTCGGCTGAAGTGGCAGCCTCGCAGGGCACGCTTCAGCGTGCGCTGGTTTGCTCTGTGCAGGCCAAAGCGCGCACTACAACCTTCCCCCCGGCTTGATCGTCGTGAAATACATCGTCACCAGCGCCGCCAGCCACGCCGCGTAGCCGATGAGCAGGCCAACCAGCAGCCGCGGCCGGGGCTTAAAGGGCCGGCCGGCCGGGCCCTCGCCGACGGGCCGGTGCTGTTGCGGCTTGGGATGCTTGCGGCTCACGCCTTGACCCTGATGCGGTAGCCGGCGTCAAACGCCGACTCGAAGTCGTACACGTTGCGGAAGTCGTCCAGGCTGTCCTCGTCGGTCTTGGCCAGGAACTGCCCCTCGACCATGGCAAAGACGATCCGCCCGAAGTCCTCGGTGCGGGTGATGCCCCATTTGGCCAGCACGGTGCGGGCGAGCATGCCCCAGCGCAGCAGGGCATATTGCCGCAGGCCCTCGCACAACTGCTGGCCGGTGACGTGCCGGCTGGCCTGGGGGTCCTTCTTTCGGCCGTGGATGCGCTGCACGGTGAAGTTCAGCCCCTCGCCGACGAACTCGAAGGCGTCGATGGGGTAAAGCCCCAGATCGTGAACGATCTGCTCGAGCGTCTTCTCAGGACCGCGCGGCTTGCCGGGCATGGGAGGACAAGATAGCAGCAGGAGAAGCCAGAAGCCAGAAGCAAGAAGCCAGTAGCCAGTAGCCAGTAGCCAGTAGTCAGTAGTCAGTAGTCAGTAGTCAGTAGAAGACGGCGGTTGTCCACGAAGCAGCACGAAGCAACACGAATCGGAATCCTGTTCGTGAGTGTTCGCGCTGCTTCGTGGACCCCTCTGCGGTGGCATGGCCGGCCCGGCCATGCTCTTCCCATTCGTGGCCATTCGTGGCCATTCGTGGACCCACTCTCTTGGGTGGCACGGGCATCTTGCCCGTGAGCCATGTCGGGCTTGGCGAACCGCGGATGAACGCCGATGAACGCGGGTGGATTGCGCTCTGATCCGCGTATATCCGCGTTTATCAGCGGTTCCTGACTTCTGCGGCGGTTTGGCGATCGCTCTGTTGGCCTGTGGGGGCTTGGGCCGTAGAATCTCCGCGTCTTTAACCATGGATGGTGCGCGTGGAGTATCGCGTTGAGCTGGATGTCTATAACGGCCCGCTGGATCTGCTGTTGTACCTGATCCGCCGGGACGAGCTGGACATCTACGACATCCCCATCGCCCGCATCACCGACACGTACATGGCGTACGTGGACATGCTGCGGCAGATGAGCAAGGACAATGGCCTGGACATCAACATCGCCGGGGAGTTTCTGGTGATGGCCGCGACGCTGATGGAGATCAAGTCGGCGATGCTGCTGCCCAAGCCGCCGCCGGAGGTGGCCGGGGGCGACTCGGGGGCGGCGGCCGAGCTGGCCGACCCGCGCTACGAGCTGGTGCAGAAGCTGCTGGAGTACAAGCGCTTCAAGGATGCGGCGATGGCCCTGGAGCACAAGGCGCAGGTGCACGGACAGCGATATGCCCGGGTGCCGGCGGCGAGGCCGGGGTCGGGCGATGAGCCCCCGCCGCTGGACCTGGAGGAAGTGCAGATCTGGGACCTGCTGGCGGCGTTCAACCGGCTGATGCAGGAAGTGGGGGTGCGCGGGCCGAGCGTGCACGAGATCGTCGATGACGATACGCCGATGGACCTGCACGTGGCGGACATCGAGGACCGCCTGCAACGCGAGGGCGCGTTGACGTTGCGCGGGCTGCTGCTGGGCCGCAAGAGCCGGGCCGAGATGATCGGGGTGTTTCTGGCGCTGCTGGAGCTGGTGCGGCAGAAGCGTGTGGTGGTGCACCAGGCGCACGGGACGGGGGAAGTGGAGATCGCGAAGGCGAGTTGAGAGTGGTGTAGGGCCGGCTATGCCGGCCGGGATTGCTGCGGCCGGTGGAACCGGCCCTACGGGTTGACGGAGGCGGACCTGATGACCGTTCTTGATAAGCTCAAGACGCTCGGCATCGAACTGCCCGCGGCGGCCGGGGCGTTCGGGTTGTACGTGCCGGCGCGGCGCTGCGGGGGGCTGATCTATGTATCGGGGCAGTTGCCCATGAAGGATGGCAGGCTGCTGGCCAGCGGGCCGGTGCCGTCGCGGTGTTCTCTGGAGCAGGCGCAGGCCGCGGCGAGGCAGTGCGTGATCAACGCGCTGGGCGCGGTGGCGGCGATCGAGGGGACGGTGGACCGCATCGCCGGCGTGGTGCGGGTGGGGGCATTCATCGCCAGCGACGCCACGTTCACCGAGCAGCCGAAGGTGGCCAACGCCGCCAGCGAGCTGCTGCTGCAGATCTTCGGCGACGCCGGCCGGCATGCCCGCGCGGCCGTCGGGACGAATGTGCTGCCGCTGGATGCCAGCGTCGAGATCGAGTTCATTTTCGCGGCCGCAACATGATCCGCCCCGCAACCGTCCATGACGTGCCCGCGATGCAGCGGATCATCAACAGCCACGCCGAGCTGGGGAAGATGCTGTTCAAGAGCCTGGCGCAGCTGTACGAGTCGCTGCGCGACTTTGCCGTCTATGAGCAGGATGGCCAGGTCGTCGCGTGCGTGGGGCTGACGATCATCTGGGCCGACCTGGCCGAGGTGCGTTCGCTGGCGGTGGAGGACGGCCATCAGGGCCGGGGCATCGGCCGGCGGCTGGTGGAGTGGTGCTTTGACGAGGCCAGGCGTCTGCACATCCGCAAACTGATGGCGCTGACCTACGAGCCGGCGTTTTTCGCGAAGCTGGGGTTCGCGGTGGTGGAGAAGGAGCAGCTGCCCCTGAAGGTGTGGAGCGACTGCGTGCGCTGCCCCAAGCGGGAGGGCTGCGACGAGATCGCCATGGTGCGGGTGCTGGAGGATGTGCCGGCGGTGGAGGCTCCTTTGGCCGTCCCCACGCCCCGCGGCGTGAGCGTGCCGGTGCTGGAGGTGGAGGAGGATTGAGTTAGGAGTTAGGAGTTCGGAGTTGGGGGCTGCAGACCGCTTCTTACTCCCAACTCGCAACTCACAACTCACAACTGGCCGCGCCACGCGGTCCGCCATACAATGCCCACCATGATTCACGACAACGTCTCCCAAGCCATCGATACCCTCTCGGCCCGGATGCACGCCATCCGGGACTCTCTTTGACCTGCCGGCCAAGCAGAAGCGGCGCAAGGAACTTGAACAGCAGATGGGCCAGGCGGGCTTCTGGGACGACCCGGAGCGGGCCCGGGCCGTCGTTTCCGAACTGAAGAGCCTCAAGGCCACCATCGACCCACTGGCGGCGGTGCTGGCCGGCATCGACGATGCGCGGGCGATGTGGGAGCTGGCGGAGGAGGCCGACGATCCGGAATCCCGCGAGGAGGCCGACCGGATGCTGTCCGAGCTGGAGCGCAAGGCCCGGCAGATTGAACTGCAGGCTCTTCTGGACGGCAAGAACGATCCCCGCAACTGCTTTTTCACGATCCAGGCGGGCGCGGGCGGCACCGAGGCGCAGGACTGGGCCGAGATGCTTTTGCGGATGTTCCTCTACTACTTCCAGAGACGCGGCTGGGAGGTGTCGGAGATCGACCGCCAGTACGGGGAACAGGCCGGCATCAAGAGCGTGACGCTGCACGTGAAGGGCGCCTATGCGTTCGGCTACCTGCGCACCGAGGCCGGCGTGCACCGGCTGGTGCGTCCCAGCCCGTTCAACGCCCAGAACAAGCGGCAGACGAGCTTCGCGGGCGTCACGGTGATCCCGGAGTTCGAGGAAGCCGAAACGCAGATCGACATCCCCGACTCGGACCTGGAGATCGCGGCGTTCGTGAGGGCCAGCGGCCCCGGGGGGCAGAATGTCAACAAGGTCGCCACGGCCGTGCGCGTCACCCACAAGCCCACGGGCATCACGGTCACCTGTTCCGTCGAGCGCAGCCAGCAGCAGAACCGGCGCCTGGCGCTGGCCATCCTCAAGAGCCGCCTGGAGGCCATGGAGGAGGCCAAGCGCGACGAGGAGCTGCGCTCGGTGATCGGCGACCCCAAGGCGGTGAGCTTCGGCAGCCAGATCCGCTCGTACGTGCTGGACGACCGCCGCGTGAAGGACCACCGCACCAACGTGGAAACCCGCGACGTGGAGAGCGTGCTGGACCGGGGAGAGCTGGACCCGTTTATCGACGCGGAACTCCGCCGCCGGAAGAAGGCGGGATAGCGAGCAGGCCCGGCTTCCGTTGCCCGCCTGACCGCTACAACCGTCGCGGCTTACCGCATCGGGCGATGGTCCGGGAAAATACCCCGCCTCTGCGCGGGTCAAACCGATTTTGCCCCTCCCACATAATCCCCCCAAGTCAAGTCGCTGAGGGGCGTAATCGATGAACCTGTAGTGTGGGACACCGCGCAATGTCTGCGCGGGATAGGTCCGCCCACATGGCAGACGGGGGGTTTTGTGGAACTGCCCATCCGACGGCAGAAGTCAACGGCGGTCCGGCGGCCGACGAATCCGCCGCCGCGCCCCAAGCCGGCCAACCGCCGCCCGCTCTGGGAGGCCCTCGAGCCGCGCATGCTGTTTGCCGTAACGGCCGGCGCCGAGTGGCTCATCAACGGCACGACGGCCGGCGACCAGCAGTTGTTTGCCGAGAGCACCCGGTCGGTCGCCCTGGCCCCCAACGGCACGTTCGTCGTCACCTGGTCCAGTGCGGGGCAGGATGGCGACGGCTGGGGCGTCTATGCGCAGAGGTACGACTCGGCCGGGGCGACGCTCGGCGGAGAGTTCCTCGTCAACACCACCACGGCCGGCGACCAGCGCAACAGCGCCATCGCCATGGACTCCTCGGGCAACTTCGTGATCGTCTGGTCCGGCCAGGACGGCAGCGGCTACGGCATCTACGGCCGGCGATACGACGCGGCCGGCGTGGCCCAGGGCGGCGAGTTCCTGATCAACACCACCACCGCCGACGACCAGCACCTGGCGTCGGTGGCGATGGACAGCGACGGCGACTTCGTCGTCGTCTGGGCCAGCAACAACCAGGACGGCTCCGGCTGGGGCATCTATGGCCAGCGGTTCGACAACGCGGGCGTTGCCCAGGGCGGCGAGTTCCTCGTCAACACCCACACCACCGACGACCAGACCGCGCCGGCCGTGGCGATGGACTCGAGCGGCAACTTCGTCGTGGCATGGCAAAGCAACCTTCAGGATGGCAGCAGCTGGGGCGTGTATGCCCAGCGGTACAACGCGGCGGGCGTGGCCCAGGGCGCCGAGTTCCGCGTCAACACCACCACCAGCCAGTTCCAGCGGAATCCCTCGGTGGCGATGGGCCCGTCGGGGTCGTTCGTCATCGTCTGGGCGGGCCGCGACCAGGGCATGACCAGCGGCATCTTCGGGCAACGCTACAATGCCGGCGGCGTCGCCCAGGGCAGCGAGTTCCAGATCAACCAGACCACCGCCAATGAGCAGGACTACCCCTCGGTGGGCATGGACGCCAGCGGCCGGTTCGTCGTCGCCTGGGCCAGCAACGCCCAGGACGGCGACGGCTACGGCATCTATGCCCGCCACTACAGCGCCGGCGGGAGCGCGCTGACCGGCGAGTTTTTGGTCAACACCACCACCGCCGGCAACCAGCAGTATTCCACCGTCGGCATCGACGGCAACGGCAACTTCGTGATCGCCTGGTCCAGCGCGGGTCAGGACGGCGACGGCTGGGGGGTGTACGGCCAGCGCTATGTCGAGCCGGCGATCAACGTTACGCCCACCAGCGGCCTGGCCGTCACCGAGGCCGGCGGAACCGCGACCTTTGACGTTGTGCTCAACAGCCCGCCCACCGCCAATGTGACCTTCACACTGGCCAGCAACGACCTGACCGAGGGCACGATCTCCACCGGTTCGCTGACGTTCACGCCGGCCAACTGGTACATCGCCCAGACGGTTACCGTTACCGGCGTCAACGATGACGTGGACGACGGCGACATCACGTTCACCATCGTCACCAACGCCGCGTCCAGCGCTGACAGCAACTACAACGGCATGGATGCCGCCGACGTGTCGGTGACCAACACCGACGACGACACGGCCGGCATCACGGTCACGCCGACCAGCGGGCTGGTAACCACCGAGGCCGGCGGCACGGCCCAGTTCACGGTCGTGCTCAACAGCCAGCCGACGGCCAACGTGACGATCCCGATCTCGTCGTCCAACACGGCCGAGGGCACGGTCTCCACGGCGCTGCTGACGTTCACGGCGGCCAACTGGAACACGCCGCAGACGGTTACGGTGACGGGCGTCAACGACTGGGTGGACGACGGCGACATCGCCTACACGATCATCACCGGCGCGGCCAGCAGCGCCGACGCCAACTACAACGGCATGAACGCCGCCGACGTGTCGGTGACCAACACCGACGACGACACGGCCGGCATCACGGTCACGCCGACCAGCGGGCTGGTGACCACCGAGGCCGGCGGCACGGCACAGTTCACGGTCGTGCTCGACAGCCAGCCGACGGCCAACGTGACGATCCCGGTTTCGTCCAGCAACACGGCCGAGGGCACGGTCTCCACGGCGCTGCTGACGTTCACGGCGGCCAACTGGAACACGCCGCAGACGGTAACCGTAACCGGCGTCAACGATTACGTCATCGACGGCAGCATCGGCTACACCATCGTCCTGGGCGCGGCCACCAGCGCCGACGCCAACTACAACGGCATGGACCCGGCCGACGTCTCGGCCAGCAACACCGACGATGACGTTGCGGGCATCACCGTCACCCCCACCAGTGGACTGACCACCACCGAGGCCGGCGGCACGGCGCAGTTCACCGTCGTCCTGACCAGCCAGCCTGCCGCAACCGTCACCATCCCCGTCTCTTCCAGCAACACCGCCGAGGGGACGGTATCCACGGCCCTGCTCACCTTCACCGCCGCCGACTGGAACGTGCCGCAGACGGTTACGGTGACGGGCGTCAACGACTGGGTGGACGACGGCGACATCGCCTACACCGTGGTGCTGGGCGCGGCCACCAGCGCCGACGGCAACTACAACGGAATCGATCCGTCGGATGTGTCCGTCACCAACATCGACAACGACACGGCCGGCATCACCGTGACGCCCACCAGCGGGCTGAGCATCAGCGAGGCCGGCAGCAGCAACGGCTTTTCGGTCGTGCTGGACAGCCAGCCGCTGGCGAACGTGACCATCGCCATCGCCTCCTCGGACACGACCGAGGGCACGGTCTCGACAAGCCTGCTGACGTTCACGCCGGCCGACTGGAACGTGCCGCAAATCGTCGAGGTGACGGCCGTGGACGACGATATCGTGGATGGCAACATCACGTTCACGATCCTCACCGGCGCCGCCGCCAGCGCCGACCCGCTCTACAACGGCATCAACCCCTCCGACGTCACCATCACCAACTACGACAACGACCCCGTGGGCACGCCGCGCACCGGCGAGATCAACGTCAATACCTACACCAACGGCGAGCAGCGGATGTTCGCCGAGAGCCTGCAGGCCGTGGCCATGGACGGCGTGGGCAACTTCATCGTAACCTGGGCCAGCAAGGACCAGGATGGCAGCAACTGGGGCGTGTACGCCCAGAGATATGACCGCTATGGCAACGCCGTCGGCAGCGAGTTTCGCGTCAACACTTACACCACGGATGAGCAGCGCTATTCCGCCGTGGCGATGGACCACAACGGCAACTTCGTGATCGCCTGGTCCAGCCGCAACCAGGACGGCAGCGGCTGGGGGATCTACGCCCAGCGCTACAACGCCTCGGGCATCGCCCAGGGCGCCGAGTTCCGCGTCAACACCTACACGACCGGCGACCAGATCCATCCCTCGATCGCGATGGACCACAACGGCAACTTCGTGATCACTTGGTCCAGCAACCTCCAGGACGGCGGCGGCTGGGGCGTGTATGCGCAGCGCTACAACGCCGCCGGCGTCGCCCAGGGCGCCGAGTTCCGCGTCAATACCTACACGACCAACGACCAGCGCTACTCGGCCGTCGCCATGAACGCCACCGGCGACTTTGTCGTCACCTGGGCCAGCAACGGCCAGGATGGCAGCAACTGGGGCGTCTATGCCCAGCGCTACAATGCCTCCGGTGTCGCCCAGGGCGGCGAGTTCCGCGTCAACACCTCCACCACGGACGAGCAGCGCCAGCCGTCCATCGCCATGGATGACGCGGGGAACTTCGTGATCGTCTGGGCCAGCAAGCACCCGCACAACAACGACGATGGCTGGGGCATCTTCGGCCAGCGGTTCGCGGCCGACGGCACGCCCGTGGGCGGCGAGTTCCACCCCAACACGACCACCAAGAAGAACCAGCAATACCCGACGGTGGCGATGGACGGCGACGGGGACTTCGTCATTACGTGGTCCAGCGAGCTGGGCGACGGCAACAGGTACGGCGTCTATGCCCGCGAGTACGCCGCCACCGGCACGGCTCGCGGCGGCGAGTTTTTGGTCAACACCACCAAGGCCAACGACCAGCTCAACTCCTCGGTCGCCATGGACGAAAGCGGCGACTACGTCATCGCCTGGACCAGCAACAAGCAGGATGAGTTCACGTGGGGCGTGGCGGCCCGCGTGTACGAGGGCGGCAACGACGCCCCCGTCAACGCCGTGCCCGGCCAGCAGTCGCTGGACGAGGACACCTTCATCATCCTCTCGCAGGCCAACGGCAACGCCATCAGCATCGCCGACGACGATGTGTTCGCCGGCACCATGCGCGTCACGCTCACGGCCAGCAACGGCGTGCTGACGCTGGGCGACATCAACGGCCTGACGTTCCTGGTGGGCGACGGCTACGCCGACGTCAGCATGGTCTTCACGGGCACGCTGGACGATATCAACGCGGCCCTCAATGGCCTGACGTTCACCCCCACGCCCGACTACGCCGGAACAACCAGCATCCAGATCACCGTGGACGACCTGGGGAACTTCGGCTGGTACGGCAATCAGACCGATACGGACACGATCTGGTTCGTCGTCAACCCGGTGCAGGATGCCCCCGTACTGGACAACACCGGCGACATGGTTCTGACCACCATCGACGAGGATGACACCAACCCCGCCGGCGACACTGTCGCGGCCATCATCCTCTCGGCCGGCGGAGACCGCATCACCGACGTGGACGCCGGGGCCCTGGAGGGCATCGCCGTCATCGGGCTGACCCAGATATCCAACGGCACCTGGCAATACAAGCTGGCCGGCGGCTCGTGGACGAATATGCCGGCCGTCTCGGACACTTCGGCCCTGCTGCTGGCCCCCGATGCCAGCATCCGCTTCGTCCCCAACCACGACTGGAACGGCACCGCCGCCATCACCTTCCGCGCCTGGGACCAGACCAGCGGAACCAACGGCCAGAGCGGCGTGGATGTCTCGGTCAACGGCGGCCTGACCGCCTTCTCCACCGCCACCGAGACCGCCAGCATCACCGTCAACCCCGTCAACGACGCCCCGGTGGCAACGGGCTCCGGCGGCGGCTTCACCTTCACCGAGAACGACTCGGCCACGATCATCGACAGCGCCGTCACGCTGCTGGACGTGGACGACACGCACCTGGAAAGCGCGACGGTCGCGATCCTGGGCTATGTGGCCGGAGAGGATGTGCTGGCATTTGTGAACCAGAACGGCATCACCGGCTCGTGGAACCCTGCCACCGGCGTCCTGACGCTCTCCGGCACGGCGACAGTCGCCCAGTACCAGGCCGCCCTGCGGTCGGTCACCTACCAGAACACCAGCGAGAATCCCTCCACCGCCGCGCGGACCGTTCGCATGACCGTCAACGACGGCGAGCTGGACAGCAACAGCATCGACCGGGCCGTGACGGTCGTGGCCGTGAACGATGCCCCGGTGCTGGCTGTGCCCGGCGACCAGTACACCGACGAGGACACGCCGCTGGTGCTGTCGGCGCTGGGCGGCAACGGCATCAGCATCAGCGACCTGGACCACACCGGCCAGTCGATGCGGCTGACGCTCTCGGTGGCCAACGGCGTGCTCACGCTGGGCTCGACCAGCGGGCTGACGTTCGTCACGGGCGACGGCAGCGCCGACACGACGATGGTCTTCACCGGCACGCTGGCGGATATCAACGCCGCCCTCGACGGGCTGGTGTTCGAGCCGGACCCGGACTTCAACGGCACGGTCGCCCTGACCGTCATCATCGACGACCAGGGCAACCGCGGCGTGGGCGGCTCGCTGGAGGATGCGGCCTCGATCACAATCGACGTGGCCGCGGTCAACGATCCGCCGGTGAACACCGTGCCGGGCGTGCAGGTGATGGACGAGGACGGCGTGCTGGTCTTCTCGACCGGCAACGGCAACCTCATCTCGACCCACGACCTGGATGTCGCCAGCGGCCTGCTGCGCGTAACGCTGTCGGTGAGCCACGGCGTGCTCACGCTCTCGCAGACAACCGGGCTGACGTTCCTCACCGGCGACGGCAGCGCCGACGCCACGCTGGTGTTCACGGGCACTCAGGCCAATGTGAACGCCGCGCTGGCCGGCCTGGCCTATGCGCCCAGCCCCGACTACTTCGGCCCGGACACGCTTACCGTCACCGTGGACGATCAGGGCAACACCGGCAGCGGCGGCAGCCTCAGCGACACGGATACGGTCGCCATCACGGTCAACCCCGTCAACGACCGGCCGGTGGCCTCGGGCAGCGGCGGAGGGATCACCTTTGTCGAGAACGATGCCCCGCTGATCGTGGACGGCGCCATCGAGCTGCTGGACGTGGACGACACGCATCTGGAAGGCGCGACGATCGCCATTTTGGGCTATGTCGCCGGCGAGGATGTGCTGGCGTTCGTGGACCAGAACGGCATCACCGGCGCCTGGGACCCGGACAGCGGCGTGCTGACGCTGATGGGCACCGCGACGGTGGCCGACTACCAGGCCGCCCTGCGGTCGATCACCTACGCGAACACCAGCGACTATCCGCACACGACATCGCGCACGATCCGCTTCACCGTCAGCGACGGCGAGCTGGACAGCGACGCCATCCAGCGCCAGGTGACGGTGGTGTCGATCAACGACGCGACGGTCAACACGGTTCCGCCGCCGCAGACCATCGACGAGGACAACCCGCTGGTCTTCAGCGTCGCCAACGGCAACAGCATTTCGGTGTCGGACGTGGACGCCGATCAGGCCGAGTTGCTGGTCACGCTCGTCGCGACGCATGGCGTGCTGACGCTGGCCACAAGCGCGGGGCTGACGTTCCTGAGCGGCGACGGCACCTCCGACCGCACGATGGTCTTCACCGGCCAGCAGGACGCGGTGAACGCGGCGCTTGACGGGCTGCGGTACATGCCGGACCTGAACTACAACGGCGCGGCCGCGGTTACGATCACAGTGGACGACCAGGGGGCCAACGGTCTGGGCGGGCCGCTGGGCGACAGTTCCACGATCGCGATCACAATCAACCCGGTCAACGATGCGCCTCTGGGCCGCAATCACCAGTACGGCATGCGCCAGGGCGACGTGCTGATCGTGGACGCGGGCACCGGCGTGCTGGTGGGCGCAAGCGACGTGGACCCCGATGTGCTGACGGCGGTGCTGGTGGACGGCCCGCGCTTCGGGACGGTGCAGTTGCGGCCGGATGGGTCGTTCGTGTATTCGCCGGCCTCGACGGCCTACGGGACAGACACGTTCACATATGTCGTGCATGACGGCACGACCGACAGTCAGACGTTCACGGTAACGATCACGATCCAGGAGGTTCCGCCTCCGCCGCCGGAGCCGCCGGCCCCGCCACCGCCGCCGGATGAGCCGCCGATCGAGATTTCGCTGCCGCCGATGGAAGTCGAGCCGCCGCAGAGCATTATCGCCGAGCCGCCGCAAGCCTCGCCGGCCCCGGTTGAACCGCCCAATGCCTATGTGCCGGTTCCCGTGGAGCCGCCTGCGGCCGAGCCGCCGCCCGCGGAGCCGCCTGCGGCCGAGCCGCCTCCGGCCGAGCCGCCGCCCGCGGCGCAGGCGGTTCCGCCGCCGGTCGAGCCGCCGCCCGTGGAGCCGCCGCCGGCGGCCCGGGTCGAGCCGCCAAGGCAGCCGGTCGAGCCGGCGCCGATTGCGGTGCCCGATCGCCCGGCCGTGGCCGTCACATCCAAGGCGTTGTTCCAGGAGCTGGACGCCCTGGCCGACCAGATGGAAAGCGGCACCCGCCTGGCCAACGTGTCGGTGGGCGCGGCGGCGGGCGTCACAACGCTGATGTCGGTGGGTTACGTGATGTGGTTCGCACGCGGCGGATCGCTGGTGGCCAGCATGTTGACCACGCTGCCGCTGTGGCAGTGGTTCGATCCGCTGCCGGTGCTGGACAGCAGGAAGAAGGAGGCGCGCCGGGATCGGCGCGAGGAGAACGAGGCGGAAGCACAAGATGAGGATGAGGAGCGGCTCCGCCGGCTGGTCGAGTAGTGAGAGGCGCCGCCTGATGATACGCCAGACAGGGGAAACGTCATGAAGCGAATATCCGCGGCCGTCCGCATCAGCCTGGGCCTGGCATGCCTGACGATGAGCGTGCTGCTGTCGGCCCAGGCGATCGGACTGATGCCCGACGAGACCCGCGCCATGCTCAAGGGCCGGCGCGACCTGTGCGAGACGGTCGCCATCCAGACCTCCCTGGCCGTGCAGAAAGGCGATGAGGAAGGCGTGCGGGCGGCCATGCGCGCCATCGCCTTTCGCAACCCGGAGATTCTCTCGGCATCCGTCCGCAAGGCCGACGGGACCTTCGTGGTCCAAGTGGGCGAGGCGGCGCGGGAGGCAAGGGAGGATCACGGCGATGTTTCGACCGCCACGCATGTTCACGTGCCCATCTTCAGCGGCGACCAGCGCTGGGGCACCGTCGAGATCATCTTCCGCGGCTCCACGTACAGCCGGCTCATGGGCGCGCTGGCCAACCCGATGGTGCGGCTGACGGTGTTCATGGTCTCGGCCGGGTTCTTCGCCTATCTGATCTATCTGCGCAAGACGCTGCAGATGCTGGACCCCACGGCGGTCATCCCCGAGCGGGTCAAGGCGATGCTCGACACGCTGGCGGAAGGCGTGCTGGTGCTGGATTCGCAGTTGCGGATCGTGCTGGCCAACGAGTCGTTCGCCAGGACGTTTGGCCGATCGACTTTGGAACTGCAGGGGCTGAAGGTATCGCGCCTGCCGTGGGAAAAGGCGAGCGGCGAGGAGTCGTTGGAGGTGGCGCCGTGGCAGGCGGCCATCGAGCACGGCGACTCGCAGACAGGCGTGCCCATGAACCTGCGCACCTGCACCGGCATGGTCAAGAGCTTCACGGTGAACTGCGCCCCGATTCTGGGGGGCGACGGCTCGCGACGCGGCGCCCTGGCGACCTTCGCGGACGTGACGGCCATCGAGGAGAAAAACAGCCGTCTCCGCGAGATGGTGCAGATGCTCGAGCAGTCGCGGGAGGAGATCAACCGCCAGAACAAGGAGTTGCAGGCTCTGGCCACCACCGACCCGCTGACGGGGTGCCTGAACCGGCGTTCGTTCTTCGCCGAGTTTCAGACGCACTGGAGCGCGGCCAAGCGCTACAACCATCCGCTGTCGTGCCTCATGGTGGACGTGGACCACTTCAAGCGGATCAACGACCGATTCGGCCACGGAGTGGGCGACCAGGTCCTGCAGCAGATGGCGCAGGTCCTCAAGAGCATGGCCCGCGAGACGGACGTGGTCTGCCGCTATGGCGGGGAGGAGTTCTGCGTGCTCCTGCCGCACACCGACCTGGAGCATGCGCGGCAGGCCGCCGAGCGCCTCCGCAAGGCCATCGAGTCGCGCCAGTGCCTGAGCATCTCGATCACCGCCTCGGTGGGCGTTTCGGCCCTGGAGTTGCAGCCCAAGAGCCTGCAGGACCTGCTGGACCAGGCCGACAAGGCCCTGTACGTCGCCAAGCGGAGCGGGCGCAACCGCGTAGTGAGCTATCACGACGTGCCGGCCGACCTGGTCGTGGACGAGAGCAAGATCAGCCGCACCGAGCCGCCGCGGGACACGGAGGCGGGCGTGCCCATCTCGTTCCAGGCCGTCACGGCGCTGATGAGCGCCCTGGCCCACCGCGACAAGGCGACCGCCGACCACAGCCACCGCGTGGCGGACCTGTGCGTGGCGGCGGCGTCGGGGTTGATGTCGGCCACCGAGTGCTTCGTGCTGGAGTGCGCCGCCCTGCTGCACGACATCGGCAAGCTGGGCGTGCCGGACGCGATTCTGCTCAAGCCCGGCGAACTGACCGAGGAGGAGTGGAAGATCATGCAGACCCACGACCGCATGGGCGTGGAGATCATCTCGGCGGCGTTCGGATCGGCGGAGATGAGCGAGATCGTCCGCATCCACCACGCCTGGTTCGGGGGCAGCCCGCGCGACCCGGAACTGCCGCTGGGCAAGGACATCCCCTTGCGGGCGCGAATCCTTTCCATCGCCGACGCCTACGACGCGATGGTGTCGGATCGCCCCTACCGCAAGGCCCGCACCCGCGAGGAGGCCTTCGAGGAGCTGCGGCGCTTTGCCGGCCGGCAGTTCGACCCGGAACTGGTCGAGCACTTCATCCAGGCCGTCATCACCCGCGACGCCAATCGGCAGCTCGCCCCGCCGCCGTCGCCCGACCAGCAGGGCCTGCGGCTGCGGCTGGAGACCGAGCGGCTGGCCTGCGCGGTCGATACCAACGACATGCCGATGGTCTCGGCCCTGGCCGCGCGGCTGGTTGCCACCGCCCGACAGGATGGCGCCCAGCGCGTCGCCCAGATCGCCTCCGAGCTGCAGCGCATGCTCGAGATCCAGCCGCAGATCGACCAGCTCACCGCCATGACGCGTCAGCTGCTGGAGCTGTGCCACTCCTCGCACACCATCAGCGAGGGACAGACCAGGGCCGGCCCGGCCGGCGTGGCGGCATAGGGCTCGCTTGGCCGGGGGGGATTGCTCCGGGCGGGCAGAGCAGCTTCGCTTCAGCGGCATGCGGCCGCAGACCGACCGGCCGCGCTGCTTCATCCCCCGGCCGCAAGCCAGTGGATGTGCCCCTTGGATCAACGGGCCGAATCGATGGCCGACGGTCCCTGCCGTCGGCGGAACCGGGGCGTTCCTGGAGCATGGCCGCGCTGAGATGCGATCAGGCCAACGGCACCATCTGCACTCGGCGACCGGGCAGCGACACTCGGGTCTTGCGGCCTGCCGGCAGGGCCACGGTCGCCTCGACCGGCTTGTTGGTGACGTTCGCCAGAAGCGCCTGCACCGCGACGTTCTCGTCCGGGCGCACGTGCAGGGCCACGACGCCCCTGCCTTCCACCTCGAGGAGGCGCCCTTCGCGCGGCGTCGCATCGCCGCAGACCGGGTGCACCTCGACATCGGTCGCTGCCTCCAGGCCGATCTGCGTTGAGCGCACGGGGTCGTAGGCTCCGTGCGATACCAGCTCGTAGCGCACGCGGGCTGCTCCCGGCTGGCTGGCGCGGAAGTTGGTCATCCAGTAGTTGTTGGCCGGCCATGCCAGCAGGAGGGCGTGATCGGGGCGGGGCACGTCGCGCCGCTGGTACTTGCCGAAGTGGAAGTCGCCGATCTGCACCATTGGCGCATCGGGACAGGCCAGCGTCACGCCGCGATCGCGGTTGTGCATCGTGACCCAGTTGCCGACGGTCACGAAGTCGTGCGCGGAACCTTCAAGTTGCTCGGCGTCGAACTCCACCGGCACATTCCCAGAGTCGAAGTGCGCCCGCCAGCCCGGCAGGTGCAACGGGAAGGCGAAGTAGATGCCCTGGGGCGTGCGGATGTCGCGGAAGCGCCACGAGGCCGACAGTTCGATGGCCGGGCGGTCGGCAAACAGCGTGATGCGCTGCTCCAAATCATCGACGCCGGGCGCATCCCACCGCAACACCAGCGTCACGCTGCGCGGGGCCTTTTCGGTGCGCAACTCCAAGAGTCTGCGCGGGCCGCGCCGCACGGCCGGCCAATCGGGCTTCCAGCCGGGGATGTTTTTGTGCAGCACCGACCAGTCGAAGCCCATCATCGCCTCGCGGCCCCTGTTGGGCGTGTCGGGCGACTGCTTGCGCAGGTCCACCGTCTCCTGGACAAAGCCGAAGAACGGCCATGCGCCCCTGCCATCCACGACCTGCCATTTGCGCTTCTTGTCCAGCAGCCCGGTGATGCGGCCGGTGCGGCGATCGAAGGTCAACTTGTGGTGCGGCGACTCGATGCTCGACGTGCCCTGGCGGATGCCGCGGCTCGGCCGCGCCGGCCGCAGCCCGGCGGCCGGGATGACCGCGTAGCCCTGCGCCGGCAGCGTCACGGGGCCGACCATCACCGAGTTCTGGTCGCTGCACATTTCCGATTCCGGCTCGATGCGGTGCACGTGGCTGGAGAAGTGCCGCCATTTGCCCTCGATCCACGACCTGGGCAGGCGGACGACGGCCTTGCGCCCGACGGGCGCCGGGTTGTAGAGCAGTACGCCGGCAGACACCGACTCGTCGCCGCTGTTGCCGGCCAGCGCATCCATCGCATCCCGCAAGAGCATCCCGCTCAGCGAGCGGGCCTCGTAGGCGTAGTGCGCCTTGTGGTTCCACTGCTCGGCCACGCCGTCGCGATCCGGGTGCGGGATGCTCGCATAGGAACCCCAGGTGTGCTCGCCCCACAGAAGCAGGTCCCACCAGGCCTGCTCGCGTCGTCTGGCCGCATCGGCATCGCCCGGCACGGCCGTCCGCAGCAGGTCGATGGCCGCCAGGCGGGCCCGCACGCGCTGGCCGATGCGCGTCTCGAAGGTGGAGCTGCCGCAGCCGAAGTTCCACCAGTCGGTCCAGTCGCCGCCGATCGAAGGCAGAGCCCCGGCCGGCTGCTGCCGCAGTCGCTCCAGTACCATCTCCGGCGTGGCCAGGCATATCGCCGGCGTGCGGCCCTCGTCGTTCCACTGCCGCACCAGCCGCGGCAGCGCCGGGTCCGGGGGGTTGTTGTCCACGAACCACGGATGCGTCGCCGTCAGGTGGATGAAATCCAGCGGATAGTCGGCCGGCAGGCGGGTGCGCAGGTACTGCTCCAGGCCCTCTGCCATGGCCGCAGTCGTGCCCTCGCGCAGACGCAGCTCGCGGCCAAACGCGTCATAGTGCTCGCCGTTGAACGCCGCCAGCGACCGCCCCGAAGGCGTGAGCCAGTTGAACGCCAGCGGCCGGTGCAGGGGAAATCCGCCAAAAACGATGTTCACGCCCATCAGCAGCAGTTCCACGCCGGCGTCCAGCAGCAGGTCGGCCGCCGGCCACGGCAGGCCGTTGACATCGTGGTTGATGGCGCAGCGGATGGGCACGCCCAGTTCCTTCCGCAGCCGACTGATGGGCCGCAGCGACTCGGCCAGCATGGCGGCGTCGTAGAGCGGCGTGATGTTGCAGAGCATCCCCGCGACGCTGATCTGCCCGGCTGCCGCCAATGCCCCAAACCGCTCCACCTGCCGCGCCGGGGCGCTGTCCAGCCAGTGAAGCACCGACGCCGTCACCTCGCAGGTCCAGCGGAATCGCGACGGCTCGGGCGCATCGGCCGTCTGCTCGCACAGTTCGATGGCGCGGTCGATGAAGCGTCTTTCCAGTTCCCACACCACCGGCTGCGGGTGGGTATAGCCGATGTCGGTGTGCGTGTGGTGCAGGACCAGTACTTCGCGGATCGTTGCCATGCGGTCATTGTTGGGCTCGCGAGGCGGGCCTGCAAGCAGCCCGGCCCAGTTGCGGCCGGCCCGTCCGGCGTTAAAGTGCCGCCGAGGTTTAGCAACGATCGTCTATGACAAGCGCTATCCACTTGTTGGCGCAGGCTGCCACGCAGTCTTCCGAGCCATGGGTGGGACAGTCTCTGCTGGGGGGCCTTCGCCTGGACACGCTCACGCAGACCGGCTGGGGCGGGTGGCTGCTGCTGTTGCTGGGAATCCTCGGCGGCCTGATTGCCGGGCGGGCGGTGCAGCACTTTCTGCGGTCGCTGGCCGACCGGCTCACCGCCCACGGCTGGCCCTTGCGCGGGACGGCCGTGAAGAGCCTGGCCGCTCCGGCGAGCCTCGCGCTGGTCACGCTGGGCCTGAGCCTGGGGTTGAGCGGCGTGAAGATGTCGGCGGAACTCAACGGTCTGGTTCTCAAGGTCCTGTCGTTCCTCTACCTTCTGTGCGCGGCCTGGGCGGCGTACAACCTGGTGGACCTGGTGGATGTGGCGCTGCGGGCGATAACCGCCAAGACCGAATCCAAGCTCGACGACCAGATCGTGCCGCTGATCCGCAAGGCATTGCGGATCTTCGTGATCGTGGTGTTCTTCCTGTTCGTGGCCGAGAACATCTTCGGCGCCGACATCGGCGCCTGGCTGGCGGGCCTGGGGATCGCCGGCCTGGCCGTATCGCTGGCTTCGCAGGACTCGATCAAGAACGTGTTCGGGTCCATCACGATCCTGCTGGACCGGCCGTTCGCCATGGGAGATGTGATCACCTACGGAGGGCACACCGGCACCGTCGAGGAAATCGGCTTCCGGTCCACGCGCATCCGCACGCTCGAGGGCGGCGTGGTCACCGTGCCCAACTCCAAGTTCGTGGACAGCGACGTGCTGAACATCACCCGGCGCCAGCGCATCCGCCGGGTGCTGGATGTGACGATCCCCTACGACACGCCGCCGGAGAAGGTGGACCAGGCGGTGCAGATCATCAAGGACATCCTGGCCGCCCCCGAGATCGCCTCGGCATTCGACTTGGAGAAGTTCCCGCCGCGGGTGGTGTTCGATGAGTTCAACGCCGCCAGCCTGAACATCAAGGTGATGTACTGGCACCATCCGCCGGATTTCTGGATGTTCATGAACCACCGCCAGGAGTTCAACCGCCGGCTGCTGCGGGCGTTCGCCGACGCGGGCATCGAGTTTGCCTTCCCGACGCAGACGGTGTACCTGGCCGGCGACGTTAAGCGCGAGCTGGCTGTGAAGATCGAGCGGACCTCCGAGACGATCCAGTAGCCGCCGGCTTGCGCGCGGCTCTCGTCAGGGCGGCGTCCTGCCCATAGAATGGGGCCGCGACGCTGGAGTGCACGGAGGCCTTGCGTCCGCATCATGCCCGAAGTTCAGCGCGACAACCTCCAGTTGACCGATTTCATGGACCTGCCCACGTTGCAGGAAATCCAGGACAGTTTCGCCGCCGTGGCCAACGTCCGAGCCGTCATCACCGACGCCCAGGGCAACCTGCTGACGCAGCCCACGCCCACGCGGGCATTCCTCCGACGCCAGCAGGCCATCGAGGAGGCGCAGGCCGCCGAGGAATCCGGCCCGCAGCGCGAGGGCGGCGAGTACGTCGCCCCGATCATCGTCAACAACCAGCGTCTGGGAACCATCCGCATGAGCCCGCGCCGCGACGGCGCGGTGGACGAGGCGAAACTCGCGCCGCTGGCGGCCAGGCTGAACATGGACGTCAAGGATCTCAAGGCCGCCCTGGCGCCGATCCTGCGCGACCGCAACACGCGGCCGGCGGCCATCCAGTTCCTGTTTTTGCTGGCCAACGCCATCGCCCGCCTGTGCTTCCAGGAGTACCAGCTTCGCAAGCGAATCGAGGAACTGACGGCGGTGTACAACCTGGCGGTGATGCTGTCCGATGCCCGCGACCTCAACCGCGTATTGCAGCGCACGGTGGAGATGGTGGTGCAGGTGATGAAAGTCAAGGCCTCGAGCATCCGCCTGGTGGACGCGGCGCGCGACGAGCTGGTGATCCGCGCGGTCCATAATCTCTCGACCGAGTACCTCAACAAGGGGCCCATCCGCCTTTCCCAGGCGGCCATCGACCAGGAGGCTTTGGAGAAGGGCTACTGCTACGTGGCCGACATGGCCAGCGACCCGCGGGTGCAGTACCCCCAGGAATCGGCCCGCGAGGGGATCGTCTCGTTCCTGTCCGTGGGCATGCGCAGCAAGGGCAAGCCCATCGGCGTTCTGCGGGTCTATACCGCCACCAAGCAGCACTTCACGCAGTTGCAGATCGACATGCTGCGGGCCATCGCCGCACAGGCCGCCGCGGCCATCGAAAACGCCCGCCTGCTGGCCGAGACCATCGAGGCCGAGGCCCTGGAAAAACAGGTGCGCATGGCGGTGGAAGTCCAGCAGCGGATGGTCCCGCAGAAGCCGCCGCTGATGCGCGGGGTGGATCTGGCCAGCGTGTATGTTCCGTGCTTCGGGCTGGGAGGCGACCTGTACGACTTCATCCCCCTGGCCGGCGAGAACGTCGGGCTGGTTGTGGCCGACGTGGCCGGCAAGGGCGTGCCGGCGAGCCTGATCATGGCGTCGGTGCGGGCGGCGTTGCGGGCCCACGTGGACAACATCTACTACCTTTACGAAGTGATCCGCCGCGTCAACGAGATGCTCTGCCGCGACACCAAACCCAGCGAGTTCGTGACGCTGTTCTACGGCGTGCTGGACACGGTCAACCGTCGGCTGACCTATTGCAACGCCGGCCATCCTCCGCCGCTTCTGCTGAGAGACGGAAAGGTCAGCGAACTGGCCGGCGGCAACCTCGTCCTGGGGGTGGATCCGAGCGAGAGCTATACCCAGTCGATCCTCGACCTGCGAAGCGGCGATTTTCTGCTTTTGTACACCGATGGCGTTACCGACGCGATGAACTTCCAGCAGGAAATGTTCGGCAAGGACCGCCTGATGGCATCGCTGGCGCGGGGCGGAGGCAGCGCCGACGCCGTTGCGCAGAATATCCTGTGGGATGTGAGGCGTTTTGCGGGCCTGAACCAGAGGAGCGATGACCTGACGCTGATCGTGGCCCGCATCCCGTGATAAAGGCAGAGTCCGGCCGTGGTTATAGGCCGGTTTACCGCTCTGCACCCCCGCGTTTTTTCTTTGACCAAGGGCCTACCATGGGCTACGATGGGCCCGGTGGGAGAGGTTCTGGGGGGTGTGGGCGTCAGGTGGTCTTGAGGACATCGCGGTCGCAGGCAAGTCCTTCCGCCAAAGGAGAGGGATATGTTTCGATTGGGACGGAACTTGCGCACACGGCGGCGGGTGGTCGCTGCCGCCGCATACGCGGCCCGAGCGTGCATGCAGCCGCTGGAGCAGCGATGCCTCCTGTCTGCCCAGTTTCCCACGATTGCCTGGAGTACCTGGCAGCCTTCGTTCTACCCCATGGCCGAGCCCGACGCTGACGACACAATCAGCGAGGCACGCACCATCGCCCTCAATAGCAGCATCGACGACTCGATCGCCGACACCACCGACGTGGACATGTACAAGTTCACGGCCTCGGCGAACCAGACGATTCACTTTGACATCGACCGGCGTTCGGGCAGTCTGCTCGATTCGTACATCCGCCTCTTCGACGCCAGCGGCACGCAACTGGCCGCCAACGACAACGGCATCGGCCCGGGCGAATCGTACACGGGCGAGTCGTTTCTCGAGTACCGCTTCACGACGGCCGGAACTTACTACCTGGGCGTCTCGGGCGCGCCCAACACCAACTACAGTCCTTCCACCGGCCAGGGCGATGTCTCCGGCAGTACGGGGCTTTACACCATCCGTGTTACCACCGGCGACCCCAACGATACGATTGCCGAGGCTGCGGCCATCCCGTTCGATACCACCGTCCAGGGCTATGGCATCACGTTCCTGATGGACGTGGACATGTTCCAGATCACCGTCGCGGCCGGGCAGATCATCAGCATCGACGTCGATGTAACCAGCGGCAACCTGGACCCGTTCATCCGCTTGTTCGACTCATCCGGGGTCGAGCTCGCCGCCAACGACGATGCCGCCGGTCCCAACGAGGCTCCCGGCGCCGAGGCGTTCCTGGAATACCTGTTCGCCGATGCCGGGACCTACTACATCGGCGTCTCCAGCTATCCGAACTACGATTACGACCCTGCGGCCGGGTCCGGGGACGACCCCGGCGAGACCACCGGCGAGTTCACCATCCGCGTGATGCTCGGCGATGCCAACGACCAGATCTCCGAGGCATCGGTCGTCACCCCCGGCAGCACCGTCTTCGGCCACGAGATCTCGTTCCTGGACGACGTGGACATGTTCGCGTTCACGGTGACGGCGGGGCAGACCATCAGCTTCGACGTGGACCGCACCGACGCGGTCAACGTGGACTTATACATCCGGCTGTTCAACTCGGCCGGCGTCGAGCTCGCCGCCAACGACGATGCGGCAGGCCCCGGCGAGACGCCCGGCACCGAGGCGTTCCTGGAATACACCTTCGCCCAGGCGGGCACGTATTACCTGGGCGTTTCCGTGCTGGACAACTATCTCTACGACCCGATCACCGGCGAGGGCGACGGCGGGGCGCTGGCCGTCGGCGGCTATGCCCTGCAGACGTTCGTAGGCGATGCCAATGACCAGATCAGCGAGGCGCCGGTTGCCCTGATCGATAACATGCTGGCCGGCACGATCAGCCACGGCGGCGACGTGGACATGTACAAGTTCACTGCCCAGGCCGGCCAGACGCTGGCGTTTGACCTGGACGCCGCCGCGGGAAGCACCCTCAACGCCCGCCTGAGGCTTTTCAATTCTTCGGGAACCGAGCTGGCCAGCAATGACAACGGCCCCGGCCCCAACGAGGTGGTCGGCCTGGATCCGTTCCTCGAATACACCTTCACCGCCGCCGGGACGTACTACATCGCGGTCTCCGAGGCCGCCAACGCATCGTACAACGCCACGACAGGCGCTGGCGATGTCAGTGGACCGACGACTGGCGCTTACACGCTGGAGGTCCTTAACGGGGATGTCAACGACCAGATCTCCGAGGTGCCGGTCGTTGTGGTGGGCGACTCGGTCGTGGCGTCCATCTCCACGGGCACGGACGTGGATCTTTATGCGATCTCGGCGTTCGCCGGCGAGCGGCTGGGGTTTGACATCGACCGGCCCGTCGGCAGCACGCTCGATTCGTACCTGCGCATCTTCGACGCTTTCGGCAACCTGCTGGCCGCCAACAACGACGGCGCAGCGCCCGGAGAGACGCTCTCCACCGAGTCCTATCTGGAATACACGTTCACGGCCACGGCGACCCACATCATCGGCGTGTCCGGCTACGCCAACATTTCCTACAATCCCGTCACCGGCGCCGGCGACACCTCCGGGAGCACCGGGGCGTATGTCCTGACGGTTTCGCGGCGGGTAGCGTCGCTGTCATCCGGCACGCTCAGCGTGCTGACCACCAGCGGCCCGGACACGGTCGGCCTTTCCGTGTCCGGCGGCAACGTGGTTGTCACGGTCAACGGCATCACCAACGAGTTCGCCGATTCGAGCGTCTCGGCCATTTCCATCGCCTCGCTGACCGACGGCGACAGCCTGTCGATCGCGTCGGCCGGGGATAACCCGGTCACGGTCAGCGCAGCCTCCAACGCGTCGGTGGCCGTCGGGCTGGTCGGAGCCACCACGGTCACGCTCAACGGGGGCATCTACACATTGACCACGGATGCCGTCGGCGGGGCGAGCCTGACGGTCAACGACGCTTCTGTGACTTTGGCCGGCCCGCAGCGCCTGGCCGCCCTCAACCTCAATGGCACGACCACGGCCGCGGCCCAGATGGGGGGGCACCTGATTCGCACCGCGTCGCTGCTGATCGGCTCCACGGCGCAGCTGGACATCAAGGACAACGGGCTGATCGTGGACTACGCCGACGGCTTTCCCAGCCCGCTGGGCACGATCCGGTCCTGGGTCGCCAGCGGATGGAACAACGACAACTTCAACGGCTATGGCATCATCAGCTCGCTGGCCTCGTTCAACGGCCCGGTGGTCGGGTACTCCGAGAACTCGGTGGCGTCGGGGATGCCCGGGGGCGGGCCGTTCATGGGCGAGTTCGTGGACGGCAGCGCGATCGTGGTGCGCTGCGTGCGCTACGGCGACGCCAACCTCGACGGCTACGTGAACTTTTTCGATCTGCTGCGCCTGTCGCAGAACTACAACCTCACCGGCAAGCACTGGATGGACGGCGACTTCCGCCTCTACGACCAGCGGGTGAACATCAACGACCTGCTGCGCCTGTCGCAGAACTACAACACGGGCCTGTCGGGGAGCCTGCTGGCCTGATCGGGACGGGGCGGCCCCGCCCCCAAGTAGCAGCGGCCGGACTCGAACCGGCGACCCAGGGCTTATGAATCCCTTGCTCTACCAACTGAGCTACGCTGCCAGCACGGGACTACCTTATAACAATGGTACGCCCCCTGGCAAGCGGCCGCCACAGGGCCGCGCGGCGACCGATCGGCTCACCTGCTGCGGAGCAGCCGCTGAAAGTCCAGGAGCCTTCCGGAGGCCGTCTGGTGTTCTTCCAGCAACACTCGCAACTCGCGGATGGTCGTCGTCAGGAACACCTCGGCCATCGCCGGATCGAACTGCGTCCCCGAGCAGCGACGGATTTCGAGCATGGCGACCTCCAGCGGGAGGGCTCCCCGATACGTGCGATTGGAGGTCATGGCGTCGAACGAATCCGCCACGCAGATCAGCCGGCCGAACAACGGTATGTCCTGTCCGGCCAGGCCCGAAGGGTATCCGCGTCCGTCATAGCGTTCATGGTGATGGAGCACCCCGGGGATGACATCGTCGATCTGGCGGATGTTGCGCAGGATATGGGCGCCGATCAGGGGGTGCTTTTTCATCTCCTCAAACTCTTCCCGGGTCAGTTTGCCGGTCTTCTGGAGCACGGATTCGGGCACGCCGATCTTCCCCACGTCGTGCAGCAGCCCCGCGATGTACACCCGCTCCACGGTGCGCCGGTCCATGCCTATCTTTTCCGCCAGGTGCCGGCTGAGCAGCGCCACCCGCTCGCTGTGGCCGCACGTATAGGTGTCCTTCGCGTCCACCGCGCTGGTGAGGCTGTGCAGCAGGCCCATCATCAGCCCGTGCACGTCGTCGAAGAGCCGGGTGTTCTCCAGGAAGATGGATGCCTCGGCCGCGATTTCCGTCAGCAGCCGGCAATCCACCGAGTCGAACTCGCCCTCCTGCTTGTCCAGCCCGAAGAGGCATCCCAGAAGCCGGTCCTGTCGCTCCAGGCGAACCGCCAGCAGGCGGCGGGCTCGGGCTTGCAGCCACTGCAGCGATGCGTCGGCCGCCAGGTCATTGAGCACAATCGGCTTGCGCAGTTGATCGAGCCGCTCGATCAGCGCATCGCCCAGGTGTTCCACGTCGTCCAGGGGCATGGCGATCGGGCCGAACAGAGACGGCCGCCAGATGCCTCCCTCGCCGCGCACCACCACCCCCATGCCCCGCAACCCCAGCACCTCCATCGCATCCAGGCAGACCTGTCGCAGAAAATCGTCCGGATTGCGTCCCAGGCGCATGCCGCGGCTGAGCCGGTCCAGCAGCGCCAGCTCTTCGTAGGCGTTGGACAGGTGCGTGGCGATGGCACGCATCTCGCGGTCCGCGTCACGCTGTCGCAGCCGCTGGACCAGCAGCGCCGCCTGCGTGCGAACCAGCGACGCCAGTTGGGCACCGCCGATGGCCGGCACCTGCCCCGCGGCCGCCAGCAGCCACGACAGATCGATCCTCGCCTGGCAGCAGGCCCGCCGCAGTTCCTCGCCGTCGGCCACCGCCGACGTGCGCCCCGCCGCCGCGAGGTAGGCGACGACCTGGCGGCGGTGGACCAGCGGCACGGCGTGGACCGACAGCCCCTCCAGCACGGTCCAGCAGGTTTCCCGGGCGTCGCCGCATTCGTCGGAGGCATCGGCGTTCTCGGGAAGCGCCCGGCCCCTGCGAAGCAGAGGCACAAGCAGCTTCGAAAAGGGCGCTGGGGCCGCGGCGTCATGCCAGGCGAGCAGGCCGTGGCGATCCAGCAGCATCAGGCAGATCCCCGCCTCGCGCGCCAGGTCGGCGATCTGCGCCACCTGAGCGGTCGGCAGCGCCAGCGCCTCCGGCCGGGGTTCCGCAATGGCAAGCAATCTGGCGGGCATCTGGCTCCTCGATGCCGTTCACGCGGCCAGAAGCCGGTGGACGGTCGCAACCAGCTGGCGCGGGCTGAACGGCTTGGCCACCGTCAGGAGAATTCCGCTGCGGCGGGACTCGCCCTCGTCCAGTTCGTAGCCCCGCGCGGTCAGCAGGATGGCCGGTATGCTCGACGTGCGGGCCGCTTCCTTCATTCGCTGGCAAAGTTCCAGACCCGACAGCCCGGGCATCTGATAGTCCGTGATCAGAAGATCAGGCAACTCCCGGCGCGCGGCCGCCAGGGCTTCGCGGCCGTCGCCGGCCGTCACCACCCGGAAGCCCGCTTCCCTCAGTTTCAGCGCCACCACGTGCACGATATGGGCCTCATCATCCACCAGCAGCACGGTTCGGCTCTTCATGACATCCTCCCGCGTTTTGCCCGATGCCGAGGAAAGGAGCCGGTGCCGCTTCCCCCCGTGGCGGCACCGGCTGCAATGCCGCCTTCAGTCCTTCATGTCCAGTTGCGCCATCAGCCGACTGGCCAGCTCATCATCCGGGCGGATCTTCAGGGCTCTGGCGTAGTAGGTTCCCGCCAGTTGCTTGTGCCCCATCTTCTCCAGGGTATAGCCGATCATGCACAGGCTCACCGTGTCGCGGACATCCAGGGCGCTGGCGCGGTGGAACAGGGAAACCGCCTCGGCCAGTTTCCCCTGCTGAATCCGCAGATACCCCAGCATCAGATGGACTTCGGGATTGTCCGCCTGGATGGCCATCGCCTTGCGCAACGACATTTCGACCCGCGGCGTGTCGTCCAGCCGCGCCGCGGCCTTGGCCAGGCCCAGCCACACCGCCACCGAGGAGGGATCGTGTTGGCTGGCCGCCTCGAAGCTGTCGCGGGCGTCGCGCACGCGGTTCAGGTGCATCAGACACTCGCCCTGCGCCACCAGCAGGTCGGCGCGCTGGGCGTAGTGCGGATCGCGCAGCAGCCGCGCCAGGACCTCGGCGGCCTCGCGATAGTCGCCCTGCAGATACAGCGCCACGGCCAGCCGCTCGCGGATGAACTGGTCCTCGGGCGCCAGCACGCTGGCGATCCTCAGCATGTCGGCCGCCAGAGCGTACTCTCCCTTCTGCAGGAGCAACTGCCCCACCGCGTCGCGCAGCACGGCGCTGTTCTCGAAGTACTGCATCTTCGACCGCAGCAGCGTCAGGGCCTCCTCCTGCCGGTCCAGGGCGACCAGCATCTCCGACTGGGCCAGCACATAGGGCAGTTCCGCCGGCTGCTTGGCGGCGGCGCGGCTGTAGCACTCCAACGCCAGATCCGGCTTCTGCCAGCGCTGGTACACCACGCCCATCAGGTAGTCGATCTCGGCGTTGCGGGGGTCGATCGCGGCGGCGGCCGCCAGCGTATTCAACGCCAGTTCCAGCTGGCTCTGTTCGATGGCGACCCTCGCCGCCAGCACATAGACCGCTGCGTTCTTGGGCGCCAGCGCCGCGGCCTCATTGAGCGATTTGCGGGCCGCATCGAAGTTGCCGGCCTCGAACTGCCCCTTGGCCAGGCTGTAGAGGACCCCGGCGCGGGCTTCCTGCCATTTCTCGCGGCCCTCGGCGGTCACCGGCTTCCTCGGCTGCGCCGCCGAGCATCCCGTGATCAGCGCCATCGCCAGGACGGCCATGAATCGAATCGTTCGCATGGATTCTCCTTTCCCTGTCGGGTGGGCGAGCCTGGAAGCGGAGCGATGCCCCGTTTCTCAGCGCATCGCTCCGCCGCCCGCCGGCACTATTTGTCCTGGTTCGACGGGCTGGGGCCGACGTTCAGCTCACCCGTCGGCGCGTCCGTCACAATGACGGGCGTCCTGGCTTCTGTCCCCTCGGCCGTCGCCGTGGCCGGCTGGGTGGCCGGTGGCGTCGGGGCATCGGTGGTTTCGAGAACCACCACATCCTCGTCGCTGAAGGTGCCCACTTCCTGCACCGTCACCTGCTCGCCGGCGGGCTGGGTCGCGGGGGCTTCGGACACCTCGATCGGCGTCAGCTCCGCCGGCGCGACCTGGCGCACCTCGTAGGGCAGCTCCATGACCTGGGGCTGCGCCGCCTCCGGCGTGGCCGCCTGGTTCTCCACGACGGTCGTCGCGTTGCCGGGCTGCCCGGTTGGAGCCTGAATCGGGGTGTTGGCAACCGGGTTTTCGATGGTGCCGGGCGTCTGGTCGTTGCCGGCGACGGCCGGCGCTGCCGGCTGGGTCGCCGGGGCCGAAACCGTCGGCGGGGCCGTGGCCGGCTCAGCAACCGCCAGCACCGGCTCGAACGGCATGTTCTGCTCCTGCCACAGCATGGCGCGCTCGGTCATGACCTGCCGCTTGATGAAGTAGCGGATCGAGCTGTTGTCCACGCTGGTCACTTCCTTGCCGGTGAGCTTGGCCTTGAGGTTGATGGCCTCGAGGAACACCGGGTTGAGGTTGGTGGCGCAGTTCAGCCACCAGATGGCCTTCTTCTGGTTGGGCGTGGGCTTGTTCAGTTCGGCGGCGGCGCGCTCGTAGCAGTTCTCGGCCAGCCGCTCGCGTCCCCACGGCATCAGCCCGCGGCGGACGCCCACGCGGAGCTTCTCGATCTCGCGGAGCTGGGCCTCGGACACGTCCGCGTAACGGGCGTCATCCTTGATCACGTGCGGGGTGAGCAGGATCATGATCTCCTCGCGCCGGGTGGTATCGGCCTGGCCGCGGAACAGCGGGCCCACCAGCGGCAGGTTGCCCATGACCGGCACCTGTTTGCGGGACATGGTCGTGCCCTCGCGGAACAGGCCGCCGATGACCACGGTGTGCCCGTCCTTGACCATCACCTGGGTGGTGACCTCGGTGGTGGTCTTGACCGGCAGGCCGTTGACCACCGAACCGTCGGAATCCTCAGGGTGCACTTCCAGGCGGATATAGCCGTCCTCGGCGACGAACGGCCGGAAAATCAGCCGAGTGCCTGTCTTGAGGAACTCCACCGTCTGCACGGTGGCGCTCTCGGTGACGGTGGTGGTCAGGTAACCGCTCTCGCGCCCGACCAGCACCTCGCCCTTCTGGCGGTTGAGGGCCAGCACCTTCGGGTTGGCCAGAACCGTGGTGTTGGTCACAGCCTCCAGGGCCTGGAGGAACATGGCGATGTTGTCGTTGACGATGCCGACCCGCAGGCCGCCCTGGCCGATGCCGCCGCGGAAGTCGGTCGCCGTGGCGTTATAACCGCTGTTGACGATGCCGCCGGCGGCCGCGTTGTTGACGATCGTGCCCGTGAGGGCATCGCTGACCGTGGCGCCCACGTTGCTGATCGACGCGAAGTCCACGCCGCCCAGGATCGCAAAGTCCACGCCCAGGGCGTTGTTCTCGTCCAGCACCGCGCTGACGATCGTCGCCTCGATGAGGATCTGCTGGGGCCGGCGGTCCAGGTCCTTGAGGACCTTGCCGATCTCGTCCAGCTTCTCGGGGAAGTCGGTCACCACCAGCACGTCATCCGACGCGTAGGCGTTGTCGTAGGAGTCCTTCACGCCGCCCTGCTCGATGCCGCGCTTGGCCTCGGCGACGAACGACACCTGGGCGTTCTCGCTGAGCACGGGCTTGATCATGTTGGCGGCCACCGACGCGGGCGTGTAGAAGAGCCGGAACGACCGCGTGGCCATGCGCGCCTCGGCCTTCTGGATCGCCTCCAGCTCCTTGGCCGTGTACACGTAGATGAAGTTGCCCTTCTCGCGGTAGCCGCAGCCGGTGGAGTTGAGGATCGCCTCCAGCGCCTCCTTCACCGTCACGCCATAGAGGTTGGCGGTGACCGTGCCGCGGACTTCCTTGCTGGCGATGATGTTCTTTCTCGCCTGCAACGACAGCATCCGCAGCACCTCCGGCAGGCTCGCCTCGTTGACGTGAATCTCCACCAGGCCCGCATCGCTCATCGCCACCGACGTGGCGTTGACGACGGTTCCCTGGGCCGGGGTGGCGGCGGCAGTCGCCGTGGCGCCGGTCACCGGACCGGCCGTCTCGTCGGCCAGCACGGCCTCGGTCCTTGCCTGATCCGCGCCCTTTGCCGGCTTGGCCGTTTGTCCGTACAGCGCCGACACCGGATAAACGGCCGATGCGGCCACGAAAATTGCAGCGGCTGTCTTGGTCCACTTCCGCATGGTCATGCTCCTCATGGGCGATCCTTTGAACATTTGCTCGCTCCTGCGACGACTGGCTCGCTTCTCGTTTCTCCGCGCGGGCCGGGGCGCCCGCTTTCCAGTGCTTCGGTCAGATTCGGGGGCGACTTTGCCTCAGACGCCCCACATCCCCCGTTTGCCCCTTTGCCCCATCTCCACATTCGCCGGGACCCAAAAAAACGGGCCCAAGAGGCCCGCGGACCCCGCAACTGGCTCCCGCATTACGGGACTTGCGCCACACTGATCTGCCCGGTGTACGGCTCCACCGAGATCCGCAGACGGTAGTTGCCGCTGCGGACCACGATCGATCCCGTGGTGATCGCTTCCGACGTGCCGGCGGCGATCGAGTACGCCATCGGCGTGCCCAGCTCGTCGAACGCCAGCACGGGCTGCTCGGTCGCCGATGCGCCCGTGAATGCCGCCGACTGCAGCGAGGCCTCGGGTATCCCATTGGGTCCGGTGCCGCCGAACTGCATCACGTAGTCGATCTTGTTGGTGGGGTGTTGCAGCACCGTCAGCCCCGGCGCCGCCATCACCGTGTAGCGGCCGTTGGCTACGTCGAAATGGACGTAGTGCGTCGCCTGGAAGGTGATGGCGCGGTTCTGCGCGTAGATCAGATCGGACATGACCACCCGCGCCGCGGCCGACGCCTTCAGGTCGTCGCGCGAACTGATCTGCGGGACGATCACGGCGGCGGCGATCCCGATGATGACGACCACCACGAGGATTTCCACGAGCGTGAAACCCGCTGGCAAGGGTCTTGGGCCTGTGCGCATCTGGGTCCCCCGTGATCGCTGCCGATGACGACACCCCGCCGCCGACTACCTGCGGTCCGACTTTTCGTCCTGGGGCAGGTTCACCTGCACCTGCACCTTCCCGCTCTCCAGCAGGCTCACCAGGCGGTCCACCTTGGAGTTCAGCGCCCGCAGTTCGTCCACCATCTGCGACGAGCGGTTGAGGTTATCGGGAACCTGCGCCGAGGCGTGCGGCAGCGACGCACCTCCCGTCCACTGCCCCAGCAGCAACAGCCCCTGCAGCACGATCACCACCGCCAGTAGTCTTGCGCTGTTCATGGTCGTCCTTTCCATCAGTAGTCCGAGTACGCCTTTCCATCGACATCCGTGCCGGCCAGGTTGGGTATCAGTTCCAGGGTCTGGGGCTTGTAGATCCACCCTCCCGCGACCGTGCCCGGCTCCGGCAGGTCGGCGCCATTGGCCACGACGTACACCGCGGAATCCGCATTCAGCGGGTTGGCCGGCATGGCCTGGAAATACGGGCCGAAGCGGTAAATCCCGCTGGCGGTGGCGCTGGGATTGCCGTTCTCGTCGGTGTGCAGGGTCATCTGCTGAAGGAAGTCGGCCTCGGTGGGCGTCGCCGCGGGGCTGCCGCCCGGATAGCCCGGCGGCACGTCGCGGTGCTCGGCGGCATAGAGGGCGATCTGCTGGCGAAGCCGCCGCAGGTCTTCCTTCAGCGCGTTGGTTTTGCTCTGCACGGACGCATCGGTGAATCGCGGGATGATGATGCCGGCCAGGATCCCCAGGATCACCACGACGATGAGGATCTCCACGAGGGTAAAACCACGCCGCGTTGCCGGCATCGTGCAGCCATGGCGGATAGAGTCAGCGGTCATTGCACCCGGCTCCTCGTTGGCGCGGCGGCCCACCGGCGTTTTACGTCCCGCCGGCCCGCGGGCGGCCGCCAAAAGGGCCAGCGGCGGATGACGAATCCGCCGCGGGCCGTGGTTGATCGTCGGGTTATTCGACGAAGATGTCCGTGCCGTTGGTGTCGGTACCCCAGATGCGGCCCGTGCCGGCGCCGCCGTTGTAGTCGAACACGAACCCGCAGGCGGAGCCCGCCGCGGCGGAGCCGTCCCCGTCCACGACGTTGCTGTTGCCGTTCAGCGGGTTGGTCGGCGACTGCTGCAGATACGGCCCGAAGTTGGTCGCCGGGTTGCCGTACTGGGTCACAGTCGTCAGGGGATCCCAGTTGGTCACCAGGTCCGGCAGCTGATCGCCGTGCTGCAGCTTGTACAGCTCGATCTGGCTGCGCAGGGTCTGCAACAGGCTCTTGAGGCTGTTGCGCCGCGCATCCTGGCTGGCGTTGGTGAACTGGGGAATGACCACCGCGGCGAGGATGCCGAGGATGATGACCACGATCAGAATTTCGACCAGCGTGAAACCGCTCTTGCTCTTGCGAGACATTGTGAAGCCTCCTGTGAAAACTCTTGCCTTCTCGAACACGTTTGCCCGTTTGCTTGCGCCCCACACAGGCGCTGACTGCCGGGCTGCAGACTGCCCTTGCGCACACATTGCGACTGATCCCTCTGCCCTTCCCTTCTTCCGGCCGGGCATGTCATGCCGCCGGGCAGGAAGATGTCCTGGTGCCGCCTCCTTTCTGTGTGGGGCGTCGGCGACATCCGCCCATCGTGCCCGCGTGGGGCCCTTTCGTTTCGCTGCCTCCCCTCGGCAGCGGCGCCGGTCTGTCCGGACGACCCGCCCAGTGGCTGCCCGCCGCCGGATCACCGCCCCGCCGCCGCCTGACCTTTGCCCGGCACGCAAGCGCCGGTCCGCCGGACCCCGGGAGCAGTCCCGGATGCCCCGCCTCCTGGTCATCGGCGCGGACGGAGGAGGACTTAAGGGCGCACTGCCTTGCCCATCCGGCCCCGTTTCACACGGCCCGCCGGACGGCCGCGGTCTGGGGAACGGCTCGAGGGAGCTCGCCACGGACCGCACGGCATCGAGAGATCGCGACGGGGCAATGGCCGATAAGACGTGCTCGAGCGGAGATGAATCCCGCGCTACGAGTCTCCTTTCGGCAGCGTCTCGGTCTGCGGCAACGGCAGACCAGTCGCTTTGCGCATCACCGCGAGTCACCTCGCGATGAGCCGGACGCTTGCGTCGTCCGGCGCCGCCTCGCGGCGGCTTTGCCCTTGTCAGGGATCCTCATGGGAAGCGGATCGTCGCCGCCCCCGCGCCTCAGCCGCGGGCTTGTCTTTTGCCCGCGACTGCCACCGACGCCAGAGATGTACGATTCAACAGACGCGCAGGCAAACCAAAATGTGCAATCTTTGCAGTCCGAGAAAACCGCCCCTTGGTCACGGCGCGCCCGCCCGCAGGTCCAGGCCGATATCCAGGGCCGGCGCCGAGTGCGTGATGGCCCCGACCGCGATGCGCTCCACGCCGGCCTGGGCGATCTCCCGCACGGTCTGGAGCGTGACCCCTCCGGACGCTTCCAGTTCCAGCGCGCCCTTGAGCCCCGCCTCGTCCCGCATCCGCACCGCCTGCCGCATCGAGGCGCAGTCCATGTTGTCCAGCAGGATGATGTCGATGCCCTCGACCCCAAGGACCTGCTGCAACTGCTGGAGCGTATCCACCTCCACCTCGATGGTGCGCCGCGGATCCTCGCGGCGGCTGCGCTGCACCACGTCGCGCAGGAACGGTCCGATCCGCTGCGGCGGCAGCGTGGCCAGGTGGTTGTCCTTGACCAGCACCGCATCGTAGAGGCCCATGCGGTGGTTGTGCCCCCCGCCGCAGCGCACGGCGTATTTCTCCAGCAACCGCATGCCGGGCGTGGTCTTGCGGGTGTCATAGATCCGCGCAGGGGTCCCGGCCACGGCCTGGACAAACCGCCGCGTGAGCGTCGCCACGCCCGAGAGGTGCTGCAAAAAGTTCAGCACCACGCGCTCGGCCGCCAGCAGCGACCGCAGCGGCCCGGCGAAGCGCAGCAACGGGCGCGGCCCGGGGCAAAACGTGCCCTCGGCCTGGCAGAGGTCCTGCACGAGAAGCCGCGGGTCGTAGTGCCGGCAGACCATCGCCGCGACCGGCAGCCCTGCCGCGACCCCCGCCTGCCGCTGCACCAGCACCGCCTCGCCGAGGGCCTGCTCGGGGATCAGCAGGCCGCTGGTCACATCCCCGGCCCCCAGGTCCTCGCGCATGGCCAGTTCGATCAGCAAATCAATCTGCCCAGGCTCGGGAAAACCGTTCATGGAAGCACCTGCAAAGCACGGCCGGGGCGGCTCAGGCTCCGAAGCGCCGGAAGGAGTTCAGCCCGGCCAGTTCGCGTTCGTCGGCTTCACCGGCGACAAAGCGTCGCACGACGGGATCCTCGCTGGCGCGGATCTGGGCGGGGGTGCCGTCGAAGGCCAGCTTGCCCTCGTGGAGCATGACGATGCGGTCGCCCACCTTGAAGGCGCTTTGCATGTCGTGGGTGACCACGATGCTCGTGACGCTCAGTTCCCGCTTGAGTTTCAGCACCAGTTCGTTGATCACGTCGGCGCGGATCGGGTCCAGGCCCGTGGTCGGTTCGTCGTAGAGAATCAACTCGGGGTCGAGGGCGATGGCCCGTGCCAACGCCACCCGCTTGCGCTGGCCGCCGGACAGTTCGGCGGGCATTTTGCTCTCGATGCCGGGCAGGCCGACCATCTCCAGCTTCTGGCGGACGATCTGGGCGATCTGTTCGGGGCTGCGGTCGGTATGTTCCATCAGGGGGAAGGCAATGTTCTCGCCGACGGTCGCCGAATCGAACAAAGCGCCCATCTGGAACAGGAACCCCACGCGGCGGCGAACCTCCATCAGCCGCCGCTCGGGGAGGTGGTCGATCCGCTGGCCCTGGAACCAGACCTCGCCCTTGTCCGGGCGCATCAGCCCCACGATGTGTTTCAGCAACACGCTCTTGCCGCTGCCCGAGCCGCCGATGATCACCAGGCTCTGTCCACGCGGGACCTGGAGGTCCACGCCGTCCAGCACGATCAGCGCCCCGAACCGCTTGTGGATGTCTTTGAGTTCGAGGAAGGGGGAGGACATGGAGCAGAGCAGCCAGTAGTCAGTAGGGCGGGCTGTGCCCGCCGTCCCTCATCACTAATCACTCACCATTCCCCCTTCATCCTTCATCCCTCATCCTTCATCCTTCTGTTCTCACCCCGTCAGCGTGCTGCGGAAGCCCCAGATCGTCACATACCAGTCGCGCAGCAGGCTGGCGAAGAAGAAGTTGAGCACGATGATCGCGATGAACGCAGCCACGAAACTCTCGGTGGTGGCCCGGCCCACGCCGCTGGCCCCCGATCCGCAGGTAAAGCCCTTATAGCAGCCGATCAGCCCGATGGCCCCGCCGAAAAAGAAGGCCTTGAACAGCCCCTCGAAGATGTTCCAGGTGTCCACGCCGCGCGCGGAATACAGCCAGTAGTTGGGCCCCGGGATCCCGAAGGCCTTGACGGAAACCAGCCACCCGCCGGTTACTCCCAGGGCGTCGCTGAAGATGGTCAGCACGGGCGTCAGCAGCAGGCACGCCACAAAACGCGGCACCACCAGCACCCGCATCGGGTCGGCGCCCATCACCCGCAGCGCGTCGATCTGCTCGGTGACGTTCATCGTGCCCAGCTCGGCCGTCAGCGCCCCGCCGACCCGCCCGGCCAGCATCACCGCCGCCAGGACCGGGCCGATCTGCTTCACCACCGAGACGTTGATCACGCTGCCCAGACGCTGCTCCTGGCCCAGCGAGCGGAACTCGCTGTAGCTCTCCACGGCCAGCACCATCCCGATGAACGCCCCGGTGATGCCCACGACGGGCACGGACTTGGTCCCCACCTCGTACATCTGCGGGATCACCAGGCGGATGATCCGCCAGCGAAACAACGCCGGCAACGCCAGCAGCGTCGCGCCGACAAACCGCCAGAACTCGCCGAACGTCGCCAGAGCGATTGTCGTCTGCCTGCCCAGTTGTTCGATCAACCCTACCGGCATCGCCAAGGCATCATATCCGCACGCCGGTCGATGCGACAGCCGGGCGCGGCCATTCTTGCGGGACCGCCAGGGAGCCACATTGCCGCGCAGGCTGAAGCCCGCACCACAAGGCTTCCACGAAGAAGGGTCACGCCCCCTGTGCCTCGCTCCACGCCGCCGACCGTTGTCGCCGGCCACGCCCGCGGTATCATGGCCGGAGCTTCACGGAGGAAGATCGTGCCCAAGAGCATGCTCCGCCCCATCGCCCTTTGCCTGCTTTGCCTGGCCGCACTGGCAGCCGGTGCCTGCAAGCACAACGCCCCGCCGCCGAGCGTCGATTTCAACCAGCCGCTACCGCCGGGCATGATGGCTCTGCGGAAGATACCCCCATCGGAATACCCCGATTTCTCCGCGGCCTTCGGCAACCTGGCCGGATTGGAGACCGCCATCGACCACAGCCTGGCGTATCTGGCCAAACCCAGCAGCCGCCAGCGCTACCCCTACCTGGACATCACCCACGACCGGGCCGTGGCCACGCTGCGGGCCCTCAAGCAGGTGGCCCGCGACTGCCGCACGCCCGCCGACCTGGACGCGGTGATCCGCAAGGATTTTGAAGTGTACAAGAGCCTGGGCGCCCCGGACCCCGCCGGCGGCTACACCGACCGCGTGCTGTTCACCGGCTATTTCACACCCATCTACGAGGCCAGCCTCACCCCCGACGCGCAGTTCCGCTATCCCCTGCACCGACGCCCCAGCGACCTGGTCACCGACCCCGCCACCGGCCAGGTCATCGGCCGGCAGACCCCAGCCGGGGTCGTCCCCTACTACACCCGCGCCCAGATCGAGGGGCAGAACGTGCTGGCCGGCCAGGAACTGGTCTGGCTCAAGAACCGCTTTGAGGCGTACGTGATCACCGTGCAGGGCTCGGCTCGCCTGCGTCTGCGCGACGGGCGGATCCTGGAGGTCGGCTACGCGGGCAACAACGGCTACGAGTACACCAGCCCCGGCCGGCAGATGCTGGCCGACGGCGTCATCCGCCCCGAAGAGCTGAATATCAAGCGGCTCAAGGCCTATTTCGACGCCAATCCCCAGGCCATGGACAAGTATCTGTGGCTGAACCAGCGATACGTCTTTTTCACGGAGACTGCCGGCGGCCCCTTCGGCAGCCTCAACGTGCCGGTCACGCCCTTCCGCACGATCGCCACCGATAAGGCGGTCTATCCGGCCGCCATGCCGGCGTTCCTGGACGTGCCGGTGCCGGTCAACGAGACGGGCCAGACGCGGCCGTTCCGGGGCTTCATGCTCGATCAGGACACCGGCGGGGCTATTCGCGCGGCCGGACGATGCGACATCTACATGGGTGTCGGCCCGGAGGCCGAGCGGATCGCCGGCCACCAGCTGTACGAGGGCCGGTTGTATTACCTGGCGGTCAAACCCCAACCGCAGGCAGGAGCGCCGCTTGGGCGATGAGCTGATCAGCCCGAACTGGCACGTGGCGATGGTGCACTATCCCATCGCTCTGCTGACGCTGGGGGTGGCCATCGAACTGCTGGCTTTTCCCCGAGCCCTGTCGCGTCTCCGCGCCGCCGGCAACTGGATGATCGTGCTGGGCGCCGTGCTGTGTCTTCCCGCGGCCGCCACGGGGCTGTACGCTCTGCACGATGTCACCCGGCACAACGGCGGCCCCTGGCACGAGGTGGTCGGGCAACTGGACTGGAGCCCGCAGATCTGGACGCTGCTGTCGCGCCACATCGGGCTCACGTCGGCCGGCACGGCCTTGGCGCTGATGGCGGCGCTGAGCCAGATTGCGAGCCTGGACGGCCCCCAACAGGCGATGCGCTGGCCCAAGCGAATCGTTCTGGCCATCGCGGCGTTGCTGCTGACGGCCGGGGCGTGGCACGGCGGCGAAGCGGTCTATCGGCACGGGATCGGCGTGGAGGTCTCTGAATCGTCCCGCGCGGCCGGGCGGTTTCCCACGGACGTGAAGTTCTACGTGCCGCCGCTGCAACTGCACACCGAACTGGCCGGGCTGGCCCTGGGCCTGGCGCTGGCGGCAACGGCGATGACGGTCAGACGTTGGCGGGAACTTCGCTTCCTTACGCCTGCGGCGGTGCAGCTCCGCGAGATCGCCGAGGAAGTCAGCCGCGGTTCCCAGGAGTTGCAGCACGTATCGCCGCCGCGGGCGGCGCCGGCCCTGTTCTGGCTGTTGACATTCCTGCTGGTCGCCGCGACGGCGTCGGCCGGACTGTGGTACAGCGAAGGCGACTGGTCGCTGCCGGTGCTCAACGACCTCATCAACAACCCGGTCAGCCGCGAGCAATCGAACCGCCTGGTGGCCCACATCATCGGCGGCGGGGCGGTGCTGGTGCTGCCGCTGGTGCTGGCCGTGCTCACCCGCCTTGCGCCGCGGTGGAAGTTCTGCATCGGCGTTGTCGCGTGCATCCTGCTGACGGCCCTGGCCTGGCAGGTCTTCAGCGGCGCTCTCATGCTCTACGACGGCCTGGGCGGTCCGTTCAGCCATTTCGTCGTTCCGGCCACGGCGCCGGCAACCCAGCCCTGAGCGGCGTTGCTTGCTCGGGGCGCATCGGCGCGTAGTCTCTGCGACATGCCTTTGCGCATCTTGTGTCTCGGAGACATCGTCGGCAGGCCCGGGCGACAGGTCGTCCATCAGAAGCTGCCCGCGCTGGTGCGCGAGAGGAGCGTGGACCTGGTCATCGCCAACGCCGAGAACATCGCCGGCGGCAGCGGCATCACCACCAACCTGTTCCACAAGCTCCGCTCCTACGGCGTGGACGTGGCCACGCTGGGGGATCACGTCTATCGCCGCATCGACATCGTGCCGACGCTCCAGGCCTCCGAGCGCATTGTCCGCCCGGCCAACCTCGCCCACGCCGCGGCCGGCCGGCCGTTCACCGTCGTCACCACCAACTCCGGCGTGGCGGTGGCGGTTTTCTGCCTGCTGGGGCGGATCTACATGAATCTGCCGGCCAACGACCCGTTTGCCGCCGCGGACTGGGTTCTCCAGCAACTGCCCGAGCAGGTGCGCGTTTCGGTCTGCGATATGCACGCCGAAGCCTCCAGCGAGAAGGTCGCCATGGGCCACTGGCTCGATGGGCGGGCGTCGCTGGTTTTCGGCACGCACACGCACATTCCGTCGGCCGACGCCCGCATCCTGCCCGGAGGCACCGCCTACATCAGCGACCTGGGCATGTGCGGCCCCTATGACTCGGTGCTGGGCCGGCGCAAGGACCGCGTTCTCAAGGCCATGACCACCAACATGCCCCACGCCTACGAGGTGGCCACGGGCGATGTGCGGCTGTGCGGCGCCCTGGCCGAGATCGACCCCGAGAGCGGCCGGGCCGTTTCCATCGAGCGAGTGGAGGTCAGTGGGGGCAACGCCGACCAGGCCTACGACGCAGACGACGCGCGCAACCATGGCCCCGGGGACCGGGGGTGAGGGGGCGGCAAAAAAATTTCGCCCACCCCCTTGCAATTTCTGCGCGGCCGCGCACACTATGCCGCAACGGGCTCGCCAGATCGTGGTTCTGTGCGGGTTTTGGGTTTTGTGATCCGCAGTAAGGAGCACAAACGGCCGGTGTTGGAGCCGGCTCGAAAAAACACACCTTTCCTGAGGCAAGGAGGCCTTCCATGGCTACCCGATTTCTGGTCGTACTTGGCGTTCTGGCTCTTCTGGCCGGAGGTTGCGTTTCGCAGGACAAATACAACGCCCTGAAGCTCGATCGCGATCAGTTGGCCGAGCAGTTCGGCGTCGCCCAGAAGGATGCCCAGGCTGCCCGCGCCGAGCTGGAGGCGTATAAGCAGCAGATGGCGGCCCTTCTGGCCAACGCCGGCAGCGCCCAGGACATGATCGCCAACCAGGCCGCGCAACTGGCGGCGAAGACCGGCGAGCTGGCCCGCCTCCAGGCCGAGTATGATGCCCTGCGGAAGACCCCGCCGGTGATGCTCGGTACCGGCCCCGTGGACATTGCGACATCGGGCGAACTGGAGCAGCTTGCCCGACAGTACCCCGACCTGCTGGAATACGACGCCGCTCGCGGCATGCTGAAGTTCAAGGGCGACGTGACCTTCGCCGTGGGCAGTGCAGAACTGACTCCGCGGGCCAAGGAGGTCATCGGCCGCTTTGCCAGGATCATCAACTCGGGCGCGGCCAGCGGCTATGACCTGCTGGTGGTCGGCCACACGGACGACCAGCGTGTGGTCAACCCGGCGACCATCGCCAAGGGCCACAAGGACAACTGGTACCTGTCGGCCCACAGGGCGATTGCCGTGGCCGGCGAGATGTTCGCGCAACAGGTCAGCCAGAAACGCGTGGGCGTGATGGGCTATGCCGATCAGCGACCGGCCGTGGCGGGCACCAGCGAGAGCGCCCGCCAGCAGAACCGCCGTGTCGAGGTGATGCTGGTGAAATCCAGCTTTGGCCCGGCCCGCGTCGCCACGGGCTCGACGCCGGCGCCCGTCACGCCGGTTCGCCAGCCGAAGCCGGTCAACAAGGACACCACCAGCGGCGTCGACAGGACGCCGATCATCAACAAGTAAACACCGGCCAATGGCCGTGAACGATTCAGCCTCCCTCCCTCTCAGCATGCCCCGCGCTTCACCCCGGCGCGGGGCAATTTTTCGTTACGCCCACCCCCGTGGAGGTGGCCGATGCACACCATAGCCCTGATGAACCAGAAAGGCGGCGTGGGCAAGACCACCACCACCGCCAACCTGGGGGCCGCCCTGGCCGAGCTGGGCCTCAAGGTCTGCCTGATCGACCTGGATCCCCAGTCGCATCTGACGATCAACTACGGCGTCGAGCCGTCGCCGGACCTGTGCAGCCTCTACCAGGTGCTGCTGGAGGACCGCAGCCTCCTGGAAGCGATGATCAGCGTGGACCGCAACATCGCGCTGATTCCCTCATCCATCGACCTGGCCGGCGCGGATATCGAGCTGGCCGGCGTCCTGGGCCGCGAGACGATCCTGCGCCGGCGGATGGAGTCGGCCCAGCATGACTTCGACTTCATCCTCATGGACTGCCCGCCGAGCCTGGGCCTGCTGACGATCAACGCCCTGGCCGTTGCCGGCGAGGTGATCATCCCCATGCAGCCGCACTTCCTGGCTTTGCAGGGCGTCGGAAAACTGCTGGAGACGGTGGCCCTGGTCAGCAGGCGAATGAACCCGGCGCTGCGCGTGGCGGGCATCGTGCTGACGATGTTCGACTCGCAGACCAAGCTTTCCACCGAGGTGGTCGCCGACCTGTGCTCGTTCATCGAACAGGCACGCGACAGAAACCTGCCCTGGTCGGCGGCGCGCCTGTTCCAGACGCGCATCCGCCGCAACATCAAGCTGGCCGAGTGCCCGAGTTTCGGCCAGCATATCCTGCGATACGAGCCGGCCAGCCATGGGGCCGCCGATTACCGCGCCCTGGCGAGGGAAGTGCTGGAGATGTACGGCATGGCCCCGCCGGCCGCGTCCGTGCCGGTTGCCGTGACCGTGAACCCCGCCCTGGACGCTACGCGGCTGGCGGCAGCGCGCCTGCCCTCGCCCGCCGGCGACGCTGTTGCCTAGAGTCCCGTGCCATGCGCCGAGTCCTGTGGATCGTTGCCGGCCTCTACTGGATTGGGCTTTTCGCGCTCACGCATCTGCCGCAACTGCCGGCGGTGGGGCCGCGGATCGGCGACAAGACCGCGCATTTCCTGGCCTACGCAGTGCTGGCCGCACTGCTTTATGCCGCGATGGGCCCTACGGGCAACCGCCGCACCAGCGTGCGCGTGCTGTTGATCTGCCTGGCGTATGGCGTAATCGACGAGTGGACGCAGGCGCTGCCCGGCATCAACCGGTCCTGCGAAATGCACGACTGGCGTGCCGACGCGGCCGGGGCGCTGCTGGTCTGCACCGCCGCGGCCATTTTCCTGGAGGCTTCGCCCCGCTTGCCACGGCCCGCTCCCGCCCCGCCCCGCCGTGAGGCCAGCCAATTGCATCCGGCACTGCCGCGGGAGTAACGGCAGCGGGCCCTGGACCGGCAACGGCCGCGCCCGCTGCGGGACGAGGGCCGGGCCCTTGCGGACAGCCCGGGCCCCTGGTCGGGTTGGCGGTTGCCGGTCGTGAACTCGCCCCGGCATCGGTCTGTCGCTACCATCTACGTCCATGGACCACTCGTCGCTCTCGGCGCCCTGGCGCATCGAGTACATCCGCTCGCTGGAGCAGCCGGCGGGCTGTTTCCTCTGCGAGGCCGCTGCCTGCGACAACGACGAGGACGCACGGCAGCGTCTGCTGCTCTGGAGCACGCCGCTTTCGGTGGTGGTCATCAACCGCTATCCCTATACCAACGGCCACCTGCTGATCGCCCCGCGGGCCCACAAGGCAGAACTGGAGGAGCTTACGCAGGAGGAGCTGCTGGACCTGCAGGTGCAGACGCTGCGGGCCATCCGCGTGCTTCGCCGCGCCATGTCGCCGCAGGGATTCAACCTCGGCACGAACCTGGGCCGATGCGCCGGCGCCGGCCTGCCCGGGCATGTCCACCAGCACCTCGTGCCCCGCTGGAACGGCGACACCAACTTCATGAGCGTCGTCGGCAACGCCCGCGTGGTGCCGCAGGCCATCGACCACCTTTACCAGGAACTTCGCCAGGCGCGAGACGCACTGTCCGATACCTGATTGCGCAGGCTGCCGATGGACTGGATTCGTACGTTCTTCGAGGTCTTCCTGCCCCTGCTGGTGGCCATCGACCCCTTCGGGCTGATTCCGGTCTATCTGGGCGTGACGGCCGACCGCACTCCGGAGCAGCGTCGCCGCATCGGCTACCAGGCCTGCTCCACCGCCCTGGCCATCACGGTCGGCTTCATGTTCCTGGGTGCCGCCCTGTTTGGTTTCCTGGGCATCGACGCCAACGACTTCATGATCGGCGGCGGCCTGATCCTGCTGGTCTTCGCCATCCGCGACCTGCTCCTGCCGTCGCGACTGTCCGTGCAGGATAGGGAAGGCATCAGCACGGTACCCCTGGCCACGCCCCTGATCGCCGGACCGGCCACGCTCACCACCACGCTCGTTCTCACCACCAACCCCAGATACGGCTATGGGTGGACCGGCCTGAGCCTGGCCGTGAACTTCGCCATTCTGCTGGTGGCGCTGCTGGCGTCGGATCGTGTCGCCGCCCTCATCGGCAAGAACAGCCTGCGGGCCTTCAGCAAGCTGGTGATGGTTCTTCTGGCCGCCATTGCCGTAAACTTCATCCGCAGGGGCATGGTGCAGGTTTTCGCGACCCTCCCCACCTGATGCGCCGGGGGCTGGACATCCTCTACCAAGACCGGCAGTTCATCGCCGTGGCCAAACCGGCGGGCCTGGCGGCCATTCCGGGGCGGGGCGAGCCCGCCAGCCTCCTGCAGCAACTGGCCGCGCAGCTCGGCCTGCCGTACCGCGGCCAGGCCGATCCCCGCCTCCGGCTCGTGCATCGACTGGACAAGGACACTTCCGGCGTGATGCTCTTCGCCCTGACCCGCGAAGCCCAGCGGTTCGTATCGCACCAGTTCCAGAACAACACCGTGGTCAAGGAATACCTGGCGCTGGTTGCCGGCCGACCCGCCGATGACCAGGGCACCATCGACGCGCCCCTCGCGCCGCATCCGGCCCGCCCGCAACGCATGATCATCAGCCGGCACGGGCGGCCGGCACGCACCGACTGGCGCGTCGAGGCCCGCTACGGGCGGATCACGCTCTTGCGGGTCTTGCCCCGCACCGGCAAGACCCATCAGATCCGGGTGCACCTGCGCTGGATCGGCCTGCCGCTGCTGGTCGATCCGCTTTACAACCCCGGCGGTTGTGCCACGGGGCTCTTGCTGTCCAGTTTCAAGCGGGGCTATCGACCCAAACGCGATGAGCCCGAACGCCCTCTGATCGGCCGTCTGACGCTTCACGCGGAAAAGCTGCGATTCGTGCACCCGGGCGGCCAGAGCATCGAGATTGCGTGCCCCCTGCCGCGGGACTTCCGCGCGGCTGTGGCGGCGCTTGCCAAGTACGCCCGGTGACGCAGGCGGTCGCTACTCGAGGTAGGTGTACCCCTCCAGCCCGTTTTCATAGAACTTCAGCAGCACGCGGGATTCCTCCAGCGTCAGCTTCTGTTCGCGCAGCGCCCGCTCGACGCTTCTGCGCATGGCCCGTATCAGCTCGTCGGCGGCGTATTGCACATACTGCAGGACCTCGCGCACCGTGTCGCCCTCGACCACCTCGTCGATGCTGTAGCGGCCCTGCTCGTCCACCGTCACGTGGACGGCATTGGTGTCGCCCAGCAGGTTGTGCAGGTCGCCGAGGATCTCCTGGTAGGCCCCCACCAGAAACGCCGCCAGGAAGTAGTCGCGTCCGTCGAACGGGTGAAGCTCCAGCACGCCCTTGACATCGCGCCGGTCGATGAAATGGTCCACCTTGCCGTCGGAATCGCAGGTGATGTCCGCGAGGATCCCCCGGCAGGTCGGCTCTTCCTCCAGGCGGTGGATGGGCATGATCGGGAAGAGCTGATCGATGGCCCAGGAGTCGGGCATGGACTGGAAGATCGAGAAGTTGCAGAAGTAGGTGTCCGAAAGCATCGCCTCCAGGCCCTCGAACTCCTCGGGCACGTACTCCAGCTTCCTCACGATCCTCAGCACCTTGGCGCAGACCCCGAAGAACAGCCGCTCGGCCAGGGAACGGTGTTCCAGCGAGCAGTAGCCGAGGTTGAACAGGTTCAGCACGGCATCCTTGCTGATCTGCGCATCGTGGTAGTATTCGACGTAGTTGTTCTCGTTGAGATCGCGCCACGTGTCGAACAGATTCACCACCGGCGCGGGCATTTCCGCCCGCTGCTCGGCCGTCAGTTCGCCGGGCACGTCGAAACGTGCAAACCCGCTCCATCCCAGCACGTTGAACACCAGCACGCTGTGGTAGGCGACCATCGCCCGCCCGGATTCGCTGATGATCGTCGGGTGCTCCACGCCCGCCTGGTCGCAGATCTCCTTGATGTGGAACACCACGTCGTTGGCGTATTCCTGCAGGCCGTAGTTGGTGCTGCTCTGGAAGTTGGTCTTCGAGCCGTCGTAGTCGATGCCCAGCCCGCCGCCGACGTCGATCATCTTCAGGCCCGCGCCGATCCGCTGCAGCTCGGTGTACACGCGCCCCAGTTCGATGACCGCCGCCTTGATATTGCGGATGTTGTTGATCTGGCTGCCCAGGTGGAAATGCAGCAGGTTCAGGCAGTCGCCCATGCCGTGGCGGCGCAGGAACTCCAGGGCCTCCACCACCTCGCTGACGAACAGGCCGAACTTGCTCCGCACCCCGCCGGACTGCTCCCAGCGGCCCGCCCCCCGCGCCGCCAGCTTCACCCGCACGCCGATGGACGGCTGCACCTGGTGCTGCTTGGCGTACTTGACGATCAGCTCCAGCTCGCTGAACTTCTCGACCACCGGGATGATGTTCTTGCCGATCTTCGTCGCCAGGATCACCGCCTCGATGAACTCGTCGTCCTTGAAGCCGTTGCAGATGATCGGCGTGCGGTCGTCGTCCACCATCGCCATCACCGCCAGCAGCTCGGGCTTGGAACCGGCCTCCAGGCCGAAGCCATACTCCTTTCCGAAGCCCAGGATCTCCTCCACCACGTGCCGCTGCTGGTTGACTTTGATCGGATAGACGCAGCGGTAGTCCCCCCGGTAATCGTGGTCGCGGATCGCCGAGTGGAACGCCGTGTACATCTGTCCCACGCGATGTTTCAGGATGTCCGTGAACCGCAGCAGCATCGGCAGCTGGATGTCGCGGTCGCGCAGCTCGTCCACCAGCTTCTTCAGGTCGATGCTCAGGGCGGGGTTGCTGGTGGGGTGGACGGCCACGTGCCCCTCGGCGTTGACCGAGAAATACCCCTGGCCCCACTGCCTCACGCGGTAGAGGTTCTCCGCGTCCCGCGGGGTCCAGGCGCGCTGCTCGCTTGGGCCTGCCGGCGATCCATTGCCGTTCTGCACGCCGGCCGCCGTGCCGGTCGTTCCGTTTGAAGCCTCTAGAACTCTTTGCATTCTGCTTTCAGCCTGCTCCTTGTCCGTACCTCCGCGGCGCGCCTCATATGTTATCGCAAACACCGCAAAGTCAAACTCCTTGCCGGTTTTTTAACATCCTCCGCCCACCTACCACCGCGGCTGCTGCTGGGTCAGGCAGTGGATCGACCCCAACCCCCAGATCAACGCCCGGCAGTCGATCCCGATCACCCTCCGACCCGGCAGCAGCCTCTGCAGGATCTCCAGCGCCCGCCGGTCGTTCCGCCGGTTCCCATACGTCGGCACCAGCAGCGCGCCGTTCACGAAATAGAAGTTCACGTACGTCGCCGGCAGCCTCTGGCCCTGCCGCTCCACCACCCCCGGCATGGGCAACTCCACCACCTCGAACGGCCGGCCCGCCTGATCTCTCGACAGCCGCAGCCGCCGCACCTGCTCCCGGAGAATGCCGTAGTTCGCGTCGCGCGGGTCCTCCTCCACGCCCATCACGACGGTCGTCGCACTCACGAACCGCGCCAGGTCGTCGATGTGCCCGTCGGTGTCGTCCCCCACGATGCCCTCCCCCAGCCAGACGACATGTTGCTGGCCATAGAAATCCTTCAGGTACCGCTCGATTCGCCTGCGCGACAAGCCGGGATTGCGGTTGCCATTCAGCAGGCACGCCTCGGTGGTCATCACCGTGCCCGCGCCGTTGAAGTCCACCGCACCTCCCTCCATCACGATCCCCGGATGGAAAACCGGCAGCCCCAGTTCCTCCGCCACACGCGTGGGCACCGCATCATCGGCATCCCACGGCGGGTACTTGCCTCCCCAGGCGTTGAAGCCCCAGTCCACCACCGCCCCCCGCCCCCGACCGCCGCGGGGCCCAGGCCGCTTCACCACGAACGCCGGTCCGTGATCGCGGCACCAGCATTCGTTGGTCGGAATGCGGTGAAACCGCACCCGACGCACCGGGCAGCCGTACTGCCGCAGCTGCCTGAGCACGATCCGTTCCCAGTTCTCATCGGGAACGTTGATGTGAACCGTCTCCCGACTCTCGATCTGCCGGATGATTCTCGCCAGGTTCTCCGGCACCGCGTCGTATCCCCCCGGGAACGAGATGCCCTCCGGCCGCGGCCAGGACAGCCATGTCCCCGAATGCACCGCCCACTCCGGGGGAAACCAGTAGCCCAGCGACGCAGGCGACCGGGTCATGTGCCGTCTCCGAACCGCCGCGTCAGCCCGCCGTAGGCATCGATCCGCCGGTCCCTCAGAAACGGCCAGTGCGTGCGACTGAACTCCACGCGCCGCAGGTCGCACTCGGCCACCAGCACTTCCTCCCGGTCGGCCGACGCCCGCCGCATGACCTGGCCATCGGGTCCGGCCACGAACGACTGGCCCCAGAACTCGATGCCCCCCTCCACCCCCACGCGGTTGGCCGCACAGACGAAGCACCCGTTGGCCACCGCGTGGCTCCGCTGCATCAGTTCCCACGAATCGTGCTGGGCCTGGCCGTACTGCTGCTTCTCCGCCGCGTGCCAGCCGATGGCGGTGGGGTAGAAGAGGATCTCGGCCCCCTGCAGCGCCGTCAGCCTGGCCGCCTCGGGAAACCATTGGTCCCAGCAGATCAGCACGCCGATCCGGCCGTGGGGGGTGTCCCAGGCGCGAAAGCCGCTGTCGCCGGGCGTGAAATAGAACTTCTCGTAGTACAGGGGATCGTCGGGAATGTGCATCTTCCGGTAGATGCCCTGGACGCTGCCGTCGGTGCGGATGATCGCCGCCGTGTTGTGATAGAGCCCCCGGGCACGCCTCTCGAACAGCGACGCGATCACCACGATCCCGCGTTTGCGCGCGATCTTCCCCAGCGCCTCGGTGGACGGGCCCGGAATCGTCTCGGCCAAGGCGAAGTTCCCGTGCTCCTCCGACTGGCAGAAGTACCTGGAACAAAACAGCTCCTGCGTGCAGACGATCTTCGCCCCTTCGTCGGCCGCCTGCTCCACCAGCCGCATCTGCCGCCGCAGGTTGACCGTCGGCTCATCGCCGCAGGCCATTTGCGTCAGGCCCACCTTCACCACATCCCGGCCGGCGCGCGCCTTGGCCATGTCACTCTCCCACCGCCAGCAGAAACCGCTCGATGTTCGACGCCGCGTCGCCCAGCCCCCTCTTGGAACGCCAATCCGCCTCGGCCAACAGATCGATCAGCCGCCCGACCTTTGCCGGCCCCAGCGCAGCGGCGAATCTGCGGAACTCGCCGGCGAACTGCTTGTACCTCCAGGCGTTCTTGAAGGGCGTTGCCGGCGTGAGCACCGCTCGCACATCCTCCAGCCACATCAGCAGCCACGTGGCCGCCCTGTACTGGGCCGTCGGGTCCAGCTGAAGCAACCGCCGCCACCGCCGGATGGCAAGCGGCACGTCGCCACGCGACAGCGCCTCGGTCAGTTCCTTGATCTCCTGTTCGCGCTGAAACGTCACCGAGCGGAGCACGGCCTGCTCGTCGGCCTGCCCCTCGCACTGCAATGCCAGTTTGGCCAGCTCGTTGTCGATCCGACCCAGGTCGGCTCCGATCCTTTCCACCAGCGCGCCTGCCGCCGCCGGCGCCATCGCCAGGCCGTGGACGCGACGGGCGCGGTCGGCCGTCCAGGCGACCAGGTCCTCCGGCGTATCGCAGTCGATGATCTCGCCCACCGCGGCGATGGCCTTGATGAGGTTCTGTCGCCGGTCGGCGCTGCCCATCCGCAGCACCAGCACCGCCGAGGAACCGGACATGCGCCGGATGTGTTTCTCCAGAGGCTCGCGGCACCGCGAGAGAAACGATTGCCTGGGCCCCTCGTTCTCGTCCGCCCTGCGCACCACCACGACCTTGCCGGCCGCGAACATCGGCAGCGTGGTCAGTTCCTCGATCACCTCGCCGATTTCGGCCGCCGGCCCGTCCACGTCCACCCGCTGCATCCCCTGGGGCGCCTGGCTCAGGATCCGCCCCAGATGTTCCAACTGCAGGAGCGACTCGCGGCCGGCTAATGCATAAACGCACTTGAGCATGTACAACTGTCTTGTACGGGCCGCCGCCGCGGCGGTCAACTTGATCGGGCCGGCGAGGCGGACGTTGTCGCCCGGGAGTCTTGCCTTGAAAGATGCTTCTGCCGATGATCTGCGCGACGCGGCCCGCATGAAACTGCGGAGGCTTCGGCGGCAGCTCGAGGCCGACGCAGGCGAGTTGCGGGAACGCGGCCGAACGGACGGCGCCCAGATCGTCGGGGCGACCATCCGTTGTGTGCGGAAACTGACCGACGCCCTGCGCAAGGGCAAGACGGGCCGAAACGAACCTGGGGACCCACGATGAGTTCCAGCGAAACCCCGACTGCGATCGTCGCCACGGGAGCGACGCATTACCGCCTCCGCTACGGGGCCATGGCCCTGCTGTGCCTGGCCCTGGGCGGGTGGTTCCTCTACGACGGGTTCTACGCCTGGCCCAGGGAGAACCGCCAGGTCGAGCAGAAGAACATCCAGCTCCGCCGCGAGGGCAAGCAGGAGGAGAAGATCCCCCACAACCAGATGAGCGTGCTGTTCAACAAGCTCCTGGGAGTGGTGCTGCCGCCGGTGGGGGTGGCCCTGATCGTGCTGGCGATGGTTCGTTCCCGCGGGGAGTATCGCCTGGAAGGCCAGGTCCTGCACGTTCCCGGCCATGGCGCGGTGCGCTTCGACCAGATCCGCCGCATCGACAAGACCCGGTGGAACCGCAAGGGCATCGCGGTGATTCACTACGAGACGGAGGACGGCCAAGCCCGCCAGTTCACGCTCGACGACTGGGTCTTTGACCGCGCGCCCATCGACCAGATGCTCCAGCAGATCGAGGCCTTTGTACGACAGGCCGCGCAGAGCGCCCCGGACGATGCCGCCCCGGAGGACGCCGCCCCGCCACCCGGCGGCACCTGACGACGGCGGGCCCCGCCCGATCGCGTCGGCGGGCCTCGTGCTCACGATGGCCCTGCGGCGGCTAGTCGCTCTTGATGACTTCCAGGATCCCCTGAGTCTTGATGACCATCTGGTTGTCGTCGAACAGGTGGAAGCTCTGGATCAGCAGCTCGTGGCTGCGGCGCTCGATGTCCAGGACGCTGAGAATGCCACCCGATTCGCCGCTGGGGGGCGTTTCGGCGGCCATCAGTTCGCGCTTGGCCGCGTACGCGGCGATCTCCTGTTTCGTGGCGTCGTACAACGTGTGGGTGAGCTGCTCTTCCTGGGTGCTGATCATGTAGCGGATGTTGGGCCCCGCCGTCATCTCGTGATATTTCTCTCCGCGGCAGGGAATCGACTGCACCAGCCCGCGATCCGTCAGGACCTCGCCGCCGGTCAGGATCACCTCCGTGAGGGTGTTCTTGGCGGCGGTGAACGAGACCACATGACCGCCGTCGATCAACCAGATATCCGCGTCGTAAGCACGGCGGCTGACCTTTTCCGTCGCGAGAATGTGGAACAACTCCGGATGCAGCGTGCGCTGATAGAGCAGGAGGGTCAGGCCTCCAGCCCGCCGTTGTTTGGTGCGATTGCTCATCGCTTCCGTGCTCCTTCCAGGGGCAAGCCCCTGCTGAAGAAAAACTAGACCACCACCCTCCCCGCCATACCACCACCTGCGGGGCGACCGCTCGCCCACACGGGTTCATCCACCGCTAACGGACCCTGCCACACTTCCCGAAATGGCCGTTCCGTCGCTGACGTGCTGCCGGTTGCCAGAACGCAAACCGGGTATGATGCATGCGATTATAACGTCGTGCGAGGGAAATGTATAGAAAAATCCGTGGGGATCTTCACGGTCCGCCGCGGAGAACCAGGCCGAACCGAATCAGATCGTAAGCAGCGTGAGAACCAGCAGTTATGCCAAATCCACGGATCAGGAAAACCACGCCGAAGTAAGCCCCGGCCATCGTGCGGAACACGAACGTCTCCCAGTTGAAGCTCTCGGCGCCCAGATAGTGGTACAGGGAGAAAAGCACCGAGGAAATGGAAACTATCGCTATGTATCCCAACACTTTACGCATCGCCAACAGGTCGATGAGCACGATGTTCAAGACGGTGAAGCCCAGCAATCTGAACATCAGCTCTTCATAGATCCCCGCGCCGATCGACAGCACCACTTCGCTGCCGGGATGGGCGCCCGCCACCAGAGGCAGAAGAAACCTTCGTAGACAGATGCCCAGAGCCAGAACCGGCAGTCCAAGCAGCAGGCTCTCGATGACCATGACCGCAACCGTGCCCCAGTGCACAACCCACGGGTCGCGCCGGGCGACGTGCCAGGCCAGAAGAACTCCAACTACTGCCAGGGGCGGAAGATAGCGTCCGGTGGCACCAAAGAGCCCCAGGAAATCCCGCAGTAAGTTGAACGCAATGACCCGCTGCTCGATCTTTCGGGCATGATCGGTGGCCAGATACCAGGTGCCCACCTCGTAGATGGCAAGCAGCGGCAGCAGGAAAAGCAGGGCGGTCAGGGGCTGCGAGGATCGCTCGAAGTACCCGCTGGACAATGACTTGCGGCAGACGTCGTGCCGGCCTGCACCATCTGCCATACGCCTTTTCACCGCCGCGCCCACGAGCATCGCCATCACCGCGTCTCCTTGGCGTCGCTGGGCTCCCCCACGGGGCGGCATACGCGGGTGATCTGCACCGCCCGGTTGCCGCGGAACTGCCCGATCTGGGCGTGGAACTTGGTCCTGCCCTCCACCTGCACGGCAACGTCGCTGCCGGCCGGCTTCTCGGTGGTGATGATGTCGCCCGGTTGCAGGGACAGCAGTTCGTCCACCCTGATGGTGGAGTTGGCCAGGATCACGCACAGTTCAACCGGGGCCTGCTGGACGCTGCGTTTGAGTTTGCGGGCCTGGTCGTCAGCCCCGCCCCGACGTTGGTAGGTGAACCAGTTCTGGGCGGCCAGCACGCTCATGAACGGCTCGATGACGTTGTACGGGATGCACAGGCTCATGGTGCCGGCGCGGTTGCCCATCTTCAGCTCAAAGCCGACCACGACGACCGTCTCGTTGGGCGGGACGATCTGCACCAGCTGGGGGTTGCTCTCGTAGTCCTGCACCGAGAACGTGGTGGGCATCAGGGCACTCCACGCCTCGGATAGCTGATGCGTGGCCCGGTCGGTGATGCGGGTAACCAGCCGCTGCTCGATCTGCGTGAGCGGCCGCTGGGGGATGAACAGGTCGGTGCTGCTGCCGCCCAGCAGCCGGTCGATGATGGGGTAGATGATCAGGGGGCTGATCTCCAGGCACAACTGGCCGTCGAACTGTTCGGCCTTGAGCAGGTTGAAGCAGGTCGGGTTGGGCAGGGAGTGGATGAACTCGCTGTAGGTCACCTGCTCGGTGCTGGCGACGTTGACCTCGATGATCGTGCGGAGGTAGCCGGACAGTGCCGCCCCGAAGTTCCGCCCGAAGCCCTCGTGGAGGGTGTGGAGGGCTCGCATCTGGTCCTTGGAGAGGCGCTCGGGGCGCTTGAAGTCGTAGGTCTGAACTTCCAGATTGCTGCGGCCCGTGGGCGAGAAGACCGGCGCGGACGCATCGCGCTGGACCTGCCCGCCATCGACGGCCGCCAGCAGGGCATCGACCTCGGATTGTTCCAATACGTCGCTCACGCGCAGGGCCTCCATGCCCTATTGAGACATTATCGGACGGATGTGGGCGATTCCTGCAGGGGCGAAGCCTTCAGGGCCGGGAGACGATCGCCACGGGCAATGGCGAATCGACCTGCGCATTCTGCAGGAGGTTCTGCAGCTGTTCGCTGACCTGATGGTAAAGCGCCTGCACGGCTTTCCGGTCTTCGACGATCGTGAGGTAGGTCGCCATCTGCGCGCTGAGCTCGGCGATTTCCGCCTTCACCTCGTCCAGCAAGTCCTTGGCCTTCTTGTACTCTTCCATGGTGGCGGCGGCCTCGGAACGAAGCTGATTGGTCAGCTTGACGATCGCCTTGGCATGGTTCTCATCGCGCACCTCGCGGAGCTTCCGCTGCAAGGCCTCCTTCTCGGCGTCCATGCGGGCGATGGAGGGGTCGTCTGCGGGCACCCTGAGCCGTTCCACGCTGCGACGGATGTCCACCTGGTCGATCTGAGAGATCAACTGGCGGATGCGGGCGTCCTGCTCGATCATCTGCTCGATCTGCGGGGGGTCCAGGTTCTGCGCCAGCTGCATCAGGACGGTATCCAGCATCGCCTGGGCGTCAGCCGCCTTGCGCCTGGCGGCCAACATATGCTCCACGAGGCTCTGCAATTGCAGATCCAGCACGCTCAACCGGCCAGGGCCGGCCATTCCCTTGGCCGTGAGGTCCGTCTGCAGTTGCCGCTCGCGGTCCTGCAGGTCGCGAAGCTGGTTCCAATACAGGTCCTTCAAGTTTCGCAACACCTGGATCTTGCGCTGCTCATCCTTGTCGGCTTGTCCCCGGAGCCACGCCAGGTAGGCGTCCGCCACCCCTCGTGCCCAAACTCTGGCGGTTGAATCGTCGGCGGCGTCCGCGCGGACCTCGATCAGCGCTGTGCCCGGGACGATTCGGACGGACAGCATCTTGCGCAATGCAGGCAGCTTCTGGCGGTTGGATGCTCCGGAGACGGGAGTCTTGCTGCCCTGGCCCAAGAGCACCTGGTGCAACACCTCGTCACTTTGGAGCATCTGTGCGTGCGTGCGGATGGAGCGGGCCCACATGGCGTCCATCTCATCGCCCGTTGCGCCGGCCGGGGGCGAGACCATCAGCACCAGCGAACCTGGCAGCAGGCCTTGTCCCCCGCCGAGACGGTGCTTCACCACTGCCGCGCCGACCAGGACTCCCACCGCCAGCGCCAGCAGGACCACCAGCAGGCGCCCAAGACGTGATGCGAGCATGACGGGCCTCCCTTCAGTGCCGCGAGGGCGCGGTCGTCGGCGTCTGGTGCCGCGACATCGCCCGCTGATCGATGTAGTACGTCGTGGCCGCCATCAGGGTAACAGCGCCGAAGACGATCGCAAAGACCCGCCGGGCGCTGCGACGGGGCGGCGTCAGGTCCAGCGCCGGAGCGGGCAGGCCGGCATGGGCCTCGGCAAATCTTCGCAGTTCGGCCAGGGCAGCGGCGGCCGGCTGTCCCATCCGCGCTTCGAAAGCGGCCTGTGCCTGGGCCACGGCCGTTGCCACCTCCGTCGGCGGCGAGTCTGTCCGCTGGGCGATCCGCTGGTCGCTCAGGGCCTCGACGGCCCGCAGGTACAGCGCCTCGCGCGCCAGGGGCGGGATGCCGAGCAGTGCCTCCTCGACGCGGCGCAGGCCCGAGTCGCGCTGGATCGGATCGATGGTCGGCGAGGCCGGGGCGTTTCGGCCGGACAGGGCCAGCTCTCGTGCCCGGTCGAGAATCCACCGCTCGGCGTGTTCCGTGCCGGGCATGGGCCCATCGGCCAGGAAATCGCGATAGGTAGCGGCCAGGACCTGCTCGGTGGCGGCGGCATCGCAGGTCAACACCCGGACGTAGGCCCGAACACGGGGGGCCAGTTTCAGCAATTGTTGCTCGACTCCCGCGGTGGGTTTGTGGTGCATGGACGCTCTTGCCCGTTGCGCACTACGGCGCGAGGATCAGACGGCAGCCGGCCGACTCCACGTGCCGACGTTCCAGGTCGCTCAGCTCGCCGTCGCTGACCACGATGTCCACGTCGCTGAGCTGGCAGAGCCGGACCAGCGCCTGCTGGCCGAATTTGCGGCTGTCGGCCAGCAAAACGACCTGCTGCGCCTGCTGCATCATGCGCCGCTCGGCCTCGACGAGCAAGAGATTCTGGTTGAACAACGCGCCGTTGTGGATGCCGGCAACGGAGAAGAACAGGGTGTTGGCGTGGACGCTGCCGAGCATGGAATCCGCACCGGGGCCGAGCATCACGCCATAGCGAGGGTAGAGCAGGCCGCCGATGAGAATCAGCTCCACGCGTTCGTCGTTGAGGAACAGGCTGGCGATGGGCAACGAGTTGGTCACCAGTTGCAGCGGCTGGCCGAGAAGCTGCTGGGCCAGGTGAAACGTGGTGGTGCCGCCGTCCAGCAGGATCGTCTGCCCCGGCTGGACCAGCGAGCGGGCCGCGGCGGCGATGCGGCGCTTGGCTTCCTGCTGAACGCTGAGGCGCTGGTCGAAAGCATAGGGGCGCGCGGCCTCGGCGCGATCGCCCAGCCAGACAACCCCGCCGTGGGTGCGGTTGACCAGGCCTCGCTGCTGAAGCACGTCGATGTCGCGGCGGATGGTGGATTGCGACACGTGCAGTTCGCCGGCGAGGGTTTCCAGATCCACCATGCCGCGACGGGCGATGATCTCCTGGAGCCGCGATTGACGTTCAGCCATCAACATGGTTTCTCACCGTCCCGCGGCGATACGCTGTCGAGCGTAGGCCACTTTCTGAGCGCTGGTCATCTTGGCGAAATCCGGCGATCCGTCGGGTCTTCGGGGCACGGCATCGGGAGCCGGCTTGGCCCTCGCCCCGGCCGGCGGCTTCGCCGCCGACGTGCCGCTGTAGGCGCTGGCCTGCGTGGTCTCCTGCAGGTCCTCCTTCAGCGGCCGATAGGGCTTGATGCCCAGTTTCTCCAGTTCGGCGTGGTAGCTCCTGACCGCCTCGACCGCGCTGATCTGCCCGTTGGCGATCAGGTGCAGATGCCGCACGAACGTGAGCTGGTGCTCGCTGTGATTGATCTTCCGGCCGAACAGCGCAGCGCGTGCCCCGTATTTCTTGGCCTCCTCCAGCAGCTTGAACGCGTCGTAGGTTGTGCCGCTGGAGCCGCCGAGGATTCCGGGGATCAGCAGCGGGTCGTACTGGACGAGCTCCTCCATCGCCCGGGGCCCGTGATAGGCGATCTTCAGGAACAGCGGCCGGCCGGCACTGGGCACGCCGGCCAGCGTCCGCACGATCAGGTCATTGATGAACCGTCCCAGGTTCGTCGGGCACGATTCGCCGCAGGCGTTGGGATCGAACACCTCCAGGAAATGACGAAAGCCCTTGCTCTCGGCCTCGATGCGAAACTCCTTATAGGCCTGGAGCGTGGCGTAGTCGAACTCGATGTTGTTGTTGACGGTGATGGAGTAGAGGCCCAGGTCGGCGCCCAGGCGGCGCTCGTCGGGCGTGGGGTTGACCTTGCCGCTCTGGATCTGCTCGATGGTGGCCGAGCGGAAAGGCCGCGAGGGGCTGGCGGCGTAGGTCCCGTCGGTCAGCAGGTGGATGTCGGTGGTGTCGTTGGCACGCACGGCGGGCGTAACGTGCGAGTGGTCGAACAGCCGCTCGCGGATGGTCAGTTGCTCGCTGGTGCTGGCCGACATGAGCATGATGTCCACCAGGCCCTGCCGCACGATTTCGCGCATCTGGTCGCGGTATTCGGCCAGGGACCGCGCCCGGCCGGTTCGGGGGTCCTTGCCCGTGGCGGCCAGTCCCGCGGCCATATCGGCGTCCTTGGCATCGGCGAGGATGAAGTCCCTGGCCGAGATGGGGTTGGCTCGGATGTTGGCGATCTTCTGGTCGAGGCTCTTGACCATGCGACATCTCCACGTTCTGAGGGCCTGTGCCTTCGGGAGAGGGTTGGGGCGAGGGGGCCAGAGCCCAGCAGTCGGTCCGCCCCGCCTCACCCGGGTCCGCCGTCGTGTTGCGGACTCCGGCCTGCTCCGCAAACCAAGTTCTGTGCAGGCTGAAGCCTGCACCACAACAGCTGCCCGCGCCGGCGGTGCGGGCTCGAGCGTGCACCGAACTACCCCGCCGCGGCCATGATCTGGTCCGTGATCGTCTGCACCAGCTGCTCCACGTCCGCCTCGCTGTACTGCGGGGGAGCCAGTGCGGCGACGGCCTGTTCCATGGGCGAGGCGCACGGCTGGCCGGCGCGCTCGGGGGCGCGGGCCATGCCCGAATCGGTCATCACCATGCCGCGGGTGGCGATCTCGCCGCCCACGCGCGACAGGAAATCGTTCTGACAGGTCAACTTGTCCAGGCCCTGCTTCACGCGAGGGTCGCTCATGCCGAATCGCCCCTTGAGCTCGAGCAGTTCCTTCATCTCCTCGGCGCCCAGCGGCCGGATCGTCCCGATGCTCTTGGCCAGCAGCAGGATGCGGGCGTAGGCGTCCACGATTTCCAGTTTGTAATACGCATCCTCCAGGTCCGGCCCGTAGCACACCACGCCGTGGTTGCCCAGCAGGATGGTGTTGGAGTCCTTGACGAACGGCTCGATGGATTCGCCGAGGCGCTTGTCGCCGGGGGTGACGTAGCGGGCCATCCGCACCGGGCCCAGGAACACCTCGGCCTCCGGGTGCACGCAGGTGGGCAGTTCGACGCCGGCCACCGCGAACGCCGTGGCGTGCGGCGGGTGGCTGTGGATGACGGCCTTGACGTCGGGGCGGTTGGTGTAGATGGCCAGGTGCAGCAGGATCTCGCTGGTGCGCTTGCGCTTGCCGGAGATCTGCTTTCCCTCCCTATCCACGACGCAGATGTCATCGGGCTTGAGGTTGCCCTTGCTGACCAGGCTGGGCGTGCAGAGGATGCGGTTCTCGCTCAGCCGGTAAGAGTGATTGCCCTCGTTGCCGGCACAGAAGCCCTTGAGCCAGATCCGCCGGCCGATGTCGCACATCTGCTCGCGGATTTTCCATTCGGTGACGCGGGTCGCGGAGCCGCCGGAACTCGTGTTCGGTACGTATGCCATATCTGACCTGCCTTGGAACTGAAACATGAAGACCGGAAACATGAAGAAGGAGGGGCCGCATTCTGTTCATGTCTTCATGTCTTCATGTTTCATGTTTTCATGTCTTCCCGTCTGGTCATGTCTCCACTTCATGCTCCACCACGACCGCATCCAGGATCGCGCTGTTGTAGGCATCCAGCGGCACGCGCTTCTCCGGGTAGAACGGCATGCAGGCCTCGCGGCTCTCGCTGAACGCGATCAGGTCCCCCTCCGTCGCACCCAGGTTGTCATACACCACCAGCACCTCGCTGGTCCGCCGGGGCCGGCCGGACAGGGCGAAGCGGTCCTGCACCTCGACGATCAAAAACCGCCCGCCGACCAGCGTGTCGTACGCGGGCGCCAGCGTCAGCCTGCCTCGGACCCGGCCTATCCGCATGCGCTGAGCTCCTTGAGGCTGCGGCTCATCCCTTCCTCCAGCTCTCGCCCGGCGTGCACGAAACGCCGGAGCAGGTTGCGCATCTGCGACATCGACTGGCTGGAGTACTCGATCACCAGCACGTTGGCGGCCACCAGCGCGATGCCCTGCTCCACGGCCGCCAGGCCCGTGCCCACCACCGCACGCAGGGATGTGCAGCGGTTGGCCAGCACGGTCGCGGCCGCCGCGTGCTGCACCAGCAGGATGCCGCCGACCGCCCTGGCTGCCTTCACCTCGCCGGCCAGATGCCTGATCACCTCGGCGGTGCGACGGGCATCGGACGGTATCTCGATGGGCGACAGGCTCGACTCGCGGGCCTGGGCGGCGACGGCGGCCTTGGCCGGCCCGCACGGGCCGTCGCACCACCAGAGCCACGCCCCCTGCGCGGCCTGGGCCGGCGCGGGCTGCGTGGCCACCGGCTTCACCAGTGGGGATGGAATCTCCACGTTGCTGTAACCCACAGCGACGCGGCGCGAGCGTGCCCAGTCGGCCGCCAGCGGCGTGAGGCGGGCGCCGTAGGGGAGCACGACCTGGCCGTTGCCGCCGGCCGAGCGGTGCAGGTCCTCGAGTTGACGCGCGGTGAAGATCATGCATCCACGATCCCGATCACGAACCATCGCACGGGGCTTTTCTCGTCGCCGATCAGCTCCCGCGCTCCCTTGCCGTCGCTGTTGAGGACCACCGTCTGGCCGGGGCTCGAGCCCCACTTGTCGGGCGCCAGCACCGGATCGGCCTCCGGCCGCCCCGCAGCATCCAGCGGCTGCACGATCGCCAGCCGCCAGCCCGTCAGAGACGGGTGCTTGATGGTCGAGGTCGCGTGGCCGATGGTGATGCCGAGCTGCATGGTCGCGAGTTGTGAGTTGCGAGTTGTGAGTTGCGAGTTGGGTGTTCTCTATTTTCCACGTTCAAGCGATTGCTGCAGGCCGCGAAGGACGCGGCTCACTTCGTCGGCTTTCACCATCAAGGCCTCAACTTCCGCGGGCGCTATGTACCCCAGACGCTGCGCGATCAGCAGTTGGGTCTCCATCTCCTGCAAGGAGCCACGGCTGATCCGCAAGTGATGGGCAAACTCCTGTCCGACACCCCGCCCCTGTCCCTCGGCAATGTTACTGACAACCGATACGGCCGCTCGCCTCACTTGGCTTGTCAAACCATACAACTCTTCCTTGGGAAACTTTCGCACCAACTGGTGCACCTCCATCACCAGGTCCATGGCCCGCTGCCAAGCCACCAGATCCCGATAGTTGTTGACCGCCATCCGCACCTCCCTGCTCACAACTCCCAACTCGCAACTCGCAACTCGCAACTAGATCATCCTGAGTGCCCCCGTCACCATCATCCTCCTGTACCTGGTAAACGTCAGCGGCGTCGTGATCCCCTCGCCGGTCGGCGTGGCGATGCTGTAGCTGAGGTACCCCTGCCCGCCCAGGCCCAGGCCGGCCATGCTCGGGCCGTTGACCACGTAGAGCGTGACATTGGCCCGCCGGCCGAACGCGGTGATCGTCTGCAGGTTGCGCGAATGCATGATCGCCGTGTGGCGATAGCCGTGCTCGCTTTCGATGGCCTTGTCCATCGCCTCCTGCACATCCTTGCACCGCACGAACGGCACGAAGGGCATCATCTGCTCCTCCTGCACGAACGGGTGATCGAAGCTCGTCTCGCCGACCAGCAGTTGAGTCGCCGGCGGGCAGTGCGTCCCGGCCGCCGCGGCCAGGACAGACACGTCGCGGCCGACGAAATCCTTGTTGACGTGAAGTTTGCCGTCCTTCTCGCTGCGGACGAATGCCTTGGCGGTGAGGTTCTCGATCTGCCCGGCCGTCAGGATGAAAGCGCCGTGCTTCTCGAGCCTGGCCATCAGTTTGTCAAAGACGCTTTCGACGACGAAGACCTGCTTCTCGCCGATGCACAGAAGGTTGTTGTCGTAGGATGCGCCTTTGACGATGGACGCGGCGGCGTTGTCCAGGCACGCGGTTTCATCGACCACGACGGCCGGATTGCCCGGGCCGGCGACGATCGATCGCTTGCGCGCCGCCATCGCGGCACGAGCCACGCCGGGGCCGCCGGTCACCACCAGCAGCGCAACTGCGCGATGGTTGAACAGCGCCTCGGCCGTCTCCAGCGTCGGGGGGATGACGCAGGTGATCAGGTTCTCGATGCCGAACTTCGCGGCGATGGCCTTGTTGTATTCGCGCACGGCGTGGGCAGCGCACTGGGCGCCGCTGGGGTGCGGGTTGGCCACCAGCGAGTTGCCGGCGGCGATCATGTTGATGGCGTTGGCCGAGAGCGTGGGCACGCTGTGGGTCACGGGGGTGATCACGCCGATCACGCCGAACGGCGCAAACTCCTCCAGGCACAGGCCGTTGCTGCCGCTGGTTGCGGCCGTGCGCAGGTACTCCACGCCGGGCACCAGCTCCAGAATCTGCAGCTTCTCGATCTTGTGGTCGAGCCGGCCGATCTTCGTCTCCTCCAGCTCCATCCTGCCCCACTCGCGGGCATGGGCCTTGGCGGTGGACTTGATGAGCTTGACGATCGCGTCGCGGTCGTCCATGGAGAGTCGCAGCAGCCTCTCCTGAGCCTCCGCGGCGGCGGCAACCGCATCCTCGACGTGGGAGAACACGCCGTGGCCGGCGGCGGGCGCGGCCGGCGTGCGCGGCGATTCGACGGCCGCCGGGGCGGGCGCGCGGTTGGCCAGCCGCCGCATCACCTCGCTGACGACATCCTGCACCAGCGCCTGGTTCATGGCTTACCCTCTCGCCTGATAAAAGGTCTTGCCGGCGAAGACCGCGCTATCCACGATGCCCACGATCACCGCGTCGGCCGGCAGGTTCTTGGTCTGCTCGGTCATGCGTGCGCTGGAGCCCTGCACGACCAGCACCAGTTGTCCCTCGCCGCAGCCGACCACGTCGATGGCGACGATGGCCCGGCCGGTGTTGCCCAGCGAGGCCGGCTGGCTGGTGGCCTGGTCGTACTTGACGTTCAGCGGCTCGACGACCAGCAGCTTCTGGCCGTTGAGGACCTTGTCCTTCTGGGTCGCGACGACGTGGCCGGTGACTCGTCCGAGGAACATGGGCGCTCCTGGTGATGGGGAACTGGTGATGGATGAGCGACGGCAAACCGGCCCGTCCATCACCACGCATCGATCCCCGTCATCCCATCTTCGCGACATCGCTGTGCGGGCGCGGGATCACGTGGACGCTCACCACCTCGCCGACGCGGCCGGCGGCCTCGGCGCCGGCGTCCACGGCCGCACGCACGGCCGCCACGTCGCCCTTGAGGGTGATGGCGACCAGGCCGCTGCCGACCTTGTGCTGCTCGACGAAGGTCACGTTGGCGGCCTTGAGCGCTGCATCGCAGGCCTCCACGGCCGCCACGATGCCCTTGGTCTCGATCAATCCGATGGCTTCGCCGTTGGTCATGGTTGCTCCAGTTGCTGGTTGCTAGTTGCTATTTGTTAGTCGTTAGTTGTTAGTTGCCAGTTGTCGCGCCGCGCCCTCTCTGCACTAGCAACCAGCAACTAGTAACTAACAACTCAGTTCATTGGCTCCGAAAGCACCGCCACCGTCTGGCGGGCCACGATCAGTTCCTCGTTGGTCGGCACGATCCAGATCGACGCCCGCGATTCCAGGGTGCTGATCTTCGCCTCGCGGGCGCGGGCGCTGTTCTTGCCGGCATCCAGTTCGATCCCCGCCCACGCCAGGTCGCGGCAGATGGCGTTGCGGATGTCCGTCTCGTTCTCGCCGATGCCCGCCGTGAACACCAGGGCATCGCAACCGCCCAGCACCACCAGGTAGGCCCCGATGTAGTGCCGGACCGAATCGACAAACGCCTCGATCGCCAGGCGGGCCTGCGGATTGCCGGCTTGGGCGGCCCGGCGCACATCGCGCATGTCGCCGGAGACGCCGCTGATGCCCAGCAGCCCGCCCTCCCGGCCCAGGCGGCGCAACACCTCTTCCAGCGTGTGCCCGTGCCGCGCCAGCCGCAGCATCGCGTAGATGTCGAACTCGCCCACCCGGTTGTTGTGGAAGACCCCCGTCTGGGGGGTGAGGCCGAAACTGTTGGCCACCGACTTGCCGTCGCGGATCGCGCACACCGAGCAGGAGCCGCCCAGGTGGCAACTGATGATCCGACGCGCTGCCGGCTCGAGTTCGGCCAGGCGCTGCGCGATGTAGCGGTGGGAGGCGCCGTGGAAGCCGTACCGCCGGATGCCCAGGCCCTGCGTCCATTCCCAAGGGATGGCATACACCTGCCGCGCCAGGGGGATGGTCTGATGAAAGGCCGTCTCGAAGGCGGCAACCTGTGGCACGTTGGGCAGTTTCGCCTTGAACGCCTTCATGGCCGCGATGTACGGCGGGTTGTGGGCCGGGGCGATGTCGGCAAACTGCTCCATGGTCGCGATCACCTGGTCGCTGACGCGCACCGCGCCGCTGATGGGCCCGCCGTGCACGGCCTTGAAGCCGATGGCGTCGGGCTTGCGCTGCAGGCCGGCGAGAATCACGTCGATCACCTCGTCGTGGCTGCGATACTGGCCGCTGGGCTGGCCGATGCGCTCGTAGGATCCGCGGGCAAGCTCGCGGCCGCCGGCGTCCATATCCAGCAGGCGGAACTTGAAGCTGGTGCTGCCGAGGTTGGCGACGAGAACGATCATGGCATCTGATCTACGCGCCGAAACCGGCGAGCAGATCCGCGTGCGGCCGGGCGATCACATGAGCCGCCACCAGTTCGCCCACCTTGCCGGCGGCTTCGGCGCCGGCGTCCACGGCGGCGCGGACGCTGCCCACGTCGCCGCGGACCACGGTCGTCACGTAGGAGCCGCCGATCGCGATGGTCTTGACGATCTCCACGTTGGCGGCCTTGCACATGGCGTCGGTGGCCTCCACCAGGCCCACCCAGCCCTTGGTCTCGATCAGGCCCAGCGCGCCGCCGAAGGATTCGGTGCTTTCCGACATGGCTGTTTCTCCTTGGCCGGTTACTTCTTGACCGGTCCGACAACCTTCTTCTTGGGCAACATCCCCGGCAGCTCATCGTGAGGCCGGGCGATCACATGTACGCTGACGACCTGGCCGACGCGGCCGGCCGCCTCGGCGCCGGCATCGACGGCGGCCTTGACCGCCGCCACGTCGCCCTTGACAAAGGCCGTCACCAGACCGCTGCCGGCCTTGTCCCAGCCGATCATCTCCACATTCGCCGCCTTGAGCATCGCATCGGTGCCCTCGATCAGCGACACCAGGCCACGGCATTCCAGCAGGCCAAGAGCTTCGAGTGCCATCGGTTCCTTTCCAGTTGTGAGTTACGAGTTGCGAGTTGCCAGAGAAGACATCCCGGCTCGCAACTCGCAACTCACAACTCGCAACTACTTGATCAGTTCCATGTACTTCGCCGATTCCAGATCGCACGCATTGCCTTCGTCGGTATCGATGTGCACCTCGAGGATCACCTTGGGGTGATAGCGGACGCGAACCTTGTCGAACGTCAGCCCGCAGGGACCCTCGATGCGCAGTTTCATCTCGTCGCCATCCTTCACCCCGTAATACTGCATGTCCTCGCTGGACATGTGCACGTGACGCGCTGCGCGGATCACGCCCTTGCTGATCGTCAAGGCCCCCTTGGGACCGAGGATCGTGCACCCCGGCGTGTTCTCGATGTCGCCGCTGATGCGCAGCGGCAGATCGATGCCCAGGTAGATGCCGTCGGTGTAACTGAGCTCCACCTGCGTGAGCTTGCGGCAGGGCCCGAGAATCCGCACGTTGGGGATGATCCGCTGCCGCGGGCCGACGAGCGTCACCGTCTGCTCGCTGGCAAACTCGCCCTGCTGGTACAGATCCTTGAGCTTCGTCAGTTGCGCCCCGGGCCCGAAAAGCACCTGGACATCCTCGGGCGTCACGTGCAGGTGCCGGGCCGAGACATTTACCACCAGCGGGTGCGGGGGACCTCCAGCCCTGGTTGCCGCCGTGGCGTGCTGCTCCCGCACCGGCGGCGGAGTGACCCGCCCGCGCAGCTTCTCCAGCAGCACCTGCCGGACCAGCGCCTCAACTTCCCGGCGGTCCAGCGCTCGCGTCCCCTGAGCAACCATGCGCAAAGCTCCTCAAAATCTTCCATCTATGATGCACTATCTTCCATATTCTGTCAAGATTGATGGCGAAAAATGATATATTGTGATAAGTTATGCACTGCTCTGGACTTACTCCCCGTGATACTCGCAGCGGGACGTGCAGGTCTCGTGGATTACGATGGCCGACAGCAGCGGCAGGCGGGGTTTGAGCCGCTCCCACAGCCACCTGGCCAGCATCTCACTGGTCGGGTTGGAAAGGCCTTCGATATCGTTCAGGTAATAGTGGTCGAGCTGCCTCACCAGCGGATCGGCCGCCTTCTTGATGTCGCCGAAGTCGATCAGGTAGCCCTTGGCCTGGTCCACCTCGCCCTCGACGATCACCTCGAATCGAAACGAATGGCCGTGCAGCCGCCGACACTTGTGCCCCTCGGGGAATGTGGGCAGGTCGTGGGCGGCCTCGAAGTGAAACGTCTTGGCCAGGCGAACGCGCATCGCCGACGGATTCTACAGCCCCTGGCTGATCGAGGAAATCAACATCGGGCCGCCATCATGTTCCGCGTCTGTGGCCATACAGCTCCACGTGAAGGCGCGGGCAGTAGCGAAAGCCTCGCCGCTTGCAGACCTCCACGACCCACGCCCCGCGGCCGCGAAGGGTCGCGGCATCGGTCCCCTCGGGCATCAGCAGCACATCCTCGTTGCGCCAGTTGCGCAGGCCGCCCAGGATGCCGTCGATCTCCTGCAAGTCCGACTCGCCGGTCACCACAAACTTGAGCTGAAACTCCGGCGACTCGTCGATGAAACGCTGGATGACCGGCAGGTTCAGGCGCAGGCGCTCGTGCATCTGTGCATGGCGGCCCGCCGGCGTGGAGTTGGCCAGCTTGGGCGACAGGCTGGCCAGGTCCAGGTCCAGGGGCTTGTACACCGTGGCGGCCGTCTCGACCGTCACATGCAGGCCGCGTTGCCTGAGTGCGGCGCACAGGTCCTGCACATCGGGCATGATCAGCGGCTCGCCGCCGGTAACGACGACATGCCGGGCGGGGTACTGCCCCACCTGCCGAATGATCCGCTCGACGGGCACATCCTCACCCTCGGGCTCCCAGCTGGCATAGGGCGTGTCGCACCACACGCACCGCAGATTGCACCCGCTGGCGCGGATGAACACCGACGGCACGCCCGCCAGCTTGCCCTCGCCCTGGATCGAATGGAACAGTTCCGCCAGCCTCATGTTTTCGCCCGGCCAACGTGGGCCACGCCCTGCGTGTCTGATGCTACGGTGTGGCATCGGAGTCCGCCATGATGCGTATGCGCCCAGCACTGGCCGGGGCCATCGAGCCGCTTGAGCCGCGGCGGCTGCTGTCGGCATCGATCAGCAACGGCGTGCTGGTGGTGGCCGGCACATCCGCCAACGACTCGATCCATATTTCCACCCCCGATGGGGGCACGACGGTTCGCGTGCAGATCAACCGCGCCCGTCAGAGCTTTTCGGCATCGGCATTCGCGGCGATTTCGGTGAGCGGCGGCGACGGCAACGACTACGTTTCGGTGTCGGCGGCGCTGGCGTATCGCGCCACGCTCAGCGGCGGGTCGGGCTCCGACACGCTGGTGGGCGGCGGCGGCAGGAACGTGATGTACGGCGATGACGGCGACGACGTGCTGGTCGGCGGCGTCGCGGCCGACACCCTCTATGGCGGCGGAGGCAACGACACGCTCAGCGGCGGACGCGGCTCCGACCGGATCCTTGGCAATGACGGCAACGATTATCTCTCCGGCGCGGGAGGCAACGACACGCTCATCGGCAACGGCGGGGCCGACCTGGTTTACGGCGATGCGGGCAACGATTGGCTGGAGGGGAACAACGGCGACGACACGCTTTCCGGGGGCGAGGGCGACGACCTGCTGTATGGCCACGCGGGCTCCGACTGGCTGTACGCCGTCAGCGGGCGCAACAGCCTCTATGGCGGCGACGGCGGCGACCGGCTGTTCGGCGGAAACGGGCCGGATCGGCTCTGCGGCGGTCATGACCGCGATGAGCTCTACGGCTACGGCGGCGACGACCTGCTGGACGGCGGAACCGCCGGGGACAAGCTGTACGGCTACTCCGGAAACGACACGCTCCATGGCGGCGAGGGCGATGATCTGATGTACGGCGACGACGGCAACGACGTGCTCTATGGCGGGGATGACGACGACACGCTCTACGGCGGGTGGGGCGACGACTACCTCGACGGCGGCATCGACGACGACTGGCTTTACGACCGCACCGGCCGCGACACGCTCCACGGCGGCGACGGCGACGATACACTGGATTGCTGGGATGGCTGGGCGGATGACTGGGCCTCGGGCGGCGAGGGCGAGGACTGGGTCTATGCCGACTGGGGCGAGCGGTGGTAGCCGGCAAAAAACCCCGGCATTGGCCGGGGCCTGCGGGCAGGTTCTCAGGCGAACAGCCGGATCAGCGCTTGGAGAACTGGAATCTCCGGCGGGCGCCGCGCTGGCCGTACTTTTTGCGTTCCTTCATGCGTGAGTCGCGGGTGAGGAAGCCGGCGTTTCGCAGGGCGACCTCGAGGGTCGGGTCGTGTTTGCACAGGGCTCGGCCCAGGCCCATGATGATGGCGTCGGCCTGCCCGGTCGGCCCGCCGCCGCTGACGTTCACCCAGATATCCAGCTTGCCGCCGGTGTTGGTCACCTCCAGGGGGCCGAAGATCGCCTTGCGGTCGCGCTCGCCGGTGAAGTACTCGTTGAGCGTCCGCCCGTTGATCTCGATCTTGCCGCTGCCCAGGGCGATGCGGACGCGGGCGCTGGCGGTCTTGCGTCGGCCGGTGCCCCAGAGGTAACTGCGGGGCCCTTGCGGGACCTCGGCGGCCGGGGGTGCGGTTGCGGTTGCGGTGGTTTGGGATTCAGCCATGGTCGTCGAATCTCGGATTGCGGATTTCAGATCTCAGATTTCAGATCTCAGGCCAGCTTCATCTCCACCGGTCGCTGGGCCGCGTGCGGGTGCCTGTCGCCCCGGTAGATTTTCACCTTGCCCAGGAGTTTGCGCGCCAGTTTGTTCTTGGGCAACATCCGGCGAATGGCCAACTCCAGCACCTTCTCGGGCTTGCGGGTGATCATCTCCTGAAACGTGTACACATGCCGCCCGCTCGGATAACGGGAATAGGTGTCGTACTCCGAAGTCTGGGCCTTGTTGCCGGTTACGCGAATCTTGGCCGCGTTGAGCACGATCACGAAATCGCCGGTGTCCACGTGAGGCGTGTAGGCGGGCTTGGTCTTGCCCTGGACGATCATGGCCACGCGGGAAGCCAGCCGGCCAAGGACCTGGTCGGTGGCATCGATCACGTGCCACTTGGCCTTCACCTCACCGGGCTTGGGGATGTACGTGCTCATCGGCAACCTCTAACTTGTGCATTGACAGTCCCCTACGAATGCGGCACGGGATGCCGTCGCACGGGCGAATGGGGCAGTGTAGCGGTCAGTGCGGGCAAGTCAAGGGCGCCGCGGGGCTTTTGTCATGCGCGGGCGTGGCCGTTCTTTGTGGGGGCTTTGTGGTGCGGGCTTCAGCCGCACCGCGGCGTGGGTTGGGGCGCAGGCTGAAGCCGCAACGCGCCCCCGCGGCGGTCCCGCAAAGAATGGCCACGCCCTTGTGCGTTGTGCACGTGGCGGCCGGCGCGGGGCCCGAAACCGCCACCGCCGGGGCGGGATCAGCGGATCAGGGCTGCTTTGGCGCAAGGTTCAGCAGGATGCGCCTGGCCAGTTCGGTGGCGGTCGCCGGTGCATAGCCGTAGATCCCATCCACACGGTGGCCCACGAGTCCCACCGAGAGGTCTTCGGGGCTATACACGATGGCCCAGCGCTTGCCGAAGCGCACGCCCTTGAGCCGCACATCGTTCAAGGCCCCCAGCCGCGACCGGGCGAAACGCCGGTACTCGATGAAGCTCGCCGCCTGCGTCGTGGCCGGCATCGTGGCCGGCACGGTTGCCGGCGGTTCGGCCACGGCCGCTGCCGCCGCCTGGGGGAGCGACGGCGCCGCCAGCAGCGGGTTGGCCAGTTCGATGCGCTGGAGCGTTCCGCCGGCGATGAGCCTGCCGATCAGCGTCTCGGCCGAGTTGGCAAACTCCGCCGACCCGCCGGCGCTGTCGATCAGCAGCGTCCCGCCCCGCGCGATGTACATCATCAGTTCCCGCGTCTGCTCCGCCGTCAGGGCAAACGCCGTCGTGCCGGTCAGATGGGCCAGGGCAAACGTGTTGTCCAGCTTCTTCTCGCCCAGCGGCACCTCCTCCACGGCCAGGGCGATGCGGTCGCGGTTATGCAGGATGTTGGCCAGCCGCCGCCAGCCTCCCGGCTCCGGATTCCAGTTGCCCGAGTACCGCAGGCGGGCCGCCTTCATCGTCCGCTCATCGGACACCGTGTCGTCGCGACGCACGATGTGCGTTTCGCCCTTGCTGCGGGTCTGCTGCTGGTCCACCGCGTAATAAACGATGTTCGCTGCCACCTCGAAAAGCGGCTCGCGGCCCTTGTGGGCTTGCGAATGCCACCACCGCGCCGGGTCGGCCGTCGGCAGCAGGACCATCAGCTCGCGGGCCCCGTTGCTCAGGGCCAGCACGCTGGGCGGGCTTTTCCACTTCTCGCGCTTGAACGGCTGGCCGGTGTAGATCACGTGCCCCTCCGGCAGCTCGCGGAACTCATACAGCGGGAACATCTCCGAACCGAGCCTGCGGAAGGAGTCGGCGAACTCCTTGCTGGCGCAGTCGGCGTTGCCCAAAATCAGCCCGCCATCCTCCACGAACGTCCGCAGGCTCGCGATCTGCTCCGGCTTGAACCGCAGCGCCTGGTTTCCGCTGATGTACAGCACCGGCGCATCGGACAGGTCGGACGCGGCCGAAAGCGAGGTCACCTGCCAGTTGAGCTTCCACTCGGCCTGATGGGAAATCCACCGCGTGAGGTTCGCCACGTCGCGCGGACGCTCGTTCCAGTTGCCCTCCTTCGGCTCGCCCTCATCGACGGCCAGGTCGTATTGGAGCTTGTTGAGCAGGATGGGCGGCCGGCCGTGCACCAGGAACAGGATCGCAAACGCCGTGTCCGGCAGATGCTCCCAGGAGCCATCTTCCTTCTGCCGCGTCACCACGTCGTCGGAGCCCAGCTTGTACCAGTCGGTCTTGCCCAGGTACTTCAGGCCGCTGGCCGCCCCCACCCGCTGCAGGCCGTACACCGCGTAATAGCGAAGGGCGAACTGCGATCCCCTGTGCCCCTCGAACATGTTGCCGGCGTTGGCGTCCATCCAGGCGATGGCCCGGTTGATGTTCTCGTCCACGGCGTTGCCGATGCACGCCGCGGGGTCGGCCGCGACCAGCTGGTCCTTGGCCAGCATCAGCGTGGCCAGCCCCGCCGAGGTCATCGACGGCGTGGCGCGGGTGCGGCTGGGATTCTTGTCCTGCAGCACGTATCCCCAGCCGCCGTCGGGAAGCTGGTGCCGCCGCCATTCCTGGTCGATGACCTTCCAGTACATCTGCGGGACCTCGATTCCCGCCTGGGCCAGCCCATACATCCCCAGCACGCCGAACTGGCTCACCGAGTGGTCGTAGCGGGCCTGCGCGGCATCGTGGGTGAAGTAGCCGTACATTCCGCGGGCGTCGCCGACTCCCTTGGTCGCATCGAGCAGGAGGTTGAAATCCCGCCGGGCCGCGACCTTGTTGGCCTCGGTCCGTGGCAGGTAGGCCCAGATCTGCGCCCGCAGGCCCAGCGCATAGATGCCGACGATCGTGTTCTCGCGACAGAAGCGGACGGCCTTCTCCAGGCGCGGGTCCTTCGGGTCCTCGCCGGCCGCCAGCAGCGCCAGCGTCGCCATCGACGTCAGCCCGCCCCACTGCCCTTCCTCGACCACGTATCCCTTCTTGGCGCCCGTGGGCACGGGCACACGCTCCCAGTTGCCCTTGTCGTTCTGCTGCGAGTAGATCCACTGGACGCCGCGGCGGATGGCATCCTCAACCTGCTGCGGCGTGGCAGCGCGGGCCATCCCGCCGCACGCCACCACCGCCATCACCAACCCGATGCGCCGGTGCCTGGACATGCGTAGTACCTCCGTCTGGCGGAGATTGTACCCGCCGCCACCCGCCGGCAGAAACGCAAACGACCCGATGGCTGCAGAGATCAGGCGGCTACCGCCCTTCGCCGCTGGCGACCCGCCGCCCCGGTCGCCGAGTCATGGGCCGGCGCGCTTTGCCGAGTTGCATCCTGCTCCTCGGGCGCATACACCGGCCGGCGATACGCCATCAGAAGCCCTATCAGGCCTGTGGCGCTGAAAGCGATCCACAGGCCAATGATCCACCACGACATGCCCGCCAATCCTTTCGCCCCCGCAAAACAACCGGCGAAGAACTGAAACTCGGCGTCGCCCCGGCAAAACGCTCCATCGTTCACCGAGGGCGACGTCGTATGCAAAAGAGTCTACCCAGATTGCCCAAACTACGTCAAGTACCTGGATTGAATCGAACCGGCCAGTTCTTCGCACCCGACGAGCTCAACTATACTGAGGAGTCCTGCGGGATGGCTGCGACAATCCTCCCTGCCAGCGAGACCGCGGCCAATCCCTCCTCGGCGGTTACAGCCGGCGCGGATTGGCCCGTCGCCGCGGCCACGAACGCCTCCAGTTCCGCCCGGATGGGCTCCACATCGTCGGTGGGCAGCTTTTCCACCCTCACCATGTCCTGGAAGTTCACCTGGGCAAGGTCCCGGAGTTGGCCGGAGCGTATTTGGGCCACGGCCTGGCGGACCGCTTCCAGGTTTCCCGCCCGCCGGACCACGATTCCCTCTTTTTTCTGATAGTCGATGGAGACGTAGGCGTCGGAGGCGAACACCCGCAGCCGACGCTCCGTGCGCATGGCCAGCCGCGACGCCGTGACGTTGGCCACACACCCGTTCTCGAAGGTCAGCCGCGCGTTGCAGATATCCTCCACGCCGCCGATGACGCTCACCCCCGCCGCCTCCACCCTGGCGACCTTCGACCCCGCCAGTTTGAGCACGATGTCCAGGTCGTGGATCATCATGTCCAGCACCACACCCACGTCGATGCTGCGGAACGTCATCGGGCTGATGCGGGCGACCTCGATGAACCTGGGCCGCAGTTGCATCTTCTCCAAGGCCCGCACCGCGGGATTGAAACGCTCGATGTGCCCCACCTGCACCACGGCCCCGCCGTCGCGCGCCAGCTCCACGATGCGTCGGCTCTCCTGCTCATCCCTGGCCAGGGGCTTCTCGATCAGGCACGCGATGCCCCGTTTCAGGAACGGCTCGGCCACGGTCAGGTGATGCTCTGTCGGCACGGCAATCGATACCGCCTTGGCGCGGTCCAGCAGGGGGCCGGCCGACGCGAAGGCGGTGGTGTTGAACTGGCGCGCGGTCTCCTGGGCGGCCGACGCGCTGGCGTCGTGCACGCCCACCAGCGTCACCTGCGGCATCTGCCCGTAGCACCGCGCGTGAAGACGGCCCATCCGCCCGCAGCCGATCACGGCCACCGGCAGCGGGTCCCTGCCCTGCGCGTGGGTTGACATGGGATGGGATCCTACCTTGCCCGGCGGCTTTCCAGGTAGCGCCCGTGCCGGCCCTGGTCGCGCTGCCGCAAGAACTCGATCAGCCGTTTGACGCGAGGGTTCAGTCCGTTCATCGTGTCGTATTGGGCCAGCGCCACGGCCATCGGGCGATCGCCATAGAACAGTTCGCGACAGGCTTCTTCCAGGGCCTGGACATCCTCCTGCGACAGCCCGGCCCGCCGCAGGCCCACGGTGTTCACGCCCCGCACCAGGTCGGCTCCGTCCACCTTCACATAGGGCGGCACATCATGGTGGATTCGCGAGTAGCCTCCGATGAAAGCGCATTCGCCGATGGTCACCAGGTGGTGGACCCCCACGCCGCCGGCCATGTTCACGTAGTCGTGGATGACCACGTGCCCGGCGATCATCACGTTGTTGGCGATCGTGCAGTAGTTGCCCATCTGCACATCGTGCCCGAGATGCGTGTTGACCATCAGAAGGTTGTTGTCGCCCACGCGGGTGATGCCCCCGCCCTTTTCCGTGCCCACGTGCAGCGTCACCGCCTCGCGGATCGTGTTGCCGTTGCCCACGACCAGTCTCGTGGGCTCGCCCTTGTAGCGACGGTCCTGCGGCGCGCCGCCCAGCACCGCGTGGGGATAGATCACGTTGTCCCGACCGAGGGTCGTGTGCCCCATCACCGTCACGCTGCTGATCAGGCGGCACCCGGGGCCGATCTGCACGTGCGGGCCGATCACGCAGAATGGCCCGATCTCCACGTCCTCGGCCAGTTCGGCCTTGGGGTCCACGACAGCATGGGGCGAAATCTTCATGGCAGAAGCAAGTAGGCAGTAGTCAGCAGTCAGCAGTCAGCAGTCAGTAGTCAGTAGTCAGTAGCCAGTAGTCAGTGGCCAGTAGCCACTCATCAATCACCGCGCCCCTGTTCATCCTTCATCCTTCATCCTTCGTCCCTCATCCTTCATCCCTCATCCCTCATCCTGCATCCTCCATCCCTCATCCTTCCCCATCACGCCGGCTCCGGATCGACGAGCATGAACTTTATATCGGCCTCGGCGACCAGTTTGTCCCTGACAAACGACCGGCACCGCACATGTCCGGTCCGGCTCTTGACCCGCACGGCGTGCGCTTCGAGGATCAGCTGATCGCCCGGCACCACCGGGTGCCGCATCTTCACTCGGTCCATGCTCAGCAGCACCGCCAGTTTGCCGGTATGCTCCAGTTTCCGGCTCAGCAGGATGCCGCCCAACTGCGCCATCGCCTCCACGATCAGCACGCCTGGCATGATCGGCGTGCCGGGGTAATGGCCCTGGAAGAACACGTCGTTGAACGTGACGTTCTTGAGCCCCACCGCCCGCTGGTCTCCGGACAGCTCCAGAACGCGGTCCACCAGCAGCATCGGATAGCGGTGCGGCAGGATGCGCTGGATTCCGCGGACATCCAGAGCCGCCTCCCGGTCCAGCAGAGCCTCCCGGTTGACGCTCTTTTCCTGCTCCAGCAGCCGCCGCACCAGAACATGGTTCAGTTCGTGCCCGCTCTTGTGGGCCAGAATCCGCCCGTAGATCGGCCGACCCGCCAGGTACAGGTCCCCGATCAGGTCCAGCACCTTGTGGCGGGCGCACTCATCCGGAAAACGGTACTGGTTGTCGATGGGGCCCTGCGGCGAAATCACCAGCATGTCTTTGGCGGTCAGGTGTCGGCCCACGCCACCCCGTCGCAGTTCCATCGCCTCCTGCTCAAAGACGAACGTCCTGGCCGGGGCGATCTGCTCGGCGAAATCATCGACCCCCAGCCGAAACACGCATACCTGGCGCCCCACGGGCGGCGGAGCATCCAGGTCATAGAGGATATCCAGGGCGTCGGTGGGGCCCGGCAACGCCGCCAACGTCGCATCCCCCAGCGTAACCTGCACCGGCTGGCGGATGATCAGCGGCTCAACCGGGGCGCTCTGCTCGACCAGCCCGGCCGAGCGGATGGCCTCCACGAACGGCCGGCTGCTGCCGTCGCCTCCGGGCAACTCGCCGCCGATGCAGCCGGCCAGGCGCACCACGGCGTTGTTGACCCCCAGGCCGGCCAGGGCGGCCATGCAGTGCTCGATGGTCTCCACGTGCAGCGTGCCGTTGCGCAGGCAGGTCCGCCGCGGACGCTTGAGCACGTTGCCCACCACGGCCTGGATTTCGGCGGTGTGGTCGTCGCGCTGTCGGACAAAGACGATGCCGCGGCCGGCATCGGCCGGCGCAATGGTCAACGTCGCGGGTTCGCCGCTGAAGAGGCCGGGACCCTCGAGAGTCACGGGCTTGGAGATGGTTCGTTGCGGCTGAGGCATCCGACCCGCTGCTGGCTAACCGCCATTATATGCATCAACGGCCCGACTTGAATCCTGCCGCCATGACGGCATGAAAAAAAGTTTGCGGATTCCATAAAAGCAGGTACAATTGACGGGGCAGCTTTTCTGGAGGCGCTCAATGGTTCGGCTTGCCCCGGAGGGAAGTCCGCCGCGTCACTGCCGTGTCCGCAAGTGGCTGCGTCCGATGCTCCTGGCCGCACTGGTCACGGGACCGACGGCCAACGCCGCGGTCTATAGCTGGGACACCAACACCGCCACCAGCGGCGCCCAGGGCGGAAGCGGCGCCTGGAACGCCACGAACCTCTTCTGGTGGACGGGTTCGGCCAACGTGGCCTGGGCCGCCGGCAACGATGCGGTCTTTGGCGCCGCGGCGGGCACGGTTACCGTGGACGGTCCCCAGAGCGCCAACAAGCTCCAGTTTGACACCGCCGGATACCTGCTGACGGGCGGAACCGTCCAACTGACGGGCACCGCCCTGACGGTCAACCAGGATGCCACAATCAACAGCGCCCTGACTTCCGCCGGAAGCGTCAGCAAGACGGGCACCGGCGAGTTGACCATCGGCGGAAACCTGGGCCTCAACGGCAACCTGACCATCGCCAACAGCACCTCCGGCGGCGGGATCATCCTGGGCCCGGGCGCCGCGTGGAACGTCACCGGCGACATCGTGCAGAGCGGAAGCATCGGCAGTTCCGATCGCTACCAGCCGAGCCTTCTGACCAAGGGGCTGCACTTTGCCAACGGGACCACGACCCACATCTACAACAAGTACCGGGGCAGTGACCTGAATGCTGACCCCGTCCTGGGAGTTGACGCGGCCAACACGACCGTCGTCTATCACGGCTTCTGGGTCGGCGACGGCGGCAACCAGGAATCGCACGTCACGTTGACCAACGGCGGACGGCTGGTCATCGCGGCCGACTCGACGCTGGATTTCATCAACGACGCGTATTTCACGCGGCAGATGTGGGTGTATGGCGACGGCACGGGAATCCTGGAGTTCGAGGAAGGTTTTGTCTCCGACCGCACCAACGGCGGCACCACGCCCCTGGGCATCGGCTCGATCCGCCTTGGCAATGTCACGTTCATCACGCACCACACCCAGAGTCTGCCAGTGGCGGCCCGGCCCAACGCCCTCAGCGGCAGCGGCCTGAACGGCCACTTCCCGTTCGAGAGCGCCCCCGGCGGGCGGTGGAAGGTCATGACCAACGACCAGGACTACAAGGGCGGGTTCTGGATCTACGTCAACATGACCATCGAGACGATCGCCAACGCCACGCACTCGGGCGTCACCAGCGTCTGGTCCGACTACACCAACCCCGGCGGATTCATGACCCGCGCCACCGGCCTGACGGTCACCAAGGAAGGGCCCGCCGCGCTCAACCTCGACGGCGAGCAGTCGTACCTGGCCAACAGCACCATGTGGATCAAGGCCGGGACGGTGAACTTCAACACCGATCCCACCAACCCGACGGCCTACAACCCCTCGGGCACCGGCGGGCAATACCTGACTGTTCAGGTGGACGACACGGGCACGGCCAACTTCGCCGCGCCCCTGGCGCGCGTGGAGAACATCATCGTCAACTCCGGCGGCGTGGCGCGTGTGCCGGCCGGCACGCAGAAAGTCACCGTCACCAAGGGGCTGACGCTCAATGGCACCGGCAGGCTCGACATCAACAGCGGATTTGTGCTGGACTACAGCGGCGCTTCGCCGATCGCGACCATCCAGGCGCAACTGCTGTCCGGCTACAGTTCCGGAGCGTGGAACGGCAGCGGGATCATGTCCTCGTCGGCCGCCGCCAGCGCGTCAACGGGCCTGGGCTATGCAGAGGCCTCAGCCCTGGGTATCAGCAGCTTCCACGGCTACAGCGTCGATGCCACCAGCATCGTCATCAAGTACACCCTCGCCGGCGACAGCGACCTGGACGGAACCGTCAACTTCACGGACCTGCTGGCTGTATCCCAGAACTACAACGCCAGCGGCAGGGACTGGTTCCGCGGCGATTTCGACTACGACGGCACAGTCAACTTTTCGGACCTGCTGAAGCTTGGCCAGAACTACAACCAGATGCTGCCGGCCCCGGCGGCGGCGGTGCCCGAGCCAGGCACCGGCTTGATCCTGGCCCTGGCGGCGTTGGCCCTGCGCAGACGCAGGTCGAACCGTTTGTAGTGCAGGCTTCAGCCTGCACCAGTAGTTCGCGCAGGCTGAAGCCTGCGCCACAAAGGAGAGTGAACGATGCGGAGAGCACGATCGATTGCGGCGGCGGCGATCCTGGCGGCGGCTACGGCCGGCGCACACGCGGCCAACCTGGAATGGGATGTCACCACCGGCACCCCCGGCGCCCAGGGCGGCACCGGCACCTGGAACACCACCAACACCTTCTGGTGGAACGGCACCAGCAACGTCGCCTGGAACAACGCCAACCTGGACACGGCGATCTTCGGCGCCACCGCTGGAACCGTCACCGTGGGCGGCGCTATGACCGTCGGCGGCTTTGTCGTCGATACGGCCAGCTACATCTTCACCATCGGCAGCACCAACAATGTCAAGATCCAGGGCCCCTTCACGATCAACCAGCCGATCACCGTCAACCTCAACGGCAGCGGTGTCAGCAGCTTTACCGACGCGATCCACTGGCAGCGCGGCCTGCAGTTCTACGACAACGTGACGATCCCGTCGAACGTGACGCTCAAGACCGGCGGCAGCGTTTCGGGCATCATCGGCATCACCGGCGCCAACAAAGTCCTGTCCTTCGCCGGCGTGTGGGATGCCGGCACCAGCAACCCCAGCCGCAGCCGCGTGGCCCTGGCCGGCGGTGCCAAGCTACTGGTCAAGGCGGGAGCGCAGATCAACAACAACATGCCGGATGCCATCAACGCCCGGCCGTGGGAGATCGCCACCGACGGCAACGTGGACAACGTCGTGGAGTTCGAGGAGGGTTTTGACGCGGATATCGCCCACAACTACACGATGGGCGACGGGCTTTCGACGTTTCGTATCGGCACCAACGTCACCTGGATCACTCACACCACCGCCAATTTGCCCAGCATCTACAAACTGGGCAGCGGCGGCACCTTCAACACCCACCACGGCCTAATTGCCTTCGACTCCAGCAACCCCAACAGCAGGTGGGTCGTCGCGTCCAACTCCGGCGGCACCGATCAGTATTACGACGGCCGGGTGGTGTACAGCGGAAACTGGACGCTGGAAACCCAGAGCAACCTCATCCATGACGGCTGGATTCACGGCAGCCTCGCCAATCCCTACGGCGCCAATGTTCCCTGGATCAGCACCGGCGGCACCATGACCAAAACCGGCACCGGCAGCCTCGTTCTTGCCGGCAGCCAGGGCTACCAGGCCAACGCCGCCTACAACATCCAGCAGGGCTCCATCCGTTTCGAGACCGACCCGGCCATGCTCATCCCCGGCAACGGCACCGTGGGACAACTGCTCACCGTCAATGTCACCGGCGCCGGCGTGGCCGACTTCAACCTGGCCGTGGGCGCGCCCACCTGGTACAAGGACGACGGCACGGGCACCGCCACCTACAACCCCAACCCGCCGCCGGGCGAGGCCCGCACCGGACCGGCCGGGCCCGCCCCCACGCAGGGTTCTGTTCTCACATTGAACCTGAGCACCGGTGGAACCGTCCGTGTCGCATCCGGCAAGACGGTCAACACCATCAACCTCTCGGCCAGCAGCGGCGCGGGCAATCTGAACATCGAGGGCACCGGCCGGCTGGTTGTCGGCGGCGCCACGCCCACCGCCACGGTCGCATCCGGCGCAGCCCTGGCCAAGGCCGGCGGCGGCAGCCTGGTCCTGACCAGCCCCGTCGTGATGAACCTGTCCGCGGCCAACGCCTCGCTGGATGTGCAGCGCGGCGCGGTGGTCTTCCTGGCCGGCAGCCAGATCAACACCACCGGCTCGGCCGTCCCCGCCAGCTTTGCCAACATCGCCGCCCTCGTGGCCGCCGCCGACATCGCCGGCTATCCATCCAGCGCCAAGCTCACCAGCACCGCCGCGGCGGGCAATGCCGCCCTGGCCCTCGGCACGATCATCGGCAGCGCCGCCGTGGGCCCCGTCGCCGGATACACGCTGGCCGCCAATGATGTGGCCGTGCTGGCCACGCTGCGCGGCGACGCCACCTGCGACGGGACGGTGAACTTCAATGACCTCTTGGTGGTGAGCCAGAACTACAACGCCGGCGGCAAGGTCTGGTACGAGGGCGATGTCAACTACGACGGCCTGGTGAACTTCAACGACCTGCTGGCGCTGAGCCAGAACTACAACCAGAGCTACACCAGCCCCGCCGCCGCACCCGTTCCCGAGCCGGGCATGGGCGTCGTCCTCGGCCTGGCGATGCTGGCGCTGGGCGCCCGACGACGTCGAGAGCAGTAGGGTCCGCTTCAGCGGACGAGCAGTAGGGTCCGCTTCAGCGGACGAGCAGTAGGGTCCGCTTCAGCGGACGAGACGGCGCAGGCGTCCGCTGAAGCGGCCCCTACACTGTCTGTCACGCCACCGCCGCGGCGATCTTCGCCGCCGCGTCCTCCAAGTCCTTCGCCGCCGTCAGCGTGGGCAACTGCCCCTTGGCATCGTCGAGGATCACCCGCGCCTTGTCGGCGTTGGTGCCCTCCAGCCGCACCACCACCGGCACCTGGAAGCCCACCTCGCGGCCAGTCTGGATCAAAGCAGTAGGGTCCGCTTCAGCGGACGAGCAGTAGGGTCCGCTTCAGCGGACGAGACGGCGCAGGCGTCCGCTGAAGCGGCCCCTACACTGTCTGTCACGCCACCGCCGCGGCGATCTTCGCCGCCGCGTCCTCCAGGTCCTTCGCCGCCGTCAGCGTGGGCAACTGCCCCTTGGCATCGTCGAGGATCACCCGCGCCTTGTCGGCGTTGGTGCCCTCCAGCCGCACCACCACCGGCACCTGGAAGCCCACCTCGCGGCCGGCCTGGATCAGCGCCTCGGCGATCAGGTCGCAGCGGGCGATGCCGCCAAAGATGTTGACCAGGATGCCCTTGACCTTGGGGTCCGAGAGGATGATGCGGAACGCCTCGATGGCGCCCTCGGCCGTGACGCTGCCGCCCACATCCAGGAAGTTGGCCGGCTCGGCGCCGTGCAGCTTGATGATGTCCATCGTCGCCATGGCCAGGCCCGCGCCGTTGACCAGGCAGCCGATGTTGCCGTCCAGGGCGATGTAGTTCAGGTCCGCCTTGCGGGCCCGCACGTCCAGCGGCTTTTCCTGCGACTCGTCGGCCATGTCCTCCACGTCCTTGTGGCGGAACAGGGCGCTATCGTCGAAGTTGATCTTCGCGTCGATGGCCAGCAGCTGACCATCCGTCGTCACCACCAGCGGGTTGATCTCCGCCAGCGAGGCGTCGTAGCGCATGAAGACCTTCGACAGGTTCATCATGAGCCTGGCGGCCTCGTTGGCCTGCTTGTCGCGAAAGCCCAGCCGATACGCCACCTCGCGCGCCTGGTAGCCCTGCAGGCCCAGCAGAGGGTGCAGCGGCTCCTTGATGACCTTCTCGGGGCTCCTCCTGGCGACTTCCTCGATCTCCACGCCGCCCTCGGCCGACGCGATCAGCGTCACGGTATTGCGGCCGCGATCCACGGTCATGCCCAGGTAGTATTCCCGGGCGATGTCCACGCCCGGCGCCACCAGCACCACCGACACCGGCACGCCTTCGGGGCCCGTCTGGTAGCTGACCATGCGGTGGGTGAGCATGAACTTGGCCGCCTCGCGCGCCTCGTCGGCGCTGCGGACCAGCTTCACAAACCCCGCCTTGCCGCGCCCACCGGCATAGACCTGGGCCTTGACCACGCACATGGCCGCGCCCAGCTTCTTGAACGCCAGCGCTGCATCCTCCGGCGTCCGCACCACCTCCGCGGGCGGAACCGGAATCCCCGCATCGGACAGAATCTGCCTGGCCTGGTATTCGTGGATCTTCATGCGCGGGCGGATTCTAGCGGGTACGTGCCGGACCGGCTACAGTCGTGACTCATGCACTGCCAGCGTCGCCCGGCCATCGTCCTTTCCAGCGGCGGGCTGGATTCCACCACCTGCCTGGCCATCGCGCGCCAGCAGGGCTTTGCGCCCCTCTACTCGCTGAGCTTCGACTATGGCCAACGGCATCGCTTCGAGCTCGAGGCCGCACGGCGCGTCGCCGCCGCGTTTGGCGTGGCCGAGCACCGCGTCATCACCATCGACCTGCGGCAGTTCGGCCGGTCGGCACTGACCGACGACCTGCCCGTCCCCAAGGACCGCGACGAGAAGCAGATGGGCGGCGATGTGCCCATCACCTACGTGCCGGCCCGCAACACCATCTTCCTCAGCTACGCCCTGGCCTGGGCCGAGGTGCTGGACGTGCGAGATGTGTTCATCGGCGTCAACGCCATCGACTACAGCGGCTACCCCGATTGCCGGCCGGAGTTTATCGAAGCCTTCGAGAAACTGGCCAACGTCGCGACCAGGATGACCACCACCGGCGGCCGGCCGTTGGTCATCCACGCCCCCCTGCTGCGCCTGACCAAGGCCCAGATCATCCAGCGCGGAATCGAGCTGGGCGTGGACTATTCGCTGACGCATTCCTGTTACGACCCCACGCCCGAAGGCCTGGCCTGCGGCCGGTGCGACTCATGCATCCTGCGGCGCAGAGGTTTTGCGGAAGCCGGCGCGCCCGACCCCACGCGGTATTCCGCGTAGGGCCGGTTCCACCGGCCGTCTTTCCGGCGATTCCCCGCGGCCGGCACAGCCGGCCCTACGGCATCACCCGCGGCACAACCACCGGCACTCCACCGCCTCGCTCGATCCTCTCCATCCCCACCCCATACACCCCCGACAGCACCTCCGGCCGGAGGACCGCGTCGGCCGGGCCCTCCGCCGCCACTTTGCCCTCGTGCAGCAGCACCAGCCTGTCGGCGAACATGCCGGCCAGGTTCAGGTCGTGCGAGGCCATCAGGATCGCCAGCCCATCCTTCGTGGCCAGGTCCTTGAGCAGCCGCATCAGCTCCACCTGGTGCCGCAGGTCCAGCGATGACGTCGGCTCATCCAGCAGCAGCGCCCTGGGCCGCTGGGCCAGGCATCGGCCGATGAACACGCGTTGCCGCTGGCCGCCGGAAAGCTCATCCACCGGCCGGTCGAGCATCTCCTCCAACTGCAGCGCCGCGGCTACTTCGCGCACGACCTTTGCATCCTCGGCCGACTCGATCCCAAACGCCCCCAGGTACGGCGCCCGCCCCAGGGCGATCACCTGGGCCACCGTCTGCCCCACCTCGTGGGCCGGGAACTGCGGCAGATACGCCACCAGCCGCGCCAGTTTGCGGGCGGGCCAGCGCGACACCGGCCGGCCGTCGCACAGGACCTGCCCGCTTGCGCGCAGGTGCCCCATCAGCACCTTGATCAGCGTGCTCTTGCCGCTGCCGTTGGGCCCCAGAAGCGCGGTGATGCGCCCGGCCTGCACATCCACCGACACGCCGCGCAGCACGGCCTGCGCGCCATAGGCGAACGACACATCGATGGCCTGTAGCAGCCCGCTCATCGCCCCACCTCCGCGGCCGCCCGCGTGCGCTGCTGATACAGCAGCAGCAGGAAAAACGGCCCGCCCAGCATGCCCGTCAGCACGCCCACCGGCAGCAACGTCTGCGCGAACGTCGCCCCCAGCAACCACCGCGAGGCCGCATCGGCCGCCGCCAGCAGCCCCGCCCCCAGCGCCGTCGCCAGCGGCAGCAGTCGCCGCCGGTCCGTGCCGACCATCAGCCGCCCCAGGTGCGGGCACACCAGCCCGACAAACCCGATCGGGCCGCTGATGGCCACCGCCGACGCCGTGACCGCCGACGCGACAACCATCGCGACCCAACGCAGCCGATGAATCCTCACGCCCAGCGACTGGGCCTCGCTCTCGGCCAGCGCGGCGACGTTCAACTGGCCCGCCAGGTAAAGCAGCACCACCCAACCGGCCGCGATGGCGATAGCCGGCACGACCTTCTGCGCGGTCGTCAGGTTCGTCTGGATTCCGCCCACCAGGAACGTGAACGCTCCGCCGGCCTGGGCGGCCATGTCGCGCGAGATCGAGTTGACCAGCATGAATATCGAGCCGTTCACCGCGTTGACGATCACGCCCACCAGCAGCAGCGTCAGCGGCTCGAGCTTGCCGCGCCGGCTGGCCAGCGCGAACACCACCGCCACGGCCAGCATCGCCCCGACAAAGGCAAACACCTGCTGGCTGACCGCGCCACCGGCCGCGCCCAAGGCCGTGGCGCCCACGGCCGCGGCCGCGGGAAATCGCCACAGATACGCCGCCAGCGACGCCCCGCTGCTCACACCAAGCAGGTACGGGTCGGCCAGCGGGTTGCGCAGGATCGCCTGGTAAACCACGCCGGCCGCCGCCAGCGCCGCCCCGATCAGCGAGGCCAGCAACACCGGCTCGAGCCGGTCCTGCACTTGCGTCCACGTCGGCCAGCCGACGCCGGTCGATCCCACGCACAGGCACGCGCCGGCCAACACCGCCCACACGACAGCGCTGATGCCCACCAGCCGCACAAGTTGGCCGGCCGAAAACTGCTTCACGGCGCGCTCCTTGTGGAAGCCGCCGTTGGATGCAGCAGATCCGCGAACTTCTCGGCCACATCCGCCACGTGAAACCCCGGCTGCTGGGTGTACCACTCGGTGAGCACAAATACGCGGCCGTCGCGCACGGCCGGCAGATCGGGCATGGCCTCCCACACCCGCCGGGCCTTGGCCAGCACGTGCGACGGCGCCTCGGGCAACAGCTGGATCACGGCCTGCGGCTTGAGCGTCCGCAGCATCTCGCGGTCGATGGACGGATAGCGCCTCTTCAGGCCGGCCGCGACGTTCGTTCCGCCGGCCACCGACAGCAGGTCATCCAGGAACGTATCCGGCCCGATCACCTGCTGCGCATCATCGTCGTGCACGATGAGCGTCGCCACTGGCGGACGCCCGGCCACGCGCTGTCGCACCGCCTCGATGCGCTGACGCAGGCGCTTCTGGGCCGCTGCCGCCTCCGCCGGCCTGGCGATGGCCGCCCCGATCGCCTGCATCGCTGCGAAGATATCCTCCAGGCGCTCGATGCGGATGTTCAGCAGCCTGATGCCCAGGTCGTCGCAGCGCTGCTGCAATCCCGCAGGCATCCGCTCCGGCGCGATCTGCACGATCATCACCTGCGGGCGAAGCTGGCGCAGACGTTCCCAGTCGGTGTTCTGGTAATCCCCGACGCGCGGCCAGCGCGGCAGGCCCTCGCGGTCGCGGTCATAGGTGCTGACGGCCACCAGGTGCTCGGCCGCCCCCATGCCGATGATCAGGTCCGTGGCGGCGGGGACCAATGACGCAACCTTGACATGCCCGGGCCGCGTGGCCGGCGCGGGCGCCTCTGACCCGCACCCAGCGCCCGCCAGCATGAAAGCCGCGGCCGTCCAGCACAGGCAAACCCAGCCGCCGCGTTGCCGCATCGCGGGGCCGATGGTAGATTTGCCTCTGGAGGCTGTCAAAAGGAGACCCATGAGCCAGCAGCCGACCGTGATCTCGCGCCTCGGGTCGATCTTCCGGCGCAAGCGCCGCGTGGACATCGAGTTGCCGCTTGAGCGCCAGGCGGCCCTGGACCGGCCCATCGTGCCGCGCCTGAGCATCTTTCGCCCGTGGGCCCGACGCGATGCGGCCATCGCCCGCCTGCAGCAGGGATTCATCACCCTCACCGACCTCATGGGCGCCATCCGCGACAACCTGGAGCAGCAGAACCGCCGCCAGGACCAGCTTCTTGCGTATCTTTCCCACCTGCCCCAGCTTGTGCAGGACCTGCCTCAGACCCAGCGCCAGCAGGCCGAGACGCTCAAGGTCATCAGCCAGCAACTCGAGCAGCACGGCCATCAGCAGCAACGGCTGGCTGACATCCTCGAGCGCGTCGGCGAATCCCACAAGGCCGAACAGGAGATCCTCGACACGCTCAAGGGCCAGGTGGAGTCCATGAGCGAGTCGGATGTCCGCATCGCCGAGACGATGCGTGCGGTCAGCGCGGCCATGCAGTCGGTCGGCCGAAGCAGCGAAACCAGCGCCCAGGTCCTCCAGCAGATGCGCGCCGACCAGGCCACAAGAGACGGCGAACTGGCCCGCGCCCAGGCCCGCCAGCACACGCGGCTCATGCTGATGCTGATCTTCGCGATCATCCTCTCCCTGGCCGCGCTGGCAGCGGCGGGGTTTCTGGGATGGCGCATGATGCACGGAACGTGAGGGGCGCGGTCCTCATGTGGCGCAGGCTTCAGCCTGCGCGAGAGATTCCTGGCCCAGCACGTGGAACATCGCGCGTCGTGCGGCGAGGTTCGACTTGGGGTGTGGCATAGGTGCTCTGTCTCAAGCGGGCATTATCGCCAGGCGGCCCGGGCCCGGCGTGCCGGTCACAGGAATACCACCCACGACGCCGGTTTACACGCCGGCACTCGGCCGCCAGAATCTCACACCATGATCACCCAGAAAACGGCCCGCCCCACGCTCACAGCCGTAGAGATGAATTTGGGCGATGAGCTTCACTTCACGCTCCGCGACGGCACGACCCGCTGCATCAAGCTGCTGGAGAGCAAGGCGTCGGTGTACAGCTCGAACCTGGCCACGCTGCCGGCGCCCGGACCTGCGGCCAAGGTCGTACTGCGGATGCACTTTCGCGTACAGATCGACGGCGTGGATGTGTCGGTGAGCCGGTGGGTCGGCAACCAGGACAGCTTCTACCAGCCCTGGGAACTGTTTGGCATGCGGCTGTGGTTTGACGCTTCGGCCCAACTGTTCGACCATCTGAAGGAGAATCACGGCGAGTGCAAGCCGCGCAAGGCCGCTCGCCTTGCCGTCCAGGATGCGACCCTGGGCATCTGCCCCGTGCTGCTGCACCCGTGGTGCCCGCTGCCGGCCGGCGGGCTGCGCATCGAGGACTGCTACCAGGGCTCCGACTGCTGGATGGGCCCGTACTTTGGCGTCGAGGCCCACGGCGGGCTGGACATCAACCACCCGGCCGGCACGCCGATCTGGGCGCCTTTTGCGCTGGAGGATCACGGCTGCTTTGACACGCTGGCCAAGGGCGCCAACAACAACCGCTGGCGGGGCATCCGCCGCTGGGCGGACGGCTCGGCGTGGATCATCCAGGTGCACCACCTCGTGCGCCTGCTGGTTCCCGAGGGTGGGCCTGTCGATGCGGGCACACACCTGGCCGACGGCGCCGGCGTGTGGATCGGCAGCCACGAACACAGCCACTTCGTCTTTAGCGTCATCGAGCCGGCCGCAAAGGAAGAGGACAAGATCCTGCTGGACCCGTGGATTCTGTTCTGGCAGATGTACCGCGACCGCGCCGCCACGGTCGTCGGCGGGCCATCACACGGCTGACACCCGGCACACCTTCAGATCGCGATACTCGGCGATCAGCGGCGCCATCTGGCGAAACCCGATCCGCCCCCCGCCCAGCACCGGGCCATGGGTCTGCCCGTCGTCGGTCCAGTCGTAGATCAGCAGGTCGTTGATGCTGAAGCGGATGCGCGAGCCCGCCTTGACCACCTGGATTCGATAAGACTCGGCCACATCCGCCACCGAAGGGATCGGGTCGGCCCCCTGGCAGACCAGGTGAAACCCGAAGCTCTTGCGCAGGTTGCAGGTGTGAAACCGCCGCTCATCCGGGTTCTTGCGGCGGAAGTACGATGCGTGATAGGCGTTGATGTCGCCGTGGTGATACTGGCGGTACTCGCCGCTGCGCCTGGCAAGTCGTGGGTCGAACAGGTCTTCGCCGTTGCGGCCGGCCGCGCAGAACCAGAACATCGCCAGCCCCGGCTCGGCGATCGGCCGGAACGTCCACGATACGGCGATATCGGCCGGGAACACCTGCGGGCACCACAGCAGGTAGTTGGCCGCCTGCCCGTCGGCCGCCGGCCGGCCGTTCTCCAGCCGCAAGGCCCTCTGCGGAAAACTCATCACGGGTTGGCCCTCGGCGACCCAGCCATCCAGGTCGCCCGGCGCGGCCAGGGGCGATTCATAGAGCACTTCACCGATGTTGATGCTTTCCATCTGCGCTCCGTGGCGTATGAGGGCGTGGCCATTCTTTGTGGGACCGCCGCGGGGCCCCATTGTGGTGCGGGCTTCAGCCTGCACAGATACTCCCGGGTGCAGGGCGAGGCCCGCACCACAAGCACGTGCGCGGCGGGCAGAGCCCGCCCTACGTGGACTTCGAACACCGCTGCCGCGTCAGATCCATCAGCACTTGTTGCGTGCCCTTGTCGCCGGGGCCGGGCTGCCGCTGCACATAGGTGCCGTCGGGCAGCAGGTCCCACGCCGAGCGCTGGTCGGACAGGTTCACCTGGAGAATCTCCCACAGCCGCTGGCGGTGTCCGCGGTCGTCGATGGGCACCACCGCCTCCACGCGGTGCAGCAGGTTGCGGTACATCCAGTCGGCCGATCCGATGTAGAACTCGCCGTCGGCCTCGTCGGCCGCCCCGTTGCGGAAGAAGAAGATGCGGGCGTGTTCCAGGAAGCGCCCCACCACCGAGATCACGCGGATGTTCTGGCTCATGCCCGGCACGCCCGGCCGCAGGCGGCAGAATCCCCGCACGATCAGGTCGATGGGCACGCCCTCCTGCGACGCCGCGTAGAGGGCGCGGATGATCTTGTGATCCTCCAGGCTGTTCATCTTGGCGACGATGTGCGCCGGCCGGCCGGCCTGCTTGTGCTCGACCTCGCGCTGGATCATCGCCAGAAACCGGTCGCGCATCGTCGCCGGGGCGATGATCAGCTTGCGGGAGGCGCGCTGCACCGACCGTCCCGTCAGATAGTGGAACAGCTCGACCAGGTCCTCGCCGATCTGCCGGTCGCACGTCAGCAGCCCCAGGTCCGTGTACAGCCGCGCTGTCTGAACGTGGTAGTTGCCGGTGCCGATGTGCGCATAGCACCTCAGGCCATCGGGCTCCCGCCGCACCACCAGCGTCGTTTTGGTGTGGGTCTTGAGCCCCACCAGGCCGTACACCACGTGCACGCCGGCCTGCTCCAGGGCCTCGGCCACCAGGATGTTCCGTTCCTCGTCGAAGCGCGCCTTGAGCTCCACGAGGCACACCACCTGTTTGCCGGCCTCGGCCGCACGGATCAGCGTCTTGATGAACGGGCTGTCGTCGCCGGTGCGATACACCGTCATCTTGATCGCCAGCACGTTGGGATCGGCCGCCGCGGACTCCACGAACCGCTGCACGGACGCGTTGAAGCTCTCGTAGGGATGGTGCACCAGCACATCGCCGGCGCGGATGACCGAGAAAATATCGACGTCCTCATCGGCCAGCGCCGGCGGCACCCGCGGCACCCACGGCTCAAAGCGCAGCTTCGGCAGGTCCAGGTCGGCGATCAGGTTCAGGTCCGTGTAATCCAGCTCGCCGGACAGTTCATAGACATCCTGCGGCGAAAACTTCATCTCGCCCATCAGCAGCCGCAGCATCCACGGACTGGGGTCCGGCCCGTGCTCCACCCGCACCACCTGCCCGAAACGCCTCTGCCGCAGTTCCTGCTCGACCAGATCGCGCAGGTCCTCCGTGCTCGACTCCTCCTCCACCTCGGTCTCGGCATCCCGCGTGATGCGAAAGGGCATCACGTCCACGATGGTCATGCCGGGGAACAGGCTGTCCAGGTTATGGCGGATGATTTCCAGCAGGCTGACGAAACGGTATTGCTCCGAGCCCCCGCCGCCGTTGAGCCGCACCCAGGCGGGCATCATCTCCGGCACCTTCACTCTTGCAAACGACCGCTCCTCGTGGTCCGGCGGACTCACCACCACCCCCAGCGAGAGCGACAGGTTGGAAATGAAGGGAAACGGATGCCCGGGGTCCACCGACAAAGGCGTGAGCACCGGGAAAACGTTGACTCGAAAATACTCATGGCACCATCGCCGCTCGGCCTCACTGAGCTGGCTCCATTCCAGCAGAAAAACGCCGTGTTCGGCCAGGGCGGGCCGGATGACGCCGGCATAGCAACGGGCCTGGTCGGCCAGCATCCCCATCACCTGCTGTCGGATCCGCGGCAGGACCACCGCGGCCGGCATCTCGTCGGGATACTTGGACCGCAGGCCGTGCGCCGCTCGGCGCTTGAGCGTCCCTACACGCTTCATGAAGAACTCGTCGAGGTTCGACGTGAAGATGCCCAGAAAACGCACCCGCTCCAGAAGCGGCGTGCGCGGGTCCATCGCCTCGTGCAATACGCGGCGATTGAACTCGAGCCAGCTCAGGTCCCGGTCGAAGAACTCCTCGTGCTCGGCCGCGATGACCGGCGCGTGATGCTGTTGGCTGGTGGGTAGCTGCATGGACTGCACGTAAATGGTAGCCCGGATCCCGAACCGACACGCCAAGCCGGGTGCCGACCCCATGCTAGAGTGCCAATGTTAATATATCGCTAAGGCGACGACGGGGCGGTTCCCAATCGCTCCGTCGTTCATTAAGGTGCAAGAGGGAAACGTGGCCGCCATGCACAGCGTCCCGAACCTGGAGGCCTATCTGGACGATCTCGTGGCCTCGCTGCGCAAGACCGTCCCGCTTGCGATGCGCAAGTGGGATGAGGATGCCATTCACGACGCGCGCGTTGCCACCCGCCGCATGAAGGCCGCCCTCGATGCCCTGGGTTCGCTGTTTCCCCCGCGTCTGCTCAAGCCTTTCTCCAAGACGCTCCGGAAGATCCGCCGCCGTCTCGGCCCGCTCCGCGATATTGATGTGCTGATAGGCCATTTGGACGCGCTGGAGCGGTTCCCGTCATATGCAGCCGGCTGCGGGTGGATGCGGCGGTATTTGCTCAACGAGCGACAGACGCTTCGGGAGGTCTGTTCGAAAAAGGCCCCGACGTCGCAGATTCTGGCCGACTTGGGCGCCTGGTGGGGCCTGAAGGACTCGGCCAGCGATATCAACCGGGCCGGTCCGCCACTGCTGCTGGCCGCTCTTCCCGCCAGAATAGATGAGTTCGCCACGCGCGCAAGACAACTGCACCTGGCTCAGCAGCAGGGCGAACATCCCGCCGGCGATCCCCACATGTTGCGCATTGCGGGCAAGGCTTTGCGCTACACGCTGGAACTGACGGCGGCGGCCGGCATCGGCCCGGAAAAACGCGTCCTCCGGCAGTTCAAGCAACTCCAGGATTTGCTTGGACTTTGGCATGATCTGGCGGTTCTCAGCCAACGCACCATGCTGGCGGCCATTGAGGAGCAAGTGCCCTACCACGACCCTGCCCTCTATAGCCACCTGTTGCGGCTGTCGCACGCCGCTTGGCAACGAGCCGGCGGGCGGCTGGCGCGTTTTTCCGAAATCTGGCAGGAGACCGGGCAGGCGATTCTTGAGCAGTTGTCCGCGCTTCTGCCCAAGCCGTCTGCACCCGAATCGGAGGTCCTGCCATGAGACTCTATCTGGTGCGGCACGCCGATGCAGTGCCCAAGGCCCAAAACCCCCAGCGGCCCCTGTCCAAGCATGGTTTGGGCGAAGTCCGCCTGATGGCACAAGTTCTTTCTGCTATTTATGTTAGCGTCGATGAAGTGTGGCACAGCCCCAAAGCCAGGTCCAAGCAGACCGCAGAGCTGCTCATGGCGGCGATCCGCTGCCGTCGAGGGCTGCTTGAGCGGGATGACATCAACCCCAACAGCCCTTTGCGTAAGGTTTTGCGCGACATAAGGAGGGCGGGCGGCGATGTCATGATCGTCGGCCATGAGCCGCACTTGGGCAGGCTCGCATCGCAACTTCTGACTGGCACGAAGGGGGCTCAGACAGTGGAGATGGTTAAGGCGGGTGTAGTTTGCCTGCAAACCATCTCACCGCGCATGTGGCAAGTGGCGTGGGCGATCACGCCCCAGCTAATGGGGATTATCCTTGGCCGCACCACTACATAGAGTATTTTTTCGCGCTTTCCCAAGTTGTAGTTTTCCGGAATCTTAATACAATCTGCACAAAATCGGTCGATTATAGAGGTGCATTGCACAATCGGAGGATTTGCTTGGTGGTGACTTCAACCCGCGTTCAAGGACGAACGTTCACGAGTCGGCTGGCGCAGGTGCGCCGCTGGGTGGCCAATCGAGTGGGCGATACGCGGCACGAGCACCGCGTCATGCGGATCGCCGTACGCCTGTTTGACCTGCTGTCCGACGAGCATGGACTGGGACACGAACATCGCCGGACATTGAAGCTGGCGGCCATGCTGCATGATGTGGGGCGGATGTATGGCTCCCGCAGACACCACATCCGCGGCGCGAAGATGATCCTCAGCGCAGGGCCATCGCTGCCGTTGCGGCAGAGCGAGCGGCGTATCGTCGCCTATCTGGCCCGCCACCACCGCGGCGCCATCCCATCGCAGGATGAAGCGACGCTGCTGGCCGACGGCGATGACCCCCGTGCGGCCCATGTTCTGCTGGCGATTCTTCGGGCGGCCGACACGCTGGACAACCGCAAGATGCTCCCGCCGGGCCTGGCGATCCGCCTGCGCGGCCGGCGGCTGCGTATTCGCTGCCACGTCCGCGGCCAGATGCGCCGCGCCCGCCGGGTGTTCCGCAACCGATGCAAGTTCGAGATGCTGCGGAGGGAGCTGGGGGTCCGCGTCCGCGTGCGCCTGCGGCACTGCGAGGAATCGGACCTGAAGTGACCGGGGCTACATCCTGGCCGCCGCATCGCCGTGGCCGGGCACGCGAGGGCGCCGGCCGGCCTGGATGCTGAAGCTCTGCAGGTAGCTGATCCACATCATGGACAGGCCGTAGCTGTAGGCGCCTTGGATGATCAGATCGATGTAGTGCTGGGTCGGCGGGATGTGGAAGCGGTCCACGTTGGTGCCCTGGTAGGTGACGGCCGCGACGGGCTCGCCCCGGCCCAGGGGTGCGACCTTCACCTCGATGCGCTTGTAGGTGCCGACCTCTCGGCCTGAGGCATCGAGTTTCCGACCGACCTTGCGGTCCAGGACGGCCAGATCGGCCTCGGTCAAGTCGAAGAGCACGCCCTGGACGTACTTGCCGGGGTCATAGACGATGTCGGCGATGCCGCCGCCCCAGTATTCGCTGTAGATGGGGAATCCCAGGCGGTAGTTGTCGAGGACCGCCGGGCGGCCGCCCTTCAGCGGCGGCGGACGCATGCGGTGGTGGCGGCACCATTCGGCCACCGCGCGCGCATTGAGGTTGGAACCATAGGCGAAATACCACATGTCGCCGGTCCGACAGGCCGACCATTGTGGCACAGCGGATGCGAAAGGCAAAACCCGTTGCGTGCAACCTTGCCCCGTCTATACTACCCCGCCTGTACACGGGGCCGGTGCGCTGAGCCGGCCGCGAATTCCACGGGGCATCGGTCGCCCCTTACGAGGTGAAAAATGCCTGCTTACACGTCCGCCGACATCCGCAACATCCTGCTGGCCGGCCAGGGAGGCAGCGGCAAGACGACGCTGGCCGACGCGATGCTGTTCGCAGCCGGCGCGGTCAATCGCAAGGGATCGGTAACCGAGGGGACGAGCTTCAGCGACTTTGAGAAGGAGGAGAAGGAGCACCAGCACTCCATTTATCCTTCGATCCTGCACGTGGACCACAAGGGCAAGCGGATCAACATCATCGACACGCCCGGTTCGGCCGACCTGATCGGTCAGGCGTTGGCATGCCTGCCGGCGGCGGACACGGTGATGGTCGTCATCAACGCCCAGAGCGGAATCGAGGTTGTCACGCGTCGCATGATGGAGGTGGCCAGGGAACTGGGCCTGCCGCGTGCGATCGTGATCAACAAGATCGACCTGCCGCAGGTGGAGCTGGAATCGCTCGTGGAGCGTATCCAGGCGACATTCGGCCACGAGTGCCTGCCGATCAACCTGCCGGCCGGGGGCGGCAAGAGCGTCATCGATTGCCTGTCGCATGCCGAGGGCCAGACGGATTTCGGGTCGGTGGCTGAGGCGCACAGTGCCATCCTGGATCAGATCGTGGAAATGGACGAGGCGTTGATGGAGAAGTACCTGGGCGGGGAGACGCCGACGGCCGAGCAGCTTCACACGGCCATGATCAAGGCGGTGAACGCGGGGCACCTGGTGCCGATGCTCTTTGCCGATGCCAAGGCTTCGGTGGGGATCGACGCGCTGCTGGACGCCATCGTGCAGCATCTGCCTTCGCCGGTGGAGGCCGCGCGGCATCCGTTCACGATCGGCCAGGGGGAGGCAGCCAGGCCTTTCGAGTATGCGGTGGATGTGAACAAGCCGCTGATGGCCCATGTTTTCAAGGTCACAACCGACCCGTTCATCGGGAAGCTGGCGATCTTCCGCGTGCATCAGGGCAAGGCGACGGGTCAGACCCAGGCGTTCATCTCCGGGAGCAAGAAACCCGTGAAGCTGGCGCATGTATTCAATCTCCAGGGAAAGGACCACCGCGAGCCGGATGCGATCATCGCCGGCGACATTGGGGCGGTGGCGAAGATCGAGGAGATCCACGCCAACGACATTCTGCACGAGGACCACGCGTTGGACGAGGTGCGCGCCGGAAAGGTGCCGTATCCGACGCCGATGTACGGCCTGGCCATCAGCCCCCGGAATCGTGGCGACGAACAGAAGATCTCCGGGGCCGTCAACAAGATCGTCGAGGAGGACCCGACGTTCCGCGCGGTGATGGACCGGCAGACCCACGAGCTGGTGATCTACGGGCTGGGGGAACTTCACCTGCGGCTGGTGCTGGAGCGGCTGCGGAATCGCGGCCTGGAGGTGGACACCAAGCCGCCGAAGATCGCCTACCGCGAGACGATTCTGGCCAAGGCCGAAGGCCACCATCGCCACAAGAAGCAGACCGGGGGTGCCGGGCAGTTCGGCGAGGTGTATTTGCGCGTGGAGCCGCTGCCGGAGGACTCGCCGCATTGCCGGGCCAGAGGCGGCGACGGGCTGGAGTTCGTGGACGAGATCTTCGGCGGCGCCATTCCGGGCCAGTTCGTGCCGGCCGTCGAGAAGGGCGTTCGCGACGTGCTGGAGACGGGCGTCATCGCCGGCTATCCGCTGCAGGACATCCGCTGCATCGTCTATGACGGCAAGCACCACCCTGTGGACAGCAAGGAGGTGGCGTTCCGCACGGCGGCCAAGGTCGCTTTCCGCGAGGCCGTCTCCAAGGCCCGCCCGGCGCTGCTGGAGCCGATCGTCAACATGGAAGTCACCGTGCCGGAGCAGTTCGTGGGCACGATCACCGGAGATCTGTCGGGCAAGCGCGGCAGAATCCAGGGACAGGACTTCCTCCCCGGCGGCATGGCGGTGGTCAAGGCGCAGGCGCCGCTGGCCGAGGTCATGCAGTACCAGAGCCAGCTCAAGAGCGTGACCGGCGGCCAGGGCAGCTTCATGATGGAGTTCAGCCACTACGAGGCCGTGCCGCCGCAGATCCAGGCTCAGATCGCCGCTCAATACAAGCCCAAGGCCGAAGAAGAATAGGGCGCCCTATAATCGACATGGGAGCGACCATGGACGAACAGGCACTGCTGGCGCGCATCACGACAGACCCGAAGATCTTCGGTGGAAAACCTATCGTGCGAGGGCGTCGCCTCGCGGTGGAGCATGTGCTGGGAATGCTGGCCGCAGGCGATTCCGTGGAAACCATCCTGGCCGGATATCCGTGGCTTGAGCCAGAGGATGTGCTGGCGTGCCTGGAGTACGCCCGCCGGATGGTCGCCCATGAACGTATCGAGCCCTTCGCCACCGCCGCCTCGTGAAGATGCTGGATGCCTGTGTATGGGGACCGACCCGCGACGCACTGCAGGCCAGCGGCCACGATGTCGTCTGGGCGGGCGACTGGCCCGAGGACCCGGGCGACGAGGCGATTCTCACGCGGGCGGTCGCCGAGCGACGCGTGTTGGTCACGCTGGACAAGGACTTTGGCGAACAGGCGATCGTCCGCAATGTGCCGCATTGCGGCATCGTGCGGCGTGTGGGCTTCTCGGCCCGGCAGCAGGCCCGGGCACTCCTCAACGCATTCGATGCGGCGGGCAGTGAACTGCCAGCGGGCGCCATCCTGACCGTCGAACTCGGTCGAATCCGCATCCGGCCCGCCAGTCCGTAAGATGAAAACTCCAAGGATTTGGAGGTCTGTGCCATGTATTTCTGCCTCAACCGTGCCACCGCCGGCGGCGGATTGCCGCTGGAGCAGTTTGTCAAGCTGTCCGCCGACGCGGGTTTCCCCGGCGCGGATGTGGACGTGTCGTATGGCGTGGCCAACGGCGCGGCGGCGTTGCGAGACCTGTATGCCTCGCACAAGCTGCGATTCGGCGGGTGGGCCCTGGGCGACTGGCGCAGCGACGAGGCGAAACACGCCGACATGCTGGCTTGGCTGAGGAAGCAGGCGGCCATCGCCGCCCCGCTGGGCATCGACTCCTGCTGCACGTGGATCATGCCCTCCTCGAAGTTGCCGTTTTTGGACAACTGGAACTTCCATGTGCAGCGGCTCAAGCCGGCCGCGCAGGTGCTGGCCGATCATGGCCTGCGGCTGGGTCTGGAGTTCATCGGCCCGCATCACCTGCGGCGGGCCAACCCGCATGAGTTCATCCATTCGCCGGGTCTGATGCTGGAGCTGGGGGCCGCCATCGGCCCGAACGTCGGGCTGCTGGTGGATGTTTTCCACTGCCACACGGCCAACGTGACGTGGGAGCACCTGGCGTCGGTCCCGAAGGAGAAGATCGTGCTGGCGCATTTCAACGATGCGCCGAGGATCCCGGTGGCCGAGGTGCACGACCAGAAACGGCTGCTGCCCGGCGAGGGCGGGATCGATCTGCGGGCGTTTCTCGACGCGGTGGGCAGGACCGGCTATGCCGGCCCGGTCTCGGTGGAGGTCTTCAGCGAGGACCTGAAGAGGCTTTCCCCGGCCGAGGCGGCCGGCAGGGCGTGGGCGGCCACGCGTGCATTTGCGTGAGGGGCCTTTGTGGTGCAGGCTGAAGCCTGCACCACAAAAGCGCCGTGCTAGAGGATGAATTTGCTCAGGTCCTCATCCTTGACGATGTCGGCCAGCCTCCGGCGGACGTAGTCGGCGGTGATGGTGATGTGCCTGTCGGCCAGGTCCGGCGCCTCGAAGCTGATCTGCTCAAAGACCCGTTCCATGATGGTGTAGAGCCTTCGGGCGCCGATGTTCTGGGTGCGGCGATTCACGTCGTAGGCGATCTGGGCCATGGCGTCGATGGCGTCATCGGCGAACTGCACCTGCACGCCCTCGGTGGCCAGGAGTGCGGACTGCTGCCGCGTGAGGGCGTTGCGCGGCTCGCGGAGGATGCGGACGAAGTCTTCCTTGGTCAGGTCGGACAGTTCCACGCGGATGGGGAAGCGTCCCTGCAGTTCGGGCATGAGGTCCGAGGGCTTGGACATGTGGAACGCGCCGGCGGCAATGAACAGGATGTGGTCGGTGCGGACCGGCCCGTAGCGGGTGATGACCGTGCTGCCCTCGACGATGGGCAGCAGGTCGCGCTGCACGCCCTGGCGGCTGACGTCCGGGCCGTGCTGGCTGGGCGGGCCGGCGATCTTGTCGATCTCGTCGAGGAAGATGATGCCCGACTGCTCGACGCGCTCGATGGCCTCGCGGTGGATCTTGTCGCGGTCGATGAGCTTCTCGGCCTCCTGGGAGAACAGCACCTGCCGCGCATCGGCCACCGTCATCCGGCGTGTCTCGCGGCGCGCCGGAAGCATCTTCTCGACCATCGACTGGATCTCCACGTCCATCTCCATGCCGAGGTTGCCGAATACGCCCACGGCCGTCGGGCGGTCCTCCACGGTGATCTCGACATGCGTGTCCTCCAGCTCGCCGGCCCGCAGGCGCCGACGCAGCTTGTCGCGCGTCCGCTGGTGCTTCGAGGCCGCCTCGCCGTCGCCCGCGGACCCCTCCAGGCCCGGCAACAGGTAATCCAGCAGCCGCTCCTCCACCTGCGCCTCGGCCGGCTCCTTCACGGCCTGGGTCATCTCGCTGCGCACCATCTGGATGGCCGAGTCCAGCAGGTCGCGGATCATCGACTCCACGTCGCGGCCGTGATAGCCGACCTCGGTATATTTGCTGGCCTCGACCTTGATGAACGGTGCGCCGGTCAGGCCGGCCAGGCGGCGGGCGATCTCGGTCTTGCCCACGCCGGTGGGGCCGATCATGAGGATGTTCTTGGGCGATACATCGCGGCGCATCTCCTCGGGCAGTTGCTGCCGCCGCCAGCGGTTGCGGACCGCGACGGCCACGGCTCGCTTGGCGGCATCCTGGCCGACGATGTACTTGTCCAGTTCCGCGACGATCTGCCTGGGTGTAAGCGATTGCATCGCTTCCATCATACCCGCACGGCATCCGCGTGCATCGGCGTCGATCCGCAGCCGTTCTGATTGACCTGCCGCGCCCTGCGCGTGATAAGACGTCTGGCATATGCCTCCCGACGACCGGCGAATCTTGCGCGATCTGGCCGGACAGGTTCGGCGCATCGCGGACCAGCCGCGAATGGCCGAGCGGCGCGCGCTGTGGCTGGCCCATAACGACCTGCGTCCGGTTCGGCCGATGGTGCTGTGTTATCCCGAAGGCGCGTGGACCGAGCTTCTGCCCGATTCGGCCCTGCAGTGCCGCGACGCGCTGGCCCGTCGCTGGGAGCGGGGCCTGCGACACACCATCTACTGGTGGCAGCACATCCGCGACGACAACGTCGTCGAGCCGTTCTTCGATGTTCCCTGGGAGATCTCCATCGGCGACTACGGCGTGAAGATCCCCTATGCCCACGGCGACCAGCGCGGCAGTTATGTGTGGGATCCGCCGCTGAAGGATCTGCCGGCCGATCTGGACCGGTTGCACTTTCGCCCGCTGGCGGTGGATCGGGAACGCACCCAGCGGAACCTGGCCCTGGCCAACGAGATCTTCGGCGACCTGCTGCCGGCCCGCATCCGCGGCAAGTATTGGTGGACGGCGGGGCTCACCTGGGAAGCCGTCAAGCTCGTGGGCCTGGAACAGCTGATGCTGCTCATGTACGACCAGCCCGAAACGGTGCACCGGCTGATGGCGTTTCTGCGCGACGAGACGCTCCACTTCATCCAGTGGTTCGAGCGCCAGGAGCTGCTGTCGCCGGGCAACGGCAACAGCTACACCGGCTCGGGGGGCGTGGGCTATACCGGCCAGCTGCCCGGCAACGACGGGCCGGAGTTTCGCCCCGCGAAGCTGGGCGACCTGTGGGGTTTCGCCGAGTCTCAGGAGACCGTCGGCATCTCGCCGGCGATGTTCGCCGAGTTCGTTCTGCCGTATCAGCTGCCGATCCTGGAGAAGTTCGGCCTGAACTGCTACGGCTGCTGCGAGCAGCTGCACACGCGGATCGACCGCGTGCTGGCCGTGCCGCGACTGCGCCGCGTATCGGTCTCGCCGTGGGCCGATCAGCGCGTCATGGCCGAGCACATGGACAAGAGCATCATCTTCAGCCGCAAGCCCAACCCCACGATCATCTGTATGGACTTTGACGAGCAGCGCATCCGCCACGACCTGCGACAGACGCTTGAGCATGCGCAGGGCCGGCCGCTGGAGATCATCATGAAGGATACGCACACGGTGCAGAATGAACCGTGGCGCATCGAGCGGTGGGTGCGCCTGGCCATGGACGAGGTGGCACGCAGCACCGGCGGCGGCGCCATCGACGACTGGAGCCGGCAAACGCCATGCCCCGCAGCCTCCCCGACAACGGCTTGATCCGCACCGCCCTGGTCACCGGCGGCCATCCGTTCCAGGTGCCGGCGCTGTACAGCGTCTTCCGCTGCATCGACGGCATCGACTTCTACCCCCAGGCGCTGGAGGACTTCGCATCAGACCCGGAGGTGGCCCGCCAGTACGATGTGGTGGTCTTCTACAACATGCACAAGCTGGCCCCCGGCGACGAGCTTGCGTGGCCCTACAAGCGCGTGTTCGAGACACTGGGCCAGCTTGGCCAGAGCCGCCAGGGCATCCTTGTGCTGCACCATGCCCTGCTGGCCTTCCCCGCCTGGCCAACGTGGTCGCAACTGACCGGCAACCAGACGTCGCTGTCCACGTACCACATGGGCCAGACCATCCCCGTGCACATCGAGGACCGCGAGCATCCGATCACGGCCGGCCTGGACGACTGGACCATGGTGGATGAGACGTATGTGATGCCGGATGCCGACCCGGCCCGCGGCAACCACATTCTCCTGACCACCACGCACCAGCCCTCGACGCGCACGCTGGCCTGGACGCGCGCGTTCGGAAAGTCGCGCGTGTTCTGCTGGCAGTCCGGCCACGACCACCGCACCTTCGACCACCCGGCGTATCGGCAGGTGATGGGCAACGCGCTGCGGTGGCTGGCGACGAGATGAGTTGTGAGTTGCGAGTTGCGAGTTGTGAGTTGTGAGTTGTGGGTGGAGATCCGAGATCTGAGATTTCAAATTTCAGATTTGAGATTTCGGATCCAAGATCACGCCACTCCCGGCCCGTCCGCCCGCGCGGCCGCCTGGGTCGTCGGCGTGATCAACACCTGCCCGACGCGCTTCTGGCTGACCGACAGCACGCGGGCGGTGTACGGCCCGACGGGCACGGTATCTCCGGGACGCGGCAGTCGTCCCAGCGCCGCGATCACATAGCCCCCCACCGTGTCCACTTCGCCGGCATCCAGGTCGCGCAGGTTCAGCCGCTCCTGCAACTCCCGCAGCGGCATCAGTCCGCTCACGCGATAGTTCTCGCCCTCGGCCACGAAGGTGGGCGGGGAGATGGTGTCGAACTCATCCTCGATCTCGCCGACCAGCTCCTCCAGCACATCCTCCAGCGTGACGATCCCCTGGGTGGCGCCGTACTCATCGACCACGACGGCCATGTGCACCTGGCTGGTTTGGAACTGCCGCAGCACGGTGGGCAAGGCGAGCATCTCCGGCACGAAGAGGATCTGTCGCTTGATGGTGCGCAGGTCGATATCGCCGGAGCCGATGACGTGCACGGCCGAGCCGGGCAGCCCGTCGGGAATGGCGATGACCTCCCCCGTGGGGCTCTTCTCGTCGGTGAACCGCAGCCGCCCCGGGATCAGTTTCAGGTGGGTGAACAGGTCCTTCATGTGCACAAGGCCGATCACGTGGTCGATGTCCCCGTCGCACAGCGGCAGGCGGGTGTAGCCGGCCTTCTGCACCGTCCGCAGCACCTCGCCCAGCGGCTGATCGAGCGTCAGGTATTCCACCTGGGTCCGCGGCACCATGATCTGCCGCACTTTCAGATCGCCGAAACGAAACGCGCTGGTGAGGATCTGCGCGTGCGATCGCGGGATGGTGCCCTGGGTGATGGCCTGGGCCAGTAGCGCGCGCAACTCATCCTCGGTGTGAGGCAGGCCGCCGTGCGCGCCGTGGCGGATCTTCACGCCGCTGACTCTCAGCAGCGCGTTGCTCGCCGAGTTCAGCAGCCAGATCGCCGGATAGAACAGGTAGGTGAAGACGACCAGCGGCACGGCCAGCACGGGCAGGAGCCGATCGGGATAGAAGATGGCCCAGTTCTTGGGCGCCACCTCGCCGACGACCACGTGCAGGGCGGTGCTGATCGACAGGGCGATGACGATGGCCAGGGCGTGATGGTGTTGGCCGGGGGGCGCGCGCAGGCCCACCCACTCCAGCAACGGGGCGACCAGCGTGGCCACGGCCGGCTCGGTGACATACCCCAGGCCCAGCGACGCGATGGTGATGCCCAGCTGGCATGTGGACAGGTACAGGTCCAGCCGGCGCTTGATGTCCAGGCACGCGCGGTTCAGGAGGGTGCCCGCGCCCAGCAGTTCCAGGCGGCTGGTGCGGGCCCCCACGGCGGCGAACTCCGATGCCACGAAATAGCCGTTGAGCGCCACCAGGCCCAGTGTGGCCAGAATCCTCCAGACGGTGTCCACGAATCGTTTGTATCCTGCGGCCGGCCGGCCGGCCAGTTGCCGCTACGTTCCCAACTGCTCCACCAGTGCCCGCTTGAGGACCTTGCCCGCTGCCGAGCGAGGCAGGGCCGGCACGAAGATCACCTGGCGGGGCACCTTGAATTGCGCCAGGCCCTGGTCGCGGGCGAAGCTCCGCAGCGCATCGGCGGCGAAGGTCTGGCCCTCGCGCAGAACCACGAACGCCACGGGAACCTCGCCGCGGGTGGCATCCTTCCTGCCCACCACGGCCGCCTCCGCCACGGCGGGGTGTCGCAGCAGCACCTCCTCGATCTCCCGGGGCACGGCCTTCTCGCCGGCGCTGATGATCAGGTCCTTCTTGCGGCCGGTGATGTAAAGGAACCCATCCTCGTCCAGTCGCCCCAGGTCGCCGGTCTTCAGGTAGCCGTCGGCGGTCAGCACGTCGCGGGTCTGCTCCTCCAGACGGTAGTATCCCTTCATCACCATCGGGCCCTTGAGCCACACCTCGCCCTCGCGGCCCGCCGGCAGCGGCGTGCCGTCGTCATCGACGATCCGCACCTGCACGCCCGGCAGCGGCCGGCCCACCGAGCCCGCACGGTGCGCCTGGGGGGTGTTCATGGCCACCACCGGGCTGGTCTCGGACATGCCGTAGCCCTCGTACACCTCCACGCCGAAACGCCGCAGGAACGCCTGGCGCACCGCGGCCGGCAGGGGTTCGCCGCCGCTGATGATGGCGTGGAACTGCGCAAAGTCCTCGGGCGAGCCGTCGTCCATGCGGGCCATGGCCGCGAACATGCTGGGAACGCCGAACAGCAGCGATGCCTTGTGCCGGCGGATCTTCTCCAGTGCCGCCGGCGCGCTGAAGCGCGCCAGGTACACCACCGGCGCGCCCAGTTGCACGGGGGCCAGCATGGTCGCCGTCATCCCGAAGGCGTGAAACAGCGGGATCACCCCCAGGAATGTGTGCTGCTGCTTCAGCGCCGCCGCTTCGATGCACGCATCCACATCGCTCTGCAGGTTGCCGTAGGTGAGCATCACGCCCTTGGGCCTGCCGCTGGTGCCGCTGGTGTAGATGAGCACCGCGGTATCGTTGGCGTGGGGCGAGGGGAAGCGCGGCGTGATCGCCGCCGGCGGTGTTGGGGGCAGTTGCATCAGGTCGATGACCTTCAGCGGCGTGCCGGCCAGCCGCCCCGCCAGTTGCGGGATGGTGACCACCGTGTCGATGGCGCTGTCGGCGATCACGTGGGCCACCTCGGCATCGCTCAGCAGGAAGTTGATGGGAACCACGGTCTTGCCGGCCAGCAGGGCGCCGTAGAAGCTCGCCACGTACCCCGCGCAGGCCGGCAGGAGCACGCCTACGTGGGGCGCGGCGGTCTGCGCCGAGATGTACATGCCCAGCCCGGCCGACATGCCCGCCAACTGCTGCCAGGTGTACGGACCGGTGTCGTCCACAACGGCCGTTTCGGAGGGGCGCTGGCGGGCATGGTTGAACAGATGCTCGAAAAGCATAATCTTATGGCAATCTTACCGCGGCCCGCGCACGGAGGCGAACTATGGCATCGTATCGCGCATGGCAACTGTCACGTATCCTGGTGGCCCTGTGCCTCGGCGGCTTGCTTGTTCCCGCCGGCGGCTGCACCGGCGGCAGACAGGCCGAGCGACTTCGCGCCGGATACGGGGCCCTGGAGCAGCAGCAGTTCGCCGAGGCCCTTGCGGCGGCGGATGAGTATCTGCGGTCCACGCCGCGGGGCGCCGGCTCGCCCGAAGCCGCCTACCTGCGCGGGCGGGCCATCGAGCAGCGGCCCAAGAAGGATGCCGCGGCCGCGGCCGCCGACTGGGCCGAGGCGCGACGGGCCTACCTGCATGCGCTGACGCTTTCGCCGGCGCCGGCGCTGGCTGCGTACATCCACACCAGCCTCGCGAACCTGGCGTATTTCTCGGATGATTACACGACCGCGCTGGCCGAGTTCTCCGCCGCACTGCCGGCGCTGAGCGATCCCGACGTGCGGGTGTGGGCGCTTTACCGCATGGCGCTGTGCTATCAGCGGCTGGGACGGTTCCAGGAGGCCGACCAGCTTTTCGCCCAGGTGCAGCGGGAGTTCCCCGACACGACGCCGGCGGGGCGGGCCGCCTCGCTGCGGGGCACGCGCGAGTTTCACGTGCAGGTGGGCACCTACCAGGCGGCAGGGTCGGCCGACCGCGTCATCGACAGCCTGCGCGGCCAGGGAATGCCCGCCCGCCGCATCGAGCGACCCGGCACGAAGCTGCAGGTGGTCCTGGCCGGTCCCTATCGCAACTACTCCGAGGCGCAGACCGCCCGCAAGCGGCTGCTGGGAGCATATCCCGATGCGCTGATCGTGCCGTAGCGAACGGCGCGGGGAGCTGAGATTTCGAATCTGAGATCTCAATCCGGGATTTCAAATCCGAGGTTTCGGATTGGAGATTTCAGAGCCTGGATGCGGGATTCCGGGGCCGCATCCGCCCTCAGACGAGCCTCACATCGATCTTTCCCGGCGGGCGGGGGCCTCGTTCCAGGGCCAGGTCGTGCGCTTCGTGATAGTGCTCGATGAGCGTGGCCCAGTCGAACATCTCGCTGATCCGCTCGACGCGGTTGCGCAGCTCCACGCGCTGCCGACGGGTCAGCCGTGAAAACTCCAGCAGCCAGTCCACCAGATCGTTGCAGGCCTCGTCGAAGCTCCGCCCGGCCCGCCTCAGGACGAAGATGCCCTGCTCGCGTGCGCCGCTGATGTTCTTGGCGACGTAGGCTCCGAACCCGCTCAGGTCGGTGGTGACGGCAGGCAATCCCATTGCCACGCTCTCCATGGGCGTATAGCCCCACGGCTCGTAGAAGCTGGGGAAGACGCCCATGTGGCAGCCGCGAACGAACTGTTCGTAATCCAGCCTCAGCAGCGGGCTGGTGGCGCTGACGAACTCGGGGTGGAAAACCACCTTCACCGGGTCGTCCGCCGCGTTGAGCAGGCCCTTGTCCCGCAGGTGCCGGAGAACCGGGTCGTTGACGTCGTCGGCCAGGTCGTGGGTGACGATGGCCGGCCAGCGGCTGGAGCGCCAGGCGTGGATGGCCCGCTTGAGCCGCACGACCGCGTCGTCGCCGATGAGCTCCTGGGCCATCGGGATGCGCCCGGTCGCCGCAGCGCGAAAGAGCCTCTGGCCCATCTCCTCCTTGATGGCCATGCAGGTCCGCCGCAGCTCCTCGAACATGGACTGGTTCTGCAGGACGCCCACATTGATGTTCCGGGTGGCGGCGCGGGTGATGATGAACGCGACGATGGTCGGGCGGTCGGGAACGGCGCGCAGCCGCTGGTTGAGCCGATGCAGCGCCTCCAGGAACAGGTCCATGCCCTTGTTGAAGTACTCGTATCGGCCGCTGGTGAACAGATAGAGCGTGCGGTCCAGGTCGAAGGTATAGGTGGGGAAAAAGTGCCCCATCACGAACTCATGGATGCATTCCTTGTACTGCCGGTGCAGGTTCTGGAATTCGTGCAGGGCCGCGAACCGCTGGATGTTCAGGCCGTTGGGTAGGATGGCGTCGGGGCGGCGGCCCAGCAGTTTCTCGGCCTCGGCGCTGGTAACCTCGCTGACGGTGGTGAACAGGTGGGCCGCGTGCGCCGCGGCACGTTCGATGGCGAAGCGCGGATGGATGTTGAACTTGGCCGCTTCGCGGTCCGGGTCCACAAACGGCAGGTGGTCGTAGAAAAAGGGGTTGCCGTTGGCCAGGTAGCGCCCCAGGAGGGTGGCGTGAGTGGTGAAGACGGTGGTGACGTCGATGTTCCGATGGGCGATGCGCGGGACCGCAACCCCGCCCATCCACTCGTGGAAATGAGCCAGCACGGGCCGGTCGGGCACGAACGACCGCAGCGCGTGGAAGAACTCGGTCACGGCGAAACCGAAGGCGATGACCTCATTGACCTGGCCATCGGAGGCTTCGGTCCCGATGCCGTGGTCCTTCCACATGAGGTATTTGTCTTCGCTCAGATTGCCGAAACGTGCGCGATAGTCCAGCAGAATGACCCGCGGCCGGCCGGGCACCAGCCACAACCCGTAGTGGCAGGGCATGCCCGCGGCACGCAGTTTATCCAAGGTCTGGCGTATGAAGCCCTCGGTAGGTCGCTCCTCGAACTCCACGGCGGCAGTCTGCGGGTTGTAGGGTCCGATGAGCCAGTAGCGGTCGCCCCAGCGCTGCTGCATGACCGGGGCCTTGGTTCGCAGTACGGTGTAGATGCCGCCCAGTTGCCAGCAGACCTCCCACCCGACCTCGAAGAGAAGCGGCTGAGGCGGCAGCGTTGCAGGGACAAGACTGTTGTCGGAACGCTTGGCGGACTTGCTTGCCTGCCGCGGCATATGGCCGGGCATTATGGCCTGAGCCGGACGTACTTGGCAATACGTCGGAGGTGTGCCGCATCCGCCGATAACATCGGGGTGAGCGAACGCCTCGGGATGACGTTATTCTCTGCCATAAATAGGGTTATGATCTGATGTTGCGAAAGCCCCATCAAATCTGTACAATAGTGGGGTTATGCCCGTACGCATCAAGCCTATCAGCAAAACGCTGCCTCGCAGGACTGTGGCAGTCAAGTCCTCGTCACGGCGGGCGGTGCAGAGAAAACAGCCCGGCGTTTCACGTCCGTCCAGTGGCGCGTACACCTTTTCCAAGGCCATGCGCTTTCTGGCTAGCCTGACCGACCACGAAAGGCTGCGGATCGTCCGTTACAACACCCAGAACTTTGACCTGAACCGCATGCGGACTCTGTTGCGGAAGCTGGGGGACCCGCAGGAGCAGTTCAAGTCGGTACATATTGCCGGAACTAAGGGCAAGGGCAGCACTTGCGCGATGGTTGCAGCCATGCTGCAAGCCAATGGCCTGAAGGTGGGCCTCTATACCAGCCCGCACCTGGTGGATGTTCGCGAGCGAATCCAGATCAATGGGCAGATGATCAGCCACGGCGACTTTGCCCGGCTGACCAAGCTGGTCGAGCCGATCGTTGCCCGCAGCCGGCCTATGCCGACGTATTTCGATGTCATTACGGGGATTGCGTTCAAGTATTTCGCCGAGGAAGAGGTTGATATCGCGGTGGTCGAGACCGGTCTGGGAGGCCGGCTGGACTCCACCAACGTCCTCAAGCCGGAAGTAACTGCCATCACCAGCATCAGCAAGGACCACATGCAGCAGTTGGGGCATACGCTGCCCAAGATCGCTGAGGAAAAGGCAGGCATCTTCAAGCGGGGCGTGCCGGCGCTGACGGTTGTGCAGGACCCGCAGGTGGAGGCGGTGCTGGCGCGGGTGGCTCAGGAAAAAGGCACTGCGCTGGAAGTGGTCGGCAAGCAGATCGAGTTTTCCTATCGATTCGAGGCCACCCGCATGGCCGGCCCGCAGAACCGCGTGTGCCTGTTCACGCCCAACAGCCGCTTTGAGCACCTGTCGGTGCCGCTGCTGGGCGAGCACCAGGCGCTGAACTGCGGGCTGGCGCTGGCGATCATCGACCGCCTCAAGGCGCGGGGTTTTGCCATCAGCGACGCCAAGGCCATGGAAGGGCTGGCCCGGACCACTCTCCCCGGCCGCATGGAGATCATCAGCACCAACCCGCGGATTCTCGTGGACGGGGCGCACAACGCGGCCAGCATCGACGCGTTGATGAAGGCCATCGGTCAGCATGTGCCGTACGACTCGATGGTGGTGATTTTCGCCTGCTGCGGCGACAAGGACATCGCCGGGATGCTGGATCGCATCAGCAGCGGGGCCGACAAGGTGATCTTCACCAAGGTCAACAGCGTCCGCACGGCCGACCCCGAGGAACTGGCCGCGCGCTACGTGGAACTGTACGGGAAGATGGCGCAGGTGGCGCCGAACCTGCAGGAAGCCCTGGCCATCGCCAACCGCGCCGTGACCAAGGAAGACCTGATCTGCATCACCGGCAGCTTCTTCCTGGTAGGCGAGGCCAAGCGGCTGCTGGCATCGACAACCGCGCCATGACCGCTCCGGCCGAGCGCCTCTCGCGGCAGATGCGCTTCATCGTGGAGATCGACCGCCTCAAAGGCGTGCTGCGGCGGACGTACATTGCCGACGGCTCGCGCTACGAGAACTCGGCCGAGCATTCCTGGCATGTCGCGTTGATGGCCGTGCTGCTGGGAGAGCATGCGCCTGCGGGCACGGACCTGGCGCGGGTGGTGAAGATGCTGCTGGTGCACGACCTGGTGGAGATCGACGCGGGCGACACGTACTGCTACGACCCGGCCGCCGCCCGGGACAAGCAAGCCCGGGAACGTGCCGCCGCAGAACGCATCTTCGCGCTGCTGCCGGCCGACCAGGCCGGCGAGGTGCGCGGGCTGTGGGATGAGTTTGAGGCGATGGAAACGCCCGAGTCGCGGTTCGCCAATGCGATGGACCGGCTTCAGCCCGTGCTGATCCATCGGGCCAACGGCGGCAAGAGCTGGGCCGAGCACAACATCACGCGTGAGCAGGTGATCGCGCGCAACCGCCTGATCGAGCGGGGCTCCACGGCGTTGTGGGCCCATGCCCGCCAGGTGATCGACGATGCGGTCAGCCGCGGCATCCTGCGGCCGTGAGAGGCAGCGGAACGCCGCCGGAGCACCGGGTTGTGGATGCTCTTGCAGAGGGGCGCGGACCCGGATATGTTTGGGGGCTTACGGCCCGGAGAGACGATGCCCTTCAGGGTGATGGAAATCCAGCCGACCCCCAACCCCAACGCGGCGAAGTTCGTGCTGGATCAGCCCATCGCCCCGCAGCCGACCAGCTTCTTCAATGCCCAGGCGGCCAAAGAGCACCCTGTGGCGTCACGGCTGTTTGCGATCCCCGGCGTGACAAGCGTGCTCCTGCTGGGGGATTTCGTTACGGTGAACAAATCTCCGCAGGCGAAGTGGAAGTCCATCACGCCGCGGGTGGAGAATGTGCTGGCCAGCGCGTAGGGCGATGCCCGGCTGGAAAGGGGCAGGGCCGCAAAGAACCCGCGGCGTTTTCGCTGCGTAGAATAGTTGCAGAGTGTTTCTCCCCTCCTAGCCCCGTAGGTCCCACCCACGCCTACGGGGTTTTTTCGTTCCGCGATGCAGGCGTTCAGGCGGTGGGCGGCTCGCTGCGGCGCGAGGCCGCTTCACGCAGGGCGCGGCCGGCGAGATGTGCCAGACGCAGGGGCGCATACAGCCCCGTCAGCGGAGATGGCAGCGCTACTCGCCCGAGTTGCACAGCGTTGGGCATCAGCGCCAGCCGCAACGCGCATTCGATGCGATGTCGCGGGCGATCGCGCACGCACATCGGAAACCAGCACGCCGCCAGCGCGCCAGTCGCTTGGCGCGTCGCCTCCAGGTTTCGCATGACCCAGTCGGCCAGCCGGGTCAAGGCACGGTCTTGGCCGATCGCCGAGAGCACGATCGGCGGCAGCGGGGTGCTCAGCAGCCGCCGGGCCAGCAGCAACCCCAGCAGGAGCATGCGGCGGCCGCCGGTACGGCAGGCGGTCTCCAGGACTCGCGACCAGTCCACCTGGCCCAGGCAGACGAGCCGATCGACGTCGCAGATCCACTGGAGCCGGCCCCAGCGATGTGTGGCACCGTGCGCGCAGAGCACCAGGAGCAGGTCCGCCCAGTCCAGCCGCCGCACCTGTCGGCCAAGCAACTGATCGGCGGAGGAGCGTTCCCAGAGCGGCTCGGCGGACAGGGGGAAAGCGAAGTATCGAGGGGTGACGGCCCAGTGCAGTTCCACGGCCGTGCCGTCGTCGGCCGTCAGGTGGCACTCGCGCTCGACGCGCAGATAGGCGGCAGCGCGACGGGGCGTGAAGGGCAGATCCGGCGAGAAGCCGGCGTGCCGCAGGGTCTCGACGGCCCGGACGACATCGGCGGGGCGAAGGAGAATGTCAAGGTCCTCAAACTCGCGCCGGCCGATGTCGCCGTAGAGGTGCCGGGCCAGGGCCGGGCCCTTGTAGGGGATGCAGGCGATGCCCTCCCCGCCCAGGGCGCTGACGATACCCAGGAGCCGGCCGGTGAGCAGGAGGTTCCGCTGCGCCACGGCCCGGCACTGGCGGTGGAGGCGGTCGGCCAGCGATGCGGGCATGCGCTTCTCGCCGGCCAGGCCGGCGGCAAGTTGCGGCCGCACGCGGTGGCGCTGGGCCAGGGTTGCAAGTCGCCGCCAGTCGATACCGTCGAGAGGCAGGCGAGAGGCCGCGGCGTCCGCCGGCGCTGCGCAGGCCGCCAGCAGAACGCGCAGCTCGAGGCTGAGGGCAGGGGCACGGGCGGCGTCAGGCGACAAGGACGGGCCCTCCTGCCTGGTAGTCGGGACTTGCGGCTGCGGCTGCGCCAAGCGAGGCATTCCAGCATCGGGCGTACCAGCCGTCGCCGGCCGCCAGTTGCTCGTGCGTCCCCGACTCGACAATGCGGCCGGCTGCCATGACGCACACCAGGTCCGCGCGCCGAGCGGTGGTGAGGCGGTGGGTGATCACCAAGGCGGTGCGGTCGTCGGCGAACCGGCGGAAGCGGTCCATCCAGTCGGCCTCGGCGGCGGCATCCAGTGCGCTGGTCGGCTCATCCAGAAGAATCACCGGCGCCGGGCGGTTCAGGGCCCTGGCCAACGCCAGCCGCTGCCACTGGCCCACGCTCAGTTCCACGCCGTCGGCGTATTCCTTGCCCAGCAGAGTCTGGTATCCCTGGGGAAGGGCGCTGACGAACGTGTCGCATCCGGCGGCCGACGCGGAGGCGCGGAGGCGGGAAGCGTCGGCGGCGCCGCGGGGGCAGCCGATGGCGATGTTCCTCTCCACGGTGTCGGTGTAGCGTACCGGCTGCTGGAAGAGGACGGTGATATGCCGCCGCAGGTCGGCCAGGGGCAGGTCGCGGATGTCGCGGCCGTCCAGTTCGATGATGCCGCTGTCCGGGTCGTAGAGTCGGCACAGGAGCTTGATCAGGGTGCTCTTGCCGGCGCCGTTGGCCCCGACCAGTGCGACGATGCTGCCGGCAGGCAGGAACAGGTCGAACCCGTCCAGCGCCGGCGACTGGGCGGCGGGATAGGTGAAGCGCAGGTTGCTCATGCGGATGCCGCGGCGCAGGGGCACGATGCCGGGGCGCGGCACGCGGCCATCCAGGATGCGCGGTCGCAGCGACAGAAACTCAAACAGGCCGGAGAGGAACAGGCAGTGTCCGAGGATCTGGCCGAAGTTCTCCAGCAGCGTGCGGGTGAGGCGCTGGCCCTGGGTGAGGGCCTGGTAGAGCAGCGTCAGGTCGCCGAGGCTCACCAGGCCGTGGAAGGCTCGCGTGATCATCCACGCCAGGGCCGCGGCCATGACGGCCAGGCTCCAGGCGCCGGCGGCGGCCTCGGCGATCGCCTCGCGGCGGGCCAGGCCGACGCTTCCGCGGCGCAGAGCGCGTCGCAGCGACTGGTAGGCATCGGCGAAGTGTCCGCCCAGGTCCAACAGGCGAACGTCGGCCGCCGAGTGGCCGCTGGTGGCCATGGTGTCGTAGTACCAGGCGCGGCGCTCGTCGGCCGTGCTGGCCACTCGCCACCGATAGCGGCGGAGGACGGCTCCGGGGACGAGGACCAGCGCCGGGGCTGCGGCGGCCAGCAGAGCCAGGGGCATCAGCGGCCCGTAGGGCATCAGCACGGCCAGCATCGCCACGAGCGTGACCGCGCCCTGGGCCAGCCCGCCGGTGCTCTGGAGCAGCGCCAGGGGCCGGAACATCGCGTCGGAGCGCGCGCGGTGGAGGCGGTCGTAGAAATCGGCCGATTCGTAGAAGGCCAGGTCCACCTCGGCGGACTTGCGGTGGATCCGGAGCATCACGTGGTCCTGCACGCGCTCGCCCAGCGCGGCGCGGATCCACTGAGCCAAGGCGGTCAGCGCCTCGGAGGCCAGCAGGACGCCGGCCAGCAGGGCGGCCGACCACAGCGGGCCGGAGTGCGATGGAGGGGTCTGGGCGTTGCGTTGAATCGCGACCAGGCCATCGACAACCAGCCGGGTAAGATGAACGGCGGCAACGGGCAACAGGCCCTGAAGCAGAAGCATCGCGGCCCATACGGCGGTGTGGAGGGGCGCGGCCTGCCAGACCAGGCCCACGGCGCGCGGCAGCAGCGGAAGTTGTGCCGCGGCCTGGCGGCACCTGGCGGCAAAGCATCGAGGAGCGTTTCTCGTGTCAGACACGGCACCCCACCCTCCGCGGCGAGCGGGCCGGCAGGCGGCATTCGAGGTCGTCGAGAATGCAGCGGCACAGATCGGAAAGGTGAAGGGGGTCGGCGTGGGGCGTGAGGCGCGCGACGCGCACGTCTCGGCACAACCGCGAGAGCATATCGAACTCCACCGCCCGATGTGCGGCCTGGCGGAGGAGCGTTCCGTAGATGTTGGCGGCCAGGTCGATCATGCACTCATGGCCGGCGGCCGGAGAGGCCCGCGGCAGGTCGGCCCGGCGGCCGCGGGGTTGCAGCAGGTAGATTGCATGCAGGGGCACGGGCCCATCGGAGAAGCGTGCGCCGTTCTCCGGGTGCAGCCCGCGCTTGTTCCACGTGGGTGTCAGGACCGGCAGACAATCGTCGCGGCCGAAGAGCATGCCCACCGACGGGGGCCAGAGCCGCACCTGGCGCGGCCCGGGCAGGACCATCACGCGGCCGCCCGAGAGCCGCAGGGCGGCGATGTCGTCGGAAATGACGGGATGGCCCAGGCGGGCCAGGGCGGCGGTGGTGGTGGATTTGCCCGATCCGGCCGGTCCGACCAGCAGCACCGCCCGGCCGTTGACCTCGACGGCGCCGGCGTGCAGGCAGACCACGCCCCGCTGCACGAGCAGGAAACCCAGGACCGGGCCCAGGAGGTAGGTCAGCGCATCCTCGCGGCTGAGCGAGTCGGGCCAGGCGCACCACACCTGGCGAGCGTCCTGGATGAGAAACCGCATGCCGTCGGTGTAGGCCCAGAGGAACCAGCGGCCGTCGGTGGACCGGCGGACACTCAGGGCCGGCCGGCCCTGCTCGTCGAGGTAGTTGCTGAGATACCACGGCTGGGCGGGAAAAGCGGGCGGGTGGGCCGGCCAGTCGCCCAGGCGCACGTCCACATCGTGCGGCGGAGGGGTGGCCGCCGCCATCGCGGGCAGCGCGCAGTCGCAGTGCACCCAAAGGCCGAAGATGCCGAAGGTCCCGGACACGGAGTTCTAGGCCTGCGTTCGCTTCTTGCCGCCCGGGTGGCCATCGAGCGAGCCGCTGCTGCCGCGGGTCTGCGTCAACTGCCGCACGGTCCCGTGTACCGAAAGCCTCGGTTTGCGGTAGAGCTTCTTGTGGCTGGTCTTGCTAAGCATGACAGAACACCCCCATTTCCGGCGCAGGTCTTGGCTGCCTCTGTGCCAGCCACCGGTCCAGCAGCACCGTGCGAAGCGCCAGGTCGCGCACGACGGGGTGCTGATCGGGCCGGGGCGGGCCGACGCGACGCGCGTCGATGATCGTATGGATTTGTTGTGATTGCAGTTCGCCGGCGCCGTCCATGTCGCCGCGGAGCAGCCGCGGCCGGATCAGGTCGCCGGCGGGCGTCTTGGGGCGCAGGCGGACGCACCGGGGCAGCAGTCCGCGCATCGCCCGCCGCAGCAGGTGCTTGTTGAGCATCCACGGCACCGCCGGAATGGCCAGGACGAACTCCACCACCCGCAGGTCCAGCAGGGGATAGCGCACTTCGACGGGCACGCCGGTGTAGCCGGGATGCTCCTGCTCGAACACTGCCGGCCAGAACGGGTCGAGCAGGGCCCCGGCGGCCTGGGCGCGGCACCAGTCCTCGGCGACGGCACGGCCGTCGGCGCGCTGGGGCAGGTCCGTCCGCCGCCACTGCCGCAGGTCCGGCGAGGTGGGACCGAGCCCCAGCCATCGCGACAGCCGCGGCAACAGCGGCCGGGGAAGGCCGCCAAACGCCCGCACATAGTGCGCCAGGTCGCGTGCCGCGGCGGCGTAGCGCTTCCTGGCCAGCAGCCGTCGCAAGTGTGCGCCCAGCGGATACAGGAAGATCACATCGCCGCCGTCGCCGCTGAGGGCGACGCGAGTGCGGCGCGAGGCCCGTCGCAGCAGGTCGTTGCTGATCTGTCCCAGGGCATCGCAGGCCGGCTCGCAGATCGAGCCGCCCGACTCGCACAGGCGGTACTCATCGGCGCAGAGGAAGTGCACGGGGATACCCAGGTGCGCGGCGGCCGACAGGGCAAAGCGTTCTTCTGCGTCCGGCCGCAGGCCGCGGTGGATGACGGTATGGGCCTCCAGGCGGCCCTGGGCGCCGGCGACCCGCCGCGCTATGGCGGCGACGGAAGTGGAATCCAGGCCGCCGCTCATCAGCACGCTGACGGGCCCGCGCGGCAGGCGATCGGCGACGGCGGCCTCGAGCAGGTGCCGGAAGTGATGAACGTAGTCCTCTCCACGGCGGTAACGCAGCGGCGCCGGTTCGTGCAGGGTCCAGTAGCAGCTGAGGCGCAACTGGCCGTCGAGCGTCAGGCAGTGCGCCGGCGGAAGTCGGCGGATGTCGGCAAGGAACGTCGCGTGCGGGTCGCGGAGGCAGCCCTCCAGCAGGAAATCCGCGGCGGCCTGCTGGTTGAGGCGGGAGGAGCAATCCGGGTGCAGCGCCAGGCTCTGCTGGACGTTGCCCACGATCACACACCCCGGCAACTTCGCCCAGTAGAGCGGGCGGATGCCCAGGCGGTCGCGGGCGGCGAACAACCGTCGATGAAGCGAATCCCAGATGATCAGCGAGAAGTCGCCGTGGAGGTGTTCGACGCAGCGGGCTGCCCAGGCGTGCCAGGCATGCAGCACCAGTTGCTCGTCGCTGGCGTCGTCGCGGACCCGGCGGCCGGCGACGGCGAGGGCAGCGGCAAGCTCCGCCCGGCGGTCCAGACGTGCATCGACCACCGCGCGGGTCACTCCGTCGAAGCTCAGCGGCTGGGGAGTCGGGGGAACGACGCCGTCGGTCCGCAGCAGCGCATGGGCAAGCCCGGCCTCGCGGTGGACCCACTGGCACTGGCCGTCGGGCCCGGCGCAGGACATCGCCCGAGCCATCGACGCCAGGAGATGGCGGTCAACGGCATGGCCATCCGTGTTGAAGATTCCGAGAATTCCGCTCATCGCCCCCCACAGAGGCTCAGCCGCCGCCGGCCCGGCCAAACGCGGCGAATGTGCCCGGCAAAGGTCCATCGTCAAGCAGCGGCCGTCCGCCGCATTCAACCCACGCGTGCGCCTCGATTCTGCGTCCGCGTCGGCGGACGCCCAGGCGCAGGTCGGCCGGGATGTTTTCCTGCCGCAGGAGCCGGCACAGCACCATCGCCCGCGGCAGACAGGCAACGCGAAACGGCAGATGCCGCGACGCGACGCGGACCAGCGCGGCGATCCGAGCGACTTCCGGCTGCCGCGGCGAGGCCGCCGCCGGCCAGGCCGACATCACCGCCTGCCACCGTCGCATTCCCGCCAGCCGCACGCCGGCGGCCGTCAGGGACAGGAGAACCATCGTCCTGGCCAGCAGCCGTCGCTCGAACGCGGGCAGCGCGCGAACGGCGCGCCATTTACGAATCGCCGACGCGAAGCAACCCATGTTCGGCCAGTTCCTCCGCCAGGGCCATCAGATCGGCGCCCAGCTGCTGGGGATCGGCGTCATACCGCTCCAGGAGGCGGTGCAGCGCCTGTCGCAACGATCCGCCGTCGGCGATGGCGTGCCACATGTCCGTGCCGACCTCGTCCAGACCAAAATAGGTCTCGGTAGCGAGATTCAGGAGCACCGAGTCGTCGCCCACCCGGCTGAAGAGAACTTGGGGCGGAACCTCCGCCCGGCTTTCCAGATGCAATCCCACCTTGCGTAGTACCCCCCAAACCATACATACAAGACAATCCCGGCTGATCCAAACGGCCGCCGCCGAGTTGCGGCAGCGCCGGCCGATAAACACGAACGTCTGGGCCGATCGTGCGGGCTGTGAGGCCGGATCACGGCGGCTGGCCGCGCCGACGCCGCCGCAGCAGTGCCGCGTAGAGTGCCTGGACCTGGGCCACGGTGCGGTCGATCGTGAAACGTTCCAGGACGCAAGCCCGTGCGGCTCGGCCGAGGGTCGCGGCCAGGGCCGGGTCGGCAAGCAGGCGGCAGACCGCATGGGCCATCGCGTCGGCATCGCCCATGGGAACCAGCAGGCCGCTGACGCCGTGCCGCACGATTTCCCGGACTCCCCCGCCGTCGGTGGCGACGACGGGGCGGCCCTGGGCCATGCCCTGCACGACCACCTGGCCGAAGGGTTCGCCGGTGATCGACGCGTGCACCAGCACATCCAGCTGCGCCATCAGGCAGAGCACGTCGTTGCGATGGCCCAGGAACTCCACCCGGTCGGCGATGCCCAACGAAGCGGCGAGCCGGCGAAGTTCGGCCTCATAGTCGCGGTCATCGAACAGCGCTGCGCCGATGATCTGAAACCGGCACTGCGGAAAGCGCTGGGCGATCTGCGCGGCGGCGCGGAGGAAGATGTGCTGTCCCTTCCAGCGGGCCAGCCGCCCCACCAGCCCCACACGAAACGTGCCGTCGGCGGTTGTGCGCGGGGGAGGGCCGGCCGACAGGCAGCCGGGGTCGATGCCCGAATAGACGACGGCGCAGCGGTCGGGGCGAGCCAGTCGCAGCGACCGCCGGGTGGCGTGGGAGTTGGCCACCAGGCGAGTGGGCAGCACGCGGCAGAGGATGCGAAATGCCCTGGCCACCCGTGGCGGAAGGTAGTCGTCGGCGATGCGGTCGCGCACGTGCCAGATCACCGGCACGCCGGCCAGCCGCGCCGCCGCGCCGGCGATGAGGTCAGCCTTCAGCGAGTTGGCGTGGACGAGGTCGATGCGCTGTCGGCGAATGAGGCGGGCCAGACGCAGGACGTGGCGCAGCACCGCCGCCACATCGTCCGGTCGGAGCAGGCTGGCGATCCCCAGCGAGTTCTTCTTGGCGCGGACGACGCGATCGTCCAGGGGCATCACGCGGGTGTCGATGCCGGCCTGGCGGAGGCGATGCTCCAGGGCGCCGTGCGAGAACAGCACCACCAGCGGCTGGTAGCGGGATCGGTCCAGCCGCCGGACCAGCTCCAACAGCGCCAGCTCGCCGCCGCCCATCGCGGCCGTGTGGTCCACGAAGAGGATGCGCTGCGTGCGGGGCGCCGGCGGCCCCGCCGCGATGGGGGGTGCTGCAATGGAAAAGGCCGAGGTCATGCGTGCTCCCCGATGGGCCGGCGACAGCAGATGACCTGCCGGTAGGAGAAGCGGCGCAGGGCAGGCACGAAGCGGTGGATGGCCCGGTCCAGGCTGCCGCACAGCCAGTTCACGGGGCGGTTGCGATAGCCGAAAAGCTTGGCGTCCAGATAGTGGAAGAACAGGAACTGAGGATAGTCCACCTGGACCTGGGCGAAGGGCCGGGCGAACCGCTCGAGGCGGTCGCGGGTCAGCGGATACTCATCGTCCGAGCTCCAGCGGGGTATGCCCCAGCGCCCGCAGAGGCGATCGCGGGCCAGCATCAGCAGCCGGTTGTTGGCGCAGTTTTCGTGGAACACGGCGCACCCGTCGCGCCGCAGCACGCGGGCGATCTCCCTGCCGAAGCGGGCGGCGTCCAGATGATGGATGATGTTCTGACCGTGCACGCGGTCGAAGAAACCGGGGGGAAAGTCCAGTTCCGTGGCCGAAGAGACCATCGCGGTCACGCGGTCGGCCACGCCGTGCAGTGCGGCGCGCCGGCGGACCGCGGCAATGCTCACCGGTGAGATGTCGATGGCCCAGACGCGCGCCCCCAGAAGCGCCAGCCGCACGGCCCACTCGCCGGTACCACAGCCGACATCGAGCAGGCGGACGCCGTCCAACTTGCCCAGCCGGCGGAGCACCGCCTGCGCGAGGACGTGCCGGCTGACATCGGCGATGGCGAGGTCCGCATCGCTCAGGCGGGCGGCCTGGTGATCCCAATAGGTTGCCTCTCGCTGTTCCGTCGCGGTCATGGTCTGCATGGTTGTGTACCTCCCAGGAAACGCGGCCGGCCGCATGAATGGTCCGTGCCCCGCCACGTGCGCAGGCCCGCCAGGCGCCCGCGAAGCGTTGCGGCCCAGCGATGCAACGCGAGGCGGCCCTGCGAGGGCGCCAGCCGGACGGCCTGAATGATTCCGGGATCGCAGCGAGTGCCGACCAGGATCGCCCACGCGGCAAACGCCAGCCGCCGGGACGCCGACAGGTGGTCCAGCATGACCAGGGTATCGTTGTGGGCGGCGTCGGCCTGCGCTTCGGACGAGAAGCCCTCACGGCTGTCGGCGTCGTATCGCGGCGCGGGATAGTGATCGACCGCGACCGCAGGGTCATAGAGCAGCCTGCCGCCCCGCCGGCCGATGGCCAGGCACACCGCCCGGTCGTTGTGGACCTGAGCGCCTCGGCCCCGCAGACGCAGATCGAAGCGCACCTCCGCCAGGACAGCGCGGCGAAAGGCCATGTTGGCGCCCTTGAGCGTATCCACCGGGCGAGGGGGACCTGCGCCCAGGTGATGGTTGCCGATGACCCGGCCAAACCACTGCACTTTGCCCACCGTGGCCGCCTGGCCGGCGGCAGGCTGCGCGCCGTGATGCACCCAGTCGCGCCCGCCCACGCCCGCCAGGGAAGCGTCGGCCGCGAAATGGGCCTCGATGCGTTGCAGCCAGTCCGGGCGCGGCGCTGCGTCGTCGTCGGTAATCGCCACGATGTCGCCGCCGGCGCGGCGCAGACCGGCGTTCAGGGCAGCCACCTGGCCGGGCGTGGCAACAGGCACCCGGCACACCGCCGGCATGCCCGCTTCGGCCAGGACCGGCCAACTATCCCGGTCGTCGGGTCGCAGGATGACGAGGATCTGGTCGGCGGGGCGCTGCTGTGCGGCCAGCGCACGCAGGCATCGCCGCAGGTCCTGCGGGCGCCGGTAGGTCGGGATGATCACGGAAATAGTCATGTTCGTGCGGTTGCCGCCTCCCAGGCATATCGCTTCGCCTGCACGATGGCGGCGAGGGCCTGGACGACGGGGGCTGGCCGGCCCTGCCTGGCCGCCGACGCCAAAAGGTGCAGGGGCGCCACGGCGCAGTAAGCGAGGGTCTTGGACAGCGATCGCTCGTAGGCCCAGTACGCCTTGGCCGTCGCGTAAAGCCGCGAGGCATGGACGAGCCTGCCGTAGCGGTCGCGGTTGGTCGGCGAGGGAAAGTGCTCGACGAAAAGGTTGTCGCAATAACCGATGCGGTATCCCAGCGCCAGGGCGTGGCGGGCGATGTCGATCTCCTCGCAGCCGTAGCGGAGCCGCGGGTCGAAGCGTGCCTGGTCGAACAGGCGTCGCGGAAACAGCGTGGCATTGATGACGATCGCGCGGCACTCGCCGCGGATGGGCACGTGCTGGAAGCCCAGGAAGTCGGCGGCGTGCGGCGTCACCTTGCGCGCTTTGCCGCCGAGGTGGTTGATCTCGTAGCCCGTAACGATCGTGCGCGGCTCGCACGACGAGGCGAGGCCCCAGGCCCGCTGCACGAAATCCGGCGGCACGCGCACGTCGTCGTCGATGAACAGCACGTGGCTGGTGCTGACGGTCCGAAGGCAGGCGTTGCGGTTGGCCGCCAGTCCGCGACGGGGTCCGCGCTGATGGATGACCGCCCCGTGGCGCGCGCATACCGCCATGGGGGCCCGCGGATCGTCGCTGTCGTCGCTGACGATGATCTGCGCCGGCTGCCTGGTTCCGGCGCGCAGCGAGGCCAGGCACCCGTCCAGTTCCTGCGCCCGGTTCATCGTGCAGATGCACACGGCAAGCGAGATGTCTGCCTCGCGAGGCATCAGGTCACCTCCGCGGATTCGGCTCGGTCACCCGAGCCCAACAGCAGAACCAGGCACCGCCGCAGTTCGCCGGCGAGCGAATGGCCATCGACGGCAAACTCCCGCAGCAGCACGGCCGATGCGTACAGAACCAGCGATGCCCCGGCGGCGTGTTTCGGCCGGCCGGGCAGCAGCAGCGACGCGATTCCCGACGCCGCCACGATGCTCAGCAGGGCAAAGACCGCCGGACCGGCCACGGCGCCGATGAGCGTCCTGCCCGACAGGCCGCGGCGCGCGGTGAAATACACCACGGCGGCCAGCTCCAGCCCCGCACTGGCCAGGACCGCCGGCCCCACGCCGTCGATGCCCATGGCCCACACCATCGCGCCGCCCAGGATCCAGCGCAGTGCGCCTGCGGCGAGCGTGATTCTCAGCCGGTCGGAGGCATGGCCGGTGGCGTTGAGCGCTGCGTGGAGGATCGTCGTGACCGCCGTGAGGCCCACCGCAGCGCCCAGCCACTGCACCAGCGGCACGGCCGGTTGCCAGCGGGTCCCGAACACCGCCGGCACGACCAGCGGCGCTGCCAGCACACCCACCGGCAGCACCAGCCACATCGAATACGACAGTCTCCGCACCGCCGATTCCAGGTAGGCTCGCAGCACCTGCGGCTGGTGCTGCAGGCGGCTGAAGGCGGGGAAGGCCACTCGCTCCATCTGCACGCAAAGCAGCATGGGCACCGTCGCCAGACCCAGGGCCCAGTTGACCAGGCCCAGGGCGTCCACACCGGCCCATCGGCCGATGATCAGCGGCATCCACCCGCCCACGACGACAAGTGCGATCTCGGTGGCCTGGAAGGGAATCGCAAAGACGGCCAGTCGGCGGAGGATTTCCCAGCGGAAATGCCCGCGGGGCCGGTAGGGCCAGACGGCCCAGACGAAGATCAGGCTCGCGGCGTTGCGGCACAGCACGCCGCCGATCAGCGCCCAGAACCCCAGTCCGCGCCACGCCAGGGCGATGGTCGTGGCCGTCAGGACCGCGTGCTCGAGCAGTTCCATCCCGGCCAGGGTGCCAAAGCGGAGCTGCCGCTGGAGGCGCATGACGGGAATGGCCCGCAGCGCGGAAAGCAGGTGCCCGGCGGCCGCCGCGGCCAGACACCCTTGCGCGACGGCGGGCAACTCGTAGAGCCGCACCAGCAGCGGCGAGATGGCCACGACAACGGCGACCACCATCGCGGTCTGGACCAATTGGGCGACGAAGACCGTCCGTTCGTCGTCGTCGCTGACGGAGCGGCTCTGGCGGACCAGGGCAGCCACGAGGCCCATGTCGCAAAGCAGCCAGGCCAGTCCGGCCATGTAGGCCACCGCGCCGAAGACGCCATAGTCGGCCGGCAACAGGAGGCGTGCCAGCACGACGGAACTGACGACCTTGAGCGCCAGCGACGCGGCCACGCGAGCGGAGCCCGCGCGAATGCCTCGCAGGGCGCGGGCCTTGACCGCGGGAGCATCCAGAACGCAGGGTGCGGGGCTCATGGATGATCTCCTGCGCCGGCCGCCTGCCGATAGACCGCCGCCACCCGCGCTGCGACGGCGTCCCAGGCGAAGTGCCGGGCCGCGTATTGGCGACATCGCTCTGCATCGGGCAGAGGCATTCGCCCGCGCAGCGCATCGGCCAGCCCGTCGGCCACGGCCCGCACGCCCGACGATTCCAGCACCAGGCAGGGCGCCAGCGGCGCCACCACCTCCGGCAGCCCGCCGACCGGCGTCACCAGCGGCGGCGTTCCCGCGGCCAGCGACTCGGCGGCGGTCAGCCCGAAGCCTTCCAGCGCGACGCTGGGCACGATCGTTACATCCGCCGCCCGGTAGGCCAGCGGCAGTTGTGCATCGGGCAGGAAACCCAGCAGGCGCACGTGCTGGCCGAGCCCCAGCGACCGGATGCGTTCGTGGAGCTGTTCGGACAACCGACCCGCCCCGGCGATGAGCACCAGGGCATCGGGCACCGATCGGCGAAGCCGGCCGGCGGCATCGACCAGGTCCTCGAGGCCCATCCGCCGCGCCAGCCGGCGCACCGCCAGCGCGATGGGCCGGTCGGCGGGCCAGCCGAGGCTCGCCCTGGCTTGCTGCCGCGAGAGGGCGACGGCGAAGTGATGCACGTCCACGCCGCCGCCAGCCACGCGGATGCGCTCGGCCTGGAGGCGATAGCGACGGATCAGCAGGTTCTTGAACGCCTGCGAGAGCGTGATGATGGCCGTGGCACGGCGATAGACGCTGCTTTCGACGTGGAAGCGTGCCAGCGTCGCCAGGCGCGACGAGCCCTCGACCTGGCACTCCTCGGCCCACGGCCCGTGGAAGTGCACGACCAGGGGCAGGCCGTCCACGAGGTTCAGCACCGGCCGTGCATAGAGGGCGAAGTGGGCCGCGACGACCGCCGGCTCGGCGTCGGCCAGTTCGCGGGCTACGGCCAGGCGCAGGGCCAGCCATCGCCGAATCAGACTCTCGCGCGGCGCGGCGACGGGGAGGACGGCGTCGGTCTCCAGCGGAGCCTGGGCGCAGACCAGGCCGCGAGGCTCGATGCCGGCCGCCGGCAGAGCCGCCAGCAGATCGGCGTAGTAGCGATTGAGCCCTCCGGGCTGCTGGGCGAACCATCCCATGCCCAGCTGCAGCACCCGCAGGCGGGCGGGAGGCGATTCCAGCGGCAGTCGAGGGCCAGGAGCACAGATCCTCATACGCCCACCTCCGCCGCCGCGGGCGTCTGGGCCATCGAGCGGTTGGGGCGATCCGCCAGCAGGTCGCGGATGAAGCTGGCGACGCGCTGTGCCTGCGTCTGGCGATCGAAGGATGCGGCGCCGGCCGACCATGCGGCGCGGCGGCGGGCCACATCCTGGGCGGTGGTTCGCTGCATGAGGCGAGCCAGGCCCTGGATGTATCGTTCATCCCAGGGCGCGCGCCCCGGCAACCGCCACAGCCATCCGGCGTCCAGGTCATAGCCCATGGGGGTCTGTCCGGTCACCACCGGCAGGCCGGCGGCGCGGTACTCGCTGATCTTGGTGGTGTAGCGGAAGCTGCCGACGCCATCGACGCTCTGCGGCAGGCTGCCGACGTCCATGGCGCACAGGTGCGCCAGGACGCGATTCTCCGGCACGGGGCCGGTGCAGATGATGCGGCCGGCGGGGTCGTTGGCGGCCAGGTCGCGGAGGCGGTGCAGCCCCGATCCGCCGCCGACGATCAGCACGCGCAGATCGTCGCGGCTGGTGCGGACAATCGCCCTGGCCAGTTCCGCCCCGTAGCAGTACGCGAAGCGGCGGTTCCAGTTCAGCGAGCCGGCAATGCCCCACACCAGGGCCTCCTGCGGGATGCCCAGCAGCGCCCGCGTCTGGCGGCGAAGCTGCGCTCGGCGGTGTTCGTCGGGCACGTCGGCGGCCCAACCCTCGGCCGTCACGCCGCGGGGAGCGCCCAGGGTCAGAGCCCGGCCGACCAGGTACGGCGTCCAGCCGACAAACCCGGCGGAGAGGCGATACAGCAGTTTTTCATAGAGCCGCGCCGCCGGCCCCAGCCACGCACACTTCGACGCCAGGTAGGGCGCGACGGCATCGCCGCTGCTCACCACGTAGGGCACGCCGGCCAGCAACCGGGCCATCAGGCACGCCGCGCCGCCGGCCACGCCGGTGCCCTCCATCACGACCAGGTCCGGGCGTTGCCGCAGCAGCGCAGCAAGCAGACGTGCAAAGGACTGAACTTTCCTTTGCCGATCGAAGGGCAACAGCCGGGCATCCAGACCGGACAGCAGCCCGGCGAGCCGCCGCTCGTCGTTGGAGCCGCTGCCCTTGGTGGCCAGCGCGACCAGGGTGCATCGACCGTTCATCGCCTCAGCAACCTCCCAGCGTTGGAACTCCCGTTGCAGCCACGACCGTGCCGGGCGATGCGCATCGCGCCGCGCGCTCGAACAGTTCCAGATACTGCTGGGCCATCTGCGTCCAGGTGTGTCGCTGGGCGATCCGGCGGGCGGCGCGGCCCATGCGTTGCCGCAGCGCCGCGTCAGACGCCAGGGCGCCCAGGCGCTCGGCCAGCCGGCGCACATCGTCCGGGTCCTGCAGCACGAACCCGCCTTCGCCGACGATCTGGCTTGCACCGGCGGAGGCGGCCGTGATCACCGGCAACCCCGAGGCCATCGCCTCCAGGACCACCAGCCCGAAGGCGTCGCACCGCGACGGGAAGACCAGCAGATCGCACGCCCGCATGATGGCCGGCAAATCGCGCCGGTAGCCGAGGAAGTGCACGCGCTGCGCCAGGCCAAGGCGGGCGGCGAGTTGGACATAGGGGCTGCGGGCGGCATCGCCGGCGACGGCCAGATGACAATGCGGCACATCGGCCAGGGCGTGCAGGACGCTCACGAGGTTCTTCAGCGGCGTGCGGATGTCGCCGGCGAACAGCGCCAGGGGCACGCCGACCGGCAGTCCCAGAGGGGTGCGGTCCTGTCTGCCGGGGCAGAACTCCTGGACATCCACGCCGTTGAGAATGACCCGGATCCGCCGCGCCTCCACGCCGATCTCGATCAGGTCCCGGCGCAGCTTGCCGGAGACCGCGACCACCGTTCGGGCGGCCGCGTAGGCCTGGGCCTCCCAGCGCATGTTCAAACGTGTATAGGCACGCTGATAGTGCCCATAGGCTCCGCCGCGGGCCCTGGCGGTGTGGTGCGGCGAGCGATACCACGCGGCGTGCACGAAGTTGGAGATGTTCACATGGTGCGGCCGGCGGGTGACAAAGCCGTTGGCCACGATCACATCGACGTGGTGGCGAAGGCGTTCGATGGCGCGGTCGGCCAGCGCTGCAAAGCGCCAGGCCTTCCAGAGGTTCGGCCGGCCCGGACACGGATGCACCTGGATCCACCGGGCGCCCCAATCCACAAGTTCCGGAGCCACCCGGTCGGCCAGCAGCGTAACGCCCGCGCCGCGGGAGAGGCAGTGGCGGGCGATCTCGTAGTTCACGCGGCCCTGTCCGTCGCCGCGAACGACGCTGTGCGTCACGAGTGCGATGTTCATGGGGCATCCTCCCCGGCGTTGGGGCGGTCCAGCGAACCGATGCAGAACCACACCAGTGCGGCGGTGGCATACTGCCCGCCGTTGAGCCACCGGCCCAGTTCCAGGACCAGGATGCCCAGCACGGCCAGCCCAAGGATGTTGCGTGCGAAGGAGCTTCGGCGGGCGGCCGCACGCAGCACGCTGCCGATCAGAAGCAGGTAGAGCAGCCCGCCCACCGGCCCCAGGCACACGAAGATGTCGCTGACATCGACCTCGCTGCTGCCGCCGCCGCTGCCCAGTTTGCGGGCCGCCAGCGTCGTGGCGCCCAGGCCGTGGCCGAGGGGATGGACGATGCCCTGTCGCAGCCCATCGACCATCATCTGCCAGTGAAGTTCGGCGGTGGAGTGCTGGGCATCGAGCGGATGGGTCAGTCCGCGAACCTGGTGCTCGACCAGCGGCTGCACATCCACCGGCAGGTCGGCATCCTGGGCGTGGGTGAGCAGAAAGATCATGCCGCCGGCGGCGACCACGACGGCCAGCGCCATGCGTCCGATCCACGCCCTTCCGCCGCCGCAGAACGCCCACATGACGGCCAGGGCCAGGATCGCCAGTACCACGACGCTGCGGCTGCCCTGGAGAATCACCGCGCAAAGCAGCAGCGGCAGGAGGATGGCGGCCGGGCGAGCGGTGCGCCGCAGCAGACTCGCCGCCAGGACCATCGCCGCGATGCCCGCGTAGTGGGCAAACTCGGCGGAGGAAGTGAAGAAGGCAAAGGGGCGAATGCGGCCCTGGACGCTGAGGGCGGCGTATCCGGCCTCGTCGATCCAGTGCTGTTGATAGGGCAGGAAGCCGTTGATCACCTGCCAGACGCCCAGCAGAGCGGCAGCCGCGGCCAGGGGCACCACCAGTCGGTGCAACAGGCGGTCCAGCAGGAGCGGCGAGCCCCAGGCCTGGCCGATCCAGAACCACAGCAACGGCACGAGATGAAACAGCGCCCCGGCGACGCCCACCAGCAGTCCGCCCTGGAGCGGGTTGAGGATCTGAACCACCATCAGCACCATCAGCGCCGCCACCAGCCGGCTGAGGGGGCTGGCGATGCAAAGCCTGCGGCGCAGCAGCGCCGTGGCGGCAAGCAGTGCGGCCGAAGCCGGCGCCACCAGCAGCATCGGGTCGCTGCGGACCTGGCCGGCGCTGTACATCACCAGCCGCCGCAAGTCGCCCAGGGCGGCCAGGTAGAGAAACGTGGCGAGGATCGCCAGCCGCGGACGCAGGGCGGCCAGGACGGCCAGGAATCCGCCGGCGACGATCGTCAGCAGCGTCTGGTCGGCGCCGCCGCCGGCCTTCCAGGAGGCCAGTGCGGCCACAGCGGCGAAGCCCGCCGTTGTCGCCACAGCAGGAGGAACGATGGATCGATGTTCCAGTGGCAGGTTCACGCGGTCATCCCCTCAGACGGCGACGGGCTGCTCTTGCAGCGGGCTCGGGGCCTGCGACGGGGCAGGGGGCCTGAGCGAACCCCGCAGGCGGCGGTTGGACCGGAACCTGGCCCACTCCCGCTGCACCAGCGCCGAGAACTCCTGTCGGAACCGATCGACCGAGAAACGCCGGACGTTCTGGCGGATGCGCTGGGCGTCCCAGGGGCCCAGTTGTTCGAAGCGCCGCACGGCCGCGATGAGGCTCTGGGGGGTCTGCTCGTTGAAGAACAGGCCGGTCTCTCCGTCGATGACGCTCTCGGTCACGCCGCCGCGCGCGTAGGCGATCACGGGCGTTCCGCAGGCCTGCGCCTCCACGGGCACGATGCCGAAATCCTCCTCGGCGGCGAACACGAAGGCCCTGGCGTATTGCATGTAGCGGCGGAGTTGCTCGGGGGGCTGGTAGCCGGCCACCATCACGTTGGGCCCGGCGCGCGACGCGACCTTTTCCAGGTCGGGCCCGTCGCCGACGACGATCAGTCGCCTGTCGCCCATGCGAGTAAAGGCGTCCACGATCAGGTCGACGCGTTTGTAGGGCACCAGGCGGGAGGCGGTGAGGTAGAAGTCGCCCTTGGCCGCCTCCGGCTGAAACGATTCGATGTCCACGGGCGGGTAGATGGTCGTGGACGGCCGGCGGTACACCTTGGCGACGCGGCGGCCGATGAAGTCGGAGTTGGTGACGAACACATCGACGCCGCCGGCGGAGCGGTAATCCCAGTTGCGCAGGTAGTGCAGGATGATCCTGGCCAGCAGCGACTTGACGCCGCGGGTGAGGCCGGCCTCGGCCAGATATTGGTGCTGCATGTCCCAGGCGAACCGCGCCGGCGAGTGGCAGTAGCAGATATGCAGCTGGTCGGGGCGGGTCAGCACTCCCTTGGCGGCGAGGTAGGAGCTGGAGATGACGATGTCGTAGGGCGACACGTCCAGTTGCTCGATGGCCAGCGGCATCAGGGGCAGCAAGGCGCGGTGCTTTCGGCGGGCCAGGGGGATGCGCTGGATGAAGCTGGTGGCGACGGGTTTGCCGAGGATGAAGTGCCGCTGGTCGGGAGGCAGAAAGTCGAAGAGGCTGAACAGGTCGGCGTGGGGGAAGAGCCGCACCATCTGCTCCAGGACCCGCTCGGCCCCGCCATAGACATAGAGGAAATCGTGGACGATGGCGATTCTCGGCCCATCGACTTCGAGCGGAAGCGGCGTCACGGTCCCCCCGGTCTGCGCGTCGCGGCAGAGCCGCACCGGATGGCGCAGAGCGCGGGAGCGGGCCGAGCGGGCGGGCCGCCGGGCGGCATCCGGGTTGCGACCGCTCGATGCGGCAACGCGTCCACCGCACCCGCGAACGCGGGCCAGGCTGTGCTCGTCCATCAGGCGGGAGAACACGGCGATGCGGTGGCCGGCCGACTCCAGGCGCGATCGCACCGCCGCGCGGACGCGGATGCGGAGCGTCCCGCCGCTGCGGCGCTGGTCCACCGGCACGACCACTTCCATGCTCGGGTCGGTGGGAGGATGGGGCGAGGGCCGCGACCAGTGGAGCGTGAGAACCGAGCCGTCCCGCCGCTCGACCGAGGCATGGACATCCACGAAGTCCAGGGCTTCGGCGGTGGCGCAGACCTCCCCCCACCATTGGTCGAACGACTGCACCCGGTTGAAGCGCAGTTGCATCGCTTCCATCACCTGCCGGTGGCGGAGCCGCTCGCGGGCGAGTTGGCGATTGCGGCGGAGGGTGGCCAGGACTCCGGCGCCGCCGATCGAGCCGGCCTTTTTCATGAGGCCCAGCCACAGCGGGATCAGCACCGTGAGCGACACGAGGAGCCATTCGGTGCCGGCCAGCGCCGCGGCCCCGGCGGCGACCGTCGCCACCGTAACGCCGTGCAGCATCGCCACCGCCTGCCGCTGCGACAGACCCATGTCCACGAGGCGGTGATGCAGATGGCCGCGATCCGACGAAAAGATCGATCGCCGCTGCAGCAGCCCGCGCCGCAGCAGCGTCAGGGCGGTGTCCAGGATCGGCACCGACAAGGCCATGGCCGGCAGCACCAGACCGCGGGTCGTGCCCGCGGTCGGCGCCGCCAGCACGCAGCATCCGGCCAGCATGAACCCCAGGAACATGCTGCCGCAGTCGCCCATGAAGACGCGGGCCGGGTTGAAGTTGAAGAACAGGAACCCGCTGAGGCTGCCCAGCAGCGCCAGCGCCGTGATCGCCACCAGCGTGTTGCCGCAGAGGCCGCTGCTGACGGCCAGCACCGCCGCGGCGATCGCCGCGATGCCGGCGGCCAGCCCGTCCAGACCGTCGATGAAGTTCACGGCCACCGTCAGGCCGACGAGCCAGAGCACCGTCACGGGCGCCGACATCCAGCCCAGTTGCACGGACAGTTCGCCCCAGAGGTTGAGCGATTCGATGCGTCCGCCCCAGGAGGCGAAGGCCGCGCCCGCCGCCAGCAGCACCAGCAGCCTGAGCTTGGCGGATACGCCGAACACGTCGTCCACGAGCCCGACGAGCATGGCCACCGCGGCGCAGGTGAAAAGAACGACGGCGCGGCGATCCAAACCATGCCCTGCCATCAGCAGCACGGGAACGGCGACGATCATCATGGCCATCGCGATGGCCAGCCCGCCGGCGCGGGGCATGGGCGTGCTGTGAACCTTGCGGGCGTCGGGGCGGTCGATGATGCCCCACATCCGCGCCAGGCGCATGGCCAGCGGCGTCAGCGCCACCGCCGACGCGACCGCGCCGAAATACGCCGTGCCATACCAGCTCATGCTCCCCATGGTCCAGCCTCCTCGTCACGGATTCGCTCGGCCGCCCCCGCGGGCAGACAGGTTCTCGATCAGCGTCCGCGCATCGTGCATCTGCGGCCGGACGGTCAGGCACAGCCTCGCCTCGCGGAGGGCGGCGTCGGTCTGGCCCAAGTCGGCCAGTTCGCGAGCCAGCGCCAAGCGCCAACGGACCTGGCCGCTGTCTTGAGCCAGGGCCCGGCGGTAGTACTCGATGCCCTCCTGGCGTTGGCCGGTTGCCACGCACAGCCGCGCCAGCGAGGCCAGGACGTTCGCCGGAGGCGGCGACCGATCGCAGGCGACTCGGGCGGCGCTCAGGGCCTGTTGCGTCCACGGGCCGTGTCGGGGATCCTCGGCCAGCCGGGACGCGACGTACGCCAATCGCTCCACGTCGTCGCCGGCCAGTCGGATGGCCAGGTCGGGCCGGCCGGCCCGCGAAAGGTACATCTGTGCAAGATCGCGGAAGCAAAAGGCGTTGAGGCGCCGCAACTTGTCGAGCGACTGCTCCCACCTTCCCTGCTGCACATCCATCATCGCCGCGGCGAAGCAGATGGTCGGGTCGTGCGGCGCCAGGGCGTAGGCCCGCCGCACGTGTTGGCCGCCCCCAGGCTGGTGCAGGGCGAGCCACTCGATCTGTCCTGCCAGGCAGAGCGCGGCCGCGTGCGTGGGACACAGTTGGCGGGCCCGGTGCAGGTCGGCCACGATCTGTTGAGCCGACCGTCGGGAGGCATCGTCAAGCCGCAGGGAGGGGGCCAGCAGGCTCCGGCCGCCCGCGACCTGCCGCCAGCGGTATTCGCAGAGCCGATAGGCGTACTCGATATTGCGCGGCGACAGGCGAGCGGCTGCGGAGGCGGCGGCAATCAGTTGCTGGTAATCGAGGTCGTTGCCGTCCCAGTTCCGCGACTCCAGCGCGGCGGCCAGGCCCATGGCGCGATCGGCGTGGCGTTCGGCGGCCCAGGAGTTCCAGCCGCCCCATGCCAGCCAGGCGCCGGCCAACACCGTCGCGACAATGGGCAGAAGAGCCTGGAGGGGCGCCGGGCGCGATGCCGCTGTGCCACGCGAGTGCATGGACACGATCAGCCCGCAGAACACGGCCGACAGCATCGCGTTGGACATCACATGCTGACCAAAGTCAGTGAAACTGTGGATGGCCGCGGCCAGCAGGGCGAACCCCAGGCCGGAGGCGGCCAGGCCGCGCCAGTCGTCGCAGCCGCGGACCAGGCGCCAACCGCGTCGGGCGATGGTCGCCGCGAACCCCAGAACCAGCGCCAGCCCCACGGCGCCGGTTTCGGCCAGGATCTGCGCATATTCGTTCTCCGCGTGCGTGGTCAGGACCATTTCGCCGGAACGGTCGTAGAGCGGGAACACCGCCTCGAAGGTGCCCAGGCCCGTGCCCAGCAGGGGAAACGACCGGCAGAGAGGCAGCAGATCCTTGAAAATCTGCACGCGACCGCGATCGGCACGAGCCAGATCGCCCAGGGAGGCCAGGCGGTCGAACACGGCGTCGAAGCCGGCCAACGGCAGCAGCGCCACGGCGCCCAGCGCGACGGCCGGCACGAGCCAGGCGACCGAGCGGCTGCTGCGGCGGCGCGCCAGCACGATCGCCACGCAGGCGCCGGCCGCCGCCATCGAAAGTATGCCCCCGCGTGAAAGGGACAGGAATACGCCTGCCGTCAACAGGATCACCATCGCCGTCACCGCCGCCACGGCGGCTCGGCGACGTGCGTGGGGCGTGCCAAGGAGCATCAGCAGCAGGGCCAGTCCCGCGCCCAGCGACAGGTTCAGGAACTGCGCCAGGTGGTTGTAGTTCATGAACGGCCCGGCGGCCGGCAGCATCGCCTGATCCGCGTCGTGGTTCAGCCACACCCCAGCCAGCCGCTGGCCCAGGATCATCAGCGCGGCCGGGGTGCCGGCGACGGTGACGAGCAGCAGAAGTCGCTGAATCTGCCGGCGGCTGCGGAAGACCGCGGCCACGAGGGCCATCGCGCAAGAAGCCGCGACGACCAGCAGCAAGGCACTGACCGTGGCGTGGGGATAGAGACTGATCGCGACGGGGGCAAGCTGGGGTTGCTCGAGCAACTCCTCTCGCAGCGCCACGGTCCGCGGCGAGAGCAGCGTCACAAGGCCCGCCGGCCACGGGATCAACTGCATCGCGGCCAGACCGATGAAGGCCACGGGAAAGAGGCAGACTCGGCCAACGGCCGAGGCGCCGGCGGCGTCAAGCAGTCGGGCGACGGCCGCGAGCATCGCGGCAACGAGCAGCGCCAGCAGGACCGGCAACTGGCTCCAGGCTTCGACAGCGCCGCTGGCCAGGGGCATGAACAGCAGGGCGGCGGCGAACACGGCCTCCACGGCACCGTGCAGGGCACGGGCCGCGCGGCCGCGCGGGTCGGAAGCCTCGTCCGCCAGAGGAAGATGGGTCAGCGACGCTGCGGTCATGGGCGTATCATGCGTGGCTTGCGGTATGGCTGGCGCGGCCGTTGCCGTTGCCCGGGGCGGTTCGCTTGAGCGGTGCGTAGCCGTAGGCATAGGCGTAGCCATAGGGTTCGCCGCTGCGGGTCACGTCATTGAGGATGACACCCAGCACCTTGGCGCCGACGCTGGTCAGGCTCTCCAGGGCATGGCGGGCCAACCGGCGCGAGGACTTCTCCGAGCGGATCACCAGCAGCGTGACATCGCACAGCGCGCCCAGGATGCGCGCGTCGGTCACGGGCACGACCGGCGGCGAGTCGATCACGACGTGGTCGTATTTTCCGGCCAGCGTCTGCAGCATCGCCCCAAACGCCTGGCTGTTGATCAGTTCCGAGGGATTGGCCGGCGGGGGCCCGCAGGGCAGAACGTCCAGGTTCTCGATGCCGGTGGGGGCAATGGCTTTGTCCAGCGGCACGTTCTCCAGCAGAACCCGCGAAAGGCCCATGCGCTGGTCCAGGCCGAATACGCGCTGCTGGCTGGGGCGGCGAAAGTCCGCATCCAGAAGCAGCACGCGCTGGCCGGCCTGGGCCATCGCGATCGCCAGGTTGCTGACGCAGACGGTCTTGCCGTCGCCGGGCGTCGGCGAGGTGACCAGCATCTTGCGGGCCGCCCCCGCCGGCAGGCCGAACAGCACCGCCGTGCGGACGGTGCGATAGGCCTCGGCCACCTGCGACATCGGGTCCAGGTGTACCTGCCGTCCGCGCTGGCTGAAGGCGAGCTTGGCCGACATGCGCGGCACGGAACCGACCACCCGCAGATCGAGCACCGAGCGGACGTCCTCCGGGGTCCGCAAGCGCTGGTCCGTCCATTCGACCGCCAGCGCCGCGGCGATGCCCAGCATCAGCCCCAGCACCAGCGCCATGCCGGCGACGCGGGACTTGTGCGGCTTGACGGGGCGGTCGGGGACCTGGGCCGTTTCCAGGATGCTGATGTTCAGCGCGCCGGTGTTGCCGGTGAGGTTCAGTTCCTTGATCCGCGTGTCGAGGATGTCGCAGAGCTTCTCGATGCGGCGGACCTCCGCCTCGAGCGTCGCGAACACCGCGGCCTTGGAGTTCAGCTCCATCGCCTCCTTCTGCTGCTGCTCGAAGGCCTGCTGAATCTGCTGCTGACGCGCGCGGGCCGTCTGCAACGCATGCAACACCGCCGCGCGGTACGCCTCGGCGAACTCGCCATCCCGCTCCGAGCTCGCCGCCGCCGTCAGCTGGTCCTGTTCGGCGAGTCGCTGCCGCAGCGCCTGTACCGCAAGCTCCTTCATGCGAACTTCCGGATGCTCCGGACCCAACTTCTCGCGGGCCAGGTCCAGTTGCAGTTCCAGCCTCCCCAGTTCGACGGCCAGCGCGCCGCCGCCCCGCTCCGGGCCGACCCCGGTCTGCCGCGACTGCTGCATCTGCACCAGCTGCCGCAGCTGGGTCGGGTCCTTGATGGCCTGGGCCGCGTCGTAGGCGGCCTGCGCCTCGACCGTCTGAAGCTGGGCTGTCGTGAGGGCTTCGCTGAGCCGGGCCAGTTTCTGGGTGATGATGTTGCCGCGGTCCGACTCGAACGACAGAGCGCCGTTGGCCTGCTTGAACTCCAGCATCGCCCTGAGTTTCTCGGCCAGTTCCGCGTCGCGGCGGTCCTTCTCCCTGTTGAGGATTTTCAGCAGTTCGGCAGCAGTCCAGCGCTGCTGCCGCGACTGGTATTCGACGTAGGATTCGACCACGCTGTTGACCAGGACGGCGGCCTGACGCGGGTCCGGCGACTCCAGCGACACCGTCACCAAATCGTCATTCTTGCCCACCTCCACCTGCAGCGCGCTCTTGAGGTAGGCCACGCCGTTGTTCAGGTCGGCGAGCGAAGGCAGCTTCTGCGCCGCCAGCTCCAGGGCACCGGCCAGAATCGGCGTGGAGCGCATCAGTTCCGCCTGGGTGTTGAGGTAGTTGAACGAGGTCCGGTCCCACGGGCTGTCCGATAGAATCCGCGGGCCGGTCTGCTCGATGTACACTCGGGCGCTGCTCTGGTAGATCGGCTCGGCCTGCGCCAGGTAAACGACCGCCGCCAGCAGCGACGCGGCCGTCACGGCCAGCACGGTCCACCGCCGCCGCCACACCACGCCCAGCAGGTTCTGGTGGGCGGAGTCCTCCTGGCCGTCGCGGGGCTGCAAAGGCACCGTCTCCGGCCTGCGATGACGCTCTGTTTGCGAACTCATGAGATGTCTCCCCCGACGACCGTCGCCCCCTGCGACGGTGTCCTCCCGGTCCCCCCGATATCACGTACGGCGAGGTCTTGTTCTCTCGAAGCGCGTGGCGGACTACTTGTCGCCCTTCGGGTCCTTTGGCTTGGATGCCGCCGGTGGCGGGTCCTTGGGTTCCCCAGGGCCTTTCTCGTTGGGTTCCTCGATATCCCTGGGGGGCTTGGGCTCGTGGTCGTTCCGGGGCTTGTGTTCCTTCGGAGGCTTGTGGTGCGAACGCGGATGCGGCTTTTTCACTTTCCTGGCCGCCGCATCGATTTCGTCGGCCTGGCACGCCACCTCGCCCCCTTCCGCCGGCGCCACCACCGGCGCAAGAGCCTCATCGCCCTGGACGGCCTTCTCGTGCGGGCCGGCCCACGCCGACGCGCACCAGCCCGCCGCGGCCAGAGCCGCCAGCGAGGCCACGAAGCTCGGCCTCCACGTTCGGCGCGGCTGAACGCCACTGCCCTTGTCGATCATGGCTGACTCCAGAATCCTGCACCCCGCCGGGCTCCCGCCGACGTTGGCAGGCCCCCCCATGCGGTGAAACCGTCCAACGGATATACACCACGAATGGCCCGCGGACCATCGCCTTGGGTCGATCCAGCGTAACCATAAGTGCCTGGCCGATGCGCAGAGGTCCACCCCAAGCGCCCAGCCCGCACAGACCGTGCAGCGCGTCCCGTCCGATAAACACGGCGGCCCGCCCCGGCACTTGGCCAGGAGCGGGCCGCCTGCTAGATCCGCCGAAGCGCGGGCCTACTTGCCGCACTTGCACGGATCACACTTGCACGGATCGCACTTGCAGTCCGCGGTCGGACACTTGCACTTCTTGCACTTGCACTCGCCCTCGCACTTGGCGCAGCAAGCCGGCTTGGGGGCCGGAGCCTTGTCCTCGGCAAACGCCACCGAGGTCGTCAGGGAAGCCAGAGCAAGCACAACGGCCGCGATACCAGTCAATGCAAAAGCCTTCATGTTCAGTCTCCAATGTTGAGCGCATCTGGTGGATGCGCAGTCCGGGAACAACGTTGCGGCGACGTACACAGATGCGGAACACCATCCCGGCCGCCGCGATGCCGGGCGGTGCTGACTTCGATCAGACAGGCAGAACACTACACCCGCGGGGGCGGGTCGATGGGCTCAGGTCGGCCGATCGCCAGAAAGGCCGGCGACATCAGCAATCCGGGGGCATGAATGGGCGGGTCGATCGTTCGCACGTCCGCACCCAGGGCCATGTCCACCCGAAGGCACACCATGCCCCGGGGGCACGACGTGCATGGGCAGCGGCCCTTGCCTTCGCCATCCGGGCACGGGCACAGCTGCTGAGCGTTGGCCGGCTGGGGCTCTGGCTCAAGGATGCCGCAACAGGCTTCGATGACGAGTCCGGGCCGTCCGACGCAACACGGACAGTTGTGGGACGGTTGCTGGCGGGCCGGCGGCAGGTTGGCCGAGACGGGCACCGCCGGTGCCACGACCACCGCTGCAACGACTGCGAGGATGAGCACCCAGCGCAGCATCGACATGTTCACTCTAGCAAACAACCCTGCCCGGCGTCCAGACGAGTTCGCATCCGTTTCTCGCCGGGCGGTGGCCATTTGTTATAGGCCCGCCGCGGGGCCATGTTGTGATGCAGGCTTCGGCGTACGCTCCAATCCGCGCCGCGGTGCGGCTCGACTGAGCTCGCCGAAGTCAGGCTGAAGCCCACGACCCCCCCACGGAGAATGGCCGGGCCTTTTTTCCCGCCAGGCGGGCGAGGGGCAGTCGGCCGGTGATAGCGTGAAGCGACAAGGGCTGCGGCAGACCCTCAGAGAGCGTGGTTCCCACCACCAAGATCATAACTCCCTGTAGCGGCGAGGCCGGTTCACACAGATGCCTTGAGCCGTGCTGATCCCTGTTCATCCGTGGTTTCATCGCTTCTCACCACGGATGCGCTGTCCCATCGGCCCGGCGGACCGTCGGCAGGTAGTCGCGCTTGTACGGGTAGTTCGCGGCTGCGGCTTCGTCGAACTCAACGCCCAGGCCGGGACTATCCGGCACATCCAGGTACCCATCGCGGCACGTGACGCCGCCGCGGAACACCTCGGCCGCCTTGCCGCCCGGGCGCGTCTCCGCGTGCGGCTGCCATTCCTGGATACCGAAGTTGCTGATGGCCAGGTCCATGTGGACATTGGCCGCGTGGCCGATGGGCGAAAGATCCGGCGGGCCGTGCCAGGCCGTCTTGACCGCAAACGGCTCGGCGATTGACGCCAGCTTCCGCGCGGCGGTGATCCCGCCCACGTGCCCCAGGTCGCAGCGCAGGTAGTCCAGCCAGCGATTGCTGACCGGGCGGATGCACGTGGTGATATCCGTGAACAGCTCGCCAATGGCGATGGGCGTGGCGCTGACGGCACGAATCGCGCCCAGCCCTTCGACATGCTCAGGGCCGAAGGGGTCCTCGAGGAAGAACAGGTGATACGGCTCCAGTTCGCGGGCCAGGCCGGCCGCCTGCGTGGGCGTGAGGCGCTGGTGCACATCGTGCAGAAGCTCCACCTCATCGCCGACCTCGCGCCGCACGTGCTCCACCAGCCGCGGCACCAGCCGCAGGTACGGCGTGGGTTCCCACACGCCCACGCGCGGCAGGCCCTGGCGGTGCGCGGCGGCGTGCTTCTCGCCATAGGCGCAGCCTTTGCTCGCCTCCATCTGCACCCGTACGGCCTTGAATCCCTGGGCCATCTGCTGCTTGACGGCGGCCGCTACATCCTGCTCGGTCTTGCCGCCGGCGTGCACATACGCCAGCGCCCCATCGCGGCACCGCCCGCCCAGCAGCTGATACACCGGCAGGCCGGCCGACTTGCCGAGGATATCCCACAGCGCCATGTCGATGCCCGACAGCGCGGTGTTCTGCACCGGCCCGCCGCGCCAGTAGGCCCCGAGGTACAGCGACTGCCACAGGTGCTCGATGCGCAGGGGGTCCTGGCCGATCAGCAGCGGCGCAAGGTGCTCGTTGACAAGCGTGACAACGGCCAGTTCCCGGCCATTGAGCGTGGCATCGCCCCAGCCGACGATTCCCTTGTCGGTGACGATCTTGACGGTCACGAAGTTGCGCCCGGGACAGCAGACGATGGCCTGACAGGAGGTGATGCGCATGGGGGGCATGATACCCGACGCACGCCAGGCACGGGCGAGCCGCCCGTGCCACGGCCTGTGCGTGGCAAGGCCGGCTCGGCCATGTCTTCTATCGGCGTCCATCCGCGTTCATCCGCGGTTACATCCTCCTCAGCGTGATCTTCACGATCTCCGCCGGCGCGTTGATGCGCAGGGGAAACCAGTTGCCCACGCCGTTGCTCACCACCAGGGCGCTGCGGCCGGCGCGATAGAGCCCCGACCAGTACTTGAACATCAGCGGCCCGGGGCCGATGTGGCTGGTCAGCATCACCTGCCCGCCGTGCGTGTGGCCAGATAGGGTGAGGGGAATGCCGGCTTGGGCGGCATGGTCGAACGCGTGCGGGTGGTGGGCCAGCAGAATGGCGAACGTCCCCGTCCGCAGCAGGCCGACGACATCCACCATGTTCGTCGCGACCATCGCATCGCGCCGGCCGCCCCAGCCGCCCCAGCGCAGGCCCAGGATCTGCACATCCTGCCCGTTGATGCGGACCATCGCCGACTCGTTGATCAGCAGCGGCACGCCGGAGCAGCGCACAGTCTGTTCGAAACCCGCGCGGCTCTGGAACAGGTCGTGGTTGCCCTCGCAGGCAAACACGCCGTGGCGCGGGCGCATGCGACGGATCATCTCCAGGCCGGCCGGCAGGTCGGCTAGGTCATAGTCGATCAGGTCGCCGGTCATGAGCACCAGGTCGGGCCGGAGGTCGTTGACGGCATCGGCGACAGCGCGGAGCTTGGCCGGCGGGGTGAAGCGCCCCACGTGCACATCGCTCACGTGGGCGATGACCACACCGTCCAGCTCTGGCGGCAGATCGACCAGGTCCACCGGCAGGTCGCGCACGCGGAACTCCGCCATGTGGTGCAGCGACCAACCGGCCGCGCCGGCCGTCAGCAGCGGCGGGACGGCGGCCGCCGCGGCCGACAGGAACTGCCGCCGCGAAGGGCGGTCGGCCGCCGGGGGGATTGCCGGTGGGTCAAGCAGGCGCACGAGTCCCGCGACCGCCTCCCCGGCTCCGGCCGCCAGCACCGACACGGGCAGAATCACCATGTGCCACAGATACAGCCCGGCCAGCAGCGGCGTGGGGATGTCCGCCCTGGAGCCGGCCAGGCGAGAACCGATCAACCACGCCAGCAGGCCCAGCATCGCCAGCACGTACGCGGCGATCATCGCCCGCCACAGCCGCGCACGCGCGACTCCGCGCACCCGCCGGTCGGCCCACCACCACCAAAGGGTGTTGATCACGGGGAACGAGGCGAGGATCAGCCAGAAGGCCATGGAAAATAAGTATAGCGCGTCTCAACGATGGCTTCCCCTGTCAGCCGAGCGGCGCAGGCCCGGCTCGAGGTGTTCGCCGGCGTCGTTGCGTCGGGCCTGCGGCGACACCTGCACGCCGCGTCAGAAGCCCAGTGGCCACGGCCGCCGCCTGGCGGTATGCTTGGGCGGATGGCTCAGGCCGGATGTTAGCTTCGCCCGACTCCCCGCCGCCGCTATGCCGTTGACCGGAGAGGATCCATGGCCGATACCGCCGCCCCGTCCCCGCTGATCCGCAAGCTCGAGGAGCTGGCTGCCCGGCACGCCCGGCTCCAGCAGCAGCTTCACGATCCGGCGGTGCTGGCCAACGGCCCGCAGGTGGCGGCGATCTCCCGCGAGGCCGGTCGGCTGGAACCGCTGGTGCAGCGATACCGGCAATACCAGCGTGCCCTGAAGCAGGTGGATGATCTTCAGCAGTTGATCGGGGAGAAGGCCGACGCCGAGATGGCGGCCCTGGCCCGCGAGGAACTGCCCGGCGCTCAGGCCGCGGCCGAGGCGATGCTGAAGCAGATTGCCGATGAGCTGCTGGCGGCGGAGGACAACGCGGTCGATTCGTTCTTCCTGGAAATCCGAGCCGGCACGGGCGGCGAGGAGGCGGCCCTGTTTGCGAGGGATTTGTACGAGATGTACCGGCGGTACTGCGAGAGGCATCGCTGGAGCTTCGCGACCAGCGATTTTTCGCCCAGCGAGCGGGGTGGCTTCAAGGAAGTGATCGTCAACGTGCGCGGCGAGGGGGCGTATCGCCGGCTGCGTTTCGAGGGAGGCGGCCACCGCGTGCAGCGGGTCCCCGAGACCGAGGCGCAGGGGCGCATCCACACCTCGGCAGCCACCGTGGCGGTGCTGCCGGAGATGCCCGATGTGAAGGTCGAGATCAACCCGCGGGACGTGGAGGAGTTCGGCTGTCGCGGCGGCGGGCCCGGCGGGCAGAATGTCAACAAGGTGGAGACCGGCTGGTTCATCCGCCACCTGCCCACGGGCATGACCTTCAAGATGACCGAGCACAAGAGCCAGGCCCAGAACCGTGAGCGGGCCTGGGCCCTGCTGCGGGCGACGCTCTACGAGGCGGAGCAGGCCAAACAGCACGCGGCCGTCACGGGCGCCCGCCGGGCCATGATGGGCAGCGGCGACCGCTCGCAGCGCATCCGTACCTACAACTTCCCGCAGAACCGCTGCACGGACCACCGCCTGGGCGGCGAGGGCGGCGGCGAGAAGAACTTCAACCTCGAACAGATCATGCAGGGGAACATGGACGATCTGATCGACGCGCTGCTGGAACTGGACAAGCAGCAGCGGCTGGAGAGCCTCTGATGAAGGTCCGCGGAATTATCCGCCTCATACAGCGGGATGGGTGGTATCATGCAAGCACGCGCGGCAGCCGCCGGCCGTTCAAGCATCCGCGCAAGCCCGGCCGGGTGACTGTGGCCGGCAAGCCGTGGGATGACTTGGCGCCCGGGACGGTCCATAGCATCTTGCGCCAGGCTGGGCTGAAATAGGCAGGGAGCACCAGAATGCGTTACCTCATCGTGATCGAGAAAGCCGCCAGAAACTACTCGGCCCACGTTCCCGACGTGCCCGGCTGCGTCGCAACGGGCAAGACGGTCGCCGAAACCGTCCGTGCCATGAGGCAGTCGCTGCAGTTCCACCTCGAGGGTCTGGCGGAGGATGCCGCGCCGATCCCGGACCCCATCCGCATCAGCCAGTACGTGGACGCAGCCATACCCACGGCCACAACGGCGCGCCGGCAGACGAAGAAGGCATCCTGAGCGAGCCCGTCGTAGATCAAGGCCCGGCATACCCTATGATGCTCTGGCCAGACCATGACGCCGCAGACCACCCCCGTCAGCCTCGACCTCAAGCGCGACGAGAAGCTGGAAATCCAGTGGCAGGACGGCCACCGCTCGACGTATCCCGTCGGCTATCTGCGGGCACACTGCCCCTGCGCGCTGTGCCGGACCATGCGCGAGGAGCAGTCGCGGCGCAAGTCGCTGCTGACGGTGCTGCCCGGCGACGGCGGGCCGGTGGTCGTCCGCGAGGCCGAGCTGGTCGGCAACTACGCCCTCCGCATCGAGTGGTCCGACAACCACTCGACGGGGATCTATTCCTTTCAGTATCTGCGGGAGATCTCGCCGGACTGAAACGCGGTCAAGGGATGAAGGATGAACGATGAAGGATGAATGCGTAAGGAGCCTTCCTCATCCTCCATCCCTCATCCCTCATCCTTCTGCGGCTACGACGTCATGCGCGGCACGCTTCTGCCGACCAGGACCTCTTCCAGGTACTCCACGCCCCGGAGAATATCCATGGCGCTTCGGAAGGTCGGGCGATTCGGGTCGGCGGGGCGCAGAATCTCCGCCGTGAGCTGCTGCATGGCCCGCGCCTCGCGGCTCTCGGGCACGAAATGCACCAGTCCGCGGAAGTCCGGATTCTCGTGCGGATGGTTCAGCTGCACCGCCAGATAGAACCAGTCCACCGCCTTGTCCACGCGGCCCATGCCGCGGCGGATCGCGTCGCTGGTCAGCAGCCCGCTGGCTCGCATCCTCTGCATCATCCGCTGGATCTGGCTGGTCTTCATCAGTTCGTCGAACAGCCCCGCCAGCGTCGCGTTGCCGGCCAGGTCCTCGTCCACGCGAACGGCCGACCCGAAATCGACGAACCCCACGCCGTTGTGGGTGATGACCATGTTGTCCAGCCGCAGGTCCAGGTGCATCACCCCGGCCACATCGTGCAGCACCGCCAGCAGGTCGGCGGCCTGCTTGGCGAACTGCAGCTGCGACAGGCCCGAGCCGCCGTTGCGCATCCAGCGCATGCGGATCCGCTGCACGCGCCCGCGGATGTCTTCCTCGGCGTCGATGAGGCGCGGCACGCGGTGGCTGTACGCCTCGGGAAGTTCGCGCTGCAGGTACTGCAGCATCTTCGCCTCGCGCGTCAGGAACAGGGGGAAGATATCCTCGACGAACCGCCGGGCGCGATTCTCGACGACGTCCCGCGTCAGCGCCGGATATCGTCGCCGCAACCGCAGCACCACCGCATCCAGCGACGGCACTTCCTTGACGACGACGTACTGGTCATCCTCGGCCCGTCGGCTGAGGGTCACGTGATAGGTGAAGCGGTGGCTCACCTCGCGCGGCCGCACCAGGCACACCTTGCGGGCGATCACGTAGTGCACCTTGCGCGTCCACAGCGGGATGCCCAGCAGCCGCAGCCCGGTCCGCACGCAGGCCGGCCCCTTCACCACCGAGAACCCTCGCGCGGCGAAACGCCGGGCCGTCTCGGCCACCTGTCGCCGGTCCTCGCTGATGTAGATGAACTGCCCGCCCCACCGCAGGCGCGGGAAGATGTTGGCCGGCGAGTGCGGCTCGTCGTTGACGGCGAAAAGGTAGTCGGCCAGGCCGTTGTCGGCCACCGGCGAGGCGGTGCGGTAATACTCGCGGAACTCCAGGTCGCCCCTGAGGACCGAGCCGATGATCGCCGCGATCAGCTCTCCGCGACGCGGATCGAGCCGCTGGGGCGCAGCAGCGGCAGCAGGCGGCGGCGAAGCCGGTGCGACGGCAGGCGCGAAGTTCAAGCCTCACCCTCCAGTATCGACGTCCGATAAAAGGCAGGCCCCCAGCGCCAGCGCGCAGCGCCCGCTGGTTCTTCATCGGCCCGCCAGGGGCCTGGCCTTAGCAGGGCCGGTGGAACCGGCCCTACGGAACTTCCTCCGTCTGGCTGCAATCACCAGACGCCGATGGTGATCTACCGCCTGATCTTCCTCGAGATCCTCCACCGCAAGGGCGGCTTTGCCATGGGCGTGCTGTCGGCAGCCGTGGCCGTGGCGTGCCTGGTGGGGTCGCTGACGCTGCTGCGAAAGCACGACGTTCGCACCGAGCAGATCGTCGCCGACAAGCAGAGGGCCGCCGCCGACCTGATGAACCGCATGCAGGAGGACTTCCGCAGGCTGACGTTCAAGGTGGGCTTCACCACGCTGATCCTGCACGAGAAGCAGCCCCTGGCCGAGCTGTTCGCCGGCGGCCACGCGACGCACTACATGCCCGAGGACTACGGGGAGACGCTCGCCGCGGCCAAGGTCGCCACCATCAACCGCGTCCTGCCCACGCTGCAGGAGCGCACCGCCTGGCCCGAGCGCGGCGATGAGATCGGCATCCTGCGCGCCATCGGCGTGAGGCGGATGCAGGTGCTGGCGATCTTCCTGGGCGAGGCGCTGGTCATGGGCCTGGCGGGCGGATGCACGGGATACATCGCGGGCCTGGCCGTGGCCGCCGCCTGGCGCGACCCGGCCGGGGCAGTGTCGGCGCAGTCGCTTTTCGACCCGGTGTTGCTGCTGGCGTCGCTGCTGGCCGCTCCGCTGCTGGCGCTGATCGCCAGCGCCCTGCCGGCCCTGCTGGCCGCCCGCCACGACCCGGCGGATATGCTCAGGGAATGACCATGACACTCCAGGCCCACGACCTGGCAAAGACCTACCGCTGCAACGGGTCGGTCGTGCGCGCGCTGGACGGCGTGTCCATCACCGCGTCGGCCGGAGAGTTCGTCGCGGTGCGCGGGCCCAGCGGATGCGGGAAGTCAACCCTGTTGCTGGCCTGCGGCGGATCGCTGGCCCCGGATGCGGGAAGCGTGCTGCCGGACGGCCAGGACCTCCGTGCCCTGCGGCCTGAAGCCCGCGCAAAGGTTCGGGCGGCCGGGATCGGCTTGGTGTTCCAGCGATTTCACCTGGTTCCGTATCTCAGTTTGTTGGACAACGTGCTTGCGGCGGCCATCGCCGCCCCGGCCGATGATGCGCCGCGGCGGGGGCAGGAGCTGGTCGAGCGTTTCGGGCTGGCGGAGCGGCGCGACCACCGGCCATCGGAGCTGAACACCGGCCAGCGCCTGGCCCTGGCCCGGGCCATGCTCAACCGTCCTTGGCTGCTGCTGGCCGACGAGCCCAGGGGCGACCTGGACCCGGCCAACGGCCAGGTCGTGCTGGAAGCCCTGGCCGACCACGCTCGCGCCGGCAACGCGGTGCTGCTGGTGACCCACGACCCGGCCGCCACAGCGCTGGCGAGTCGGACGCTGCACATGGAACGGGGCCAGAGACGCGCCGTGCAGGCACGGGCTCGCCGCGTCCCTGGGGCCGGGCGGCGGAATGCCGCCCCTAGGCCTTCAGGCCCGTTGTTGCGATGCCTTTTACGAAATATCGCTGGGCCAGGAAGAACAGCAGCACCACCGGGCCTATGTGGATCAGCGCCGCGGCCATCAGCAGGTTGAACTCGCTGGCGTTCTGGTCCTGGAACAGCCGCAGGGCGAGGCTCACCGTGTAGTTCTCCGGGCTGTTGAGGTAGATCAGCGGGCCGACGAAATCGTCCCAGTGCCCGATGAAGCTGAGCACGGCCACCGTCGTGAGGGCGGGCTTGCTGAGGGGCAAGAGGATCTGCCACCAGATGCGCAGCGGCCCGCAGCCGTCGATCATCGCCGCCTCGTCCAGTTCGCGCGGCAGGGTCAGGAAGAACTGGCGCAGCAGGAACACGAAGAACGCGCTGTGCGCCAGAAAGGCCGGGATCGTCAGAGGCGCGAAGGTGTCCACCAGCCCGGCGTTTTTCCAGATCAGGAACACCGGGATCATCGTCACCTGGGCCGGCAGCATCATCGTGCTCAGCAGCAGCAGGAACAGCGTGGTGCGCCCGCGGAAGCGGAAGCGGGCAAAGCCGTATGCCACCAGCGAGCACGAGAGCGTCTGGCCGATGATGCAGATGATCGTGATCGTGTAGGTGTTGAGCACATAGACGTGGAACGCCTGCGGCAGCGTGCCGCCCTTCTCGACGGGAACCCACGCCTTGCGGAAGTTGTCCCACTGCGGGTCGGTGACGGCGATCAGTTCGGCCGGCTCGACGTGGCGGTCGAGCATCTGGCCGCCCTCCTCGTAGCGCACCTGCACCAGCCCCGCGGGCATGTCGCGGAGTATCTGCGCCGGCACCGGGTCCGGCGCCCTGAGCTTCACCAGCGCCACGTTGTCGCGCAGCGCGATGGCGTCCCGCGCCACCGGGATGACCTGCCCGGCCCGCGGCCCGCCGGCCAGCTGCACCACCGCCGCCGGAGCGTCGATCCGCGTGATTACGTTCACGGGGATCGATCGGCCGGCCTCCTGGATGCGGTAGGTGCGCGGCACCCACTGCGGCGGCGTGGCATACACCTGCTGCCGCGTCTTGAGCGCGGTGCTCACCGTCCACACGAACGGGATCATGAACACCGCCGCGCCGGAAAGCAGGAGGATGTAGAGAAGAATCTTCTTCATCACTCATCACTCATCACGCTTCAATCCTCCGCCCCCCCTTCATAGTGCACCCACATTCTGCTCCGGTTGAACTGCACGTAGGTGAACACCAGCAATATCGCGAACAGCACCCACGCCAGGGCGCTGGCTTTGCCCATCTGGTACCACTCGAAGGCGCAGCGATAGAGGTACAGCGCATACAGCAGCGTCGAGTTCTCCGGCCCGCCGCCGGTCATGATGTACGCCTGCGTGAACGTCTGGAACGCCCCGATCACGCCCAGCACGAGGTTGAAGAAGATGATCGGCGTGATCAGCGGCAGGGTCACGTGGCGGAACTTGCCCCACGCCCCGGCCCCGTCGATCGTCGCCGCCTCGTAGTATTGGTCGCCGATGCCCTGCAGGCCGGCCAGGAAGATGATCATCCTCGCCCCGCCGATGCCCCACAGGCTCATCAGCACCAGCGACGGCTTGCTCCAGGTCGTGCTGTGCAGCCACGCCGGCGGCGACAGCCCCGCCCACGCAAGCACCGGCGTATCGAAGAGCCACAGCAGGAACTGGTTCAGCAGCCCTCGTTCCGGCTGCAGAATCCAGATCCACAGCAGGCTCGACGCCACCGCCGGCACCAGGCTCGGAAGGTAATACACCGTGCGGAACACCGGCAGCCCCCGCACCTTCTGGTTCAGCAGCATCGCCAGCAGCAGCGAGCCGGTAAGCCCCAGCGGCACCGACAGCAGCGTGTAGTAGAACGTGTTCCACAGGCTCTTGTAGAACAGCGGGTCGCCGATGCCTCCCTGGGCGTTGCGCTGCCAGATCAGCTGGGCGTAGTTGTCGATCCCCACGAACCTCGCCTGCGCCAGGTCGTAATCGGTCAGCGAGAGCACCAGGCTGGCCACCATCGGCCCGGCCGTCAGCAGCACGAACCCCACCAGCCACGGCAGGATGAACACGTAGCCCCAGTTGTCCCAGCGCATCGGCCGCCGGACCGCGCTAGCGCCCATCTTGGCCCCCTTGCAGGTACCGCGCAAAACGCCGCCGCTCATCGGCCAGCACCCGGTTCACCGCCGCCGCGCACCGCGGCATCACGACCTGGGGCGACCGCGGCGGCGCCGTGAACAGCTGGTCGATGAACTGCTGCGCCTCGATGGTCCACCGCGGCCACGTGTAGTCGATCGGCAGTTCCCTGGCGTGATCCAGCGAGAACGGGATCGTGTCGATGTTGAACGGCGGGCGCGTGGTCTTGAGGTATTCGGCGCTTCTCAGCACCGACAGACGGGTCGGCACGTTGCGGCGCATCTGGTCGCCGTACAGCCGCATCTCCGTCCGCGGGCTGCACATGAACTTGATCCACTCCCACGCTTCGGCGGGATGCTTGCAGTTGGCCGCCATCACCAGCTGGTTGCCCTTCACCTCGGCGTAGGGAACCACGACCTTGCGGCCGTCGCGGACCTCCACGCGGGCGGGCGTCGGGGCGATGTCCCACGCGAAGTCGCGGATGCTGTCGCGGAAGCGCGGCGCGTTGCCCGCCCAACTGAACTCCATCGCGATGTTGCCGCTCTCGAAGGTGAAGGCGCTGGCCGCCGCGTCCGCCTGCGTGGGCGAGACCTTCTTCACGAACCGCAGCGCCTGCAACCGCGTCAGGCCTGCGATGGCCTGCGGCGAATCCAGCAGGCAGCGGTCCTTCCGGGGGCTGAGAATCTCGCCGCCCTCGCTCCAGACCCACAGCGCCCACGCCCAGACCGGCACGCCTCCAGAGCCGCCGGGGATGAGGAAGCCATACACCTTGCCCGGGCCATCCGGCGTGGTCAGCGCCTGGGCGCACTCCTCGAACTTGTCCCACGTCCACTCGCCGCGCTTCCACAGCTCGTGCGGGTCGGGCAGGCCGGCGCGCACGAACAGGTCCCGGTTGAAATAGCAGATCACCGGCCCGAACATCACGTTCAGCCCGTAGAGCCGGCCATTGCAGTAGTTCTCCCGCATCGCCGCGGGGTGAAAGTCGGCCGGGTCAAACTCCGGGTCGCCGGCGGCCAGATCCGTCAGGTCGCGGAAGTACCCCTTGGGCGCCATCGACGGGAAATAGTACTGGTCGGCCCGCAGCACGTCGGGGGCGGTGCCGCTGGCCAGCATCATCCGCAGTTTCTGCTCGTACCCGCCGGCCGGCGGCATGAACAGCCGCACGCGGACGCTGCGCCCCTCGGCCGCCATCTTCGCGTTGAAGTCGTCGATGATCTGCTGCTCGACGGCCAGCTGCTGGGGCGCGCCCCAGGCCATGTAGCGGATGACGACGTCCGCGTCGGCCGCCTGCTGAGCGCCGGCCGTCAGGCGATAGACCGCCGGCGCCAGTGCCAGCAGCGCCAGCGCGACGGCACCGGCCGTCCGCCACGGCGAAAAGTCGCGCGGCAAGGATGGGCTTTTCACTGCCACGGCCGGGCATTTTACGGGCCGTCGCCGTCGCCGCCACCGCCAAACCCGCCGGTCGATCCGGCCGATAGAAGCGGAGGGAGCGCCCCCACGCGCCGGGGAGTCAGAGGGATGTTCTGGAAAAAGTCCAACCCCACCATTCGCGTCGAGTTCTTCGACGCCATCGCCAGCACGCGGCTGGGCCACGCCGACGTGCCCGCCGACGAACTGCCCGAAACCATCGAGCCGGACATGCTGCTGGAGCTGGAGAACATGGAGTGGGCGGTGGTGCGCGCCTCGCCGGCCGACAAGCGGGAGATCATCCGGGGCGGCCACGTGCAGATGTTTCTCCGCCGGGAACAGGTGACGCTGCTGGACCCGGAGGGCTTCGGCATGCCCACGCTCTGCGGGATGGTGCCCCCCTCGCAGGAGGGCGCTGCGTCGTTCGGGGGCAGCCCGCTGACGATCCATGAGGATGACTGGCGGCAACTCGAACTGGTTTCGACGAGTCTGCAGAACCAGATCGACGCGGCCCTGTCGGCCATACGCCCGATCCTGGAGGACCGCCGCAACGACCGCACATTTCGGCGGATCCACGTCCGCAGCGAGGTGCCCCACCCGCTGCAAGGCGTCTGCATCACGCTCAATCAGCTCCGCGGCATCGGCTCGCCGGCGGGCATGCTGTACGACGGCCTGAGCTTCTCCCGCCGCGGCGACCTGGTGGCCGGCGGCTACGCCGTCCGGCTGCACTGCGGCATCAACCTCTACGGGTTGTGCTGCGAAGGGCGGGTTTCGGTCATCGGTCTGTACAACGCCCACGTGGGGCATGATTTTGCCAGGGACCTCAAGGCCCTTTCGCAGTTCGCCGCCGCCAACAATCTTTGTCTGGTGGACTGGTGCAAGGCGGCGCAGTACCTGCCGGACACATCGGCGTTCGCCGATTACTTCGCCGGCCCGCGTCCGGCCTTGGCCGGCTGAACCGGTTTGACGCGCCCCCTCGCGGCTGTATAATCCGCATTTCCGCGGAAAACGCGGGCGCGGAGATCGTGTCGGATGGCGCGGGTTGAGCTGGAAAAAGTCTCGAAGGTCTTCCCGGGCGGCGTCCGGGCCGTGGACGGCATCGATCTGTCCATCGCCGATCAGGAGTTCATCGTCCTGGTGGGCCCCAGCGGCTGCGGCAAGAGCACGACGCTGCGGATGATCGCCGGGCTGGAGGAGATCACCGAAGGCGTCGTGCGGATCGGGGAACGCATCGTCAACGACGTGCCGCCCAAGAACCGGAACATCGCGATGGTCTTTCAGAACTACGCGCTGTATCCGCACATGACGGTGTACAAGAACATGGCCTTCGGGCTGAAGCTGCGGAAGATGCCCAAGGCGGAGATCCACAAGCGGGTGATGGAAGCCGCCCGCATCCTGAACCTGGAGGATCTGCTGGACCGCAAGCCCAAGGCCCTGTCGGGCGGACAGCGCCAGCGGGTGGCCGTGGGCCGGGCGATCGTCCGGGAGCCGGCGGCGTTCCTGTTCGACGAGCCGCTGAGCAACCTGGACGCCAAGCTGCGGGTGACGACGCGGGCGGAGCTCAAGCGGCTGCACCATCGTCTGAAGACCACCACGATCTACGTCACGCACGACCAGGAAGAGGCCATGACCCTGGGCGACCGCATCGTGGTCATGAAGGACGGGGTCATTCACCAGACGGACACGCCCCTGCGGACGTATAATGATCCGGTGAACCGCTTCGTGGCCGGCTTCATCGGCATGCCGCCGATGAATTTCTTCGACGGGATCCTCCGCAGCGAAGGCGGGCGGCTGATCTTCGAGGAAGGCCGCCTGGAAAGACCGGCGGGCGGCGAAGGCAACGGCAAGGCGGCCCCCGGCGGCCTGTTGAAGGTACCGGGCAACGGATTTCGGCTGCCGGTGCCGGCGGAGGCGTCGGGTCGGCTGGGCGAATGGGCCGGGCGGCACGTGGTGCTGGGCATTCGCCCGGAGTATTTCCACCTGCGGCCGGTGTCGCAGGACGCCGCGGAACTGAAGGTGCGGCTGAACGTGGTGGAGCCGCTGGGCAACGACATGGACGTGTACATGGACACCGAGTTGCACGGTCCGGTGGTCGGCCGCGTGGAGGCGACGGCGGGCCTGTCCATCAACACGACGGTGAGGATGTATGTGGACGTGAAGAAGGTCCACTTTTTCGCCCCGGGAGAAGCGGGGATGAACCTGTGCCATCGTACTGAGTCCGCCCATGCACCCGCTTGAGGCACAGCAGGGACGGTCTCTCGAGGCCCGCAGGCCGCTCATCCGAGGAGGCCGGATGAGCTTGTGAGTGTCGTTCACACTCGCCGTGGCATGCGCGGGCCGCCGATGTGCGGCCCGTTTCGTTGGAAGCGAATGGACGTGGATCGAAACGACGGAAACGAGGAAACATGCCCAATCCGGAACTGATCAGGATCGTGGACGGAATCGCCCGCGACAAGAACATCGAGCGGGAGCAGGTGTACTCGGACATCGAGGAGGCCATCGCCTCCGCCCTGCGCCGCCAGTTCAAGGTCGAGGAGGCCGACGAGTTCCAGGTGACGGTGGACCGGGCCACCGGCGACATCACGGCCTTCCGCCGCGGCGAGCCGGTGCCCCTGTCGGTGCTGGGGCGCATCGCCGCCCAGACCGCCAAGCAGGTGATGATCCAGCGCATCCGGCAGGACGAGCGGGGCAGCATCTACGAGGAGTACAAGGACAAGGTCGGCACGATCATCACCGGAACCGTCGCCCGCGTCGAGGGCAGCGCCATGATCGTCAACCTGGGCCGCTGCGAGGGCATCATGCCCCGCTCCGGCCAGATCCCCGGCGAGACGCACCAGGTCGGCGAGCGCGTGCAGGCCCTGGTGGAGGAGGTCCGCGACACGCCCGCGGCCGTGAAGATCATCCTCAGCCGCAGCCACCCGGAGTTCATCAAGCGACTCTTCGAGAGAGAGGTGCCCGAGGTGGGCGAGCGGACCATCGAGCTCAAGGCCCTGGCCCGCGAGGCCGGCCATCGCACCAAGATCGCCGTCTCCTCCATCGACTCGAAGGTCGATGCGGTCGGCGCGTGCGTGGGCGTCCGCGGCAGCCGCATCAAGAACATCGTGGACGAACTGGGCGGCGAGAAGATCGACATCGTGCGGTGGAACGAGTCGTCGCAGATCCTCATCAGCAACGCCCTGAAGCCCGCCGAGGTCACCGAGGTCTCGCTGTGCTTCGAGCTGGGCCGGGCCACCGTGGTCGTCAACGAGGACCAGCTTTCGCTGGCCATCGGCAAGCGCGGACAGAATGTGCGCCTGGCGGCGCGCCTGACCGGCTGGGACATCGACATCCTCACCCCCGCCGAGTTCCAGGCGGGCGTGAAGCGGCTGGACGCAACCCTCAAGAGCGTCCAGGGCGTCACCCAGGAGATGGTGGACAAGATCATCGCCCTGGGTCTGATCGACGTGCGGGACATCGAGGAGGTCGGCGAGGAGCCCCTGATCGAGGAAGTCGGCATGTCCGAGGAGCTGGCCGAGGCCGTCGTCACGCGCTGCGAGGAAGAGGCCAAGCTGGTGGCCGCGGAGCAGGAGGCCAGGAAGGCAGCCGAAGCCGCCGCGGCCGAAGCCGACCGCAAGGCTCTTTTTGAGGCGGGGCTGCGCGGCGTGGATGGCGTCTCTGAGCCTGCGGAGACGGCCGCCGCGACGAGCCTGCTGGAGCTGACGGCCCCCGCGGAGGCGGCGGACGCCGCGGAGCCGACAACCGCCCTGCCTACCCCGGGTCCGCTCGAAACCGCCGAGGGTGGGGCCCCGGAGGTGACGGTGCATCGGGAACGTGCGGTCGCGGCGGTCGGCGAGCTGTCGCCCGAGGAGCAGGCGGTCAACGGGGCTGGCGGCGAGCCCGTTGCCACCGAGGAGCATCGCAAGATCGCCGAAGACGAGACGGACACGGCCGCCCTGGCCGAGGGTCGCGTGGAACCCCCGGCCGGAGCACGACGCGACGAACCGGTCTGATACGCCGGCAGGCGCGGATGGTGATGCGTAGAGCAGATTGGAGCTTGTTTTGGCAAAGGCGAAAGGCATCCGGGTAAGCACGCTGGCCAAGGAACTGGGAATCCCCAGCAGGGCCATACTGGATAAGTGCGCAGCCGAAGGGCTGGCCGACAAGGTCCCCAGCCACACGACGGTGATCTCCCTGGGGCTGGCTGAGACGGTGCGACAGTGGTTCGGCCCGCATGGGGAAGGCGGCCTGGCCACGGCCGTGGAGGTGGCGCCGCCGGTGGAGGTGGCGCCCAAGAAGAAGGTTGTTCGGCGCAAGAAGAAGACGGAGGAGCCTGCCGAGGAGAAGCAGGCCCCCGCAGAGGTTCCCCCGGTGGTATCGCCTGCGCCCGCGGCCGGCGAGCAGGTCGGCGCTGCTGGGGTCGCCGAGCCGGTGGCGGAAGTTGCCCCGCCGGCGGCCCCCGTCGCGCAATCGCCCGTTGTGGCGGAGGCTCCCCGGGCGGTCGAGCCTCCGCCGCCTCCTCCGCCGCCGGAGCCCACGCCGACGGTCGCGCCTGCCGAGGTGAAGACCGCCGCGCCGCCTGTTGAAGCGGCCACGCCCAGTGTGCCGGCGACCGAGGCTGTCGCCACGGCTCCGGCTGCGCCCCCGCAACGTCCCACCGTCACCCTGGAGAGCAAGGCCAGAGCGGAAAAATCCGCTGTCGCCCCCCCGCGACTCCATGTTCCGAAGCCGGCGATCATCCAGGGTCCCAAGGTGATCCGCATCGAGAAACCCGAAGTGCTGCCGGAGCCTCGCAGCCGGCGTCCCGCTGCGGAGGCGGCGCCCCAGGTTCCCACGGGCGGTCCGCGGACCGGACGCGGAGTCAAGATCTCCGACGAGGAGGCCGAAGAACGCGCCAAGAAGAAGGCCAAGGGCGGCACCCTATCGTCCCGGCGACGGGGTCCCGATGGCCGCCGTGGCGAGGCTTTGGAGAAACTCCGCGAATGGACCAATCAGGACTTGATCGAGCGCCAGGAACGCCTGGCCTTCGCCGGGCAGTCCCGGGCGGCCTTTGAAGGCCATCTGCGCCGTGCCGAGCGCTCGTCGGCGGGCCGGCCGGTCGTGCAGAAGGAAAACATCGCCGAGATCGAGGAGCCGATCACGGTCAAGGCCCTGTCGGCCGCGATCGGCGTCCGCGTCAACGAGCTGATTGCCAAGCTGATGCGTCAGGGGGTGATGGCGGGGATCAACCAGTCGCTGGACCGCACGGCGGCCGAGGCGATCGCCCTGGAATACGGCATCGAGCTGAAAATCAAGGAACGGGCCTCGGCCGAGGAGCTTCTCGAGCAGCAGATCAAGGAGCGTGCCGCCAAGCCGCGGAAGCTGGTTGCCCGTCCGCCGGTGGTGACCATTCTGGGTCACGTGGACCACGGCAAGACGAGCCTGCTGGACCGGATCCGCAACGCCAACGTGGCGGCGGGGGAGGCCGGCGGGATCACCCAGCATATCGGAGCCTGGCAGGTGGAACTGGGCAAGGGCAAGGACGCCAAGCGGGTCACGTTCATCGACACGCCGGGCCACCAGGCGTTCACGGCCATGCGGGCCCGCGGCGCGAAGGTTACCGACATCGTGGTGCTGGTCGTGTCGGCTGCGGAGGGCGTGCAGCCCCAGACCGTCGAGTCCATCAACCACGCCAAGGCGGCGGGGGTGCCGATCGTGGTGGCCCTGAACAAGATCGACCGCGCCGACGCCAACCCGGACATGGTGCTGGGGCAACTGGCCAAGGAGGGCGTGAATCCGGCGGAATGGGGCGGCGATGTCGAGGTGGTTCGTACGAGTGCCACCACGGGTCAGGGCATCTCCGAACTGATCGAGCTGTTGGACCTTCAGGCTCAGGTGCTGGAGCTGAAAGCCGACCCGACAGCCCCGGCCGTGGGAACGGTCATCGAGGCGCGCCGCGACGAGGGCCTGGGACCGGTGGCGACGGTGCTGGTGCAGGATGGGACGCTCCGCGTCGGCGACATCGTGCTGGCGGGTGCCGGCCAGGGGCGTGCCCGCAGCCTGTGGAATGACCGCGGGGAGAGCGTCGCGGAGGCGGGACCCAGCTCGGCCGTGATCCTCAGCGGGCTGGACGAGGTGCCGGCGGCCGGCGACCGCTTCTATGTGCTGGAGGACGCCGACCAGGCGAGGGCGGTGGCCGAGGAGCGCAAGAACCGGCAGCGACAGCAGGCGCTGGCCGCCCGCAACCGGGTCTCGCTGGATAACGTCCTGGAGACGATCAAGGAGCAGCAGAGCAAGGAGATCCTGCTGATCATCAAGGGCGACGTGCAGGGAACCGTCGAGGCCCTGAAGGCGACCGTGACGCAGGCCAACACCGACGAGGTGCAGGTGCGCGTGATCCACGCGGCGGTCGGCGGCATCTCCGAGAGCGACGTGGAGCTGGCCGCCGCCTCCAAGGCGGTGATCGTCGGCTTCCAGGTGGTGCCCGACGAGGCGGCGAGGCAGATGGCCGAGCAGCGCCGCGTGGAAATCCGCCTCTACCGCGTGATCTACGAGCTGCTGGAGGATCTGAAGAAGGCGCTGAGCGGCATGCTCGAGCCGGAGATCCGCGAGAAACTGCACGGGCATGCCGAGATCCGGCAGGTGTTCAAGGTCAGCCGCGTGGGCAACATCGCCGGGTGCATGGTGACCGACGGCCACATTCAGCGGGGCAGCCGCATCCGCCTGACCCGCGACGGGGTGGTGGTGACCGAGGACATCGCCATCGAGTCGCTGCGGCGCGGGAAGGACGATGTGCGCGAGGTGAAGGCCGGCTTCGAGTGCGGCATCAAGCTTGCCGGCTACGACGACATCAAGGTCGGGGATGTGCTGGAAGCGTACGTGAGGGAGAAGATCGAAAGAACGCTCTAGTTGGGAGTTGTGAGTTGCGAGTTGCGAGTCGGGAATCGGCTCGGCTCGCAACTCGCAACTCGTAACTCGCAACTTTCCATGGTCATCGGAATCCTTCAACTGGAGCTGTCCATCGGCGGGGCGATGTCCCTCAAGGACAAGCGGCGCGCCCTCAAGAGCATCAAGGACCGCATCGCCCACGGCTGGAACGTATCGGTGGCCGAGGTCGGCGCCCTGGAACAGCATCGTCGCGGCCTGCTGGCCGTGGCCATGGTCAGCAACGACGCCCGCTATGTGCAGGGCGCGCTGAGCAAGGTGGTGGACTTCGTGCGCTCGGTGGGAACGGCGGACCTGGAGGATTACCAGATTGAACTGCTGTAGGAAGTAGTCAGTAGTCAGCAGTCAGCAGTCAGTAGCCAGAAGAGAAGAAAGACACGGCCCGCAACTCGCAACTCGCAACTTCGCCCATGTCCCGACGAACCGAGAGACTCGCCAGCATCATCCGCCACGAGCTGATGGACGTGATCATGCGGCGGCTCAACGACCCTCGCCTGGAGGGCTTCCCCTCCATCACCCGCGTCAGGGTCGCCGAGGACCTGTCGGTGGCGCAGGTGTTCATCACGGTGATGGGCACCGAAGGCCAGCAGCGGGCGGCCCTGGCGGCGCTGCGGCACTCGGCCGGCCGGATGCGCACCGCTCTGACCAAGGTCCTGACCGTCCGCACGGTGCCCCACCTCCAGTTCGAGCTGGATGAGCAGCTCCGCAAGGAGCTGGCGTTGATGGAGCTTCTGGAGCAGGTCCGCCGCGAGAATCAGGAGCTGGATTCAAGCCGTGCGCCATCGCCGCCGGCAGAGCAAGCCAACGGGCCTTTGGCCCAGGAACCATGAAGAACGCCACGAAACACGCCGACAAGCTGCGCAGCCTCCTTCGGGCGCTCCTGCGGGAAGGCAAGCCTCCGCCGCTCGTGCCGATGGATCCGCTGCACGCGCTGGTGCGGGCGGCGATGCTCTACGACATGAGCGACGCGCGGGCCGACGAGGCGATGCGGCTGATCGAACGGGAGTTCGTGGATCTCAACGAGCTGCGGGTCGCGACCGAACTGGAGGTGCAGGAGCTGCTGGGCGCGCGGTACGACGACATCGAGCAGCGCGTGCGGCTGATCACCCGCTGCCTCAACGCGATTTTCGAACGGGAGCACACGCTGAACCTGGACCGTCTGCGGACGGTCGGCCGGCGCGAGGCCCGCCAGTTCCTGCGCGATCTGCCGGAGATGCACCCCTTCGTGGACGGCTACGTCATGCTCTTCGGCTTCGAGTCCCCGGCCGTCCCCGTGGACCGCCTCATGCTCGAATACCTCCGCGACCAGGGCATCGCCGACGAGACCGCCACGCTCGACGAACTGCAGCGATTCCTGGAGCATCAGCTCAAGCCCGAGGAATGCTATGATTTCTACGCCTGCGTCCGCCGCGAAGTCTGCAGCGACGTCTCGAAGAGGCGAAAGGCCAAGGCCTGATTCCCGGGCCGGCAACTGACAACGGACCACTGACCACTGGCTGTGCACATGACCGACCGCCTACCACCAACGACGCTTCGCCTGGGCCTGCCCAGCGGCAGCCTCCAGAACGCCACGGCCGAACTGTTCAACCGCGCCGGTTTCCGCGTGACCATTCCGGAGCGGAGCGTCTTTCCCCGCATCGACGACCCGAAGATCTCGGCGGTGCTGTTCCGCGCCCAGGAGATCAGCCGCTATGTCGGCGACGGCATCATCGACTGCGGGCTGACCGGCTACGACTGGATCGTCGAGAATGGCAACGAGAACGACGTGATCGAGGTCTGCGAGCTGGAGTACTCCCGCGCCAGTTCCAACCCCATCCGCTGGGTGCTGGCCGTGCCCGACGAAAGCCCGGTGCGGAAGCCCGAGGACCTGGCCGGCGGGGTCATCGCCACCGAACTGGTCAATGTCACCCGCCGCTATTTCGCCCAGCGCGACGTCAAGGTTACCGTCGAGTTCTCCTGGGGCACCACGGAGATCAAGGCCCGCCTGCTGCACGCCATCGTCGATTGCACCGAGACCGGCTCGTCCCTCCGGGCCAACAACCTGCGGATCGTCGATACGCTGCTGACCAGCACCACGCGTTTCATCGCCAACCGGCAAGCGTGGGACATCGATTGGAAACGCGAGAAGATCGAGAACCTGGCCATGCTTCTCAAGGGCGCCATCGACGCCCGCGCCAAGGTGGGGCTGAAGATGAACGTCCCCGAAAGCCGACTGGCCGAGATCGTCTCGTTCCTGCCGGCCGAGAAAAGCCCGACCATCAGCCGCCTGGCCGACCCGGCCTGGGTCGCCGTCGAGGTCATCCTCGAGGAGCGCCAGGAGCGTGAGTTGATTCCCCGGCTGAAGCGCGCCGGCGCCACCGGCATCATCACCTACCCGCTGAACAAGCTCATCCCGTGAGGCTCTATGGACCCCCGCGCCTGGTTGGTCTGTTGCTGCTGTCTGGCCGCCGTCGGTTGCGCGTCGCGCCGGCCGTGTCCGTCGGCCACGCTCCCCGCGACCCGGGCGGTCGCCTCGCGCCCGGCGATCGACCCCAAGGCGCTGCTGAAACTGGACGAGATCCAGCCGGTGCCGCGGCTGGCGGTTTCCACGCGCCCGACCACCCGTGCGGCTCCCCTGGAAGCGGTACAGCTGTACGCGCAGGCCCGCGCCGCCGAGCTGGCCGGCGACCGAGTCCGTGCCATCGCCCTGCTGGAACGGGCCATCACCCTCGACCCCGAGAGCTTTGAACTCTACTACGCGTTGGGGACCATCCACCGCGCCACCGGCGGCACCGGCAGCCAGGCGCTGTGGGCGCTGAGCCGCGCCGCCGCGATCGACCCCGACCACGTCGAGGTTCACGCCCAGCTCGGGCAGATCCACCTCGCACGCGGCAACGCCGCCAAGGCCGTCGAACATCTGCGACTGGCTCTGCAGACCAGCGACCTGGAGCAGCAGCCCGACAAGGCCGCCCTGGTGGACCTGCTGCTGGCCCGCTCGCTCCAGCAGCAGGGGTACCTCCGCGCCGCGATCGAGCGCTATCAGGCTCTGCTGCGGCGGATTTCCAGTCCGCGGCCGTGGATGCGCGGCAGCCCGGAACTGACGTTCCTGGCCACGCGCCCCCAGGTCGTCCTGCTGCAGATCGCCGAAATGCAGGAGAGGATCGGCGAACTGGAGCAAGCCCTGGAAACCTACCAGGCCGTCGCGGCCCGCGAGGCGGACAGCCTGGAACTGCAGGACCGCATCTGCCGCCTGCTGCTGGCGCTGGGTCGGTCCGAGGAGGCCATCGCCGTTTCCGTCGCCGCCGTCAGCCGCTTTCGCGCCAGCGAGGACGCTTTGGAGCTGATGCGACGCACCTACCGCCACCTGGGCCGCGAGGCGCAGATGCTCGACGAGCTGCGCCGACTCCACCGGCAGCGCAGCGACGACCGCAACATCCTCTTTGCGCTGGCCCAGGCCCTCCGCTCGTCCGGCCAGGCCTCCGAGGCCCTGGGCCTCCTTGCCAGGGCCTGGGAACGCAGCGGCGCCGACATCCAGATCACCCGGCGGCTCTTTGACGCTTATCTGGAGGATCGCAACCTCACCGCGGCGGCCGCGCTGCTGGTGGAGTCCTCGGCCATGCGCCCCGACGCCACGGGAGAGCTGGCCTCGCTCTGGACGGCCCTGTTGCGGCCATCGGCCGCCGGCCGCTTGCGACTGCCGGCGCTTCAGCAACTGAAGGTCAGCCCCGGCGCGCAGGCCGCCAAGTTGTTCTGGGTCTGGCGGATTGCCGACCTACAGGACCGCCCCACGCTGGCGCGTTCGAGTCTTGAGCAGGCGATGGCCGTCGAAGGCCCGCCCTACCGGCCGGCCTGGCGTTCGATGTTGTCGGTCGTGCTCAACCGCCAGGAGGATGAGGATGCCGCCCGCGTCGAGGCCGAGAGCCTCATCGCCCGTGCCCGCCGGCGGGGCGACGAGGCCCTGGCCGAGGAACTGCGCGGCACGTTGCTGCTGTACCGCAAGCAATGGTCCGACGCCGCCGACGCTCTGGCCCGCGCGATGGCGTTGGGCAACCGCTCCCCGGATGTCCAGGTGGCCCATGTCGCGGCACTGCTGGAGCAGGGACAGGAGACCCGCGCCGAGCAGATGCTCTGGAAACTCGTCGGCGAGTGGCCCTCGTTCGACCAGGCCTACCGCACCCTTCTGCAGCTGTACCAGCGCAACGGCCAGCCCCGACAGGCCTCCAAGGTCCTTCAGACCTGGCTGGCCAGCAACCCCCAGGGAATCGAGGCCCGCCTCCACCAGGTCATTGCCCTCATCGAGGAGAACCAGTTTGCGGCGGCTGAACAGGTGCTGCTGGCGATGCTGGCCGATGAACCGCAGGATCCGCAGGTACTGGACGTGCTGGAAGCGTTCTACACGCGAGCCGGCCGCACGGGGCAGTACATCTTGAGGCTGGAGGAGCAGCGGCGGCGCCACCCCGACAACCGTGGCGTGGTGCAGCGGCTGGTAGCGGCCTACCTGGCTGAAGACCGGCGGGACGACGCCCGGAGGATCGTGGACGATGCCCGCAAGGCCGCCGCGGCCGACGCGGATGTGCTCTATTCGCTGGCCCACCTGTACGACCTGTTGGACCAGCGTCCCCAGACCGAGGCCACGCTGGAGGAGGTGCTGCGGCTGGATGCGACCCACGCGGCTGCCTGCAACGACCTGGGCTACCTGTGGGCCGACCAGGGCCGCAACCTCGATCGGGCGGAGGAGATGATCCGCATCGCCGTCAAGGCCGAGCCGGACAACGCGGCCTTCCTCGACAGCCTGGGGTGGGTGCTGTACAAGCGGGGCCGGTTCGCCGACGCCCTGCCGTACCTGGAAGCATCGGTGAAGGAGACCCGTCGGCCCGACCCGGTCGTGCTGGATCACCTGGGCGATGTGCTCTATCGGCTGGGTCGGGCCGCCGAGGCCGCCCAACGCTGGAAACAGGCCATGGACCGCATGCCCGACGCCGACGTGGATGACCTGCGCGAGGATCTGCAAAAGCTGCGGCTGGAGCTGATCCAGAAACTCCAGTCGCACGAGGAAGGGCGGCCCGTGCGGGTGGCCCCGGTGGGAGAGGGCGTGCTGCCGCCCGCGCAAGCCAGCAACTAGCCAAGACGCTATGGCACGACACAGCCATTGGGCCAAGATCAAGCGAGCCAAAGGCGCCAACGACGCCAAGCGCGGCAAGCTCTGGAGCAAGATCGCCCGCAAGATCATCATCGCGGCGCGCGGCGGCGGCGACCCGCGCGACAACCTGGCCCTGCGCTACGTCATCGACGAGGCGCGGCTGGCCAACATGCCCAAGGACACCATCGAGAAGGCCATCCAGAAGGGCACCGGCGAGTTGGGCGCGAACAACTACGAGCCGGTCATCTACGAAGGCTACATCGGCGGCATCGCCCTGCTGATCGAAGCCCTGACCAACAACCGCGCCCGCACCGCCCCCGAGGTGCGCTCGATCCTCGAGAAGCACGGCGCCAAGATGGCCCCGAGCGGTGCGGCGGCCAAGGAGTTCGTCCGCCAGGGCATCATCTCCGTCAAGGCCGACGCCGTGGAGGAAGACCGCCTCATCGAGCTGGCCCTGGAGGCCGGCGCCGAGGATGTGAGAAACGCCGGCGAAGTGTTCGAGGTGATCACGGCCCCGGCCGATTTCCACAAGGTCAAGGACGCGCTGACCGCCGGTGGGACGCCGGTCGAGGCCGCCGAGATCGCCAACCTGCCGCTCAACCCCATTCCCGTTGATGCCGAGATGGGAGCAAGAATCATGCGCCTGGTCGATGCCCTGGAGGATAACGACGACATCCAGAGCGTCAGCCACAATGCGGAGCTTCCCGAGGGCGCCGAGGTGTAAAGCGGGGCGCTGGGGCATCCCTCGCCGCCGGCGAGGGCCCGGCGGCCGCACGCCTGCGGCGCCCGAAAGGGCGTTGCGCCCTTGCCGGCGCATAGACGGGTGCGGCGCTATCTCCTGGCGTTGAGCCACTGACGCAGATGCGCCAGATCCTTGCAGTTGATGACCTGGCCGGCCGACACCCATGCTCGCCGCGCCACCGAGATCCCAAAGTGCATGTTGTCCAGGTCCTCCGTGCCGTGGGCGTCCGTGTTGATGGACAGCATGCACCGGCCCTCCACGGCCGCCCGGGCGTTCACATCGTTCAGGTCCAGCCTCGGCCAACCGGCGTTGATCTCCAGGGCGGTGCCCGCGTCGGCGGCCGCCTTGATGATCCGCGTCATGTCCAGCGGCAGCCCCGCTCGGCCGTTGATCAGCCGGCCCGTGGGGTGGCCGATCACGTTCACGTATCGGTGCTCGATCGCCCGCAGCAGCCGGTCGGTCGCCTTCTTCTCATCCTGCTTCAGTGCTGTATGCGGGCTGGCGATCACGATGTCCAGCTCGGCCAGCACTGCATCCTCATAATCCAGGCGCCCATCGGCCAGGATGTCCACCTCCGATCCGGCCAGCAGGGCAATGCCCTTGATCCGGTCGGCGGCCTTGCGGATGGCGGCGATGTGCTTCTTGAGCCGCTCGACCGACAGGCCGTTGGCGATGGCCGAGCTGGGCGAGTGATCGGTGATGGCCAGGTACTTGTATCCGCGCTCCAGCGCCGCCCGGGCCATTTCCTCGATGCTGGCCGTGCCGTCCGATGCGGTGGTATGCGTGTGAAGGTCGCCGCGGATGTCGGCCAGGGTGATGAGCCTGGGCAGGCGTCCTTCGAGCGCCGCCTCGACTTCGCCGCGGTCCTCGCGCATCTCCGGCTCGATGTACGCCAGGTCCAGCGCGCGATAGAGCTCCTCCTCGGTGCGGCTGGCGACGGGCCTGATCGGCGGCGCCTCGGCCGTCTTTTTCGTTGCCCGGGCATATTCCTCCAGCCGATACAGCCCCCACTCGTTGAGCGTCAGGCCCTTCTTCTGCGCCAGGCCGCGGACTTTGACGTTGTGGTCCTTGGAGCCGGTGAAATACATCAGCGCTGCGCCGAAGTTCTCCTCGGGCACGATGCGCAGGTCCGCCTGCAGGCCGATGTCCAGCCGGACCGACGCCTTGGTCGGTCCGGCGACGATGGTCTCCTTCACGCCGGGCAGTTTCACGAAGGCGTCGGACACCGCCTGGCCGGTTTTCGGGTCGGAGACGGCCGCGACAATATCCAGATCGGCGATGGTTTCCTTGCGTCGGCGCAGGCTGCCGGCCAGTTCCGCCCGCAACACGCCCTTGATCGCCCGCACCTGCTCCAGCAGCCGCGCGGCCGGTTCGAGCACCTCGCCCAGGCCCGCGCGCCGCGGGGTGCTGCCGGCCGTCGCCAGGGCCTCCAGGCCCTTGCGCATGAGCCGGATCTTGGCCGGGCCGATGCCCTTGATGCCGGCCAGCGCGCCGCTGTCGATCGCCTTCTTCAGGTCGTCGGCGCTGGTGACGTTGGCCTGCGTCCACAGCAGGCGGACGGTCTTGGGTCCGAGGCCTTCGATCTGCAGCAAGGGCAGAAGCCCCGCCGGCACGCCGGCGGCCAGTTCCTCCAGCGCCTGGCTCTTGCCCGTCCGCACGTACTCGGTGATGATCCTGGCGCTGCTCTGACCGATGCCCTCGAGCTGCTGGAGCGTGCCCTGCTCGACGTGTTGTTTCAGGTCCACGTTCGTCTCGCCAAGGAGTCGCGAGATCTTCTGATAGGCGACCACCTTGAAAGGATTCTCGCCGCGCAGTTCCAGGAGCAGGGCCATCTGCGCGAAAAGGTCCGCAAGCTCTTTGTTGAGGGACATGACACCAGATTACCCCGATCGGCGGCTCGACAATAGCGCTCAAGTCGCTATCTTGCGGCCACCAGCAAGGAGCATCTCATGCCCAGCGCCAAGAAGACCAAGGCCAGGCCCAGGAAGAAATACGGCAAGAACCGCAAGGGCAAGGCCAGCTGACCGCGGCGGCGTCGCGGAGCAGGTCGTCGGGCACGGCCGGACCTACGCGCCGGTCACGCGAGGCATTCGCGTGGGTTCGCGCTGGAGGTCCGCCTGCACGAAGCGGTGCAGCACCTTCGCCTTGAGGTCGGCGGCCGAAGGGTCATCCCACAAATTCCTCAACTCCCGGGGGTCGGCCTCCAGGTCGAACAGTTCGCCATACGGCTGACCGCGATAGACGGTGACCTTGTAGCGCTGATCGATGTAGGTCCGCAGGTGCACCTTCGTGGGATTGTGGCGGTTTTCCACCACCACGTGGTCGCGAGCCGACTCGGCCCGCCCCGCCCACACGGCCGTCTGGTCCACGCCCTGCATCTGCCCGGGCGGCTTGATGCCCGCGTAGGACAGAAAACTGGGCGCGTAGTCCACCAGCGACTGCATCGAGCGCGATACGCGCCCGCCGGGTACGCCGGGCATTCGCACGATCATCGGCACGCGCAGCCCATCCTCGTAGTGGAACGGCCCCTTGGCGATCAGCCCGTGCTGGCCCAGGTAGTGCCCGTGGTCGCTGGTAAAGACCACCAGCGTGTTGTCGGCCAGTTTCAGGCGATCCAGGGCATCCAGGATCAGCCCGATCTGCTCATCCATGAAGCTGACCATGCCGTAGTAGCAGGCGATGTCCTTCTTGAGTTCCTGTTCATCGCGCAGGTGCGAGTGGAAGCCGTGCAGGCCCGCGCCGCCGGGCTCATCGTACATGGAGAAATCCGGGCGAGTCTCGCGGGTCTTGGCAAAGTGCGGCGGCATGCGGTCGAACTCGCCCTCTGTGTATCGCCCGGGCACCATGGCGTGCGGATCGTACATCGAAGCCCAAGGCTCGGAGATGATGTACGGCGGATGAGGATCGAAAAAGCTGGACCAGAGGAAAAACGGTCGCCCCGCCGCGGCACAGCTCTCTAGGTTGGAGATCGTGCGCTCCGCCACCCACCGCGTGTGATGGAACCTGGCCGGCAACTTCCAGTGCCGCCCCTCTCGAAGGAAGTAGCGGTCGTCCTGGTCCTTTTGGGGCCGAGGCGGCCAGGGCTGGAAGTAATCGGCCCAGTTCTTCAGGCCGTTGTCCTCCATCCAGATCGCGTAGTGCTGGCCCACGTGCGACTCATCGCCATGCATGCGGGCGGTCTCGACATGGCCGAAGCCATACCAGGGGCCGTGGAATCTCCGCCAGAAGTCCAGGTCGCGCAGAATCGGCTGGCACTCCAGGGACTCGCTGCCGGGCACGCTCTTGAGGGGCTGGAAATGCGCCTTGCCGACGAGGATCGAAGCGTAGCCGTGCTGCTGGAAGATATCCCCGACCGTGGGCACATCCTCCGGGGTCTTGACGCCGATGGTCCAACAGCCGTGCCAGGCGGGGTACTGGCCGGTGATGATGCTGGCCCGCGTGGGGGAGCACGTGGGGTTGGGGCAATAGGCCCGATCAAACCGCGTGCCCTCGCGGCACAGGCGGTCCAGGGCGGGGGTCTTGATACGCGGGTTGGCGACGCCCAGCGTGTCCCAGTGTTGCTGGTCGCTGGTGATCAACAGCACATTCCGAGCGGTCTTCGCGGCCATGACGGCGCATCGTACGCGCGGGCGAGGCGCATTCAACGAGCACCCGACGAAGACGGGCGGCACGGGTCCGCCCGCCGCCTGGTCCTGTCTGCCGCAGCCGGCTAGCGCCCGGCCGGGTTGCTTGGCGCTGCGGACCCGCCGCCGGAGGGAAGATAGCCGCCTCTGGACGCGTCGGGGCTCTCGGTCCGGCGCATGCGCGTCAGGCCGTCATCCGCCGGATGATAGGTGGCCGGGTTGGCACCGACCTCAACCGTGAACGTTGAAGCCGCCAGGTTGTGCTCCTTCAGATAGGCTGCCACCGCATCGGCCCGCGTTCGCGTGGCCGCGTCGGCCGGGTCCAGGTCCAGGTACACTTGCAGCCCGGTGTTCTGCTCCCGCCGCTCGAGCATGAGGCTCAGTTTCTGGCGCCCCAGCGAGTTGAGCTTTGGGCCGTCGAAGTGCATGGGGTAGAGTGTGCCGTCGCCGACAGCGCCCCGCGACGCCTGGGTGTGCAGCACGCTGCGGGTGTTGTCGCCCAGCGGCCGGCTCATGAAATCATCCTGCTCACCAACGGCATCCTTGCTGCAGCCGCCGCACAATGCGCCGGACAGAAGAATCGCCGCCAGACCGCATCTTCGTTTCCCGACCATGACATCCGCCTTTCCGTCTAGTTGAACAGTGCGCTCTTGAACAGCCCCAGCAGCGCCGGCCCGGCCAGCACGATCAGCACGGCCGGAAAGATGAACAGCACCAGCGGGAAGCTGAGCTTGACCGACGCCTTGGCGGCCTTTTCCTCGGCGCGGTACTGCCGGGCCGTCCGCAGGCTCTCCGCATGGATGCGCAGCGCCTGGGCGATGCTGGTGCCGAAACGGTCGGCCTGCACGAGCATGGCCGCCAGTCCCTGGATCGGCTCGCACCCCGTGCGTGTGCCCATGTTTCGCAGGGCGTCGGCACGGCTCAAGCCCACTCGCATCTCCAGATGCGTGATTTCCAGTTCGCGGGCCAGGGGCGGGTGGGCCAGGGCGATCTCCATGCCCACCCGCTGCATGGCCGCGTCGATGGTCAGCCCCGCCTCGACGCACACCACCAGCAGGTCGATGGCGTCGGGCAAGGCCTCCTCCAGCGCTGCCTGGTGCTTGCGGATCCGCATCCGCAGCCATGCCGCCGGGAGGCAATAGCCTGCCAGGCCGCCCAAGGCGCAGGTCAGCACCGCGTAGCCGTTGGCCGCCCCCAGGAGATAGCCGCCGATGATGCCCGCCGCCAGGGAGATCACGCGGAAGCCGGCCAACACCCGCAAGGCGCCTGCGGAATAGATGCCGGCATATCCCAGCTTCCGCCGGAGGGACGACTGCTTCTCGCGGGTCTTGGGCTCGAAGGGCCTGGCGGCCGCCGCGCCCAGGCGGGTGATCAGGTCGCCCACGCGGTCCTGGCGGCGCGCGTGGAGGGGTTGGGCCAAGTTCGCCGCGGCGGTCTGAAGGCGGTTCTTGATCCTCTCGTCCAAGTCGTCGCGCATCAGCAGCCGCGACACCCAGTAGGCGAGCATCGTCACGCTGCCGAACACCGCCCCCATGAAAGCCAACTGGTCGCTCATGGTGTCACGCCTTCACCGCCACGATCCGCCGGATCATGATCAGCCCGCAGAACTGCAGCAGAAACGCCCCCAGGAGCATGAACTGCCCCTCGGTCTCGCGGAGCAGGATGCCGGTGTACTGCGGGTTGAGGATGTAGGAAATCACGAACAGCACCGCCGGGAACGCGCACAGGATGTAGCCTGTGAAGCGTCCCTCGGCGGTGATCGCCTTCACGTGCTGCTGGAGGCGGATGCGCTGCCGCACCATGGCGCTGATGTTTCCCAGCACCTGCGTCAGATCGCCGCCGGTCTGCCGCTGGATCAGCACGGCCGTGACGAAGAACGCAAAGTCCTTGGAGTCCACGCGCAGCGCCAGCTCGCGCAGGCAGTCCTCCAGCGGCTGGCCGAGACTGTGCTGACCGTAGCAGTGGCGGAACTCCGCTCCCAGCGGCAACGGCAGCTCGTCGCCCATCATCTGCAGGCCGGTGGACAGGCTGTGCCCGGCCCGCAGCACGCGAGCCAGGAAATCCAGCGCCTCGGGGAGCTGGCTGGCCAGCAGTTCCTGACGGGCGGCACGCCGGTGGTTGAGCACCAGAAACGGCACGACCATCGCCAACAGGGCTGCCGCCGCCGCGATCAGCACCGCCTGCATGAACACCCAGGTCGCGGCGAATCCCACCAGCCCGCAGGCGAGCACCACGCCCAGGAACCGCGCCAGCGACGAGCCCGGAAACGCCAGCACCAGCACCTCCGCCAGCCTGCCCAGCGGTCCGATTCGCGCCAGCACCGCCGACAACCCGCGCAGCTGGCTCTGCACGGTGATGGCGCGGCGCGACGCGTAGGAGGCGGACGGTCCGGCCGCGGCCAGGCGCTGCTGGAGCTTGCGCCGGTCGGCCTCCAGCATCTCCATGGCCAGGCGCAGCAGCACCCAGGCGCCCAGCGACACCGCCACGGCGAGCAGTCCGCTGAAGATGTACTGCATGAGATCCATCGCGCATCCCCTCGGCTCAGTCGAAAACTCGCCGCATGAACAGATCGGGGGGAAGCCTGATCCCGCGGTACTCGATCCGGTCGGCGCAGCGCGGGCGGATGCCGGTGGCGATGAACCGCCCCGTGGCGTGCCCGTTGGCATCGACGCCGGTCTGCTCGTACTGGAACAGCTCGTGGATCTGGATGTTGTCCCCCTCCATGCCGGTGATCTCGCAGACGCTGGTAACCTTTCGCCGCCCGCCGGTCAGGCGTTTGGTCTGCACCAGCACCTGGATGGCGCTGGCGATCTGCTGGCGGATGGCGCGCAGCGGGATGTCGAAGCCCGCCATGGCGCACATCACCTCCAGGCGCTGCAGGGCATCCCGCGGCGTGTTGGCGTGGATGGTGGTCATCGACCCCTCGTGGCCGGTGTTCATCGCCTGGAGCATGTCCACGGCCTCGCCGGCTCGCACCTCGCCGATGATGATCCGGTCGGGACGCATGCGCAGGCAGTTGCGCACCAGGTCGCGCTGGGTGATCTCTCCCTTGCCCTCGATGTTGGGGGGGCGCGTCTCCAGGCGGACCACGTGCGGCTGCTGCAGTTGCAGTTCGGCCGCGTCCTCGATGGTGATCACGCGCTCCTCGGCGGGGATGTAGCGGGAAAGGCAGTTCAGCAGGGTGGTCTTGCCCGAGCCGGTGCCGCCCGACAGGAGGATGTTGCATCGCGCCTGCACGGCCGCGGAAAGGAAATCCATCACCGCCAGCGGGAACGCCCCGTGGCGAATCAGGTCCTCCAGCTGCAGCGGCTTGGCGCCGAAGCGCCGGATGCTCATGGCCGGGCCCTCCAGGGCCAGCGGCGGAATGATCGCGTTGACGCGGCTGCCGTCGGGGAGGCGGGCATCGACCATGGGGCTGATCTCGTCCACGCGGCGGCCCACCTGGGCCACGATGCGGTCGATGATCTGCCGCAGGTGCGCGTTGTCGCGGAACGTGACATCGACCAGTTCCAGCCGTCCCCGCCGCTCCACGTACACGCGGTTGTACCGGTTGACCAGGATGTCGCTGATTTCCGGATCCTTGAGCAGCGCCTCCAGCGGACCCAGGCCGAAGGTCTCATCCATCACCTCGTCCATGAGGCGTTCCTGGTCCGCGGCCGACAGCAACCCGCGCTCCGACTGGCACAGTTCGCGCACCAGCAGGCGCACCTCCTGGCGGACCACGTCCTGGGGCAGCGTGCGCAGGTTCTGCACGTCCAGGCGGTCCACCAGCTGCTGGTGGATGCGGACCTTCATCTTCTGGAAATGGACCTGCCGCTCGGAAGGCGCCGGCGGCGCGGCGGCCGTGGCGCTGTTCAGCAGCCCCAGCGCCGGCGACTCGACGGGCGCGGCCGACTCGCCCAGGGGCGCCTGGGCCGCCGGGCTCGGCAGCACGGCCGGACCGCTGCTCTTGGAGAAAAGACCCATATCGCACATCCCCGGCCGGCCCAGCCGGCCCTACGGGTTTCGGCGCGGCGCAGGCGGAAGCCTGCACCGCAACTGCTAGTTCGCCTTGCCGTTGAGCACCTGGGCCAAACCGACCAGGCTGGAGGACATCTCCGCCCGCGGCGCCCGCAGCACCACCGGCTCGCCGAAGTTGATCGCCGCGATCGCGTTCTTGAAGTCGTTGGGGATCATCCAGGAGATCTTCAGGCCCAGCGTCCGCTCGACCTCCTGCGGCTCGATGTCCCATCCCTTCTTCACGAAACGGTTGACCACGATGCGGATCTTGCTGCTCTCGATGCCCATCCGCCGCATCACCCCCACGAACCGCTCGGTGTTCTTGGCGCTGGGGATGTTCAGCTGCATCACCAGCACGTTCAGGTCCGCCGCCTGGATCGCGGTGGCATACAGCGGATCGATGCTCATCTGCGAGTCCATCACCACGTAGTCGAACATGCGCCCCAGCACGTTCAGCAGCCTCGCAAAGCCCTTGGGGTTCACGCGCTGCGTGTCCTCGGGCAGCTCCGGCCGCGCCAGCACCGACAGCCGGCTGTTGGGATGCACCGCCAGGGCGTTGTCCAACAGATGCTGGTCGAGCTTCTCGGCCGAGTCCATCACGTCGGCGATCGTGTAGCGCGCCCGCAGGTCGAAGCTGCTGGCCACGGCGCCCCGCATCAGGTCCAGGTCCACCAGGACCGTCTTGCCGCTGTTGGCCAGCGAGGCCGCGACGTTGCAGGCGACGGTGGTCGAGCCGCACCCGCCGATTGTCGGGATCACGTGGATGATCCGCGCCCGCTTGCCCATGCCGTGCATCTGCGCCACGCGCTCGATGCCCGCCGTGAACTTCTCGACGTTGATCGGCAGCGGGATGAACTCGCGCACGCCCAGGTGCATCGCGTCCATCAGCAGGTTCGCGTCCAGCACCTGCGACATCACAAAGAAACTGACGGCCGGGAACTGCCGAACCAGCGTCCCGACCTTGCGCAGGTTCTCCTGGGGCGAGGGGTCCAGGTTCACCACCGCCAGTTGCGGCGGTTCGGGCCTGCTGAGCATCGGCGCCACCTGATCCACGGCCGCGGCCTGCCCCGACACGTACACGCCGTGCGTGCCCAGGAAGTTGGCCATTTCCTGCCGGTTGGCCGGATCCGCGTCGATGATGATGGCCGTCAGTTGGACGTACATGGGCTTTTCCCGTTTCGCCTCGCCGGCTCATCGGCCCGAATCGGCCGCGGCCGGCCGGGTGGCCGGCACGAAGCCATACGGCCCGTAGAACTGCCGGGGCGGGCCGTCGGACCCGGCGTCCGCCCGGCTCCGATCGGCGCCCAGGTCCGGCTTCAGGAACAGGTCGTATTCCGTCGGGTGCCGCCACTTCTCGCCGGGCAACGGCGGCACATCCTGGGGATTCATCGGGTCCACCAGGTACGGCGTCACCATCACCACCAGTTCGGTCTCCCGCCGCTGGTAGCGCACGGATCGGAACAACGGACCCAGCACCGGCAGGTCGCCCAGGCCCGGCACCGAGTCCTTGCTGGCCACCACGCCGCTCTGCAGCAGTCCGGCCAGGGCGAAAGTCTGCCCCTCGCCCATCTCCACGGTGGTCTGCAGTTTCCGGGTGACCAGCCCCGGGATCAGGAATCCGTTGAGCCGCACGCCGGAGGTGTAGTCCAGGTCGCTGACCTCCGGCGCCACCTTCATGCGAATGCGGCCCTTGCCCACCACCACGGGCACGAAGTTCAGCCGCACACCGAACTCCTTGTACTCGATCGTGATCGCGGCATTGTTGTCGCCGCTTCCGCCTTGGGTGACCGGCACCGGATATTCGCCGCCGGCCAGAAAACTGGCCTCCTGCCCGCTGATGGTGACCAGATTGGGCTCGGCCAGCACGCGCAGAAGGTTGTTCTGCCGCAGGGCGGCGATGAACGCCTGCACGTACATCGAGCCGATCTGCCCGCCGGCGTACATGGTCACCGAGGGATTGATCGCCTGGTCGCCGTTGATCGTCAGGCCCTGCGGCGTCGGCGTGTCGCCGATAAAAGCGCCGTCGCCGGGAAGCAGCGCGCTGGGGTTGACCTGGCCGACGTTGCTGCCGCCGAAGAACGATCCGCCCACGACGGCGCCGTTGATGCCCAGGGCGCTGGTCGCCTGCCGCGACACCTCGGCGAAGCGCACCTGGAGCATCACCTGCTGTCCGCCGCCCACCTCCAGCAGGTTCAGCACGCGCTGGCTGTAGGCCGAGCCCACCGCCGCAGCCTGCTCGGCCACCTGCAACGTGGGTACGCGCCCGCTGAGCACCAGCACATTGTTGGTGAGGCTCGCCTCGATCTTCGCCGAGGGAAACAGCCGCGCCATCTCGTCCTGAACCATCTGCATGTCCAGGCGCACCGAGATGTCCACCGACTGCCGCCTGCCCTGGCGGTCCAGCAGGATCAGTTGCGTGTTGCCGGCCTTCTTGGCCGTCACCAGCACACTGGTCGGGCTCAGCACATTGCAGTCGGCGATTTCCGGCTGGGCGATGCTCACGGTCTCCACCGGCGAGCTCGTCGTCAGCACAGCGCTGCGGTTGATCATCAGGTCCAGCCGCCCGTTGGCGCCGATGCCGTCGGCCACCAGCGTCGGCTGCGTCGCCGGACGCTGCGCCGCCGTGGCGGGCGCCAGCCCCGCCCCCACCAGCATCGCCGCGCACAGCAGCCAGCGCAGTCTGGCGCCGGAAGCGATCCGTCCCGTGCTTGTGCAGTTTGCGCTCATGTGCGTCCCCTTGCCCGTTTGCCGCGGCACGGGCAGCGCCGCGTCCTACCGCCCTCCCCTCAGCGGCCAGGGCGCCATCGCCTCCGGGCCGCTGCCGGTCATCAGATCATTGCCGCGATTCACCCGTCGGATCTCGAACTCCACATGGCTGGGAACCCCCGCCCGCAGCACTCGCACGCGGTGGCGCATCACCACCTCCCAGGGGTCCTCCAGGCTCGGCGCGGGCCGGGTGGTGCTGGCAATCGCCGGCCGCACCGCCCCCGCCGCCGGCTGGTCCGCATCCACCTGCTGCAGCGGCCGCGTCGCCGGCCCCGGCCGCTTCACCGCGTCGCCGATCAGCCGGGCCACCGTGACGCCGCGCGTGTGCACCGGCGCATCGTCGCCCGCGCCCCGCAGCATCAGCCGAGTGCGCCCGCTGTTGCTGGCCAGCTCGATGGCCTCGGCATCCTCGGGGGTGACGATCAGCGTCACGCTCCGCGGCACCGCCAGCCTGTCATCGGGCTTGGCCGGGGCGGTCAGCTGCTGGCCCACCGCCTGCACCTTGACATTCTCCACGATCGTCCGCGCCACCGTGATGCCCGACTCGCTGTCGTGCAGGCTGGATACCACGTCCACCCGGCATCCCGGCACCAGCAAACCGGCCACGCCGCTGAACTCGTTGACCTCGAGGGTGACGGCGCGCATTCCCTCGGGAACCAGCGCCGACAGGCCCCCCGCCACGCCTCGCGCGGCCAGCAGGTTCTCCAGGATCGCCTGCCCGGGAACCAGCGCCGTCGCCGTCACCCGCCCCACCAGGTCGGTCGGGCTGGAAAACGCGTTGGCCGGCGCGGCGTCCTTCGAGACCTCCGAAAGCTTCACGTCCTCGGCCCGTAGTTCATGCCCCGGCGGCAACGCGACCGCCGCCACCGCCACCTTCACCAGGTTGCGCGGCGTCGGCACGTTGGTCCGTCGGCTCTCCAGCATGTCCCGGCCCAGCTTGGCGGCCAGCACGCCCAGCGCGATGGCGATGACCAGCGGGATCAGCGTCTTGCGGTTCATGTGCTCCCTCGTTGAGTCCGGCTCTTCCGCGCTCTATGTCGGCTGAATCAAAGGTGCCGCTTAGTGAATCTGGGCAGGCTCGCGCAGCACCGGCACGGCCGCCCCGTTGGCCTCTAGCTCCCTTCCTTCCGCATCACAGCCACGCCGCTCACGTTCTTACTGGCACCGATCAGCGCCAGCGGCCGAAAACCCGATCCCACCGTCCCCCACGCGCACGAGACCGTAACCGTGATGTTGCTTCCCGTGGCCACCGCGCTCACGTCGGCGGGGTTCAGCGTTACCGTGTATCCGCAGTCGTGCAGACCCGCCGGCGTCAGGGCGGCCTGGATCGCGCTGGTTACGTCGGTATTGGTTGCCGACGGCGTGATCGCCACCCGCGCCCCCTCGCGGGCCGCCCCCTGAAAGTTGTGCTTCACGTAGAAGAAGTACCCGAACTCCACCAGCCCGAACGACAGCGCCAGCAGGATCGGCAGCACCAGCGCCGTCTCCAGCACCGCGTTGCCCCGGCGAACCCGCCGGCCACCGGCCAGGCGCTTGCGACAGGCTCGGTAACACCGCCTCATCCTCCACCCCCCCGGGCCGCCAGCGCCGCGATCGCCACACCCGTCGCCAGCGCCACCGGCAACGCATAGGGCAACGGCTTGTCGATGCTGCGGAAAACCGGCCGCAACTCCGGCCCGTCTCCCCCGCGCAACCACCGAAACCCCAGCAGCCCGTCCAGCACCATCCACGTATTGGCCAGCAGCGCCTTGAGCCGGCCGCGCCAGGCACACTGCGCCAGCGTCAGCGCCATCGCCAGCACCGCCGTCAGCACGAACACCCCGGCCGCATTCCACGGGCCAAGCCAAGCGCCCACGCCCGCCAGGAGTTTCACGTCGCCTCCCCCCAGCATCCCGGCCACGTGCAACGACAGCCCCAGCCCGAACCCCAGGAGCATGCCCCCCAGGGCACCGCCGACGCCCACGAGCCCTTGGCCGCTGATGGCCGCGGCGAGGCCGGTGACGACCATGGCGAAGGTGGCGCTATTGGGGATCCGGCGGCTGCGCACATCGGCAGCCGTGGCCCAGGCCAGCAGCCCCGCCAGCGGCAGACAGATGAGTGGTGCGTACAGTCCCATACGGTCTCAGGCACAACGCGCAGCGGTGCCGGCCGGGCACACAATGCCCGCCCAACCTACCCATCTCATCGGCGCGGAGCGCGCGCGACTTCACCGTCGGCAGTCAAGGGGCGATAGTTTCGCCGGGAAAACGCCAGAGAAGCGCGCGCGGACGCGGGGGCTATGGCCGGGCCATGTTTTCCCGGACCCACTTGCGGATGCTCCGGGTCCAGGTCGTTTCGTCCCTGTCCCATCCCTTGCGCAGAAACGAACTGGCCTTGTCGGTCGTCGCCGTCGGCATGCCACCCATGGTACCCCCCCCCCGCGGGAGAGGGCGGATCAGTGCACCGCCTTCCCGCCCGACTCGATGGTGCCCACCTGGATGTTCAGTTCCTCGCGTTTCTGGATGCGGTCCACCCTGCCGTCGCGGATCCAGATGATCCGGTCGGACACCGAAAGCATCTTGTGGTCGTGCGTGGCGCTGATGATCGTCACGCCCCGCTCCCGGTTCAGCGCCCGCAGCAGCTCGATGATCAGCGTGCCGGTGTTCAGGTCCAGGTTGCCCGTGGGCTCGTCGGCCAGGATGATCGCCGGATCGTTGGCGAACGCCCGCGCGATGGCCACGCGTTGCTGCTGGCCGCCGGACATCTCCGAGGGCTTGTTCATCAGCCGGTTGCCCAGCTCCACGCGCCGGAGGATTTCGGCGGCTTTGTCCTGCGCGTCGGCGGTGTTCAGCCCGGCGAAGATCATCGGCAGCATCACGTTCTCCAGCGCCGTCATGACGGGGATCAGGTTGAAGGTCTGGAAGATGTAGCCGATCTTGCGGCAGCGCATCCACGCCAGTTCGTAAGCATCCAGCTGGGCGATGTCCACCTCGTCGATATAGACCTTGCCTTCGGTGGGCTTGTCCAGCCCGCCGATCATGTTGAACAGCGTGCTCTTGCCCGAGCCGCTGGGACCCATGATCGAGATGTACTCCCCGCGGCTGATCGATACCGTCACGCCGCGAAGCGCATGCACCTCCTCGGCGCCCATCTTGTAGATGCGCTTCACGTCGATGGTGCGAACGGTGTACTCGGTCAGGCTCGCCAGGGGTCCGCTGCTCTGGCCCTGCGTGTTGACTGTCGCTTCCGCCATGGTGTCCTCGTGTGTTCTGGCCGTCAGGCCTCCACCCGCATCGCCTCCACCGGCTGCATCCGCGCTGCCTGCCACGCCGGGTACAACGCCCCGGCCACCGTCAGCCCGACTCCCACGATGAAGCACAGGCCCGCGCTGGCGAGAATGCTGCCCCACGGCACCATCCGGAACGCGAAACCGCCGTAGGTGAGGGCCGCCGAGGCCAGGCTCAGCGCCAGCCCGATGGAGATGCCGATGACCGTCCCCACCACGCCCTGGAAGAGGCTCTCGATCAGGAACAGCTTGACGATGAACGAGTCCAGAGCCCCCAGGCATTTCATCGTGCCGATCTCGCGGAACCGCTCGGTGACGCTCATCAGCATGGCGTTGAGGATCCCCACGAACGCCACCAGCAGCGCCAGCCCCAGCAGCCACCGCGTCTGCAGCCGCTGGTCGGCCACCTTCACCGGGTCCGTCGGCACGCCCTGGGCTTCCATCATCGCCGCCAGACGCTCGGGTCCGGTCAGCTCATCCCTCACCGCCCGCAACCGCCGCTGCTGCGACATCCACTGCTTCATCGTCTCGACCAGCTCCGGCTGGACCGACAGCGCCACCGCCAGCGCCGCCGGCGACCCCGGCAGCCGCCCGAACTCCTTGCGCAGTTCCGGCAGGTCCGCCCCCAACACCTTCTGCGGATCGATCCGCGCCACCCCCTTGGGAAGGGCCGGGTTCCCGGATGTCGCCCTCCACAGCGGTGCTTCCAGTTCCGCGATGGCCGTTTCCAGCTTCTGCCGCTCGGCCAGCAGCGCGGCGTACTCGCTGGTCGTGGGTGCCCGGACGATCCACGCCCGCATGCCGTTCAGCAGCGACTCGCCCGTGCGGATCGCCATCAGAAACGCCAGAGCCAGCACGATGCCGCTGGTCACCAGCAGGCTGCGGCTCAGCCGCAGGCGAATGCTCTTGTAGGCGATCTCCACGGCTTTGCTCAGCGGCAGCACGATCTGCCGCCCCACTGCCTGTCCGCCGCTCTGTGCCATCGTCTGCGACATGGTTCGCACCCGCCTTGCGGGCCCGTTTCACCCTTGGGTCTCTTTCGCCTTCCGCTCCCGCGGCACCATCCCCAGCAGCCCTTTCTTCACCAGCATCCGCAGGAACGTCACCGTCGCCACCTCCGCCTCGCGCAGGTTGAAGTTGTACTGCCGCGCCAGCCTGCGGATGATCTGCTGCACGCTCGTTCTCCCGTCGCACTGCTCCCAGACGAACGCCCCCACCGGGTCCAGCTCAAACGTCTTGGTGGCGCCCTCCGGCAGCCGCAACAGCCACCGATTGGCTCGGCCCGGACGCAGCCGAACGGTCAGCCGCAGCCCGCCGTCGGCCGTCGCCTGGGCATCCGGCGAGACCATCCGCGTCGGCCGCACCGCCAGCGCCTCCTCCCGCCCCAGACGTTTTTCCTTGCGACGCCAGAACCACATCGCTCGGTGGGTATTCTCCACATGCCGGCCGTTGCGTCCACCCCGCTTACCGCTCATCCTCGCGGTCGGCCGGCAGCCGCGCCCGCGTCGCCCAGCCCACCGTTGCCAGCGCCTCTTCCACCAGCGCCCTGTCGGTGCCCTGGCCGATCACCAGCCGGTCCCGCGCCGTGTCATGCAGCACACAACTCCACAATCCCCGCGGCAGGCCGCGCCTCCAGAAGAACCTCCGCCGCCGTCGCATCGGCCGGCCCACCCCCTCCAGCACGCGACCCATCGCCGCCAGTTGCACCGCCTGGGCCTGGCCCATCGGCCGATAATGCTTCCGCCGGGTCTGTTCCTGCTGGATCAGCCAACTCTCGATGCTCAGTCGCTTCAACGCCAGTTGGGCCACCGCGATCTGCCGCACCGTCAGTTGCCGCCTTCGGTCGGCAAAACTCAGGCTCAGGTCGCCGGCATTGAGCGTTCGGCCGACCAGGGGCAACCCCGGCGGAACCGCACAACTCAACTCGAACACCGCCCAAGGCATGTCGCGGTCCGCCGGCAGGTCCGCCAGGGTGGGTACGACCAACTCGGCCAGGATGCGCTCCCGCCGCCGGGCGAAGTACGTGAGCACCACGCACCGTGCGCTGACGGGACTGTAGGCCAGCCACACGTCGCGGCCGGGCGGCTCGGGATCGACGTAGAGCCGTGCCGCCTGCCAGGGCCGCAGGTCCGGTTGCGGGCGGGCCTCGGCGGCCGCCAGCGTGCCCACCTCGGCTAGCAGCGTCTGCCTGGCCCACTGGTCCGGGCTGAACTTCCGGCCGGAGGCCTTCTTCCACATCAGCCCCAGCCGCGGGCCGTACAGGTCCATGAACAGTGCGTGACCCGAAGCGTAGTCGCCCTCCAGTTTCACCGGGTTCCAGCGCGCCGGCAGGTCCAGCCGCCACCCCTGCCAGACGACCGCCGCCTGGCTCGTGCGCGAGGGAGGTTGCAGTGCCGTTGGATCCATCTGGCAAGCCTCATCCCGGCAGGAACAGCAGCCGCTGGTACGTCGCGCCGGCGGCGTGCATCAGCAGCGAGATCACCAGCCAGGCCCCCGCCGCCCCGGCCTCCCCCACGATCATACCGATGAAGAACCCGCGCGCCGCCCGGAACACCTGCACCCCGCCGAACCGCACCAGCAGCACCTTCAGCGACCACCCGATGAAAACGCTGAACCACATCGTTGAGATGGGGTAGGTGTAACTCAGCAGGTATCCCACGGGATGCAGCGGCCAGGCGATGTAGCGCAGGCGCAGGAAGCTCAAGACTGCCAGCACCGACGCCCCGAGACCCACGTGCAGCGCGTGGCTGTGCGCCTCCTGCGGTCCGGCCGACGGCGGCAGGTACGTCCGCAGCGGCTGAAGGATGCTCGCCTGCACGTTCCCCTGGATTCCCCAGGTGTTGATGGGCGAGGTGCTGTTGGCCGCCAGCGTCGCGGCGTGGCGATACTCCACATACAGCGTGCTGGTCCACGCCACGACATAGCCGACGGCCAGGGCGGCTACCAGACATCCGACAAACGCCAGCCTCCGTTGCCAGCGGTGCTCGTCGCGATAGGCCGCCTGGTCCGCCACCACCAGCGCGTGCGAGCCGTACACGCTCAGGGCTTCGCGGGTATCCACGCCGAAAAGGTTCTGCAGCCACGCCGCCATGAAGAACGAACGCGGCGAGAAGAACGACTGGCTGGAAACGATCGCCGGCCGATCGAACGCGAACAGCGCGTAATACCACGGCCGAAACAGCGGCACGTTGAACTGCACGAACAGCAGGCCCGTCTCGGCGACGATCCGCGCCACCGCCAGGAAGAACATCATCAGCATCAGCACCAGCACGACGGCGCCGATCACCGAGGCCCCCGCCGCGGCCAGCCAGGCGACCATTCCACCTGCGCACGCCACCAGCCCCCAGCCGGCCAGCCAGTAGGGCATGTAGCAGCCGCGCGCCTCGCCACGGGCCTGACGGCCGAACATCTGCCGCAGCACCACCGCCCAGTGATGCCGGCCGACCCACAGCACCATGGCCACGAACGCCAGCAGAGCCCCGAAGCACTGGTCCTGGCGGGCGATGCCGGCCAGGTCGCCGGCCATCCAGCGCCCCGTGACCATCAACTGCACCTGGTACAGCACGTAGAACGCCCAGAGGCTGAACGCCACGGCCGTCTGCAGGAAGAAGCTGACGCCGATGACCGTGAAATACAGGTCGGACTGCTGGAAGAAATACGAGTCGGTGAAGCGCCAAGGGGCTTCGCCCATCACGCCCGTGAGGTCGTATCGCAACGGAACCTCCGGCACGTAGCGCGGATACAGCTGGTGCAGCGCGCCCAACGACCGCACCAGGAACACGACCCCGAAGGCAATCCAGAACCCCCGCGAGCAAAACAGGCGGTTCAGCGCCCGGTGCGGCGGCGGCGGCTCGATCAGCGACAGGTACACGGTGGCCAGCGGAAACGCCAGACGCTCATTCTCCACCCACTGCCGCCGCACGATCACCGACAGGCAGATCACCGCGCCGTACATGAGGGCGACGAAGAGGCCCCAAGTGGCCGCCGGCGTCAGCCATGCCCGCCACGGCACCGCTTTCCAGTAGGCCGCGAACGTATGCTGCTCCACCCCCGATCGCAGCCAGAAGTTCCGCACCACCGGGTCGTTCACGCGGCTGTACCAGTCGTCGCTGGCAAACTTCGGCAGCAGCCAGTCCGGCAGGCCCAGCGATGCCAGGCACCGGAAATACTCGGCGTTGTTGCCGGCCTGGTAGAGCATGCCGGCCATGCTGGGCGCCAGGTAGCGCATCAGCCCGCTGCTGGGGATCGTGCACGACACCAGCATCATCGACAGGCTCACGGCCAGCTCGCCCGGACCCAGCGCCCACCGCGGCGCAAAGCGGCTCAGCGGCCCGTTGATCAGCAGCACGATCACCAGCAGGCACAACAGCACCCCCACCGGCAGGTAGTTGCCCACCAGGAACGTGTTGCCCACCGCGTAGTCGTTGTAGTAGGTCAGCGAGTTGATCAGCACGACGCCGGTCAGCCCCGTCAGCACGCTCCGCCAGGTGACGGCGCGCCGGGACGATGAGCCATCCAGCCGCGGCAGGGAAATGTCGGCGGTCGGTTCGGTGCTGGCCATGGAAGCGCTCACCTCTCGAAGCGGGCGGCATCATAGCCGATGCACGCGGATCAACCAGACCGGGCCAGGACACTATAACTACGGGCGGGCAAGCCCCCTCCGCCCGCAAGGGTTCACATGCGGCATCTGACATCATCACTGGCAATCCTGTTGTTCATGGCGGCTTTCTCCCACGCCGGCGGGCCGCTGCGCCTGCTGGTTACGCTGGAGGATGCCGTCTGGCCCGCTGCCGATCCGGCCGCCAAACGCCCCTTGCGTCTGCGCCTCGAGCGAGTCGGCCAACAGTGGGATCGGCTGGTCATCGCCGATTCGCGCCGGCTCCACCAAGGCGACCACTGGGGCGCCCTGACCGAAGTGACGATGGGCCCGTCGGGCGGAACGTTCGCGGTCAGCCTGCGGATCGAGCCCGACCCGTGGAACCCGACCAGCGGCTACGGCCTGTATCGCGTGAGGCTTGCGGGGCTTGCCACCGGCGACGAGGGCACGTGGCAGGGCCACTTCAACGGCGTCGCGTGCGGCGGCAAGGCGAGCGTCGTGGCCGTGCCACTTGAGCCCTGGCCCGGCGGCCAAGGGCATCCGTGCCTGCTCCTGCGCAAGGACCAGTTGCCGGCCCTGCGCGACCGCGCCCGGACCGATCGCGGCAAGGCGCTGCTGGCCGACGTGCAGAAGGCCATGCGAACCGACCCTGAACCCGCCGGTCGGGCCATCGGCCACGGGTTGATGTACCAGGTGACTGGGGACGCCGCCGAAGCGCAGGCCGCCCGCCGCTTGCTGGAGGCCGATGTGCCCAACTGGAACAATGTCAAGTATGTCCACGGCGCTGCGGCGCGGGTGGTGCTGGCGACTCTGGCCTTCGACCTGATCGCCCCGGCGTGCGACGCGGACTTCCGCGCCCGCATGCGCGAGGTCTTCCGCCGCAAGTGCGACTATCTCTACTACCCGCCGGTGGGCGGTTTCAATCCCAATGACGCCAGCAACTGGAGCGCCATGTACCGCTCGGCCCTGGGGCTGGCCGCCTTGAGCCTGCTGGCCGAACCGGCCAAGCCGGCCGATGTGCCCGTGGCACAGGAGATCATCGAGCCGGCGCCCCTGGCCGACGCTGGCGATGCCGTGGAACTGGTGCCGGGCAGGAGCATCGGCGGGTGGCGATATGCCGGCCCGATCGACGTCCCCTTCGGCGCCGACGCCACAACTGTCGATTCCAGCAAGTTGCAGTTTGTGCCACTCGACCGCAAGCACTACATGACCGCCGAGCACGCCCAGAAGTATCGCAACCCCAAGTTCGAGGGCGGTGTCGATTTCGCCTCGGCCGCCGGCCGGCGCTATCTGACGGCCAACTTCCTTGCCGTGGACCTGGTGGTCAAGAAGCCCGGCCTCTACGCCGTCGAGTACAGCCAAACCAAGATGGAGCAGATGCTGGTCACGCTGGGCGGCAAACGCCTGGCCAGCGGCGACCTGGTGCGCCTCGGCGCGGGGCGCTATCGGCTCGACGTGCTGGCGTCCATCGGCGTGGTCGGCAACTGGGAGATGATCGAGTGGTACCTGCGCCTCAACGCCGTCACCGACCAGCAGGCCCAGGCCTGGCTGGCTGAACGCAAACTGGCCGCCGCCCACGCATCCGCCATGCGCCAGGCTTTGGGCCCTGATGCGGATATCGAGGCCCGCCGCTGGCTGGGCATCGCGCGCCAGCGCGTGGCCAACTGGGCCGAGACCGCCCTGGGTGAGAACGGCTGGAACATGGAGGGCCAGGCCTACACGCAGCACTCGCTGAGATGCGTGCTGCCATTTGAGCTGGCCCACCGCAACGCCACGGGGTATTCCGTCTTTGGCGACAGCCGCGTGGCCAACATCTTCGTGCTCAACACCGCGGCCACGGTCTTCGGCCCCAACGGCGTCAACATGCCCAGCTACGGCCCCGGAGGCGGGCCGCTGGGCATCGACAACTGGGGCCGCGGCCTGTTCATCATCCCCGAGAAGCACCGGCCGACAGCGCTGTGGGCGTGGAATCGCACGCAGGCACTGGCCGCCGCCGGCAAGTTCCGCATGACCGAGCTGCTGATCGACAAGGCCGACACGCTGGCGGCCGTCGGGCTCCTCCTGCACGACTGGCCGGATGTGCGCGAGGCCGACCCGTCCACCACGCTGCCGCGCGTGTTCGTGGACCAGAAGAAAGGCGGCTACATATTCCGCAACCGCTGGCAGGATGGCGATGACTTTGTCGTCAGTTACTTCCTGGACAGCGACCCGTGCGGCGGCGGATGGCGGGCGCCCGACTGGACGGATTTTCGCATCCTCGGCCTGGGCGCCGAGTGGGCCGCACGCGGCATCGCCTGGGGCAATGGCGCCAGCGCCCGCAAACTCGCCAACCCGCGCCTGTACGGCAATGTGCTGTACGTACCCGAGGCCCACCGCCGCGGGCGGATCGGTGCCGTGGCCACCCACGCCGAGACGCGGCCTGACGGCTCGGGCATCGTCACGGCCAACCTCGACGACATCTATCTGGGCGTCGATCCCGACACCGGCAAGGACAAGGACATCGGCGTGCGCGGCACGCGCAGCCTGGCCGTGGACTATAGCTCCGCCAGCGGCGCGCCCTGCCTGGTGGCCGTTCACGATCGCGTATCGGGCACGAAGGGGCAGAATGTCTGGCAGTTCTGCACGCTCGCCGAGCACAAGGTGGCCGTCGCGCGCAGCACCTTCACCATCACGGCGGCGAACGGAGCAACTCTCGTGGGACAGGTCATCCTGCCGGCCGACGCCGCCCCGAAAGTGCAGACCATCACCATCCGCCACGAGAGCAACTACCACGGCAAGCACTCGCAATCGGACTACCGGCGACAGGTCATCAGCGTTCCGGGCATGGAGCGGTTCCTGGTGGTGATGACCATTCAGAAGGACGCCCCGCCGCAGCCGCGAGTCGAGGCGGATAAGGTCCTGGTGGGCAAGCGGGCGATTCGCGTGGAGGAGGGCCGGCTTCGGCTGGAGTAGCCAGCCTGGTCGCTACGGGTCCTCTCGGGGAGGCGGTTCGGCGGGGCGCTGAGCCTCGCCGGTCTCTTCGTCCCGGACGGGAATCTGGTAGCGACCGCTGAGCCATCGCCCCAGGTCGATCAGGCGACAGCGGTCGGAACAGAAGGGATAGAAACTGCCCTTGCGGTCCCGCTCCCCCTCGTCCACGGGCGCTTTGCAGATCGGGCACTTCATGTCGCTGACCGTTTTTGCGCCGGCCGCTATTTCTTGGCCGCTACGGGTTTCGATTTGGCGGTCCCGGTGGCGGGCTTCTCGGAGGAAGTGGCCGGCGATGGGCCTGTCGAAGCTTTTCCGTCGCCGTTGCCGCCGCTCTCGGCCTTGGCGGCGCTCTTGTAACTCTCGGAACGATAGTCGGTGATATAGAAGCCGCTGCCGCGGAAGATCAGCCCCGCGCCGGGCCCGATGAGCCGGCGGGCCGAGTTCTTTCCGCAGCCGGGGCATTTGCGAATCGGCGCGGCGGTGATGGACTGGAACTTCTCGAACTCCTCTCCGCACGCGTCACACTTGTATTGATAGGTAGGCATATATGGCATCACTCCGTTCTGGGCCGGCTCACCACCACCTGCGCCGGCCGCAGCACCCGCCCCATCATCTCGTAGCCCCTCTGGTACAGCTGCAGCACGGTCGGCTCGGCATACTGGTCGCTGGGCTGCTGGGTCAGGGCCTCGTGCCGCGTCGGGTCGAAAGGAGTGCCCGGCTGCGGCTCGATCGGCTGCACGTTGTGGGCCGCCAGCGTTCGGAGAAGCTGGTCGTGGACCATCTGCATGCCCTTGAGCACGGCTTCGGCCTCGGGATGGGCCGGCTTGGTTTCCAGCCCCCTTTCGAAGCTGTCGATCACCGGCAGAAGCGATTTGACGAGGTTGGCGTTGGCGTACTGGATCGCCTGCAGCTTGTCGCTCTCCAGGCGTTTCTGAGCGTTGCGGAAATCGGCCGTCACCCTCGCCAGCTGCTGGAAGAGGGCATCGCGCTCCTCCTGCAGCCGGTTGAGGTCCGACTCCAGCACCGCGCTGGGATCTTCACCCGCGGGGGTCTGTTCCAGGTTCTGCTCACCGTTGTCGGCCATCGCCACTCCTTTGCAAACCGTGCTATTTCTCCGCGCCCAGCATCTTTCTGAGTTTCTCCAGGAATCCCTTTCGCTGCGGCATCACCGCCGCATCCTCGCTGGCGGCGAACTCCCGCAGGATCTGCTTCTGCTTCTCCGTCAGCCGCCGGGGAATCTCCACGATGATCTGCACGATCTCGTCGCCGTTGCGGCGCGACCGCAGATCGGGCAGGCCCTTGCCCCGCAGCTTGAAGACCTCGCCGTGCTGCGTCCCCGGCGGGATTTCCAGCTCCTGCTTGCCGGCCAGCGTCGGCACCTCGATCACCGCCCCCAGGCACGCCTGGGTGAACGAGATCGGGATCTGGCACACCAGGTCGTTGCCGTGGCGGCTGAAGAACGGGTGATTCTTGATGGCGATGTAGCAGTGCAGGTCGCCGTTGGGCCCGCCGCCTTCGCCAGGTTCACCCTCCCCGCTCACGCGCACGGCCTGGCCGTCATGGACGCCCGCGGGGATGGAGATCCGCACCACCCGCTTGCGCATCTGCCGGCCGGTGCCGCCGCAGGCTGAGCAGGGCTCGCGGACGACCTGTCCCCTGCCGCGGCAGCCCGGGCAGGTGGTCACCATGCGGAACATCCCGCCGAATCCCTGCTGCGCCACGCGCCCCTGCCCGCCGCACTGCGGGCAGACCGTCAAGCCGCTGCCCGGCCGCGCCCCCGTCCCCTTGCAGGTATCGCAATGATCCTGCCTCTCGAACTCGATGGTGCGCTCGACGCCGGTGGCCACTTCCTCCAGCGTCAGCTCCACCCGCGTTTCCAGGTCGTAGCCGCGCTGTCCCCGCGAACGCGCCGCCCCGCCGCGCTGTCCGAACGGCGAGAACCCCGCCCCGAAGATCTCGTCGAACATCGAGAAGATGTCCCCCACATCCATGTGGGAGAAATCGTGCTGGCCGTGGATGCCGGCATGACCGAACTGGTCATAGCGCCGGCGCTTCTCCGGGTCCGACAGGATCTCGTAAGCCTCGGCACACTCCTTGAACTTCTGCTCGGCCTCGGCCTTGTCCCCGACGGCGCGATCGGGGTGGTATTTCATCGCCAGCTTGCGGTACGCGCGCTTGATCGTCTCGGCGTCCGCGTCCCGGCTGACGGACAGCACCTCGTAGTAGTCTCGTTTCGCGGCGGCCATATTCGCCATTCTATTCTTTTCGGCGTTTACGGCCTTCCTCTGTGCGGCCCGTTTGCCGCCCGAGCCGCCCGAGCCGCCCCACCGGCGACGTTCAGGCCACCGCGCCGGCTACCGGCACCGGCTCTTCACCCTTCTTCTTCTCCTTCAGCTCCGTAAGCAGCACGTCCGTGGTCAAGGCCAGCCCGATGGCGCTGGCGGCGTTCAACAGCGCCGTGCGAGCCACCTTCGTGGGGTCGATAATCCCGGCCTTGAGCATATCGACATACTCGCCCTTCGCCGCATCGTAGCCCCAGTTGGGGTTCTTGTTGCTGAGGATCTCGTCCACCACCACGTCGCCGTCCTCTCCGGCATTCTGGGCGATCTGCCGCGTCGGCGCCCGCAGGGCCGCCGCCACGATGTCAAAGCCGATCTTCTCGTCGCCCCTGGCGTTCTTCTTGGCGCTTTCAACCGCGTCGATGGCCCGCAGGAACGCCACGCCGCCGCCCGGCACGATGCCTTCCTCGGCCGCCGCCTTCGTGGCGTGCAGGGCGTCGTCGATCAGGTCCTTGCGCTCCTTCATCTCCGTTTCCGTGGCCGCTCCGGCCTTGATCACCGCCACGCCGCCCGTGAGCTTCGCCAGACGCTCCTGGAGCTTCTCGCGGTCGTAGTCGCTGGTGGTGGTCTCGATCTGCTTGCGGATCTGGTCCGCCCGCGCATCGATGTCCTTGCGCTTGCCGGCGCCCTCGATGATCAGCGTCTTGTCCTTGTCCACGACGATTCGCTTGGCCTGGCCCAGGTCCTCCAGCTCGATGCTCTCCAGCTTCAGGCCCAGATCCTCGCTGATGAACTTGCCGCCGGTCACCACGGCGATGTCGCCCATCATGGCCTTGCGGCGGTCGCCGAAGCCCGGCGCCTTGACCGCGCACACCTTCAGCACGCCCCGCAGCTTGTTGACCACCAGCGCCGCCAGCGCCTCGGATTCCACGTCCTCCGCGATGATCAGCAGCGGCTTGCCCGCCGTCACCACCTTGTTCAGCAACGGCAGAAGGTCCGCCAGGTTGCTGATCTTCTTCTCGTGGATCAGGATCAGCGCATCTTCCAGTTCGGCCTCCAGCGTCGTCGGGTTGGTCAGGAAGTAGGGCGAGAGGTACCCCTTGTCGAACTGCATGCCCTCGGTGTACTCCAGCACCGACTCGGTGCCCTTGCCCTCGTCCACCGTGATCACGCCTTCCTTGCCGACCTTCTCCATGGCGTCGGCCAACAGCTGGCCGATCCGCTCGTCCCCGTTGGCCGAGACCGTCGCGACGCGCTTGTAGTCCTCGTGCCCCTTGACCTTCCTGGACAGACCCGTGATCGCGTCGGCGGCCACCTCGGCGGCTTTGAGGATGCCGCGCTGCACGTGCACCGGGTTCACTCCCGCCGTCACGTACTTCAGCCCCTCGCGGTAGATCGCCTCGGCCAGCACGACCGCCGTGGTGGTGCCGTCGCCGGCCACATCGCCGGTCTTGGACGCCACCATGTTGATCAGCTTGGCCCCCATGTTCTCAAAGGGCTGCGGAAGTTCGATCTCCTTGGAGACCGTCACGCCGTCCTTGGTGATCCGCGGGCTGCCCCAGGACTTCTGCAGGACGATATTGCGGCCGCGGGGCCCCAGCGTCGCCTTCACCGCCCGGGCCAGTTGCGACAGCCCCGCGCCGATCTCCGCCCTTGCGTCCACGCCGAACTTCATCTGTTTCGCCGCCATGGTTGCTCCGAATCTTGGTTGCGAGTTATGGGTTGCGAGTTGCCAGCGGCAGACGCAGCCGGCCCTCTGCCTGCTGCCCTCTGCCTGCTGCCCTCTGCCTACTCCAGGACGCCGAGAATGTCGCTCTCTCTGAGGATCACGAACTTCTCGCCGTCCACTTCCACGTCCGTGCCGGCATACTTGCCGTAATACACCGTGTCGCCGGCCTTCACGCACAGCTCGTGTCGGCGGCCCTTGTCGTCCACCTTGCCCGGCCCGGCCGCGATCACCTTGCCCTTGGTGGGTTTCTCCTTGGCCGCGTCCGGCAGGTAGATTCCGCTGGGCGTCTTCTCCTCGGCTTCCATCTGCTTCACAATCACCCGATCCGCAAGTGGTTTGAGTTTCATATCCACGTCCCTCTGTGCTCGTTGGTCTTCACTCCATCGTCCGCATCGAATCCGCCTCACCGCCAGGGCAACGGCTGCGGCGCTGGCCGGTCCGTCGAGGCATACGGCAGAACCCGGCGACGCTCGCCCATGTTCCTCCTACATCATGTCGTCATCCATCCCTTCCATTCCGCCGCCGTGGTTGTGGCCGGCGTGTTCCTCCTTCTTCTTGGGCTTCTCGGCCACGATGCAGTCGGTGGTCAGCAGCAGGATCGCCACCTCGGCCGCGTTCTGCAGCGCGGTGCGCTCGACCTTGGTCGGCGTGATGATCCCCGCCTTGACCACGTCCACGTATTCGCCGGTCAGGGCGTCGTAGCCGGTGTTTCCGGTCGCCTCCATTACGCGCCGCACCACCACGCTGCCGTTGGCTCCGGCGTTGTCGGCGATCGTCCGCAGCGGCACCGTCAGCGCCCGCCGCACGATCTTCACGCCCACGGCCTCATCCCCCTCCAGGCCCAGGTTCTTGCCGTCCAGGGCGCGCATCGCCCGGATCAGCGCCACCCCGCCGCCCGGCACGATCCCTTCCTCCACCGCCGCCCGGGTCGCGTGCAGCGCATCCTCGATGCGGGCCTTTTTCTCCTTCAGTTCGGCCTCGGTCGCGGCGCCCACGTTGATCTGCGCCACTCCCCCGGCCAGCTTGGCCAGCCGCTCCTGCAGCTTCTCCCGGTCGTAGTCGCTGGTGGTCACCTCGATCTCGCGGCGGATCTGCTCGATGCGGCCCTGGATGGCCTTGCTGTCTCCCGCTCCCTCGATGATCGTCGTGTTATCGTTGTCGATGCGGACCAGTTTGGCCTGCCCCAACTGGTGCACCTCCACCTTGTCCAGCTCGATGCCCAGGTCCTTCATGATCGCCTGGCCGCCGGTGAGAATCGCGATGTCCTCCAGCATGGCCTTGCGGCGATCGCCGTAGCCCGGCGCCTTCACCGCCGCCACGTTCAGAATGCCCCGCAGCTTGTTGACCACCAGCGTGGCCAGCGCCTCGCCCTCCACGTCCTCGGCGATCACCAGCAGCGGCCGCTTGGCCTTCTGGATCTTCTCCAGCAGTGGAATCAGCTTGGTGGCCGAGCTGATCTTGTCCTCATAGACCAGCACATAGCACCGCTCCAGCTCCACCGTCATGTCGTCCGGGTTGGTGATGAAGTTGGGGGACAGGTAGCCGCGGTCGAACTGCATCCCCTCGACCACGTCCACCTCGGTCTCCAGGCTCTTGCCCTCCTCCACCGTGATCACCCCGTCCTTGCCCACCTTCTCGAACGCGTCGGCCATGATCTTGCCGATCTCACGGTCGTTGTTGGCACTGATCGCCGCCACGTTCTCGATGTCCGCCCGGCCGCTGCTGGGCTTGGACTGCTTCTTGAGATCCGCGACCACCGCATCCACCGCCTTGCGGATGCCGCGGGCCAGCGCCATCGCGTCGGCCCCCGCCGCCAGGCTTCGATAGCCCTCGACGAACATCGCCTCGGCCAGCACGGTGGCCGTGGTCGTCCCGTCGCCGGCCACATCCGAAGTCTTGGTCGCGGCCTCGCGCACCAGGCGCGCGCCGATGTTCTCGTATTTGTCCCTCAGTTCGATCTCCTCGGCCACCGTCACGCCGTCCTTGGTGACGGTCGGCACGCCCCAGCCCTTGTCGATCACCGCGTTGCGGCCCTTGGGACCCAGCGTCGCCTTCACCGCCCGCGCCAGCTTGCTCACACCACTCAGAAGTGCCTTTCGCGCCTCCACATCGAAGGCCAACATCTTGGCGGCCATACGTGTCCTTTCGCTTAAGAGTTCCCTTGCAGCATGCCCCGCGTACCCAAGTCCCAACTCCGGGGCGTACCAATAGATGCCGGATCACCTAACAAAGCCGATGCCTGGCGCGGACCCGGCGGCGCCTATCTCCTAACCACCTGTTCGACAACAACTTACATCCGCAAATGCCGGCCCTCATCGGCCCCCTGGACTGTCAGGCTGGCAGATACGCTCTGGACAAGAGCCACGGCGGTTGCCATTGTGGCAGGACAGGCAAGGAGTCTTTCATGGCCTTGGAGCTGCGCTGGGTCGGTTATGAGGATCTGGACAGAGTGGCCCTTACCCGCCTCCGGTGCTTTGGCTCCGGCGAAGGCGAACTGGATCGCTTCCGCGAGCTGGTCCGCTCGGATCGCCGCCAGCAGGACGGCGACTTCCTGCTGGCCGAGGAAGATGGCCAGGCCGTCGGCACCGCCACCAGCCTGTCGATGACCATGTGGATGCGCGGAGCGCCCCTCGCCTGCCAGGGCGTGGCGTGGGTGGGGGCCGTGCGCACCCACCGTCGCCGCTCTGCCAGCAATCAGCCCGGCGTCGCCAGCACCGTCATGCGGGAGATGCTGCACAAGGCGCGGCAGCGCCACCAGGTGGTCTCGGCTCTCATGCCCTTCCGCGTCTCGTTCTACCAGCACTTCGGGTATGGCGTCGTGGAACGTCTGTGCGAATGGACCATTCCGCTTAGCATCCTGCCCAGCGGCGACACCACCGGCATGCGGTTTTTCCGACCCGACGATTTGCCGCAGATTCAGGCCCTGCACCAGCGGATCGTCCAGCGCGGCCAGTGCGACCTGGAGCGCCCGCCTGCGGCCTGGGAGAACCAGCAGCGCAACTGGCCCGGCGGCTTTGTCATCGTGGACCAGCCGCCCGGTCGGCCCATCCAGGGATGGATGAGTTTGCAGCAGGTCGCTCGCGACGGCCGGCAGTGCGCTCAGGTTACCGAAATCGACTTTGAGACGACCGAGGCCCTGCGCCGTCTGCTGGCTTTCCTGGCCGGCCTCAAGGACCAGTGCTCCCTGGCCACGCTGGTCCTGCCGGCCGACCTGCCCATCCATCGCCTGCTTGGCGAGCCGCAGATCGCCCACCGACCCATCGAGCATCCCGCGCCCCAGGTGCGCCCCTGCACGCGCATGCAGCTTCGTGTGTTGGACCACAGGCACCTGCTCCAAGCCATGCACTATCCGCCCGAGGCAGTCGGCCTGATCGCCGTAGCGGTCCATGAGACCGAGGGCCACATCAGCCGTTTCGCCATCGATATCGCCGACGGCCAGGCCCAGGTCAGGCCCACCGAAGCCTCGCCTCAGGTCAGTTGCAGCGACCGGACCTGGGCCGCGATCGTCAGCGGCGACCTGCGCGCCTCGACGGCCGCCGCCCTGGACCTGATCGAAGTCGCCGACCCGCAGGCCCTGCCCGTCCTGGACGCATTCGCCGCCGGACCTGTGCCGTTCTGCCGCGAGCCGTTTTAGCTACGCTCCTGATGCTCCCCACGCTTCGGTTACTCGCCGCGTGCGGCCAAGGCAAAACGCTCCACATGGCGCGGTGTCCGCACGAACAGAATGAGTCGCCATGATGTCGCCAGGCCCCCCAAGGCCGCTCAATGCGTCCGGCCGTTCACATCGTGGCGTATCCTCCGGCCAGTTGCACGAACATGGCCATCCCCGTGGCCAGCGCATCGTCCGTGAAGTCGAAGTGCGCACTGTGCAGCGACGGGTACTCATGACGGTCCTGCGGCTGCACGCCCAGCAGAAAAAAGCACCCCGGCACGGCTTGCAGGTAATGCGCGAAATCCTCGCCGCCCATCGACGGCCGGGCAACGGGAATGAAGCGGTCCGCGCCCAGTGCCTCGCGGGCCACCTTGGCAACGTAATCGGCCATGGCCGGGTCGTTGATCGTGGCCGGATAGCCTTCGGACCACTCGAACTCCAGCCGGCATCCGCCGGCCGATGCCACGCCGGCGCAGCGGCGTTCGATACAGCGCCGCACCAACTGGCGGGCGCCATCGGTGAGGGTCCGCGCTGTGCCCTGGATGGTGGCGCGGTCGGGGATGATGTTGACGGCCGTGCCGCCCTGGATGATGCCCACGGTCACGACGGCCGGCTCGGTGGGGTCCAGGTCGCGGCTGACCACCTGTTGCAGGCTCAGCGTCGCCTCGCACGCGGCCGCGATCGGGTCAGCGCCCAGGTGCGGATAGGCCCCGTGGCAGCCCCGGCCGATGAACGTGGCCGAAAAGTTGTCGGTGGCGGCCAGCAGCGCACCGGGCTTTGTCGCCACCAGGCCCACCTTCAGCGCCGGCCAGCCGTGCAGGCCGAAGATCGCGCTGACCTTCGGGCCAAAGCGCCCATCCAGCACGCCGGCCTCGACCAGGCGTGCAGCCCCGCCGCCGCCCTCCTCGGCCGGCTGAAAGATCAGCTTCACGCAAACCGGCAGCTGCTTTTCGATGTCTTTCAGGACCGCGGCCGCGCCCAGCAGCACCGCCATGTGCCCGTCGTGCCCGCACGCGTGCATGCGCCCGGGGTGCGTGCTGGCGTAGGGCAGGCCGGTCTCTTCGGCGATCGGCAGGGCATCGATGTCGGCACGCAACGCGATGCACGGGCGCGAACTGTCGCCGATCCACGCGACCGTCGCCGTCGGCGCACCCTCCACGCCGTCCACGTGCGAGATGCCCAGGCGATCCAGCTCCTGGCGGATCGCCGCGGCGGTCTGCACCTCCTCATACCCCAGCTCGGGTATCCGGTGCAGATGATGGCGCAGGTCCGTCACGTGCGGCAAGTGCCGCCGCACGGCGGCGTCGGTGTCCATGGTGCTCGGGGCGTTGGGGTGCCGGCTCATCTCGGATAGCTCACTTCGTCTCCCTTGATGGTAACGGCAAATCGGCCGACGACCACCGTGCCGTTGGGCGTTTTGCCCCACGTACCCGTGGCCGAGACCGGCGGATGCGGCTGGCCCTTCTTCGCCACCGTCAGCACCACCAGGTGGCATCCATCGGCGCTCTGGTGATGGACGAAGTTGTTGTTCTTGAACTTGCCGGCATCGCTGCCGCGGATGCGGGTGCCGGTGGCGAACGTCGGCTTGGCCGGGTATAGCACCGTGCCCTTCATGCTGCCGCCGGTCGGGCCAGTGATGACAAAGGCGTTGGCCTGCGTGGCGATGCGGTTGGGCTCGAGCGTGCACAGTTGCCAGAACTTCCCATCGTCCGAGGTGTCGCAGATGACATAGACGGCCGCCGCGCCTGAAGCGGCCGAGTAATCGGCCACGAACCATCGCCTGTGGTTCCTGGTGCCGACGTTGTTGGTGCTGATGGCGCTGACCAGGTGCCCGCCGCCGTCCTCCCTGATCAGCGGCGTGCCGACGATGCGCCCCGATTCGCCGCTGATGCGTACCGGTCCGTCCGGGTCGCCAGGATACAGCGTGTTCATGCTGCGGACGTAGGCATCCACGCCGCCGAGTTTGGGCCCATACCGCCCGCCGCCCACGGCAAACAGCGTGTCCATCCCGATGATGCGAAACGACAGCGCGTCGGGGCCGCTGTGGCCGCGGTTGCCGCGAAGCTTCACGTACAGCTGCGCCACCATGTCCGTCTCGTCGCGGTACTGGTTGCGCCAGGTGAACATGCCATTGCCGCCGGTGTCGGCAAAGAGCTGCCGCCACGCGGGCATGGTCATTGGGTCTTTCTCGGGCACGTCGGCGTAGTACAGCAGTGAAGAGATGGTCCCGAAGCGCGCGTTGTCGAACGTCTTGTTGCCGGCGACGCCCACGGTGCGGTCGTACCACCACCGCAGGCCCGGGTGAAGCTCCGGCGGGCAGAACCAGAACGCGAAACCCATCGTCCCCTCGGCGTTGGTGCCGGGGTTGTCATCGCCGAAATCCGGCCGCCACAGGCCCGTCGAGGTCTTGATCGTCGCGGCGTAGGTGGTCCACAGCGTGTTCTGCAGCGCCGGGGCGGCCTTGCGCATGTCCTTGGCCGGGTCGCGGCGCAGCATGGCGATGGCAAACGGGCACACGCCGTTGCCCATCGGGTAATAGGTGTACCCCAGCCCCTCGCAGTTCCAGCCGCTGCTCCTGGCGCTTGCGCCCAGGTTCTCGTTGAGGTAGCGCACGGTGCGGTTGTAGCAGTTGTCCAGGTTGGCCGCGTTGTACGGCTCGTCGGTGGCCAGGTAGCAGAGCCCGGCCGTGGACCAGCGCAGGCCCTGCCAGTTGCTGGCGGGGTTGTTGTTCTGCTCGGCGCCGCCGCTGGTGTAGATGGCCTCGGCCTGTTCGAGCAGCTTCTTGGACACCGTCGCGCGAAAGGCCGCATCCCACGACGGCGCTGCGTAGCACCAGTCATAGGCCAGCGCAATCGACTTGCCCACGTAATACAGCGTCAGGCCCTTGATGCGCTTGTTGGCCCAGTTGGTGGCGGTGATGCGCTTCTCCACGTACGCCCGCGAGCGGCGCGCCCAGTTGTCGTCGCCGGTCAGGGCATAGAGAAAAGCACAGCGATGGGCCGCCGTGGCCTCGTCGTAGTCGCCGGCGATGGGCCCGCTGCCCCAGTTGCCCGCCTCGGCATCGGCCGTCAGCCGCTGCAACATGGCCCGGCGAGGCTCGTTGCGCACCTCGGCCCGCAGCTTCACCAGGTCTTCGGCCGAGAACATCAGCCGCGGGTGAACGGCCGCGGGCTGGGCGATGGCCGACGTCGCCGCCAGCGCCACGCCCAGCATCGCGATGAGTGTCGTGTTCATGCAGACCTATAGCGGCCAAGCCCGAGGCTGTTGAGCCTTGCCGGGGCGTGGCCATTCTGTGTGGGACCGCCGCGGAGCCACGTTGTGGTGCAGGCTTCAGCCTGCGCCCCAGCCCACGCCGCAGTGCAGGCTGAAGCCCGCACCACAAAGAATGGCCACGCCCGCTTGCCGGGCGGTCTGGATCGCGCCTTCTCGCGCCCGCTCGCCGCGGATACCATGGCCGCCTCGATCGACTTTCCCACGGAGAGAACCACATGATCAAGGTGGCGATGATCGGCGCGGGCAGTGTTGTCTTCTCCCGCAACCTCACCGGCGACATTCTTTCCTATCCGGAGTTCAGGAACGCGACTTTCGCGTACATGGACATCGACCGCGACCGGCTGGAGGTGGGCGCAGCGCTGTGCCGCAAGGTCGCCAGCACCCTGGGGGCCAGCCCGAAGATCCAGGCCACGCTCGACCGCCGCCAGGCCCTCAAGGGCGCGGACTTTGTCATCAACATGGTGCAGATCGGCGGGTTCGACTCGACGCTGGTGGATTTCGAGATCCCCCGCAAATACGGGCTGAACTTCACCATCGCCGACACCACCGGCCCGGGCGGGCTGTTCCGCGCCCTGCGAACCTACCCGATGCTCAAGGGGCTGTGCGCGGACATGATGGACGTGTGTCCGCGGGCCGTGCTGCTGAACTACTCCAACCCCATGAGCATGAACATGCAGACGGTGTCGCGCACCAGCGACATCCGCGGCGTGGGCCTGTGCCACAGCGTCCAGGGCACGTTCCACCAGCTCATGCGCTACCTCGGCGAGAGGCCCGAGGATGTGGCGTTCGTCTGCGCCGGCATCAACCACATGGCCTTCTACCTCAAGCTGGAAAAGGCCGGCGTAGATCTGTACCCGCGGCTGTTCGAGGCCATGAACAACCCCACCGTGTACAACTCCAACAAGGTGCGCTTCGAGCTGATGAAGCGGCTGGGATACTTCGTCACGGAAAGTTCCGAGCACAACGCCGAGTACAATCCGTGGTTCATCCCCCGCGGCCAGGACATGATCACGCGGATGAACGTCCCGATCGACGAGTACCTGCGCCGCTGCGACGGGATCGTCGAGGAGTTTGAGCAGATGAAGAAGCTGGCCCGCAACGACCAGCCCATGGAGTTTCACCGCAGCCACGAGTACGGCTCGCTGATCATCCACTCGATGGTTACCGGCACGCCCCGCGTGGTCTATGGCAACATGCCCAACCGCGGCGCGATATCGAACCTGCCGCCGGACGCCATCGCCGAGGTGCCCACGCTGGTGGACCGCGCCGGCTGCCAGTTCACCACCGTGGGGCCCCTGCCGCCGCAGCTGGTCGGCTACATCCAGCCGCACATCACCCAGCACGAGCTGTTCATCCGCGCCGCCATGGAAGGCCGACGCGATTACGTGTACCAGGCGGCCATGTTCGACCCGCTGACCAGCGCTACGCTGAGCCTCGACCAGATCGTCCAGATGTGCGATGAGCTGATCGCCGCGCACGGCTTCGAGCGCGACGGAGGTGTCCTTCCGCCGCTGGACGCCCGCCGCACGCTCGTCCCAACCAGCGGAAAACAGTTCGGCAAGGTGGACCGGAAGGACCTGCGGCGGAGCTGGGATGAGGCGCAGCGCAGGATCGTTGCCGACTACGTCAAGGAATGCCACGTGATCGGTCCCTGGCCAAGCCCCGAGGCGGGGAAGGTGAGCCTGGACCTGGCCACGCCCGTCGAGGCGGACTTCGCCCGCCGCCGCGACGGGTCGGTGGACCTGAAGGCGGCATACGAAGTGGACGGCCGAGTGCTGCGGTGGAAGAAGGCGCGGGTTTCCCATCGCGGCTACTTCGATTTCGCCTCGCTGCTAGGCAAGGTCGAGTGGGCGGTCGGCTACGCGTATTTCCAGATCGAGTCGCCGTCGGCCCGCGACACGATGATCCGCCTCGGCAGCGACGACGGCATCCGCATCTGGGTCAACGGAAAACTGGTGCACGATCACGAGGTCGGCCGCGGCTACACGCCCGATTGCGAATCCGTTCGCGTACGACTGAAGAAAGGCGTCAACCGCTTCCTGGTGAAGCTCGACAACTACAAAAGCGGCTGGGGATTCGGAATATGTGTTCCCGCCAGGCCGTGAGGAGGGATATAATATGTGCATGCTCAGCGACAAGAACAACATGCCCGTGTCCGGGATGACCCGACGCCAGGTGGTCGCCGCCGCCCTGGCGGTCTGCGCCGGCGCACTTTGCCCGGGTGCGGCCGCCCTGGCGCTGGACGAGGGCAAGACCCTCGACGCCGGCCCGCTGGCGGACTTCGCCAAGGACGGCATCTGGGACAAGTGGGCCGCCAGCCACGGCGTGTATGTCGTGCGCAGGGGTCCGCGCCTCTATGCTCTCACCGCCACCTGCAGCCACAAGGCCGCCACCGTGAAGGCCGAAGGCGCCCAGTTCCGCTGCCCCAAGCACGGCAGCACCTTCGCCGCCGACGGCACCGTCACCAAGGGCCCGGCCAAACTGCCGCTGGTCCGCCACGGCATCAAGCTGGACGGACAGGGTCATGTGATCATCGATGGCCGCACGTTCACCGCCGACAAATGGGACGATCCGGCGGCGTTCATCAACGTCCGATAACTTCTCAAGCGTGGTGCGGGTGTTGGTCGATAGGGTTGTTATCGGCCGCGGGCAGTCCGCGCGCCGCTATTGGTTAGCAGCGAGGATGTTCCCATGGCGTACACCTGGCAGACCGTCGAGGAAGCCGCGATCGCACTCAAGTGCTCCACGCGAACCATCAACCGCCGTGTGAAGGATGGCGCCATCGAGAGCCGCCTGAACGCCGGCCGGCGCGAAGTGCTGATCTGCATCCCGGATGAGCCGGCCAGCCCGCCAACCCTCACCGCCGCCCCACCGCCGGCTTTGGACCAGGCCGCCGCCGACACCGCCCAAGCCGTGCGCCACGCCGCCGGCGCCGTGGCTCGGGCCATGCCGGATGACCAGGCGGCGCTGGCCCAGGAGCACGCCCGCCGGTCGGAGCTGGCCCTGTCCGCCTTCCGTCAGACGCTGTCGATCTGCCAGGCCGAGGTCGCCCGCGCCCGCACCGCCAGCCGCCTCGCCTGGGCCGCGGTCATGGTGCTGGCCATGGTTCTGTACATCGCCGTGGGCTGGACCGCCGGCATGGTCAGCCGCGCCAATGCCCAGCGCAACCACCTGGCCGAACAGGTCAAAGCCCTGGCCGAGCTTTCCGAACGGTCCAGGCAGGAAGCCGCCGCCGCGGTCGAGGCCCGCGCCCGGCTGGAAGGCGAGCTGTCGGCCATGCGGCACGCCCTGCCCGCCAAGGACAACCCCACCACGCGCCCCAGCCTGCTGGCGTGGCTGTTCAACGGCTCCGTCGGACAGGAATAGACCCGGGACTCATGCATCGGCCGGCCCGTTGAGCCTGCGCATGTCGCTGTCGCTCAGTCGCAGGGCCAGCGCTGACAGGTTCTCTTTCATCTGCGATTCGGTGCTGGCCGAGAAGATGGGAATCACCGGCGGGTCGCTCTGCATCATCCACGCCAGCACCACCACGTTGGGCGAGACATTCCTCTCTCGAGCCACCGACGCCAGCGCCTCCAGCCGCCGGGCTTTCTCCGGCGTGTCGTATCGCTTGTCAAAGTCCCTGTCCGGCCGACCGTAGGCTCCGCCCAGCAGCGGCGAGTAGGCCAGCATCGTCACCTTCCGCTCGCGGCAATAGTCCAGCAGCTCCGGCGTCGCCGCCACCTGCACGTCAAAGCTCGCGTCTCGCCTCGGCCACAGGTAGCTGTATCGCTGCTGAATGCAGCAATACGGCGTCAAGCCACGCGCCGCGGCGACCGCGTTGGCCTCGGCCAGCCGCCACGCCGGATGGTTGCTGGCCCCCAGGAAACGCACCTTGCCGGCCTTGCGCAGCCGGTCGAAGGCCGCCATGCTCTCTTCCACCGGCGTGGTGGGGCAGAAGAAATGGGCGTAGTACAGGTCGATCGTCTCGATGCCCATCCGGCGCAGGCTCCTGTCGCATTCCTCGACGATCTGCTGCGGGCGCAGTCCCCGGCCGGAGGCCTGCAGGCGGCTGCCCATCTTCGTCGCGATAAAGAGCTTCGCGCGGTTGCCGCGCTGCTTCATCCACCTGCCCAGCAGCGCCTCGCTCTCGCCGCCTTCGCACCCCGGGATCCACTTGGCGTACACGTTGGCCGTGTCGATGAACGTGCCGCCGGCCTCCACGTACAGGTCCAGCAGGCGCATGGACGTGGCTTCGTCGATGCGTGAGCCAAAGAGCATCGCTCCCAGGCACATCGCGCTGACACTGGCTCCGCTGTTTCCCAGAACAACCGTTCTCACCTGGCTGCGCCTTTCGGAAAGGACGACACGCCCCCCCGCAGACCTTGTCGGTCCCATGTTCTTCGGCCCCAATGACCGGCTCAGCGGGTTACTTCTTGCCGCCGCCGCAGCATCCACCCTTGCTGCCCGACTTGCCGCCCGACTTGCCCGACTTCTTCGTTCCGCATGCCATGAAAGGTACTCCTGTAAGTTGGACCGGGCGGTATTGTGCGCAAAAACGGCCTGCGATTCCAGCCCCTGTGGCCTATGCCGGCAAATGCACTCGCACGATGAACGTCGCGTCGTGCACCGCCGCCTCGATCCCGCCTCCCATCGCAACGACCGCCCGCTGGGCCAGCGACAAACCCAGCCCCGCATGGTTGCCCGTCGCTGACCGCGACGGATCGCCCCGCCAGAACCGGTCGAACACGCGTGCCGCCTCCTGCGGTGACAGCCCGCACCCCGTGTTCTGGACCGTGATCACGCCGGCCTCGCCCTCGATGCAAATCCGCCCCCCCGCATCCACGTACGCCACGGCGTTGTCGATGATGTTCGCCACCACCAGCGACAGAAGTTGCGGGTCCGCGCCTTCAACCTGGTAATGATCGGGAATTGCGCTGGCCACCGAGACATGCTTCCGGTCAAGCTCCCGGCGGCGGGCGGCCAGCTCGGCCGCGACCATCGCGCCCAAGTCCACTCGCGATCGCTCCACCGGCACCTGGCCCGCGTCCAGCCGCGCCAGCAGCAGCAGCTTCTCGACCATCGCCTGCATGCCGCGGGCCAGCGCCACCATCTCGGCGATGTCCTTCAGATACTCGTCGGCCGACTGCGGCGATGCCATCGCCACCTCGCCGATCGAGCGCATGGCGGCCAGCGGGTTGCGGAACTCGTGAGCCACGTCCGCGGTAAAGCCGCGCTCCCGCTCGAACGCCGCCTGCAGGCGATTGAGCATCGTGTTCAGCCGTGCGGCGACGGGCTGCAGCTCGGCGGGGAGGCCCGACGGGTCGATGCGCTGGCCCAGCGCCGAGGGCTCGACCTGGCTGATCTGCTGCGCAACGCGATGCAGCGGGCGCAGGCCGTGCGTCACCACCGTCCAGGCCAATCCGCCGGCCACGACAGCACCGGCAACCAGCGTGGCCATCAGGATCCACGCCAGCGCCCGCAGGTCATTCCGGACCGGCTCTGTTTCCTTGGCGACCACGATCGTAACCATCTGCGGCGGGTCGCGCTGATGGGGCGGGCCCTTCTGCTGGGCCCCCACGGTCAGCAAGACAGCCCGCCCACTCTCTCTGCGCGGCAGCATGCAGTCGTATCGGACAGGCTTGTCGGCCGACGGCGCCCTTGCCAGATCGTCGCCGCCCAGCGTCTGCGACCGCGCCACCACCGTGCCGTCCGGCCCCCATACCTGGAAGTAGTCGGGCCCTCTGGGCCGCTGGAACTCGGGCATCGGCAGCGTGTCCAGGTCCACGTGCAGGCCCTTGGCCTTGTCGTATTTGACCTGTGCCGCCAGCGCCCGGGCCGTGGAGGTGATGGCCTGATCGAAGCGCCTGATCAGCGCCCGCTGCGCCAGCGAATACACCGCCAAGCTGGATGCCACCTGCAAGACCACCATGCCGGCCACCACGCCCAGCAGCAGCCGCGCTCGCAGGGATTGCAGACGATCCAGTATCACGGTTGGGCGCTCCCGAGTCGGTAGCCCCGCCCCCGCACCGTCTGGATCAGCGACGGCTGATCCGGTTCGTCGAGCTTGCGCCGAAGGTAGCTCACGTACACATCGACCACGTTACTGCTGGCCTCGGAATGGAAGTCGTACACGTGCTCCCAGATATCGGTGCGGCTGACAACCTGGCCGGCCCGCAGGGCCAGGTACTCCAGCAGGGCGTATTCGCGAGCCGGCAGGTCCAACTGCCGGCCGCGGACCCACGCCCGCTGCTGCACCGTGTCCAGTCGCAGCGGGCCGATCTCGATCTGCGGCGACTTGGCCTGGTAGCCGCGACGGATCAGCGCCCGCACCCGCGCCAGCAGCTCGTCGAACGCAAACGGCTTCACCAGGTAATCGTCCGCCCCGGCATCCAACCCGCGGACCCGGTCCTCGACCGTGTCCCGCGCCGTCAGGATCAGGATGTGGTGCGCAAAGCCCCCGGCCCGCAGCTTCCGCAGGATGGTCAACCCGTCCATCCCCGGCAACATCAGGTCCAGGATGATCGCATCGTACGGGTTGCTCTTCGCGTACCACAGCCCTTCCTCTCCTTGCCCCGTGTCGTCCACCGCCATGCCCGCTTTCCGCAGGCCCTTGACGATGGACCGACGCAGCGGCTCGAAATCTTCAATGACCAGCACCCGCATGACGGTCAGCTTACCATCACTTCGGCTCTGCCGGCGGTCCATCCTGCGGACCCTTGGGACCCTTCGGCCCCTTGGGCCCTCCCGGGCCTTTCACTTCGACCTGGCCGTCCGTGCTGATCACCAGGTGCTTCTTGGCGCCCTCCACATCGGCCTTGACCTCAAAACTCTCCTGCATCTGGCCGTCGATATTCCGCGTTATCTTCTGGCAGGTCGCGCGGCTCAGGTCCGGAATGTTCTGCTGCATCGCGCGCATCACGGCCTCGGGCAGTTGGTGCAGGGGAACCTGCTGCCGCTGCTCAAGCAGACCGCCTTCGGCCGTCAGCCGCAGTTCATGCGGCACATCACCAACCAACCAGGTGCCCCGGTAACTGACCACGTCGCCTCGCGCCTCCTGCTCCAGCCGGACCATGATGTTGCTGCCGGCCTCCTTCCGCAGCGCCGCACGCACGGCCGCCGGCAACTGCTCAATACTCACGGTCTGCTTGCCCGGTTTTCCGCCGCCCGGGCCCATCCCCGGGCCGCCCTTGGGCGGGCCGGCCTCGGTGCAGCTCACCACCGTGCCGTCTTCCGTGACGACAACCATCAGATCACGCCCGGTTTCCCGTGCGACGCGGACGTTGTAGCGCATGGCCGGCCTGGCCAGGGGCACAAGCTGGGCCTGGGACTCGGTCAACACCGCGCTGGCATCGCGTATGGTCCCGCCGCCGGCCTTTTCCACCGCGGCCGCCTGGACCTTGGCCGCCAGCAACTTGGGGTCCACCTTCGTTGTCACATCAATCAGCGCGCCGTTGTCCGCCAGCCGGATGCGGCACTCCTCCCTGGCGCTGGCGGCCCGGACCTCGTAGATGGTCAGTCCCATGGTCTGGCCAGACTTCACCTCAAGAACCTTGCCGCCCGGCAGCAGATCGCGCAGCAGCTCCGTGACCTTGGCCGTGACCGCCTCGGGCGGGCCGGAGGGGCCGGCCTGTCCCCAGGCTCGACCCTCGCCGGCCAACACCGCCACGAGCAGTGCCCAAATGCAGCACGTGCATCTCATTGCAGTCTCCATGGTCTTCACCATTGCGGGCTCCGTCGTTGCCGAGGAGTGCAGTGTCCAGGACTACTTCGCCTGGTTCGCCGCGGGGCCTGCATCCTTCTTCGGCCCCTTGGGTCCGCCAGGCCCTTTCACCTCGACCTGCCCATCCGGGCTGATTACCAGGTGTTTCTTGGCGCCCTCCACGTCGGCCTTGATCTCAAACCGCTCATCAGCCTTGCCGTCAGCCGCCTTCGTGATCTTCTTGCACTCGGCTCCCTTCAGGTCCGGGATCGTCTTTCTGGCCGCCTCCGCGACGGCCGCGGGCAGGGCCTCCGGGCTGATCTGCTGCTTGGTCTCGATCACCCCGCCGTCCTCGGCCAGCTTCATCTCCTGTTTCATCTCCTTGACCAGCCATTCGGCTTTATAACTGGCCTTCCCATCCTTGGTTTCCTTCTCCAGCTTGGCGATCTCGCTGTCGCCGGCCTGTTTCTTGATGGCCTGGCGCACCGCATCCGGGAGCTGCTCCATCGCAACAGCCTGCTTTTCAGGCTTGCCGCCCTGGGGGCCGCCCTTGTCCTTGGGACCTTTCTTGTCGCCGCCGCCGGGCCCGCCATCGGTCACGGTCGTGGGCGCTGCGGCGTACGTCCCCGCCTGACTCACCAGCATCGCGATCTCTTCGGTAGCCGATTGGCCGTCGGCGGTCGTCGCCGTCACCTTCAGGGCGTGTTCTCCATCCTTCAGGGCAGCCGAATCGAAGTCGGCCGACCATGTTCCCGCCCCATCCTGCCGCAACTGGATTGGCGAACCATCGGCAACTGTCGCCGTCACCGACTTGATGCCCCTGGCGTCATAGGCCTTGACGCGCAGCGAGGTCTTTCCTCGGACAACCGCCTCGGGCCCCGTGGCCATCAGCCTGCTCACGGGGTTGGCCACCGCCACGATCGGCCGCTGCCCCAGCGGTACGAAGTGCCACGCCGCGCCTCCCTCATCCAGCGTCACGATCGCATAACCCGCCGGGTCTTTGCCGCGCGGCGCCTTGATCGATGTCGTGCTGATGTCCAGCCTGCTGCCGTTGTTGATGACGGTATTCGTATGTGTATGGCCCGTCAGCACCAGCTTCACGCCGCCGTCGGCCAGGACCTTGTCGAGCGCACCCGCCATCGCCTTGTCCTTGAGCCCGGCCAGGTTGTGGTGGATCAGCACGAGCGGCACCTGTTTCTTGTCCGCGGCGGTGGCCAGTTCCTTCCTGGCCCAGTCGAGCTGGGCCTGATCCAGGCCCATGGAGTTGAGGCCGAGGATGCGGTACTTCCCGGCCTCAAAGACGTATGTCGGCTCGCCCAGGGTCTTGCGGTAGGTGTCCATGCCGTTCCCGCGCGCCTCGTGATCGCCGGCCACGTCGTACACCGGAACCTGAATGGTGTCGCGTACCGCCTTGTAGGCTGCGTACTGCTCGGGCGTACCGCCATCGGGCGTGTCGCCGGCGATGTACACGAACGCCGGCTTGATCACGTTGTTGATCTGCTCGATGGCTTGCTTGAAACCGGACATGCTGGCGATGTCCGTCACATGCAGATCGGCGATCACCACGAAAACCAGCGGTTGCGGTGACGCCGCAGGCTGGGAACGGTCGGCCGGAACCGACGGAACCAGAACAAGAATACTCAGGCAGCAAATCAGCATCCTGCCTAGAAGCAACATGGCACGCTCCTTTTCGGTCAATCCCGGTCGGACCGGCGTGCACCGCCTGTCGCCCGACCGCGCGGGCATCCTGCACCGCCGCACATTAGAAGACCATTAAGCCGCCGGCCCACGCGGTTTTTTCCGCCCCGGCAGCCGGCGCCTCACCCCAACACGCCTGCCGTGTCTATCCTCTACGGCGGGCAGGCCATTCGTGGCCGCCCCCCAGATGCGATATACTTGCCGTGCCAACAGGGAGGTCCTGTGCGAACGATTCAACTGCTGTCCCTGATGACGGCCGCCGCGATTCTCGGCTGCCGCGACACCACTCCGCCGCCGCCACGTGCGCCGGTTCCGCCGGCCTGGAACGACTCGGCCGTACGCCGACACGACCCGCCCAAGCCCCTGCCGCATCAGGGCGCCGACCTGAGCCTCAAGCCCTATCACGACGACCCGCTGCTGGTTGATGCGCCGCCCGAGACCACCGCGTACCTGGATGCCTACGCCCGCGTCGGCCGGCCTCGCATCACGGTCTTTGTCAACCGCACTCTCGAAGGCCGGCTGATCACCGCCGTCGCGGCCCCCGCCGCCAACACGCGGCCCGCTGCGGCCGTCCCCGCCGACAACACCGACCCCTACCTGGCTGTCGGCGATTACGATGAAGTCTCGGCCAAGGCCATCGACTACGTGATGATGGAAAACATCCTGGCCGACTGGCTTTCGGCCAACAACCGCGTCGAGCTCATCGCCCCGATGATGGTCCGCCGCAAGCTCACCGACGAGCAGGTCCGCGACCTCCAGAGCGGCCGGCAGCGAACGCTCGCCGACATCGCTCAGGATATGGAGGTGGACGTGCTGGTGCAGGTGCAGGCCCGGCCCACGCGGCAGACCTCGCAGGGCCTGGAAATCCGCGTGATCGCCGAGGCCATCAACGTCCGCGGCGGGCAGTCGATCGCGCGGGCGGCGGTGGATGTTCCCCCGCCGCTGGAAAAGACCCGCCTGAACGCTTACACGCGCTTCCTGGCACGCAAACTCATGGACGGCATGACCGGCTCCTGGCAGGCGATGGTGGCGGCGACTCCCGCGGGCGCAGTGCCCCCGGCCCCCGCTCCGCCGCCGGCCGTTCCACCGGCAACCCGGCCGTACTGATTACGCAGTTTCACACAGCGAGAGAATCATGAACAAGGCAATTGCGATTTTGCTGATCGGCGTGTTGATCGGTTGCGGCGGCGTCAAGGCGCCCAAGCAGCCGCGGATGGACCCCTATCGGCCGGGACAGGTGCACGTGACCAGCGAGGACCTGCGCAAGAAGACGGCCGTCGGCGAGCCCGTCGCCACGCGCGATGAGGTGGGCCGGCTGCTGTTTGTCACGGTGCCGATCCGCGCGGCCACCAACCTGAAGCTGTACGTGGACTACCGCGTGACGTTCTTCGACTCGGCCGGCGCGGTCGTCGAGCAGACCGGCTGGATGAACAAGACGCTGGAGCCCAACGTACCCGATCAGATCGTGGTCAACAGCAAGACTCCGCGGGCGGCCAACTTCCAGGTCGATGTGCGCTACGCCCAGTAGGCACGCTTGCCAACCCGCGGGGCAGGCCTTTATAGTGTGACAGCAACAGGCATCGCCGAGAGCCGCCGGCCAAAGCGCAGCATATCGGCGAGGCCAAGCGGGCGTGTACCGAAGTGGCCAAACGGGCCGGACTGTAAATCCGGTGGCTCAGCCTTCGTAGGTTCGAATCCTACCGCGCCCAGTTTCACCGTATTGGGCGATGGAATGGCCGGCAGGCCGGGCGGCGTGCGCCAGAGCGGCCCATGCGGTAAGATTCACTGCCATGGCCCCCGCGATCCAGGCCGTGCAGGAGCTTCGGCAGGTCGTCCGCTGCTGTCGCCTGTGCCCGCGCCGCTGCGGCGTGGATCGTACGGCCGGACAGGTGGGCAAGTGCCGGATTGGCTTCACGCCGCTGGTGGCATCCTACGGCCCGCACTTTGGCGAGGAGGATGTGCTGGTGGGCGAGAGCGGCAGCGGCACGATCTTCTTTGCCGGCTGCAACCTGGCCTGCGTCTTCTGCCAGAACGCCGACATCAGCCAGCAGCCTGTCGGCCGGCCCACGCCGCCCGATGAGCTGGCCGACCTCATGCTCCTCCTGCAGCAGGGAGGCTGCGAGAACATCAACTTCGTGACGCCCACGCACGTGGCCCACGCGGTGGCCGAGGCGATCGTCTTGGCGCGGGCCCGCGGCTTGGTTGTCCCCATCGTGTACAACTGCGGCGGATACGAGCCGGTCGAGGTGCTGCGGCTGCTGGATGGACTGGTGGAGATCTACATGCCCGACTTCAAGTACGCCGACGCCGCGGCCGCCGAGAAGTACTCGGGCATCCGCGACTACCCGGCCATCGCCCAGGCAGCGCTGGCCGAGATGTACCGGCAGGTCGGGCCGCTGGAGGTGGACCAGCGCGGCGTAGCCACCAGGGGCGTGCTGGTGCGACACCTGGTAATGCCGCACGACCTGGCCCAAAGCCGCCAGGTCATCGACCGCGTGGCGCGGACGGCGCCAGGTACGGCCATCAACGTGATGGCCCAGTATCGCCCGGCCCACCGGGCAAACAGGTTCGCGGAGTTGATGGATTTGCCCGACGCCGCGGAGATACGGTCATTGCGCCGATATGCTGCGGAATTAGGGTTGCACTGCCTCAACGACTGACCGCAGGCTGAGGCAACAGTGCTGATCGGCGTATTCCCTGCCCTCGCCCCCTCGCCGCATGCTCAGGTTACCGGCATCGTCGATGTGGATCACCACGAAGCGCCCGCTATGGCCGGATGCTGGGCTGCCAGTCGTGGCCGTCGTGGGCTCCCCCGGCCGCCCCGCCCGCCAACGATAACGAAAAACAGGCCGCCCTTGGGGGGCGGCCCGTGTTCGCGTCGGAATCGATACGGCAGATCAATAGCGGCCGCGGCCACCGCCGCCACCGCGGCCACCGCCAAAGCCGCCGCGTCCGCCGCCACCGCCGCGGTCCTCGCGAGGCTTGGCCTCGTTGACGGTAAGGGTGCGGCCGTCGTGCTGCTGACCGTTGAGCGCGGCGATGGCCGCCTGCGCTTCCTGGTCGCTGCTCATCTCGACGAACCCGAAACCGCGGGAGCGGCCGGTGTCGCGGTCTGCGATGACCTCGGCGCTCTCCACTTTTCCGTGTTGCGAAAACAACTGCTCCAAACCCGAGCTGTCCATGCTGTAGCTCAGGTTCCCGACGTACAGCTTCTTGCCCATGATGTCTCCTGAATACGGGCAATGGACCCTGTCTTTTGCTTTCCGGGTCCCGACTGAAAGAGGCCGACGTTCCGGCCCAAGAGGTCAGGCGAAGCTACGGACCAGTCGGCGGCGACTCTTACACAGAGAGGTTCGCGTGACCTGATGGCGTGGCTCTGACCCAACGGCGGTATTATAGCCGAGGACCGCCGCCAGGTGCAACTGCCCTGAGAGCAGGAATTCCGCTCTGGGTGGACCGGCCCGGGCTGGCACGCCTATCGTCGCCTGTTGGCCGTCACCGTCCGCGACGTTCCGGACGGGCTTCGGCGGCTCGCGGCAGTCTTTCTTGCGGAGGCTAAAATGAGTCGTTGGACCGCCTGGCTCGTGTGCGCTATCGTTTCGGTTTTCCTCACCGCCACAATGGTCGTTCAGGCCGGCGAGAAGTGCTGCGGCGATCCGAAGTCCGGCACCAGCACCACCCAGCCGGCTGACGGCAAGCGCTGAGGCGGTCGCGCCGGCGGCAACTGCTCGTCCAGGAAGCGCGGCCCGCTGCGCCGCATCTTCAGGGCAGCATGCCGGCGCGGCGGCGGAACGCCATGCGTCGCCAGACCGTGGGGGTCATGCCCGTTGCCTGCCGGAAGCGACTGGTGAAGTGGCTCTGATGGGCAAAGCCATAGTCGTCGGAGATCTGAGCCAGCGTGCGCTCGCCTTCGAGCAGGGCGGCCTTCACCGCCTCCATCTGCCGTGAAAGCAGATAGTGCTTGGGCGTCTGTCCGAACAGGGCGGCAAAGCGGCGGTGAAAGTGGAACGAACTCAGCCCCGTGCGCTGCGCGGTGTCGTGAAGCCGCGGGCCTTGCTCGAAGCGTTCATACATGTATCGCACCGCCGACAGCATGCGGGCCATCTCGGGGTCGGCGGACACCTGCTCGGCCTGGACGGATGCCCATTCGGCCGGACGCGGATGCAGGCACACAATCGCCGCCTTGCCGCCCAGGGCAGGGCAGTCGCTATAGATCAGGCGATGGAATACCCACGCATCGCCGCACACATCCGGCAACAGCAGACGATCGTCCAGAACGCGGTTGCCCTTGATCTTGGCCAGACCCTGCCGCACCGACCTTTCGATGCCCTGGACCAGGGTCGCGTCCAGCGGGATGCCCTGCTCGGGCCAGAGCAGGCGGGCATCCCTGCCGAAGACGTAGAACCGCACCGGTGCATCCTGCGCCCAGGATTCGGCTTCGGCCGCCTTGACGGCCCCCGTGTCCCCGTCCGCGGCCTCTCTGGCCTGGGCGATGGAATCGAAGACGCGGCGGGCTTCCACACGCGAAAAATCCGCTTCCTGCGACGACCGCATCAACACGATCGCCCCGGGATAGCCGTGGAACAACGGCGACTCCAGCGGCACCGCCAGAAGGTGCAGCAGGTCTCGCCGCGCCAGGAATCCCGCGTAGAACTCGCTCTCGCGCAGCTTCGCCTCGCTCCAGATGTCCGACGCGGAGATGGCGCGGCCCTGCACGATCGCCTGCCAGACGGGCGTGGCGTGGCGGTGCATCCCCCGCGAGAACGCCTTGTGCATCGACGAGGGCACGCCGGCCGGCTCGATGATGTGCAGCGCGCCCGTCGGCATGGCCGAGACGATCACGCCCAACTGGAAAGGAACCTGCCTGCGCACCGCCTGGAGGAGACGAGCGTGGCCGATCGATTGCCGGCGTGTCGCCGGGGCGCTACCCGCGCTTTGCGCCGTGGTAGTTTTCTGATCCTTCATGGTCTTTGTCTTCTTTTGTATTGAGGAAGCCGGGAGGCCCTCATTGCCCACCGTTACTTCTTGCCCGCACGCGGTGTTGATCAGCGGCAACACCACCCTGCGGTTTGGGGCCTGCAACGATGCCCCAGGGCAACACGCCGCATAGGCGGACCGCGAGGCAGTGGCCCGCAGCCTGTCCGTCTCCCTGCCCGGATTCAGGAAACCGGGCTCTTGCCTGCCGCGATTTCGCCGGCATCGCTCTTGCTAAAAGAGCGCCAAGGACATCGCCTATGTCGATCTTCATCACCGCCGCATTCTGGGACACGAAGATCAAGATCGCGATCCTTGCCTTGGCGACCTTCGCGGCCCTCTGTTGATTCGACCCGCCTTCGGGACGGCCGATGTCGTGCGCCCCTCCGGACTCAGCGCGAAGATCTGAAACCGGTGCGACAAGGGCTCATAGCCATGCTCGCGGCAGATCTCGTCCCTCAGCTGCCGGAGCTTCTCGCTGTTGAACTCGATCACCCGGCCGGTCGCCACGCAGATCAAATAGTCGTGCGTCTGCCGGCCCACCATCACCTCATAATAGGACTGCCGATTATCGAAAAACACCTGCTTGAGGATTCCGGCGTCCTGCAGATGGTTGAGCGTCCGATAGACCGTGGCTCGGCTCACGCGCTGGCCCATCCGTCGCAGGTCGTCTGCCAGTTCCTCCGGTTGAAACAATCCCTCTTTCCGCAGCGACGCGTCCAGTATCATCGCCCGCTCGGGCGTGAATTTCAACTGCTGGCGATGCAAATATCTGCGAAATATCGCACAGACCGGCTCGTAGGGCATCGCCGGCTTCTGTGCTTCGGCCGCAAACTTCTGCACGTGCGGAAGGATGTGAGGGCCCCTCGCCATAAGGATGGCAGTTTAGGCGTTGCCGCTCCGCTCGACAAGGCGTTGCACTGTGACGGGCCGCCTTCCTACAATGCCCGCCCGTGTCGTTTCATCTGGGCAAGCCGATCCTCGCGATGCTGGTCGTGGCGGTGCTCAGCGGCTCCGCCCTGCTGCTGCGCCCCGGCCGGCAGGACCGCCCCCACCTGCTCGTCTGGGTCTTCGCCGACGCCCACGCCAGCACCTATCGCGGCGACCCCACCCGGCCCGCGACGCGGCCTTCTCTGCTGGACCAGTTCGTCGGCGACACCGGCCTGTCGGCCCGCGTGGACCTGATCAGCTACCGCGCCATGAACGTGCGGCTGATCGCGATGTACATGGCCGATCTGCGAGGCCCGGAACTGCCCGACATCGTCGAGGTCGAGATCAGCCAGGTCGGCAAGTACTTCCGCCCGCCGCTGAGCGAGATCGGCTTTCTTCCCCTCAACCACTACCTTCAGTCCAGCGGCTGGATCGGCCGCCTCTCCCAGGCACGCCTGAAGGCCTGGAGCAAGGACGGCGTGATCTTCGGCGTGCCCCACGATGTGCACCCGATGACCATCACCTACCGCCACGATCTGTTCGCCGAGGCCGGCGTGGACCTGGAATCCAGCCGCACCTGGCGGGAGTTTCACGACAACTGCCTGCGCTTCCAGGACTACTGGCGAAGTCGCGGCGAGCACAACCGCCTGGCCATGGAACTGCCCAAGGCCAATGCCTCGCTGCTGGTGCCCATGCTCCTGCAAAGGCGCGTCAACCTCGTGGACGCCGACGGCAAGATCCACATCAACGACCCGCGCGTCGCCCAGACCCTCGCCCTGTACGCCAGCATGGTGGCCGGGCCACGCGAGATCGGCGGCGACCTGGCCTCCGGCGACGCCGGATTCTCCCAGGACCTGGCCACAGGGAAGATCTGCGCCATCTGGACTCCCGACTGGCGGGTGGCCTATGTCAAGCAGTACGCGCCGATGCTCGCCGGCAAGCTGCGGATGATGCCGCTGCCCGTGTTTGAAGACGGCGACCATCGCACCAGCACGTGGGGCGGCACGATGATGGGCATCTCCCGCAACTGCCCCGATCCGGATGCGGCGTGGAAGCTGGTCGAATGGCTGTACTTCAGCCGCGAGGGCATCGAGGCGCGGCGGCAATACACCGACATCCTGCCGCCGGTCGTCGAAATGTGGGATGATCCGTACTACCAGCAACCTGACGCGTACTTCGGCGGGCAGAAGATCGGACAGTTGTACGTGGACCTGGCCCGCAACGACCTGCCCGAGAGGCACGTCACCCCCAGTTCCACCATCGCCGAATCGATGCTCAGCTACATTCTGACCCGCGCGGTCTCGTATGCCCGCTCCAGGGGCGAGGCCGGCCTGCGGGAGCAGTGTCAGCAGTGGCTGGACCGGGCCGCGGCCGACCTGGCCGACCGCATCCGTCACGGGAGATTCGAGGAGGCCGATGATGCCATCTCCTGGCAGCCCTAGCACGCCGCGGCCTGCCGCCCGCGACCGCCTCTGGGCGCTGCAGCACCGCTGCTCGCCTTACCTGTTCATCTCGCCGTTCCTGGTGCTCTTCAGCATCTTCATGCTCTACCCGCTGGGGCGGAGCGTCGTGCTGAGCCTCTACAAGACCGCCGGCCCGCGCACCCAGCGGTTCGTGGGCCTGGACAACTATCTGTTCATCCTTCGCGATGCCCTCTTTCACGAGGCGCTGCGCAACACGCTCCTCTACGCCGTGGCCCTGATCTGCCTGCAGATCCCGCTGTCGCTGGGGCTGGCGCTGCTGCTGAACCACCGCGCGGTGCAATGGCGCAACCTGTTCCGATTCTCGTTCTTCTCCCCGCATCTGGTCGGACACGTATTTGTCGCGGTGATCTTCCTGCTGCTGCTGGCCAAGAACGGGCCGGTAAACCTGTTCCTATCCCAGCTCACCGGCATGGCTCGCGGCGTGGAGTGGACCAGCGATCCGGTTCTGGCCCGGGCCGCCGTGGTCATCGCCACGCTCTGGCTGTCGGTGGGCTACGGCATGATCTACTTTCTGGCCGCCCTGCAGGCCGTCGATCGCGAGCAATACGAGGCCGCCGAGGTGGACGGAGCCGGGCCATGGGCGCGGTTCTGGCACGTCACGCTGCCGGGCATTCGCCCCGTGCTGATCTTCCTGCTGCTGGTGGGCACGATCGGGGCGCTGCAGATGTTCGAGTTGCCCTACGTGCTGTTCCAGGGCACGGGCCCGGGGCTGGCCGGGCTGACGATCGTCTCGTACCTGTTCCAGTGGGGCTTCGAGGCCGGCGACATCGGCTATGCCTCGGCCGTCGGGTGGATCCTGGTCATCCTGATCCTGGGCGTGACCATCGCGCAGATTCGCATCACCCGGGCCACGCGGGAGGATCACTGATGAGCGTCTCGGCCCGCTCGACGAACCACCTGCTGTGGATGATCCTCGTGCACGCGATGCTGGTGGCATTGGCCATCGCCAGCCTCGTGCCGTTTGCCTGGCTGATCTGCGCCACGTTCAAGACCGACGACGACCTGTTCGCCTATGTCTTCCTGCCCTGGGGCCACCTGGACCGCCTGACGCTGGGAAACTTTTCGCAGCTCTTTGGCCGCCGGCCCTTCGCGGGGTGGCTGCTCAACTCGCTGTTTGTCACGTCGGTCCACACCGCGCTGGTGGTGACCCTCAGCAGCCTGGGCGGCTTTGCCCTGGCCAAGTATCGCTTTGCAGGCAAGAGGCCGCTGATGCTGGTCATGCTGGCGACGATGCTGATCCCGGGGCAGGTGTTGTTGCCCAGCAGCTACGAGCTGATGTACAGCATCGGCTGGCTGAACTCGTACCTGGCGATCATCGTGCCCGGGGCGGTCAGCGTCTTTGGCATGTTCCTGTTCATGCAGGCGATGAAGGCCGTGCCCGATGAGCTGCTGGCCGCCGGCCGGGTCGATGGCTGCAGCGAGCTGCGGCTGTGGTGGGAAGTCGCCCTGCCGATCGTGCGCCCCATGATCGGGGCGTACACGCTGCTGAGCTTCATGGGCACCTGGAACAGCTTTCTCTGGCCGCAGATCATCCTGCAGGATGAGCGCAAGTACACGCTGCCGATCGGCCTGGCCAACATGATCGGTCTGCCGGGCTATGACACCTCCTACGGCACGCTGATGGCCGGCACGCTCCTGAGCATCCTGCCGGTGGCGGTCCTGTTTTTCGTGCTCCAGCGCGACTTCATCAGCGGCCTGGCCAGCGGCGCGGTCAAGGGATAGGCGTATAATGCAGACATGACCACCGAAGACGCGAAACAGGAACTGGACCGCGATCCGTTCGTGCCGCTGCGCCTGCACCTGGCCAGCGGAGAGAAGATCGACATCGCCCATCCCAACTCGGCGTTCCTTCGGCAGAACACGCTCCTTGTTGTGCATCGCCTGGCGCCCGACACGCACGCCATCGGCAACTACGACGTAGTCGCGCTGCGGCTCATCGAACGGATTGAGACACGGGGCAACGGGCACACTGTACGCGCACGGCGCAGGCAGCACAGAGCCCGCTGATCTTCTGCCATGGGCAGCAGGCCCCTTACCCGCGCTTTTCTCCTGGCTGCCATCCTGATCTTTGCGGCCGGTTTTCAGGTGCTGGTTCTGAACCGCCCCTTCCAGTTCGATTCCGAGGGCACCGGCTGTTTCTACGGAATCCTCGCCCGCAACTACCTTCGCCACGGTCTTTCGGCCACCTGGGGCGTGCCGGTCCTGAGCATCTCGCAGTCGCCCGGCGCGGAGGCCATCGGCTACCACCACCATCCGCCGCTGGTGCCCTTGATGGTGTACGCATCGTACGCAGCATTCGGCGTGGGCGAGTGGCAGACGCGCCTGCCGACGGCCGTGTTTACCGTCGCCTCGGCCGCGGCGCTGTATGCCCTGGTCGCCCGATCGCGCGGCCGACGGGCGGGCCTGCTGGCCGCCGCCATCTTCGCCGCCACGCCGATGATGCTCTACTACGGCGGCCTGCCCGAGGTCGTCGGCATGCCCCTGGTGCTGTTTGTCCTGCTGACGCTGCTGGCGTACCAGCGATTCTGCGAAACGCCCTCGCCCGGTCGTGCGGCGTGGCTCTGGGCTGCGTTTCTGGCGGCGGCGATCAGCGACTGGCCGGCGTTCTTTCTGCTGCCGCTGCTGGCCGGGCACTTCCTGTTCACGCACCCGCGACGCCAGTGGCACTGGATGGTCGCCCTGTGCGCCTGGGGCGGCATGCTGTTTGCCACGATCTACCTCTACCTGACGCTTGCATCCGGCGCCCCGTGGGACTGGATGATCCGCCAGTTCCGCCTGCGCAGCGGCGGCGTGCCGGTTTTCACCGCGGGCCAGTGGCTCAGCGAAGCATGGCACACCAACGCATCGCGTCACACGGTGCGGGTGCCGGTCCTGGCAGCCTTGTGGCTGGCGGGCTGGAGCTGGCGGCAACGCAGCGTCGTTACGATCCTCGTGGCCTGGGGCCTCGTGCACGTGCTGGTCGGCCGACAGGGCGTGTATATCCACGAGTGGTGGTGGATGCCGCTTACGCCGGGGCTGGCGGCCGCCGCCGCGATCATGCTCGACACCGCGGCCGAGTATTGCCGTCAGCACGTGCCGGAGCGGCTCATCAACGGGATGCTCGCCGCCCTGCTGGCCGTCTTCGCCGCACGCATGGCGCTGACGACCTGGCACGAGCGGCTGCACGGCGAGGCCGGCCAGCCGTTCACCAGCGTGCAGCTCGGGCGGGCGATCCAGGCCGCCGCGCCCGGGCCGGAGGATATCGCCATCGTCGTCGAGGCCAGCACGCACCCGCCGATCTGGTTCTACGGCGACCGCGGCGTGAAGATGGATGTGTGGTCGTTGGAGGACCTGCAGCGGCGAATGGCCGACGGCATCGTGGACCAGGCGTTCGGCTACCAGCAACGGAACCCCGCCCGGCCCAGGGGGATCGTCGTTCCGCGGGCCTATGCCGAGCTGGCGCCGCAGTTGCTCGACTATCTGCGCACCAACTGTCGCGAGGTCGAGACGCCCCAGGCCGACAAGTTTCATGTTTACGATCTGTCCGGGCTGGCCGCGCATCATTCGGCCGGCCGCGTACGTTCACCTTGACAGGGGGCAAGCGCATGTCTGCGGCCGATCCGGGGTGAGACGGGCGGGTGGCAGGCGAACGTGCGGACGCGTGAGAGAGAAAAGTGATGCCCCCTCCGGTCTGCCTGACGTCGCGGAATGGGCATTGGAAGGCGTAACTGGCTGTGGATGCGATGGTTACGATGGCGCAGGCCGAAAACACCACGTCCCGCGAGCGTCCGCGGGAAGGCCCGGGGAGTGCCCGGGCGCGACCCGCGCGAGGCCGGGAAGCGTTCCGCGGGGGGCCGGCGAACGTCCCATGCGTGGCGGCTCGGAAGCATGATGCCAAAGAGCGCCGAGTTGGCGGCGGAGGGAGGTGAGGCCCTCTACAGGTACATGGGGCGCTGCGCGAAGGGGCGGCAAACGGGCGGCGGGCGCGTGTCGGGAGCGTATGGCGGGGGTTTGTCGATGCAGATTGCCGGGGCTGCGCGCTGCGCGCCGGAGAGCCCGCCGGTGCAGCGCGCGGCGAGGGGAGATGGGGTATGATGGTGGGCCGAGGCGAAGACGGCGCAGGCTGGAGCTTGCGCGGTGCGGGCCAGTGAAGACGCGGGACAGTGAAATGAGTGATGTCGCCGCATCCGGCCGCAGCCACGCGCTTGACCCCGACGCAAGCAGAAAGCGCGAAAAGAGCTACGTCCCGTTTAATCTCCGGCGGACGCCGTCGCGGTCGTTGCCGGCATGGATTCGCCGGGCCCAATGCCATGCTCAGAAGAGTCCTCCAGAGCGTTCGGTTGTTCTGCTGGCGGCGGAAGTACCGTCCCGGTCGGATCATCACTCATTGGCTGGCGAAGGATGTCCGTCGCGACGTTGAGGTCGTCGATTGCTCAGAGATCGAAGCGGGCAGAATTCTTGGGAAGACCAGGACTTGGAACGTTCTCTATGCGAGCAAAGGGCTGAAAGCAGAGCCCTCATTTGGCGAACCCCAGCAGCTCGACCTTCGTCACTTGTGGGACTGGACGGGTGAACCATGGGGCGGCCCGGTTCCCGAGGAAGGCGACAGGCCAGATGCACCAAAGTCGTATTACCGGGAGCAGTAATAGTTGAACGTTTCTCCATCCGCGGCATAGCGAACATGCTCTTCTTGTGAACTTTAGCCGTTTCCGGGCTCGGTTATGAACGTCGGGACTCTACAAAACACCACGCCGACCGTCCTATTGTGTTTTAGACAAGACACAAAGGGAGGTCGGCATGGATGCCACCTTGGTACCGGGCTGGGAGGCCCTCTGTCAAGCGCTTGCACCCGCGTTCACGCGGCCGACGTTCACCACCTTTCTCCACATCGTCACCGGCTGGGTGCTGTGTCGCTCCAGGCCCACCGTGACCAACCTGGTCTG